>Ga0209434_1000004_pt1 | contig 465463 bp, 439 predicted proteins | sample ETNvirnome_2_300_FD_184068 | JGI IMG/M metagenome (GOLD analysis project Ga0209434, IMG submission 184068) | Marine viral communities from the Pacific Ocean - ETNP_2_300 (SPAdes) (version 2) | ecosystem: Environmental > Aquatic > Marine > Oceanic | place: Pacific Ocean | collected 2013-06-22 | reverse complement strand
AGTGCTTTGCCTGCGGCTTCCTTCAGATTCCATCTCACGATGGACACCCTTGCCGTCCGGCTAGTGGTTCCCCTTGCCGGGTCCACAGGGGACTTGCACCCCCAAGTCATCCGGCCAGCACCACCTGTACCGGAACAGCGCCCGTCAAGGCGCTACGCGCCATGCCTGGCGCACAACGAATAAGGGCCGGTCAAAGACCGGCCCTTATTGATATGGTAGCGGGGGCAGGATTCGAACCTACGACCTTCGGGTTATGAGCCCGACGAGCTACCAGACTGCTCCACCCCGCATCAAACTGGTGGTTAACCGGGTAAGGCCCCGATCAACGAGGTGCGCATAGTACGGGGCGTTGATGCGCCTGTCAAAGGGAAAAATGAATTTTTTCGCCAACTTACCGCTCAAGTATGGCCGTCACCCCCTGCCCCCCTGCGGCGCAGATGGAGATCAGGCCACGGCCACTGCCTTTCTCTTCCAGCAGCTTCGCCAGAGTGGCCACGATACGCCCACCGGTCGCCGCGAAGGGATGGCCGGTGGCCAGACTGCTGCCCTTGACGTTCAGTTTGTTTCGATCAATGCTCCCCAGCGGCTTTTCCAGACCCAACCGGTCCTTGCAGAACGCAGGGTCTTCCCAGGCCTTCAGGGTGGAGAGCACCTGGGCGGCGAACGCTTCATGGATTTCGTAGAAGTCGAAATCCTGCAGCGTCAGCCCGGCTTTTTCCAGCATGCGTGGCACGGCGTAAGCAGGTGCCATCAGCAGGCCCTCCTTCTTGTCGACGAAGTCCACTGCAGCCACCTCGGAGAACGTCAGGTACGCCTTGATCTCCATGTTGTTGGCTTTTGCCCACTCTTCGCTGGCCAGCAGCACACAGGAGGCACCATCCGTCAGCGCAGTGCTGTTGGCGGCGGTCATGGTGCCTTTCTCACGATCAAATACGGGCTTGAGCGTCGCCAGCTTTTCAAGGGTCGTGTCCGGGCGCAGAATGTTGTCTTTCTCCAGGCCTGCCAGTGGGGTCATCAGATCCTTGAAAAAACCTTCATCATACGCGGATGCCAGTTTCTGATGGCTCTCATAGGCCAGCTTGTCCTGCTCGTCGCGGGGGATGGACCACTCGCGTGCGGTAATCTGACAGTGCCCCCCCATGGACAACCCCGTTCTGGGTTCGCCGTTTTGCGGAATTTCCGGTTTCAGATGGCTCGGACGAAAACGACTGAGCACTTTCAGGCGTTCTCCGGCTGTCTTGGCCCGATTCAGATCCAGAAGAATTTCACGCAGACCCTCGCCTACCCCAATCGGCGCATCCGAGGTGGTATCAGTGCCGCCAGCGATGCCGCACTCGATCTGCCCTAACGCAATCTTGTTGGCCACCAGAATGGCCGCTTCGAGGCCCGTACCGCAGGCCTGCTGGATATCGTAGGCGGGTGTTTCCGGCGCCAGGCCACTACTCAGCGCGGATTCCCGGGTCAGGTTAAAATCCCTGGAGTGTTTGATAACCGCGCCAGCAACGACCTCTCCAAGGCGCTGCCCCTCCAGCCCGAAGCGATCAACCAGTCCTCGCAGCGCACTCGTCAGCAACTCCTGGTTGCTGACCTTGCTATACGCGGTGTTGGAGCGGGCAAAAGGAACCCGGTTGCCACCAATAATGGCAACCCGGCGGATATCGCTTTTAGCGGCCGTGGTCTTCTTTGCCGTCGACGTTTTCTTTTGGGTGCTTTTCGGTGCCTGTGCCATGATGATGTCCTGTTTAAACGAGTGTATCCGTTGCGTTGCAGTCTAGCGCCAACCGGGCCCGGCTCATTGGCATCCCTGACAACCGTAACAGGGCATTGAGTCAATTCAAAAGCGGCCGGATTCTTTAACCTGTACGCCGATATTCGTTTCGCAAAAGGAAAATGCCATGTCTGATCGCTATCTCAAGTTCGTCAATACTCCGTTTGGCAAGACCGCCGCCCAGTCCCTGGGGCTGCCCGCCCCGGTTCCCCTGAAACGCTGGAAGCGCGCGGACCAGCCGTTTATTGAGGGCGACGTGCTGATCGGCGCTGCCAACAGCAGCAAAGCTATCTCGACGATTGGAAAGGTGCTGGGCGCCAGCGCCGCAAAACTCTTTCATGCCAGCGCCATGGATACTCTGAACGATTCTGCCAAAAGCGGCAACAAGGCCGAAGCGTTGCCCCTGAACGCGGACATTGATCGCAAATTCTCCGCCCTGGTGTTTGATGCCACGGGTATGAAAGACACCACCGATCTGAAAGCGGTTTACGATTTCTTTCACCCCACCATCCGCAAGCTGGCGGGCAACGGCAGGGTGCTGGTGATAGGCCAGGACCCGGGCACCTGCCGCCAACCCGCCAAGGCCGCCGCTCACCAGGCTCTGGAAGGCTTCGTGCGCAGTGTCGGCAAGGAAGTCGGCAAGAAAGGGGCTACCGCGAACCTGCTTTGGATGGCCCCCGGGGCCGAACAGCAACTGGAATCCAGCATCCGGTTCTTTTTATCGCCCCGATCGGCCTATGTCTCTGGCCAGGTAACCCGCATCAGTAAGGGAGCGACCGCTCACGCCACCAATCCAGTCGCGCCGCTGGCCGGAAAAGTCGCGCTGGTAACCGGTGCCTCCCGCGGCATTGGCGCCTCTATTGCCGAAACCCTGTCGCGAGACGGCGCCACGGTCATTGGCCTGGATATCCCACCAGCCATGGAAGACCTGCAAAAGGTTATGACCCCCATCAAGGGCAAGGCGATGGCGTGCGACATTACAGACGAAAAGGCGCCAAAGCAGGTTGCAGACTTTGTGAAGGAACACTTCGAAGGCATTGACCTGGTTATCCACAACGCCGGCATCACCCGTGACAAAACCCTGGGCAACATGCCCGAGCACTTCTGGGATATGACCATTGCCGTGAACCTGACCGCCGAGGAACTGATCGACGAAGAGCTGATGCACCAGGAGCTGCTGCGTGAAAACGGACGCATTGTCTGCATTTCCTCCATCAGCGGCATTGCTGGCAACTTTGGCCAGACCAATTACTCCACCGCCAAGTGCGGCGTGATCGGCTATGTAGAGGCGATGGCAAAACAGGTGAAAAACGGCGTGACCATCAACGCGATAGCGCCCGGGTTCATCGAAACCCAGATGACGGCCGCTATGCCGATTACCATTCGCGAGGCCGGCCGGCGCATGAACAGCTTGTCTCAGGGCGGTTTGCCAGTCGACGTGGCCGAGGCTATTGCGTGGTACTGCAATCCTGCATCAAACGGCGTGAACGGGAACGTTGTTCGGGTTTGCGGGCAATCGTTGATTGGGAAATAACAAGGGGAAAATGGTGGGTGGTACTGGGATCGAACCAGTGACCCTCGCCTTGTAAGGGCGATGCTCTCCCAGCTGAGCTAACCACCCGGGATCTGGAAACAAAAAAATGGCGGAGCGGACGGGACTCGAACCCGCGACCCCCGGCGTGACAGGCCGGTATTCTAACCAGCTGAACTACCGCTCCGCATCAATCCCGGCCTGATCGGCCTTAGGGACCTGAAACCGGGCGGGGTGGCCCGGTGATGCTGAAAAGTGGTGGGCGGTACTGGGATCGAACCAGTGACCCTCGCCTTGTAAGGGCGATGCTCTCCCAGCTGAGCTAACCGCCCACTTTTACAGCACACTGGTGAGTCAGCGTTGCTGTCTCAACCAAGTGAGACGCGCATTTTAAGCATTTGTCTGGCGGTGTCAAATTTTTTCCGGAGTTTTTCTCAAAAAACCTGCAACTCATTAAAAAATGTACAATTTTCAATCAAGCCTGTTTGTCACTCCCGGTTTTCTTTGCCGCCTTCACAGACTTCAACCGAGTGGCTTTCTGTCCTGCCTTCCTCGCCTTGTGATCAAGTGACAGCTCGTTCACACGCGACTTTCGATCCGCAGGCAATGCCCGCTCCGCCAGCGAGCAATTGAGATGATCAAGACGTTTTCTGAGGCTAGCTATCCGGTGGCCTGCGTTCTCCAGTGCCTCGGGAAGCAATTCTCCGGAAAGCCGGCGAAACGTTAGTTGTAATGAATCTCTCAGCGACATGATCCGGCAACCCTCTGAATACGGACACCTCACAGTCTAGTAACCGAAACCGGAAACAACAATTCGCAGTACACCAGATCGGCGACGTTAGAATATCCACCAACCGCCACCAGATTCTGCCTCTTCCCGACGCTCCCGCTCCTGTTCCAACGCCGCATACTCCCGCTCCAGTTCCCGCAATCGACGATCGCTTTCAAGAGGCACCGTAGGGCCACCGCCAAAGGGCCAGTACCAAGGCGTTTCGTCATACTTCCCCTGCTCTCTCAGGCGCTCGATCTCAGCCGCTCGCTCCTCTTCCAGAAGAACCAGATTGCGCTCGTAGTCTGCGTCCTCATTCACCTCAACAATGGAGGTCGCAGCGTGATTAGGGGCAAGCAAATCACTATTCAGAAAACGCGTGGAGACAATTTCTTTGGCCTGCATGGCGTAGTCACGGGTCACGAGCTGCAAGTCGCCAGACCTCAGGGGGTGGTCTTCGGCGAGTTCCGGATGGTTACTCTCCGGCTCTTGCAACTCGTTATAGCGTAGGTAATACACCCTTCCGGGTTCGACCTTGAGCGTGGCATCTGCAATCAGGCTCAGGCTGAACGAATTGAGCCCCTCAAGCCCCAGCAGTGGCCGGCGGATGGCGATATGCCGCTCGCCAGGGGCAACTTCAAGCCAGGTAAAACTGTCGTTTCGAATATTGAAATAGTGGTGGTCGTCTATGTAAACGCTTGGCGCCTCGATCTCGTCCGCAGCCCACTGGGAATGGGTGCGGTAGAAATAGAGAACCGCATTGCTGCGATCCCACTCATCATTGCCGATATGAACGAAATCGTGCCCGGATACCGGGTGCAAAAACGAGCCAACGCTTTTACCGATGGACTGGTACACCGTGCAGCCGGCACCAGAAACCAACAGCAAAGCCACAAATACGGCCGCCAGTGGCCGGGGAAAACCGGGAAAAAGAAATCGGGTTGTCATTGTTGTGCACTCTTCATCCTTTCGCGAGTTGTCCCGATCATAACAACTGCAATCTCGCGGAACTGAGAGCTACCGCAAGGGATGAATACAAACTGTTACAAAGCACAGCAGGCCCTGCCTGCCCTGCTGTGCCTGCGTACCCGTTCGCAGCCGCCTTCTATTGGCCGGACATCCGCGAGCGCAGATCATTGACCTCTTCCGACAGGCGAACCAGCCTTGAGGTTAATTGCGCCCGCGAAGAGTCAATCGAAGACACGGTTTCCCTCAGCCCCGCCAGATCTTTGCGAACGGCATCCAGCTGGCTGCCGCTGGACAGGTTATTGGTGGCCTTTTCCAACGCCGCAATACGGCTTTCCAGGCCATCAATGGTGAGGTTTTGCTCTCGCTCGAAACGCAACAGCTGGCGCTCCACCAGCTTGTCCACTCCGGCCAGGGATTCATCCAGCTTCGTCAATTGTGAGGCATTCTCCTGGCCAGTTTCGCGAACGGCGGTAAGCTGCCGCTCAAAGTCCGATTGAACCTTGTCCAGCCTGGAGGACACCGTTGCCTCCAGCTCCTTGACCGAGGCAGACAATGCTTCCCGCTGGCTGTTGCCGCTATCCACATCTGACCTCAAAGATTCCAACCTGGCCTGGTGGTCGTCGAGCCGCTTGCGGTTGCGGTCATTAGCAACCCCCCACAGCTTGGCGATCTCGCTGTCAGCCGTATTGAGGCGTTCCTTGTGGGACGCCAGCGTGTCTTCAATGGATTGCCCTTTCTCCTGCAGGTTCTCGCCGGTCTCGGAAAGTTCCCCCTCAAACCGGGCCAGCGCCAGTTTGCTTTGGCGCGCCCAGTAATCCGCTTCTTCCAGCTGACCTTCCAGTGCCTGTATACGCTGCTCTTGCTGATACCAGCCAGCGCCCGCCGCTCCGGCAACAATCAACAGCGCGATCAACAACACTGCACTGCGGCCCGAACCACCACCGCCAGATGTTTTCCGGCGTTTTCCAGCAGGTTTGCCCGGGCCGCCATTACCGGCCGACTCTGGCACGGGTGCTTGGCGTTTTTTGCGCTCTTCCACTTTATTGCCGGGCACGCCGGTACGTACTTCATCATCATCTGGACGGATTGGTTCCATAACAGCTCCGGTATATGGACGGTAACGTTAATAAAGCACGATAATACCCGTACCTTGCGACTCAGCAAAATGACGGCCAGGAGAGCTGACAGTATGCGCTCCTTGGCCATCGACTGTTTGCATGGCCACGGGGCCTTACATACAATGTCCGGCTTTCTCACATATCAGGACTGTTGCATATGCAGCCGCTTGTAGGACTCATCATGGGCTCGAAGTCTGACTGGCCCACCATGGAACACGCCGCCGAGATGCTGGACAAGCTGGGCGTGCCTTACGAGACGAAGGTTGTCTCTGCCCACCGTACGCCGGATTTGCTGTTTGATTATGCCAAGACTGCCTCTGATCGGGGGCTGAAGGTGATCATTGCCGGCGCGGGCGGTGCTGCTCACCTGCCTGGCATGGTCGCGTCACAAACGTCACTGCCAGTCCTTGGTGTTCCCGTCCAGTCCAAAGCACTCAACGGTCTTGATTCGCTACTGTCCATCGTACAAATGCCCGGCGGCATTGCGGTTGGCACCCTGGCAATTGGTAAAGCCGGTGCCACTAACGCTGGCCTGCTGGCGGCTCAGATTATCGGTACATTCAAGGACGATGTCCGTATAGCGGTCGATGAGTTTCGCGCTACACAGACACAGACAATCCTGGATAATCCTGATCCCAGCGATCAATAATCAGGCATCGGACTTTGGTGTACGAGCGGGTGGGGGATGCTTTCCAAAACACGCTCCTTGCGGCACATCCATGTGGCGCTTGGGCTCCGCCATCCATGGCTCCGCACAGTTTTGGAAAGCATCCCCCACCCACTCCCCGAACTAATGCAGATGCCTACTAATTAAAGGCAGGAGACAACGAATGAGAATTGGTGTTTTAGGGGCCGGTCAGCTTGGCCGGATGTTGGCTCTGGCTGGCTACCCGTTGGCCAAGACGTTTGTTTTCTATGATATGTCAGGTAATCCCAGTGCCGGGCTGGGTGAAGTGATTATTGATCGAGACGGTCAATACCTGGACGACCTCATTTCCCGGGTAGATCGGGTCACCTATGAGTTCGAACACTTGCCGGTGGACGTAGCAGAGCGAATTGCCAAAGAAAAGCCGGTTCACCCCTGCCCCCGAGCGCTGCAGGTTTGCCAGAATCGAGAAGCTGAAAAGACGCTCTTTGGCGAGCTTGGCATTCCCACACCAGAATGGAGAATTGCAGACAGCGCAGAGTCATTGCAGGCCGCTGCCGAAGAACTCGGTTGCCCGGTGGTTGCCAAATCCAACACCGAAGGTTATGACGGCAAGGGACAGGCAGTTCTTCGTTCACCGGAAGACGCAGCAGAGGCCTGGAAATCCATTGGTCATCCGCGTCTGATCGTCGAGAAATTCGTCGAGTTTCGCCGCGAAGTCTCCATTATTGCCGTGCGTGCCGAGGATGGCGAACTGGCCTTCTATCCGATGGCGGAAAACGCTCATCACGAAGGTATCCTGCGTTATTCCATTGCTCCGGCACCAAAGCTGGAAAAACATGTCCAGGAAGACGCAGAACGTTACATCAAGGCGCTGCTGAACGAACTGAATTACGTCGGCGTACTAACGCTTGAACTCTTTGAAACCGCCGAAGGTCTGGTCGCCAACGAAATGGCACCGCGGGTCCACAACTCTGGGCACTGGACCATCGAGGGTGCCATGACCAGCCAGTTCGAGAACCACATCCGCGCCGTGAGCGGCCACCCCTTGGGAAGCACCGACGCTCGCGGTGTCAGCTGCATGATCAACATTATTGCCGAGCATGGCGACATTGAACGAATCCTTGAACTGCCTTACGCTCATGTACACCTCTACAATAAAGGCGAGCGCCCGGGCCGGAAACTTGGCCATGTGACCGTTCTGGCAGACAGCTACGAAGAATTGGTCTGGCGGGTAAAGAACTGCGCCCAGTTTTTACCCGGTTGTCCAGAGTTTAAGAGCACCCTGTCTGAGCAGTAGGCAGGGTGCACACAAGGGGTTGATATAACTCAAAGCGCCCCTATATTTAATAATGGCTTACATACACATAAACAGAGAGAATCAGGGAGAACGACCTCATGGCATTTGAACTTCCCGCACTGCCCTATGAAAAGAACGCACTGGAACCACACATCTCTCAGGAGACTCTTGAGTACCATTACGGCAAGCACCACAACACTTACGTAACCAAGCTCAACGGTCTGGTCGAAGGCACCGACAACGCCAACAAATCGCTCGAAGACATTATCAAGAGCGCCAGCGGCCCACTGTTCAACAACGCTGCCCAGGTCTGGAACCACACCTTTTACTGGCATTGCCTGAGCCCGAACGGTGGTGGTGAGCCTACAGGAGCAGCCAAGGACGCGATCGAAAAAGCCTTTGGTTCTTTCGAAGACTTCAAGAAAGAATTTAACGACAAGGCCGCCAACAACTTCGGTTCAGGCTGGACCTGGCTGGTGAAGAAGGCCGACGGCAGCGTTGCCATTGTTAATACCAGCAATGCCGAAACGCCGCTGACAACCGCCGACAAGCCGGTACTGACGGTCGACGTCTGGGAACACGCGTACTACATCGACTATCGCAATTCCCGTCCGAATTATCTGGAAGCGTTCTGGAAACTGGTTAACTGGGATTTCGTCAACGAAAACCTGGCATAACAGCGCTTCGGATACCTTGCAGGCCACAACCTGCACGCAAAAACGCCCGCACTTCGCGGGCGTTTTCGTATCTGTGATACAAACGATCTTACAAATTGATACACCCGTAGCCTGAATTATCTGGAAGAATTGCCGATACTGGGTACAGTAGGTAAAAACTGAACCATACTTGAAAAAGAATATGTCAGCCGAGAGCCCCTTTGCCCCAGGTGAGCGATACCGGGTCTCATTCAGTTGGAACGAATCAAACAGGCCTCCATGCAAAATTCTTATGAGGTAGAACATCGCCTGGGGTACCGGGTGCTGCGATGGGTACTCGCCGTGGCGTTAATTAGTGGGGTCATCGTCAGCACCGTGCAGGTCATCCTTGATGCCGGACGGGTATCGCAGTCTCTCGATGATCAGGCGCGGCAAACCATGGCACTGGTCAAGGACGCATCAACCCAGGCCGTTTTCAGTATCGATGCTGACCTTGCCCAACAGGTGGTCGACGGCCTGTTTGCTCAGGAAGCCATGCGTGTCGCACGCATTACCCACCCCGACGGCGAACCTCTCGGCAGCCGTGACCGCCCTTTGAAAGAAAGCGCCTCCCGCCGGATTACGGACCCGATTTTTGAATCTGAACGTTACTATCGCAAAGAGCTTTCCCGGGACACTGGCGCCGGCAATGTTTACGGTTACCTTGAGCTAAAGTACGACACCGGTCCGGCTGCCCGAACCTGGCTTGAGCGCGCTTCCATCACCTTCGCCTCCGGCATCGCGATTGCCGTCATTCTCGGAATGGTGCTGTTTGTGGTTTTCCATCTACTGCTGACGCGCCCACTGTTACGAATTGTACGCTCTGTTAAACAGGTCAACCCGGATCACCCCGATGACAATCTGATCCACCTGCCTCACGGCCATCAGAAAGATGAATTGGGCCTTTGGGTCAACGCCACCAACAACCTCCTGGTTGCGATTGGCGACAGCCAGACCCGCCACCGGGAAGCAGAAGATCGTGTTACCCGGCTCTCAAGGTACGATCAGCTAACCGGCCTGCCCAGCCGAGACACCTTCATGGAGTTGCTCCAGGCCGATATTGCAGACGCCAGTGATGACAACTTGGTCCTGTCACTGATCTGTTGTGGCATCGATGACTTCAAGTCCATCAACGAGCAGTGCGGTTTCCGCACCGGCGACATGATCCTGCAAACCGTGGCCGATCGCCTTACGCAGAAGCTCGGCGGTACGCGCTTTACCATCGCCCGACTGGGCAGCGACCAGTTTGTTGTGGTGGAGAAGGGATTGAGAGACGGATTTCAGGCCGCCGACACTGCCGACCGTATACTGGCCTCTCTAAGCAGCCCGATGATCTTCGATGAGCAGACCATCACCATGACCGCCACCCTCGGCATCGCCCTGTTTCCAGGAGACGCGAGTCAAGCCGACAGGTTGCTGCAAAACGCCGAACAAACCATGGCCCTGGCCAAGGAAGGCGGACACAATTATTTCCAGTTCTACGTTGCCAGCGTTGACCAGGAAATTCGTGAACGCAAACAGCTTGAGAAAGATCTCTCCATCGCGCTCCACAACCAGCAGTTCCACTTGGTTTACCAACCACAGATCAACCTGGAAACCCACCGGATTATCGGGGCGGAAGCGCTGATTCGCTGGGAACATCCAGAGAAGGGCCTTGTGCCACCGGATCACTTCATACCGGTGGCCGAGATGAACGGCAGTATCGTGGAAATCGGCCAGTGGGTTCTGGATCAGGCCTGCTGGCAGGCGGCGCGCTGGGCCAGAGACGGCATGCCCCTGCGCATTGCGATCAACCTTTCAGCGGTACAATTACGTCAGAACCACATCGTGGACGAGATTCTGGATACCCTGAAACGCCACAACATCCCCGCCGGACGTCTTGAACTGGAAGTGACCGAAACCAGTTTCATGACCAATCTGGAAGACGCCGTAAAGAAGCTGAAACGCCTGCATAAAGCGGGCATCAGCATAGCGGTGGATGATTTCGGTACCGGTTACTCTTCCCTGACCTACCTCAAGCGCATGCCGGTCCAGCATCTGAAAATCGACAAGCAGTTCATTCATGACCTGCTTGTCAACGAGGAAGACACCCGCATTGCCAACACCATCATCGACCTTGGCAAGAGCCTGAATCTGACGGTGGTGGCTGAAGGCGTTGAGACAGCTGAACAGGAATACTACCTCGCGCAGCGTGGCTGCAAACTGGCCCAGGGCTACTACTTCAGCAAGCCGCTCAAACCCCACGATTTCGAGGTATTTGTTGCTGGCTTTCACAACAAAATTGTCGAGAATAATGTCTGACCACTGAGTCACCCCACCAGGAACGCAAGGAGCCGCCCATGGGAACCACACTGATCGGCCTGATTGTTATTGCAGTCGTTGTTGTTTACATCGTGTTTATCTACAACCGCCTGGTATCCCTGAGAAACCAGTTCAAGAACGGATTTGCCCAGATTGATGTTCAACTCCAGCGCCGCCACGACCTGATTCCCAACCTGGTGGAATCGGCCAAGGCCTACCTTTCCCACGAGCGCAACACCCTTACCGAAGTGATGGAAGCCCGGAATAATGCGGTCAGCGCTCAGAAGGACGCTGCGGGCGACCCGGCGGACGGGGGCAAAATCCAGCGCCTGGGAAGCGCCGAGAACATGCTCTCCAAAGCGCTCGCCAACTTTTACGCCGTGGCGGAAAACTACCCAGAGCTTAAAGCCAACGAAACCATCCAGCAGTTGATGGAAGAGCTTTCCAGCACAGAGAACCGGGTTTCCTTTGCCCGCCAGGCCTACAACGATGGCGTCATGGGCTACAACATCTTCCGTGAACAGTTCCCCAACAACATCGTGGCCGGACTGTTCGCTTTCAAACCTTCCTCCCAGCTGGAGCTGGAATCTCCTGAGGCCCGTCAGGCGCCGAAAGTCGCCTTCTGAGGCCCGTTGCCATGGCACATCCCGGTTTTTTCCAGCGCCAGGCCAGCGCCCGTCGCAACACGGGCTTGCTGGTGGCTCTGTTTCTGGCCGCGGTCGTGATCATCACGCTCCTGGTTTGCCTGGTGGGTTATCTGGTAACCCGCAGCGAATACACCGGGCTGGCGTTTGCCGACTGGCTACTGAGCCGCCATGGGCTGTATACAGCGATAGCGGTCGTTGCCCTGATCGGTATTGGCTCTCTGATCCGCTGGGCGGACCTGTCGGGCGGTGGCGAGCGTGTTGCAAAAATGGTCGGCGCCCGTGCGATTGACCCCGCCACCAGGGACACCGACGAGCGTAGGCTTCGCAATATCGTGGAAGAAATGTCCATCGCCAGCGGCATCAGTGTGCCCGATCTTTACGTGATGGATCATGAAACCGGCATCAACGCCTTTGTGGCCGGCTATACGCCCGGCGAGGCGGTCATGGTGGTGACCCATGGGGCCCTGACACAACTCACCCGTGATGAGCTCCAGGGCGTCGTTGGTCACGAGTTCAGCCATGTTCTCAACGGCGATATGCGTCTGAACGTCCGTTTGATCGCCATCCTGGCCGGCATCCTGATGATCGGACAGATCGGCGCCTTCCTGCTCAGGGCATCCTTCTACCGCTCCCATGTATCCAGCCACTCATCCCGTGACCGTCGGGGCCAGGCTGTTTTCGGGCTGGTAGGTTTGGCGCTGCTGGTAATCGGCTATGTGGGCGTGTTCTTCGGAAGACTGATTCAGTCCGCGGTATCACGGCAACGGGAAATGCTGGCGGATGCCTCCTCGGTACAATTCACCCGTAACCCCGAAGGCATTGCCGGCGCGCTGTTCAAGATTGGCCTCAAAGGGGGCTATCTGGACACCACCAGCCATGCCAGTGACATGAACCACATGTGTTTTGGCGAAAGCGCACGCATGAAATTTGCAGCATTGCTGGCGTCCCACCCTCCGGTTCAGGAGCGTATCGAAGCCATCCAGCCGGGTATGTTTGCCCGCCTTCGCAGCAGGCTTAGAGACAGCGAACCGGGAAGTGCCCTTCGATCCATGGGCTCGCTCCAAACCTCCGAAACCAGTGCAGATACGGCCCATGGAGCGGTTTCCGGCTTCAGCGCAGCCAGCCCTCGCGCCTCCACATCGCCCCTGAACACCCGGCCATCGGCAGATATCTCAACGACGGTAGGCACCGTCAACAAACGCAGCGAAGACTACGCCGTGGACCTTCTCAACCGACTGCCATCAACATTTCGCAACCTGCTTTACACCCGGGCCGGCGCCATTCAGCTGTGCTATGCGCTACTGATCTACCAGCTTCCTGAGTCATCGCAACAGAAACGACTGGCGCTGGTCACCGCCAACGCCCTCTTTGCGCCCAACGCCGACCTGTTGAACAAACTGCTGCCCGCCCTTACCTCACTGGGCGAGGCAGTACGATTCCCGGCGCTGGAACTGGCCATGCCGGCCCTGAGAAAGCTCGATCCGGATGAGCGCAACCAGTTAATGTCGTGTACGGAGGTGTTGATCAGGGCAGACAACCGACTGAGCCTCTACGAACTGGCCATGCATACCTTTCTTCGCCGCCACCTGGCGGGAGACTCGGCCCGCCCGGTTCCGGTACGCCATCGCAGCTACCGGACAGTAACCGACCAGTTGCAAGTGCTGTTCAGCCTGATGGCCCGGGCGGGTGCTCGTCAGGGCATCGACAGCCAGGGACTGTTCACTGAGGCGATGGCAGGTTTTACCGACGGACCTAAGGAGCCGGAACTTCTGGAGACGGTGTCGATCAAGCATCTGCGGGATGCGCTTTTGGTGCTGAACACCCTGTCGCCGCTGCTAAAACCGGCAATTCTCGACGCTTGCGGCCATTGCGTGCTTGCGGATGGAGAGATCAAGACCACGGAATATGAGTTGATCCGCCTGGTGGCGGATCAACTGGACTGCCCGATGCCGCCACTGGCAGCCTGAGATCGGCCCCTTGGCCAATCAGTCAGGCTGAGGCCGGAACAGCGAGTCTTTCGTTGGCGGTCTTTCCGGGTCTGGCAGGCCCAGCTTCTTGCGCACACCGAGATTGATCTCCCACAAGCTCTGGAACTTCTCATCCGTGGCGGCTACAGCATCGGCCTTGCCAAGCATGATCGTCGGGCGCAGGAACACCAGCAGGTTACGTTTCACCCGGCGCTCGGATTCGGAGGAAAACAGACGCCCCAACACCGGGATGTCGCCCAGCAGGGGAACCTTACTCTTATTCACCTGCAAATCATCGGTCGTCAAACCACCCAGAACGATGGTTTCACCATCATCTGCCAGGACCGTAGTCTTGATTTCACGCTTGTTGGTAATGATATCGGAGGCGGACTCCACGCTGTCACCAATATTCTCGGTGGTCTGCTCCACCACCAACCGTACAAGACCATCGGCGCTGATAGTGGGTGTCACCTTCAGGGTGAGACCGATATCGCGACGCTCAATCGTGGTAAATGGGTTGGTTGTACCGTCACCTGTGACAGTGGACTGACCGGTACGGAAAGGTACGTTCTGGCCAACGATGATTTCGGATTCCTGGTTATCCAGGGTAATGATACTGGGAGTAGACAGCAGATTTGCCGCCGCCGAGGTCGACAGAGCCTGCAGCAGCACGCCCCAGGAAACGCCGTTTTCATTCCGCTGGCCTGCGCCAATGGTAATACCGCCGGTGGCCGGTGCAATCACCGAATCAGAAAGGATCGCACCCAATACGTCGCCCAGGCTTCGGCCGACGTTGTTGAAGTTGGTGCCGGCTATTGGCGTAGACTCGCCGGATTCATCACCCAGTGCCAACTGGACGCCCAGATCCTGCCCCAGCTCGTCGCTGATTTCGACGATGGCCGCCTCAATCATTACCTGGGCACGGCGAACATCCAGGGCCTTAACGATCATTTCAGCTTCTTGCATCATCGACGGTTCACCGCGTACCACAAGTGCGTTCAGACCCTCGTCAGCGAACACTGAAAAGCTCGTATTACGCCCGCTTCCGGTACTGCCGCCAGCACCACCTGAGCCCCCAGTGGATTCCTTGGCCACCTCACCCATGACACCCTTGAGAATCTCAGTAAGATTCTCCGCGTCCGCGTGGCTCAGGCGAATGACCTTGGTCGTACCGCCGGTGGCTGAGGGCTGGTCGAGCTTCCTGATCAGCTCCCTCATCTTGTCACGGAAGGTTTCATCACCCCTGAGAATAAGCCGGTTGCTGCGCTCATCGGCCGTTACGCTGTACTTGCGGGCGGCGTTATCGCCACCTCCCTGGCCCAATTCCGCCGGGGCCAGTTCCTGCAGCAACTCGACCATGTCGCCCACCCAGGCCTCTTCGAGCTGGATCACCTCCACCTCGTATTTGGACGGACTGTCGAGCTCTCTCACAATCTGTTCGATGCGCTGGATATTGGAAGAGTGGTCGCTGACGATCAGGGCGTTGGCGGCCGCCACCCCCGCCAGGTGGCCATACTTGGCCACGAGCGGGCGCAGGATGGGTACCAGTTCGAGGGCATTGGCGTTATCGATCTGAATAACACGGGTAATCAGCTGCTCTGAGGGTACCTCCGTAAACCGCTCCAGCGACTCAGCGGATTGTTTGGCGTCCACCTGCTGAACCACCTTGATCACTTCCTCGCCGGGAATGGCGGTGAAACCATGCACCTGCAACACGGCCAGGAACAGGTCGTAAATCTCGTCCTTGTTCATAGGGGCGCTGGACAGGACGGTCACCTTTCCCTTTACCCGTGGATCCACAACAAAGCTGTAGCCGGTGATATCGGCCACCTGGGTCACAAAGGCGCGAATGTCGGCGTCCTTGAGGTTCAGTCGCCAGGTCTCCGTTTCCTGCCCGTAAGCAACAGACATCAGGGGCATCAGCAGGGCCAGAACAAAGGCCCGGAATAATTTGGATCTGTGGTTAAGCATCTGGCGTTATTGTCCTGTATCGTTAAATCCGTTCATCGCCACTGTTCAGGTATGGCATAGCTCACGGTCAGAATGGATCCGTCCCGTTCAATTTCTATTTCCAATTGCGGCTCAGACCGCCAATTCTCAAAAAGCATCATATCCTGCTCAAGATCCCCCAGCCGCTGGCCATTGACGGCAGTGATGACGTCACCGGCCCTGAGGTTGACAGCATTGAGCATGGCATTGGAACCATCGTACACATAACCGGACGTACCTCCCTCCCCGGTCGGGCTCAGCCCGTATGGTGCAAGCGCCGCAACTCCCTGGGAATCAAGCTGTTCCCGTGCTTCACTCAGGAACTGCTCCGGCGAAGACGCCGGTTCCGCCAAATCTTCTTCCACGCCCTCAACCAGGCCAGTGGAAAGCTGTTCTTCAAACGTCAGGGTTTCGTATTGCCCATTCCTGCGAATCAGCACCCGGCCTGGTTCCACTTCCGCCAGTTCGGCGTTACCGGGCAAGACCTCACCCACACGATAGTGCTCAGTTACTCCGTTGCTTCCCGCAACTATAGCACCGGAGTCCTCCGGGCGCTCTGCCACCAGCACACCTTCAAGCCTGAGGTTGAGCCTGGTTTCCGGTGCCGACCGGCGTACCACTTCTGCGACACGGGTTTGCTCTTCCGCCCTGCCAAACACCTGATGGGCCGCCAGTGGCTGTAATCGGCCGCCACCTGAAGCGCTCGCGCGGCTGTCAGAGGCGGGTGCCATGGCCACCGGGCGGTCATCCCAGGCGATGAGCCAGGTTGTCTGCGCCAGTACCAGGGCAACATAAACCACGAGGCCCGCCAGTAACAAATTGGCCAGCAACCGGGGCAGTCGCCGGCTACCGATAACAGCCGCCATTGCTGTCACAGAGCACCTCCCGGAATCAAGGGCTGCTTGACCCTGAAGACGACATCACTGGGGTTAGCAGAATCTGGCCAGGGTTGGTCGGCCAGGTCGATCATGCGTTTATAGACTCGCAACTCCATCATACCGTTCCAGCGAATCTCGGCATCCGCCGCGGGGCCATCGCCGCCCTGCTCCGAGATGACCAGCGCAACGCCATCGGCCGTACTGTCCATCGTCGCCAGCATGGGCGGGAAATCTGCCTGGCCAATATTATTCCCCATGGGCCAGGTAACCTGGCCTCCTGCCCAGCGGCCAACGCCGTCGGCCTGGGTCACGCGGTTGTCCTGCCACGACAACACCAATCGATCAATGGTGACGTCACCTTCGATGACGGCTCCACCGCTGCGTCGGATCAGGTCCTCAAATTCAGCGACTGCCAGATGGCCACTGGCGTTGAGGGTGCCTGCCCCCTGCCATCCGAGACTAACATTGCCATCCACGGAAGACTGTGACGACGACACTGAAAAATCGACGGGTAACGATAATCCAGAAACGGACGGCATGCCCAGCCGCCACTCAAGCCTCACAGGATAACCGGCGACCACCACGCCGGCAGCGCCTGACCAGACCCTGCCAGACACCTGACTGACCTGGACTTCCGGCGGAAGCGCAACATAGGCAGACGCCTGATGCCAAAGCCATCCGGCCGGTACGAGAACCACCAGCGCCACCAGATAAACCAGCACACCGGCCAAGGTCAGCAGGAACACTTTGCCGGGTCTGAGAAAGGCTTTTGCTGGGGTTTCGCTCATACAGTGTCACAAAGATAAATGGCCGGTTGCCGAGTCTAGCAAAGCCATTTCGCAAGTTCATGACAAAAAAACAAAAAACCCCGCATCGGTGTGAACCAATGCGGGGTTTTCCGGGTTTATGGGGCCATTCCTCAGAAATTGAGAATTGGTCCGGGTCCGGTCGGCATTACATCATGCCGCCCATGCCTCCCATTCCGCCCATGCCACCCATGTCCGGCATACCGCCGCCGGCGCCTTCTTCTTCCGGCTCGTCCGCAATCATCGCCTCAGTGGTGATGATCAGGGAAGCCACGGAAGCAGCTGCCTGCAGCGCGGAACGGGTCACTTTGGCCGGGTCAAGGATACCCATTTCCAGCATGTCACCGAACGCTTCGGTAGAGGCGTTATAGCCATAGGCACCTTCACCTTCCATGATCTTGTTCACAACAACGGAGGCTTCACCACCGGCGTTGGTCACGATCTGGCGCAGTGGAGCTTCCATGGCACGGCGCAGGATGTTAACGCCCGCCTTCTGCTCTTCGTTGATGGCATCAACCTTGTCCAGAGCCGCGATGGCGCGAATCAGGGTGACACCGCCGCCCGGCACAATGCCCTCTTCAACCGCAGCGCGGGTGGAGTGCAGAGCGTCTTCAACGCGGGCCTTCTTCTCTTTCATTTCCACTTCAGAACCGGCGCCAACCTTGATGACGGCTACACCGCCAGCCAGCTTGGCCACGCGCTCCTGGAGCTTTTCCTTGTCGTAGTCGGAAGAGCTGTCTTCAATCTGCTTACGGATCTGCTCAACGCGGGCTTCGATATCACCCTGAGCACCAGCACCGCCAATAATGGTGGTGTTTTCCTTGGTGACGTTGACACGCTTGGCAGTACCCAGGTCGTCAATGGTGGTGTTTTCCAGAGACAGGCCGACTTCTTCGGAAATAACAGTGCCGCCAGTCAGAATAGCGATGTCCTGCAGCATTTCCTTGCGGCGGTCACCGAAGCCGGGTGCTTTTACAGCATTTACTTTCACAATGCCGCGCATATTGTTCACGACCAGGGTCGCCAACGCTTCACCTTCGATGTCTTCAGCAATAATCTGCAAAGGCTTACCAGCCTTGGCCACAGATTCCAGAACGGGCAGAAGCTCACGGATGTTGGAGATCTTCTTGTCAACCAGCAGGATGTACGGGTCATCCAGTTCGGTGGACATGTTTTCCTGGTTGTTGATGAAGTACGGAGACAGGAAGCCACGGTCAAACTGCATGCCTTCCACTACGTCCAGCTCGTCTTCCAGGCCACGGCCTTCCTCAACGGTGATAACGCCTTCCTTACCCACTTTCTCCATCGCGTCTGCGATAAGCTGGCCGATGGTCTCGTCGCCGTTGGCGGAGATCGTGCCTACCTGGGCAATGTTGCGGCTGTCGTCACAGGGCTTGGACAGGTCACGGATGGCCTGTACTGCTGCGATTGTCGCCTTGTCGATGCCACGTTTGAGGTCCATCGGGTTCATGCCCGCAGTAACGGCCTTGATGCCCTCACGAACAATGGCCTGTGCCAGAACGGTCGCAGTGGTGGTGCCGTCACCGGCGGTATCGTTGGCCTGGGAAGCAACTTCCTTGACCATCTGGGCGCCCATGTTCTCGAACTTGTCTTTCAGCTCGATTTCCTTGGCGACGGATACGCCGTCCTTGGTGACGGTTGGTGCGCCAAAGGACTTGTCCAGAACAACGTTGCGGCCTTTCGGGCCCAAGGTTACCTTAACTGCGTCCGCCAGGATGTTGACACCCTGAACCATGCGTTTACGGGCGCTGTCACCGAATCTAACGTCTTTTGCTGCCATGTCATCTATTCCTGTTCGTTAAACCCAATTCAATCGTTCAATCGGATTGCTGCGTAACCGAGCGCTTACTCGAGAACGCCGAAAATGTCGTTTTCGCTCATGATGAGCAGGTCTTCGCCGTCAACCTTTACGGTGTTACCGGCATACTGGCCAAAGACCACGGTGTCACCCACCTTTACCGCCAGCGCACGGGTTTCGCCATTGTCGAGAATACGGCCATTTCCTACGGCGATAACTTCACCCTGGGACGGCTTCTCTTTGGCATTACCCGGCAGCACGATGCCACCAGCTGTTTTCTCTTCTTCTTCCTTACGGCGCACGACAACACGATCGTGTAGCGGACGAATTTTCATTGCTCGATATCTCCAATGTCAGGTTAGGTTTGGCAATGATGGTTGCGTTAAAAGCCGGGGCTTTTAACCAACTGTTTTACAGCGGTTATTAGCCCGCAGCGAACTTGTGAGACCTATGTGGGGGTGGCCGATGCGTTTTCAACACTTCCCCTGAAAAATTTTTCAGTTTTTTTTCGGACCGCCATCGCCGTGATCACTATCCTCTCGGCCTTCGGTATTCCGGTTCAGGCGATCGTAGTCGCGCTCGGTTTCGTCGCGGTATTCCCCTTCAATAATGTCATCGTTCCTGTCGAAAGGATTTTGACGCCCGAACGGCCCTTCGCGGCCACCAAAGGGCCCCTGCCCCTGGAAAGGCCCCTGCTGGCCAGCGGTAAATGTGAAACCGCCGGGCTGGCCGGCCACCACCATTCGCTTCAGGGCCTGGGCGGCGAACCAGTGGCGGGTGCCCGGAATCAGGCAAAGGAAGCCAATGGTGTCGGTGACGAATCCCGGCGTCAGCAGCAGGGCGCCGCCCACGGCCAGAATCAGGCCTTCCGCCACTTCCTTCGCTGGCAACTCACCACTATTGAGCCTCTGATTGGCTTTCAACAAGGTGGCGAGCCCTTGCTGCCTCAGCAGCGCGGCACCAATGATGGCCGTCAAGAGGACAAGGCCAATGGTATTCAGGGCGCCAATCATGGTGCCAACTTTGATCAATATCGTCATTTCGACGATGGGCATGACAATGAATAAAAACAGAAAAATGCCCAAGGGAGCCTCCGTGGATGAGCGTTGGTCTGGTTGCTGCGACCGTAAAAACCTCTGATATACTCGCCGCTTCCGCTAATGCTTAACCTTAGGGCAAAACATGAAACTTCAAGATTCCGTGATCGCAATTACTGGCGGCGGCCAGGGTTTGGGCCGAGCCATGGCTGAGTATCTGGCAGCCAAAGGGGCTCGTCTGGCGCTGATTGATCTGATGCCGGAGAAGCTGGAAGAGGCTGCAGCCGCCTGTAAGAAAGCCGGTGGCGATGCCAGAACCTATATCTGCAATGTTGCCAAGGAAGACGATGTCGAGAAGACATTTGAGGCTATCGTGGCGGATTTTGGTCAGCTTAATGGGTTGATTAACAACGCTGGCATCCTTCGGGATGGGCTGATGGTGAAGGTTAAGGACGGCCAGGTTGAGAAGCGCATGGAGCTGTCGCAGTGGCAGTCGGTGATTGATGTGAATCTGACGGGGGTTTTTCTGTGCGGCCGTGAGGCGTCTACGCAGATGATCAAGAATGGCGATCAGGGTGCGATTATCAACATTGCGTCGATTTCCCGTGCGGGGAATATGGGCCAGAGCAATTATTCTGCCGCCAAGGCGGGGGTTTCGGCGTTGGTGCCGGTGTGGGCCAAGGAGCTTGCCCGTTATGGCATTCGGTGCATGGGGATTGCGCCTGGCTTTATCGAGACTGAGATGACGGCTTCGATGAAACCGGAAGCCCTTGAGAAGATGACCGCTGGTATTCCCTTGAAGCGTATGGGTAAGCCGGAGGAGATTGCGTCTGCGGCGGCATTTATTTTTGAGAATGACTATATGTCGGGGCGGATGATTGAGGTTGATGGGGCGCTTCGGCTGTAGGTTTTGAGCTTTGCCCCTCTCTGCTACCTAGCCTGAAGGGTTTGGGGGCTGGCTAGGGGGTGGTGCCAAATTTTTCTTGGAAAAAGAACTCGCTTTGCTCGGACATCTTTTTCTGGCAGAAAAATTTGGCACCACCCCCTGCCCGACTGTACTCCGATGTATATCAACCCAATAAACTACGGGCGCCAGCCGAACTGCTTCATTGATATTCGTCCATCTACAACGACGACTCCTTCCTCCCGCAAGCTCTGGGCTTGCGTCTCAAAAGCCTCGCTGCCGATGGGGAAGGCGATCTGGCCATTGCTTCTGATCACGCGATACCAGGGAATGGCGTGCCCTTCTGGGAGTTTTCCCAAAGCTTTACCGATATACCGGGCCTGCCGGCCCAGGCCGGCCATATCTGCGATCTGGCCGTAGCTGGCTACGCAGCCAGGGGGGATAGCGGCAACAACCTGCCAGATTTTCTGGTCTTTGGTGGGTTCGGTCATGATGACTCGGCCGTCTCGTTGCGAGGCGCCAAGGCGTCCAGGCGTTCGCCTTTGCGCATCATGTATATGGCCAGCAGTATGGCGGGAACGCCCATTATGCCGGCAACCAGGAAGAATTCTGCGTAACCGAATCCGGCCACGACGATGCCGGAGAAGCCGCCGATGAATTTTCCGGGCAGTGTCATCAGGGAGCTGAACAGGGCGTACTGGGTAGCGGTGAAGGCCGCGCTGGTCATGCTGGACAGCCAGGCTATCAATGCCACATTGGCGATGCCGCCACTGAGATTGTCGGCACTGACCACCAGTGCAAGGGTGACAATGTTGGGCGGGTATTGTGCCAGAACGACGAAAAGCAGGTTGGTGGCGGCGGTCATGATGGCGCCGGCCAGCAGGATGCGACGTACGCCGTACCGTACTACGAGTACACCACCCACCAGAGAGCCGGCGATGGTCATGAAGAAGCCGAAGATTTTGGTGACGTCGGCCACCTGGGTTTTCGAAAAGCCCATGAAATCCAGATAGAAGGGGTTCGCCATAACCCCCATGGCGATGTCGGATATGCGATACACAGCGACCATCACCAGGATCAGGATGGCGAGTTCCTTGTAGCGACGGAAGAAGTCCAGGAAGGGCCCAGCGATGGCAGCGTAGAACCATCCGATGAATCGAGCCAGGCGGGGGTTGAGGTGGGTGCGCTTACTCGCCTCATGCTCAATTTTGTCGGCGATGTCCTGGGCGGCGGCGTAGTGATTGACCCTGGGTTCCCGCACGATGAGTACCGTCACCATGCCTACTCCAACAAGCAGCGCCATCACTTCGTAAGACACCTGCCAGGACCAGAACTCCGCAAGATACAAGGCCCCGGCCCCGGCGACCAGCAAAGCCAGCCGGTAGCCGAAGATATAGGTGGCCGCCAGTGCCGCCTGCAACCGCTCTTCCGCCACTTCAATCCGGTAGGCATCAATCGCCACGTCCTGGGTGGCGGACGAGAAAGCCACCAGCAAACCGCAGAACGCCATCATCTCCGGTGCCACGGTGGCGTCCACGTGGGCCATGAGGTACAGGCCCGTTGCGATGCCCGCCTGAGCCAGCAGTATCCAACTTCGGCGCTTGCCCAGCAGTCTGTCGAGAAGCGGCAGTTTCAACCGGTCCACCACCGGTGCCCAGAACACCTTGATGGAATAGGTTATGCCCAACCAACTGAAAAACCCGATGGTGGCCGTTTCCACCCCTACGTCCGCCAACCTTGCGTTCAGCGTGGAAAACACCAGCAGAAATGGCAGGCCGGCCGAAAACCCCAAAAACAGAAGCGCAATAACCTGCCAACGCGTGTAGGTGTGGAGGGTTTCCTTAAGTAACGCCAGGGTGTTGCCGGATAAAATGGTGTGACTCCCGGTTCAGTCGCGGAAATTGTTGAACTGCAGAGGAATATCCAGCTCGGCTTCCTTCAACAGCGCAATAGCTGTTTGCAGGTCGTCGCGTTTTTTCCCTTTCACTCGCACCTTGTCACCTTCGATGCTGGCCTGCACCTTAAGCTTGCCGTCTTTGATCATCTTGACGATTTTCTTGGCCATGTCGGTTTCGATCCCCTGCTTCAACTGCAGGTGCTGCTTGACCAGTTTGCCGGCTTTGCTTTCACCGTCTTCGGACAACGCCCGGGAATCGATATTGCGCTTGGCGAAGGCCATACGCAGCATGTCCATCAACTGCTCCAACTGGAATTCCTGCTCGGCGCTGACGGTGATACCTTTGTCATCCAGCTCGATGTCCGCGTCCACGTTCTTGAAGTCCCAGCGATTGCCCAGCTCGCGCTTGGCCTGGTCCACGGCGTTGGTCACTTCGTGCATGTCGATTTCAGAAACGATGTCAAAAGAAGGCATGATGTGTTCTCACTTTTTACAATTATCCACGTCAGGGCACGTACAAAACGCTATACTGGTGCCCTTCTGGTTGCGCAAGGTGCCAAAGCATACCAAGACCGGGCCGGCACCGCATCTGACAATGGACTGGTGAGTAGTAGTTAACAATGCCAAATCTTGATCTTCCCATCCTCGTGGTAGACGACGCCAAATTCAGCAGTATGGTGGTGGGCCGGACCCTCCGCAATGCAGGGTACCGCGACGTACGAATCGCCAACAATGCCCCTGCCGCGCTTGAGTTTATTGACCAGCGCCCGGTCAGTGTGTTGATTGCCGACTGGTTGATGCCGGAGATGGACGGGCTGGAGCTGACCGATCAGGTGCGCCAGCAGGATGAGCAGAACAACCACTACACCTATGTGATCCTGCTCACCGCCCGGGAGAGTGTGGAAGCACTGTCAGAAGCGTTCGACCGGGGCGTAGACGATTTCATCTATAAATCGGACATGACCAAGCAGCTGATCCCAAGGATTTTCGCGGCTGACCGCATGGCGGACCGCCAGAACACCCTCCTGCGCGCTAATTCCCTGCTGATTGAGAACAACCGCGAACTGGAAAGCAGTAACATCATTGATCTTGAAACGGGCCTCTGTAACAACCGCTATGCCCGGGATAAGCTGGGCAAATGCCTGCGGCAGGCGGAATCCCGAGGCGGTGCTTCTGCCTATGTGCTCTGCGGCATTCGCAACTGGCAGGAACTCAAGCGTAAGCATGCTCCCTCAGTGATGAGTGAGCTGGCCGTTGGCATCGCCCGCCGCCTGAGCCATCTGATCCGGCCCATGGACTCCCTGTGCCGCGTGGGCGACAACCAGTACGCGATTATTGCTCACTTCCCAAACAGCGATCATTGCTCCACAACCGCTTTTCGCCGCGTATTCGACGGCATTAACCACAAAGCTCTAAAGACCACGGCGGGTTACATCTCGGTTGAGGCAGGCATGGTGCTTTGCAGGGCGGATGCCCAAAACGGCACACCCTCGGTCCAGGAGATGGAGCGTGCAGCAGTTCAGGGCCTGGTGGATGCCTATGAGACCCGGCGGTTTACCGAGACCAGGCCAGAGCTTGAGAAAGCCTGAAGGAAGAGTGTCGGATTACGCTACGTAACACTGCGACACACATCACAAACAGACTTCCATGAGCGAAAGCCCTATTCTGAAATTGTGGATTTAAGCAGTATCCCCCATGGCGGAGGAGCCGAGTAGTACCTCCGCCGCCAAATGGGGAAAGTCCGCAGAATTAACGAATTTTTCAGGCACTTTCGTTCTTTCCTTGTTTTTAAGCCAGCTTTTTAGCTGGCTTTTTTATTGCTCGGAATTTGGCTTTTTTGGGGTTGGAGTTCCGTTATACTTCCTCCAACAATAATCCCAAGACGTTGCCGTAACCATGAAAACCCTCGGAACCGCCTCCGTAGCAGCCCTAAGACAATATGTCCGCGCCGCCAATGCCCAAGGACTGGATACCTCAGCACTTTTCAACAAGGCCGGGCTTGATGCGTCGATTCTCCAGACCGACGACGAGCGCATAAACGGCGAGCAGTTCCAGGCATTCATACGGCTGCTTTGTGAACAAAGCGATAACCCCATCCTCGGCCTTGAAACCGGTGACTTCGTGCAACCGGGGTCCTACAGTGTCCTCGGGTATATCACCATGAGCTCCGCCACGCTGGGAGAAGCAGTCGCTCGCATTGCCCCGTTCGAGAAACTGGTCGGCGACATGGGAACGACGCAAATTGCGGGTAGCGGCGATCACATCAAACTGATCTGGGCCTGCAACTACACCGACCCGGTCGTTCGCCCCCAGATGGCGGACAACGTCTTCGCCTCCTGGATCAACTACGCCCGCTGGCTGGCCGACAACAACGCCGCCTCGCCAGTGGAAGTACACCTCGAACACCCTTCCCCCGGGCCGGAGTTGGAGAGCGCCTACACGGAACGCTGGGGCTGCCCGGTACGTTTTCGTTCCAACGAAGATGCCATTGTTCTGCACAAAGACCTGCTGGGCACTCCCCTACGCCAGCCTGACCCACTGCTGCGAAAAACCCTGGAAGCCCACGCCCTCAGCCAACTGGCCACCCTGGAAACCGACACAGCCCTCACCAACCGGGTTAAACACAGCATTCGCAAACAGTTGATGCATGGCATCACCCGCCAGGACATGGTCGCAGACCATCTGGGTATGACCAGCCGAACGCTGCAGAGAAAACTTAGCCAGGAAGGTGTTTCGTATCAGCAGTTGCTGGACGAGGTAAGACAGGCAATGGCGGAAGATTTTTTGACGAACAGCGAACTGGGCATTCCGGAGATAGCGTTGAGACTGGGGTACAGCGAAACAACGTCGTTTCACCGAAAGTTCAAAGCAGAGACGGGGAAGACGCCCGGAGAGTTCCGGGCGTCACGGGAGGCCACTTAAAGCTTGCGACCCTTGCCGGCCGCAATCCTTAACCGAAGCGCATTCAGCTTGATAAAGCCTTCAGCATCCTTCTGATCGTAGGCGCCCTGGTCTTCCTCGAAGGTCGCAATCTTCTCATCGAACAGCGAATCGTCAGACTTACGCCCAACCACATCCACGTTGCCCTTGTAGAGCTTCAGGCGCACGGTACCGTTTACATAGGTCTGAGTCTGGTCGATCAGCGCCTGCAGCGCTTCCCGCTCAGGGGACCACCAGTAACCGTTGTAAATCACCTCCGCATAACGCGGCATGATGCTGTCCTTCAGGTGCGCCACTTCGCGGTCCAGGGTGATGGATTCAATCGCGCGGTGGGCGCGCAGCATGATGGTGCCGCCCGGCGTTTCGTAACAACCGCGGGATTTCATGCCCACATAGCGGTTCTCAACAATGTCCAGACGACCAATGCCGTTCTCGCCGGCGACCTTGTTCAGGTGCTCAAGCACCTCGTGGGGCTTCATGGCCTGGCCATCAATCGCCACGATATCGCCTTTCTCATAGGTCACTTCGATATAGGAAGGCGTATCGGGCGCTGCTTCTGGAGACACACTCCAGCGCCACATATCTTCCTCGGCTTCCGCCCAGGGATCCTCCAGGTTGATGCCCTCATAAGAGATATGCAGCAAGTTGGCATCCATGGAGTACGGGCTCTTGCCCTTCTTCTTCTCCACCGGAATGTTGCGCTCGTCGCAATAAGCCAGCAGCTTCTCACGGGAATTCAGATCCCACTCACGCCAGGGGGCAATCACCTTCACACCCGGCTTCAGCGCATAGGCACCTAACTCGAACCGAACCTGATCGTTGCCCTTACCGGTAGCGCCATGAGAAATTGCGTCTGCACCGGTTTCGTTGGCAATCTCAATCAAACGACGGGAGATCAGCGGGCGTGCGATGGAGGTCCCCAGCAGGTACTCCCCTTCGTAGATGGTGTTGGCGCGGAACATCGGGAACACGTAGTCACGAACGAATTCCTCGCGCAGGTCCTCAATGTAGATTTCCTTCACGCCCAGCGCTTTCGCTTTCTCACGCGCCGGCTCAACTTCCTCGCCCTGGCCGATGTCGGCGGTGAACGTCACCACCTCACACTCATAGGTATCCTGCAACCAGCGAACGATTACCGAGGTATCCAGGCCACCGGAATACGCCAGAACCACCTTTTTAATATCAGACATGCCCTTGCTCCAGACTGAACAGAATGGATGTATCAAAAATAAGGGGCGTATTGTACGGGACAGCGGGGGGAATGGCTATTGGGGCAAGAGGGCGACCTCGTTACTGGCCGCGGATGCCACCGGCAGGGCGCCAGGTGGCATCTTGGATAGAATGCACGGTATTCACACCAGAACGTCGTATTCAGACAGCCTGCTGTTGCTTGGAGGTAGCCTCTTCGCGGATGCCATCCCAGCCGTCTTTGATTGAGCGCAGAAGGTCCGCGACTTCATCAAGCTTAGCGACGTCATTCTTGGCATTCGCTTCAAAAAGGGTCCGCTCCATGTAGTCATAAAGCGATTCCAGGCGCACGGCCAGATCGCCACCCTTCTCGAAATCCAGAAAGCCACGGAGGCCACCGATGATTTCAATCGCTTTGGAAATCAATCGGCCTTTGCCCTCAAAATCCTTCGCCTGCATCCTGGCTTTGGCCATGTTAATGCGTTCCAACGCTCCGTTGTAAAGAAGCTGGATCAGCTTGTGAGGATCGGCATCCGTAATGCTGGTTTGGGCGTTTACGCGTTGGTAAGCCTGTAAACCGTTCATAAGTGACCTCTTTATTCGCTTTTCGTGCAATAAACATCAATTGTTATTGCGATTATTCTGTGGTGCCAGCGCAGCAAGCTGCTGGCTCACAAAGTCCTGTGTACTGTTCAGTTGCGAGATCAATGAATCCGCAGCTGTGAATTGACTCACCAAGCGCTCTCGATAGGCTGTAATTCTCTCTTCCAGCCGAATCTGATTTTCCTGAATTCGCTCCAGATCGCGGTTCAGGCTCTCGGTTCTGGTATCAATTGCACCATCGGCACCGACAAAGTTGGTGATCAGATCAACCGTACGTTCGCCAACACCTTCAATAAATTGTATCGAGCCTCGACTTCCAGTCTGATCGCCCAATATTTGTACCTGGAGCCCAGACGCAGCACCGCTGTTTTCGCCCAGAAACAGTGTTTGCCCTTCGCCTTCAGCTGTTCTTCCGTCAATGGTACCCGCAACATCGAGGCCATCCGTGCTTGTGGCGGCATCCAATCCAAACGTAGCCGCGCTTTCAGCGGACGACAAGGTGACCGAAGACTCGCTGCCGTAGGTGGAGGAAGAGAAAACCAGCTCATCCCCAGCCCCCAGGCTCACCTGAACGGACCCATCTGACGCGTTCAGCGCGTTGTTGCTATTAAGCTGAGCCTGAATCTCGTCAACCAGATCCTGTGCACTGTTGTAAGTCTGCTGTGTAAGCTGAAGGTTAACGGAGGTATCACCATTAACCAGCAGTGAAAACTCATCATTTGTTCCGTCAATAGTAACGGGAAAAGTGGCTGCGGCATTCCCGGCAAGCGTGCCCTGGGTCGCAGCCTGGGTCACGTTGATATCATAGGTTCCAGGTTCGGTGTTTACACCACTGCGAACAAACTCTACCTGGCTGTCGGTAGCCCTGCCCTGTTCGGCAAACAAAGCCGTGACATCGTCCGGATTAGCCTTTAACTGCGCCATGAACTCTTCGCGGTCAAATTCCAGAGAGCCAGTCTCGAAATTTGTGGTAATACCCACATCCGCCAGACTTCGGACACTTGCATCTTCAAGCCCGGGAACAACGCGGGTCAGCACTTGGCGGAGTTGGTTCTGAATACCCCGAATAACGCTATCGCCAGTCAGAAGGCTTCCGCTACCGCTCTCTGCATTGAATCCTGCCAGCGCATCAATGGTTTCCTGCAGGCCATTAAATTTCTCGACAAAGCCCTGGACACGGTCTGCTACCGCACCGAGATCCTGTTCAACCTTAACCGTGGACGTACCAGTGGCCGTCAGATCAAATGTCAAACCGTCAATGACGTTCTCAAAACTATTGGTGGAACGGGTAACCTCTACGCCATTGATACTCATCACGGCGTCCGACGCGGCGATTGTCTCATTGAGACCGGCGCCCGCATCCATTGATGTGTTAAACGCAAAACGGGAAAGCCCCTGGGCATCGGTATCCGTGCCGGCGCTGTCGCCCGATACGGAAATACTAACGGCGTTTGCCGTACCGGTTTCGTCTGCCGATAGCACGAGCTGGAAACCACTACCGGTATCGATTACGCCCGCTGAAACCCCTGCATCAGAATCGTTGATTGCGTTTGCCAGGCCCTGCAACGTGTCGTTACTGCTGTCTATAACAATATTGGTGGTGTTGTCACCAACAGAAAGCGTCATTGTTCCCTGGCCAACACTGGTCTTGTCGCGATCCGCGAATACATCACGAGACGCGAGCGCCTGAGCACTGGCGAGACTTGTCACATCGACACTGTAAGTACCGCGGTTAGCCTTGGAGCTGTCCACAGACACAGCAACGTCTTCGTTGGACGACGTTGCAGAAAAGGCTTTGAGATTATCTGGAGCACTCAATTGCCGCATTGGAAGGCGCAGCTCTGTTACTGCACTGCGAAGCGTGCCATAGGCAGAAATCAGCGCCTGGGTGCGCTCGGTTTTCTGAGCCAAACGATTTTCCGTCGGTGCCCGTTCCGCTTGCACCAACTGATCGACCAACTCGGAGGTCAGAACACCAGACCCGATACCCAACGATGATATATTTGCCATAGTATGTGCCTCCTCAGGAGGGCAATTTCCAATGCTATTCCATATATCGGCCTGAAGCGGCAAAACTTTGCCTTTTCTACCGACCAATTTGTAACCACATGTAAGCAAAACACCGCCGGCCCCTTTCGGGTGCGGCGGTGCTGAACAACCGTTTTCAACGTCAGGCCAAGAGCGGCAAACTCTAGACCTTCGTGTTGAATAACGTCAGCGGTTCATCCTGCTGCAAGTTTTCTGCCAACCTCAACGCAACTTCATCCGGAATTTGCCGAATAACCTCTTGGGTGGACTGATCGACGACCTTGACGATCGTCTGTCCCCGCTCGTTATCCACTTCAAACTGCAAATCCCTCTGGACCGTCTGAACGAAATCGTTCAGTTGAGACACGGCATCATCCAATTTCTCTTTCTGTGCCTCACTGCGCCTTTCGAGCCTCTCAGCTTTCGAAAGTTCCTGAGCCCCGGACAACAACTCCGAACGCTCAGCAAGACCAGGTGATGAAGGTGCAGTCAGGGCGGAGGCATTCCTGCCTTCGGCCTGAGATGACGAAATTGCCCGAGCCGGAGCTTGCTCGCTGGAACGAATCAGCTTCAAATCCGGGCCATTCAGGTTAACGCCATTCATAGCTCACCTCGCTATCCTCATACAGCAGTAAACCGGGGCCCAAAGACCCCGGCCTTGCCGTTATGCCCCTGTTACTGCAGGAGGGACAGAACCTGCTGCGGGCGGGCATTCGCCTGCGCCAGTACAGAGATACCAGCCTGCTGGAGAACCTGCGCCTTGGACAGCTTAGCAGTTTCAGATGCGAAGTCTGCATCCAGAATCCGGCTGTTAGCGGCCGACAGGTTTTCGGCAGTTGTGCTCAGGTTGGCGATTGTGGATTCAAACCGGTTCTGGGCAGCACCCAGGTCGGCGCGGATACCACTGATCTGCTCAAGAGCCGCATCTGCAATCTCGATTGCGCTGTTAGCGCCTGCAACAGTACCGATGTCGATAGAAGACACTGACTGGAGGTTAGAACCAACCACGGTGTCTGCTGCAACGTTCAGAATGCTACCAGCGGTTTCCGCAACCGAGGAACTGACTGAGAACGCACCGGATGAAGCGAACTCAACAGAACCAGAAGCAATCGTGCTGTCAGTGCTGCCAGCGGTCAAAGTAACCGCACTTGGATCACCACTGCCCTGCAGCGTGGCGGTACCGGTAGCGTTACCTGAGTTGGCAAAGTCCTGCAGACGGATGTCTTTACCATCAGCCTGGGTCAGTGTGATTTCGCCACCGTTTGCTTCAGCCGTAACACCAGTGGTGCCTGAGGTATCGTTGATCGCTTTGGCCAGCGCACCCAGGTCAGTGGTAGTTACCGCTGCGGAGATGGTCGCTGTATCGCCACCACTACCAAGCGTGAAGGAAACCGTACCATCGTCAGACAGACCAGCGAGGGTTGCCGTGGTCGATGCGGTGGCCGTTACACCAGTCGTGCCGGTTTCAGCGTTAACAGCAGCTGCAATCGCTTCTGCAGTATCGCCTTGGGTAATACCAATGACCTCAGAGCCTTCAGTTCCAGAAACGGTGATGTTCTGTGTAGCAATGGTGTTGTTGGCAACCGTTGCCACATCAGCCGCAGCTACCGCAACAGAACCTGTGCCCTGGCTGACAGTGGTATCACTTTCACCGGATACGGTGTTGTTACCAAGGTCGGCACCACGAGCACCGGTCACGGATACTGAGATGGTCTGGTTAGCGTTGGCACCAACCTGGAATGACTGAGCAGTGAAGCTGCCATCCAGAAGGTTGAGGCCGTTGAACTGGGTAGTACCGGCAATACGGTCAAGCTCTTGCTTCAGCTGGTTTACTTCGCCCTGAAGTGCAGAGCGGTCAGAAGAAGAGTTAGTCGAGTTGGCCGACTGAACAGACAGCTCACGGATACGCTGCAGGATGTTGGTGGTTTCTTCCAGAGCACCTTCAGCAGTCTGAGCCAGAGAAATACCGTCGTTGGCGTTACGCTGCGCAACGTTCAGACCAGAGATCTGGGACTGAAAACGGGTCGAAATTGCAAGGCCAGCAGCATCGTCCTTGGCGGAGTTGATACGCAGGCCGGATGACAGACGCTCCAGAGCTTGGTTAGAAAGCTCCTGGGATTTGTTCAGCTGGTTCTGAGCTGACAGTGACGCAACGTTAGTGTTAATACCGAGAGCCATATTGCTTCTCCTTCGACATATGTCGTTATTTCATGGAAAAGGAATGGCGCCCATTTTCAGTTTGGGAGCGCCTCCCTGTTATTGCGCTTAACGGCGCCCCCGTCCGTACCTTTAGAAAAAATTAACGGTATTTTGTAAGGGAATGTAAAAGCGGCAACAGTCTTCCTTATACCGCTATATGTTGACGATTGGATTCATGCCCCAAACATCAAAACGACCAATAAAACCACCACTAATCAATATCTTAAAAACAAAACTCCGAAACTGGCACAACCTTCGCTTACCTTCCTGCAAAACGGCAATTAAATGAACTTCCGCCGGCAAGGCGTCCATTTTGATCGGGCACCGGGTTACCGGCATCTCTGAGCAGGGAGAAATGTTATGCCTCAGATCATCAATACCAATATCGCGTCGCTGAATGCTCAGCGAAACCTGAACACTTCACAGCAAGACTCCAACGTAGCCCTGCAGCGGCTGTCATCCGGCCTGCGCATCAACTCCGCCAAGGACGACGCCGCCGGGCTTGCCATCTCTGAGCGATTCACATCGCAGATCAAAGGCCTCAACCAGGCCATTCGAAACGCCAACGACGGTATTTCTCTGGCTCAGACTGCTGAAGGCGCGCTGGGCGAATCCGGGAACATCCTGCAGCGCATTCGGGAACTGGCGGTACAATCCGCCAACGCAACGAACTCCGCATCTGACAGGAAGGCCCTGCAGTCCGAAGTAAACCAGCTAAAAGGCGAGCTGGAGCGCATTGCCACCACCACCGAGTTCAACGGGCTGAAACTCCTGGACGGCACCTTCCAGGCCCAAAAATTCCAGGCTGGCGCCAATGAAAACCAGAGCATCGCCGTTTCCATCGAAGGCGCCCGAACCGCCGACCTGGCCAACAACACGCTCGACGCGGCCAACGCAACCCTGAACCAGGGCACCGGTTCAACAACGGCAGCGAATGCGACGTTACCCACACAAAACACGATCGCCACGCAGAATCTCACCATTTCCAGCTCGCTGGACAGCCAGGTGGTGCCCATTACAGCAGGTGACACGGCAGAAGACATCGCCGCAGCCATCAACGACATTGGTGCCACGACGGGTGTGAACGCGACGGCAAGAACATCGGCGACCCTGAGCAACACCGCTACCACGCCAATCGCCGTGCCTCAAACCGTGTCGCTCACCCTTTCCAATGGGAGCAGCTCAGCGACCATTTCCGCGCAGATCACCGATGCAAACGACCTCTCAGCGATTGCACGTGAGGTGAACGCCGCGTCTGGCAAGACCGGCATTACCGCGGAAGTTGCTAACGACGGCAGTATCACGCTGATTCAGGAACAGGGTAAAGACATCACTATCGAAGACTTTACCGCTGCCGGCTCTCAACAGTTGGCGGTACAGGGTAGCGGCGACCCGAGCGCCATCGAACTGACAAGTGGTGGAGCTAATGCCACACGGGTTGCCGGCGAATTGACGCTGGACTCGTCCGTTAGCTTCGCCGCGACGTCTGACGCCACCCTGGCCGCAGGCAGCGTCCTGAACAGTGCGCAGAATACCGCCGCCGGCTCTACGCCTGAAGAAGTGGCAGGTATCGATATAAGCACCGTTGACGGCGCAACCAGCGCACTCGCAGTTGTGGACGCGGCATTGGAAACCATCAGTGGCATTCGTGCCGACCTGGGCGCTGCCCAGAATCGACTCGAGTCGACCATTGCCAACCTGAGCACGACCTCTGAGAACCTGTCGGCCGCGCGCTCACGGATTCGTGATGCAGACTTTGCCGCTGAATCCGCAGAACTCGCCCGCACCCAGGTGCTGCAGCAGGCCGGCTTGTCGGTATTGGCCCAGGCCAACGCAAGGCCACAGCAGGTTCTGCAGTTGCTGCAGGGTTAATCGGGTTTCGTCACAGAATCAAAGGGGTAGCCCCATGCAAGCACAGCACAACATCCATGCCACAGACGCACAAAAAGCCCACATTGCGCGGCTACTGCTGCAGGCAAACCTGGCTTATGCCGAGTCAAACAGCCCGACATCGCTGGTTCAGCGTCTCAAGGCGCGGCAGGAATGCCGTGACTACCTGAATGAGGTTCTGGCGCAGGAACCCGGTAACGCAGGCGCGCTGGGCTTGATGGGGCGTGTGGAAATGGACGAAGGGGCACTTGATAAGGCACACACCCTGTTCACGGACAGCCTGAGCCATGACCCGGCACAGCCCCAGCAGTTCACCAACCTGGGCTACTGGGCAATCAAGTCCGAGCGCCCGGCCCTGGCGGAGCAGTATTTCATCCAGGCCCTGGAAATGGACCGGCAATCCGCCGCCGCTTTCGGCGGAGTCGCCCATGCCAAGCGCCTGCAGGGCCAGTTCGACGTAGCCTATCTGCACTACCGCAAGCTGCTGGAAATGGGCCTGGAATGGCCGTCTATCTATAGTGGCATGCTGACCTGTGCGGAGCATCTGGATGTGAACAGGGCTGACACCAAATTGGCCCGCGACGCTATCCTTCTGCTGCGACATGACGGCCTGCCCCACCAGGAAATCGGCCGTTTCGTAGGCGCCATCATCCGCCAGCAATACGATCTGGAAAACCCGAATGCCCAAGTGGCTCTGGACGCCGCCAGCGAGGACGAACTGCTGATCCTGGCACTGGAAAAAACCCTGATGCCAGACCCAGCCGTGGAAGAGCTGGCCACCCTGCTGCGCCGGGCGATTATCGCGGAAGTCGCACAGACTGTTGAACTGCGGGACGAACTTCAACCGCTGGCGCTGGCCCTGGCGGTCTACGCCGATCGCACCGGCTACGCCCTGACCGCGGAGGACGACGAAGAACGGCTGGCCTCAGCCATCAACGACAGCATTTGCGCCCAGCTTGCCATGAGCGAGCAACAGGATGGCATGATCGGTTCGCTGATCATCAGTGCCATGTACGGCGCTCTGTTCCATCAGAAGTATGCTGTACACCTTGGCCGCTGGAACCTGGTGGACTGGCCGGTTGCCATGCAGGGGATGATGGCCGCGAGCTACTATAACCGCGCGTCGGAAGAGGCCATCAAACAGAATTTCGACGAGAAATCAGCCGAGCTTTGTCTGGAGAAAACCGATGTGCCCCAGGCCTGGCCCAACTGGTCGAAACTTGCCTATCGCTCCGAAACCAGCCTGAAAGCCATAATGGCGACCGAGCTGGGCATGAGTACCGAGCAATTGCCGGAAACGATCCGAATCATGGTGTGTGGCGCCCAGTCCGGCCAGCGCGCCATGGAACTGGCGCACTACCTGAAAGACGTGGAAGTGATCGCCGTGGATGAATCCCTGGCCAACATCGCCAAGGCAACGCGACTCGCGGGCGAGATGGGCATCAGCAACATCGTGTTCTGGCCCTGGTCCATCGCCCAGCAATTCGTCGCCGATGACCACAAGGTGCACTGGATCGAAATCGGGCGCCTGCCGTCAACAAGCATGACCGAGGTGTCCCTCGCAGCCCTGGTGAGTTCAGCGACCGGCAACGGTGCTGTTGTCCATATGCACACCGCCGTCAACGAACAGACCGATGGCGACAAGCAGATCCGCCGCCTGATCGCCCAACACGACCTCAAACCGACACGCACGGCCCTGCGCCAACTCCGACGGATGGTACTGACCAATCGGCAGGATCCGATGTGGCAATCCCTGGTTGCCGAAACCGACTTCTACGGCCTGGGTGGCTGCCGCGACCGTTGGTTCAGTGAGCAGGATTCCAGGCAGCTAAAAGAGCTGATGGCGCTGCTCAGCAACGAAGTAGACTGGAAACTGGTAAAAGCCCGGGACACCGACGGCCACAGCCTCGCCACCAAGCCTGTACAGAAACAGATCCAGGCTGAGGCTCTGGGAAGCGAGGTGCAAAGCTTGATGGGTCAAGGCCTGTCCGTGTACTTCCAGCGCCGGCGCTAGACGTAAGGAATCAGGGATTCACCATAGAGGTGAAGCTCTTCCAGAACATGCCGCTTTTCCGGCGTAAGCTCCGGATCAGCGGCAAGATTCTGCAAAATCTTGAAGAACTCCTCCAGAGACCGCCACCCTTTCTTGGGCTGCATCAGCCGCTGCTGACGAAAGACTTCCCACTTCTCCTGCTCTTCGGATATCAGCGTATTGGGGTAATTCCTGGCGCGATAGCGAAACACCATTTCTTCCAGACGACCATCCTCAAACCGTACTTCCTGCTCTCCCAGGGTTTCTACCGGCTGTTGCAATAGCCAGTTGAGCTTCTCGCGGTCGGTTTTGCTGATAAAACCGCCAGCGTAAAGCTGTTCGTCCGGATCCGTCAGGTCACCTTCATGGGGGTGATCGAAGGCCTGAGCGATTCGGGCTGGCAGATCCGGCGCCTTGCGCAAAATGGCCAGGTGCTCACGCAGCTTGTCGCCGTCTAGTTCCAGCTCGGCAAGCCGCTCCTCAGAGAGGGATTTCAGCATGGTGGCGGGGGCCAGTACCGGGCACTTGTTCAGTTGCACGCCTTTGAGTGGAAAACGGCTGGTGCCCTCCCCTAACTCCGCCTGGGAAGTAAATACCCGCTCACGGATCTGCTCAGGCGTAGCGTGAATCAACTCGCTTGGGTCTTCGCGCAGGTCGTACACGATCACCAGGTTCTTGTTGGTGGGGTGATCAGCCAATGGCGCCACCATTGCGCAGCAACCACGGGTGGCCGGGTACTTTGCGGAAATGTGGAACACTGGCTTCATACTGGCCGTATCCAGCATGGCGCGGGCGGAGTGCTTGTCCTTGTTTTGCAGCACAAACTCAAACAGCTTTGGCTGCTTTTCCTTGATCAGCTTTGCCACCGCGATGGTAGCCTCTACATCCGACAGAGCATCGTGAGCGGCTTCATGGGCAATGCCGTTGGCGACCGTGAGTTCTTCCAACTTGAAACTGGGGCTGCCGTCTTCCTTCTTTGGCCATTGAATACCCTCTGGTCGCAACGCGTAGGTCAGGCGCACCATGTCGATGATATCCCAGCGGGAATTGCCGTTCTGCCATTCCCTGGCATAAGGGTCACGAAGATTACGGTACAGGGTGTGGCGGGACACTTCGTCATCGAAGCGCAGGCTGTTGTAACCCACGGCGCAAGTGCCGGGCTGGCTGAAGGCCTCGTTGATCTGTGCGATAAACTCCGCCTCGGGAAAACCGTCTTCCAATGCCTTTTGCGGGGTAATGCCGGTAATCAGGCAGGCTTCTGGCGAGGGCACGTAGTCGTCAGCCGGTGCGCAGTAGATGATCAGCGGGTCTTCGATGATGTTCAGATCCGCATCGGTGCGCACCCCGGCAAACTGGGAGGGGCGATCGTGTATGGGGTCGACACCAAAGGTTTCGTAGTCGTGCCAGTAGAAAGAACGGATCACCGAGAGAACTCCTGCATTGCGTGAATCGGTCGAATGCAGGGTAGTGTAATCAAAACATCCCGGTACCGCGATCCACGTAATGCGTGCGCTCCCGCTGAACACCGTTCTGCAGTGTCTGCATGTCCAGCGTCATGCTGGTGGGCAGATTCAGGAACACGCCTTCAGGCCCCTGAATGGCGCCTGGGCCTCCCAGGTCCTGCCAGTCCACAGACTCACGCTGGAACGCCAGGAACAGGTCTTCCGTAAAGCCAACCGTGCCATCTCCATTGTCCACACCAATATCCATGGACAGAAGATTGGTCAGCGGCACACATTGACTGCAGGTTCCGTCTTCACCCGCCAGACCGATCTGGGTTGCCCGGTGATTAGTGGCCACTCCTGCATCATCGAACAGCATGGCGTCCACCGGGTTGCCGTCTGCATCGTTGATTTTCAGGTTCAGGTTGCCACTGAAGCTGGCGATCTCGCCAGAAAGCGTGCCCCGAGCCTGGTTCAGACCAAAGCGGAAACCGGAGAGCTGACCATCCCGTTCAGCCAGTTCAAGATAGGGTTCAACACCCTCAAACGGAACCACCTCGTCCACGTTGTAGGTGTTGCCGTCGATCTGGACACGAGTGTCGTCGCGCACGTAGTGGCCGAGCGCGAAATTCTTGATATCGAGATCGGCGCCAGAATCATCCCCGCCCATCACCACACCGTCGGCGTTCAGCCGGGTTTCTGCGTCCACCCCCAGTGTCACGCGGGTAAATCGGTGGTTTACTCCATCCACATGATCCACCGTCATCATTGCCTGCCCTTGCACCTGGCTCATTTCCTGTTCGGAAATAGGCTCCAACTCTGCCAGGGCAACAGGCGACATACCCAGACAGATGGTGAGAGGGACAGCATACCAACAAGCATCCTGTCTCATAGTGTTGTGTCTCTGAATCAATTCTTATTATGACCGTAGGAGCACTATATCCCAGGCTGCCGAGCCAATAGAGTGAGATAGTTCACAGGGCATAGAATTCACTTCAGGCACTGCTATACTGGGGTTAAATAATAAACGGAGCCCCCATGACCACCCGCGTTCTTATCTGCGACGATTCCTCTCTCGCCCGAAAACAAATGGCGCGCGCTTTACCCAAAAACTGGAACGCTGAAGTTACCTTCGCATTTGATGGCCGCAATGCGCTGGAAAAGCTCCGTGCCGGTGCCGGCGAATTGTTGTTTCTGGACCTCAATATGCCGGAAATGGATGGCTACGAAGTTCTGGACGCCATCAGGAAAGAGGATCTCCCCGTGTTGACGATCGTCGTTTCCGGCGACATCCAACCGGAAGCGCGGGCTCGAGTCCGCAAGCTCGGCGCCATCGAATTCATAAAAAAGCCTACGGACACTGATCTGGTTTTAAAGCTGCTGCAGGACTACGGTTTTCTGCGCCCTGAGGATCTGGCTGAAGAACACGAGCAGAGCGCTGCGTCCGATACCACCAACACCACTTCAACCAGCGCACCGATTAGCCTGAACGACTATCTCCAGGAAATCGCCAACGTTGCCATGGGCCGTTCGTCCGACTTGCTGGCAAGACTGCTGCGGGTATTCGTCAAACAGCCCATCCCCCGGGTGGAAATGATTGCCCGCTCGGAGCTCAGCATGGCGATTTCGGCCGCCCAGGCCGACAGCAGCTACTCCGCTGTCTGCCAGGGCTTCACCGGCGCAGGCGTTGCAGGTGAAGCACTTCTGTTGTTTGCTGACGCCAGCTTCAATGACATGGCCGAACTGCTCCATTACGAGGACATGGACACCGAAAGCATTCAGGTAGAGGTGCTCATGGACATGTCCAGCATCCTGTTTGGCGCCTTCCTCAAAGGCATTGGCGACCAGCTGGATCTCAAACTCGGTCTTGGTCACCCAACCGTCCTGGGCCAGCATCGACAGATCGGAGACCTGCTGGAGCACCACAGTACTCGCCACGAAAAGCTGCTGTGTATTGAAATCAGCTATGAACTGGAAGACCGGGAGATCAGTTGCGACATGCTGGTACTGCTGACAGAAGATTCAGTGCCCTTCCTTGAACAACGACTACAGTACCTGGTGGATTAACCATGGCCATTAAAGAGATCGGAGCAAGCACCTTCCACTGGCTGGTGGACATGCTGGAATCGGTGGAAGTCGGCCTGGTAGTTCTGGACCTGGACTTCCGCGTGCAGGCCTGGAATGGCTTCATGGAACACCATAGCGGCATCACCGCCAGCAAGATTCGCGAGCAGGTTCTGTTTGACGTGTTCCCGGACATCCCCAAAGCATGGCTGACCCGCAAGGTCGACTCAGTCGCCATGCTAAATACCCGGGCATTCACCTCCTGGGAACAGCGCCCGTACCTGTTCCGCTTTCGCAACACGCGCCCGATAACCGGCACCGAAGACTTCATGTACCAGAATCTGACCATCAGCCCCCTCTCCGGGCCAGACGGCCAGGTCGAAAAAATCTGCCTGATGGTCTATGACGTCACCGACATCGCCACCAGCAAACGGGCACTGGAAACCGCCAACGAACAACTGGCCAAGCTGAGCATGACCGACCGCCTGACCGGCCTGCTCAACCGTGGTACCTGGGAAAACCTGATCGACGCCGAATACGAACGCTACCGCCGTTATGGCCACAGCACCTGCCTGATCATGTTCGACATAGACCACTTCAAAGCGGTGAACGATACCTACGGCCACCTGGCGGGTGACGAAGTTATCAAGTACACCGCCAAGGTTATGAAAGACAACCTGCGCCAGTCCGACAGCCCCGGCCGCTACGGTGGCGAGGAATTCGGCATCATCCTGCCGGAAACCGATGCAGAAGGTGCCAGGGTGATTTGCGAGCGCATTAGGGAAGCCATCCAGAACAGCATGGTTCAAACCACGGCAGCGCCGATCCAGTACACCGTCAGCATTGGCATCGCCCCTTTAACGGATAGGCCGGAGAATCATATGCAGTGGTTACAACAGGCGGATGAAGCGTTGTACGCCGCCAAGGAAGGGGGAAGAAACCGGGTGGTGGTATTCGGGGAGCAACCGTAGGTCGGATTACGCAAAGCCGTAATCCGACACCACGTTAAAAACGACTTAATCAGTCCTGCTGCCAGCTCTGCACAGTTTCCTTGCCATGCTTCTGGCGCCACTCATTCAACACTTTGTGGTTCCCGCCGCGGGTCTTGACCACTTCACCGGTGTTCGGGTTCTTGTAGGTCTTCATCGGGCGTTTGGGGCGGCTGCCGCTGGCTGTGTCGGCCTTGGCGCCGGAAATGGACGGATCAATGGCGCCCAGAATCTGCAGAACATCTTTCGGCGACTTGTCATATTTCTTCATCAGGTCGCGAACCTTGTTTTCAAACTCGAGCTCGCTTTTCAGCGCCTGGTCCTGCTCCAGTTTCGCCAGTTCTTCAGAGAGCTTTTCCATAAGCTGTTTTTTCTGATAGTAATCGTTGATCTTTGCCATGGATATAAACCCTTATTAGTTGTACTACAATTGATATGACCGAAATTCCAGATCGATAATAAGCCATAAACTTAAACTTGGCAAAGTAATTCATTTACAAAACAGTAATCCATAAAAAAACCAGCCCGAAAGCTGGTTCTATTTAAATAGCGAACAAAATCATAACCGCAAATCGGCCTCACCCAATGGCAATACACCTTTCAAATCAAACAACACTCCATTGTCTTTCGTGTATTCGCGCAAATCACCGGTAGAACGCTCCACATATTCCCGATGTGGGACCGCCAGAAGTACCGCATCGTAGTGCGCTTTTTCAGGGTTCTGGTTCAATGTAATTCCATATTCATGCTCGGCCTCTTCATTGTTGGCCCAGCAATCCGTTACATCCACCTGACAGCCAAATTCGGACAATTCCTTAAACACATCAATAACGCGGGTATTACGCAAATCGGGGCAATTTTCTTTAAAGGTAAAGCCCATGATCAACACCCGAGCGTTGGCAACCGTGTGCCCTGCCTTGATCATAGCTTTCACCAATTCAGACGCCGCATACGGGCCCATGTTGTCATTCACTCGGCGGCCAGACAGGATAATTTCCGGATGATAACCAATGGCCTGAGCCTTGTGGGTGAGGTAGTAAGGATCCACACCAATGCAGTGCCCGCCAACCAGTCCCGGTTTGAACGGGAGAAAATTCCACTTGGTTGATGCAGCAGCAATCACTTCGTGAGTATCAATTTTAAGCTTGGAAAAGATCATTGATAACTCGTTCATCAACGCAATGTTCAAGTCACGTTGGGTGTTCTCAATCACTTTGGCCGCTTCGGCCACCTTGATGGAACTGGCCTTGTGAGTACCCGCAGTAATAATACCTGCATAGAGCTCATCCACTTCATCAGCGATGGCCGGTGTGGAGCCGGAAGTTACCTTTTTAATGGTAGTAACACGATGTTCTTTATCACCCGGGTTAATCCGCTCGGGGCTGTAACCGGCGTGGAAGTCCTGATTGAACACAAGGCCGGAAACGTTTTCCAGAATGGGAACGCAGACTTCTTCCGTTGCCCCCGGATAAACCGTGGACTCATAAATAACAATATCGCCACGCTTGAGCACGCTCCCCACACTCTCACTGGCTTTCACCAGCGGTGTTAAATCCGGGGATTTGAACTCATCAATCGGCGTGGGCACCGTTACAATAAAGACTTGGCAATCGCGGATACCTTCCAGAGAATCCGAAAACGACAACCCTTTCGAAGCGGCCAGCTCTTCGCGGGAAACCTCACGGGTAAAATCCACGCCATCTTTTAGTTCAGCGATTCGCTTCGCATTGATATCAAAACCAATAACTTCACGCTTTTCCCCAAACGCAGCGGCCAAAGGCAGGCCGACATATCCCAGGCCGACGACGGCGATCTTTTTCATGATTTCAACAATCCTTTTAACAACAAATAACCGGTTTACGCCAAACCAGGGATCATTATCCCCGTTAATCCAGCGGAATGAAATTGGCTTTTCAACGATTCCTTGGCGTGCGGGTCCCCGTGCACAATCCGGATTTCGGTTGGCGGTGGCTCGATACCACTTACAAACCGCACCAGATCCGATTGCCCTGCATGGGCAGAGTAACCACCGACTTGATGAACCCGTGCACGAATATCGTACCGCTGGCCGTCAAACTCCACCCAGCCACCACGGGGCCCAAAGGTGAGAATGTCCCTGCCCGGCGTGCCCTTGGCCTGATAACCCACGAACAACACATCGTTGCGTTCATCCGCCAGCATGGCCTTCAGGTAGTTCACCACCCTGCCCCCGGCGCACATACCGGAGCCGGCCAGCACCACGCAAGGGCGGTGTGATCTTGTCAGGTAATCCACGGCATTGAGGTGGTCTTCGTGACTGTTGATCAGCGTGAGTTGCTCGAACGACAACGGGTGCCTGCCCTGATGAACCAATTCGGTCGCTTCAGCATCCCAGAAGGGCTTCAGGTCCCGGTAGATACGGGTGAAAGTGGCGGCCAGCGGTGAGTCCACAACAATCTCCAGATCCCGCCATGGCAAGTCCGGCGCTACCTCATCGCTGCCGAACTCATGAATCAGGCTCTCAACCTCGTAAAGCAACTCCTGCGTACGCCCGATGCTGAACGCCGGAACCAATACTGTCCCGCCGTCCTCAAGAGCATGCTCCAGCACCGCCTTGAGACGATAACGACGCTCCTCACGGCTTTCATGATCCTTATCGCCGTAAGTGCTTTCAATCACCACCCTATCAGCACGCTCCGGTGGTAGGGGCTCGGGCAACAAAGGCGCATGGGGCGCGCCCAAATCACCACTGAACACGATCCGCTCGAACTCACCATCGCTTTCGGCCTCGCACTCCACATAAGCCGAACCGAGAATGTGCCCGGCCCTCTGCAACCGCACAGAAAGCGACTCATCTTTGCCATCGAACACCGAATGCCATTGCCCATAGGGCAGCGGCACAAGGCGGGACCGAATCAGCCCCAATACTCTCTCAATCAGCGCCCGGTCCCGGGTAAAGCCAATCTTCAGAGCATCCTCAAGAATCTCCGGCAGCATAATCGCCGAAGGCTTTGAACAGATGATCGGCCCCTCAAATCCCGCAGCCAGAAGATAGGGAATGCGACCAACATGGTCGATATGCACATGGGTAACCACCAGCGCACGAATGTGGCTGATCGAAAAATCAATGGAAAGATCCGAAGCATTGGCGCCGGTACTCGCTTCCTCGCCCTGGAACAGGCCGCAATCAATCAGAATGCCGGAGCTACCAACTACCAGCTCATGGCAGGAACCGGTTACGCCTGTCACCGCTCCGTGGTGTTTTATGTCGATCATTAAACATGTCCTTGTTATACATAGCGACAAAAGGATAAATTGAAAATATCCCTCAGCGGGTATAATATCATCTTAATCCGCCGAAGGGGATAAAGATGAAAATCACATCACCCAAATTGCTCGCCCAAGCATTGAAGAATACCCGAAACAGCAAAAAACTCACTCAACAAAAAACCGCAGAACAGATTGGAATCAAACAATCTACGGTCTCTGGCTTCGAGAATCAGCCCGACAAAGCAAGGATCGAGACCCTTTTCAAACTACTGTCTGCACTGGAGTTGGAGCTGCACGTCACTGAACGCGACAGCAAGGAACCAGCCACCGATTGGGATCAGGAGTGGTAACCCGTGAATAGCCTCATCGTGGCCCTCAACGGCATCAAAGTAGGCCAGTTACAACTAGAGCCTTCCGGAGCATTGACGTTTCAATACAACGCGGACTGGCTAAATCGCCCCGGTGCGCGGGCTATTTCACTGTCGCTTCCATTGTCTTCACAGCGTTATAAGGGCGCGCGGGTATACAACTTCTTCGACAACCTGCTGCCCGACTCAGATGTCATTCGCGGACGCATGCAAGCACGGTTCAGGATACCGACCAGCCACCCTTTCGACCTGCTATCACGCATTGGAAGAGACTGTGTCGGTGCCATACAGCTATACCCCTCCGATTCGTCCGTCCCTCCTATCAATACCGTGAAAGCAGAGCCACTGACGGAAGCAAACGTTGAAGCCATTCTGAAAAACCATCAAAACAGCCCTCTGGGAATGACCGAAGACGATGAGTTCCGCATGTCATTAGCGGGCGCCCAGGAGAAAACCGCGTTACTCTGGTTCAATCGCCAGTGGCATCGCCCATTCGGCGCCACCCCCACCAGCCACATACTGAAGCTGCCTATTGGATTTATCGGGCAAAGCAACATTGATCTGCGGGAAAGCGCAGAAAACGAATGGCTTTGTCTCGAAATTGCCAAGGCCTACGGACTGCCCATTGCCCATTCGGAAATTGGTCACTTCGGGACCGAAAAGGCATTGATCGTCGAACGATTTGACCGGCGTTGGTCAAAAGATAAAACCTGGCTGATGCGGCTGCCTCAGGAAGACTTTTGCCAGGCACTCGGCATAGCTCCCGCACTGAAATACGAAAGCGATGGCGGCCCAGGCATTCGTGAAGGCATGCAGTTATTGCTGGGCTCTCAACAAGCTAACCAGGACAGGGCCAATTTTTTCAGGGCCCAGATATTGTTCTGGCTGCTAGCAGCCATTGACGGCCATGCCAAGAACTACAGCCTGTTCCTTGAAGCCGATTCCGCCTACCGAATGGCGCCTCTTTACGATGTACTTTCAGCTTACCCACTCATGGCACAAGGCAGCATTCCCGCCGAAAAGGCCAAGATGGCCATGTCCGTTAAAGGGCGCAACCGCCACTACCACTGGGCCCGGATCCAACCGCGCCATTTTATCAGCACTGCTCAACAAACGGGCTTCTCAACCGAGAAAGCGAAAGCCCTGATGGACGAAATGGCTGGGGAAACAGAAGCGGTCATCGTGCATATCCATTCCATGCTTCCAATCGACTTCCCGAACCACATTAGTCAGCCTATTCTTGAGGGCCTTCGCGAACAGGCAAAGAAGCTGATCCGCCTCTAACGATCCCCTACCCCCGGGCCAGCCCCCACCCCATCAGGCTGTGGGTGTCAGATTACGGCTTCGCCTATTCCGACCTACACTGAACCTGATCAGAATGCCCAAACAAACGGGATCAAACCGACAGCGGTTGAGCCTACGAGCAGGCTCAACGGAAAGCCCAAACGCACATAATCCATAAACTGGTAGCGGCCAGGGCCATAGACCATCAGGTTGGTCTGGTACCCCAGCGGCGTAATGAACGACGCGGACGCCGCAAACATCACAGCCACGGCAAACGGCAGGAAGTTAATACCTAACTGCTCGGACACCGCCAGCGCAATCGGAAACATCAGCACAGCCGCTGCGTTATTGGTGATGACCTCAGTAAAGGCCGCCGTTAGGATATAAACCAACGCCAGCGCCAGCCAAGGCGTCAGCGGGCCGAACAATCCCAGAAGGTTGGCAGCTACCCAGGCAGCCCCACCGGTTTCCGTCATGGCATTGCCAAGCGCAAAGGAGGCCGCAATCACCACCAGCACCGGCAAATCCACACTGCGACGAGCACGGCTGGCCGTGATACAACCCGTCACAATCATTGCGCCGGCAGCCAGAAACGCCGCTTCAATAATCTGCAACAGGCCCAAGGCGCTGGCCAACACCATCAACAACAGAATACCCAAGGCACGGGGAGCCCGGTGAAAATCCGGAGGCGTGGAATCGTTCAGGGCACTGACCAACAGAAAGTCCCGGCGGAAGCGATACTGCTCCACAAACTGGTGGCTGGCTTCCAGCAACAGGGTATCGCCCATCCGGAAGGTGATGTCGCCCAGCTTGCCCGGCACCCGGTTACCTTCACGGGAAATCGAGAGAATTGCGGCGTTAAAACGCGTACGGAAACGGCTTTCCCGTACGGTCTTCCCCAGAGCCGTGAATTCCTGGCCCAAAACCACTTCCACCAAGCAGCGCTGGTGATTGGCCAAGTCCAGTTTCTGGATGCTGGCATGGGCAGGTTTCAGGCCCTGAATCCGCCGCAGCTCACTGGCGCATTCCGGTGCGCCCACAAAATACAGCTTATCCCCCGGTTGCAGCATGCGGTCCGGCTCTACCGCCGTAATCAGCCGGCCACCCCGGTCGATCTCCGTCAGGTAACCGTAATTGAGCGCCCGCAAGCCAGCCTGGGCCACCGTTTTACCTACCAATGGGCCAGTGGCGTCCACTTCCACTTCTACGCCGTATTCCCGCACCTGCTCCAGTTCCTCGCGCATACCGCCACGATCCGGCAGTATCCGGGAAGCCATCAACACCAGGTAGCATCCGCCCACCACCAACAGGGGCACGCCCACCCAGGCCAACTCAAACAACCCCAGGTTAATACCCAAGCGCGCCTGCAGCATGCCATCCACCACCAGGTTGGTGCTGGTACCAATCAACGTGCAGGTGCCGCCAAGAATGGCAGCGTAGCTCAAGGGTAAAAGAAGGCGGGAGGATGGAATACCCAGGCGCTGGGCCCAGTCCTGAATGGCGGGAATGAACATGGCGACAACGGCCGTATTATTCATGAAGCCGCTGAGGATACCGGTCGGCGCCAGCATCCGCAGCTGCGCCCCTTTCTCCGTTTTCGGATGCCCGAGCAGTAACCGGGCAATCCACTGAACGGCGCCCGTTTCCTTCAGGCCGGCAGCCACCACATAAAGCGTTGCGATGGTAATCACGCCCGGGTTTGCAAACCCTGCCAACGCATCAGCCGGCCCCAGGATGCCGGTAATCAACAGGAACGCCAGGGCCGCCATCAGCACCAGATCGGCCGAGACCCGGGTAATCACCAATGCTGCCAGAACCGAGAACAAGGTAAGCAGGGTAACAATGGCTTCCCACGCCATAGGCGCTTACGCTCCGGTGGCTTGTGGCGATGTAAAGATCAGTTGCCGGTCCAGCAGGTAGCTGATCAGCCGGTTCACACAGTCATCAACCGACATCTGCGACGTATCCAGGCGCACTTCCGGCCGCTCCGGTGCCTCATAGGGGGAATCGATACCTGTGAAGTGCTTGATCTTGCCCGCCCTGGCTTTTTCGTACAGGCCTTTCGGATCCCGCTGTTCACAAGTCTCAAGCGGCGTGTCCATGAAAACCTCAATGAACTCCCCAGCGGGGAACAGATTACGCACCAGGCGCCTGTCGCTGGTAAACGGGGAAATAAACGCACTGAGCACAATCACGCCAGAATCGGTGAACAATTTGCTCACCTCGCCAATCCGGCGAATGTTCTCAACCCGATCTTCATCAGAGAAACCCAGATCCTTGTTCAAACCATGGCGCACATTGTCGCCGTCCAACAGGAAGGTGTGGTAACCGCGCTCGAACAAGGCCACATCCAACGCATTGGCAATGGTGGACTTACCGGACCCACTCAGGCCGGTAAACCACAACAGGCACGGGCTCTGGTTCTTGATGGAAGCCCGGTCCGCCCGGGTGACTTTCTGGTGATGCCAAACGATATTTTCAGACATGAACAGCAACCTAGCTTTTGGAACTTCGTTTTTCTATTCTGCCGATCAGTCACAGCATTCAAAGTATCTACAAAAATCTGCATGCAACTTCTGGAGGCGTTCGGGGGCTAACTTTCCGTATTTCTTTGTGATGACATTTTTCGAGATAACTAGCGTTTTCCGGACCATAACCTTTGAAACTTTCGGCAATGATCCTTCAACAATATGATCAGGCTCGAGCAAAAACTCATCGTGGTGAAGCTTGTTGACCTTGCTACTTACCGGAATGCCAACAAAATCATCAAACGGAAGATTATCCCGAAAAACGATCACTGGTCTTCGCTTACTGGCACCAAGATCAGAAAAATAAAATTCGCATAGCACGAGCTCTCCTTGCTCTACTTCCATACCTCATCCTCTGATGGATCCTTCCATTCCTCTACATTCCCCGCCGCATGGTTTGAAAGTGCATGCAGCTCTGAATCGGAGCCTTCACCTTCGAGTAAAACCACAATTCGTGCATGGGTATTTTTTAAGCAAGCATATTCCTCAGGTATCTTAACTACACCATCACGAATATCAGCTTCAAATTCGACAGCGTACATGCGTCCCTCCGCTACCAAGACTTTCGAACCATCATAACAATTTACGTTGGAACGCGCTTTGACTGAATAGTCTCTAATTGCCTGCCCCGCTACCCGAAGGTTCAAACGGACCTACACGGAAAGACGGCGTACCTTTTCGTCCTGACGATCAGTAGCCACCACATCGGACTGCCCATTGCACCACACCAGGTCCTCCAGGTTGCCGTTCGGCGCGTAGCCCGTCTTGGCGTTCTTCAGCACCTCGATAATCGCACCACAATCAAACGATTGACTGGCCCGCTGCAACTGACTGAGGAAGTCTTCTACCTGCTCCCAGGGAAGATAGGCTTCCCGAGCCATCATGATTCGTGGGTGCGAAGTGCCCTGCGGATCGTCACCAATCAACAGTTCTTCATACAGCTTTTCCCCCGGGCGAAGACCGCTAAAGGTCACCTCAATATCGCCCGCGGGATTGCTTTCCGTTTTCTCTTCCAGCCCCATGAGGTGAATCATCTTTCGGGCAAGGTCCGCAATCTTCACCGGCTCGCCCATATCCAGCACAAACACCTCGCCACCCAGGCCAATACTACCGGCCTGCAGAACCAACTGGCTGGCTTCAGGAATGGTCATGAAGTACCGGATAATGTCCGGATGGGTAACGGTAACCGGGCCGCCGTCACGAATCTGGTCCCTGAACAGTGGGACCACAGAACCGGAAGAACCCAGCACGTTGCCAAACCGCACCATGGAGAACACCGTCTTCTGCTGCCGCTGCGCCAGAGCCTGCAGCACCAGCTCCGCCAGCCGCTTGCTGGCGCCCATCACATTGGTAGGGCGAACTGCCTTATCCGTGGAAATCAGTACAAAACGCTCAACACCGGCAGCAATGGCCGCTTCCGCCGTGTGCCAGGTGCCAAACACGTTATTCTGTACGCCTTCTATCACATTGTGTTCGACCAAGGGTACGTGCTTATAGGCGGCTGCGTGGTAAACGGTCTGCACGCCAAACGCCCTCATGGCAGACTCGCAGCGGCGCCGATGGCTCACATTGCCGAGTAAGGGATGCAACTCGACCTCCAGCCCCTCCACCCGATTGATGGAACTCAGCTCACGTTCAATGGCGTACAGGGAAAATTCGGACTGCTCGAACAGCACCAATGCACGCGGACGATGTCGAATAATCTGGCGGCAAAGCTCTGAGCCAATCGAGCCGCCCGCGCCAGTAACCATCACGGACTTCTGATAAAGGCTCTTGGCAACAACGGCGGAATCCGGCCGAACCGGGTCCCGCCCCAACAGGTCTTCAATCTCCAGATCCCGGATATCGTTAATCCGCGCCTGGCCTGCCACCAGTTCCGACATGGAAGGGACCGTCTGAACTGGAATCGAAAGCGGCTCCAGTTGCTTCAGCAGCTTCTTGCGGTCAACCTGCGAATGCTCATCCAATGCCAGCAAAATCCGCTGCACACGGTGCTTGGGCATATGCTTGGCGATGTGGTTGATGCTGACGACAGGCAAGCCATTGATCATGGACTTATGGTTCGCTCGGTCAAATGACACAAAAACGACAGGCCGGTACTCGGTGCCTTGCTCAAGAGCCGATGCCAGTTGCATGCCCGTTTCGCCAGCACCCACGATGGCAACCGCTTCTTTCGCCATCTGCTTGGGATGGTTCACGATCATCCGCACACCCAGACGGGTGCCGCTCACAAACAGGAATGCCAAAGCCCCATAGATGATGGGAACCGAACGGGGCACAAACACCTGCAATAGGTAGCCCAGAATGATCAGAGATACGCTGGAGGCAATGACCCCATAGATAATGGTGAGGAATGCTCTATCACCCAAATAACGAATGACAGCCCGGTATAGCCCGAGGCGGATAAACACGGCGATAGTGAACACCACCGTAATGGCAGCAACCGTCAGTTGCTCCTGAGTCGGCAGCCAAAGGTGCTGTTCCAGGCGTAAGGCAAACGCAGCCCAGATTGCAAAGAACAGGAAGAACGCATCCGACAGAACGGAAACAACCCGTTTATAAAACCTCGGAAGGTTCAGAAATGACCTGATCATAAGATTGCCATCTCTACGCTTTGCCAACTTTTCCCTGTTCAAGCGGTTGCCTCCTTCATTACCCGTGCGAGCACCTTGCACGTGAGTTTGACTTCTTCGGCCGTCAATGTCGGGTGAACCAGGAACATCAGGCTGGTATCACCCAACTCCCTGGCCACCGACAAGCGCTCCGCCGGAGCCATACCTGCGTTCTGTATCGCCTTCTCAAAATATACTTCCGAGCAGGAGCCGGAAAAACATGGTACGCCAGCACTAACAATCTCTGACATCACCCTGTTTCTATCCCACCCTGGCTTAAGGGTAGTAGGCTCTACAAAAACATAACACTTATAGCCGGCATGGCCGATGTGTTCCGGAACGTCCGGCACTCTCAGCCCTTTGCACTCCCTGGCAGCCTGCCAGATAGCCCCACAGTTAGCCCGACGGCGCTCAGCCCAGTCCGGCATAAGCCGTAACTGAATCCGACCAATGGCAGCCTGTATCTCCGTCATCCGCCAGTTGGTTCCAAAACTCTCATGCAGCCAGCGAAAGCCCGGCGGGTGCTCGCGCTCATAAACCGCTTCCCAGCTTTTGCCATGATCCTTATAGGACCACATGCGCGACCACAATTCCCGATCATTGGTGGTTACCATGCCACCCTCACCACCGGTGGTCATGATCTTGTCCTGGCAAAAGGACCAGGCTGCTACGTGCCCCAGAGACCCAACCGGTTTGCCTTTGTACGTCGCACCATGGGCCTGGGCACAATCCTCGATCACTAATAAACCATGGCGGCAAGCCAAGTCATTCAGGCCATCCATGTCACAGGGCCAGCCTGCAAGATGAACCGCAATGACCGCCTTGGTGTTGTCATTAATCAACGACGCAACCGTCTCAGCCGAAATCCCCTGGGAATCCGCATCCACATCCGCGAACACAGGCCAAGCGCCCGCGTTAACAATACACGTTACCGAGGCCAGGAAGGTTCGGGAAGTGACAATTACTTCATCACCGGGGCCAACATCCAGCGCCTTCAGGGCAAGATCCAGGGCCACCGTTCCGTTAGCGACAGCCACGGCATAGTCAGTGCCGGCAAACTCCGCAAATTCCCGCTCGAATTCACGGCACTCCTTACCTGTCCAGTAATTGACTCGATTGGAGAGCAGTACTTGGGAAACCGCATCGGCCTCTTCCTGAGTATAGGAGGGCCAAGGAGAAAATGATGTGTTAAGCATTAAGACGCCTTTAAATCTACAAGAACTACTAAAAACTACAGAGGCTTGGCGGGGTTGCCGGCTACAACCATGCCGGCAATTACGTTCCGGAGTACAACACTTCCCATCCCTACGACCGCTTCATCACCGATGGAAACCTGTTGCTTAACACAGGCATTAGCGCCTACCCACACTAGCCGGCCAAGCACCGCCCCACCCGCCAACGTGGCGTTGGGGCTTAGATGCACGCACTTACCCAAACGACAGTCGTGCTCTATAACGGATCCGGTGTTAATAATTGCTCCTGGCCCAACCACCGCATCAGCATTGATTACTGAATTCGCAAAGACAACGGAGCCTACTCCGAGCTTTACATACGGACTTATCGCTGCAGAGGGGTGGATAACAGAAACAATATTAGCGCCGGCAGCCCCGAGCTGCTGGAGCTTTTGGCTGCGAATGCGGTTGTCACCGATACCCACCACAACGCCATCATACTTATCCAAATTGGTCAGAAGTTCAGCACTACTTCCAACCACGGACCAATGACTGTTCGAAGCAAGCTCAGACCAAGCATCGTCGAAAAAGTGGATGCTACCCCAGCCACTCTGCTCTGCCGCATCTGCGACAACTTTTCCATGGCCACTCGCGCCCAGGATAGCGAGGCAATTCATTTGTCTGAGTTCCCGGTAAATTTGCTCATGGTCACTTCACCTTCGCCACTTATCCCATCTCTGACCAATACTTTTTTTACGGTGAGGCAAAGAATTTTTATGTCTAGCAGGAAACTCTGATTGTCTACGTACCAAACATCTAGCTTGAACCTGTCTTCCCAAGAAACCGCATTGCGACCGTTCACTTGTGCCCAACCTGTAATGCCTGGGCGCATTTCATGGCGACGATACTGGTTTTTTGAATATAACGGCAAGTACTCCATCAATAGTGGCCGGGGCCCAACAAGACTCATGTCGCCTTTCAACACATTCCACAGTTCGGGAAGCTCGTCCAGGCTGGTTGAGCGCAGAAAACTGCCAAACTGTGTCATTCGTTGATCATCCGGCAATAGCTCTCCCATCGCATCAGCCGCGTCCAGCATCGTACGAAACTTCACCATCTGAAAAGGCCTACCGCCCTTACCAGGCCGGGCCTGACGGAAAAACACCGGAGAACCAAGCTTGAGGCGCACCAACATGAAAACAATCAGGATTACCGGAAGTAGTGCTAGCGAAACCAGTAGTGCGCAAATTACATCAAACAAGCGCTTCGTCATCAGGCTACTCCTGTCACCCAATCCACCCACTCGCTAGCCATTATCTCCCGATCAAACTCTCTCTTGGCCAGTGCCTTAGCTCTCTGGCCCATTGCTGGTAACAATTCGCGGTCATCCGCAGCCTGCTCCAATGCCTTTGCAAAAGCGACAGCGTCTGCTGGCGGCACAACAAATCCACACTGCTCACGTTCGATCATCTCAGCCAGCCAGCCGGGGTAATTGTTCAAGACCGGAAGTCCAGCAGAAATATAATCGAAGAACTTGTTGGGGGAAGTGCCGTAATAAAAAGCAGGCACATTGGCCAACACCTGCATTCCAAGATCTGCTGCCCTCATTAAACCTGCTAAATCTGCCTTTTTCACTGGGTCGTGAAACACTACATTGGTCAGGTTTTCACGTTGCGCCCTAGCCTGCAAAGCTGGCTTTAGTTTACCATCGCCAATCAGCAGGATCTTGATGTTCGTGCGCTCACGTCTTTTCAATTCCATGGCTGCATCCAATACCGCATCTAGGCCATTCGCCACACCATGAGTGCCAGCAAACACCGCCACGAGGTCTGACTCCAGAACACCTTTGGGGAGCCAGGGCTTCGCCTTCTCAGTGAAGATATCGAGGTCACATCCATTCGGTATCAAGGCAATTCGCTCAGCAGGCACCCCCCGCTTTCGGATGCCCTCAACAATCCCAGGTGACAGTCCGACCAGCCGATTGGCGGACCGATAACTGGCCCACTCGAGTATCCCCATGGCCCAAAGCACTGCTGGATTGGTGATTACCCCCATTTCCCGGGGAAGCTCCGGCCACAGATCCCGGACTTCAAACACAAACGGTTTTTTTCTCAGCCAACGCGCAAAAATGCCAGGAATACCAGCCGTAAGCGGAGTCGTGGTTGCAAACACCACATCGTACTTTTCGGTCAGCGCAATAATGATGCTACGCCATGCAAATAATAGAAATGTCAGCGCCCGTTTCATGAAGCCATCGTTATTCGAGTAGGCCAGATCAAGCTCTACTACCTTAATGCCATCTACGGTGCCCCGGCGCTGACCTCTGTGGAACGATCCCTCAAGACCGGTGGTCCCTGTGGTATTGCTCCCACATACCATCGTGACGGTGTGACCTTGTTCGATCAATTTTCTAGCCATGGCATAGGATCGAATTGCGCCTGCGCCTTTCGGCGTTACAAAGTGCTGATGAAAATAGAGAACTTTCAAGACTGATTCCAAGTAATATCTGTGACAAGGTGACCAACGCGGGCCACCTCAACTTCGAGGACGGGCAAGGGCGTTTTCAGACCGTAATACCGTGATTCCCAGCCTTCAACCAATTCCACACGTTTCAACGGTACATCGGCACTTACTTCAATCTTTACCCCCCTCAAGGCTACGGAATGCCCTGACACCTCCCAATCGCCAGGCTGCAATCGCCAACGCAATATCGCCCTCTCGCGAAAGCCGCTGACATCGTCCTCGATTCGAAGCATACTATCAGAAAGGCTCAGCCTCCGCGTATGACGTGCGCCCAGATAATCCCTGTATCCGGCTGCCACCCGCTGGCCTTCGCTGGTCACTTTAAGTGGTTCAAGCGTAGATGTTTTCAGCCACTCCCCAAAAAGAAACCGACTAATTCTCGGCATTGGTTCCCTGTGGTCAAACTGAACTGTATTGTGGGCCCTCACACCGGGGAAATAGCTTTGCAATGGCTCTATGGTGTTGTAGCTAAAAGATCCCCCGTCACGCAGAAGATTTTCGCCATTCAACCAAAGGTCAACATGTAGGGCGTCCGCATGCCCGGGGCGAAAGCGAAAGCGCGGATACCGGAAAAGAACAAAACATCCTGAGTTCCGCATTGTTGCATAGCCGCCACAATCGAAAAGCTGACTCTCCACTGCTGGAGCCTGACGCAGCGGAGCATCTACGCCTAAAAGCTTTAAAGCTACGTCCCACTCTCCGACCTCTGGCACCGCTCTTTCATTCCTGAACAAGGCTGCGGCCATCTGCACCGATGGGCGAAAATCTCTATAATCGGTCGCAGCAAGCGGCAATAAACGGGCACCATCGTTTGCGCCAATATTTGGAACATCACCGTTTGACTGCAGCATCGCCCGCAGCCAATTGGTTGCCGCCACCGCTTTTCCGTACCAATGCTTGCTGAGTTCAGGCAACGACAATTTGCGCCGCCAAAGCTCTACCATAGAAAATGTATCGAGCACGACCCGGTGATAATTGACCGAATACTGGCTAAAGCTACCATCCGGTTCAATCAAACGGCGTGCCCGATTCTCCAGCCACTTTCGGCCTTCGTTTTGCCAGTATTCACCTTTTGAGCTCCCGTGACTAGCGAGCCAGCTTCCTCCAATAAATAACGCCGCCGCCTCCGAAGTGCCATGATTATTGTCTTGCGCAATTGCATAGAGGATTGTTGGAGCAATACGCTGCAGGTGTACCTCAATCAAGTGAAGCAGAGACGCCTCTGGCTCATCAACCTGCTCAAGTATAATTGCGGTCATAGCCAAGTGCATTGTACGAATCGAAGCTTCTTGCCCACACTTCCAGTTCGGGCCGTAATAAGGAGGGTTAGCTCTTACCCAATCCTCCAGCCATCCTTCCAGCTTGGCGAGCGATGTGGTGTCACCTTCGCGATACTCTCTGGAAAACCCCAACACCCAGTCAAACCGAGACAGCTCCCAGACACCCTTGATATCACCTAGCTCTGTAGTGAAATCAGGAATAGAAAACCATGGCAGCTCCGAGTCCAGACAGCGATTACCCGTTAGGATATTTAAATGCCAATTTGGGGGAACTAGGCTTGTCCCCAGAGGGATATAACCAAACCCCATCATTACATATTCATAACCTGAACTGGCTTCTTCAAACCAAACCTCGGATTTGAAAAACGGACCTTTTGGTACGACAGCACGCAAGCGCCTCACTGGATTGAGACTCAAACGCACACAAAGACGAAACCATATAACCCTGAAAACATTTGCGATCCCCAGAGCAAACGCGGCCTTAATTCTGGTTAACATAGGCAGCGGAATCTCCTAATGACGATTTTTGGGCCAGAAAATTAAGACAGGTCATAATTTATGTGCTGAGAGCATCGTGATAATTGCAGGTTTATATACCCACTACTTGGGCAAGGAAGAATCGTCCCAATTGCCTTTAAACCATTCGATTTGGCCAAGAGACTCCGAGATTTCATTGTCCTTTAGAAAATTCGCGATACGGTTTTAACCAAGCCGAAGACTCAACCACAAAGCAACTTCTCTAAGTTAGCCACAATGCGCTCACCGGTTTTGCCATCCCAAAGCGTAGGTATGCCGCCCTGTTTCCAGTCACCGGAAAACAGGCGCTCTAAGGCTGGAGCAAGCGCAGCAGGGTCAGTGCCAATCAGTTCATTGGTGCCCTGCTCCACCGTTTCCGGCCGCTCAGTATTATTTCTGAGCGTCAGGCAGGGAACACCCATCACGGTGGTCTCCTCAGTAATACCGCCGGAATCCGTAATCACCGCCTTGGCATGCTTGACCAGATAATTAAACTGCAGGTAGGGCTGAGGTTCCGCCAGAATGAAATTTTCAGGCAAATCGATCATATCCCTAAGGGTTTTAGCAGTACGCGGATGCACCGGGAACACAACTGGTAAACCACGGGTATTACGTCCGATGGCCTGCAACATCTCGGCAAAAGCCCCAGCGGAATCCACGTTGGCGGGGCGATGCAAAGTCACTACAAAGTATTGGCTGGGTTTGAGCTTATACCTTTCCCAGAAATCTGGCGGGCTAAACCTGGGCATGTTGGCCATAAGCGTATCGATCATGGTGTTACCCACGAAAAAAATCTGCTCTTCTTCAACCCCAGATTTCCGAAGATTGCCGCCGGCCCACTCGCTGGTCGTGAAAAACCAGTTGGTAATACTGTCCGTGACCATCCGGTTGATTTCCTCCGGCATGCTCCAGTCGCCGGAGCGGATACCCGCTTCCACATGAGCCACCGGAATCCGCAATTTTTGAGCCGTAATCGCGCACGCCATTGTGGATGTCACGTCACCGACAACAAGGCACAGAGAACTGGACACCCCCAAAAGCAGGCTTTCATAACGGGTCATAATGCAGGCCGCCTGCTCAGCCTGGGTGCCGCTCCCTACCTCAAGGTTCACATCCGGCTCAGGAATACCCAATTGCTCAAAAAAAGCCCCGGACATACTCGCATCGTAGTGCTGGCCGGTATGGATCAGGCGGTAACTTAACTTGCTGCCGGCTTCCTGGCGAACCTGCAAAGCCCGGATGATCGGAGCAATCTTCATGAAATTGGGGCGTGCGCCTGCAACGATATCAATCAGCATCAGACCTGGCTCCTTAGCTGCTCCGCAACGTCCAGTGTTACCCGCGACACTTCAAAAATCTCATTCCGGTGAATAGGCGACTGGCCACCACCGGAAATAGCCTTCACAAACGCGGCTGCACAAGCGCCCTGTCCCTTGTCTTGGCTCCACAGGCGGTTTCCCTTTGCACCTGGCCACCCATAGGTTTTCAGCTTGCGAAAGTTGTCCAGCTGCAGCACCCGACCTGCGCAGAATACTTCCAACCGTTCTTTGGGAAAGCTTTTGTCGCCGTTAGCAAGGTAATGAATGGTGCCGACGGAGCCATCGGCAAAGGTCAGGGTGATGGTAGCTCTATCTTCAGTAATTTCGACGGCAGGGTGGCGGCCAACGGCAATACTGTGATGACCGGTAATGGGTGCTCCCACCAAGTGTCTCAACAGATCAATAAAATGACACGCTTCACCCACAATACGGCCACCACCGACCTCCGGATCCTGTGTCCAGTGGTCCACAGGAATAGCGCCGGCATTTACCGTCATCACCATATTCTTAGGCTCAGCTACTGTCTCCAGAAGCGCCTTTGCTGTGACCACATGAGGGGCAAAGCGACGATTGAAACCGATCATTAGTAATTGTTCTGGTCGTCCGACAGCTTCTGCCTCAATCTCTGTCAGTTCCTCATGGGTTAAGCAAAGTGGTTTTTCGCAGAAAATATGCTTGCCTGCCCTCAACCCGTCAAGCACCTGGCGGGCATGACTATCATGGCGCGTGGCAATAACCAGCGTGTTAACAGATGCATCTTCCATTAAGGCCTTGCCATCAGTGGAGGCCTGCCGGAAGCCGTGTTTCTTACCGTAGTGAACAGAACTCACTCCGCCACCACTGACAACGGTATGCATTTCAGCCCCCGCAGCCTTGAATGCAGGAATAAGCACCCGCCCCGCATAATTACCCGCACCCAGAAAACCGACCGTTGCCTTTCCGGCAGCCGGTGCGCTGTTCACCACCCCACCGTCACCAACACTTCCCTCTCTATCTGTAAGCGACACCACCCGGGGACCCACGCCTTGTTGCTGCAGGTATTCCAACAGAATTCCCAAAGACGGTTCACCGGAAGACAAAAGGTCGTAGGCTTCTTCTGCCTGTTCCAGACTAAAGCGATGGCTGATCAAGGAATCTATATCCAGAAGACCAGAGGCCATCAGATCCAACACCGCCTCGAAGTTACGCTGCTCTGTCCAGCGTACAAAGCCAACGGGATAATCCTGGCCGCCCTGCTCATAGGCAGGGTCGTACCGACCGGGTCCATAGGAACAACTGACCTGAAAGCTGAGCTCTTTCTCGTAAAAATCCGCCCGGGACAGCTCCAGCCCGGTGACACCAACCAGCACGATACGGCCACGTTTGCGACACATGGTCGCGGCCTGGCTGACAGGCTCATTGCTCTTGGTGGACGCAGTAATAATCACCGCATCTACGCCCCGCCCTCGGGAAAACCCTGCAGCAGTTGCCAGCACGTCCTCACCTTTACCGGGATTCACTACTTCCGCGCCAAATGTACGGGCCAGTTCCAGGCGGGCGGAATCAAAATCTATACCCAGAACTCGGCAACCCTGTGCACGAAGCATCTGCACAGTGAGCAACCCAATCAGGCCAAGGCCGGTTACCACCACACATTCACCAAGCGTTGGGTTTACCAACCGGATACCCTGAAGCCCAATAGCCGCCAAAACCGTGAAGCTGGCCTGTTCATCAGTCACTCCATCAGGTATTTTCGCACTCAGGTTTTTAGGCACGCACACAACCTGCGCGTGCCCGCCATTACTAACAAGGCGCTCCCCCGGTGCTATACCATCGACACCCGCGCCAACCTCAGCTACAGTACCGACATTGCAATACCCCAGCGCCAGAGGCTGATCAAGCTTGCTTTGAACAGCATCCAAAGTTGTTGCCAGGCCATCTGTACGCACCTTATCCAGCACCATACGCACCTTGTCCGGCTGCTGGCGGGCCTTATCAACCCAGTTAGCCTTGCCAAAACCCACCAGTGTCCTCTCGGTTCCGGCGGAAACGAGGGTATGGGAGGTATTAATCAGAATATGGCCGCTACGCGTAGACGGGGCAGGCACATCGGCTACCGCTGTTTCGCCGGTTTTCAGGCTTTGTAAAATCTGTTTCATAAAAAACCCCTAATCCAAAAATTGCTGACACCAAAGCTCAAAACACAGCGATCCGCAATCAGGGTCAGAGTAATCTGCCTCGTTGGCACCGTTGGCTTTGATCAGTTGCTGTACTCTCTAAGGTATAAAACACTGCGTTGGGAGGCTGTTCTTCACTCAGGCAATAGCCCACCATCGGAGCGAGGTCTGTTCTTAGTTATGTTCATAGCGGTGCGGCGAAGCAGGCTTTAGCCCGATATATGATCCTCAAATATCGGGAGTTTTCTGCGGCCTATGTGAGAATTCATTATCCGGCATTGCAAGCTCTCCAGATTCAGGCTGGCAAAATGCCGCATAGAGTCGACTTCGTAAGGGTGGTCTGTGGCCGGGGTTGCTGAGATCGTTGAATAGCTGATCCCGAGAGTCATCTTCTCCCATCCGCTCCAGAAAAATCTTGCTGCTAGTCTTTCGCTTCTTATTCTTGCACTCAACCTTGGAGAAAGCTGTCTGATCCATGATGGCAACGAATATTATACGATTGGCGATTACCATAATATCTCTGATCTTGGAGAGCTATTCAGCATCTCCCTACTTTTTTCAATTGTAAAATGATTCTAAGCAGTTACGTCCGGGACTGTTCGTTCAGTTACATCAGAGATGATCTGACAAATGCGCTCAACAGCCGGCTCCACACCATAATTCGAGGCTGCGAGCTCATGAGCGCAATAGGCGAGCCTCATCCGAAGCTCATGATCATCAATAACCCGACTTAGTGCAGTTTGAAGTTGCGCGACATCCTGTGGCGTAACAAGCAGACCATTATCGCCGTTCTTGATCACATCGGTGATATTTCCCACCGATGTTACTACCACTGCCAGACGAGCTGCCATCGCTTCTATCATCGCATTCGGTAAGCCCTCTGCCCAAGAGGGCAACACAAAAATATCGGCATCACGGAATGCCTGAATCAGATCATCTCCATTGAGCCAACCGGAAAAGTGAATTACGTTAGTCAAACCCAGTTGTTGTACTCGTTTTCGGGCTAGGCTTGAAACGTTTCCTTCGCCGACAAGATTGAGTTCAAACTTGTGATCTGGGGCTAACTTTTCACAGGCTTCAAGTAAATCTAAAACACCTTTTTCACGGTCTAGCCAACCGACAAATAGTACCCGGACGACTACCCCTGCTTCTGGCATGACAGGATGTTTTCCGATCTCTAGCAGACCAGGGGTGGCTGTCCAGTTTCTCACTATAGGCGCATCATTTGGCGAACGCCCCAGGGGGCCAGTCACAAAATCGCGCCAGGCCTCGCCCTGGCATAGAATTTTCGCTGATCCTGAGAAAGCAAAACGGGTTACTAAACGAGTTACCCAAGAACGTTGAAAACTGTCAATTAGACGTCCACCTCGTGGGAACAGCAATGCAGGCACTCCCCGCAACTTCGCATACCAAGCCATAGAGCCCTTCTCTATAACGCTCGCTCCAACTGAGGTAAAAAGTAAAACTGCATCAGGTCTCGTGCGTTCAAATCTCACTAAAAAAATCAAAAACCGCCTTGCCGCGAGTAAAAGGCGAACAAACAGTCCCGGCGGAGGATTGCTGAGCTGTGTGCTGTCGATTAACTCAAGGTCAACACGCTGTGGCAGAGTCGACGTAAGCAACGCCCGACAGGCAGTGACATTTCCACCAAAAATCTGACGATGAGGTGAAGGGAACGCCCCCACAAACAATAACTTTGGACGTGAATTTAATGGCTTCTTATGCATCTTTTTGCGCCCACAATGCAAGCTGCAAAAGTTTCCATAATAAAAAGCCGCGCTCTCGGCGTCGGTTTCGGTGTTCCTCAAAAGCACACTCTACCGACTTTCGATCAAACCCGAACTGTTGCAGGAACCCTGTACTAAGTACCATGTCACGAGAAAAATCATGTAATGCCCCCCTTAGCCAATGTTCGTATGGCACTCCAAATCCAGTCTTGGGGCCATCAAGAATAGAGGTGGGAACACGTCCTCGTTGGGAGTTCCGCAACACGATCTTCTTCTCCATTCCGTGTGTTTTCCAGCTTGAAGGCATACCAACTGCCAGTTCTGCAACGCGCTCATCCAATAAAGGTACTCTCGCCTCTATTCCCGCCGCCATAGTGGCACGATCCACTTTGGTCAGAAATTGGGACGGTAACTGTACTGAAATATCCGTTAACAGCATCTGTTGCACCGGATCATGTGCTGCAAAGCGCCCTGCGGCATTTCGATAGGCCAGAAAGGGATCTGTGGAAGAGGATAAAGCCGCTCGTCGGCCAGGCTCCAGTAGCGACTCTGGTGGATCATTTAGTGTTTCTACCGTCAATAACAACCCCATTCGAAGAGCTGCATCAGAGTTACCCGTCGCTCCCCCTATTCGGGCAAGGCGCCGCCCCCTCTCACCACCATTTCGCAGTAACGACGACAACATTCGCGGCCAAAGTCTCCACCAGTGATTATTGCGAAGGATCGCATAACGTCGGTAGCCAGCGAACATCTCATCACCACCATCTCCTTGTAACACAACTTTTATATCACTACCCAGTTGCTGGCAGAGTAGGTAGAGGGGAATATTCGCTGCATCCGCAAAGGGCTCGTCATGGGCCCGTGCAAGGGTCATAAGGGTTTCTGGAAGGTTGGCACCCTCGATCTTCAATTCGTGATGGTTAAGCCTGAAATGCTCCGCAACCTGGCGCGCACGGGGCAACTCATTGACACCGTCCTCAAAATCAAACCCCACGGAATAACTAGAAAGGGGGCGCGATTGCACGTTCATAGCTGATGCGGCTATAGCGGAGGAATCTATGCCTCCACTTAAAAAAAGGCCTACAGGCACATCGGCAACAAGCTGTCGTTTTACGGACGCATCCAATGCCTCCCTGACCTGAACTGCGCCCTCCATGGGAGTATTCGCTGTGGGAGCTCTTTCAAGCCATTCTTCAATACGCCACCAAGGCTCAATTCGCTCCCCACCATTTTCAATAATCATCCAGTGGCCAGGCTTTAGTGCTTGTACTCCACGATATAAAGATCGTTCCTCATAGGAATTCCCATACCAGAGATACTCGGCGAAGGCCTGTTCGTTGAGTGACGTGTCCACGCCTCCCGCAGCCAGTACGGCTTTAATTTCAGAGCCAAATGCCAATCCATAATTAGAATTAGCATAGTACAATGGCTTAACGCCAAGCCGGTCCCGCATCAAAATAAGCCGCCTACGAATTGGATCCCAGAGAGAAAAGGCGAAAATACCCTCCAATCGCTTAAGACCTTCCAGGCCCCAAGCATCGTATACGTGCAATATAACTTCCGTATCAGAATGCCCGCGGAAAACGTGTTCATTTGCCGCCGACAACTCTTTTTTTAACTCCAAAAAGTTATACACTTCGCCGTTAAAGGCAATCACCGGGCCTCCCGAGCGAAGCACCATAGGTTGGGCACCCCTATCGGACAAATCCTGAATACTTAATCTCTGATGGCCTAGCGCAATACCTGGCTCTATATGAATGCCTTGAGCATCGGGACCGCGAGGGCGAAGAGTGCCAACCATCTTAGACACGACTTCACGCCCTAATGTAATTTGAGATGACACCAATATTCCGCACAACCCGCACATAGAAAGACACCGAAGATATGTTAAAACTGCAACATGACTAGTTAATTATCAGACATGGACTATTAATTATAATGTTTAATGGCGTAGCTATTTTTTTTATAAATGGTCGCTTCCATCATTTTATAGCGATGAATAATAAGAAACAAAAAGACAAAAAATACAAAAAGAAAAATTCTCGTTGACAAGTAAAATATCTTGTAATGGCCAACTAACCCAAATAATAGAATCACCAAAAGAAGCTGACTCAATCCTCTAAGCGCTCTTCTTTCATGCCAGTTTTGAGTTTTTGAAAGCAAGTTTTTCATTGTGACTCTGACATGCAATAATGGAATAGTAAAAATTCCAACCAAAAATATAACCAGCCCAAAAAAACCTATCCCATGCAACATTCTAAAATAACCAACGTCAGTGCGAATTTCGGAGCCAGGCAAAGTGCCAAAGTAATTATTTCCAAATAATAACTGCAGAGATCCGGTAGGTAATACCACCATGTCAGTCAACAAGGTACTAATCGTATTATCAGTGTATGACCCCGAGTCTCTCATATCTATAAACCCGCGTAGCAAACGAACTATTGGATGCTCGTAACCGTGATCATCTAGAATATCTTTACCGAAACTCCCTAAGGCGCCTCCCAGGGAAACCAAAACCAAAAGTAACAGTAAGAAGAAAATAAAAACTCGATAAAATTTCCAGACATCAATAGACCGATTCTTCTGGATTAGGATAATCGTTACCATGAAGACGAATCCTAAATATAGCCCGCTCCTGCCTGTAAACGCAGTCCCCAACATTGAGATAAATAGCATAGCAAAAATAGATTGCCGAAGTCGTCCTGGAGGGGAGATTATATGAGTTCCGACTAATCCCACAACGCATAAAAGAGCATGGTTCATCGAAAGGCCATCGCCCCCCGTAGAAACAAAACCTGGAACGCGAAGCAGTATTAAATGATCCGCATCTCTACCAAAGTCCCGATAAAATAGAACAGACATTAACTCTCTTGTTGTTGGAAATATAAAACTCAACCACAATACCGCACCTTGCAACAGTGCACACAACACGATTAGCTTAATAAAAACTGAAAGCCCGATGCTACCATATAATTCAATGAGGGCTCGAGCGGAGCCAAAAGCTACGATCACAGTGATTATTGACCGCGCCGTAAATGATATTCCGGTATAGTCTCCATACCCATAAATTATCTCTAGTAGAAACATTTGACTGAGCAGCACCAAAAATACAGTAACAACAAGCACGAGAACAAGAGGAGCATTCATCCGATATATCGTGAAAAAGCAAAATATCAAAATAAATAATACAGCCCCATAAACATCCAAGGATTTGACAAATAGTGGAGCTGGAATGTTAATTACCGGCGTAAGAAGCAGCAAAATAATCGCAAAGTTGATTAGGATCTTAGAGAACAAATATTGGTTCGTCATCGAATTCACTTTTCGGCTTTTCCAAAATCAAAACGCCTTAAAATGGCGGGCCAATAGCTACTTCAAACGAGCACCACTTTATTATGACAAATACTACAATCACCTTAACACCGGTGATCACATTACAATCATTTTCCTGAGGCGCTAACCTTAGCAGTGAACTAAACCGTTCATCGTTAAATCCGGGATTATTGGTTCAGGTCACTTTACTTACGCCACTCATTTAGCATCCCAAAAAACAAAGACTGAAAAAATCTCATATAGGCTTTCATAATCCTAGGTTCGTTCTTAATAACTTGAATGAAAATTTTCATTGACTGCTTATACTTTCCGATTTGCGCTGCTCTTAAACCTCTCCCATAATCTACTTGATAGCATCGACCATAATGAACACAATGTATATCAAAACCTCCTTCAACATCCAAAATATCGAACATCATTTCACGATCTCTCACACATTCATCCCACTTAGATGTTGTGATGGATTCAGGGTGTTTTCTATAGGAGCCTAATACATCAGGCAAGGTCACCCACATTCTTTCCGCCCCCAATGTGTCTACAAAGTATTTTAAATCAGAGCTGTATTTTAATCTCGAGTCAAAACGCAACCTGCTAGTCACATCTTTTTCGAGGCGAACCATAATACTCATGGCGCCAGCTAACATCCCAAACTTTATCCAGTCCTTCGCTCCAAACCCCTTTCTCTTTTTTATCGGCGACTTATGCAATCCAATATCTTCACCATGAGAGTCAATCTCTCGTAGATTGTGGCCAATCAAACAACAAGTAGGGTTATCAATAAAATACCTAACCTGCATGCTTATCTTATTACTGTGAAGAACGTCGTCTCCGCCCATAAAAACAATAAATTCCCCCTCCGCTAAGTCAACAGCCCTATTACAGTTTCCTGTGATGCCAAGATTAAAATTATTGTCCGAAATCGTAATATTAAGCTGACGAAGTTGTGGCATCGAACAAATATGTCTGATGATAGCTGTCGTACGGTCAGTCGAGCCATCATCACATATCACCAACTGAATATTGCTATAATCCTGTTCAAGCACGCTATTTACAGCAAACTCTATGAATTTCTCCTGATTATAAGTAATTATTGCCACAGTAACGAGGGGAGCACCTTTTTTAGGTTCGCCATCAATAGTAGTGCTTAACATCTAGTCTCCAGCTTAGATTTTTTCAGCGTCAATTTTTTCTCGCTCAAACAAGTCGCGAAACTGTTGCCTTAAAGGGTCATCTTTGTAGGTTACGGAGCTTTTGAATGATTCTGGAACATCATGTTCGTCTACTAACTCCAAATTAAACCTACTTGCAACGTCGAAGATAAAAAATCGAGGGTCTGAGCAGATTTCATTATAGTCCGCAAAATATAAGCTTTCATGGCCCAAACCATGCAACTGCTCCTGAATGTTTTCTTCTATCTGACTAACTTGATGATAAATCATCTCCACTCTTGATAAGGATAAATATTTTTCATAACCTTCAAACTGCATACCCCACATAACCCCCTCAGGAACACCATTTGCTTCCATTGCGGAGAAAATAGAACACGCTGTATCAACTGGATCCCTTTTTATATAGACAAACCTAGCATAAGGAAAAATATTTTTTATTACGTTTAACTTTGACCCTAAAGAAAGCTCCTTAAAAATAAACTCTCTCTCGTATATCTTCGAAAGCGCCGAAACGTGTTCGAAAACACTATTCTTTGTCGAACTAGATATTTCATAATCAGGTAAAAAATGCCTCTCGGTCCCAAATAACCGAGCCCACATCTCTATTCCTTGATTAGGAGCATTTCTACCATCCTTAAAATTTGCACCATAATTAGAATAATAAGAACTCTCATAACTCAAGCTCTTATTAGAACGAAATAAAATAGCACTATAAGTTAAAGGCCAGTAAAAATTCTCCTCTAACGAATTAGTTATATACCCAACTTTAACGTGACTAGTTAGGAGCTGATACGCAAGCGTAGTACCAGATCGAGGAACTCCAACAATAAAGATTGGACGAACCTTATCGGGCTTGCCTATTGATCTTAACAGTGCTTTCTCCAAAGGAAACAGAAGCCGAGAAAAGAATCTTTTCTTGACAAATCGAACATAGTTCTCAAAAACAAAATACTTATTTTTGCTAATATTTTTTTCCATTCTATAGCTATCTTCCTCAAGTACCTTTAAGAAGTGACATGTTAAATGAGAGAGGGTACACTCCAAAGTCCTTTCTTACGTAAAAAACGAATAGCATATTCAATACAATTAAACTTATTGCAGTAGCAATTGCAGCTCCTGTGCCTCCAAAAGCCGGGACCAAAACCAGATTTAGTACTATATTCAAAACAGCACTAGTGGCAGTTATCTTTGCCACGAGAAGACGCTTTCCACCCATTATGAGCAACAAGCCAACTGACCCAGTGGCTGTATTAAAAAACTGCCCAATGATCAATATCAAAAAGATCACACCAAAGCGTTCAAAATCCTTGCCCCACAAACCCATTATTTCGCTTGAAAAGAATGCAACGATAATCAAAGAAATACTTGATAAAGCGAATAGAACAGCAGTCGAAACATGCAAATCTCTCTCTATCCCCATGGTATTTCTTTGTCTAAAATTTTCTGCAAAGCGTTTTCCAAAAACTGCATTTACAGACGATAAGAAAATAGCCATTCCAGCAGACAACTTCTGCCCTACAGAATAACCACCTACCGTCTCGACGTTGCTAAAAGTACTTAAGAAGACTATATCTGTATATAGCATGACCATCCAGGATGATGAGCTTAAGAAAAGCGGAAAACCACGTTTCAGAAGCAAAAAAACAACCCTAACATTACTTCTTACTATCTTGAAACAAAACTTCTTAAACAATGCAACTTGAAAAACGATCGCTATAAATAGTAAAACTAGAAAATTACCGAACGCAAGAGAATTAAAGTGTTCAGGTGAGACAAACAGCGCCAATAAAATAACCATTAAAATTCGGCAAAAAGACTGCAAGAACTCAAAAATAAACGTAGACAATAGAGGGTTACCACTTCCTAACAAAAAAGAACTATACCCCCCCAAAACACTCAAAAGCAACGCTGAAAAAAAAAGGACTATTTGTACTTCTTTCTCTATGTGGATTTTGGAAAAATAATTCATGTAAATAAAGATTATTAAAAAAGAAAATAATAAAAAAACCAGTCTTATAACGAGGGAGGAAGAAAGAACTCTATTACGGTACCTTATTGAACCTGTATTAGCTCTTGCTACAGCTTGAATAATAACATTATCTGTACCAACAGAACTGACGAGCACTAGAATACTGAGCAATGTCATAAAGAAAGCATAAGTGCCAACAACTTCAATCCCAAAAAATCGAGCTATTACTATGCTAGTAACAACTACCAGGGCCTGAGTGACGATTTTCATTAGAGATACTGAAGCGACAGAGCTCAACATATCATCTTAATATCCACAATATTTTTATGAGTATGCTTTGTTTTCAGATTAACTGTAAACCCTTCAGAGCTCGGACTATATGTGAAGCTCGTATAGATCATGGACTAATCCGCGGGCACCGAAACTCTCTTTCTGTCTTATTAGGCCCACATTCAAGTCTTTCCCTTCATTTTCAGTTGAAATACCAAAACTAAGATATGTTCTGCAGTCTTTATAGACATCAATTATTTGTGATATTACCAAGTCCAACGCACCAACATTCCTTGCGGTGTCGGTAGCCGCCATATATTGAGTGTGGATAACGCTTCCGTTATCATATAACACTATCCCAGCCTCAATTTTTTCATCAATACTAGCAGTGTACAGTTTGATATTTTCAGAAAACCTGCTCGCCAATAGCTTGATTTCATCGACGGAGTGAACTGGCTGCACCCCATGTTTTGATATTACTTTTTCCAACACCTTCCAATAGGCAATATATTCATCACTTTTTTCTACCAAAACATTATTTTTTTTAGCAAGATTTACTTGGTATTTCCGGCCTTTGGAAATTTTAGGTATTGATGAGAGGCAAATTGCAGAAGAAAGATCGCGTTTTACTAGTTTGGCTCCCATTATGGTCAATGCATATAGGTCTTCTTGGCTTGGGATCTTTGAGAAAATGTAAGGAATAGGCTTGTAAAACAAAACTTCAATATTATTTCCCGACAGATAACTACGAACGGCCCTCATTGCTTCAAGCATTTTATTACTAGTCATTCTCTCATCATATACCATTCCGCCATAAGTTAATCCTGCGTGACTGTATGCGATATTTCCTTTGACATTAATCGGCAATACACTTATTAACTTATTACTCTCATATATCATAAGTGATATATCTTCAAATCTATGAGAGTGATAATCCATATACCCTCTATCAAACAAAAATATCCCGTTCCTGGATGACTTAACGAACTCCGTCCATTCCCCCTTCATTTCCTCACGATATCGAACAACATATATCTCGGACACTTCCTACCTCTTGGCTACTTTAAGTGTTTTACTATTTAGTGAGCATATTACAGCAGTTCACGATGTACTCCACCTCATCCTCTTTTAAAGCTGGACTAATAGGCAAACTTAAGATTTCACCTGTCAGACGACGAGTAACAGGGAACTTATCACTAAATATATTTTCATAAGGCGTTTGTTCATATATTGGCTTTGGATAGTGTATAAGGCACTCAACCCCCTTGCTTTCCAAAAATTCTATTGCAGAGTCCCTATTTGATGAACGGCAAACAAACAGGTGCCATACATGCCTCCCATCCTCAGGCATGAAAGGTGTCCTTAACACATCCGAGTTCTTTATATCAGTATTGAAGACAGAAGCAATAGCACGCCTTGCTTGGTTTGACTTATCCAGATATTTCAGTTTTATAGACAAAAAAGCCGCTTGCATTTCATCAAGCCGGCTGTTCACGCCAAGATAAGCATGCTGGTATTTCTTGTACGAGCCATAGTTTGCAATTGCAGCTGAAATTTCCGCCAAATGACTATCGTTGGTTGTAATAGCACCCGCATCGCCAAGAGCGCCTAGATTTTTACCTGGATAGAAGCTGAATGCGGCTGCATCACCCAATGCCCCAGCTTTAACCCCGTTTAGTGTTGCCCCATGCGCTTGAGCACTATCTTCGATCAGCTTCAAGTTATATTTTATTGCTATTTTTTTTAAGGCTTGCATATCAGAAATAGCACCATATAAATGGACAGCTATAACAGCCTTAGTCTTCTCTGTAATATTTTTTTCCACTTCATATGAATCTATATTGAACGTTAACTCATCAACATCAACTAACACAGGACGCAAACCGGCAAGAGTAACAGCATATGCAGTAGCAATAAATGTATTGGCAGGCAAGATTACTTCATCGCCGACCTCCATTATCCCCATTTCTATGTAAGACTTAAGAATTAATACAATTGCATCAAGCCCGCTTGCCACACCTACACAATATTTCGTTCCACAGTAGCTAGAAAATGCATCTTCAAATATTTTTACTCTTTCACCTTTAACGTACCATCCTGAATCGATCACCTTGTTTGCCGCAGAGATCAGATCCTCTCTATACTCTTCATTTATCACCCTCAGATCTAAAAATGGTATTTTCAAAACGGATTCCTTTATATTTTCCGATTTATGTGAGCCTAATCGCTAATGCTTATGATCTTTAGGAAATGATCGTAGGATCTGATATAGTCATCTTCGGCATAGTGTTCACTTGCCAAAACTAACAACACACAATTGGCACTAAAATCATGCATTTCGCGCCAAACCATTTCTTCTATAAATAACCCTTTGGTTGGCGAGTCCAGCCAGACTTCTGCCTTTTCTGCTCCATTATCCAGCAACATCTTACATTGTCCGGCAATACATATAGCTACTTGTTTTAGCGCTTTGTGGGCGTGAAACCCCCGAGCCACGCCGGGCTGGGTGCCGAAAATGTAATACACGCGCTTGATATCGAAGGGGACAGTTTTGTTGCCTTCCAGTGCGACCAATGAGCCACGATCGTCACCGAGTGATGGGAAGTCAATCCACTGTACCAGATCGATTTTCTCATCGCTCATCGACCAACTCCCGCAAGTATGTTCCATAGCTGTTTTTTTTGAGCTCGTTTGCCTGGGCAAGCAGTTGGGCTTTGCTCAGCCAGCCATTATTGAAGGCAATCTCCTCCAGGCATGCAATTTTGTAACCCTGGCGCTTTTCGATAGTTTCAACAAACTGGGCAGCTTCCAGCAGGCTTTCGTGGGTGCCGGTGTCCAACCACGCAAATCCGCGGCCTAACAACTCCACGTTTAGTTCGCCCGCTTCGAGATAGGCTTTGTTCACGTCGGTTATTTCCAGTTCGCCCCGGCAGGAGGGCGTTACGGCCTTGGCGATCTCGATCACTCGGTTGTCATAAAAGTACAAACCCGTTACCGCAAAATGGGATTGAGGCTTGGGCGGTTTTTCTTCGATGGAGAATACTTTGTGGTTGGCATCAAACGCTACCACACCAAAACGCTCTGGGTCTTTCACTTGGTAGCCGAATACGGTTGCGCCCTGCCCTTGCTCAGTGCGGTTTACTGTGTCGCGCAGTTTGGGGGTAAAGCCCTGGCCATAGAAAATATTGTCGCCCAGTACCAGGCACACGCTGCTACCGCCAATGAAGTCTTCACCTATGATAAACGCCTGGGCCAGGCCATCGGGACTAGGTTGCTGGGCATAGCTGAGATTTATACCAAACTGCTCCCCGCTGCCCAGGCTCCGCCTGAAACTCGCCTCGTCTTCTGGGGTAGTGATGATGAGAATGTCCCGTATTCCTGCTAACATGAGCACAGAAAGGGGGTAATAGATCATAGGCTTATCGTACACAGGCAGTAACTGTTTGGAGGTGCCAAGGGTTATTGGGTACAGGCGAGTGCCGGACCCACCTGCTAGGACTATTCCTTTCATGCCGTCACTCCTAAACGATCTCTTTGGTAACGGCCATCCTGCACGCGCTTACACCAGTCGAGATTTTCGAGGTACCACTCTATGGTTTTCCGGATACCGGTTTCAAAGGTTTCGTTCGGAGACCAGCTAAGTTCCCGCTGAATTTTTCTGGCGTCTATGGCGTAACGCATGTCATGACCCGGACGGTCTTGTACATGAGTGATAAGTTCCCGGTAGCTATTTTGCCGAGGACGTAGCTCTTGGAGGATGTCACAGATGGTCTGTACTACCTCAATGTTCTGCTTTTCGTTGTGGCCGCCGATATTGTAGGTCTCGCCCGGCTTGCCTTCGGTGACTACCTTGTAGAGGGCGCGGGCGTGATCTTCTACGTAGAGCCAGTCGCGGATCTGGTCGCCTTTGCCGTAAACCGGGAGGGGCTTGTTCTCCAGGGCATTGAGGATAACCAGTGGGATCAGCTTTTCCGGGAAGTGGTAGGGGCCGTAGTTGTTTGAGCAGTTGGTGATGAGCACAGGGAGCCCGTAGGTACGTTGCCAGGCTCGTGCGAGGTGGTCGGAGCTGGCTTTGCTTGCGCTGTAGGGGCTGCTTGGGGCGTAGGGGGTTTGTTCCGTAAACAATGGGAGTTCTTGGTCTCCCCCCCTCTCCCCTGGCCCTTCTCCCCCTAGGGGAGAGGGGAGCTCACCTAGGTCGCCGTAGACTTCATCTGTGCTTATGTGGTGGAAGCGGAAGTTGGTGCGGCGCTGTTCGTGCAGGCCTTGCCAATAGTGGCGGGCGGCCTCCAATAACGTGTAGGTGCCGACTATGTTTGTTTCGATGAAGGCTGCGGGGCCGTCTATGGAGCGGTCTACGTGGCTTTCGGCGGCCAAGTGCATGATGGCGCCTGGTTGGTGCTGGGCCAGTACACGGTCTACTTCGGCGCGGTTGCAGATGTCTACCTTCTCGAAGGCGTAGCGTCCGCTGTCGCTGACCTCTGACAGGCTTTCCAGGTTGCCTGCATAGGTGAGCTTGTCGAGATTGACCACTTTATCTTTGGTGTTGGTGATTATGTGGCGGATTACTGCGGAGCCTATGAAGCCGGCGCCGCCGGTTATCAGGAGTTTCATAGTGGGGTCGTTATTTGCTGCTGGTGTTTGATGTTTAGAGCGTTCAGCTTTGCTTGGGGTGTTGGATTTCGCTTTGCTCTATCCGACCTACGGGGGTGCGGATGAAGGCTCGGATGAAGACGATGAATACGCTTATCATGCCGCCAAGCAGTGTGGCAATGATAGCGATCAGAGCTCTCTTGGGCTCGATTTTCTCCTGCGGAACCACGGCCGGGTCTACGGTTTTGAATACGTATTCCCGCTGCGCGTTGGCCAGCATCACGGTGCGTGTTTCATTTTCTATCAGTTGATAAAACACCTGTTGCATGCCAGCAATGTTGGTTTCGTCCAGTTTGGACTCCAGGTAGCTGATGCTCGCTTCGGCTTCTTCAACATCCTGGGCTCGCATGTGCTCATTGATGTCTTTCACCAGCCATTCGGTCCATTGCCGGGCAGCTAGGGGGGACAGACTTTTTACGCTGACGGTAACCATGCCGTTGTCTTTGTTTTCGCTGATGTTCAGGTGGTTTTCTCTGAATTTTTTGACAAGATCCCAGTTGGTTGGCTGCAAACTTTCGCCGTCTTCGTCCGTACCCCATTCCCCCGTTTCAGGGTTGTAGATCTCCCGGTCGTATACCCATTCCTTCTGCCGCATATTCCATACTTCTGTGGCCATAAGCGGTGCTTCAAGCTTGTGGCGGCGGATGAAGTCTGCTAGAAACGCCCTTGATTGAAGTACCTCTTTGGCGATAACGGTGTTGCTGGAGCTATCCTCGCCAATGCTAACGCCCGCCAGGCTGGCCAGGCTGCCAAGCTGCCCGCTCAGGCGGCTTCCATTGCCCCCTTCTGCAGGTGCTAATAGCGCGTTGGCCTGGTAAATATCCGGTTTGTATAAGGCATAAGCAACGCCGCCGGCAGCGAAAATCAGAGTGGTCAGGATGATGATCCATTTACCGGCCCACAGAGTGGCGAAGAGTTCGCGAAGGTCGATTTCATCATCCGGGTAGTGCTTTGCCTCAGGCGATTTCGGTACAGGCTCGTATCGGCTCATTACAGGTTCCCCACAGCCGCTGCACCCAGCGCCATTTGGTAAACAATCTGGCTCACGTTACTCCAGAGCTCCAACTGATTCAGCCTGTCCACATCTATGGGCACAATAATAGTGTCCCCTGGGGCCAGTTGCTGGCTGCGCCCGCCAAACCACCGGCTTTTCTCTGGCAGCATCACAGAGCCGTCAGCCTTAACTACGTACACCCGTTCTTCATCTGCCTGGCGTGTTGGTCCGCCGCTGCGTTCCAGGTAATCATCCACGGTCAGCCCTTCGGTATGCAGGTGGCTGGTGGGGAACTGGACCTCGCCGAACACACTGACTGATTGCGGAATGGTAGGGACGGTCAGGGTGTCGCCGTCCTGCAGGCGGATGGACTGGTAGTCTTTGCTTTCCAGGACCGCAGAGAGATCGATAACCATTCGGCCAAGCGGTCTGGAGTCCTGCACGTCCTCCAGAAGCTCCTGTACCTGCTGGGTGCGCTCTGCGTTCTGGCCGCCGAAGTCATTGCCTTCCAGTTGCACGCCCACCAGGTCACCCTTTAAGCGCTCCTCGGCTTCACGAAGGCGCTGGGCTTCCAGTTCGCGCAGTTTCTCGCGAGTGAAGATGGCTCCTTTCGGGAATGCGTTGTCGGTGAGGCCGCCGGCGCGCTGGAGCACCTCACGAAGGGTTTCGCCGTCGCGGATGGTGTATTCGCCGGGGTAGCGTACTTCACCGTCCAGTTCGATGGTTTTAGCCTGGGCGAACTCCGGTATGGATTTGATCAACAGGCGGTCCCGGCTTTGCAGCAATACCGATATGTCGCCGTTCATGATGGCTCTCAAGTCCAGGTTCTGAACGTTGGTTTCGCCGGTACCGGCTTCGTCAACGCTGAAACGGGCCAGTTCGGCGGTGTAAAGTGACGCCGAGTCTTTCAGGCCACCCGCTACGTAAATTGCGTCCGCCACCTGTCTCGACGCCGGCAATGGGTATTCCCCCGGGTAACGTACTGGGCCCGTCACCTGGATGGTTTGTTGGGGCGCTCCTGGTTTCGCCTGGGCTTTCAGCCTTTGTAGTACCGGTGCGAACAGGGCTTCGCGGCTGAACCGGCTGTAGTCCACTTCGTCGCCTTCTTTGCTGTCGACGCGACTAACGCTATTCGCACGGTTACTTGTGCCGCCATTTACACCGTTATGTTCTCCGTTGCCTGTGCCGTTATTCAAAGCGGAGCGCTCGGCCATCGCGTCGTTCTGGTCCCGGCTTTTCGCGCTTACCTTGCCTTCGTCCGCAAAAACCAAGAACTCATCTTTTTCTTGCAATAGGATGTCGTTCTCGCCACCGGAGTTGTCCAAGGCTTCGCGCAGGCGCAGATTAATGACCGACACAGTGTCAGTTTCTGGATCGGTGCGGACGATAGCCGCGTATCGCTTGTCGGCCTCCTTCAGCAGGTCACTATCCAGAGAGCGAATAACAGAGCTTACCCGCATACCCGGCACCCAGGCGTAGCGTCCGGGGCGGGTGGCCGCGCCTTTTACTTCCACGTATTGGCCGGTGATGTCAGAGATGGAGGCGACTTCTATGCGGTCACCAGGTTTGACCTTTGCCTGCCTGCCTTTTGGCGTGGTGAGGTTGGCTTCAGCGATAATGCGCAGGAAGTCATCGTTGTTGCGCTCGATGCGAACCAGTTGTGGATACGCCTGGGGGGTAAGGCCGCCGGCCAGGTTTACCAGCTCCTGCAGGTTGGTGTCGTTTTTCAGTTCATAGAGCGCGGGGCGGTAGACTTCGCCATCTATACCTACGCGATCGCCTACTGGCGGGATGAAAATCACATCGCCGGGTTGCAGACGGTTGTCGCCGGAGGTGTCGCCCGCTAGCAACAGGTCGTAAAGGTCGAGTTCGCCGACCAGTTTTCCGTCCCGTTTGTGCTGGATTTGACGCAGGGAGCCAGTACGTTTGATGCCGCCAGACACATATAGGGCATTTGTAATGGTAGAGAGGGAGCTAACAGTATAAGAACCAGCGTTTCTTGCCTCCCCCAGCACAAACACTCTCATGCTGCGCAGCTCTCCCAAAGAAACACTCGCCTGCACGCCAATGTACTGCTCGGAGACCCGCTTCTTAATCTGCTCCCTGGCTTGATCAAACGTCAGACCTGCAACGGTTTGGGGGCCAGACTGCGGAAAGCTTAAGGTGCCGTCCCGCGAAACAGGAAGCTCCAATTGCTGGTTTTCCTTGCCCCATAGCTGAACCCGCAGTACATCGCCAGGGCCCAACGTGTAATCATTGGGGATGGGGATTTCCGTCACCGGCGCAAAGGTTGTTGGGCTTCCAACAAACAGATCGTACCCGTATGGCTTCAGACCGCCGTTCTTGCGGTCCTGTTCTTCGTTGTTCTCCTGCTCTTGCCGGGCACGCTCCCTCTCTTCATCGGAGATGGCGTCAACCGGTTCTACCACATTCACGTTTTTTGGCCGCTGGTTCTGCTGGCTTGCAGAGCCGGCAATGGAGTCCAGATCTACCCCGTATTGACGCGCCAAGGCTTCTTGCTGGGCACGGGGCATGCTCTTGAACTGTTCAATCTGGGACTGGCTGATGGATTGGGCAGTGGTGGTAACTGGCAATGCAAGGGCGAGTGACAACAGGAATCGTTTAGTCAGGTTCACTTGATCAAATCCGTTTTTTTAGAAGCGATAACGCCAAGCCGCGCCAACAGACCATTGGTCCTTTTCGCCGCCTAGGAACTCAATTTTTTTGTCGGTGGCCTGGGCAGTTAAGTCCAGCCAGCCGCTCAGGAATTGTGTGCCGTAACCTACAGAGGCAATGGCGGCTTTCTGGGCACCCTCCGGCACATTATAGAAAATATCGTCATCCGGAATGACGGTGCGATTGGCACCATCTTTGTTGAGATCCAGATAACCTAAGGATGCGGACAGGTTACGGCCATCGGGGAAGAAATTAAATACGCCCAAAGTCAGGGTTTCCGCGTCGCCATCGAAGGTGGAAGCCAGGTTGCGACCCTTGTGCCGATAGCCGCTACGGTAACGGGAGTGGGTGTAGGTGATATTGGGCATGGCATTACCCAGAAAGTCATCGGCCAACGTGTTGGCGTATTCGACAAACCATTGCTGATCACTGTTGAACAGCTGCGTGGTCCAATCTGTGCCCATTAACCAGGATTTGCGAGCCGGAAAGGCGCCGGCCTCGTCTTCACCCATCATCTGGCCATACACGCCCATGGCCTGATCGCCAATCGAAAAGCCGTAGCGGGCGTCAATGCTGGCCAATTGGTTTCCAGGGTCGTTCTCTTCCAGTTGACCGTTGTCGCGGCCGATCAGGGCGTTCCAGATAGTAGAGGCGCCTTCGGGCCGACCTTCGCCACCAAACATGATGGCGCGGGAAAAACCGATGTCCAGGCCGTCAATGGGCCTTACCGTCAAACGCATTCCAATCATCTTGGCGTCCGGCACAGCACGTTCGCTTTCCAGTTGGCCGGCAAAGGTGGTGAACTGCCAGGGGCCGATCCATTTCAGCCAACTGGTTTCCGGCTCGGCGGCGTTCTTACGATTCAGCCACACGGCGGGCATGGGGCGAGCGTTATTGGAAAGGATCAAGCTGCTCTGCCACCCTGGCCCCCACCAGCGGTCGATGGCGCCTGCGCCGAACACCCAGTTGCCAGCGGTTGCGGCCAGGTAAGAACCGTCCAGGAGAAATGTGTCGTCGTCTTCGGGGTTGGCTGCCAGGCCTGGCTTTATACCAAAAGCCCAGGATTCACCCTGCCATTGCACATCGAGGCTGGTCTCGGCTGTTTCACGAGGGCCCGCTTGGAAGCCTCTCACAAAGGTCGGTTCGCTGGTTGCGCCCAGTTCGTATTCCGCTCGCCAGCCCTGCTGGCCCTGCTCGTCCATCTCGAACTTCAGATAAGCCAACGGACTGCCAATGGCTGGGGCATCGCTACCGGTTTCCCGACCAAGGCCGCTATGAACAGTGCCCATCATCACCGGCCAAGTGGAGGTGGTGCGGTTCAGGTGCCCCCTGTCGGCCAGTTTTTGCAGGGCAAAGCGGGCGCGGTTGTCGCCAGGCTCCAGCCAGGGCGCCGAGAAAGCCGCGGAAGAATACGTGGCGGCGATCAGGCACGCTACCGCCCCACCGACCAGGGTCCAGTGTTTTGAGGTCATATACCGACAACTTTCTGAAAAATGACAGGAAAAAACGAACAACACGGAGGGAACAACCAAATCCCAACTGTATCCCTGTCGGTTGATGAAGCTTCTGTGTCAAAAGCGTGACGATTTTACGGCATCCTACATGACACGCAAGTGACAACAAGCCTGACATGCCAGCCCCAAAGCGCCCGGGGAGTAATAAGTTGTCAAACTTTTATTGAAACGGGTACTCATGATCAAATTTCAGTCGTATTGCCTCTCACCAGCCCAATAAACTCGGCAAAAAACGCAATAAACACCCCCACCATCAAACCAAGCACTATTGAGAGTGCGACGATCAGGCCCCACGACGGGCCAACTTTTTCTCCGCTTTGACGGCTGACAACCAACGCCTCAAAAGGAGATAGCGACCCCAGGCTGGCTTCCAGAGAAAGCCTTTTCTCAACGGTAGACGCGATCGCGTCTCCGGTATTCTCGCCGCCTTCAAGCATTTTGATGGAAGAGTCAAGAGACTCAATTTGCTTCTCCAGACTCGAATGCAGCGTAGAGAACGCCTGCCCCTGCTCAGAGTTCAGTCGCTCAATCAACTGCCGGTGGCTCTTCTCCACCAGCTCTGCTTCGGTGGGTGAGGCGTCGGACACGATTCGGACAAGGCCGGTGTCCTCCGGATTGCTGGCCGATATGTTAAAAGGCAGATTGCGGCCTGTCGCTTTATGATATTCAGCTTGCAGATCAGGTACCCAAAGACTGTCCAACTCAGCGATGACGGTGGCAGGCTCTTCAATGTATTCCCCGCTCGCTTTTTCGGCCAGTTTCACCAAGGTGACATATTCATGCTTCTCGGGAGTAAACCACGCGTACGCAGCACCGATTAAAGAGACCATCACGAATACGATGTAGAACACCCGCCTGCGCCTGAGGAATGTCCTGGCCAGATCGACCAGACTGATTTCATCATCGTATTGAGGCCTTGACGGCCCTTGTGAGGGTTCAAGCATTCCGTAACCATCGTTTGTTAAGAGTTAATGACATTATGACCGTTTGATAAACGAAAAGAAGTGAACAAAAGTTCCTTTTGGGGTGAGGTGCAGGCGTACCGGATTACGAATTGCTAATCTGGCCTGCGGGGATGCAAGGTGGAAAGCGGCACTCTGATCGATTGCTGCTTTTGCATGAAGCCAATCAAAACAATCGCTCGTTCTTCGCCGTCGTAGGCCTGGAAAATGGCGCTAATCCCCCTAAAAGGCCCGTCATCCAGATCCACCGCCTGACCGGGTTTGATGCCACCATGCTCCGCCACGGTATGCAGGCTGTCTTTTATATGCTTGATGACGTCATCCGGGATGGCGGCAGGCTTATTGGCAAAACTGACGACCCGCAGAATGCCACGCGTTGAACGCAGCTTGGCCCACATGGGGTCGATTTGTTCCAGGTGAACGAAGAGATAGCCGGGGAACAGGGGTTCCAGCTTTTTGGTGCGCTTGCCGGCCTTGATTTTTTCCACCGTGATTTTCGGGTAGAAGCAAACGATGTCCTGATTTTGCAGATGAGTCAGGGCGCGGTCGCCCTGACTGGGCTTGTGCTGTAGGGCGTACCAGGTCATTTGTACCAGTTGCCAGCGGCAATGAAATAGGGGTTGAGCACATTCTCCTTGCCGTACTGCAAAGGCTTGCCCTCCAAGGTGTCTACCTTGCCTCCAGCAGCCAAGAGCACCGCGTGTGCTGCACCGGTATCCCACTCGCAAGTTGGCCCCAGCCTCGGGTAAATATCTGCATGGCCTTCGGCAATCTTGCAGAACTTGAGGGAACTGCCTGCCTGCACCAGCTCGTGGGCACCAAGCTTGTCGATGAAGGATTTGGTTTCCTCGTTCAGGTGATTCTTACTGGCAACAACGCGCTTGGCCTCACCGGGCTCAACCACACTGATCCGCCGTGTGCGGCCTGTGCGGTCCCGCTTGTAGGCGCCCTCGCCTTTCAGGCCCCAATAGGCTTCTTTTAACGCGGGTGCTGTGACGACCCCGAGAATGGGTTCGCCGTTTTCGATCAATGCGATGTTTACGGTGAATTCGCCAGTACGCTGGGTGAAGTCCTTGGTGCCATCAATCGGGTCAATCAGCCAGAAGCGCCGCCACTGTTTGCGCTCGCTCCAGGGGATTTTGGCCCCCTCTTCCGAAAGTACCGGAATATCATGGCTAAGGTTGCGCAAGCCCTCCACAATCACGCGATGACTGGCGACGTCCGCTGCGGTAATCGGCGACTCGTCCGCCTTAAAATCGACCTTGAAGTCCGTCACGTAGATGCTGAGCACCTTTTCGCTGGCGGCGTCTGCGATTTTCAGGACATCGGGGAGGATGGAGTTGTAGTGCATGAGGGTCGGCTTCCTGCGTCATATCGATTGCGTCGGCACTATTATGAGCGAAAGTGGCGCAACACATCAAAATTACTACAGGAATGCCTTGCAGGAATCGCTCAGATCACATTACACCCATTGGGGCTATACTTACCCTTCCAATTAGCCGCTGCACTAGGATCTATTACACACTGCCAATTACCAGCAACTGAACGCTCCATCCTGATTACAACCCCCATCAAGTCACCATGGGCGTTGCCGCCCATGGTCACCTGGATGTGACCAGAACCGTCAGGATTTAGCACTGCTATGTCGATAGCCGGAACCCCGGTTGTCAACGAGGACGGCGAATAACCAATATCCGAGTTATCAACTGTAGCCCCGTGCGCCAGGCGCTCCTCTACCGCAGACTTGTACGCCGACAGCTCCCCAAGTGCCCGATTTACCTGTGATTGCATGACATGGCCCCGGTAGGCTGGTATCGCAATGGACGCAATAATGCCGATGATGGCAACAACAATCATGAGCTCAATGAGGGTGAAACCGCTATTTTTTCTAGACATGCTCTGTATTCCGAAGACCCGAAGATACTGTTACTGAGCAAAGTCCGGACCAATAACAATATAAGCGATAGAAGGGGCCACGCCCTGCTCTGAAAGGGCTCTATTGAGTGTCTGGCCGTGGGAAGTTTCCATGAAACCAGAAGCGCGGCAGTGTCCGTTCGTTCAGGCGCTCATGATAATAAAACTCGTCTGCTTTCATATCGAGATAATAGGTATTCACCTGTGCGGTCCACAACAACCAAAGAATCAAGACGAATGCTGCTGAAGAGGTCGCAAAAGCTAGTTTTCTAGGTAGCGCCAAGTTAGAGCCATTCCTCTGCTTAACGCTGAACAGTGGAGAGAAAATCAAGGCCCAAAACCCCGCCAACACAAACAGACCAACCAACATTGAGCCCGGTGCAATAAACACAGCGGACGCCCCCGCATGTATAACAGCGGCGATCACGGACGCAGTAACACCAGCAAGCATAATAATGCCTTCCACATTACCCTCAGCCAATAGAGTTGTGCGACGCCGCCAAAATTGGACGGTTAGCTGGAGCGCCAGCAATAGCAACAAGAGAATCAACAGCCAGCCATACTCTGCCGCCCACATCAGATACATGTTGTGCGGGTGCCCAAATTTACTGCTTTCCGAATACGCCAGCGTAAGCAGATCATGGGTTAACCAGGACTGCGGCCCCATGCCCAACGGGAAGCTCTGTAGACTCATCTGCCAGGCTTCCTTAAAAAGCAGCATCCTCCCAGAGCTAGTTGAACTGACAGAGCGTAGCTCTGTTTCGCCAAGAAACAGTGAAGGAACCAAAACGGAGAGAACAAACCAAATAGCGACTCCGATTAGAAAGTAGATGATGAACTGCCTTAGCCAAGGCCAGCTTTGACGGCCCAAAAGCAGCGTGACAAGCAATACACCAATTCCAACTCCGAGAATCGATCCTCGGGAAGTCGACAAGAGAATGATCCACCACCAAAGTCCAGCTCCGGTAGCAACGATCGTGCACCACAGCCGGAATTTACCGAGAGGACCCACGAGGACCGCCAATGGCAGAATCGGTAAGAGCCAGGTTGCCACATGACTCCAATAGCGAATATTTACGAAGCCCCATGGAATGAGATCCGAAAGATCGGCGTAGCCATCTAGCAAGGCAAACAGGTAGACGTTTACTGACATGGCGCCGTAAAGAAAGCATGCGGCCGCGGCAATAGCAATGACCACCTCCAGATAGCCGCGCGTCGCGCCCTGTATTGCGAGTACAAGCCCTCCGACAACCATTGCTGCAAAATAGAATGAATACAGACCGGGCTCTACGAACGCGTATGCCTGCTCACGAAAAGGGATAGATAAAACGGGAAAAGCAAGAACAAACAAAACAGCAGGTAGCTGGACAAATACTACTTTTTTTGAAGGCAATCCCCGGGCCGCAATATAAGCCGTTGCGGAAACCGACACAAAACCGACCAACCCTACCAGAATAAAGCGCTGATCCGCATATGAACCTGCATACGTCGGCAAGAAGTCAGCAAACAAAACCACAATAAAGCTCAAGCAGGCCGCACACCCCGCGAAGACATGTGTTAACTGACTTGTTCTCACAACGAGAGTCCTCAGGCCTATTAATTCGGATTCCTCAATAAAAAAGCCCGGGGTCGTGACCCCGGGCTTTCATTCTGCCGTATCGACCCTTACAGATCTCTGCGGCAGTTCATCTCACGACTATCTAACTTAGGATGCAGGGCAGCCAGCAGGTGCGTAGCTGTCTTTCCAACCGTTACCAGCAGCCGGCGGAGTGATGGCGCAGGTGTAAGCGCCGTTTGCAGTGCGGGAAACAGTGACAACTGCGCCACGAACCGCTGCAGACGCATCTGTACCCATCTCAACGTTCCAAGACATAGTAGCTTGATCGCCGTCGACGATGTTCAGGCCAAAGTCAGGACCAGCATTCGCACCATCAACGAGGTTGGAACCAGTCCAGCCAATACCAATCGTGCGCGGATCGGTACCCAGGTCGTCTTCGTTGCCAATCTGGCCACCGTTGTTGAAAATACTCTCTGCATTGGATTTAATCGCGTTCACCTCACCAACTACACGAGAAACCTGTGTACGTGCGGTGTAGTCCTGATACTGAGGAATAGCAACAGCAGCCAGGATACCGATGATCGCAACAACGATCATCAGTTCGATCAGTGTGAAACCCTTCTGGGCGTGATTCATCTGGATGTTCTTCATTAGTCGACCTCTGTGTTTGTCGTTAATCCACTCGATACGGCCCGGGCCCGGCGGAGTCGCACCCCGTGACCGGTATCTAGAGCCTGCGTTTGGTTAAGCATTGCTCGTGCCAACTAAAGCTAACCGCCAACAAATTCCCTAATATCAGCACTTTATAAAAAATTGTGAAATTCATCGCATCGACAAAAGAAGTCGACCCCATGCCCTCACGCGTCACTGGGTGACAATTTTCGTCAGATAATGCATCCGTAAGCGCCAGGCTTTCCGGACAGAAGACCACTTCATTGCCCGCACGCCTTTCCAAACCGTTGCCAGCCATCTAAACTCACTCCATTAGACCAACATCCGTTTCAGACACTTAGGCTGCGTTTTTTACACAATTTATGTCTACCAATAAAAGCAATGTAACGCTTACAGGCTTGGCGAGACGTTTCGTCGACGACGGGCTTATTGATGAATCCACCGCGAAAGATGCCTTTCTTCAAGCATCCCACAACCGCATTCCACTCATTACCTACCTGGTGCAGAACAACCTGGCGAATAGCGGGGGGCTCGCCTTTTCCGCCGCCATGGAGTTTGGCGTTTCGGTTCTCGATCTCAACGCCTTTATGCCAGAGATGATGCCCGATAAGGTCGTAGACGAAAAACTGATACGAAAACACAATGCCCTGCCGCTCTATAAACGCGGAAACCGGCTGTTTATTGCGGTCTCCGACCCGACCAACATCCAGGCGTTGGACGAAATCAAGTTTAATACCGGCCTGAGTACAGACGCCATCCTGGTGGACGACGCCAAGCTCCGGGAAGCCATCGACAAGTATCTTGAGTCCCACGATACGTCGATGGGTGATCTGGATGACGCCGACCTTGAAGGCGTTGAAACCGAAGGCGGCGACCAGGAAGACGATGCCGTTGCCGCGACGAGCGAAGTAGACGATGCCCCCATCGTGAAGTACGTGAACAAGATGCTTCTTGACGCCATTCGCGGGGGGGCCTCGGACGTTCACTTTGAACCCTATGAGAAAACCTATCGGGTTCGATACCGCACCGACGGCATTCTGAAAGAAATGTCGCGACCCTCCATCAAGTTGGCCCCGAAGATTTCTGCCCGGGTAAAAATCATGGCGCAGCTGGATATCTCGGAGCGCCGGGTCCCCCAGGACGGCCGGATCAAGATGAAGCTGTCTAAAACCAAGGCCATCGATTTCCGGGTCAATACCCTGCCGACACTGTGGGGAGAAAAGATCGTTCTGCGAATTCTGGACCCAAGTCAGGCGAAGCTCGGCATCGATGTCCTGGGGTATGAGGAAGAACAGAAACAACTGTATCTGGACGCCCTTGAGCAGCCACAGGGAATGATACTGGTGACGGGGCCCACCGGCTCAGGCAAGACGGTTTCCCTTTATACCGGCCTGAACATATTGAACACACCAGAAAGGAACATCTCCACAGCCGAAGACCCTGCGGAAATCAACCTGGAAGGCATCAACCAGGTCAACGTCAACACCAGGGTAGGCCTTGGCTTTGCGGAGGCATTGAGAGCCTTCCTCCGTCAGGACCCGGACATCATCATGGTGGGTGAGATTCGCGACCTGGAAACGGCCAACATTGCTATCAAAGCGGCGCAAACAGGGCACCTGGTGCTCTCGACCCTGCACACCAACAGCGCTGCGGAAACGCTCACGCGCATGATGAACATGGGCGTTCCGTCCTTCAACATCGCCACGTCGGTGAGCCTGATCATTGCCCAGCGACTGGGCCGTCGGCTTTGTAACTCTTGTAGACAACCTGCCGACATCCCCAAAGACGTGCTTTTAGCGGAGGGGTTCACACAGGAACAAATTGATACAGGGTTCACGTTGTACCGTCCCAAGGGCTGTGATAAATGCAATGGTGGATATAAAGGCCGCGTCGGGATCTACGAGGTGGTCAAGATTACCGACGAGCTGGCGAACATGATTATGGAAGAAGCCAGTTCGATTAAAATTGCAAAGCAGGCACAGGCCGAAGGCTTCCCGAACTTGCGGCAATCCGCCCTTAAAAAAGTCATTGAGGGCGTGACCAGTCTTGAGGAAGCCAACCGCGTGACGAAGGATTAAGCATGGCAGAGAAAGCAGAGAAACTTCAGGCGTTCGTCTGGGAAGGCAAAGACCGCAAAGGCAACAAAACCAAGGGCGAGGTGTCTGGCACCAACCTGGCTCTGGTGAAGGCCCAGTTGCGTAAGCAGGGCATTATTCCAGACAAGGTGAAGAAAAAACCAAAGCCCCTGTTTGGCGGCAGCAAAAAGATCACGCCTTTCGACATCGCCATGCTTACACGCCAGCTCGCCACCATGATGAAGGCTGGCGTTCCGCTGGTTCAGAGTTTCGATATTGTTGCTGATGGCCTTGAGAACAGGGGGCTTCAAGAACTGGTCACCAACATTCGTAACGACATTTCGTCCGGCACCAGTTTCGCCGGTGCTTTGAGGAAATATCCCAAGCACTTCGACGACTTGTACTGCAATCTAGTGGACTCCGGCGAGAAGGCCGGCGCCCTTGAGAGCATGCTGGACCGCATTGCAACTTATCTTGAAAAAACGGAAATTCTCAAGAAAAAAGTCAAAAAAGCTATGACCTACCCTGCAGCCATCATTGTGGTCGCCGTTATTGTGACTGCCATTCTGCTGGTAAAGGTCGTACCCCAGTTTGAAAGCCTGTTCAAAGGCTTTGGCGCAGAGCTACCCGTATTCACGCAGATGGTTGTCAGGCTGTCTGAATGGCTTCAGACTTGGTGGTTTGTGGTGCTACTCGGTATCGTCGGTACCATCTTTCTGTTCAAGGAAGCTGTACGACGGTCTCACAAGTTTTCGGATCTCGTCGACAAATATGTGCTGAAACTGCCCGTTGTCGGCGAAATTCTGGATAAGTCCGCCGTCGCAAAATTCGGACGGGTACTTTCCACGACCTTTGCGGCCGGTGTACCACTGGTCGATGCCCTGGATTCGGTCGCCGGCGCAACGGGCAACGCCATCTATCGCGATGCTATACAGCGAATTAAGAACGATGTTGCGAGCGGTACCCAACTGCAGGCCACTATGCGCCAACAGGATGTGTTCCCGGTTATGGCCGTGCAATTGACCGCCATTGGTGAAGAATCCGGTAACCTAGACGAAATGTTGGAGAAAGTCGCCATCCACTACGAGGCTGTAGTGGATGATATGGTCGACAATCTCACAGCCCTGCTGGAACCGATCATCATGGCGATACTGGGCGTGCTTGTGGGCGGCCTGATCATCGCTATGTACCTGCCGATCTTCCAGATGGGTCAGGTGGTTGGCTGATCACGCCCTTCCTTTCACCAACCCCTCTCCCCACCCCTCTTCCGCAATGGGAGAGGGGCTTTGATGGCGCAGATTGAGAGTTTTGATGATTTCCCTTGATACGTTCCTGGCCACGCCCTGGCTTCTCTATACCGCAGTCACTTTCTTCTCCCTCTGCATCGGTAGCTTCCTGAATGTGGTAATCCTTCGCCTGCCGAAGATGATGCAGCAGGACTGGCGCTGCCAATGCGAAGAGTTCCTGGAGCTATCAGACGAGCAACGCAAGAACGATGAGCCGATTACGCTCTCCAAACCTGCCTCCACCTGCCCTTCTTGCGGCCACAGCATTCGCGCCTGGGAAAACATCCCTGTCATCAGCTATCTGCTTCTGGGCGGCAAGTGCGCGTCCTGCAAGACGGGCATTTCACCGCGATACCCGATGATTGAGGCAATTACCGCGCTGTTTTCGGTGGTGACCATTCTGGTCATGGGGCCGTCTGAAACTGCACTATGGTCGCTGCTACTGGTTTGGGTGCTGATCGCGCTGACGGTAATCGATTTCGACACCCAGCTGCTGCCAGACAGCATGACGCTGCCCCTCATGTGGCTGGGGCTAATCCTGAATTACTTCGGCGTGCTGACGGATTTCAGCAGTGCCTTCTGGGGCGCGGTGGCAGGCTATCTGTCACTGTGGTCGGTGTACTGGCTGTTCAAGTTGGTAACCGGCAAGGAGGGCATGGGCCACGGCGATTTCAAGTTATTGGCGGCGCTGGGCGCCTGGCTGGGCTGGGAATTGCTGCCGGCGGTGATTTTGTTGTCGTCTTTGGTCGGTGCCGTTGTGGGGATTAGTTTGATGGTATTCCGCAAGCACGGCCGCGAAGTGCCAATTCCGTTCGGGCCCTATTTGGCGGCAGCGGGTTTGCTCTGCCTTTGGTTTGGGGCAGAAATTCAGGCAGCCTGGTTTACCTATCTGGGGGTTTGAATGGCAGTCGTAGGCCTTACCGGCGGAATCGGTTCTGGCAAATCCACGGTCGCGCGGCTGTTCGGAGCGCTGGGAGTGCACTGGGTGGATGCAGATGATGTTGCCCGCGAAGTCGTCGAACCCGGCACGCCGGCCCTTGAAAAGGTTGCGGAGCATTTTGGGCAGGAGATTTTGCTGCCGGGTGGTGGCCTGGACCGTGCGGCGCTGAGGCGAATCGTATTCGATGCGCCGGAGGAACGCACCTGGCTGGAGGGGCTGTTGCACCCGGTGATCCGTGAGGAGCTGATGCGGCAACTGCGTCCGGTTAACTATTCCCTACCCTATGTACTTCTGGTGTCGCCTTTATTGCTGGAAACCGACCAGCATGAGCTGGTCGAGAAAGTCGTCGTGGTGGATGTGCCGGTCGATGTGCAGATCCAGAGAACCATGGCCAGGGATACCAACGACAGAGAGCAGGTTGAACGCATCATCGCCGCTCAGATGCCGCGAGAACAACGACTCCGGAAAGCCGACGACGTGGTGGACAACAATCTGGCTATGATGGATGTTGAGCGTCAGGTTGAACAGTTACACCAGACGTTCCTGGCAACCTTTGGGCGCTAGTGTCTATGAGCCGACACCCCTCCCGCCCCGCCGTTGATGCCTTGACGCTGACCCCCATCGCTATTACCCGTTCCTGCTTCCGGGACAAGTTTGGTGTACCCCGACAACCGGGACTGACCCGCTTTGCCCACGCTGACCTGATCATCCAATCGCCTTTCGATCGCGAGGATGCGTTCCGGGGGTTGGAGACGGCCAGTCACCTGTGGCTGACGTTCCAGTTCCATGAGGCGGTACGGGCGGAATGGCGGCCGGTGGTTCGGCCACCCCGGCTGGGAGGCAACAAAAAGATAGGTGTGTTTGCCAGCCGGTCACCTTTCCGGCCCAACAGCCTGGGATTGTCAGTCGTGCGAAATGAAGGACTGACGCGGGATGCAGACGGTCGCCTGGTGTTGCGGATTGGGGACCACGATCTTATCGACGGCACCCCCATCCTGGACATCAAGCCCTATCTGCCATTTGCAGATTCAGTGCCGGAAGCCACCCTGGGTTGGGCGGAGTCCGCACCGACGGATCGTCTACCGGTAGTGTTCCTGGATGAGGCTGACCAACAGCTCGCAGCCTTGCCAGCGGATCAGTATCCGGATTTCCGAGACTTGATAGAAGATGTGGTGAGCTACGACCCTCGCCCGTCGTTCCGGCGTGGCCGGGATGAAGAACGGATATACGGAGCGCATTTGTACGATCTGAACGTGCGCTTCCGCTTTGTCCATGATGAATCACAGGAACGTGTCGAAGTGCTAACGGTCTGTTAAACTGCAGATCGGTTGATTTTTTCGACACAGGGAATGCGTGCCTTGCCTCCGATCCGGTTATTCAGACGAATAGGTGTACGGCCACTGGCTGCCAGGCTGCTGGTATATGTTCTGTTGTTCAGCCTGATCCTGTCGCTGGCCGCCACCGGCGTTCAGATGATTGGCGAGTTTGAGCGCAGAACCGAAGAGTTGCGCAGCACCCAGGAACGCGCTGCGGAACTGGTTGCCGGCAGTATGAGCAACAACCTCTGGTTGATGAACTACAGCGAGGTTGCCAACAGCCTGGATGACATGCGAGCTATTCCGGTTATCCAACACGCCCGGGTGATCACAGCCGCTGGCGAGGAGTTCAACACGGGTACCTATCCGGATGGCCGGGTGATCAGCCAATCCTTCCCCCTGGTGTTCAATCGCGCGTCCTTCAATAGCCCGGAAGCCATGGGCACCTTGACGGTGACGTCGTCTGTGGAAACCGTCTACAACGAGTTGATGGACCGGGCGTTGCTCACACTGCTGTTCCAGTCGATGATCGTGATGCTGGGCACTCTCGGGCTTCTGGTCATTGTTCGGCTCACCCTTTCCCGTCATCTGGAATCGATTGCCGACTACGCCGCCCGGCTTAACCTGGACGCATTGATTGAACCGCTGAGGCTCCGCCGCAAGCCCCCAAAGCGGGGTGACGAACTGAGTGAGCTGGAACAGGCGCTGAACACCATGCGCCTGCAGCTGCTGGAAGACACCCGCTCCCTGCGCCAGACCTCCATCCAATCCCAGGATGAACGAGATCAAGCCGTGCGGGCAAACCATGCCAAGAATCAGTTCCTGGCCAACGTCAGCCATGAGTTGCGCATTCCGCTGCAATCGGTGCTGGGCTACGCCAATCTCCTGTCAGATACCCCCCTCGATCAGGACCAGCGGGAATATGTCCACACCCTGCTCAACGCTTCGGAGGGGTTGTCGGCCATTATCAATGACCTGCTGGACATCTCCAGTATGGAAGCCGGCAAGCTGGTACTGGATGACATTCCCTTTGACCTTCGCGACACCCTGAATGATCTGGTGCACATGCTTGGCGCACGAGCTCGGGAAAAGGGTCTGGCGCTGGAACTGCGAATTGACGAGAACCTGCCCTGGGCCCTGAAAGGTGATCCGGTACGGCTGAGGCAGATTCTGCTCAACATGACATCCAACGCCATCAAGTTTACCGACTCCGGGCACGTGCTGATCAGCATCGAGGTGCTGGGTCGGCGGGATAACAACGTACGACTTCGGGTGGCGGTTGAAGACACGGGCGTGGGGATCAACCCCGAGGACATACCGCTGGTGTACGAGCCCTACGTTCAGCTCGGTCAGCGTTTTCAGCGACAATTGCCGGGTGCAGGCCTGGGCCTGACCATTTGTCGCCAGCTGGTTCAGTTGATGGACGGCTCACTGGATCTTGAGAGTAAACCCGGCGAGGGCTCCACCTTCTGGATGGAGCTCAGCCTGCAGGTTGCGCCAGAGAGCGCCGCCCGCGGTCGACCGGATACCAGCATGATCCGCGGGCGGCACATTCTGGTGGTGGACTCCTATGAACTGTCCCGCAAGATCACCCTGGAAATGCTTTCGCGCCACGAGTTGGATATCGAAGCAGTGAAATCCGCCGGCGAGGCACTGACCTCATTGCGGTTGGCCTCGGACAACCACAAGCCCTTTGATGCCTTGGTGCTGGACGGGTTTGTACCGGATATGGACAGTGACCTGCTGTGCCGACAGATCCGTAGCAACCCGGAATGGGGCCATACACGGCTATTGATTCTGTCGTCCAACCCCCAGCGGGGGGATGCAGAGCACTTCCGGCAGGCCGGCGCCGATGCCTTCCTGAGCAAGTCCCTGCGGGAATCGTGCCTGACCCCTATCCTGCACCAACTGTTTTCGGATTCCGTCCGTAACGAACGTCGCTTCCTGACCCGGTTTTCCCTGCAAGCCGTCAGTGACAATACCCGCCGCCAGGAATTACCCTGCGGCCGCATGAAAGTTCTGTTGGTGGAAGATAACCCGGTCAACCGCACCCTCACCCGCCGGCTGCTGGAAAAGTTGGGCTGTGATGTGATGACGGCGAATGACGGCGAAGCCGCCTCCAGTCTCTGGCAATGGCACCCCTTTGATTTGATTTTCATGGATTGTGTGATGCCTCGGGTGGATGGTTTCGAGGCCACTCGCCGCCTGCGCCAATGGGAGAAGGACCACAACCGTAATCGGGTACCTGTGGTGGCGCTGACTGCAAGCGCTATGGAAAAGGATGAAGAGCGCTGCCGCGAGGCAGGCATGGACTCGTTTGTTGCAAAGCCGGTCAATATTGAAATGTTGCGGGCGGTTCTGGAACAATACTGCCAAGCCTCCGCATCCACCTGAATACCCGACACAAGGCCACCATGAACATAGAATGTCCCACCTGTAAAAAGTCCGCGGAATGGAATGAGAATAACCCGTTTCGCCCTTTCTGCTCCGAACGCTGTAAACTGATTGATCTGGGCGCCTGGGCCAATGAGGAATATCGTGTTCCCGCAGAAAATGCATCCCCCGACGATCTGGATCAGGGCGGCGACACAACCACCCATTGATCGCCCGCATTAACCCGCCCTTAACCCGTTTTAAGTTGAGCCACTTGGGCCGGACCGTTAACATTCCGGCGGTTACATTCAAACATTAAGAAGGTCGAAGAATGAAAGCGTCCCGAATTCCCCTTATCGTTCTGTCACTTGCGGCAGCACCTGTATACGCCTCCGATGTGGACCTGAGCCTGACCAACGACTCGGTCAAGGGCCAGGTCAACTTCTTCGGCACCAATTCCGACATCCAGGTCGGCACCGGCTATACCTATCACGAAGGCAGCCGTCACATCGGCAACGTGGATTTCCACGCCCAGGGCCGCACCGCCATTGGCAACCTGCCCACCACAGCGGGCATTGGTGTTCGCGCCTTCGGATGGGATGATGATCGGCTGGACGGCGGCGCCGTAGCTCTCGGCGGCTTTGCCACCGTGAATGTACCCAACGTACCCGGGTTGTCATTTACCGGCGGGCTTCACTACGCGCCCAGCATCCTTGCCTTTGGCGATTCCGATGACCTCACCAGCCTTGAGCTTCGCGGCAGCTACCGTGTTATCCGCAACGCCGAGTTGTTTGCCGGTTACCGCTACCTGAATACCGACTTTGACGGTCGTGGCGACCTGAACCTGGATGAAGGCGTTATGGCCGGTATGAAGATCTTCTTCTGATCAGGACCTGATCCCGCAGAGTAACCCTGCCCGCCTCTACCAGGGCGGGGTTACCGCTCCCCATTTCGTGCCCTTCCTCACTCTTTGTGCCTTGCCAACTTGATAGACTTCTGGCTCACGCTTCTGGAACGTTTTATCTGGCATGGACAACCCTATGTTTCACCTAGCTGCACGGACCTTCACCGCTGTATTCACTCTTTCCACTGTTACGTTGATGATCGGCTGTGACGGTAGTGGCGACGCGAACGACGACGTGGCAGGCCGGGGAAACAGCTTCCCGCCGACAAAAAACGCGATCGATGACTTCACGCCCGGCTCAACCGGCGATTCCAACAATGCGTCCGGCCTGGCCAAAGATGAAGTACGGATTACCATGGAGGTGCCGGAATCCGTTGCACCAGGTGGTGAGTTGACGCGCCGCAACCTAAGGATTGTGGAGCCCGACACCATTCGGGTTTACCTGACCGATCAGACCCTCCGCGAGCTCGGCTCCGTAGAGACTCGGTCCCGCCGGGAAGACAGCGGGCGAACCGTCATCCGTTTTGAGAATGGACAACCAATAGGACCCAATGTCGTTATCGAAGCCACTTATGGCAACAGCCGCATGCGATCACTGGCGGCCGATGAAGACAGGGACGTGAAAGTGAACCCGTTTTCGGAGTACCTCGTGACCAACTCGCTGGACCTCTACAGCTCCGGCGAGTTCTCCCAGATCATGAACTGTGTGAACGACGTCAATGGCACACTGTGCTTGAACAAGTACGTCTGGCCCACGCTCGCCGATCAGGTCCATGATTTTGAAATCAATATCCCCGGCAATCTGGATGTCGACGGAGCACTCGACCTGCTAGAGGAACGGGGAGATTTCGCCCGCTATGTGGACGCTATGGCCGATTATGCACTATTGGGAGAAAGCTCCTCCGGCAAGATAGAAGCCAGCGCCGCGAGTTACCATTCGGTGTTCTGGGGCGTCGAATTGGGGCAAACGTTTCTCGAGTCCAGCATTGCAGGCTCCGGCCAATGGGGCGTGCGGACCGCTCGCGAGGAAACCACGACCGACCAGAACGGTACCGGCTATGTGTACCCGGGCATGACGTTAACCTCCCTCGATGCCTTCAATATTCGAGTTACGAATCTGGCCAGCGATATCCCCTATGATCGCCGGGCCCTGATACATGCCGATGGCAACGAGTTCTTTGACCGCCCGGCCTGGGACCTGAATACCCACTCATCCTCGCCTGGCGCAGCGACCGTGGAGGAAGAAACACGCCTGCTGGCCGGTCGCGCCCTTTACCAGAGCATCACCGGCCGTGGCAGCTCCCGGATCATCGGCTGGACCCGAAACCCCTATTTCATGAGCGCATACGTCGGTGGCGGCACCGAACAGCCCGATCGAGTCCTTAGTGGGTATTTCAGCGCCGGGAAAGCGATTGAACTTCGCTCGGAAAGGGGTGAATTGAAGCGCGAGCGGACACTGGAAGATCACTACCTGTCCGTGTTTGAACTGAACCTGCTCAGGAAAGAAGGATTCGAGCGGCAGAAACTGGATGGCCGTAACTACAACGTGGCTTACCTGTCCACCCGCATGGGCGATGAGAGCCAGCCCTTTGTGGTAGAAGCCGGCGTGGGAAACTGGCAGATCAGCGGCCCATCCGTCACCCAGACCATGGCGACCACCTCCCTGCGCAGGGACAACACAGGGAACGTCACTGTTTCCGTGCCAGCGGATAACCCCGGCCAGCGGGACGCCAACTGGGTCATCAGTGAGCGTCAGTCCCGGGTGTATGACCCAAACAGTGGAAACCGTATCGTCAGCAACGGTCGCCTGAATCTGGATCGCGACAGCGCCTCCGGTCTGGATGAGAGGCCGGATATCGCTGTCGGCGCATCAACACCGAACGGTTCCCTGATGGCCTTCAACCTGGACACCAACGCTATTGGTGATGGGATTCTGGTGGCGGCCGAGCAGGCCAATGCCTCTCCACCCAGCCAGGGGCGCTACCGCCTTCAGGGCGTGGGGCTGGGAATGGAACAGGCCAGCAACCGGCTGATGCATTTCGATAACGCCCTGCTGGTGATTGAATCTTCCGGCAGCGCCCGTCTGGAGGGCCGGACACTCGAGGTTGTCCATCAAGTCAATGCCGAATCTGTCTCCACTCCGCAGGCACAGTCACCCGGAACGGTATCCCTGGCGTACACGGCCAGCAACACCGGGGCTGCAACGTTTAGTGCGGGCAGCCTGACGCTGGACGGCTTTTTCACCAGCGATCAGGATCAGTTTTTCCTGCAACTCAGGCAGACAGAGGGCCAGGAAGAGGTACTGGGGTTGCTCATGGCGACACGCCTGCCAGATTAGCGGGCAGCAAACCACCCGGGCGACGTTGGCGTATAACCTGTTATAATTGCTGTCATATCGATTGTAACGAGAGGTTTTATGTCTTCTGGTATCCGGGCACTGTGGTTGATAGTTCCGCTGATGGTTTTTGGTTTGTGGGGCATACTGCACACTCCTGACCCAGACCACGACCGCGACGCCGAGGACTCGGATGTCGCCCTGGCCAAACTGCCTTCACTCCCTGGCTGGTCACGAGCGGACTTGCCGGATTTCTCTGCCTACCGTGATACCACCGAGAAGAAAGCCGCGTTTTTCTCGTTCCTGTATCCACGTATCGTGCTGGCAAACTCCCGTATTCTGATCGAGCGTGATTACCTCGACAGCCTGGCCGGCAAGGACGAACTCAGCAAATCGGAACTTTCCTGGTTGAAAAGCCAGGCCGAGCGCTTGAGGGTTGATGAAGAACCCGGCAGCGAAACCATGTTCCGACGCCTGAAAAACCGCCTCGATGTGATTCCACCCTCGCTGGTGCTGGCTCAGGCCGCCAATGAATCCGCTTGGGGCACCTCCCGTTTTGCACGTAGAGGCAACAACCTGTTCGGACAATGGTGTTTCTCGCAGGGCTGCGGTCTGGTGCCCCGGGGACGAGTTGAGGGTGCCAGTCATGAAGTGGCAAGCTTCTCCTCGCCTTACAGATCTGTGCGTTCGTACATCCAGAACCTGAATCGCCATCCAACCTACCAGTTGCTCAGGGACATTCGCCTGAAAGCCCGTAATCGTGATGATATCGCCAGTGGTCCAAGCCTTGCTGCCGGTTTGCTGGGGTATTCCGAGCGCGGTGAAGATTATGTGGAGGAGATTAGAAACATGATCCGCCACAACAACCTGGATTATTATGATGACGACTTCCAGGCTATTGTTCAGGGGGCTAACTCCCAGGAACTCTTGGAGTTGGCTGCGGCAAAACAGGAGCAGGCACTGTTGCCCGGTGCCACCACCGCTGACGAAACCAGTGGCGAAGGCTGACACCGCCATCACACAACCAAGCTAAATCGTATTCCGGAGACATCGGTCAATGTCCAGGTTCTTGCCCGCACCCGTCAAAGGCGTGCTCGCAGTGCTTTGTATTGTTCTTAACACCCTTTGGCTATTCCCGATCCTGATGGTGTTTGCCGTGATCAAGTTGTTGATCCCGACGCCTTCGGTTCGCAAAGGCTGCACCATCGTTCTGAACCGCATCGCGTGGTTCTGGATTGGCTTCAACAATGTGCTGGCTGACGTACTTCACAACATCGAGTGGGATATCCGCGGCGCTGAGGGCCTGAGCCGCGAACACTGGTACTTCGTCACCTGCAACCATCAGAGCTGGGCCGACATTCCCGCCATCCAGCACGTATTGAACAGCCGCATCCCGCTATTGAAGTTTTTCCTCAAACAGCAATTGATCTGGGTACCCTTGCTGGGCGTGGCCTGGTGGGCGCTGGACTTCCCCTTCATGCGACGCCACACCAAGGAGCAGATAGCCCGGCGTCCGGAATTGAAGGGCAAGGACGTGGAAGCCACTCGAGCCGCCTGTGAGAAGTTCCGGTATACACCGGTGACCATTTTCAACTTCATGGAAGGTACACGGCTCACACCGGCCAAACACCAGAGTCAGAATTCGCCCCACAAACACCTGCTAAGGCCTCGCGCAGGCGGTACGGCCTTTGTACTGGAAGCCATGGGCGAGTCCGTGCACACCATGCTGGATGTGACCATCGTATATCCGGACGGCAAGTCCGGCATTTGGGATTACCTGTGCGGGCGGATCCAACGGATTGTGGTTGATATTCGAACGCGAGAAATTCCACACCGTTTCCTGGGCATGGACTACGAAAACAACCGTGAAATACGGGCGGACTTCCAGCGTTGGGTAAGCCAGGTATGGGAAGAAAAGGACGCTCTTATAGACGAGCTGAAGCAGACTGGCTGAACGTTACAGTGCTTCCACTACAGCAACCCCAGTTCACGGGCGCGGACGATGGCCTGCGTGCGTGACTTCACCTCGAGCTTGGCGTTGATACGACGAGCATGGGTTTTGACCGTGTGCAACGAGATGTGAAGGCGGTCGGCAATGTCCTGGTTCGACAACCCCTGGGCAATCAACTCAAGCACTCCCTGCTCCCGGTCGCTGATAGGCTCAGCCAGAGACGCGTGCTCTTTCATGTCGGTGAGACCGTAAAGCCTCCCTATCGCGTCGACAAATGGCGCATCTGGCAGCTGGGTCCAGGTTTTCTCAAGCAGTTCCTGAAGTTCTCCCCTCAGCTCCGCGAAGGGGCTGATGTAGTGCTCTTCTCCTGCCATGGCTATAGTGGCGGTCAGTATTTTCTGGGCAGCGGAAGGGCCTTTCTGGCGCCAGCTAAGGACACTTTCCAGCAGCCTGGAATATAAGTCCAAACCGAAAGGCAATGTCTCCCCGCCGTTGTCCCGAATATTCCTGACAGTTTCAGCAGCCTTGATGTCATCACCCCGCGCCAGTTCGATCCTCGCCTGCAGGCATTGCAGCATGCCAGGCATCATTGGGAACATTTCCGGCACGCAATTCACTTCCCGCCATGGCTTGAGCCGTTCCATAGCCTGTGCCGCCGTGTCCGTCTGACCCAGAGCCAGCCAGCCGCTGATTTTCAGAGCCTCAAGCACAGGCACATAGACGGACTCGTCGACCTGCCACGACTGCATTGTTCGCTCGGCACGACCAATCCAGGCAAACGCATCGTCCATCCGATTCTGGGTGCGGCAAATCAACACCCTCAGCGCCATGGCCAGCAGCAACCCAAGATCGCGGGTTTGCTCAGCATGGCGAACACAGGTCACCAACAGCCGGTCTGCTTCCGCCTGTCGTCCCTGGTGCCAAAGCACCATCACCAGATTTAGCTGTAGGCGTGTTTCGCCAACACGTGCGGGCCGCGATGACTCGTTCATGGCGGTATCCAGACCAGTGCGCAGCAGTTGCTCTGCGTGTTTCAACGATCCCTTGCCAAGCTCGATCCGTGCGTGAGCATAGACTGCCAGAACTTCCGAACCAGCGTCTCCAGCCTCTCGAGCCAGCCTGGCGGCAATGCGATTGGCCTCCCGGGCATCGCCAAACCTGCCAGCGGCGCATAGCGCACTGGAACGAACCAGCTGCGTCACCAGTTGGCCCTGAGTAGACAACTCCTCCGCCTGTAGGGCCCTGTCTGCGACCGTCAGGGCCTCATCAACACTGCCCTCGCCGCGGAGAATAAAGGCCCTGAGCGCATCGACCCGGCCAGCAAGTTCGGGACGCTCGCCATTATCGAGATCGTTGATCAACATTCTTGCCTGCCTGAACTGACCACCGATGGCATGGACCCAACCGTAGACAATCTTCAGACGCGCGCTTTTCTCCAGCAGCCCCGACGGCAACGACCGGCGAAGCCGAAGCAAAGACGCGGTATCCTGGCCAATCAACAAAGCCTCTGAGCCTTCAGAGGCTATCCGGACCGATTCCTCAAGACTACCGCTCACCAGCGCATAACGCAGCGCCTCGGGAAACTGATGACGGTCACTAAACCAGCGACTGGCTTTCAGGGCACGCTCCTGCGACTCATCGAGGGCCGGTGTCTGTAACCAGTCGTGCAGCAAAGGGTTCAGGCGGAACCAGCGCCCACGCCCCGGCAATGGACGCAGCGGGATACCACTTTCCGAAGCTGCAGAGGGTCGAAAGGCATGATCACACCCAGCATCAGCCAATGACAGGAACAGTTCGTCCGAGACGATCTCCATTTCCGCCATGATTCTCAGAGAACGCTGTTGACCAGGCGTTAAATGAATCAGCACAGCATCCCTGAGAAAACGCTCAACACTGAAGGTTTCCTGTATCGGCAATCGGGATTCCGGCGCGGAGTCCAGTTCCCGCTGGTACAACCCCAAAGGCGTAATCCATCCCTCAGTCAACGAAAACAGATGCTCCACAGCAACCGTGGTCAGTTGATTACGGTCGATCGCAGCGTGGAAGAACTCGAACGTTTCCAGCCGTGTCAGCTCAAGGGAATCCGCGCCGATTCTATTGAATCGGCCTTCCAGTTCGAATGTGTGGGTCTCAAATGGCAGCGGCTTTCTGGACACCATCACCAGCGCCAGACCAGAAGGGATGTTCTCAACCAGCTGCTGAAGCAGGGCGATGGCTGCCGGATTGGCGACAGTGCCAACGTTATCAATCACGAGCACACTGTCGCGGTCCGAGTCGCTCCAGTGAGCATCGGACAATAGTAGGGCAAGCGCATCCGTATTGCTGGAAGCTTTCTGTTGCCCTGACGGTCGCGAGGTGGCACCGGGCGGTGTCAACGCGATTTCAAGCAAGGCCAACAGTCGCCCGGCATCATTTTCCTGCCCGGTCAAAGCCAGCCATCGGAGGGTGTCGGGGCTACGGGAGGTTTCACGGAACGCCGCACTCAGGGCATGAGTTTTGCCATAACCGGAAGGCGCCTCAAGCAACAGAACCGAGCCCGGTGTTATTGCCCCGGTCAGTTTTTCGGTTAGCGCTGGCCTTTTGAGGTAATTCGGAACGGGCTCCGGCATCCGTACTCGCTGGCGCAACAAATCCCTGATCAACTCGCCACGATGAGTACCGCCTAATGTTGACTGGAACTCATCGTTGGCCGCACGGCCATCATCGAATGGTTTCACTCTTTGCCCCGTTGAAAGCCCGGAATCTATGAGCCCGATGGGCCCTTATCCGGCAAATGTGATCTCTGCTTTGTCGTTGCTGCGGCGCCCTGCATCGGGTACGCCTTTAGTATTAGTAGGGAGAGGTTAAACCAAATCAGGGGTAGGCTGCAAAAATTTGACGGGAAGATAACGAAATACCGGCAAATTCCCAACATTCGAGGAAATTCAAGGACTTTAACAAAAAAGCGGCGGACCCAAGGGTCCACCGCTTTCCAGTCAGCCGGGATTGCTCCCGGATAACGGTGACTTACCGCGTACCTGCACGACGCAGAGCAGCGGGTGTGTAGTCACGTGACATGCGATCAACCCCAAACTCGTAAGGGTTGGATTCTTCGTTGGTCAAGCCCAGAACCAGATACCGTCCAGACAGCAGGTCGTACAGGGTTTCAATGGCGTACCAGGGAACGATCTGATCATAGAACTGCATGCTGTGCGCTTCTGCCACACGCCACAGTTCTCCACGACCATCGTAATGATCGATTACTGCCGCCTGCCAGGAGTCTTCATCGATATAGAAGTCACGCTGGGCGTAGATATGACGCTCACCGTCCTTCAGTGTGGCACGAACGTGCCAGACACGGTGCAGCTCATAGCGGGTCAGATTCTGGTTGATATGGCCGGCCTTGATGATTTCGTCATAGTCCAGGCTTCGGTCGACCAGCTTGTAGGAGTTGTACGGAATGTACATTTCCTTCTTGCCAACCAGCTCCCAGTTGTAACGGTCAGGCGCGCCGTTGAACATATCAAAGTTGTCGGAGGTACGCATGCCGTCCGCAGCGGTACCCGGGCCGTCATAGGCAACCTGTGGGGCGCGGCGTACACGACGCTGACCGGCGTTGTATACCCATGCGCGACGCGGTTCCTCAACCTGGTCGATGGTTTCGTGAACCAGCAGTACGTTACCAGCAAGGCGGGCCGGGGCGGTGATGGCCTGCTTGAAGTAGAACAGTACGTTCGGGTCCTGCCCCGCCTCATAGTCTTCCAGATAGGTTTTCCACGTCAGTTCGTCCTGGAATTTCACAACGCTGAAGGCGCCGTCTTCTGTCGGAGTCACCTGCCCTACGTTGCGTTGAACGGAACCACCGCGATAGCGGGTGATGTGGTTCCAGATAACTTCCAGGCCATTCTGTGGAATCGGGAATGGCGTAGCCGTCTGGTAGTTACCCAGGCCATTACCATTCTTGATCAATTCCACACTCGTGGCGTTGTCAACGGTATCCTTCATGACCTGTTCCGGGTATGCAGCGGAACGGTGTGTCTCGTATACCGGCATCACGTATTCGTCATAACGCTTGATCATTGCGACCTGCCCCGGGGACAGGTTCTCCGCATACTGGTCAACGTTGCTCTGGTTGATAGTGAACTTTGGCTCCTCGTTCGGGAACGGGTTCACGTAGATACCATCGTTTTTGTACCCGGCAGGAGGTGTCGTCAGACCTCCATCCCAGGCCGGAATAGCGCCCCCGTTACCCGCTTTCTCAGCACCCATTGGCGTAAGCGAGTCACCGAGCTTGGCCGCTTCCTGTGCGGAAACCGCGCCAAAGGCGTTACCCGCAATCAACGTTGCGGACAGAATGCCAGTGGCCAGTAGCTTCTTGTTCAGTTTCATTTAAATTACCTCGTTAAACGAATTCAGGCCGAATCAGAATGAGTAGGAAACGCTCGCACTCACGAAATCACGGTCGGTCAACTCGTTATACGGCTTGCCACCGAAAAAGTTTGTGTAACCGATATTACCGGTTATACGGTTTTGGTATACACCCTGAAGTGACAGGCCGATAGCCTTGTTGCCTTCGTTGAAGTTACCACCAGGCTGCGGCGCATAACCCTGAACGTCATGGCTCCAGGCCAACTGCGGCGACAGGTTGATACCAGCGATTGCGTTCGGGTAGTCCCAAACCAAGCGCGTGCGGTAGCCCCAGGAGAAGGATGTGGTAAAGCCTTCATTAGTACAGTAGCTGGCATTGATGTTGGCACCTGCCTCACAGAAATCACCCGTGAAGTTGGAACCTTCCACCGGCAATGTACCGATACCAAAGGTACCTGAGCGACCGTAACGGGCTTCATCCTCGTCCGGAAGATCGTGAACGTAGGTGGCACCAAATTCCGTGATCAGGGAAAGGCGACTTGCCCCCATGACCTGGTCGAAGAACTTGATCAATGTGAACTGCGCCTGGGAAACGTTGAATCGGTCGTAACCGTCAACAGGCTTTCCTGCCAGGTTGGCTCCTCCGGATTCCTCAAGCCGCTGCTTTTCAAGCTTGCTTAGAATTTCCCCGTTCGGACCACGCTGCTGCAAACCACCATAGATCAGCTCAAACGCGTTCCACTGGAGCGGAACGTTATCACGGAAGCTGTACTCAGCACCCAGTGACCAACCACCCGGGGTGGTGGTGTTGATACTGATACCATAGAGATTGATGTTTTCGGGATACTCAATGAAGTAGCTCGGAAACGTGGAGTTCGGTTCGTTCGGATCGTTCTGTTGGCTGCCGCTGGGTGAAGACGGGTTGTTCACCAAGCCACTGACATACGGCAGACGGCTGTTGTACTTGATGTAGTAGAAACCAAGCTCTGAGTCGTTCAGGGCTGGCACATACCAGCGCAGCGCGACACCAAACTGGTCTTTGGAATCCGCCTCACGGTCCGCCAGACGAGGAGCAATGAACCCCTGCGCCGCCGCTTGGGAATCAGGCAACTGACCGGCCAACAAAACCGGGCCACAGCCGTCAGCGGCAAAGTCGTTTGTCGAGAAGAATGTGCCGCAATCATCTGGGCGAACCGGCTCCCAGTCAGCTTGCACAAACGCTTCAACAGTCACGTTTTCCGTAATACCCGCCGAGGCGTAGAACATTTCAACAGGCAACAGCGCGTCTTTTAGTTCGGAGCCTGGTGCCCGGAAAGCAGGTACGTCGACCGGGTTAATGGTATTGATACCGCCCTGGATGAACGTACTTTCACCCCAGCTCAACACCTGCTTGCCGTATCGGAGACTGACCGGAACATTACCAAAGTACCAGTCCGAGAATACGTAGGCGTCAAGGATTTCACCGCCAGAGGCATTATCTTTGGCTTCGTCGTTCAGTTCACGGCGCTGACCGACGGGGTCCACGGCCCGGTTCTCATCTTTCAGTTCGAAGTCATACCAGTACCGACCACGAACAAAGCCACCAACGCGAGTCAGCGTGTCGCTGTCTACGTTGTAGTTGAGGAACAGCTCGCTGTTGCCTTTGACGATTTTGGAGTAGGTATCCCCTTTCTCGAAGTTGAGGTTACCGTCATCATAGTTGTTGGTGGACGCACCAACAGTGGTGTTTGCAAACTGTGGCCCCAAGTTACCCTGGGCAATCAACCTTCGGTCCTGTGACTCGGTACGCCAGCCAATGCCCGCCGACAGCGTCGTATTGAAAGAGGCTTCCACATCCCCCACGTAAAATGAATAGGCAGCTGCCTGCCCGGATACTCCGGCTGCAACCGCTACGGCCAGCGGCAACTTGGTCCACTGCTGCCATTGATGTGTTTTTCTTGTCATTGGAAGGCTACTCCATTGTTGTTCTGAGTCGCTGCTCTGATTATTGGTGTTCACGATGTTTGGAGGCTTCATGCACAGTGCTCGTGATGTTGGCACTATAGCTAACGCCATCGAACGCTTTGATCAGTCAAAAGTATGATTTTACGATTACGCCCCTCTCTGCGGCAGACTTCCCTCGCACTGACTCACTATAGTCAACAAATTTGGATGCAACCAGCCGGCACAAATCACAGCAATTCAATAGCCATCGCCGTTGCTTCGCCGCCACCAATACACAGTGCTGCAACGCCCTTCTTCTTGCCGTAGTGCTTGAGGGAGTGCATCAGTGTCACCAGCAGGCGGGAGCCGGTGGAGCCAACCGGATGGCCCTGGGCGCAGGCGCCGCCGTGGATATTAACCTTCTCCGGGTCCAGGCCGAGTTCGCGGATGGGCATCATCGCCACCATGGCGAAGGCTTCGTTGATCTCAAACAGGTCCACGTCGTCTTTTGTCCAGCCGGTTTTGGCGAAAAGGGTTTCGATGGCACCCACCGGAGCACAGGTGAATTCCGACGGATGCTGGGACTGGGTGCTATGGGCAACAATCCGTGCCAAGGGTTTAAGACCGCGCTTTTCGGCTTCGGATTCACGCATCAACACCAGTGCAGAGGCTCCATCCGATATTGACGAGGCATTGGCCGCGGTGACCGTGCCGTCTTTGGCAAAGGCCGGGCGCAGGCTCGGGATCTTTTCGATGTTGGCGTTGTGGGGTTGCTCGTCGTCCTCAACCACTACCTCGCCTTTGCGGGTTTTGACGGTAACCGGGATGATTTCATCTTTCAGCAGCCCTTCTTCAATGGCTCTCTTGGCCCGGGTCAGGGAGGTAATCGCGTATTCGTCCATCTCTTCCCGGGTGTAGCCTTTCTTGTCGGCCATTTCCTGAGCGAAAGCCCCCATCAGTCGACCGGTTTCCGCGTCTTCAAGGCCGTCCAGGAACATATGGTCCTGAGGCGCCTGGCCAGGCCCCATGCGGTAACCACTGCGAACACCCTGAAGAATGTACGGTGCATTGGACATGCTCTCCATACCACCGGCAACCATAATATCGTTGGTGCCGGCCTTGATCACATCGTGGGCAAACATGGCGGCTTTCATGCCCGAACCGCAAAGCTTATTGATCGTAGTGGCACCAGTGCTGTCCGGTAGCCCTGCCTGGCGCATTGCCTGGCGAGCCGGGCCTTGCTTGAGCCCTGCCGGCAGGACATTGCCCATGATCACTTCCTGCACGTCTGCCGGCTGCAAGCCGGCACGGCGGATAGCTTCGGCAATACTGATAGCGCCCAGCTCCGGCGCGGAAACCGCGGCTAGACTGCCCTGGAATCCGCCCATGGGGGTGCGCACACCGCTGACGATGACGACGTTGTCTGTGCTCATTGCTTGATCTCTCTATAGTTTGGGTAGTTCGTTATCGAATTGGACTTCGTTTAGTCCGACGCCTATCAGGCCTTGTGAGGTGCCTCGAGGTATTCCCTGGATTGCATTTCCAGCAACCGGGACTCCGTGCGCTCAAACTCAAACCCTAGCCGCCCGCCGGCATACAGGTCCGTAATCGAAGCTTCTGCGGAAATGATCACCTTGACGTTGCGATCGTAAAATTCGTCAATCATGTTTATGAATCGCCGGGCCTGATCGTCCTTGTCTTTTCCCAGCACCGGGACATTGCTGATGATCACTGCATGGAACTCCCGCGCCAGCTCGATGTAGTCGTTCTGGCTGCGCGGGCCATCGCACAGAGTCTTGAAATCAAACCAGACCACGTCATCGGCGTGGCTGAGGGCAGTCAGCTTTCGGCCGTTGATATCCAACTCCAGGCTGTGGCTGCCCGCCTCAAGCGCAAGCCCGTCGTAACTTTTCTGAAGGCTCTTGTCGGCATCCTCATCCAGGGGAAAGTGGTACAGCTCAGCCTGTTCCAGGGTTCTCAGGCGATAATCCACACCGCCATCCACATTCACCACCTCGGTGTGTTTCTTGACCAGCGCGATGGCGGGCAGGAAGCGGGCACGCTGCAGGCCATCCTTGTAAAGCCCGTCAGGCACGATATTGGAGGTACAAACCAAGGTCACACCACGGCTGAACAGACCATCCATCAACGTCGCCAGTATCATGGCGTCACCGATGTCAGAGACAAAAAATTCGTCAAAGCAAATCACCCGGGTTTCGTCCGCAAACATTTTCGCCACGATATCCAACGGGTTTTTCTCGCCTTTCAGGCTTTTCAGTTCCTTGTGAACACGCTGCATAAACCGGTGGAAGTGCACCCGCATCTTGCGATCAAAGGGCAGAGCTTCATAGAACGTATCCATGAGGTAAGTTTTACCGCGACCCACGCCGCCCCAGAAATACAAACCCTTCACCGGATCTTCTTTGCCCTTCTTGAACTTGAGGCGAAGTTTGACCATCGGTTTGTCACGCTCCCTTTCCGCCGCCACCAGTTTGTCGTAAAGTGACTGCAAACGGCGGACCGCATCTTCCTGGGCGGGGTCTTTGTGAAACTCGGGCCGCTCAAGGTCCTGCTGGTATCGTTCCCATGGGGTCATATGGGTAGTGGTCATACGGATTCGCTTTTGGGGTGTCATTAAGGCGTTTCCCGAAGTATGGTCATTCATAACGGCGGCGTATTGTGGCCGATTTTGGCTTTTTTCGCCACGTTCAACACCCTGAGAAACCGCTGCAACAGCGGGGGCGAGCCAGACATACGACGCAATACGACGATTGGCGCACGAGGCAATCGTGCGTGAACGGGCCTTGGGACGGTATACTTCGGGAAGGAATTCCTATTCATTAAAAGGATCATACAGCTTATGACAAACCTGATTCTGGCAGCCATCGCCGCATTGATTGTCGGCATTGTCATCGGAGTACTGGTTGGCCGGTCTGGTCAGGGCTCTACGCTGCGGCAGCGCCGGGCTGAACAGCAGATCGAGGAGCTGAGAAACGAGTACACACGCTATCAGGCGCAAGTGAACGAGCATTTTATGGAATCTGCGCATCTGCTGCGCCGCTTCAACGACACCTACCGGGACGTAAATCAGCACATGGCGCGGGGCGCTAACCGCCTGTGCAACGACGAAGACTGGCTGTTGGAGCTCGAGAAAGAGAACGCCAAGGCGCGTCTGGAAGGCGCCGCCAGCAAGGATGATGCAGAGCCACCCCGGGACTACGCCCCCAAGAGCGACCCCCAGGAGAAAGGCACCCTCGCCGAAGACTTTGGCCTGGCCGAAAAGCAGCAGAAAGCCTGACGCTTACACCGGGTTATCGCAGTCGATAAACCGGTGACTTACCCCAAATGCTTGCTCCAGGGCCCGCCCCAGGGCCTGAACGCCATACCGCTCAGTGGCGTGATGGCCAGCTGCGTAGTAATGAATACCGCATTCCCGGGCAGTATGGGTAGTGGGTTCTGAAATCTCGCCACTGATGTAAGCATCCAGCCCGGCTTCCAAGGCGCTGCCAATGAACCCCTGAGCTGCACCGGTACACCAGCCGACCCGGGAAATCTCTGCGGAGCCGTCCCCGACCCAAAGCGGAGCACGGGCCAGACGCTCTCCGATCAACTCCGCGAACGCCCGGGGCGCCATCGGGGCGCTCAGTTCGCCCTGCCACACAAGTCCGCCCAGTGGCCGGGGATTGAGAATACCCAACACCTCGGCCAACTGCCGATTGTTGCCATACTCAGGGTGATCGTCCAACGGCAGGTGGTAAGCAACCAGATTGATATCGTGCTCCAGCAGACGCTTGATCCTGTCCCGCTTCATGCCACGGATGGCCTGATCCTCACCTTTCCAGAAATACCCGTGATGCACCAGAATCACGTCGGCATCGGCTTCGATCGCCGCGTCCACGAGCGCCCGGGAAGCCGTGACGCCACTTACTATGGTACGGACCTCTTCAGTGCCCTCGACTTGCAGACCATTAGGGCAATAGTCCTTGAAGTCTTGCGGGGCCAACCAGTCGTTCAGTGTGCGGAGTATCTCATTGCGTGAAGCCATGCTGCCTCCGTGGGTTTGCCTTGAATGTCTCGTGTTACACCAACGGTTTAAGGCACTCGACCAGTCGCTTGTTCTGGTCTGCCGTGCCGATGGTGATGCGCAGGAAGTCCGAGATGCGGGGCTTATTGAAGTGACGCACGATAACCCCCTTCTCCCGAAGCCCCTTCGCCAACGCCTCACCGGCATGATCCGGATGGCGTGCAAGAATAAAGTTGGCCTTTGAGGGCAATACATCGAACCCCAAGGCTTCCAGTTTCGAGGTGACCCACCCTCGCTCGCCAATGACGCCTTCGCAGGTGGCTCGAAACCAGTCTTCATCCTCGAATGCCGCAATGGCGCCGACCTGAGCCAGACGGTCAATAGGATAAGAGTTAAAGCTGTTCTTGACGCGGTTCAGGGCTTCGATGACCTCCGGGCTGCCGATGGCGAAACCGACGCGCAACCCGGCCAGGGAACGGGCCTTGGATAGCGTCTGGCAAACCAGCAGATTGGGGTATTTCCCCACCAGCTTGATCGCACTCTCGCCGCCGAAATCCACATAGGCTTCATCCACAACCACAACCCGGTCGGGATTGGCGGCGACGATAGCCTCAACCTTATCCAGCGCCAGGTAACGCCCAGTGGGCGCATTGGGATTGGGGAAGATGATGCCGCCGTTCGGCTGCTTATAGTCCTTGGGATCAATCTCAAAGCTGTCGGTCAGCGGTACGGTCTTGCCTTCGATGTTGTAGAGGCCGCAATACACCGGATAAAAACTGTAGGTGATATCGGGGTACAAAACGGGCTCACCGTGCTGGAACAGACCATAAAAGATGTGTGCCAGCACTTCATCGGAACCGTTACCGAGGAAAACCTGATCGCCCTGCACGCCATAGTAATTCGCGATGGTGCTCTTCAGAGCCTCACTCTCGGGGTCCGGGTATAGCCGAAGGTTGTCATTCAGTTCCGTGTTGATCGCCTCGATCACCTTCGGAGACGGGCCGAACGGGTTTTCGTTGGTATTCAGTTTCACGAGGTTGGCCATTTTCGGCTGCTCCCCCGGTACATAGGGGACCAACTCTTTGACCCGTGAACTCCAGAACTTACTCATCTGACTGGCCCTCCCGAACCCGATACTCTGCAGAACGGGCGTGGGCCGTTAACCCTTCTCCACGCGCCAGAACAGAGGCAACTCGCCCCATCCTGTCGGCACCGGCTGCAGAAAAACCAATCAGGGACGACCGTTTCTGGAAGTCATAAACCCCCAGAGGAGAGGAGAAACGCGCCGTCCCGGACGTCGGCAACACATGGTTGGGCCCGGCGCAGTAATCACCCAGCGCCTCCGCCGTATAGCGCCCCATAAAGATGGCACCGGCATGGCGAATCTCGTCCACCAGATTTTCTGGATCTTCCACCGAAAGCTCCAGGTGCTCCGGCGCAATACGATTGGAAACGCGAGCCGCTTCCGACAAGTCGGCCACGTGAATCAGCGCAGCCCGATCCGTCATCGAGGTAGCGATGATGTCGGCCCGCTCCATGGTCGGCAGCAGCTTGTTGATGCTGGCTTCCACGGCATCCAGGAAATCGGCATCGGGACTGATAAGAATGGACTGAGCCTGCTCATCGTGCTCGGCCTGAGAGAACAAATCCATGGCAATCCAGTCTGGGTCAGTCTTGCCGTCACAAATCACCAGAATCTCCGAAGGACCGGCAATCATGTCGATACCAACGGTTCCGAACACCTCTCGCTTGGCGGTAGCGACAAAAATATTGCCCGGCCCAACAATCTTATCGACGGCAGGAATGGTCTGTGTGCCGTAGGCTAAGGCACCCACCGCCTGGGCACCGCCCACACAAAAGACGCGATCCACACCGGCAATCGCCGCAGCGGCGAGAACCATATCGTTCACCACACCATCCGGCGTAGGAACCACCATGATCACCTCGCCCACGCCCGCGACCTTAGCCGGGATGGCGTTCATTAGCACGGAGGAGGGATAGGCAGCCTTGCCACCGGGCACATACAGCCCTGCCCGATCCAGCGGCGTGACCTTCTGACCGAGTACGGTGCCGTCATCGTCTTCATACTGCCAGGACGTCTGATTCTGACGCTCGTGATAGTCACGCACCCGCTCGGCGGCCTTTTCAAGGGCAACACGCTGCCCCTGGGGAATAGCCTCCAGCGCCTGCCGCAAGCGATCCTGCCCCATTTCCAGCTCAGCAACAGTGCCAACCTTCAAGCGATCAAACTTCTCGGTAAACTCCAGAACCGCAGCATCCCCACGGGTTTTCACCTCATGCAGGATATGACGAACCGACTCATTCACCTGATGATCCACACTGTCTTCCCACGCCAATAGCTTGGCCAGCGCACTGTCAAAGTCACTGTCGGAAGCGCTCAATCGTCTGATGCTGATATCGGTCATCACTAAATCCTGTTTCGGATTGTTTACTCTTTGTGTTTAAGGCAACGCCTTGGCATGGGAAGTGATCAGGGACGGCTTTCCAAAACTGTACGGAGCCATGGATGGCGAAGTCCAAGCGTCACATGGACGTGCCGAAGGAGCGTGTTTTGGAAAGCCGTCCCTGAGCGCTTCTTACTCTGAAGCTCGCCTTTTTTCAACGGCGATCGACATTTTCTCAATTATGGGATTAATGCCCTGGTGTTTCATCTTCATCGAGGCACGGTTAACCACAAGGCGAGAACTGATGTTTTCAATCAGCTCGCGAGCCTCAAGACCATTCGCTTTCAAGGTATTGCCGGTATCAACGATATCGACAATCTCGTCGGCGAGCCCGAGAATCGGAGCAAGCTCCATCGCACCGTAGAGCTTGATGATATCGGCCTGCCGCCCCTGGGCCGCGTAATAGCGCCGAGCCAAGTTTACGAACTTGGTCGCCACACGCAAACGGCCCTCTGGCGCTTTGCAGTCTTTCTTCCCGGCCGTCATCAACCGACACCGGGAAATATTCAGGTCCAGCGGCTCATACAGTCCCTCACCGCCGTGCTCCATCAGCACATCCTTACCGGTTACCCCCAGATCCGCTCCACCGTATTGCACATAGGTGGGCACGTCGGTGGCCCGAAGGATCAAAACCCGTACGTTCGGGTCCGTGGTGGGAAACACCAGTTTCCGGGACTTCTTAACATCGTCGACCAGCTCGATACCCGCTTCTTTTAACAGCGGCAGGGTCTCGTCGAGGATTCGCCCCTTCGACAGCGCGATGGTGATGGAATCGGTCATGCGTCTTTCCGGTTCAATGTGTTCAGGCTGGCAAGCGGCGGATACTGGCGCCCAACAGCTGCAATTTTTCTTCGATACACTCGTAGCCACGGTCGATGTGGTAGATGCGATCAACGATGGTGTCTCCATCCGCCACCAGCCCGGCAATGACCAGGCTCGCGGACGCCCGCAGGTCCGTTGCCATCACCGGGGCACCGGTGAGGTGATCCACGCCCTTGATGATCGCAGCGTTGCCCTCAAGAGTAATGTCCGCACCCATGCGGATCAGCTCCTGCAGGTGCATGAACCGGTTCTCGAAGACCGTTTCCACGATGGTGCCAGTGCCTTCGGATACCGCGTTCATCGCCGCTAACTGCGCTTGCATATCGGTCGGAAACGCAGGGTATGGCGCTGTGCGTAGGCTAACCGCTTTTGGCTGATTGCCTTTCATATCCAGCGAAATCCAGTCCTTGCCCGTATCAATGTGGGCACCGGCCTCTTCCAGCTTCAGCAGGACCGCTTCCAGCAGATCCTCGCGGGTATCCTTGAGCTTGACCCGGCCACGGGTAGCTGCTGCTGCAACCAGGTAGGTGCCGGTTTCGACGCGATCCGGCAGCACATCGTAGTGACAGCCATGCAAACGCTCGACACCGTTGATCTCAATCGTTGCGGAGCCATGACCCTTGATGTCAGCACCCATGGCGATCAGGCATTCAGCGAGATCCACCACTTCCGGTTCCCGGGCAGCGTTTTCCAGGATGGTTTTACCATCGGCCAACGCGGCAGCCATCATCAGGTTTTCCGTACCGGTGACGGTCACGGTGTCCAGAAAGATGTGCGCGCCTTTCAGGCGGCCATTGGTCTTTGCCTTGATATAACCGTTTTCGACCTTGATGTCGGCGCCCATCTGTTCCAGGCCATGAATGTGCAGGTTCACCGGCCGGCTACCGATGGCACAGCCACCCGGCAGGGACACTTCCGCTTCACCAAAGTGCGCTACCAACGGCCCTAACACCAGGATCGAGGCCCGCATGGTTTTCACCAGCTCGTAGGGCGCATGGAACTGCTTGATGGTGTTGGCGTGAACTTCGACGCTCATTTTTTCGTCGATCATCAGTTCCACACCCATGCGGCCCAGCAGCTCGATCATCGTGGTGATGTCGTTCAGGTGCGGCAGGTTGCCCACGGTCACCGGCTCATCCGCCAACAGGGTGGCAGCCAGAATCGGTAGGGCGGCGTTCTTGGCGCCGGAAATCCGGATTTCGCCATCGAGAGGCTTGCGGCCTCTGATCAGAAGTTTGTCCACAATGGTGTCCTGTAGTTTGCGGGCGTGTCAGCCCTGGCGCGCGGCCCATTCAGCCGGTGTAAAGGCCTTGGGGTGCAGGGCATGAATGGTACCGTCCAGAATGTGCTGGAACAGCGCCTTGTTGATCAGTTGCTGCCGTTTGATGGTTGGCAAACCCTCGAATACATCGCCCACTACAACAACAAGATAGTGATTGCCATCGACCTGCACTTCGACCTCACAGCCGGGCAGCGCCTCTTTAACCAACTCGGCAACTTCGGTGGCTTCCATAAATAATCCTCAGGCGTTTTTAAATCAGGGGCGAGATTGTAACCAATTATGGCATTCGGGTCAGCTATGGTGCAGGTTTTCAGAAGAGGACTGGGCGGAAAAACCCGGCAAATGGCGATCAAGGCCGCTCAGGGCCGCCAAAGAGTTCAGCCGTTCACTTACGCCGGTAAATCGCAGAGCCTGACTGCGGGCAACTGCAAGGCGGTGCCAACACAGCAGCAGAGACAGCACCACGCTGTGCGCGGTGCCCATGGCGGACAGGTCCACCTGTAAATCCGCCTTGCTCGCCCGTATCCACTTCTCGCCTTCCTGCCTGACGGAGATCACGGTGAGCGGATCAACCGCGCCGCTCACCAATAGCGTGTCGCCATCAAGAGTCACCACGGGCCGGCTCGCATTCATGATTTGTCGACTTCACCTTCGAGGTTCAGCGATTCGACTGCATCGCCCCAGTCGTTGATAACAGCCTGGACCTTGCCGCCGTTCTTCTCCATCTCCTGGCTGAAACGATCACGGAAAGCCAGCCCGATGTTCACACCTTCGACGATCACGTTTTCCATCATCCAGCGACCTTCATCCGTTTCGTACATGGAATAAGTCACAGGGTAGCGGTTGCCAGAGGCACTGATCACCTCCATACGCACAGACGCCCGACCGTCGTCATTCGGGTTGATCATGGCTTCCTTTACCTCGATGGTAAAATCATCAGCACTCACCAGAGCCTGAGCGTAACTGTCGAAAAGACTGCGCTTGAACTTCTCAACAAACTCGTCGCGCTGCTCCGGTGATGCCTGCCTTGCATAGCGACCCATGACCCGGGCGGCAATTCGGCGAAAGTCGACGAAGTTCTTCAACTCCTGATCCATGCTCCGATAAAACGCCTGTGGATTCTGCTCGTACAGGCCCTTTTCCTGATGGAGCTTGTCGACCAGGCGCTGGGTATTTTTATCCACATACGTGCGGAGGTCCTCCTCCGGTCCGGCGTGGGCCGGTGCTGCCAGCGCCACCATCAGCAACGCAACAATCATCAGGCTATGTCTGATCAGAACCATGGTTTTCTCCCGTGAACCACTTTCTTTCATTGTGACTGCCCGGAGGCAAAGTTGGATATGAGCCGCTCAAGATTCATGGCGGATTGTGTGGAATAGAAGGTATCCCCGTCCCCCAGGGACTCCATATCACCGCCCACCGATATATCAATGTACTGTTCACCAAGCAGCCCGGATGTACGTATTACTGCTGAGCTGTCCGCCGGAATATTATCCACACTGGCGTTAACATCAATGGTCACGCGGGCCTGGTAGGTTTCCCGATTCAGGGTTATCTCCCGGATCTTGCCGACCGTGACACCAGCCATGGACACTTTTGCCCGGGGCGTCAGCCCGCCAGCGTCGTTAAAATTGGCGTAGAGCGTGTACGAACTTTCCGGGGCCTTCGGTGTCAGCCCACTGACCTGCAACGCCAGGAACATTATGGCGGCGATGCCTGCGATCATGAAAAGCCCCACAATCACTTCTGTTGTTCTCTGTGCCATTCCGGCCCCCTGTTTCCTGACGTTTCAGTATACCGCGGTCAGAAGTCACCAAACATGACGGCGGTAAGCACAAAATCCAGCCCGAGTACGGCCAGCGACGAATACACCACGGTTTTCGTGGTTGCGGCACTGATACCAGCTGAGGTGGGCACACAGTCGTAACCCTGATAGACCGCAATCCAGGTACAGACGAACCCGAACACAAGGCTCTTGACGACACCGTTCAGAACATCGGCGGTGAAGCTTACGGAAGACTGCATGTTGCCCCAGAAAGAGCCTTCAAACACGCCCAGCCACTCCACACCCACGAGCATGCCGCCCCAGATACCAACCACCGAAAACACAGCAGCCAGCACGGGCACTGAGATAAAGCCCGCCCATAACCGCGGGGCAATCACCCGGCGCAGTGGATCAACACCCATCATTTCCATGCTGGAAAGCTGTTCGGTGGCTTTCATCAACCCGATTTCCGCCGTCAGTGCGGAACCCGCACGGCCGGCAAACAACAGCGCGGTCACCACGGGGCCCAATTCCCGCACCAGAGTCAGGGCAATCATCTGACCGATCGCGGCCTCAGACCCGTAGTCACTGAGAATGGTGTATCCCTGCAACCCCAGAACCATCCCGATAAACAGGCCGGACACCACAATGATGGCCAGGGACAGAACACCGACCGAGTAAAGTTGCTTCAGCAACAGCGGAAAACCAACCGAGGGCCGCGGAACACCTGCCAGGGCACCGAAAAGGAAACGCCCGGAGCGACCGAGCGATGCAATCACGTTCAGCCCCAATCGGCCAAAAGCCGCCAGCCGGTCCATCAATCCCCCCTCCCGGCAACACTCCAGTCCAGAGCCGCATCCGCAGCCGGATAGTGGAACGGCACCGGACCGTCCGGATGACCACGCAGGAACTGCTGAACCTGCTCCGATGGGTGCGCCCTCAACTCCTCGGGCGTGCCGTCGCCTATGATACGGCCGTCTGCAACGATACAGGCGTAGTGGCAGATACTCAGGGACTCCGGCACATCATGGGATACCAGCACGCTGGTCAGGCCCATGGAGCTGTTGAGATCCCGGATCAGCTTCACCAGTACTCCCATGGCAATCGGGTCCTGGCCGGTAAAGGGCTCGTCGTACATGATCAGCTCAGGGTCCAGCGCGATGCTGCGGGCCAGGGCCACGCGCCGGGTCATACCACCTGACAGCTCTGCCGGCATCAGATCCCGGGCTCCGCGAAGCCCCACAGCTTCGAGCTTCATTAGAACGATGTCGCGGATCATGTCCTCCGGCAAGGTGGTATGAACCCTGAGCGGGAACGCCACGTTTTCAAAGACACTGAGATCCGTGAACAGCGCTCCACTCTGGAACAGCATTCCCATCTTTTCCCGCAGACGGTAAAGCGCCTTGCGCTTGAGCTGAGGAACGTTCTCCCCCGCTACGAATATGCTGCCCGAATCTGGTTTCAGCTGGCCGCCGATCAGCCGCAACAAGGTAGTCTTGCCAGTGCCACTCGGCCCCATGATGGCGGTAATCTTGCTGCGGGGAATGTCCAGGCTGACGCCATCAAAAATACGACGATTCCCGCGACTGAAAACCACGTCTCTCAATTCAATGTAGGGGGATGTGTCCATACCTGCTTCCAAAACCGCCTGAGTGTCGGTGAACCCGCATTCCCAGCCTTTAATGAGTGCGCTACATTATGTCAACCTGCCGTGAACCTCAATCCATCCTTCACAAAATGAACTGATGTCAATGATCAGTTTTGCTGAACGTCTTGTCATGAAGGGCAGCCAAAGCCCTTGAAGTGATATACTTTTGTCACGACGAAAGCATCAACATTTCGAACCCGGAAGCCAGATGAACACCGAAACCAGCCAGACCTTCAAAGAATCCGCCCTCCGAGCCATCGAGATCGAGCGTGAGGCCATTCACGCTCTGACCGACCGGATTGATGACCGTTTCGTCCGCGCCTGCGAAGTAATCATGGCGTGCAAGGGGCGTGTTGTCGTGACCGGCATGGGCAAATCCGGCCATATCGGCAACAAGATCGCTGCCACCCTCGCCAGCACCGGAACGCCCTCGTTCTTCGTACACCCGGGCGAGGCCAGCCACGGTGACCTGGGCATGATCACCAGTCAGGACGTGGTCCTGGGCATTTCCAACAGCGGCAACACCAGCGAAGTGCTGACCATTTTGCCGTTAATAAAGCGCATGGGAGCCCCGCTGATCAGCATGACAGGCAACGAGAACTCCACCCTGGCTCGGGAGGCCGTTGCCAACCTGGATATCAGTGTCGCCCAGGAGGCCTGTCCTCTTGGCCTGGCCCCCACCTCCAGCACCACGGCCACTCTGGTGATGGGCGATGCCCTGGCCGTGGCACTGCTTGAAGCCCGGGGGTTCAGCACCGAAGACTTTGCGCTCTCACACCCCGGTGGCAGTCTGGGCCGCAGGTTGCTGCTGCGTGTCAGCGATATTATGCACACTGGGGACCAGATCCCCCGAGTGCAGGAAGACACCACCCTCAGCGGCGCATTGCTGGAGATTTCCCGCAAGGGGCTGGGTATGACGACGGTCATTAATGCCGAGGGCGACCTGGTCGGTGTATTTACAGACGGCGACCTGCGCCGCACCCTGGACCGCTCCGTGGACATTCACAACACGCCGATTGCCGAGGCCATGACCCGCAACGGTCGTGTGATCCACGATGACCAACTGGCCGCCGAGGCACTGAACATGATGGAAGAGCTGAAGATCAACGCCCTGCCCGTCATCAATCGTGACGGCAAACTGACCGGCGCTATCAACATGCACGACCTGTTGCGGGCGGGAGTGATCTGATGGCCGACACTCTGCGCCCTCAATGGCCAGCGGAGCTGATTGAAAAAGCCGCTGCCATTCGCCTGCTGGCCCTGGATGTGGACGGCATCATGACCGACGGCACGCTGCTGCTCAGCGCTTCAGGCGATGAAATGAAAGGGTTCAACATTCTCGACGGCCTGGGCATCAAACAGGTTATGGCTGCTGGCATCAACGTTGCCGTCATTACCGGACGGCGCTCGCCGCTGACAGAGAAACGCATGAATGACCTCGGCATCCCACACCTGATGCAAGGCCGAGAGGACAAGAAAATCGCCCTGCGGGAACTGGCGGCACGGCTGGAGATCGCGCCACACCAGATTGCCTACATGGGTGATGACCTGCCGGACCTGCCCGCAATCCGTTACGCCGGACTGGGCATAACAGTACCCAACGGCTACTGGCTGGTGCGCCAGCACGCGGATTTTTGCACGTCGGCCGCAGGGGGTAGCGGCGCGGTCCGTGAAGCCTGCGAACTGCTGCTCTGCGCCTGCGGGCAGCTCAACGCAAGCCTGCAACCCTACCTGGAGCAGGACTGAATGGCCGCTGAAGCCCTCTTTACCCGGCCCTGGGTACGAACCCTGGGGCTGGCTGTCACGATAGTGGCACTGTTTTTCCTGCTCTGGCAAAGTGACGAGTCATCAGAGCCGGTGGATGCCGCCGCGCTGAGAGGCGAATCGGAACCAGACGGTTTCGTGGTCAATGGTCGCTATCTGTCTTTCGACGAGACCGGGCGGCTTACCGCACACTTCGAAAGCCCACGTATCGAGCAATTCGAGGCCCGCAACGAAACCATTATGGAATCGCCGAATGCGACGCTCTACGGCGACCCCGGCAACGCACCCTGGCAAGTCCAGGCCAACAAAGGCCAATTCATGGAAGCTGACGACCTGGTCCACTTGACGGGGGATGTTCGGGTGTCCCAGCAAGCCCAAGGTGGGCGCCCCCTGACATTAACCACGTCAACGCTGACACTGGATAACACAGAGCGTACTGTTTACACAGACGCCCCGGTGGAACTGACCGACTCGTTCAGCCTGACCCGCGCAACCGGCATGAAGGCCTGGATTGATGACCGAATCCTCGAACTCGACTCTGACGTGGAAGGACGCTATGAGACCGGCAAGTAAATTCATGCCCAACCCTCACCGCAATAGGCACCAACCGGTGGCATTGCGCCCGGCAGTCTCAGCGATTGTCCTGGCGCTGACAATGACCGTGGGCATGCCGTTCGCCGCGGCCTTTGATCTTGAGTCTGACCAACCCATCAGGGTCAATGCCGACAACGCGCGGCTCGACGAAGGCCAGGGCATTGCAACCTATACCGGCTCGGTTGAAATGAGCCAGGGCGATGCCAACCTTATGGCGGACAAAGTTGTACTCCACCGGGATGAGAATGGCGTCAGCCGCATTGAAGCCACCGGTACCCCGGCACGCTACCGCCAGCCTGCCATGGAAGGCCAGGGCGAAACCGACGCCCGTGCGCTAACGATCACCTGGTCCGCCTCCGACAACCGGGTTACCTTTCAGCGCGAAGCTGTGATCGAACAGGGCGGCAACCTGTTCCGGGGTGACGTCATTCATTATGACAGCGCCGAACGCGTGGTGACCGCAGAAGGCTCTGCTGACCAGGGCGATGGCAGCGGTCGCGTCGAAATGGTCATCCAGCCGCGCGGCAACGCCGGTAGCAATCCAGATAACAACCCTAACGGACAGGATATCGATGGCAGTTCTCAGGGCCAGTAACCTCGCAAAAAGCTACAAACAGAAGAAGGTCGTCATCGACGTTTCCCTGGAAATTCGCAGTGGCGAAATCGTCGGCTTACTCGGCCCCAATGGCGCGGGCAAAACGACGTGTTTCTACATGATTGTTGGCCTGGTTCCCGCCGCCAACGGTCGAATCACCATCGACAATCAGGACATAACGCCGCTGCCCATGCATGGTCGTGCCCGCAAGGGAATCGGGTACCTGCCCCAGGAAGCATCCGTGTTCCGCAAGCTTACCGTACGCGACAACATACTGGCGATCCTGGAAACCCGCCGCGAACTCAAACGCACTGACCGGGAGGCCAAGTTAGAGGAACTGCTTGAAGAGTTTCACATTACCCACATCCGCGATAGCGTCGGCATGGCCCTGTCAGGCGGCGAGCGACGACGGGTGGAAATTGCCCGGGCGCTGGCGATGGAGCCGGCGTTCATCCTGCTGGACGAACCCTTCGCCGGAGTCGACCCGATCTCCGTGAGCGACATCAAGCAGATCATCCGACACTTGCGGGACAAGGGTATCGGCGTACTGATCACCGACCACAACGTGCGGGAAACCCTCGACATCTGCGAGAATGCGTACATTGTCAGCGGCGGCCACATCATTGCCTCTGGTAATTCGGACGATATACTGGCCAACCAACAGGTCAAGGAAGTGTATCTAGGCAACGAGTTTCGCCTGTAGTAGACTCGGCAAAGAACTTGCTTGGTGCGGCAAGTAGCCAGCATACAAAGAGTTTTTGTGCAACCCCGGCTCCAGAAAGCGCCCTGATGACGTAAAGAGAGAGCCTGAGTGACGGAAGAGAGAGACCGAGTGACGGATCCTGAACCATGGTTATGAAAGCCTCACTACAGTTAAAGCTGGGCCAAAGCCTGACCATGACGCCCCAGCTGCAACAGGCTATCAGGCTTCTGCAGCTCTCCACCCTGGACCTCCAGCAGGAAATCCAGCAGGCATTGGAATCCAACCCAATGCTGGAAACCTCCGAAGACGACGACAACCAGAATCCGGAATCAACGGACAGTGACAACGAGTCGTCTGAAACAGCGTCAACCGAGGAATCCAACACCGCTTCAGACACTGCTACTGAGTGGGACGAATCCGAAAATGGACCTGACTGGTCATCAGAAACGGACAGTCCCGACACCATTCCCGATGATCTTCCCGTCGACACCGCCTGGGATGACATTTACCAGTCAGCCCCCGCGTCAGCAGCCCGTAACGACGACGAAAACGACCACGACTTCGAAACCCGTAACTCCCCCACCGAAACGCTCCAGGACCACCTGGAATGGCAACTGAACCTGACGCCCATGAGCGAGCGGGATCAGGCCATCGCCCATGCCCTGATGGATGCGGTTGATAACCACGGCTACCTGACCTCTCCGCTTGAAGAAATTCATTCAGGCATGGTGGACGAATCCGACGAAGACCCGCTGGAACTGGACGAAGTGGAAGCCGTTCTTCATCGCCTGCAGCACTTCGATCCACCCGGCGTGTTCGCCCGTAATCTGCAGGAATGTCTGCTGATCCAGCTGAATCAGCTGCCCCCGGAAACACCCTGGCTGGCTCAGGCGCGACTGGTGATTACCCACTACATTAACCTGCTGGGTAACCGTGATTACGCCCAGCTGTTACGCCGCAGCCGCCTGAAAGAAGAGCAGCTACGGGACGTTCTGGCACTTATTACCGGGTTAAACCCCCGTCCCGGCGACACCCTGGATCAGGCCGAGCCAGACTACGTCATCCCGGATGTGATCGTGCGCAAGCACAATGAACGCTGGCGCGTGGAACTGAATCCTGAAATTGCACCGCGCATTCGTGTGAATGCAAGCTATGCTTCTCTTATAAAGCGTGCGGACAGCAGTGCTGACAACACCTACCTGCGGGACCAGTTGCAGGAGGCAAAGTGGTTCATCAAGAGCCTGCAGAGCCGCAACGAAACCCTGCTTAAGGTGGCCACGCGCATTGTCGAGCACCAGCAGGGATTCCTGGATCATGGCGAGGAAGCCATGAAACCATTGATTCTCTCGGATATTGCCCAGGCGGTGGAAATGCACGAGTCGACCATTTCAAGGGTCACCACCCAGAAATACATGCACACGCCGCGGGGCATATTTGAACTTAAGTATTTTTTCTCGAGCCATGTCAGTACCGACGAGGGTGGAGAGTGCTCATCCACGGCAATCCGCGCGATGATCAAGAAGCTGATTGCAACGGAAACTCCGAAAAAGCCATTGAGCGATAGCAAAATTGCAGCCATGCTAGGAGACCAGGGTATCAAGGTGGCTAGACGAACCGTGGCCAAGTATCGCGAGGCAATGCACATTCCTCCGTCCAACGAGCGAAAGCGATTGGTGTAGGAAGCGTCTGTTCCCGGCCTCACGGGGAGAGCCCTTTCCTGAAAGTATACCGCCTGCAGCATAACGCTGTGGCACACAGCCGGTATCCTAACGGGTGCCGGCAAGCTGAAAACAGGAGAAGCCTATGCAACTCAATATTTCAGGCCATCACGTAGAACTGACTCCCGCACTGAAAGATTACGTATCAGGCAAATTTGAAAAGCTTGAGCGGCACTTCGACCATATCAGCAATTGCCAGGTTACCCTTGAGGTGGAAAAAGTGCGCCAGATGGCGGAAGCTACGCTTCACGTGATAGGTGGTGAGATTCACGCAAAGGCCGAAAACAGCGATATGTACGCTGCCATTGATGCACTGGTAGACAAGCTGGACAGGCAGATCCTGAAGCACAAGGAAAAGAACGTAGACCGGATGCACGGGAACGGCGCCCGCTAGGACGACGCCCCCGGCATGACAGTTAATCGAGCTGCGGCACTGGCTAACCATGCAACACGTGCCGCAGCCTTTTTTTACGGAAATGCAGTCGATTCATGACCGACACATCCCTGACTATCGAGAACATTCTCGCGCCGGAGCTAACCCTTTGCCGGGTGCCTGCCTCCAGCAAAAAGCGGGTTATGGAAACCATTGCCGAGCAGATCCAGCAACACGACGCTTTGCTCAGCGACACCCAGATATTCACTAATCTGGTCGCACGGGAGCGACTGGGGAGCACGGGTATCGGACAGGGCATCGCGATCCCCCACTGCAGACTGGAAGGGCTGGATCACGTGGTTGGCGTTTTGCTGACCCTGGAAGAAGGCGTTGCGTTCGATGCTATCGACAACCAGCCGGTGGACCTCGTCTTCACCTTGATTGTCCCCAAGGAAGCCACCAGCGAGCATCTTGAGCTTTTGAGCCAACTTGCTGAAAAGTTCAACGAACGTGCATTCTGCGACCAGCTGCGTCAGTGCACTGATGCAGGCTCTCTCTATCGCCGGATGACAGCCGAAACAAGCTGAACAACTCCACATCCAAGGTGAACGGGCTATGAAACTGATCATCGTCAGCGGCCGATCAGGTTCCGGGAAAAGTACCGCGTTACATGTTCTGGAAGACCTGGGCTTTTACTGCATTGACAACCTGCCCATTGGCCTCCTGTTCCCCCTCACACAGGAAGCCACCAACCAGAACTCTCCCAGCCGGCTGGGAAAGATGGCGGTCAGCATCGATGCCCGTAACCTTTCCGGAGAATTGAGCAACTTCGAGGATATCTACCGCAGCCTTCAGGATACTGGCGTAACCATCGAGATCATCTATCTCGACGCCGATGAACAGTCTCTTCTGCAGCGCTTCCATGCCACGCGCCGAAAGCATCCACTGAGTGATGACAAGACCTCCCTGAGGGAGGCCATCGGTAACGAAAAGAAGCTTCTGGAGCCGCTGTCCAAGCTGGCAGACCTCTACATCGACACCACGGGGCTGTCCATGTACGAGCTCCGGGATATGGTAAAGCAACGAGTCGCGGGCAGGCGCCACCAGGAACTGGCACTGCTATTCCAGTCATTCGGATTCAAGCACGGCGTGCCGTTGGATTCGGACTATGTGTTCGATGTGCGCTGCCTGCCCAATCCCTATTGGGACACCAGCCTTCGGCAGTTTGTGGGCACCGACCAGCCGGTTATCGATTTCCTGGAAAAGGAGCCGTTGAGCCGTAAGATGGTCGAGGACCTGACCCAATTCCTGGAAAACTGGCTACCCTCGTTCGCAGACAGCAACCGCAGCTATATGACCATATCCATCGGCTGCACCGGTGGCCAGCATCGCTCGGTTTATATCTGCGACCAGCTCGGCCGCTATTTCTCGGGCAAATACAGCAATGTGCAGGTTCGCCACACCGAACTGCCCCACCTGCAAAGCAGGGAAAGCTGAACCGCCTATGATCCGCCGCCCCATTACCATCATCAACAAACTTGGGCTCCATGCCCGGGCCGCAGCCAAACTGGTGGGCAAGGCATCTGAATTCGACAGCAGCATTCAGATCAGCCGCAAAGGGCGACAGGTGGACGCCAAAAGCATCATGCCAGTCATGATGCTCGCCGCCAGCCAGGGATCAGAGGTAGAGCTGATTGTAGACGGTCCGGATGAGTCCGAAGCTGTCGATGCGCTGGTTACGCTGATCAACGACTACTTCGGGGAAGGCGAATAACCACCTCCACACTGGACATCCTTGCCCGTCTACGGCATTCACCTACAACTCTTCCTCACCTATGTTGCCTAACTCCGCTATAATACGAGGGTTTTCTGACCGTGGGTGATCCATGACCGATATTCTGGAGAAAAGCCAAGCGCGCCAACGCCTTCGCTCCCTGAGCGAAGCGCTGGACAGTGGCGCCCTGAAACAGGTTGCCCGCATCCTGAATGGCGGCCTGAGTCCCAGTGACATCGCCCACCTGCTGGAGTCATCACCACCCCGCCAGCGTGCCCTGCTCTGGAACCTGGTCGACAAGCAGCTTGAAGGCGAAGTCCTCCAGTATCTGAACGACGATATCCGAGGTTACTTCCTGAGCCAGCTGAACGCTCAGGAACTTGCTGACATCATCGAGGATTTCGAGTCGGACGATCTGGCCGACTTACTGCAGCAGTTGCCCGACACGGTAATCCAGGAAGTCCTGGACACCATGGACGAGCAGGACCGCCAACGTGTCGAAGAAGTCCTCTCCTACCCGGAAGATACCGCCGGCGGCCTGATGAACACGGACACCATCACGGTGCGCCCGGACATCAGTATCGACGTGGTTTTGCGCTACCTGCGCCGTCATCGCAACCTGCCGCCGATGACGGATAGTCTTATCGTGGTCAGCCGACGCGACGAGTTCATCGGCATGTTGCCTATCACCAAAATGCTCGTATCCAACCCGGCGGCAACCGTGCGGGAGGTGATGGACACGGACATCGAACCGATACCGGTTACGCTGTCCGACACCAAGGTGGCAACCCTGTTCGAACGGTACGACCTGATCTCAGCACCCGTGGTCAGTGAGGAAGGCCGACTCCTGGGCCGAATCACCATCGATGACGTGGTTGACGTTATTCGCGAAGACGCAGACCACTCCCTGATGAGCATGGCCGGTCTTGATGAAGACGAAGACACCTTCGCACCGATTCTGAAGACCACCCGGCGCAGGGCCGTGTGGCTGGGCATCAACCTGCTTACGGCCTTTACCGCTTCGGCCGTGATCGGGCTGTTTGAGGCGACCATCGAAAAGGTTGTGGCGCTGGCGGTATTGATGCCCATCGTGGCATCCATGGGCGGCATTGCCGGCAGTCAGACCCTGACCCTGGTCATCCGCGGCATGGCCGTGGGACAAATCAGTGGCGCCAACGTGGGCTGGCTGCTAAACCGCGAATTTATTGCGGGTGCCCTGAACGGATTGCTCTGGGCAGTGGTGGTTGCGTCAGCGGCAACCCTCTGGTTCAGCGACATCATGATTGGCGCCATTATCGCCGCCGCGCTGATTATCAACCTGATCGCTGCGGCACTCGTGGGCACCGTGCTACCTCTGTTCCTGAAGTCCCGCAACATTGATCCGGCACTGGCCGGTAGCGTTATACTGACAACGGTCACGGATGTGGTCGGCTTTATGGCCTTCCTTGGTCTGGCGACGATATTCTACGGATAACCTGTATCCGACAACACGGACTGAAAATGAACGACTCCCAAGACGACGCCCCGGAATACCTCGGCCCGAGCAAATCCCAACTCAAGCGCGAAATGCACCAGTTGCAGGATCTTGGCAGGCGTATGCTGGATCTGAGTAACGATCAGCTCAATACCCTGCCGATCAGCGACACCCTGCGGGCGGCCATCGAGGAATCCCGTCGCATTCGCCAGAACGAAGCCCGTCGCCGCCACCTGCAGTACATCGGCAAGATTATCCGCCAGGAAGACGACCCGGAAGGGCTGACTCGAGCCATTGATGCTTTCGATGCCGGAAGCGAAGAGCACACCCGCCGACATCACCTTGCTGAACGTTGGCGAGACCGGATGATTGAGGAAGGCGACTCGGCCGTCGGCGAATTCCTGAACTACTGCACAACGGCGGATATACAGCATCTGCGCAACCTCGCGCGCAACGCTCGCCGGGACGTGCAGAAAGAAAAGAATACCGGCCAGCCACGAAAGCTGTTTCGCTACCTCAGAGAGTGCATCGACGACGCGGAAGCCGCCGGAAACTAAAGTCTCCGGTGCTCCCAGACGGGCATCCGTGTGCGGATGTCCTTGAGTGTTTCGCGATCAAGCTCTCCAACGACGACACCCGGCCCTTCATCGATCTCGGATAGTATTCGGCCCCAGGGATCGACGATCGCGCTGTGCCCATAGGTGCGCCGGCGCTCACTGTTCTGCCCACCCTGGGCCGCTGCCACAAGCCAGAACTGATTCTCAATCGCACGGGCACGTATCAGCGCATGCCAGTGGGCGTCACCGGTATACCAGGTAAAGGCACTGGGCAGGGACACCCATTCTGCGTCCTGCTCCCTGAGCTGTCGGAACAGCTCGGGAAAGCGCAGGTCGTAACAGATGGCCATGCCGAGTCGGCCTGCCGGTGTATCAATCACAACCACGTCTTCACCCGGCTCGAAGGTATCCGACTCACGATACTGCCCCTGGGCATCTTCAACGGTGGCGTCAAAAAGATGAATCTTGTCGTAGCGGGCAACCTCACGGCCCCGGTCATCGTAGACATAGCAGCAGGCACGAACCCGATCGGTCACAGTGGACCAGTCCGGCCTCGCCGCAATGGGTAGCGAACCACCGACCACCCAGATGCCAAGTTCGGTCGCCTGCTGTGCGAGGAATTGCCGAATCACGTTGTCCGGTTCCGCTTCCCGGCGGCCACAGCCGATCATCTGTTTTGTGGCCAGTACCGCAAAGTTTTCAGGCAGCACTGCAATGCTGGCACCTGCGTCGGCCGCCTCCTTCAGCAGCCTTGCTGCCTCGTTGAGGTTGGCAGCGATGTCATGGGTACTCACCATCTGTATCGCAGCTACCCGACTTGCCTGCCATTTGACGAGGTTGTCTCTTTGCGTTGACATCACGGCCCTCCTGCCAAAACCATCAATTGCCGGTATCGAATACCCGCCTCAGTCGCACGTCTGGTTCGTCCCAGCTTCCACTTACACTATAGGTCGCACTGGTGAGTTTGCTCAATGGATCACCCAACACTTTGTCGAGGACAAACAACGCGCCGCCAATCGGAGCACCTGCCCCCATTAACAAAGCGGCCAGTGGCAGGTTCTGGGTCAGAGGCAACACCACCACCATTCTCATGTCGAGGGTTTCCTCAATCATGTTGGAGGTGCCCGTCAGCTTGAACGCGCCGGAAGGCCCTACCACCTGCAGCTCTGGATCCAACGTCAGCAGGCCGTTAATCATGCTGGCCTTGCCGGAGATGGCATCGAAGGCGACACCCGCTTCGTACAGATCGGAGAAATCGAGCTTCAGGCGTCGCCAGAGCGTGTCAGCATTGAGCAGGTTGAACACCCGGAACAGCTGAGCCGTATTGTTGCCCTCAAGGATGACACCGTCATCAAAACGCACACTGACCGAGCCACTAAGGCCCGAAACGTCAAACTGATCCGGGCGGCCGGGCCAGTCAATATCAAGCTTGACGGCCGTGTTCTTGCTGCGGAAGGGAATCTCAGCGCCAACCAAGGTGTCCAGGTCTGCCAGCGACTTACCGTTGATATCACCGGTAAAACGGGTGATTTCCCGCCCAGCTGCGATGCTCCAGGCCAGCTCTCCCGTCAGGGTCAGGGATTTGAGAGTGCCAACAATGTCCTGTACTAGCAGTTGTGTGGCTTCGGGCCTCAGTTGGAACGACCAGCTACCGGCGTTTTCCCCATCCATGTTGAGATCGGCAATATGGACATCCACGTCCGGCCAGTTGCCGAGGCCCAGGTCACGGAATGTCTGTGCCTGCTGTTCGGGCTCCTGTTCATCGCCCGACTCACTATTGCCCCTGGAGAGCATCAGGCGCTCAAAGTCGACGCTGACCGGTCGATCGTCCTGGGGCCAGAGCACATGGCCTGACGCCCATTCCGAGTCGGTAGTGATCAACCACTCACTGTCACTTTGCCGCGCAGACACCGTAATATCAGTCAGTTGGCGGTCGCCCAGAAACAGTTCGTTCAGGGCAACGTCTACCATTCCCGACTCCCAGGTCATATCCAGGTTGGCGCGATCTTGCCAGTCGACTGACATATCAACGCCAGACTCTTGCCGGGGCGTGACCGTTACCCTCAGGGGCGCTTCATCATCAATTTCTTTTGCCAGCGGTTCAGGCCAGTCAACCGAGAGCCCGGCCAGGTCCGAATACAGCGTAACGGCGGAAGCGGTGTCCGTTGAGACGTCCAACGTTGCCTGGTAGCCAATGTCGCCACTGAGCCCCATGTCCATGCCCTCCGGCAACTCAGTTCGATCCAGGAGCTGGCGAACGTCAAGGCGACCATATTGACGGATATTGAGCGATTGACCGTTCTCACTCCGCCGCATCAGAACCGTGACCGGAGCTCCCATAAACCGAGCTTGCAGGGGGTTCTCGGAAAATCCCTCATCGCTGTTAAACCCCAGTTCCCCATTGACCTGGGTCCACTGTAGATCGGCTTCGGGATAAGTCAGGGTACCGGAATCGGCTCTGACGCTGGCGTTGATGGTGGGCGGCGCATCGGATATCAATGGCAAACCAAGCCCGAGATCCAGGTGAAAATCGCCATCCAGGACGATGCTCCGCCCTGCTTCTCCCGCCAGCTCACCCAGGGGGCTGTTGTCCATCCAGAAAGCCAACGCTGACCCGGGAACCGGGGCTGACGCATCGACGTACACCTGAATATCCTCACCCTCCGGGACAACCCTCACCTCGCCGGGCTCCAGTTCCAGCCCTCCCGTTCGTCCTGCGCGGATGTCGACCCGGGTGCGACCATCCTGAATAAAGACTTCACCACTGGCATCCGCCACCTCGGGCCATCGCTCGTCGTAGCGGATACTGGCTTCTTCGAATCGGTAAACCATTGAGGACGAGAAAGAATTTTCCGGGGCGTCACGATCAATCTGGCCATGACCGTAAAACTCACCGCTGGAGATATCGGCCTTGGTGATCGACGTCGTCAGCCATTGGTAGAGGTCAGGGTCGACAACCTTCATTGGCACGAAGTCGGCAAGCATATCGGCCGTACCATCCCGCACACCGACCCTCAGCCCCAAATTGTCCTCCCCGCCCTGATCCATCCGCAGGTCAAAGGCACCCGTCAGCCGGGTGTTGGCACCATAAACCATACGGATATCATCCGCGTATACGCGGGTTACCCCTCCCTCAAAACGCCAGGCCACACCTGCGCGGACGTCGCCGAGGCTCCAGAACCCCCGGAACAGCTCCGGAAAACCGAGTGACAACCCCTCGCTGTTCACTCTGACGAAACCGCCTTCCCGGTCAATAACCAGGCTACCATCAAGACCAGACACACCGGGCGCACCGTCATGGGCTCTGACGCCAATATTGTTCAACGCTGCCGTCAGCTCAAAGCCACCGCTATCATCCGTAGGCAGATTAAGCATCACCCGGTCCAGGCGGCCGGTGGGGCGATAATTCTCAAGGGCCCTTTCAGCCCTGCCTGGCAACAGGTTCATGCCTGCGACCAACCGTCTAAGGGGTTGGAGTGGAAGCGCATCAGCGATCAATCTTCGGCCCCCGTCGCGATGACTGAACCGGAGGCTGAACGGAGAAACCGTATTGCCGTTCCACTCCCACTCAAGTTCCTTTACGTGAAACTCACCGGTGGCGTACCAGGGCTTAGCCGCCGCTTCTGGCTGACGCTCGCCCAACGTGTCGTGCCTGCGCCAACCAAATTTCGCCCTGATGTTCTCTAGTGGGGCCAGGGATTGGAGACCGACACCGAGTTGCAGATACGGCGTTTTCAGGTTGCCACTGACTTGCTCGATGTGCCCATCCCGAAACGTCATCCAGACCTGACCTCCGAGATCAAAACCTTCCGCCCGAATGTTCCGCCAGGCGTACTCCTCTGCGAGTCCATCAAACAACCGGCCGGAGTTAATATCTGCATAAACCTGCCCCGTGAAGTCACCACGGAAGAAGTGCCGACCAACCAGCTCGAAGCTGGCCAGTTGTTCGGTCGTTCCCGGCCGCATGGCACGGCCTGATGCATGAAACAGCCCGCGCCGGTAGATCAGATCCAACTGAGGCACCTCTACGTGCCGCAGGGTGCCATTGGCGTCGCGAATACCAAGGTCCAGGCGTGTAATCTTGACGGAAGGGTCGGACAGCCATTCGCCGGCAATATCCAGCCAGAGTTCCAGGTCGCTTGCCACGGGATCGGGAATATCGACACCTTCGACGGTCACCGCCCCCCTCGGTGTCTGGTTGATCGTCAGTTCCAGCCCATCGGCGTCAAAATCAGCGAACACAATACGCAGGCGCATGAGCGAGGCGAGAAAATCGAGGCCAATGCGGACGCTCTTCAGTGACCCGGCAACGTCACTACGGTCGTTTTCGGAGACGACCACGATATCGCGGGCGACAATGGTTGGATCCAGCCAGTTCCAGCTAGAGGAGAGCGAACCAATACTGACCGGCTGGCCCAGCTCAGACGACAACCGTTGTTCAATCGAAGAGCGATATTCGTTGATGTTCTGAGTAACCTGGCGCCCTATTCCGGCATAAAGTGCAAGCAGGACGACGACCGCCAGCAACAACCACCAGATCAGACTGGCGGCGCCCGAGACGATTCGAAGTAACAGATGTTTCAGAGTTTGATCAGCCACACTGGATGCCATCAGGGGTAATCGCCACGCCTAACCAATGCCTGCCGGGCCGGCGTTACAGCAGTACCACATCATACTGCTCCTGACTGTAGAATGGCTCAACCTGAAAACGGATGGTTTTGCTGATAAACGTCTCAAGGTCTGCCACGTTGTCGGACTCTTCATCCAACAGCCGATCCACCACGCTCTGGGACGCCATCACCAGATAGCTTTCCGCGTCATAGGCGCGATTGACCCTGAGAATTTCACGGAATACTTCATAACAGACCGTTTCGCTGGTCTTGAGAAAGCCGCGTCCATCACAGATGGGGCAAGGCTCACATAAAATCTGACCAAGGCTTTCGGTGGTGCGCTTACGGGTCATTTCCACCAATCCGAGCTCGGAAACCCCGGTAATCTTGGTTTTAGCGTGATCCCGCTCCAGCATTTTCTCCAGCATTCGGTGGACCTGGCGCTGGTGCTCGGAATCCTCCATATCGATGAAATCGATGATGATAATACCACCGAGATTCCTTAACCTGAGCTGGCGACTAATGGCACGGGCCGCCTCGAGGTTGGTCTTGAAAATGGTTTCTTCCAGGTTGCGATGCCCCACAAACGCGCCGGTGTTGATATCGATCGTGGTCATCGCTTCGGTCTGGTCGATGATCACGTAGCCACCGGATTTGAGCTGGACCTTGCGACTGAGGGCTTTCTGAATTTCATCCTCAACAGAATACAGGTCAAAAATGGGACGTTCGCCCGGGTAATACTCAACCTTGTCGGAAAACTCGGTCACAAACTCCTCAACGAACTCCATCACCCGCTGGTGGCTTTCCCGACTATCGATGCGCACCTTCTCAGTCTGTGGACGAATCAGGTCGCGAATGGTGCGGATAAACAGGGGAAGATCCTGATACACCACCGAAGGCGCCTGACTTCGGGTAATGCGCTCCTCAATGGCCTGGTTCAGACGGTGCAGGTAGGTCATATCGCCGATCAGGTCATCTTCCGAGGCAGCCTCTGCAGCGGTGCGAATAATGTAGCCGCCAGAGATGTCCGGTTCTGCGGCAGCACCCTCTTCAACCAGCGACTTCAACCGTGAACGTTCGGTCTCATCTTCAATTCGCTGGGAAATACCAACATGACGGACGCCAGGCATGAATACCAGATAGCGCGAGGGGATGGATAGCTGGGTGGTCAGCCGTGCACCCTTGGTTCCAATGGGGTCCTTGGTGACCTGAACCACGAGGGACTGCCCTTCACGGAGCAGGGTGCGGATATCCGGAACCGTTTTCGGCGTTTCGGGGGCTTCGCTGGCCGGCTGCTGACTGGTGACGACATCAGAGGCATGAATAAACGCCGCACGTTCCAGGCCGATGTCTACAAATGCCGCCTCCATGCCGGGCAATACACGAACCACCTTGCCCTTGTAAATGTTGCCCACGATGCCCTTGCGGCTGGTGCGCTCAATGTAGGCCTCCTGGAGCATACCGTTCTCCACGAGCGCCACCCGGGTTTCCACCGGGGTCACATTGATCAGTATTTCTTCACTCATTGCGGCTCTCCTGCCTGCTGTTCCAGGTTTCCCATACCGGGTATCCGGCACCGGCCAGTAATGCTGCGGTTTCCTGCAGGGGCAGTCCCACTACGGCGCTGTAACTGCCTCGGAGTTCCTCTACAAAAATACCACCCCGCCCCTGAATGCCATAGCCGCCCGCTTTATCCATGGGCTCACCAGTTGCCACATAGGCATCGATTTCCGCCGCCAGCAGCTCGCGGAAACGAACATTCGCTATCACCAGGCAGGACTCACAAATACCCTTGTGAACCACAGCAACACCGGTCATGACCTGATGGGTGGTTCCCGAGAGCGCCTGTAACATAACGGTCGCATCGCCGGTGCTGTCTGGTTTGCCCAGAATCCGGCCCTCCAGTACAACCGAGGTGTCCGAACCAATCACCAGGCAGCCAGGCTTGGAAGCACTTCCCGCCAGAGCCTTTTCCCGGGCAAGGCGTTCGACATAGTGTTCGGCTGACTCGTTGCTCGCGGGAGTTTCGTCAATATCCGCCGGCTGAACCAGGAACGACAGACCGATCTGCCTTAACAGTTCGGCTCTTCGAGGAGACGCTGAGGCAAGAACAATAGACTGCATAGCGCCCTCCAATCCTAGCCAAGCTTGCGATTCAGGTTATCCAGCAAAACACACAACACCGGCCAGACCAGAGCACTGGTCAGCGCCGGCCACAAGTAGCTGAAACCGGAGCTGTCAGCTCCCAGTGTCTGCTTGATAAAATGCACCAGCATCTGGTTGATACCCAACAAAAGGAACACCATCAGGCACTGCTGCGGCAAAGGGTACATACGCAGCCGCTGGTGAATGGTCAGCACCAGGAACGCAATAACACCCATGGCCAGGGCATTCACGCCCAGCGGGGTGGCTTCCAGTACGTCCAGCAGCAGACCCAGGCACCAGGCCAACAGGATACCGAACTGGGCCGGTGCCCGGAATGTCCAGTAGAACACAATCAGGCCCAGCCATTCCGGCCGGAACTCAAACCAGCCCAGCGGAAACAGCGAACTGCTGAGCACCAGGGCAAACAAAACGCTCAGGGCAAAAACGGGATAACTGATCACCGACAGCATTAGCGCACCCCATCCTGTTCTGGTGATCCAGCATCGGAGCCTTCGGGCGAGCTTTCAGCGTCATTCGTGGCGTCGTCCTGTTCCGGTGAAAACACAACCAACACCAGGCGACTTCGGTTCAGTTCCGCCATTGGCGTAGCACGAATTTTCACAAACGGTTCACCCGGCTCCTTGGAAATCTGGTCCACTTCCGCTACCGGGTAGCCCTTGGGAAAACGCCCCCCCAACCCGGAGCTGACCAACAGATCCCCTTCGCGAATATCGGCGGTATCCGGCACATGCACCAATTCAAGCGTGCTGGTGTCCCCATTTCCAAGCAGGATAGCTCGCAAGCCGTTGCGAACCACTTCCACAGGCACCGCGTGGCTGCTGTCCGATACCAATAGAACCCGTGAGGTAAAACTGCTGGTTTGTTGGACCTGCCCCATCAGGCCGTTGGCATCCAGGATAGCCTGACCGACCACAACACCGTCGCGACTGCCTTTGTTGATCACCACTTCGTGAGAGAACGGGTCCGGTGAAACACCGACTATTTCGCCAACTATGACCCGGTCATCAAGGACTTCTGAGGAGTTCATCAGCTTGCGCAGTTCGTTGTTTTCTGAGGCCAGGGCGGCATATTTGAGCGCCCGGCGCTCCAGTATCAGCAAGCGAGCACGCAGCGCTTCGTTTTCTTCCTGGAGGTCTTCACGGGTGGTAAACAGGCTGGCGACCCAGTCGCTGAATTCGGAGGGTGCATTGCCAAGCCAGTGAACCGGGGCAAGGCCGGTACCGATCGCGCTGCGAACCGGCGTTACCTGATCGAAGCGGGCATCCGCAACAATCAGTATCGCAGAGAGCACAATAACCAGTAGCAGCCTGAAACCGGGAACGGGGCCTTGGACAAAGATGGTTTTAATAGCTCACCCTCCCGCACTCCATGCAGGTGTCCATACGACAACCGCCGCCGTGATCATTCACGAGCGGCGGCCGGGTAAAGGCAATGTCGGGGCGTAAAGCCGGAGTCAAGGTCAGCCCTCCTGGGAGAACATTCCGATTCCGCCACGATCAATCACTTCCAGCGCCTTGCCGCCACCACGGGCGACACAGGTCAGCGGGTCTTCCGCAATAATCACCGGCAGGCCGGTTTCCTCGCTGATCAGTTTATCCAAACCGCGCAGCAACGCACCACCACCCGTAAGCACAATGCCACGCTCGGCGATATCAGACGCCAACTCTGGTGGCGACTGTTCCAGGGCGCTTTTCACTGTCTGGACGATCTGCGCCAGGGATTCCTGGAGCGCGTCGAGGATTTCCTCGCTGTTCAGGGTAAACGCCCGGGGCACGCCCTCTGCAAGGTTGCGGCCGCGAACGTCGATCTCGCGGATATCCAACCCCTCATAGGCACAACCAATTTCGTGTTTGATGCGCTCTGCAGTGGAGTCACCGATCAGGCTGCCGTAGTTGCGGCGAACGTAGGTAACAATCGCTTCATCGAACTTGTCGCCACCGGTACGAACAGACTCGGCGTACACAATGCCATTCAGGGAGATGATAGCGATTTCGGTGGTGCCACCGCCGATGTCCACGATCATGGAACCGCTGGCTTCCTCCACCGGCAGGCCAGCACCAATGGCCGCCGCCATCGGCTCTTCAATCAGGAACACTTCCCTGGCACCAGCGCCCAGAGCGGATTCACGGATAGCCTTACGCTCTACCTGGGTGGATTTGCTGGGAACGCAAACCAGTACGCGGGGGCTTGGGGTGATAAAGCTGTTCTCATGCACCTTGTGGATGAAGTGCTGGAGCATTTTCTCGGTAACCACGAAATCTGCGATCACACCGTCTTTCATCGGACGGATGGCGGTGATGTTTCCCGGTGTGCGGCCAAGCATGCGTTTCGCTTCGGCGCCGACGGCTGCGACCATTTTCTGTGAGCCAGAGGTGCGGATGGCTACAACGGAGGGCTCGTTGAGTACGATACCGCGTTCGCGCACGTATATAAGGGTGTTGGCGGTGCCCAGGTCGATGGACAGGTCGCTGGAAAATAAACCTCGGAGTCTTTTGATCAACATTCGTGTAGTTTCAACCTGAGAGTTGCAGTCGCAAAATGATGCGGCAACTTTAGCAGTGAGCACCCCCGCAGGCAAGGCACCATCGGGGCTCCCGAGGCGCCTTTCGCGCTTTTCTCCTTTGTTTTGGCCCCTCCCGCGATTGTTTGAATCTGTTACCATAGCGCTTTCTTTTTGAACTTGGGTGCATGGGCGCTTGAGAGACGGCCTTCCAAAACACGCTCAAGCACGTCCGTGTGGCGCTTGGGCTCCGCCATCCATGGCTCCGCACAGTTCTGGAAGGCCGTCTCTCAAGCACCCTCATCATCCGTGCAAACTTCAGTTGATATAAAGCGCGCATTTAAGTTACTGAAACTTCATATATATGGGAGGAAGCGTGACCATTTCCCGCAAGGACATTGAGAAAGTCGCTGTGCTCGCCCGCATTCGGGTGGACGAGGAACAGGTTTCAGCGCTGGAAAAGGATCTGGGCAATATCCTGGATCTGGTGGACCAGTTGAGCGCGGCGGATACCGATTCGGTGGCGCCCATGGCCCACCCCTTGGATGCCGTCCAGCGCCTGCGCCCGGATGAGGTGACGGAAACCAATGAACGGGAGTCTTTCCAGGCGATTGCGCCGGCTACCGAGAATGGCCTCTATCTGGTTCCCCGAGTGATTGAATAAAGGGCATCGAGTGACCCGACGAACAGCGACGTAAACAGGACGTATCATGCATAACAAATCCGTAGCAGAGCTTTCCCGAGAGTTGGAAAGCGGCAAGATTTCCAGCGTGGAGCTGACCCGGCAGTTCCTGGGCCGCCTTGAAAAGGAAGACGAGCAGCTCAACAGCTTTATCACCATTACGGAAGAACAGGCCCTGGCCGACGCCCATGCGGCAGACGAGCAACGGGCAGCGGGTAAGGCGACACCCTGGACGGGCGTGCCCTTCGCCCACAAGGACATATTCTGCACCAATGGCGTGGCGACCACTTGTGGCTCGAAGATGCTGGCGAATTTTGTGCCACCCTACGATGCAACGGTCACGGAAAATTTCCGCAAGGCGGGCGCTGTGTGCCTGGGTAAGACCAACATGGACGAGTTCGCCATGGGGTCGTCTACCGAGTCCAGCTACTTTGGCGCCACTGCCAACCCCTGGGGTCTGAGCCAGGGCGAGAAGCGGGTTCCGGGTGGTTCTTCCGGCGGCTCCGCGGCGGCGGTTGCAGCGCGGCTGGTGCCCGCGGCGACAGCCACGGATACCGGCGGGTCCATTCGTCAACCGGCCGCGCTGTGTGGCGTGACCGGGCTGAAACCAACCTATGGCCGGGTGTCCCGTTACGGCATGATTGCCTTTGCTTCGAGCCTGGACCAGGGCGGCACCATGGCCCGCACAGCCGAAGACAATGCGCTGATGCTGAATGTAATGGCGGGCTTTGACCCCAAGGACTCCACCTCCATTGACCGTGACGTTCCGGACTATACCGCAACGCTGAACGAGCCATTGACAGGGTTACGCATCGGGCTGCCGAAGGAATACTTTGCTGGCAACCTCAGTGCCGCCATGGAAGAACAGGTTCGGGGTGCTATCCGGGAGTACGAGAAGCTCGGCGCCACGGTAAAGGAAGTATCCCTTCCCCACGCTGACCTCGCCATCGCAGCCTACTACGTTATCGCCCCGGCCGAGGCCTCGGCCAACTTGTCCCGTTTTGACGGCGCCCGTTATGGCTACCGCTGCGAAGACCCGAAAGACCTGCTGGACATGTACACACGCACCCGGGCCGAAGGCTTCGGCACCGAGGTCAAGCGCCGGATTCTGGTGGGCACCTACGCCCTGTCCGCCGGTTACTTCGATGCCTATTATCTGAAAGCCCAGAAGGTTCGTCGGCTGATCCAGCAGGACTTCATCAACGCCTTCAAGGAAGTGGATGTTCTGATGAGCCCCACCACGCCCTCCCCGGCTTTTATACAGGGCGAGAAAACCAGCGACCCGGTGACCATGTACCTGGAGGACGTGTTTACCATTGCCATCAACCTGGCGGGCATCCCCGCCATGTCCGTTCCAGCCGGGTTTGTGGACGGGCTTCCAGTGGGCCTGCAGATTATTGGGGATTATTTCTCCGAAGCTCGCCTGCTGAACGCCGCCCATCAATTTCAGCAGGTGACCGACTGGCACCAGCGCGAACCGCAATAAGCCCGATACAGGAGAACGACTATGCAGTGGGACATTGTGATCGGGCTGGAGATTCACGTTCAGCTCGCCACCAAAACCAAGATTTTTTCCGGCTCCAGCACCGCCTATGGCGCTGAACCCAACACCCAGGCCAATGCCGTTGACCTGGCCATGCCGGGCACCCTGCCCGTGCCGAACGAGCAGGCATTTCGCTACGCGGTGATGTTTGGCCTGGCGGTCAACGCCGAGATTGAACGCCGCTCAGTGTTTGAACGGAAAAACTATTTCTACCCGGACCTTCCCAAGGGCTATCAGACAACACAACTGGAGCGCCCGATTGTCGGCCCCGGCTATGTGGATATCGATCTGGCCAGTGGCGAATCCAAACGGGTGCGTATTCACCACGCCCACCTGGAAGAGGATGCAGGAAAATCTCTCCATGAGGATTTCCACGGCATGACGGGCATCGACCTGAACCGCGCAGGCACGCCGCTGATTGAGGTGGTCACTGAACCCGACATGACCAATGCCGATGAGGCTGTCGCCTTTGCCAAAAAACTCCACGGCATTGTCACGTCCCTGGGCATCTGTGACGGTGACATGTCACAGGGCTCCATGCGCTTTGACGTGAACATCTCACTCAAGCCCAAGGGTTCCGATACCCTGGGCACCCGCACCGAAACCAAGAACCTGAACTCCTTCCGCTTCATGGAGCAGGCCATTGCCCACGAAGTCGAGCGGCAGATGGACATTCTCGAGGACGGTGGCACCATTGTTCAGGAAACCCGCCTGTACAATGGCGACCGGGACGAGTCCCGCTCTATGCGCACCAAGGAAGAAGCCAACGATTACCGCTACTTCCCCTGCCCGGACCTGCTGCCGGTGGAAATCGACGATGCCTTTATCGACGAAGCCCGCAACAGCCTCCCGGAACTGCCGGATGCCCGCAAGGCCCGCTTCAAGGAACAGTACGGCCTGAACGACTACGATGCTGGACTACTGGCTGGCGACTCGAAACTGGCCGCATTCTTCGAAGCCGCCGCTGATCGCGGGAAGGACGCCAAGTTGGCTTCCAACTGGGTTCAGGGCGAATTCTCCGCACGTCTGAATGCGGAGGAAAAATCTGTGGCCGACTCACCGATTTCCGGCGAGCAGCTTGGGGATCTGGTGGTGCGCATCGCGGACAACACAATTTCATCGGCGGGTGCCAAGAAAGTGTTCGAGGCGCTCTGGACCGGCGAAAATGACAACGTGGATGCGATCATCGATGCCAAGGGCCTGAAGCAGGTGTCAGACACTGGCGAGCTTGAGAAGATGGTGGACGAGGTTCTGGCCTCCATGCCGGATCAGGTGGCCCAGTACCAGCAGGAATCCGACCCCAAGAAGCAGAAGAAGATGCTCGGCGGGTTCATGGGGCCACTGATGAAGGCCTCCAAGGGCCAGGGCAATCCCAAGCTGTTTAATGAGATTCTGGTGACGAAACTGGGGGGTTGATTTCTCAGCGTTTTTGCAGGCTACGGGTGTTGCTTTTTGCTGCAGCCCTAGCCTGCTTGATATGGGGGAAGCCTCGGTGGGAGGCTACCGAACAAGCCGACCCCATAGATCATGCTCATCCGCATGCTCGACCGCAGCCTGAACAATCTGCCCCGGAACAAGATCGGTTTCGTCGTTGAGGTAAACCATGCCGTCAATCTCCGGCGCATCCGCCTTGGAGCGGCCGATGGCGCCTTCTTCGTCGACTTCGTCGATGAGAACGTCAATAGTCTGGCCGATTTTGGCCTGCAATCGGGCCGCTGATATTTCAGCCTGTTTTTCCATGAACCGGGCCAAGCGCTCTTCCTTCACCTCTTCCGGAACGGCACCTTCGATCTCGTTCGCCCTCGCACCTTCCACCGGGCTGTACTTGAAGGCTCCGACACGATCAAGCTGAGCCTCATCCAGCCAATCCAGCAGGTACTGGAAATCTTCCTCTGTTTCGCCGGGGAAACCGACAATAAAGGTGGAACGGATGGTGAGCTCCGGGCAGATGTCACGCCACTTGCGAATGCGTTCCAGCGTCTTGCTGTCGTGGGCCGGGCGCTTCATGGCCTTGAGCACTTTCGGGCTGGCGTGCTGGAACGGGATATCCAGGTACGGCAGGATTTTGCCCTCCGCCATCAGCGGGATCACATCGTCCACGTGCGGATAGGGATAAACGTAATGCAGGCGCACCCAAACGCCCATTTCACCCAACGCCTCACACAGGGACTGCATCTTGGTCTTTAGCGGGCGGCCCTGCCAGAATCCGGTACGGTACTTGGTGTCGACACCGTATGCAGAGGTGTCCTGGGAGATCACCAGAAGCTCTTTTACGCCAGCGTCCACCAGGCGCTTGGCCTCGTCCATCACGTCACCAATCGGGCGACTGACCAGGTCGCCGCGCATGGACGGGATGATGCAGAAGGTGCATCGGTGGTTACAGCCTTCGGAAATTTTCAGGTATGCATAATGCCGGGGGGTCAGTTTGATGCCCTGAGGAGGTACCAGGTCCGTAAACGGATCGTGTTGCTTGTTCGGCGGCACGAACTGGTGCACCGCTCCCACAACTTCTTCGTAGGCGTGTGGGCCGGACACGGCGAGAACACCCGGGTGAGTGTCACGTATCTTGTCCGCTTCAACACCCATGCAACCGGTTACGATGACCTTGCCATTTTCATTGATTGCTTCACCAATGGCATCTAGGGACTCCTGCTTGGCGGCATCTATAAAGCCACAGGTGTTCACCACGACGATATCAGCGTCGTTATAGGTCGGTACCACATCGTAGCCGTCCAGCCGAAGCTGGGTAAGGATGCGCTCGGAATCAACCAGGGCCTTGGGGCAGCCAAGACTGATAAAACCCACTTTTCCGCTGCCTGCGGGAAGGGATGAAATCTTGTTTGTCATAACCTGCACGAAATCGTGGAGCCGTTAGCGGCCCCGGTGGATGTTGGTGCGTAGTTTACCGCAGCCAATCCGACACCGTAAGTAACAGCTGCCCGTCGTATCCGCCTGATCGCGAGCGCTCCGAATCGATTTTGGTGACACCACGCTCACATTCAGTTCACAAATCTGACAGTTTTGGCGACAGGCAACTTGCTGATCACCAAACAAACAACTAGACTTTCAGGAAGTTAAGATCGAAACAACAAGCGCTTGCTGTTTTTCGCACTCGCCATATTGCAGATTTATGACAATTGGCTGGCTTTCTCGTGTGTATAGAAAGCGTGCCTGGCAAGAAGGCAGCGAGTAAAAATAATAAAGGATTGAACGATGGGTAAGGCTGCCTGCTTTGAAACCAGAGATGCAAGAAGAGTGACTATGAAACCAGTTGCCGCCAAGCCAAACCTACGCAACCAACAACGCGTCGATGTCGCTACCGAAGCCCGGATTGAAAAAACCGACGGCAGCTGCCTTACCTGTAAAGTCTCCAACATTTCCCGAACCGGCCTGATGGTCCTCTGTGATCAGGACTCCGTGAGAAAACTGGTTCCCGGCCAGAAAACACCGGCACCCGGAAACTGGATATCCGTAACAACGACATTCTCTGTGCCGGTTGTTGCCAACCAACCCGTTTCTGTGATCGCCGGAGGCAACATTGTCCACATGCGACGAATTGCCCGCGACCAGTTCCAGCTCGGCATCCAGTTCTCGGAGTTCGAAGGCAATGGTTTCGACTACGTGAACAACTACGTCAGCAAACTGCTTTCCACCTCGTCGCACTAACTCGGAAGTTTTACCCTCCAGCCTTTCCTGCCGCTATATTGTTATAGCAGTAAACTCTAGTTACCCGACTTCTTATGCCATGGCCTGATCTGGTATCATGGCGGCATTCACACGCCCAGCCTCTATCGAATCCGGAGGCACGCAAAGCGGTAACAGGACACGATGACCACTTACAACCTGACGCATCTCAAACAGCTGGAAGCTGAAAGCATCCACATCATCCGGGAAGTTGCAGCCGAGTTCGACAACCCGGTCATGCTCTATTCCATCGGGAAAGACTCCGCAGTAATGCTGCACCTGGCCCGCAAAGCCTTTCATCCCGGCAAGCTGCCCTTCCCGCTCTTACACGTGGACACCACCTGGAAGTTCAAGCAGATGATTGAATTCCGGGACCGCAAAGCAAAAGAGTATGGCCTGGACCTGATCGTCCACAAGAACGAGGACGGGATCAAACAGGGCATCGGCCCCTTTACTCACGGCAGCGCCAAGCATACCGACGTGATGAAAACCCAGGCCCTCAAACAGGCCCTGGACAAGTACAAGTTTGATGCTGCTTTCGGCGGCGCTCGCCGGGACGAGGAAAAATCCCGTGCCAAGGAGCGCGTCTATTCCTTCCGTGACGAGTACCACCGCTGGGACCCAAAGAACCAACGTCCTGAGCTCTGGAACATCTACAACGGCAAGATCAACAAAGGCGAGAGCATCCGGGTATTCCCGCTGTCCAACTGGACCGAGCTGGATATCTGGCAGTACATCTACCTCGAAAACATTGAAATCGTGCCACTTTACTACTCCGCCAAGCGGCCCGTCGTGGAACGCGATGGCACGCTGATCATGGTGGACGACGACCGCATGCCTTTGAAAGAAGGCGAAAAGCCGATGATGAAATCCATCCGTTTCCGCACCCTGGGCTGTTACCCACTGACCGGCGCCATCGAATCCGAGGCAGACACGCTGCCGGAGATCATCCAGGAGATGTTGCTGGCAACCAGCTCCGAACGTCAGGGCCGCGTGATCGACCACGATTCGGCCGGCTCCATGGAACAGAAAAAGCGGGAAGGGTATTTCTAAGATGGCACACCAGTCTGATCTGATTGCGGAAGATATTCAGGCCTACCTGAAGCAACACGAAAACAAGGAACTGCTGCGCCTACTCACCTGCGGCAGTGTGGACGACGGCAAGAGCACCCTTATTGGTCGCCTGCTGCACGACACCAAGATGATCTATGAAGATCATATGGCGAGCCTGAAAAGTGACAGCGCCAAGATGGGCACAACGGGCGAAAAGCTGGACCTTGCCCTTCTGGTCGATGGCCTGCAGGCCGAGCGGGAACAAGGCATCACTATTGATGTTGCCTATCGCTTTTTCTCAACTGATAAGCGCAAGTTCATCATCGCAGACACTCCCGGCCACGAGCAGTACACTCGCAACATGGCGACAGGGGCATCGACGGCTCAAGTTGCGATCCTGATGATCGATGCGCGCCACGGCGTTCTGACCCAGACCCGCCGCCACTCCTACATTGCCTCTCTGCTTGGCATTCGCCACATCGTGGTCGCAGTGAACAAAATGGATCTGGTTGATTTCAGCGAAGAACGCTTCAACGAAATCAAGGACGACTACCTGGCGTTTGCCAATCAGCTTGGCCTGAAGGATATTCGCTTCGTGCCACTGTCTGCCCTCGAAGGCGACAACGTCGTTAACAGGAGTGAGAACACACCCTGGTTCGACGGCCAGCCCCTGATGGACATTCTGGAGACGGTGGAAGTATCCCACGACAAAAATCTGGAGCACTTCCGCTTCCCCGTCCAGTACGTGACGCGCCCGAACCTGAACTTCCGCGGTTTCTGCGGCACCATAGCCTCTGGTGTTGTGCGCCCCGGCGACAAAGTGATGGCCTTGCCTTCACGACGCACCAGCGCAATCAAAGACATTGTGACGTTTGATGGCAACCTGGAAGAAGCCTATATCGACCAGGCGGTCACACTGACGCTCACCGATGAAATCGATGTCAGCCGAGGCGATATGCTGGTCAAGGCTGAGGATGAGCCAGAAGTGGGCAACCGCTTCACCGCCAACATTGTCTGGATGACGGACGGCCCGCTGGAAACCGGTCGCCTTTACGACATCAAGCTCGGCCCGACGTTTACCTCGGCTACCGTCAAAAAGATTCATCACCAGACCGACGTCAACACGCTGGAGAAGAACGACAACCCGTCTGCGCTTCAGCTGAACGAAATCGGACTGTGTGAGCTGACCCTGAGCCAGCCCATTGCGTTTGATGCCTATCAGCGCAACCACGCCACGGGCAGCTTCATTGTGATTGATCGACTGACCAACGTGACGATCGGTGCGGGCATGATTGCTGGCACTGCAGGCACAGTTGAGTCGCTGGACCCGGTGACCAGCGAAGAGCGCGAGCGCCGTCTGGCGCAGAAGCCTGCCATTATTGCCTGTAACGGCAAGCAGGCCACGGCGCTGGCCCTGGCAGTTGAACGGGCGCTGTTCGATCAGGGCAAGACCTCCGTTGTCCTCAGCGAGGACAATGCCGGCAATGCCGAAGACCGTCGGCGCGCAGCGCAGGTGGTCAGTGCCCATGGCCTGATTGCCATTGCGGTGAACCTGGGTGCGGATGTGGCATCGGCGTCTGTTTCTGCAGACGATGACAAGGAGGTCACTGAAGCGGTGACTTCACTGATTCAGGACCTGATGCGGCATAAGCGGGTTTAACCTCGCTTTTGGGACTTGAGGATAGCCCCCATGGTCTTAGGCCTTGGGGGCTTCTTCGTTTTGGGGCTGATCCCACAGTCCTATAAAAACCATTACAATCCCAACCCCTGAAGGTTTACCCTCAGCCTCCTACACGTTCTATTAACCAAGGGACTCTTGACTCCATGGCCATCAAACAGCTCCGCACTCTCTTCGCCAGCCAGTATCAGCCCGGACAGCCGGCGCGGGTTCGTCCCGGCGAGGCGTTGGCCGAGCCGGGTGGCGACTATGAGGCGCTTCACAAGCAGATGAAGCGCCTGTTCAACAGCAAGCCCGGCAAGAAATACGGTCGTTTTTCCGAGGACATCGGTGAAAGTCCGTTCAGCAGCTGGCTGAAGGACTACCGGGAGGACAAGCAAAGCTTTGCGTCGATGACTGACCGTCTTTTTGGCCAGTGGCAGGAACTGCTGAACAGTGCCCAGGAGGAATTTGAGGGGCACCTGATGATTGTCCACGAAGCCCTCGCGGATGCGGAGGTGGTTTATCTGTTTATCCTGGAAAACGACAGCGCCATGCGTTTTGATGCCCAGCAAACGTTGGACGCGACGGACATCCTGAGCCTGTCGCGGCTGAATCTGGCGGTGCGCGTGGAATTGGACGACTGGCTGAGTGACAACGCCGGCGAGAACTATCTTACGCTGGTCCACGCTCGTGGTTCCGGGGAAGGCGGTGACCTGTTCATCAAGCTATGCGGTTTCACCAATCAGGTGGATGTGGAGAAAGAGACGCTGACGTTCATGGATGCGGTGGAGGCGTTTGCCAAGTCTTCAGAGCCTGAAGAAGCGGGCAAGATTCGTGCGCGAGCCTATGAGTTCTCGAAGGAGCAGCATGCGTTGGGCGAGCCGGTGGCCATTGAAGCTCTGTCGGGCTATCTGGACGAGAACGAGCCCCAGCGTTTCAAGGAGTTTGCCAGTGAGACTGCCGAGCTGCCGGAAAGCGGGGTGTTGCATCCAGATCACCGCAAGGTGAAGAAGCTGGTTCGGATTGCGGGCTCAGGTGGTGGTATGAGCGTGTCGTTCTCTTCGGATCTGGTGAATCAGGCGGTTTACTATGACCGTGACAACGACGCATTGACGATTACGCGGTTGCCTAAGGCGTTGCGGGAGCAGCTGCAACGTTATCTTGAAGGCCGGGAGGAATAGCAGCTCACTGATCTGATGACTTTGGGGGCTGACCTTCTAGACTGAGAACTCTTGGGGCTGGTCCCGCCATGGGGTAGCATTTTCTTCTGGAAAAAGAACTCGCTGCGCTCGGACACCTTTTTCCGGCAGAAAATGCTACCCCACACCGTGACCGATCAATCGACTGTGGTTAATCCTTTTATTGAGGTTCGTTGGTGGCTGATTCTGTTTTATCAGTCCACCTCGGACGGTTGGCTCGCAGCTTTCGGACTTCCTGCATCCAGCCTACGCCGTCGACTAATTCACCGGTTTCCGGGTCTATAGGCGGGTATGGCAGGTTGCGGTCGTCGCAGTAGCGTTTTACGACCGGCTGGCACCAGCAGAACAGCAGACGGTTGTATTCATCGTCTGGTAGCCTCTGGTGGGCATACAGGCCTGCCTGTTTCCTCTGCCGTTGTGCTTCGGACAGAATAATCGCACAGGCGGACGACACGTTCAGGGACTCCACCATGCCCATCATGGGGATCACAATGTGCTCGTCAGCCTGTTCGGCAGCGCTGTCGCTGACACCATCTACTTCATTACCCATGATCACCGTGCAGGGCACGGTGAAATCCGCTTCCCGGTAATCAATCGCTCTTTCCGACAATTGGGCGGCGTAGAGTTTGTGGCCCCGCCCTTTCAGCTCCGAAACCGCATCGTCCATGGTGGGGTGCGTGTGGGTGGTGACCCAGTTGTAGCTGCCGCCGGCGGTTTTTCGGAAGGCACGGAAACCTTCCCGCGGCCAGACCACGTGCATGCTGGCAAGACCAAACGCATCGCAGGAGCGGATGATGGCCGACAGATTGCGGGGTTTGTGGACCTGGTCGGTGAGGACGCTGAGATCGGGCTGGCGAGTATCCAGGGTTTGTTTGATTCGGGCCAGGCGTTCGGGAGTCATGATTGTTTGAGCGTTCTAAAAAATTGGAAAAACCAATACTACCACAAGCGATTTAGAGGATTGCCGAGACAAAGGTGGTTGCCGATTGATCACCCCGTTATAATGTGCAGCTAACTTTTTTAAGCGCCACTCCCAACCTCCCGGCGCAAATCACACACCAAGCACGTTGAGAATCATGGCCAAGAAGCTGTACATCAAGACCCATGGCTGCCAGATGAACGAGTACGACTCATCACGCATGGCAGACCTGCTTCGCACCGGCGAAACCGTCGAAATGACCGACTCGCCGGACGACGCCGACATCCTGTTGCTAAACACCTGCTCAATCCGCGAAAAAGCGCAGGAAAAAGTGTTCCACCAGCTGGGTCGCTGGAAGAAACTGAAAAACAGCAAACCGGACCTGATCATCGGTGTAGGCGGTTGCGTGGCCAGCCAGGAAGGCCAGGCTATCATCGACCGGGCACCCTACGTGGACATGGTCTTCGGGCCGCAAACCCTGCATCGCCTGCCGGATATGATCACCGAAGTCCGCGCCAAGGGTAATGGCGTTGGCGTGGTAGATGTCAGCTTTCCGGAAATCGAGAAGTTCGACAACTTGCCTGATCCCGGTGCCGACGGCCCGTCCGCATTTGTGTCCATCATGGAAGGCTGCAGCAAATACTGCACCTTCTGCGTGGTGCCCTACACCCGTGGCGAGGAAGTCAGTCGGCCGGTGGACGACGTGATCGCGGAAGTCGCCCACCTTGCCAGCCAGGGCGTGCGTGAGGTAAACCTGCTGGGCCAGAACGTTAATGCCTACCGCGGCGAAACCCACGATGGCGACGTGATGGACATGGCGGAGCTAGTGACCCTAATCGCCACCATCGACGGCATTGACCGTATCCGGTATACCACCTCACACCCGGTGGAGTTTTCGGACTCACTGATCGAGGCCTATGAGCAGGTACCAGAGCTGGTCAGTCACCTGCACTTGCCGGTGCAAAGTGGCTCAGACCGAGTCCTGGCAGCCATGAAGCGCGGCCATACAGCTCTGGAGTATAAGTCCAAACTCCGTCGCCTGCGCAAGATTCGCCCGGACATCAGTTTCTCCTCGGATTTCATCATTGGCTTCCCGGGGGAGACCGAGAAGGATTTCGAGGACACTATGAAGCTGATCAACGATATTGGCTTCGATATGTCGTTCAGCTTCATCTACAGCGCCCGGCCCGGCACTCCGGCGGCGGACCTGCCGGATGACACGCCACTGGAGGTGAAGAAACAGCGCCTGAGCATTCTCCAGGACCGGCTGAACCAGAATGTGATGGACATCAGTCGCAAGATGGTGGGCACGACACAGCGTATTCTGGTGACAGGCTTGTCCAAGAAGGACCCCGGTGAATACGCGGGCCGTACCGAGAACAACCGTATTGTGAACTTCCGGCATGAGAATCCGGAGGTGGTTGGGCACTTTATTGATGTGGAGATTCGGGAGGCTCTGCCTAATTCTCTTCGCGGGGTTCCTGTGGGTTCCGGGATGTATTAAACCTGGGCCCCACGCGTCTCGGGTTTGGTGAATGGCGAGTGGTGGGGACCTCCTCCCAAAAAACGCTACAAGCACATCCATGTGCGCTTGGGCTCCGCCATCCATGGCTCCGCACATTTTTGGGAGGAGGCCCCCACCACTCTCCGCAACTTCTTCTCGTGTCTTCAGCGTGCAAATGGTCTTGTATTTAAACAAGTGAGCCTGCACATAGTTGGATAAGGGCGCTGGCCGGAGGACTATTCCAAAAACGTGGAGCGCCAGGGATGGCGCGACCGAGCCCTACATGGACGTATTCACGGGCGTTTTTTGGGATAGTCCTCCGGCCAGCGCCCAATTGCACAATTCATGACATACCCGCTCCCTGAATCCACGGGAGTAAACAAACGGAGCACTTTTGAACGCCAACGATCACCGACAATTCGACCTACACCCGGTAGACCAGCGCCGACTGACCACCCTCTGCGGCCAGTTTGATGAGCACCTGAAGCACATTGAGCGGCGCATGAACGTCAAAATTGGCCGCCGTGGCCATCATTTCCGGGTGGAAGGTGAAACTGAACACGTGGCAGCCGCTACGGAAGTTGTCCGGCACCTGTATCGGGAAACCGAAGCCAACGATGATATCTCGCCGGACATGGTTCATTTGTTTATCCGCGAGACCGGATTCGAACGGCTGCCGGATGACGTGCCTTACAAGGGCGCCGTCACCGTCATCAAAACCCCGAAACTGCAGGCCAAGCCCAGAGGCGAGAACCAGCAGAAATACGTGCACAACATCCGTACCCACGATGTGAATTTTGGCATCGGCCCCGCTGGTACCGGCAAAACCTGGCTGGCGGTGGCGTGCGCCGTTGAGGCACTGAAAGACGAACAGGTGAAGCGCATCTTGCTGGTCCGGCCGGCCGTGGAAGCCGGCGAAAAGCTCGGTTTTCTGCCGGGTGACCTGGCCCAGAAGGTGGACCCTTACCTGCGCCCCCTCTACGACGCTCTCTACGAAATGCTGGGTTTTGATCATGTGACGCGGCTGATCGAAAAAAGCGTGATTGAGATCGCGCCGCTAGCCTTCATGCGCGGCCGCACGCTCAATAATTCGTTCATCATTCTGGATGAGAGCCAGAATACCACCCGCGAACAGATGAAGATGTTCCTGACACGGATCGGGTTTGGTTCCACTGCCGTGATCACCGGTGACACCACCCAGGTGGATCTTCCCCGCGGGCAGAATTCCGGCCTGATCCATGCGGCCGGTGTGCTGAGCAAGGTGTCCGGTATTGGCTTCACACGGTTCGAGGCCCGCGATGTGGTGCGTCACCCATTGGTGCAGCGGATTGTCGAGGCTTACGATTCCTTTGACGACGGGAGCGCCACAGGCCAGTGAGTGAACTGACAGTGGACTTGCAGCGGGCCATCGAGGTACCCGAGGCGCCAGATGACATCGAGTTTGAGCGCTGGGCCCGGGCCGCATGGTTGGGTGAGAATCCATCCGAGGTGACGATCCGTATCGTTGCCAGTGATGAGAGCGCCGAGCTGAACAGCCAGTATCGCGGGAAATCAGGGCCAACCAATGTACTGTCCTTCCCATTTGAGGCGCCAGCCGGTATAACGGTTCCGTTGGCCGGTGATCTGATCATTTGTGCCCCGGTTGTTGAAAAAGAAGCAGCCGAGCAGCATAAAACACTGACGGAACACTGGGCCCATATGGTGGTGCACGGTATGCTGCACCTTCAGGGCTACGACCACATTGAAGACAATGATGCCGAGGTCATGGAAGCCCTCGAGATCCGGCTGCTTGCGCAGCTCGGGTTCAGCAATCCTTACGAGACAGAGGAAACGGAAAAAGACTCATGAACGACGATCAGTCGAGTCGCAGTCAGGGCAGCAACAAGTCCTGGCTGGAGCGTATATCACAGGCCTTCTCCAGCGGGCCTGAGTCCGTCGAGGACGTGCTGGAAATCCTGCGGGACGCCGAGTCCCAGGAAATCATCGATACCGATGCCATGAGCATCATCGAAGGTGCCATGCAGGTGATCGACATGCGGGTGGATGAAATCATGATTCCCCGCTCCCAGATGGTCACCGTCAAGGCATCCCAGGACCCGAAAGAGTTCCTGGGCGAAATCATTTCATCTGCCCATAGCCGCTTCCCGGTCATTGGCGACAGCCAGGACGATGTCATTGGCGTACTGCTCGCCAAGGACCTGCTCCCTCTGGCCCTGAACAACGACCTCAACTGGACCCGCATCCGCGAGATTCTTCGCCCTCCCACGTTCGTACCGGAGAGCAAGCGCCTGAACCAGCTATTAAAAGAGTTCAAGGAAACCCGCAACCACATGGCCATTGTGGTTGACGAATACGGTGGTACAGCCGGCCTGATCACCATTGAGGATGTGCTGGAACAGATCGTGGGCGAAATCGAAGACGAACATGACTTCGACGAGGAAACCCACATCAAGGCCCGCGGCGATGGCACTTACGCCGTGAAGGCCGTCACCCCCGTCGACGACTTTAACGAATTCTTCGAAACCGAGCTGGACGAAGAGGAGTTCGACACCATTGGCGGCGTTGTGCTCAAGGAATTCGGCCATCTGCCCAGACGGGGCGAGTCGGTTGAGTTTGGCGGATTGCAGTTCACCATTGCCAACGCCGATAACCGTGTTATCCGTCTGCTGCAGGTAACGCGTGGTGATGACCAGTAATACAACGGCCCGAACCTCCGAACTGACATCCGCCCTGTCCGAGCACGCCTGGCTGCGAGCGGCCACTCTGCTCGTTGCCGGGGCCTTGCAAACACTCACCTTTTCACCCTTTAACTGGTGGTGGCTGGGGCCGTTGTCGGTCGCGCTGATACTGTTTTGCTGCCTGCCGCTCGCCCCGCAAAAGCTGTTTCGGGCTGGCTGGCTGGTCGGATTGGGGCTGTTCGGTACGGGCGCAAGCTGGGTCTACATCAGCATCAGTGAACACGGCAATACGTCCGTTCCACTCGCGATCATACTCACCGTCATTTTTGTGTCGGGACTCGCTCTTTTCCATGGTCTGGCGTTCTGGGCCTGGGGAAAACTTGCCAAAAACAACGCGGTCAGGCGGCTGATCCTGTTTCCAGCGGTGTGGATACTCTGTGACTGGGTCCGGGGCTGGCTACTGACAGGGTTTCCCTGGCTGTATCTGGGCACCGCCCACGTTGATGGGCCTCTGGGCGGCTTCGCCCCCTTAACGGGCGTCCACGGGCTTACGTTCTGGGTGGCCGTGACCGGCTGCGCAATTCCAGGCTGTTGGTGGCTGGTCCGGAAAGCCCGCCATGCCAGCACGGCGCTCGTCGCCGGCGTGGCGCTGCTGCCCTGGGTAACCGGCCCGGCTTTTTCTCAAGCACAATGGACGGCCCTGCAGACAGAACCAACGACGTTTGTCGCGATGCAGGGCAACATTCCCCAGCAAATCAAGTGGGACCCGGACTTCCTCCGGGACCAGATCGTCGCTTACCTGGAGCTGACTGAAGACCACTGGGATACCGACCTGATTCTGTGGCCGGAAACCGCTATTCCGATTCCCCAGGACCAGGCTGGCAAAATCATCGACCACATCGGTGAGGAACTGGGAGAGAGCAGCACACTGATTACCGGCATCCCCTGGTACGGCTTCAGTGACCGCATTGAAGACTTTACGTACCACAACAGCATCATGGCCATCGGTAGCGGCGGCGGCATCTACCATAAGCAGAAGCTGGTGCCTTTTGGTGAGTATGTGCCGCTGCAGCAGTGGCTTCGCGGTCTGATCGGCTTTTTTGACCTGCCCATGTCCAGTTTCAGTCGCGGCCCTGCCAATCAGTCGCCGCTTGAGGCCAATGGCATCAGGATCATGCCGTTTATTTGCTACGAAGTGGCCTACCCGGACTTCGTCGCCACCAATGCCCGCAACAGTGACATGCTGCTGACCATCAGCAACGATGGCTGGTTTGGCGATTCCATTGGCCCGCTGCAACACCTACAGATCGCCCGCATGCGTGCACTGGAAACCGGTCGTTATATGCTGAGGGGCACGAATAATGGTGTAACGGCCATTATTGACGAGAAGGGCCAGATCACCGAAACCATCCCGCAGTTTGAACGTGCGGTGATGACAGGTGAGGTCTATGCGGCGGAGGGCAATACGCCCTACATGCAATCCGGTTCCTGGCCGGTGCTGACGCTGGCGGCGATTCTTATTGTGTTTGTTCGGGAGCGAGTGATTCCGCGGAACTGATTTATCCTGGGGGCGGGTTCGTAGCCTGCCTGAATGGTGCCTGGCCACGGGGTGGGGGTCCCTTTTCTTTGGAAAAAGAACTCGCTTTGCTCGGACACCTTTTTCTGGCAGAAAAGGGACCCCCACCCCATGGCCGTTCTGGCTCTGCGCTGGACTCCCCTAGTCTTCCTATGGCTATTCTGACTTCCGTGGCCAGCGGCTGGTGACGCGTTCGTAGTAGTGGGAGCCGCAGGCGTCACAGGGTTCCAGATGGCTGGTTGCGGTCAGGCATCGCATGTGGCTGCAGTTCAGGCATTTGAACATGCCGGCCGTGGCCACTTCGCCGCTGATATACTGACTGGGCTCGTGGTTTTCCAATTTCTGGTTCAGCTCCAGCGTATCCAGTCGGGTCTTATCCGCCACCGAGAACAGCATATCCGCCAACTGGTGCTCCAGCAGTGAGATATCCAGTTGCAACCATTCCTTCAGACCTTCGCCGGTTTCTTCCACAAAATGCAGCAGGTGTTCGAGGTCCCGCTGCAGATACGCGCCAAGCAGGTCCGCTTCTTCGCGGGTCATCTCTGCCAGTTCATACTCAAACTCCACCGCCCGCTCGATTTCGTCTTTCAAGGTATCGCGAGTGGTATTCTCCATATCACTGAGCCGGGCCTGGACCCGCTCCAGCATGCGGTCGTAGGCCTCGAGAGCCCTGCCTGAGAGATGATTGCGTTCTGGTTCGGTCATGACAGCTCCTTATACCGGGTTACAGGTGCCGCGCCGGTGTGTCGGTTGCCTTTGCGGGACACGCTGTAAATACGTCCATGTAAGCTTGACTGCAGCATCCATGCTGCAGACAGTCCCGCAAAGGCAACCGACACCCCGACACCAGACATTGGCAGTTGCCTTGTAAGCCTGACTCCCAGAGTCCGGGGCAGAGCGGGTATGGCTGTCCAGGGATGTCAAAAACATGGATGTTTTTGTCAAGCGTACAGGGACGTATTTACAGCGTGCCCTGGACAGCCATGCCCGCTCTGCCCTTCACCATAACCCCAAGCATGGCACAGTATCGGCAAATTGGCAGACTACCTGTTAAGCCTTGTGTGCGTTAGAATGTCCGGCCGCTTCGCACATCTTTTTTGACACGGTCTGATAAAGGGTAACTTTGGTAATGGCAGGAATGGACCAGCAATACAATCCGCGCGATGTTGAACAACAAGCCCGTACCTATTGGGAAGAAAACAACACGTTTACGGTGAAGGAAGAACCGGGCAAACCCAAATACTACTGCCTGTCCATGTTCCCCTACCCCAGCGGCAAACTGCACATGGGGCACGTGCGCAACTACACCATCGGCGACGTCATTTCCCGCTACCAGCGCATGCAGGGCAAGAACGTCATGCAGCCCATGGGCTGGGACGCGTTCGGTCTGCCCGCTGAGAACGCCGCCATTGCCAATAAGACCGCGCCGGCGAAGTGGACCCACGCCAATATTGCCTACATGAAAAACCAGCTCAAGCAATTGGGCTTCGGTTACGACTGGAACCGCGAGCTGGCGACGTGCAAGCCGGATTATTACCGCTGGGAGCAATGGTTCTTCGCCCGTCTTTACGAAAAAGGCCTGGTGTACAAGAAGATGTCCACCGTCAACTGGGACCCAATCGACCAGACGGTGCTGGCCAATGAACAGGTGGTTGATGGTCGCGGCTGGCGCTCCGGCGCGTTGGTCGAGCAGAAAAAGATTCCCCAGTGGTTTATCCGCATTACCGACTACGCCGAAGAATTGCTGAATGATCTGGACGAGCTGGAGGACTGGCCTGAGCAGGTCAAGACCATGCAGCGTAACTGGATTGGCAAATCTGTGGGTACCGAGCTGACCTTCCCCCTCAAAGGCCGCGAGGACGCGCTGGACGTCTACACCACCCGCCCGGACACGCTCATGGGCGTGACTTACATGGCCGTGGCCGCCGAGCACCCCATTGCCAAGGCCGCTTCCGAGCGCTATCGCGAGGTTGCTGAATTTGTCGAGCAGTGCCGTAACAGCAAGGTTGCCGAAGCCGATATGGCAACCATGGAAAAGAAAGGCATTGATACCGGTTACAAGACCATTCATCCGCTGACGCAGGAAGAGATTCCCGTTTACGTCGCCAACTTCGTGCTCATGGAGTATGGCACTGGCGCATTGATGGCGGTGCCTGGCCATGATGACCGGGACCACGAGTTCGCGCTCAAGTATCGCCTGCCCATCAAGCAGGTTATCGCCGCCACAGACAGCCGCGAAATCGATGTTCAGGAGCGCGCCTTCACCGAAAAAGGTGTTCTGGTATCCTCTGGAAAGTACAACGGCCTGACCAGTGCCGAGGCGTTTGACGCAATCGCCGATCATCTGGAAGAAAGCGGTATTGGCAAGCGCACGGTCAACTATCGCCTGCGGGACTGGGGCGTGTCGCGCCAACGCTACTGGGGCGCTCCAATCCCGATGATGACCCTGGACGATGGCACCGAACGCCCGGTACCGGACGATCAGTTGCCGATCACACTGCCCGAAGACGTGGAGATGGACGGCGTCCAATCTCCCATCAAGGCAGATCCGGAATGGGCAAAGACCAGCTTTGAAGGCCAACCGGCCACGCTGGAAACAGACACCTTTGACACCTTTATGGAGTCGTCCTGGTACTACGCCCGCTTCTGCAGCCCCAACTACGACAAGGGCATGCTGGACCCGGCTGCCGCCAACTACTGGCTGCCGGTAGATCAATATATCGGCGGCATCGAGCACGCCATTCTGCACCTGCTTTATGCGCGCTTCTTCCATAAGCTGCTGCGGGATGTGGGGCTGGTCAACAGTTCCGAGCCATTTAACCGCCTTCTGTGCCAGGGTATGGTGCTGGCCGAAACCTATTATCGTGAAGACGATAACGGTGCAAAAATCTGGATCTCGCCAGCGGATGTCGTTACTGAGAAAGACGACAAGGGTCAGGTCGTGCGCGCCGTTCACAAGGACGACGGACAACCGGTGGTGGCCGGTGGTGTCACCAAGATGTCCAAGTCCAAGAACAACGGCATTGACCCCCAGGCTATTATCGATGAGCACGGTGCCGATACCGTGCGTCTGTTCATGATGTTTGCGGCGCCTCCAGAGCAGTCACTGGAATGGTCCGACAGCGGTGTTGAGGGCGCCCACCGTTTCCTCAAGCGCCTGTGGCGTATGGTCAGCGAGCACACTGAAAGCGGAATAGTTCCTGCCCTGGATACCACCGGCCTCAGTGAAGGTCAGCGCAATCTTCGTCGCAAGACCCATGAGACTATTGCCAAGGTGAGCGACGATGTCAGCCGACGGTTGACGTTCAACACCTCCATCGCAGCGGTGATGGAACTGCTCAACGATGTCAGCAAACTGACCGACAATGAGCCCCAGAGCCTGGCGGTTCGCCAGGAAGCGCTGGATACCGCGGTACTCGTCCTGTCACCAATCGTTCCCCATATCTGTCACCAGTTGTGGCACGCACTGGGTCACGACGAGCCTGTGGTTGACGCGCCCTGGCCTGAGGCAGACAAGGACGCCATGGTTCGCAGCGAGATTCAGGTTGTCCTGCAGGTGAATGGCAAAGTCAGGGCAAAAGCCGACGTCCCAGCGAACATCGAGAAGAGCGCACTGGAAGCTCTGGCACTCGAGAACGAGAACGTTGTCCGTTTCACCGAAGGCAAAACCGTGCGAAAGGTCATCGTTGTGCCCGGTAAACTGGTGAACGTGGTGGCGAACTGATATGAACCTCCTGGCGAGCCTCCCCAAGGTACTTCCGGCTGGCCTCGCCCTGTCACTTCTGGTGTCAGGATGCGGGTTTCAGCTACGGGGCGCCCCGCCGGTGTCATCCGCATTGCAGCCGCTGGCTGTTGATTGCTCCGGCGATGTGCCAGAACAGCTGTGTGGCTCGGTGAAGGAACAGCTGTCTCTGGGCAACATCGACCTTCAGCCCTCCGAAAAAGCCGATTATGTGCTCAACATCAGCAATTTCCGCCGGGAACGTCGTGCCAGTGCCATCACCGTGCGCGCCGCGGCTGCTGAGTATACGTTGCGGCAAACGGTCGATATTGAGGTTTTGACCTCCGACAAGGTTCCTCTGATCGCCCCAACCGACTTGAATAGCAGTGAAACCTATCGCTACGACGAATCCAATGTGCTGGCCAAGCAACGGGAAGAGGAAGCCCTCCAGGAGCAACTCTATGACCGACTGGCCCAGCAAATTATCTTTCGCCTGGCGCCCCTTGACCGGGATCGCATTGACCGGCTGAAACAGGAAGCGGAACAGACCCGCGATCAAGACAGTGGCCAACCATGAAGACCCAGGCCCACCAGCTATCCCAGCTTCTCCAGAAAGGCTTGTCACCTGTTTACCTGGTGTCAGGCGATGAGCCCCTACTGGTTCAGGAATGCTGCGACCAGATCCGGAAGACTGCGCGGGAAGCGGGCTATCAGGACCGGGTAACCTTCCACGCCGACCAGCAGCTGGACTGGAACCGCGTGGGCGAGGAGTTTGGTGCGCTATCGCTGTTTGCCGAAAAACGCCGTATCGAAATACACCTGCCTACCGGCAAATTGGGTGATGGCCGCGCCGTTCTTGAAAGCGTGCTGCAGAATCCTCCTGACGACATTGTGCTGCTACTGATCAGCGCACGGCTGGATGCCGCCGAAACCCGCCGGAAGTGGTACAAGGAATTGCAGGACAAAGGCGTACACGTGCCGGTATGGCCCATAGATACGGATAAATTCCCGGGTTGGCTGCAACAGCGGGCTCGCAACCATGGCCTCAGCCTTACCCGCGGCGCACTGGACATCCTGGCGGAACGCCTCGAGGGCAACCTCCTGGCGGCAAGTCAGGAACTGGATCGCCTGGCGTTATTGGGCACCGGCGCCACCATCGACGAAGACACCGTCGAACAGGCTGTTCAGGACAGCTCCCGCTTCAACGGTTTTGAGCTGGTGACAGAACTCCTCGCTGGCCGGGCCGCCCACGCTCGCAAAATCGTCGGGGTACTGCAGCAGGAAGGCGAGAACCCGCTGGGATTGCTGGCGGTGCTGACACGGGACCTGAACCTCACCATGGAGCTGAATATCGCCGCGGCCAAACGGGAGAATACTGCCGGCTTCCTCAAGAAGCGCGGAGTGTTCCAGCCCCAGCGCGCAAAGGCCGTTGAACAAGCGGCGAGACGCCTGAACCGCCACCAGCTCAATACCGCACTGGAACTATGCAGCACCACCGATAGGGCCGCCAAAGGCTTTGATACGCTCTCCCCCTGGCACTACCTGCAAGACCTGATCACCTTGCTTGCAAGACCCGCCTGACTCCGCGAAATGGCCGTCATCCGGCTTGACAGTTTTCGATATTCAGTAGCATCGTATAGTTGTTAACTGTTAAAGGAGGTGCGTGATATGAGCTTCCAGGACGAACTGAAAAAACTGTCCGAAAAGATTAAACAGTACCGTGACGAAGCACGGGTTCAGATGCATCTGGCCCATGAGGACGTGAAAGACGAGTGGGACGATCTGGAGAAGGACTGGGAACGGTTTCGGAGCAAACTCGATCACATCCTTCACGACGCCGAAGATGCATCAAAAGAGGCTCGCGAGACCGCTCATAAGCTGGGCGAAGATTTGAGAACGGGTTACCAGAATCTGCGCAACCGAAAGAAGTGAAGTGTTAACCAGTTAACATAATGCAACAAATAGCCACACAGAGGCTCTCTCCCTTTGGAGCCTCTGTGTCATACTTCTCAATTATAAATGAATAAACCGTCATTTTTCTGACCGGCCAGATCTAACCACTTCCTTTCCTGGCCCGATCAGCAAAGGCGCTGTCACGCGCTGAGAGGTATAAATGGCCTATGAAAACTAAAAACGTTGTTTTGGTCGCACTGGCGGCCTTGCTTATCCCGTCTCTCGTCATCAGCCAGAACACCCGCTTCAGTGACCCGGACACCGTTGTAAAAAACGAGTTCTGGGGCAACCTTTATGCCCAAGGCGGCAACTCCTTCTTCTGTGACACACCCTTCAAAAATAAAGGCTTTGTCCTTACGGAAGGCTATGTCTACCCTCTGGCAGAAGTTCGCAATGCACTTGGGTGCGGCACCAGCAGCCAATGCGACGATGACGACAGATACCGGCAGATTGCATCGGACCTTCATAACATGGTCCCCGTGCGCAGTCGCATTGAAATGTCCCGGAGAAACGCGATTTACGAAGAATTGGGCAATGCAAGCAGCCCGGACGAGTGCGGAATTCGCGAGAGTGCGCAGTTTTTTGAACCCCCGCAAAAGGTAAAAGGCGATATCGCCCGCACGGTTGCCTATATGGTGGACACCTATGACCTGCCCTGGGCAGGCGCTTCCCGGGTGTTCAAGAGCTGGAATCAGATCGATCCACCGGATGATCGAGAGCTTGTCCGCCATCGCCAGGTGGCCGACATTCAAGGTAACGAAAACCCGTTTGTTCTTGATCCAGGCCGGATAGAAAACCTGTAAGCGAGTATATAGAGCAGCACAAAAAAGGCAGGCCCGCGGGCCTGCCTTTTTGTTCACCGCTGACTACTCAGAACTCCTCAGCCGTCAGAGCCATCATTGAGTCGCTACCACTGCGAATGCCCTCAGCCAGTGCGACGGTCTTCGGCAGCAATCGGTCGAAGTAGAAGCGTGCGCTCTTCACCTTGCCGGTGTAGAAGCCAGAGGTGTCGCCATCGGCCTTCGGTGCCGCCACTTTAACCATTTTGGCCCACATATAGCCGAGAGCCGTCAGGCCAAACAGGTCGAGGTAGTCCACGGAGGCCGCGCCCACAGCGTCCGGGTTATCCCCAGCCTGCTTGATCACATGCTCAGTCACATCCGACAGGCGCTCAAATGCTGCAGCCAGTGGCTCCAGGTAGGGGCGCAGGTTTTCGTCGCTGCTGCTTTCCTCGATGAAGGTGGCCACGTCCTCAGCAAATAGCTCATAAAGCTTGCCCTGGCTGCCGACCACTTTCCGACCCATCAGGTCCAGCGCCTGGATGCCGTTCGTGCCTTCGTAGATCTGCGTTATGCGGCAGTCGCGAACCAGTTGTTCCTGGCCCCACTCCCGGATAAAGCCGTGACCGCCGAAAACCTGCTGGCCCATGATACAGGCGTCCAGGCCACGATCGGTCAGGAAAGCCTTCGCTACCGGTGTCAACAGCGCCACCATGCCCTCGGCATGCTTGCGGCGCTCGTCATCGTCGGAATACTTGGCGATATCCAGCCACTGAGCAACATAGGTAGAGAACGCGCGCCCTCCTTCCACATACCCTTTCATGGTTAGCAGCATGCGGCGCACATCAGGGTGGACCAGGATCGGGTCCGCAGCTTTTTCCGGCTGCTGGGCACCCGTGGGAGCTCGGCTCTGGATACGCTCCAGAGCGTATTCACGAGCACTCTGCAGCGATGCTTCAGCAGCACCAACACCCTGGATGCCCACGCCCAGACGCTCATAGTTCATCATGGTGAACATGGCGGCCAGTCCCTTGTTCTCCTCACCAACCAGCCAGCCCCTGGCGCCGTCGAAGTTCATCACGCAAGTAGCGGACCCCTTGATGCCCATTTTTTTCTCGAGGGAACCGCAGCTCAGGCTATTGCGCTCGCCAAGGGAGCCGTCTTCGTTGACTGCAAACTTGGGCACCAAAAACAGGGAAATCCCCTTGGGGCCCTTGGGCGCATCCGGCAGCTTCGCCAACACCAGGTGGATGATGTTCTCCGCCATGTCGTGCTCGCCCCAGGTAATGAAAATCTTGGTGCCCGTTACACTGAAGGAGCCATCGCCATTAGGCTCGGCCTTGGTGCGGATAATCCCCAGATCCGTGCCCGCATGAGGTTCCGTCAGGTCCATAGCGCCTGACCAGGTACCCGCGTACATATTAGGCAGGTATTTTTCCTTGAGCTCCTGACTGCCATGGGCGTCCAGGGCCAGGCAGGCGCCCGCCGTCAGCATCGGGGCTAGGCCAAAGGCCATGTTGGCCGCCTGCATCATCTCCTCAAACTGGGCAACCAGAGTTTTTGGCATGCCCATACCGCCAAACTCCGGGTTGCCGCCCAGGCCGTTCCAGCCACCCTCAACGATGGTCTGGTAGGCCTCGCGAAACCCCTCGGGTGTGGACACGTCGCCGTCATTCCACTTACAGCCTTGCTCATCGCCCTCGCGGTTCAGAGGAGCCAGCACACCACTGGTAATCTTACCGGCTTCTTCCAGAATGGCATCGGCAGTGTCCGGGTCAACGTTCTCTGCCACTTTGGGCAGAGACGCCCAAAGAGCCGGCGCATCAAATACTTCATTCAGGACAAAGCGCATGTCACGTAAAGGTGCCTGATAATCAGCCATCTCAAAACTCTCCACAATTCAGTCAGTCTGCGAAGTGAACAACGATGGACCTTCGGCCCTGATCACTTCCTCGGCTATGTGTCCGCACAGGTTATATTTATGGTGGCCTATTCTACCCTATTGGAGCCCCCAACTCATGGAGCACCGGCGGCCATGTCATCAAAAAAGCCCGCCTCCTGGGAGAGCGGGCTTTTAGAGTTCCGTGAAACCCGCCTTAGAGGGCGAAGGCTTCTTCCGGCATGTCCATCAGGCTGTCTGAGCCCGCCAGCATGCTTTCCGCATGCCCTTTGGCCCGCGGCAGCATGCGCTTGAAGTAGAAGCGCGCTGTCTGAACCTTGGCGTTATAGAACATTTCCTCGGTGGTACCTTCCACCATCTTGTCCAGCGCCACCTTGGCCATACGGGCCCAAAGATAGGCGAAAACAGCGTAACCGGAGTACATCAGGTAGTCCACGGAGGCCGCGCCAACTTCTTCGCGGTTCTTCATGGCGGACATGCCAACCTTGGTGGTCAGTTCGCCCCACTCCTTGTTCATGGCGGCCAACGGCTCAACGAATTCTTTCAACTGCTCGTTGTCGGCGTTTTCCTTACAGAACACGTGAACCTGCTTGGTGAAACCTTTCAGGGATTCACCTTGGGTCATCAGTACTTTGCGACCGAGAAGATCCAGCGCCTGAATACCGGTGGTGCCTTCATAGATCATGCCGATACGGGAATCACGAACGTTCTGCTCCATACCCCACTCGGAGATAAACCCGTGACCACCGAATACCTGCATACCCAGGTTGGCTGCTTCGTAACCGATCTCGGTCAGGAACGCCTTGGCGATCGGGGTGAGGAAGCCCAGGGCTTCATCAGCCGCTTTGCGATCTTCCTCGGTCTTACCGCTGTGAACGATATCAGCCTGCTGTGCGGTCAGGTAAATCAGAGCACGGGCGCCTTCTGCAACCGCTTTCTGGCTCAGCAGCATGCGACGAACATCCGGGTGAACGATAATCGGGTCAGCGATACCCTCGGGGTTCTTCGGACCACTCAGCGAGCGCATGGCCAGACGGTCTTTGGCGTAGGCCAGGGAGCCCTGGAAGCCAAGCTCAGCAGCACCCAGACCCTGGATCGCGGTACCAATACGCGCCGTGTTCATAAAGGTGAACATGCAGTTCAGGCCCCTGTTCTCAGGCCCGATCAGCCAGCCTTTGGCACCGTCGAAATTCATCACACAAGTGGCGTTGCCGTGAATACCCATCTTGTGCTCGATGGAACCACAGGAAACGGCATTGCGCTCACCGGAAGAGCCGTCGTCATTCGGCAGAAGCTTGGGCACGATAAACAGGGAAATGCCCTTGGTACCTTCAGGAGCGCCTGGCAGCCGGGCCAGCACAATGTGGACGATGTTTTCGGCCATGTCATGCTCACCAGCGGAAATGAAAATCTTGGTGCCGGTGATGCTGTAGGTGCCGTCTGCATTGGGCTCAGCCTTAGAACGCAGCGTGCCCAGGTCGGAACCGCAATGAGGCTCGGTCAGACACATGGTGCCGGTCCACTCGCCGCTGATCAGCTTGGTGAGGTAAGTCTGCTTCTGCTCTTCAGTGCCGTGGGCTTCAATGGTGTTGGTCGCACCGTGGCTGAGGCCGGGATACATGCCCCAGGACCAGTTGGCGGTACCCACCATCTCGCTCATTACCAGGCCAAGAGAGTGTGGCAGGCCCTGGCCACCATAGTTGGGATCAGCGGTCATGGACGGCCAGCCGCCTTCCACGTACTGCTGATAGGCCTCTTTGAAGCCGGTTGGCGTTTTCACGCCGTCTTCGCTCCAGGTGCAGCCTTCTTTATCGCCCACCTGGTTCAGCGGAGACAGAACCTGCTCACAGAACTTGGCACCTTCCCCGATGATGGCATCGACCATATCCGGAGTTGCATCTTCGGCGCCTTCCAGATTGGCGTAGTGCTGCTCGCTGTCCAGCAGCTCGTTCATTACGAATTTAATGTCACGCAGGGGCGCTTTGTAGTCAGGCATGGAATCCACCTCAGGTTTTCGGTCTCAGCTGCGACACGGTCACAACACTCAGCCTCGGGATTTACTCATACGCTCAGCAAGAGAAGCTGAACGCCAATAAAACACTTGTTTGAAACATACGTTTAGAGGCACAGAATTGTCAATAGGCGCAATCAAAATTTGTGTTGTGTTTTGTCGCGAATGTGTACCGATGGCTTAAGCACACGGGGAGGTTTTAGACTAAAAAGCAGCTTGTTTTCAGGCTGTTGCCCGGAAGGATGAAGAGGGATTGGCGCTTACATCATTGCTCCCGACGCCGGAGATGACCTGATAGGCATTCGTCGCTTCCTGCAACTGCTTTGCACTGCTTTCGTCACCCGCCTGGTCCTCGGACACTTCAGATTGCCCGGACTCGTCAGTGCGACCCAACTCTGAGGAGAGTTCAGCTTGTGCCTGCAGCATCAACTGCATGGCCTCTGCCGCCACTGCCCGGTCTTGTGGGGAAGGCTCTGCCGGCGCCAACGCTGCGGCCCTGACCACACGCATTTTATCGATTGTCGCCTGGGGATCTCCCCGCACGGGCGAGGTGCTGATCGAGACCTCGCCACCAACAGCGTACTGGGCACCGTCGGGGCCCCGTTCATAGACGTAGGAAATGGAACCGGCGTACTGGCCGCCAACCGCCTGATGGGCTGCCTCATGGGCACGAACCTCACGGTCCCTGGCTTTCAGTTCCGTAAGCTGTTTCAGCTCTGCCTCATCCAGGCCCTGAGCATCCTCTACGCTGGAACCCTGCGAGCGGGTACGATCCTCCGCAGCATTATCGTCAGCTACGCGGCCGGACCCGGAGGTTTCAGGAGATGTTCGAGATGAAGGTGATTCATCCGAAGATGGCCGGAGAGGGGCACCCGCAGCTGCGTCTCCCGAGCCAACGGAAGGCGCAGGAAAGGCAGGAGCCATTGACGGAAGGGAGCCCGAAATCATCATGTCAGCAGACTGGCCGTCGAATCCAAAGGACCTGAACAGGGCTCGGACGCCCTGAGAGGGTTCAGGCAGTAATATCCAGAAGCGTTCCCAGGGTTTCGTCGGCGGTTTTCACTACCTGGGCCGAGGCTTCAACGCTGCGCTCGTACAGTTTCAGATCAATGATCGGTTCCGCGAGGCCACCGACACCTTCTGCCGTGCCCTGGGGGCCATCAACACCGCCACGGGCAATCCTGCGGGCGGCATTTTCCATGCCTTGCATGCCGTCCTGGATACCCTGAATACCAATGCCTAATGTATTGCTGATCATAACCGCGCAGCCCAATGACCATATATTGACACCAGTAAGCCACAAATTTGGTCAATTTTCAAACAAAACGGCAACATCCAGGGCTTCGGCCAGCTCCTTCGGGTCGGCACGCTTCTGCCATGGCAACACCCCCAGGCATGGCGCGGGCAGGTTCTGAATCAGATAATCGAGGGTTTCCTGCTCACAGTTCATGGCCGTGGGGTCCGGCCGATTGGCCACCCAGCCTGCGACAGGCAAGCCATCACGGCGGATAGCTTCAGCGGTTAACAGTGCATGGTTGATACAGCCCAGTTTCAGGGGTACCACCATAATGACAGGCATACCCAGAGCGACAGGCATGGCGGCGTATGTTTCACGATCATTGAGTGGTACCCGCCAGCCGCCGGCACCCTCCACCAACAGTAAATCCGCGGGACGCATCTGCAACCCGCGGCAAAATCCGACCAGCCGTTCCGCCGTGAGGTGCCGACCCGCCTGGGCAGCTGCCACATGGGGCGCGATGGCGGGCTGTAAGGCTACCGGGTTCACCTGATCGTAAGGCAACGGTTCCGACATGGACTCCATCAGTATCAGCGCATCTTCATTGCGCAGCCCCTCCGGTGTTTCGTCGCAACCAGACGCCACCGGTTTCATCGCAAGCGTTTTCTTCCCCAGGGTAGCGGCCGCCTCAAGAATCGCAGCAGACACCAGCGTTTTCCCCACGCCGGTGTCGGTACCCGTCACAAAGTAACTCTTTCTGGCCATAGATCAATGAATCCCCATGTCAGTCCGGCAGACGGCAACCCAGCCATGCCGATGTGTAAGTGGCCTGTATCCGGCGTTCCCCGTCTCGCGGATAATAACGGCACATGGCCCGCAAACGGCCAGGCGCGGTCGCGCTTTGCCGCCGCGAGGCGCCTTTGTACCCGGCGCCGATAGCCTTGAGCTCCGCCAGCAGAGCCAGCGGCGAGGGATAATCCAGTGAAATGGTCTCGATCGCAAGTTGCGGAGCCGGGAGCGTTTCAAATGCCTGCTCCCGAAAACGCGCTTCCGATTCAAAACGATTCACATGCTGGTGCCCGGGGTCTGCCCGGTGCCATGCTTCCCGAAGTTCGTCGAGGGTACCCTCCAGCAATGTCGACACCAGTAGCCGACCGCCTGGGCGCAGAACCCGGCGGCATTCAGCAAGCACACCGGCCGGGTCACGGCACCACTGAATCATCAAATTGCTGAAGACCACGTCCACACTGTTATCCGGCAACGGCAACGCCTCGGCATCCGCCTCGATCCACCGAATGCCGCTCGGGTTGGCAGATCGGGCGTAACGAAGCATTCCCGCAGCAATATCAACGCCGGTCACCTGGCTCCCCGGAATCGACGCCAACTGCCCTGTAAACCACCCAGTGCCGCTACCCAGATCGAGTATCTGGAGTCCATCTGCGCTTTGGGCCTGATGCAGCCCTTCCTTCAACTGGTCCAGCAAGACCTGGCCCATATAGCGCTGCAGCCGGGCAGCGGGATTGTAGGTATGGGAAGCTGAGCCGAAATCGCGGGCAATTGTGGATTTCGGAGGCACCCAGTCGTGGATATTGGATGTTACAGGGTCCATTCAACCTCCTTGCCGAAAACAAACTGAAGGATTTCGTCATGGCAACGCGAAAGCGCCTGCCCTCGAGGCCAATGGGTCATACCGGCTACCCTAACGACCTTGGCGGCTGGAGACGGATGAAACGAGTGCTCCCAACATTCAACGACCACATCGTTGCTCGCCTGAAGATGCAGCGTCGGCACTGGTAAAGCACCCCACAGAGACCGCTGATCTTCGCTGCCCAACCAGTCCAGGCCCCGAACCAGGTTCACGTCGCTGACAGAAGGCCCTCGCGCAAGCCAGGGGCGCAGTTCCTGCCGGGCTTGCGACTCATCATGGCTGCCGTGAATCAAAAGTCGCTGAAAGCGCCGCCAGGCAAGGCCGGCGTTTTGCGACACCTGTTCCCGGAATGTCTCAAAAGTATCCACTTCCATCCCTGTGGACCCCTGCTCCCCAGCCACAAAGCGGGGAAACCCCGCCAGAGTGATTGCCTTGCGGACCTGGGGACAACTGCGTGAGGCAGCCGCCATTACCACCTGCGCCCCCTGGGACCAACCCGCCCAAACTGACGGGCACGGATAACGCTCCAGCAGATAATCCGCCACCCCCGTGACCGAGTCGCATCGGGACATCAGGGCGTCGTTCAGCGATATCAGATGAATCTCCCCTGGCCAACGATCAAACAACGGAAGCAACATGGCGGCATCGACACCCCAACCACCCACAACCACCAGCGGGATTCGTGATTCCACAGCGTTCATACCACCTCTGCAGAGGGCCTGTTCAGTAGTGAACGGCAGTCCGCCAATGCGGACAGCAACGTTGCCAGGTCTTCCGAAGAGTGCGCAGCGCTGAAGGTGACCCGCAAACGAGCCTGGCCTTCCGGCACAGTCGGCGGCCTGATCGCCGTAACCATTAGCCCCCTCTCCTCCAGGGCCTGGCTCAATGCCAGGGCTGCCCAGTTGTCGCCCACCATGATTGGCTGAATTGGTGTGCGCGATGGCATCAACTCATAGCCCAGTGCCGATGCCTCCTGGCGAAACTCTGAGATCAGCATCTGCAGGTGACTGCGACGGCTATCTTCCCGTTCGATCAGGTCAAAGCTGGCACAGGTGGCCAGAGCGATGGCCGGAGGCATGGCGGTGGTGTAGATATAGGTGCGGGCCTTCTGTACCAGGAAATCCATCAACAGCTGCGGGCCAGCCACAAAGGCGCCACTGGTGCCCACAGCCTTTCCCAGGGTGCCGATCAATATGGGCACGTCCTCCTCGGACAATCCCTGCTCCATCAGGCTGCCCCGCCCCTGGGGCCCCAGGACGCCCAAACCATGGGCGTCATCCACCACCAGAAGGGCCTCGTGCGCCCGGCACAGTGCCGCCAACTCCCTCAATGGTGCGATATCCCCGTCCATGCTGAATACGCCGTCTGTCACCACCAACTTGTGGCCACCGGTAGCGGCAAGCATGTCAGTCAGGGCACTCATATCACCGTGGCGATAACGACGCACCCTGGCGCGGCTGAGAACACAACCATCGATGATGGAGGCATGGTTCAGGCGATCAGAGAAGATGGTATCGCCACGGCCAGCCAGCGCAGAGATAACGCCCATATTGGCCATGTAGCCGGTCGAAAAAAACAGCGCAGCACTGCGGCGGGTAAATTCCGCTAGCCGCAGTTCCAGTTGGTGGTGGGCATCGTGGTGACCGCAAATCAGATGCGAAGCGGCACCGCCAAAACCGGTGTTTGGCATGGCCTCAGTGGCAGCCTTGATAATCCCGGGGTGATTCGCCAGCCCCAGGTAATCGTTGCTGCAGAACGACAGTAGCGGCACGCCATCGGAAACCAACGCGGGCTGCTGGGGGCCGCTGATCTGGCGGCGGGTGCGGTAAAGCCCCGCCTGTTTTCGCTCTTCCAGCTCTGCTGCAAAGTCACGCATGGCCAGCCCTCACAGACATGCTGTCTGCCTATGCAGACTCACGGGTGGCATCGTAGAACATGTGACGGGTCTGTTCGTATTCGACCGCTTCAACGATAGCTTCTTCCGCTTCCTGTTCGGTGCAGGACTGCTCGCGCTCTTCAGGCCGAATGCCCAGACGCTTGAACAACTCGCGGTCCGCATCCGCCTCGGGGTTGGCGGTCGTCAGCAGCTTCTCGCCATAGAAAATCGAGTTCGCACCAGCCAGGAAGCACAGGGACTGCATCTGCTCATTCATATTTTCACGGCCCGCAGACAATCGCACGTGCGAGGCAGGCATCATGATCCGAGCAACAGCGATGGTGCGGATAAAGTCGAACGGGTCCAGATCTTCCACATTTTCCATCGGCGTTCCTGCCACCTTCACCAGCATGTTCACCGGCACGCTCTCCGGATGGTGGGGCAGATTCGCCAACTGAACCAGAAGGCCAGCACGATCGTCAGGGTCTTCTCCCATGCCCACGATGCCGCCGCAGCATACTTTCATGCCTGCATTACGGACATTCTCGAGGGTGTCCAGCCGGTCCTGATAGGTGCGGGTGGTAATGATATGGCTGTAGTACTTTTCGGACGTATCCAGATTGTGGTTGTAGTAATCCAGCCCGGCTTCGGCCAGCTCGTCGGCCTGTTCCTGCTTCAGCATGCCGAGAGTCATGCAGGTTTCCAGGCCCAGGGATTTCACCTGGCGCACCATATCCACGACATATTCCATGTTTTTCTTCGACGGGCTACGCCAGGCCGCCCCCATACAGAAACGGGACGCGCCCTTTGCCTTGGCGGCCTTGGCCTCAGCAACCACTTTTTCAATTTCCAGCAGTTTTTCCTTTTCCAGGCCGGTGTTGTAATGACCGCTCTGGGGACAGTATTTACAGTCCTCCGGGCAGGCACCGGTCTTGATGGACAGGAGCGTGCTGATCTGCACTTCATTCGGGTCGAAATGCTCACGATGGACGCTCTGAGCCCGGAACACCAGGTCATTGAATGGCAGTTCGAACAACGCACGGGCTTCCTGCATGGTCCAATCGTGGCGCGGTGAGGTAGAAGGCGCGGTAGAAGGCGCTATAGAGGGTGCATCGGCGTGTGCGGTGGCAGTCATGATTCAGTCCTGTTAACTTTACCGGGATTCTGGTTTACGGATTGAACAGATGATAAAGGGACTGAAATCGCTGTCAACCTTGATCACACCAAAGGTTAACAGCGCGAAACGGATTCCGCGCGCTCAAATCAGCATCAAGGGCTTATTTCAGCTGCGCGGCGGGCAATGCGTGGCCTGCCTGGAACCGCATGCCCATTTCGGGCTCTGCACTCCCTGCCGGCAGGACTTGCCCGCCAACCACTCGCACTGCCGCTGCTGCGCACTGCCTATCGCCTACGCTGGCGATGAACTCATCTGCGGTCAGTGCCTGAAAGACCCACCGCCCTTCAGCCGAATCGTCGCGCCCTGGCGCTATCGATTCCCGGTTGACGGTATGGTCCAGCGCTACAAATACAATGGCCAACGCGCCTATGCCCGCCCCCTGATCCAGGATCTGAGCACTCATCTGACATTGATGCTGGAGACCCATCCTGAACGCACGCCGGACCTGCTTCTGGCCAGCCCGATGCATCCGGCCCGTCGACGAAAACGAGGATTCAATCAAGCGGCGGATATTGCAGAGCACATCAGCCGTCAATCGGGCATTCCCTGGAGCGCTGACCTTGTCGTCAGGAACCGGCGCACCCGGCCACAACGAGGACTGAACCGCGAAGAGCGCCTGGCCAACCTGCGGGGAATCTACCAGGTTACCCGTATACCACCGGCCAGCATTGCCATCGTTGATGACGTGGTCACCACCGGCGCCACTGCACGAAGCCTGACTGAAGTGCTGCTTGAGGCCGGCGCCAGGGAGGTTCAGATCTGGGCGCTGGCAAGAACCCCCGGATAAAGGTATGCAAACGCATTAGTCGGCGAGCTGCCCTGCCACTTCATCCGCAATGGCCAAAGCAGCCGTTAATCCCGGCGACTCAATGCCGAACAGGTGCACCAGTCCGGCAACACCGTGCCGACGTTCTCCGGCGATCCGGAAATCCGCAAACCCACCATCCGGGCCAGCAAGCTTGGGACGAATGCCGGCATAGGCGGGCTGCAGGCGGGACTCGTCCAATGCTGGCCACCAACGGCGAATACTTTCAGCAAACGACCTTGCCCGACCGGGGTCAACCGAGAGGTCCACTCGCTCTATCCATTCAACATCGGGCCCGAATCGAGCCTGGCCCGCTAGATCAAGCGTCAGGTGAACGCCGAGGCCGCCTGGTTCAGGGATCGGGTATACCAATGAACGGAAGGGGTGGCGACCGGAATAGCTGAAGTAGACACCTCGGGCCAGCCACTGGCGGGGCGCGATATCCGCTGGCACTCCCTGCCAGCTCGTGGCCAATGGTACTGCTCCGAGGCCGGCTGCGTTCACCACCCGTTGCGCCCTGAGCTCACAGGGCGCCGGCCCTCCAACCTGCAACCGATGCTCTCCGTCACAGGTCGCCGCATGTTCTACAGGCGCCTGGCGGACCAAATGGCCACCGTAGTCCTCCAGCTCTCCCAGCAACGACAGCATCACACCATGACTGTCTACAATGCCCGTTTCCGGTGAGTACAACGCCTCCTGGGCGGTCACGTCCGGCAGAGACACCCGCAGGGCCCTGCGGGTTACCCGCTGGAGCGGAACACCGTTGCGAAGGGCCTGACTGGCGATAGTGTCGAGCCTCTCCACCTGCGACGCGCCATTGGCCACAATCCACTTGCCGGTTTTGCGGTGGTCGATGCCACGGGTCTGACAGTACTCATACAACATCCGACGACCACGAACACACAACCGGGCCTTGAGGGAGTCCTCGGGATAGTAGATCCCAGCATGGATAACCTCACTATTGCGGGACGACACCCCTTCGCCAAAGTGAGCGCCGGATTCCAGCACCAGCACCTCCCTGCCCTGCTTGGCCAGCGTCCTGGCCACTGCGAGGCCGACAATGCCGGCACCGACGACCACGGTATCTGCCTGTACTATGTCTCGCCCTGTCATCTGCTTTAACGTCACCCGCGTTGTGTTTCGATCGTTTGTCAGCATCACCAACACGCTCGTTGGCTAAAAAGCCCGAATCGCATTACGGTGTCGCCCCCGAAACGTTATACTTGGCCGTGAATTGAGTGCACGGAGCAGGGAACCGATGTCTGACAGGAAGCAGTTTATTATTGTAATGCTGGTGGCGGCCATATTTGTTGGCTGGCTTGGCTGGCGAGGCTTTGAAGTCATCAGCCTGAACCAGGCACTGAAGGCCGATGAAATGGTGGCCAACTATCCTTATCAGCATCGCGTTCTCCGGGTTGAAGGAGGGACCGCCATCATGAGCTCACTGCGCTCCCATGAAACCTCGACGCACGAAGCACTCACCACCATTTTTCCGAGCATGCGTAACCTGGGAGACAATGATCGTGACTGGCAACGGGCCGAGCGTGAACTGGCCCAGGTCCAGGCCCAGGCAGGCAACATCGTCCTCAGCGCGTCTGGCATTGATCGGGTGCGATGGGAACTGGACGAAAACTGGTATCACCTCGCCAGCATGAAGTCCCAACAGAATTCGAGATACTAAACCTTATTTATGACCGAAACCTCCAGCCATCCTTACGACGCCCTTACCCCCGATACCATTCTTGATGCCCTGGAAGACGCCGGATTTGTGGTCAGTGGACGCCTGTTTGCCCTCAACAGCTACGAGAACCGTGTTTACCAGATTGGTATTGAAGACCAGCCACCGATAATCGCCAAGTTTTACCGTCCGGGGCGCTGGAGCGAAGCCCAGATCCGGGAAGAACATCAGTTTACCGTCCAGTTGCTCAACGCCGATATTCCGGTCGTGGCGCCCATGGCTATGCCCTCCGGCGATACACTGGGCCGTTGCGGGGACTTTCTGTTTGCCGTATTTCAGCAGCGGGGCGGGCAGGCGCCCGACACCAGCGTGACAGATACCCTGTACCGCCTCGGCCAGTGGCTGGGCCAGCTCCACAATATCGGTGACACTGAGCCCTTCAACCATCGCCCGGTTATGTCGATTCTTTCGGGCATTGAGGATAACAATCGGTTCCTTACGGAAAACCGCTGGATTCCAGATGACCTTCGGCCAGCGTGGGACTCGCTGATTCCCGATCTTGTCGACCACTGCGCCCGTCGGATCGATGACGCTGGCGAGGTGCACTCCCTGAGAATTCATGGTGACTGCCACGCCGGCAACATCCTCTGCCGCGAGGAACAGATGCTGTTTGTCGACCTGGACGATTGCCGTACCGGGCCTGCGATTCAGGATTTGTGGCTGTTACTGAACGGTGATGACGTTGAACGTGGCCAGCAATTTGGTGAACTACTGGAAGGCTACGAGATGTTCCGCGATTTCAATCGTCGTGAGCGTCATCTGATTGAACCCATGCGCTGCTTCCGGCAGATTTCCCACTGCACCTGGCTGGCCAAGCGCTGGGACGACCCGGCCTTCCCGCGTTTCTTCCCCTGGTTTGCCCAGCCGCGTTTCTGGTCCGACCAGATCCTGTCACTTCGGGAACAACTGGCGGCGCTACAGGCCCCTTCCATTCATGTACCCGGCCAATATTGAGGCCACTATTACCGACAGACCGGAGACCAACCGATGAGCCAAAGTGAGGCCCGATTTACCGTCCGCAGCCTGATTGTCACTGCCATTGCCACCATCATCGTTACCATCGTGGTTTTGGAGGCCAGCGGGCGGATTGATCATGCCGAGAATAAGGATCATGTGCCGGTGGGGGAATTTGAGGCCGTTCACATCAAACCTGGCGAAGAGTTCCGCATGTCGCCCAAGTCATCGGAACTCCACGCTGTCTGCGAACAGGGGTATCTGGCCATCGCCGCCGATGTGGACCCGGAGTTCCGGGGCATCCTCGTTGATTACAAGAACCGGGGCGTACGCTGCAGCCGAGGCCCGACACCCGCACACGACAGGCCTGTCAATGAGGGCCAGGAGCCAGCAGACAATGGCTGACAGGAACAAAAAACCGGGCCAGGCGCTGGACCGTCTGTTCGCCACTGAACGGGAAACCGGAGAATTCCGGTTTGACACATCGGTGGCTCGGGTATTTCCGGACATGATCCGGCGCTCAGTACCGGGTTACACCACGATTATTCCGATGATTGAAGTGATCACCGAACAGTATGCCCGCCCGGGCAGTCACTGCTACGATCTCGGCTGCTCTCTCGGCGCCTCCACTCTGGCCATGCGCCATGGCATTGGGGACCGCGACTGCACCCTTACAGGCGTGGACAACTCGGCTGCCATGATTGAGCGTTGCGAGCATTATATTGCTCTGGACGACCACCCATTGCCGGTTTCGCTGCGGTGCGAGGACATCCTCGACACCCCGATTGAGAACGCGTCGGTGACCACCCTGAACTTCACACTGCAGTTCGTGGCGCCAGACAGACGCGCAGAACTGATGGCTCGCATCGCCGACGCCACACTGCCCGGCGGAGTACTGATCCTCTCCGAGAAAATTCGCTTTGAATCCGATTCCGAGCAATCGACACAGACCCAACTCCATCACGAGTTCAAACGGGCCAACGGCTATTCCGACCTGGAGATCAGTCAGAAGCGTTCCGCCCTGGAACAGGTACTGATACCGGAAACCCTGGCCGAACACCGTGAGAGACTGATAAACGCAGGATTTAGTCAGGTTATGGTGTGGTACCAGTGTTTCAACTTTGTCTCCATGCTCGCCATTAAATCGCACTGAACGGAGCCTCCATGACGACCTTCAACTGGCAGGGGTGCTTTGCCCCGCTGCTTGACGATCTTGATAGCCGTGGCCTTGAGCGCTGGCGAAAGCAACTGCAGCAACAGCTACAAAAGCGCTTTGACGACAACCCTCATGGGGATATTGCCCGATGGAACCGGGCTCTGGACACCCTGCCCCACATTGGTGATGCCACGGCGAACCTGAACCAGTCGGCCATTACCCTGAACTCCGACCAGCCCCTCAGCACAGAAGACCGTGCAAAGCTCGAAGAAGGGCTGCGAGGACTGATGCCCTGGCGTAAGGGCCCGTTCGAATTCTTTGGCACCTATATCGATACCGAATGGCGTTCTGACTGGAAATGGGACCGCGTCGCTCCCTACCTGTCAGACCTGAGTGGTCGGCAGATACTGGATGTCGGTTGCGGCTCTGGCTATCACTGTTGGCGCATGCTGGGCGAAGGAGCCGGCCGGGTGATTGGCATCGACCCAGGACTGTTATTCCTGTTCCAGTTTCTCAGCGTCAAACAGTATGCAGGCCAGGAGCAGCGCATTGATCTGCTCCCGGTGCGCGTAGAGGATCTGCCGCCAAAGCTGGAAGCATTCGACACCACTTTCTCAATGGGTGTGCTCTACCACCGTCGCTCACCACTTGATCACTTACTGGAACTGAAAGACACACTCCGCCCGGGTGGCGAACTGGTGCTGGAAACGCTGATAGCGGATGGGCCGGAAGGTTACAGCCTGATGCCGGAGGACCGCTACGGCCAGATGCGCAACGTCTGGTTCCTGCCCAGCTGCGACACTCTGTTGCGCTGGCTGGACCGAACCGGTTTTTGCAACGCCCGCGTGGTGGATGTGACAGAAACCACGATCGAGGAGCAACGCAGCACTGACTGGATGCAATTCCAGTCGCTGCAGGACTTTCTCGACCCGGACGACCCAACGAAGACCGTGGAAGGTTATCCGGGTCCGAAAAGGGCGACGGTTATCGCGGACAAGCCCTGAAGGTGTCCGCGACAACCCAGGAAGGTTACTCGCCGAAGGGGTGGCGCAGAATGACCGTCTCTACCCGGTCAGGACCGGTGGAAATGATATCGATCGGTGCTTCGATCTGCTCTTCCAGGAAACGGATATAGGCCCTGGCGTTCTCCGGTAACTGGTCCAGGCCTGTCAGCCCGACCGTGCTCTCCTGCCAACCCGGAAGATCCGCATACACCGGCTCAATGTCCTTGTAGGTATCGCAACCGATCGGCGGGCGGGTAATCTCCCCGTTAGGCGTTTTGTAGCCAATGCACACCTTCACCGTATCCATGCCATCGAGCACGTCCAGCTTGGTCAGGCAGATGCCCGATACGCTGTTGATCTGGATGGCGTGGCGCAGTGCAACCGCATCAAACCAGCCACAACGGCGTGAACGCCCGGTGGTGGTGCCAATCTCGTTGCCCTTGACCGCCAGGTGATGGCCCATATCGTCAAACAGCTCGGTCGGGAACGGACCGGAACCGACACGAGTGGTGTAGGCCTTGGTGATCCCCAGCACGTAATCCAGGAACAACGGCCCAAAACCAGACCCGGTAGCCGTGCCGCCAGCCGTGGTATTTGAGGAGGTGACGTACGGGTAGGTACCCAGATCAATGTCCAGCAGCGAGCCCTGCGCACCTTCAAAGAGGATGTGTTCGCCGCGCTTGCGAAGGTCATGGAGGATATCCGTGACGTCGGCAGACATGGGCAGAATTTCCTCGCCCATGGTCATCAGTTCGGAAAACGCCTGATCAATGTCTTCGGGCTCTTCCTTGAAGTACTCGGTCAACACGAAGTTATGGTACGACATGATTTCCCGGAGCTTCTCTTCAAAGCTCTTCGGGTCACACAGATCTCCAACGCGAATCCCACGGCGTGAAACCTTGTCTTCGTAGGCCGGCCCGATACCGCGACCGGTGGTGCCAATTTTGTCGACACCTCGCGCTCGCTCGCGCGCCTGATCGATACGAACATGGGTCTTGAGGATGACCGGGCACGCCAGACTGATCTTCAAACGCTCCCGCACAGCAACCCCATTGCCTTCGAGTTCGCGGACTTCCTTCAGCAACGCTTCCGGAGAGAGCACGACGCCGTTGCCAATCAGGCACTGGACATTCTGGCGAAGAATGCCAGACGGAATCAGATGAAGGGCGGTTTTCTTACCTTCAATAACCAGGGTATGGCCGGCATTGTGGCCGCCCTGAAAGCGCACCACCGCCGCAACCTTATCGGTCAGCAGGTCAACAATCTTGCCTTTTCCTTCATCACCCCACTGGGTGCCCAGCACTACAACGTTTTTACCCATGACTCTCTCTCAGTGCGGCCCCGCCAATTGATGGGGTGCCCGCAGGTTTACCTGTAAATGAGTGGCCCGACCCCGAAGGTCATCAGTCCAACTGCTCCACGACCCACTGGCCGTCTCGCTTCACCAGGGCACGATCGCAATTGCGCGTGCCAGGATCAACGCCCTCGTCTTCCGGCAGGGCGCGGATAACCGTCTCCGTCATCCGCAGGCCGGAAATCACGCCATCCAGCGCAGGATCTTCGGTGGCTGGCGCCCATATGGCCTTGCCAGCGCGGCCGGTTCGCTGACCAAGTGAGACCAGCGCACGGATATCAAGACTAAAGCCCGTCGCCGGACGTGCACGGCCGAAATCACTGCCAATGGCATCGTAGCGACCGCCCTTGGCAACCGCGTCACCATGCCCCGGCACATAGGCCGCAAACACCAGCCCGGTATGGTAGTTGTATCCTCGAAGCTCACAAAAATCGAACCCGAAGCTTACCTCTGGATAGCTCGCGGACAGCATATCCGCCACTCGATCCAGTTGATCCAGCGCCTGACGAAGCGGTTCCGGCGCCCCTTCAAGAATGCGCTTTGCCTCACGCAGGGCATCCTTCCCACCGCTGACTCTGGCCAGCTCTCTGAGCATGCCGCCAGCAGAACCCGGTGGGCACCCGCCCAGCAATTCATCCAGTTCCGGCACAGACTTACGGGCCATGGCATCAAAGATGGCCGCGCCGGTATCGCGATCAAACCCGGCCTCTCCAACCAATGTCTCGTAGATCGCGACATGGGCAAGATCCAGATGGATTCTGGGCAAACCCGATACACGCAGGGTTTCAAGCATCAGGCTGATCACTTCCAGATCCGCCGATTCGGAGGCGCTACCAAACAGCTCGCAACCCGCCTGGATGGGCGTGCGCCCTGTCAGCATATGGCGCGGTCGGGTGTGGAGCACATGGCCGGCATAACACAGCCGCGTAATACCTTCCTGGCCAAGGGTATGGGCATCAATGCGTGCTGCCTGCGGCGTCATGTCCGCACGCAGCCCCATCATCCGGCCGGTCAGCTGATCAGTCAGCTTGAAGGTCTGAAGCTCCAGGTCGTGCCCGGTGCCCGTAAAAAGTGATTCGAGGTATTCGATCAACGGCGGGATAACCAGCTGGTAACCCCAACGCTGGCAGGTATCCATTACATCCCGGCGCAGGGATTCAATCTGTCCAGCCAATGGCGGAAGGATGTCTTCCACGCCATCAGGCAGTAGCCAGCGATCAGATACTGTCATGAGATTCGGTTGTCCGTTCTGTCCCGGGGCGGAAGCTTCTTGCCGCGAGAGTGCACAGGATTTAGGGCGATGCTCGGGGAAAGATAAAAACCCGAACCAAAACCGGCAGAATTTTACACTGTTGGCAGACACAAAAAAACCGGAATACCGAGGTATTCCGGTTTTGTCACTACCATCGTCGTGGTTAGCGGTTTCCCTGAGGGTCCTTCAGGAACTTCAAGAAGTCGCTATCAGTGTCGATGACCATGATGTCGTCTTCATTGGCAAAGGTGTTCTGATAGGCTTCCAGACTGCGGTAGAAGCTATAGAACTCGCTGTTAGACCCATAGGCATCGGCATAGATCTGGGCGGCCTGAGCATCACCTTCACCACGCATTTCCTCAGCCTTGGCAAAGGCTTCCGCCAGGATAACGGTGCGCTGGCGATCAGCATCCGCGCGAATACCCTCCGCCAACTCGCGACCGCGGGAGCGGAATTCCTGCGCCAGTTTCTCGCGCTCGGTCGCCATTCGACGATAGACGTTCTGGCTCACCTGCCCCGGGAATTCAATGGCTTTGACGCGGATATCCACCACTTCAATGCCAAATTCCTTGAGCGACGTTTCGTTCACCCGGTCACGCAGGGTGTGCATCAGCTCGTCACGCTGGCCGGAAACGACCTCGACCATGGTCCGAACACCGAACTCATCCCGAAGGCCGTTATCCACGCGAGACAACAGCAGCTCGGAGGCGCGGTATTCGTCACCACCAGTGGCCCGGTAGAACTGATCCACGTTGCGGATTTTCCAGGCGATGTAGGAATCGACGTCCAGCGGCTTCTTCTCGATGGTCAAATACTGACGCGATGGAAGATCCGTTGTCAGCAATCGGATGTCGAATTCCCGGACCTGATCAATGACCGGCACCTTGAAGTGAAGCCCGGCTGAAATATCCGTTTCGATCAACTCACCGAACCGCAGCAGCACGCCACGATGGGTTTCCGGGATAATGTAAACACTGGAGAGCGTAACCAGTACGACAATCAGGGCGCCTGCAAGGCCCACAATACTTTTGGGTCCCATCATTATCTGCTCCTCCGAACGCCACTATCCTGCCTGCCACGCAGCTCCTGAATCACCTGATCTGACAGGGTCTTGATGTCGATGTCACTGCCGGAGCTTCCGGAACCGCTCTGGCTGCCGGTGCTGGCACCGGAACGGTTAGTCAGCCTATCCAGAGGCAGGTACATCATATTGTCGCTGCTCTGGGTGTCCACCAGCACTTTGCTGGTATTCGACAGAACCCCTTCAAGCGCCTGGATGTACATACGCTCGCGAGTGACTTCCGGCGCAGTCTGATACACACCAAGAACCGCCAGGAAACGTGAGGTTTCACCACGGGCACGCTCAATCACTTCTTCCTTGTAGGCCGCCGCTTCCTCGGTCAAGCGCTGTGCCCGGCCACGAGCCTCGGGGACCACTTTATTGCGGTAGGTTTCAGCTTCTTCCTTGACCTGCTGCTCGTCCTCACGGGCGCGCTGCACTTCACGGAAGGCATCCTGCACCGCATCGGGTGGCTGAGTGCTCTCGACGTTTACACGGACAATGGTCAAGCCAGTGCCGTATTCTTCCAGGAAGCTCTGCAGGCGCTGCTCCACGCGAACGGCCAACTCGGCACGACCTTCCGTCAACACGTCATCAAGTGTTGAGCTACCAACTTCATGGCGCAAGGCGCTGTCAGTAGCAAACGCCAATGCCTGGTTGGAATCACGGACGTTCAGCACATAAGCCTGAGCATCACCAACACGATACTGGACCTGAAGGTCGACAGAGACGAGGTTCTCGTCCTGTGTCAGCATCTGGCCTGTAGATTCCGCATTCCGGACGTTCGTCACCCGGACCAGATAAACGCTATCGATCAACGGAACCTTGAAGCGCAGACCCGGCGTTTCAGTACGACTGAACTCGCCAAAGCGAAGCACAACCGCACGCTCCTGCTCGTTCACGGTGTAGAACGATTGAAAGACCACGTATCCGGCAAAAATGATGGCCGCCAACGCCAGGATGGCACCAAAACCGCCGGCGCCACCCGAGGACGAACTGCCGCCACTGCCTCCGGACTTGTTGCCCTTGCCACCCAGCAAGCGATTGAGCTTGTCGAGACCCTTTTTTAGCGCCTCGTCCAGGTCCGGTGGGCCCTGGTCATTTCCGCCACGACCACCACCAGTACCCCAGGGGTCATTGTCGTTGCGGTTTCCACCCGGTTCATTCCAGGCCATAGTGTTCTCCGTTCCAAACTAATCGAATGGCTGCAAATACTAGGGATTTATAAGCGCCCCGGCAATAGCACAGCCGGCCTATGTACGTTGTTCTTCAAGCCTTACATCATTTTCGCGCACGCCAGCGCGGCTCAAAAGCTGTAACCAGTCACGATGCTGAAGGCGTACTTCCAGTACCGAATCCCCGCTATCGCGGTGACTTTCCGTCACGACAGAGCCCGCTTCATGCAAAAGCGCCCGCAACTTGCCGTCCGTCGGGCCCAGCAGTACGAATTGATGGATCACGTCCTCCGCCAATCGTTCGACGATGGTATCAAACAGGCCTTCAAGACCTTCCCCGGTGACCGCAGAAACCCAGACACGCACGGGAACGCCATCTTCGTTGCGCTCAACCCGCGGCTGGAAGTTATCCAGCAGGTCGATCTTGTTGAAAACCTGCAACACCGGAATCTCGTCAGCACCTATTTCTGCCAGCACTTCTTCCACCTGCTCCATGTTCTCGTCACGCCGGTGATCGTGGCAGTCGATTATGTGGAGCAGAATTGAGGCTTCGGTGGTTTCTTCCAGGGTGGCACGGAAGGCTTCAACCAGCTTGTGGGGAAGATGACGGATAAAGCCGACAGTGTCGGCCATTACGACCGGGCCAATGTCAGGAAGTTCCAGGCGCCTCAGCGTCGGGTCCAGGGTCGCAAACAGCTGATCCGCCGCGTAAACGGTTGACGTTGTTATGCGGTTAAACAGCGTGGACTTGCCCGCGTTGGTGTAGCCCACCAGTGAGACGGTTGGAATATCCGCACGCATCCGGGCCCGGCGACCCTGGTTACGCTGTTTACGGACCTTTTCAAGGCGGCGATGAATGGACTTGATACGCTCCCGCAGCAACCGCCGATCCGTCTCCAACTGGGTTTCACCCGGGCCACGCAACCCGATACCACCCTTCTGGCGCTCAAGGTGCGTCCAACCCCGAATAAGGCGGGTCGACATATGCTCAAGTTGAGCCAGTTCCACCTGAAGCTTACCTTCATGGGTGCGAGCACGCTGAGCGAAAATATCCAGGATGACGCCCGTGCGATCGAGCACACGACAGCTCAGCTCACGCTCAATGTTTCGTTCCTGGCTGGGGCTGAGTGCGTGATTGAAAAGCACCACATCCGCTTCGTTGGCGGTCACGGCATCACGAATTTCTTCCAGCTTCCCCTCGCCGACAAACAGTCTCGGGCTGGGCTGCTTGCGCGAGCCGGTGACAACACCTACGGGTTCGACACCGGCAGACCAGACCAGTTCACGGAACTCGCCCAGATCCTCAGCTTCTTCGTGTGAGGAAAACTCGATATGAACGAGAATCGCCCGTTCACCAACGTCGGGACGCTCAAACAAGTAGTAACAACTCCAAATCAGTCAGACTGCACCTGTCACCAAAACAAACACCCGCGGCCCTGGGAGCCTTTTCGGGCCCTTCGGGAGCGCGGGTAACAACACCGGTGTGCCCGGATAAATCAGTCTTCAGATTCTTCTCCGCCCGGAGCCTGTGGCGGAATACGAACGTTCCGCGCGGGCACCACAGTGGAAATGGCATGCTTATAGACCATCTGGCTGACAGTGTTTTTCAGCAAAATCACGAACTGGTCAAAAGACTCGATCTGGCCCTGAAGCTTGATACCATTGACCAGAAAGATGGAAACCGGAATGCGTTCCTTGCGTAATGCATTAAGGTAAGGGTCTTGTAGAGAGTGCCCTTTTGACATGTGTTTTCTCCTGTTTATAAGTAAAGGCAGATCGTCAACTTCAATTGTTAAATGTGGTGCGAAACTCAATAATTTTCAAGGCAGTGTCGGACATAAGTTTGTCGCCACTATCCAACCAGTCCACATCGGACCACTTTCGCAACCAGGTCAGCTGTCGCTTGGCAAGCTGCCGGGTAGCAGCAACGCCCTTGTCTACCATGGTGTCGTAATCATAATCACCGGCCAGATGTGCCCAGCCCTGACGATATCCGACACAACGCATGGAGGGCAGGCCAGCATTCAGATCACCCCTGGCCTTCAGCGCCCTGACCTCATCAAGAAAACCCGCATTCAGCATGGCGTTGAAACGCAGGGCTATTCTTTCATGGAGCACCCGCCTCTCGGCGGGAGCCATCGCAAGCTGCACTACAGTATACGGAAGAGACGGCGATTCGTCTGCCTGCCATTGGGTGAAATAGGTGTAATCCTCAATGCCATCGCTGTTCTGACGGTTCTCTGCCTGGCCTCTGCTCGCCTTGTCCTGCCATATTGAGGAAATCGGCCGTCCCGTCAGACGAATCACCTCAAGTGCCCGAATAAGTCGCTGCCGGTTATTCTGATGAATGAGACCCGCCGCCACAGGGTCCTGTCGCTCCAGCTCCTGGTGAAGGGCACCCCAGCCTCGCTCCTTCGCCTCCTGCTCAAGGGCCTCCCGGACGACTGGATCAGCAGACGGCAGGTTGGACATACCATGCAGCAATGCCTTGAAGTACATCATGGTGCCACCCACCAACAACGGAATCCGCCCCGCTGACACAATGTCGTTCATTTCACGCAGGGCATCGCGACGGAAGTCCGCTGCCGAGTATGTTTCCGCCGGGTCGCAGATATCAATTAACCGGTGTGGCGCCTGGGAGAGCTCCTCGTGCGAGGGCTTGGCGGTTCCAATATCCATACCCCGGTAGATCATCGCCGAATCAACACTGATGATATCGCAGGGCAGGTGGCGACAGAGCTCGATGGCCAGGTCGGTCTTGCCCGAGGCAGTCGGGCCCATCAGGCATATGGCCATGGGCTTGGTGCCTTTAGCGGTTGATGCCGTCATACCGGTGTTAACGCCCGCGCAGGAATAATTTGTCCAGCTCCGAGAGGGTGACCACAGTCCAGGTGGGCCGACCATGGTTGCACTGACCACTGCGCTCGGTGGCCTCCATGTCCCGCAACAGGGTATTCATTTCCGGAATGGTCAGTTGCCGATTGGCACGCACGGAACCATGACATGCCATGGTACCAAGCAACTCATGTATCACCGCCTCCACACGGTCGCTTTCGCCGTTCTCAATCAGGTCAGACAGCACATCCCGAACCAATTGCTCGGTGTCCGCCCCCCGCAACAGCGCAGGCACCTGCCGCACAGCGAGAGTTTCGGGGCCAATGCGCTCCACCCTCAATCCCAACTGCAAAAGCTCTTCACCATGAGTCTCCGCCAATGCCGCCTCTTTCTGGCTGACAGCCAGGGAAACCGGCACCAGCAGCGGCTGACTCTTGAGGTCCTGCGCCTCCAGCGCACGCTTCATACGCTCATAGGTAATACGTTCATGGGCCGCGTGCATATCCACCACGATCATGCCCTGACGGCTCTGGGCCAGGATATAAATTCCGTGCAGTTGGGCAATGGCGTAGCCAAGCGGCGGCTCATCACCGCTGTCCTGCGGTGGCGTAGGCGCCGCAACGGCCAGATCACCGGAGTCAGCCATCGCGGGCTGCGCCCCGGTTCCACCGCCCCCGTTCAGGGACTGGTAGAACGCCATTTGATCGCGGGCCTGCCATTCAGGCTGCGGGGGCCTCGGGCTCCCTGAGAACCCGGCATGCTGCGGGCTGCCGCCGGAACCTGTAAACGGATCGGAGGCGGGCTGGTGATTGACACCCGGCATGGCAGCCTGAACGCCAAAACCACCGGTTGCCGTACCGGCCTCCCGACCGTGGGACTGGGCTACCGCTCCCTTGAGATGATCATCCGGGCGTACATCTGCCAGCGCCTTGTGAAGCGTCCGGAAAATAAAATCGTGAACCAGGCGCCCATCGCGGAAACGCACTTCGTGCTTGGTGGGGTGAACATTCACGTCCACGTTCGCGGGATCAACCTCCAGATACAACACGAACGCCGGGTGACGGTTGTTGTAAAGCACATCCCGATAAGCCTGGCGCACGGCATGCGCTACCAGCCGGTCCCGTATCACCCGCCCGTTGACAAAAAAGTACTGCAAATCCGCCTGACTGCGGGAAAAGGTCGGCAGGGCAACCCAACCCCAAAGTTTCAATCCCGTAGCCTCAGCATCAATCACCACGGCGTTGTCGATAAACTGCTGACCGCATAGAGAGCCAATCCGCCGCTCCCGGTCCAGCGGATTCTCAGCCGGCCTGAGGCTCTGGACCACACGCTGGTTATGTCGAAGCGTAAAACCGGTGTCGAAACGGCTCAGGGCCTGGCGGCGAATGCATTCTTCAACATGGTTGAACTCGGTCTTCTCCGTACGGAGAAACTTGCGTCGGGCGGGCGTGTTAAAGAACAGGTCCCGGACCTCCACCGTCGTGCCCACCGGATGGGCCGCCGGGGAAATACTGGCGTCCATGTCGCGCCCTTCCACTTCTACCTTTGAGGCCGCCTCCTGGCGCTCTGTGCGTGATGTCAGTGCCAGCCTGGAAACGGAACTGATACTGGCCAGGGCCTCCCCCCGGAAACCAAGGGACGCCACTGCTTCAAGGTCTTCGAGATTTTCAATCTTGCTGGTGGCATGACGGCTGAGCGCAAGGGGAAGGTCCGTCTCGTCTATACCCATGCCGTCGTCACGTACCCGGATCAGCTTGACACCCCCCTGCTCCACCTCAATATCGACCCGGCGGGCACCGGCATCGAGCGCATTTTCTACCAGTTCTTTCACGACCGAAGCCGGGCGCTCAACCACCTCACCGGCAGCAATCTGGTTGGCCAGGCGGGGCGTCAGTAATCGAATGGAGGGCATGTTACCAGGGGACCTCGTGTCAGGATGCAGGAATACGAATGGTTTGCCCTACCATAACACGGTCATCATTGAGGCCGTTATACTGCATCAGTTCGCTGACGGTTGTCTGGTTCTCCCGAGCGACACCTGAGAGCGTATCCCCCCGGCGAATCCGGTACTGACTGACACTGCCATCGCCACGGCCGTTCTGCTTCTGCCACGCCAGCAACGTGCCTGGCGGGGGCGTTTTCTGGAAGTAGTCATCGATACCCCGAAACACCGCCTGGGACAGCTTTTCACGATACCAGGCACTGGAAAGGTTCTGCTCTTCCTTCGGGTTCGAGATGAATCCCGCCTCAACGAGAACCGATGGAATATCCGGTGATTTCAGCACCGCAAACGCAGCCTGCTCAACGCCTTTCTTGTGAAGCTTGGCGACACTGCCAAGCCTGCCGAGGATAGAGTCCCCGACACCGAGGCTGGAATTGATACTGGCGGTCATGGAGAGGTCCAGCAGCACACCCGCCAGCATGTCATCTCGACCATCAAGGGACACCCCACCGGCACCCCCGATCAGGTCAGAGCGGTTCTCGGTCTTGGCCAGCCAGCGGGCGGTTTCACTGGTGGCACCCCGCTGTGACAACGCAAACACCGAAGCACCACGGGGCTGAGGCGTGCGAAAGGCATCGGCGTGGACCGACACAAACAGGTCGGCGTTGTGCTTCCGGGCCAGCAGTGTGCGGCTACGCAAATCGATGTAGTAGTCGCCGGTACGGGTTAGCTTGGCGGTATAACCCGGCTTGGCGTCGATCAGTTCCGCCAGGGTTTTTGACATTCTCAGCACCACGTCTTTTTCACGGGTGCCACGGGGACCGATTGCTCCCGGGTCCTCGCCGCCGTGGCCGGCATCAACCACCACGATAATATCCCGCTTGCCGTTGGCGTTTTCGGTGACGGTTGGCTCCGAAGGCTTTCGAGCCTTCAGACCACCTTCGTCGATCAGGTCAACGACCAACCGGTGACCGTACTGCTGATTGGGTTCGAGCTGAAAGCTGCGCGGCTTGATGTCACTCTTCAGATCGAGCACTACCCGAAGATCATTACCGTTGCGCGGGGCGCTGCGGATACGCTTTACGGGACTGCCCGAGAGATCGAGCTTGTCAAAATCGGCCTTGAGCGTCGTGTTCTCAAGGTCAATCACCAGGCGCGAAGGCCCGGAAAGGGCAAACACCTTGTGATCAATCTTGTCGGCAACATCCAGCACCAGCCGGGTATGGTCCGGCGCAGGCCAGATCCTCACGCCTTCCACGTTAACGCCCGCCATTGCTGCCATAGGAAACAACAGAGTCAGCATTACACTACCGGCCAGGCACCATCTGGAGAACATTCTTGCCATCATTTTCCTGCCCACCTGCACTGATCACACATAATTAACCTCGAACACTCGACAACGGTATTGCTGCAAGCCTGGCCTGCAGCCCCACACCCACAGCCGTTGCCGCCGAGACAAGCGCTTTACGCCCATCTCCACTGACACTCAAGCGTATCCAAAGGTCGGGATCCGGAAGGATTCCCTGACCCCGCTCGGGCCACTCAATCAAACAAAGGCTCTGGCCCTGAAAGTAATCACGTATACCCATGTACTCCAGCTCCTCCGGATCACCCAATCTGTATAGGTCGAAGTGGTAAGCGGGAGGGCTCAGGTGCTCATACGGCTCCACAATGGTGTAGGTCGGGCTTTTAACAGCCCCGTCATGGCCAAGGCCACGCATAACTCCACGGCTCAGGGTCGTCTTTCCCGTACCCAGGTTGCCCTCGAGAAATACAGTGGCTCCCTGTCCGGCCTGAACCACAACGGTAGCGAGCCCCCTTCCAAGGTTTTCTGTTGCCACCTCATCCTTCAGGAACAGCGAGAGCTCCTGCGCTGCAACGTCCATCATTCGTCTCCACCACCGCCAGCCGAACGACGATCCGGCCAGCGCTCAGAATCCACCAATACCTGTGACAGGGCCTCAATAACGTCCATCGGCAACAGCCCCATATAACCGCGGGTTTCCGACGCCAGGTCCGCAGCCGCCAGATGCAATGCAGCGCCTGCCGAGGTTGCAACACGGGCATCTTTCAGTTGAGCGTACAAACTACCCAGCACGCCCGAAAGAACATCCCCCATGCCACCAGTCGCCATGCCAGGGTTACTGCCGCTGACAACGTCCGGCACTACACCTCCGCCTGCCACCACCGTTCCGGCCCCCTTAAGTAGCACAACTCCGCCAAACATCTGAGAGATTCGCCCGGCAGCGCCTACACGATCCTCTTCAATTTCCGCCACATCACACGCCAGAAGCCGCGCTGCCTCTCCAGGATGCGGGGTAAGGATATGATTGTGTGCCGGCTGCGCCACCCTTGAGGCCATCAGGTTGAGGGCATCTGCATCGAGCACCCTCGGCTTACCGCTCGCAACCACCTGCTGGAGCATCTGCTGCCCCCAGGCGCCCTGGCCGATGCCCGGACCACAGACTATGACATCCGCCGCTTCAATCAACGGCGGCAGTTCAGAACCATGAATCAGCCCCTGCACCATGACCGATGGACAGCGAGCGAGGGCCGGTGAGACGTATTCCGGGCGCGTGGCCAGCGCAACCAGTCCGGCACCGGCTCTTGCCGCTGCTTCGGCTGCCAACAGGCCGGCACCGCCAAAACCCCGGTCCCCGGCCACCACGAGCACGTGCCCGAAACGACCCTTATGCGCGGTTCTTGATCGCCTGGGGATGACCGAACGAATCGACTGCCAGTCAACCCGGCGAGCAAAAGGCTGCTGACCGCTCTCGGAGGCCCAGTCATCGGTATCCAGGGACTCGAACAGGATGTCACCCCCACACTCAGCCCCCTGCCCCGTAAACAGTCCGGCCTTGAGCCCAATAAAGGTCACTGTTGCATCAGCCCGTATCGCCTGTCCGACCACCGCTCCAGTGGTTGCGTTCAGGCCGGACGGCAAATCAATCGCCATTACGGGCGCAGGCGCCTCATTGCACGCGTCGATCATCGCCGCAAAGGGCTCCCTGGGAGCGCCTGCTACGCCGGTTCCCAACATGGCGTCCACGATTAAACCGGCGCTGGCAATTGATCGCTGCGCATCGCCGCTCCCAAGATCCGCAAGTTCCCGCACTTTTACCCCATCGGCCACGGATTTTTGCCAGGCCTTGCGGGCATCACCAGACAATTTTCCCGTCGGCGCAACGGCAATACAGTCCACATCCAAACCATGGCGTACGGCATTGGCCGCCACCAAATAGCCGTCACCGCCATTGTTGCCGGCGCCACACAGCACCAGAACCCGGCCCGGTTCAGGCCAGTTGCGTACCAGCCTGCGAAACGCACCGGCGGCTGCGGCCTGCATCAGGTCAAATCCGTCAACCCCTTGTTGATCAATTACATAGCGATCAATCTCCCTCACCGCATCGGCGGAGTAGAGGTCTTCTGGTAAACTATGACCACCAGACAGGGGCATGAAAATCGGCTCCCGCTAAAGAATTCGGATTAAGAAAATCGGCCAGATACCTGTAAAGAATAGCAAAACAGCGGAAAAGGTCATAACTTAATCAAATTAAACTTCATTACCCTTCGGGCCGCCGGGAAAACCGGCCGCCACTCGACTGGCACTCCATGACCGAATCGATCGATCAAAACCTCGAACATCTGCCGGAACATATCCAATCCTGGGCCCGGGAACTCGGCTTTAGTGATGTCGGCATTACCCTCCCGGACACCGGTGCTCACGGAGCTCGCCTGAAGGACTGGCTCCGCAAGGGTTTTCACGGCGAAATGTCGTATATGGAAGATCATGGCGACAAACGCTATACCCCCACCTCACTGGTGGAAGGAACGCAAAGAGTCATTTCCGTGCGGCTGGACTACCTGCCTGCGCCTGATAACCCGGGGCGAATACTCACTAACCCCGAGAAGGCCTACATTACCCGCTATGCCACTGGGCGTGACTATCACAAGCTGATGCGCAAACGACTGGCGACCCTGGCAAAACGCATTGACGAGGCGGTATCGGGATACGATTACAGAGCGTTCGTAGACAGTGCTCCTGTGCTCGAAAGGGCCCTTGCCCAGCGCGCGGGCCTGGGCTGGATTGGCAAGAACAACATGCTGATTCATCCAAAAGCGGGGTCGTTTTTCTTCCTTGGAGAAATCTTTACCAGCGCGCCATTACCGCTGGACGAACCGTTTGAAAAGGAACATTGCGGCAGTTGCGCCGCGTGCCTGGACATCTGCCCCACAGATGCCTTTGAAGGCCCCCACAAACTCGATGCCCGCAAATGCATCAGCTACCTCACCATTGAACTCAAGGGCAGCATTCCGGAAGAACTGCGCCCCAAAATGGGTAACCGCGTGTTCGGTTGTGACGACTGCCAACTGGTCTGCCCCTGGAACAAGTTCAGCAAGCCAACGGCGGAAAAAGACTTCCAGCCCCGCCATGGCCTGGACAACAGCGAATTGGCTACGCTGTTCCTCTGGACGGAAGAACAATTCCTCAAACGCACTGAAGGCTCCGCCATCCGCCGCACCGGTTACGAGGGATGGCTGAGGAACCTGGCGGTGGGCCTTGGCAATGCGCCTTCAACCATCCCAGTGATCGAAGCCCTAAAACAGCGGGCTGACTTTCCGTCAGAGATGGTTCGGGAGCATGTGCACTGGGCCCTTCGCAGGCACGGCCTATAGCTTGAAAGCGCCGCGGCCTACAGTTGGAAAAAGTGTTCCCGGTAATGCCGCAGCTCCTCTATGGAGTCGCGAATGTCGTCCAACGCCAGGTGACTGCCTTTCTTCTTCACCCCGTCCAGCACATCCGGCCGCCAGCGCCTCGCCAGCTCCTTGATGGTACTCACATCCAGATTGCGGTAGTGAAAGAAGGCTTCCAGTTCCGGCATGTACTTCACCAGGAAGCGACGATCCTGGCCGATGCTATTGCCACATAATGGGGACTGCCCCGGCTCGAGATACCGCTGCAGGAATTCCAGGGTTTTCTGTTCGGCATCGATCTCGCCGTACTTACTGTCCTTTACCCGCTGGGTCAGTCCGCTTTCGCCATGGGTCCGCGTGCACCACTCGTCCATTTCACTGAGCAGTTTGTCTGATTGGTGAACGGCAATCACCGGCCCTTCTTCAATCGTGTTCAATTCAGAATCCGTAACGATGGTTGCTATCTCGATGATGCGCTCTTTTTCCGGGTCTAACCCCGTCATTTCCAGGTCAATCCAGACAAGGTAGTTGGCTTCTGGCATTCGGTGACTCCCAGCCTTCCAATGCGTGCATGGGTGGCCGGTCACTGCTTCCCGGGATACGCTACAAGCACATCCATGTGCGCTCGACTGAAACCATCCCTGGTTTCAGACGCTCCCGGGAAGCAGTGACCGGCCACCCTCGTAATATTGGTAATATATCGGCCAATCCCGACAGAACAAACAGGCTCTGACGAAATCATTCACGTATGATGTTACAGCAATCACCATTTCCCAGCAGGAATTAACCGACCCACGATATGGCTAAACGTCGACTCAACAAGCAGCAGCAGTGGCGCATCAAGAAAATTCAGCAGGAGCGGGCTGCACGGGCGGCGAAGAAAGAAGAATCCATCAGCGAAAAGCTGGACGCTGGTGATCTCGGCCCGGAGCAACAAGGCCTTGTTATCGCTCACTACGGCCAGCAACTCGACGTGGAAGCCCTGGAGGGGGAAGACACCGGCACGGTGCTGCGCTGCTTTGTGAGAGCGAACATCGACAGCCTGGTAACTGGCGACAAGGTGATCTGGCGCCCAGGCAGCGACAATACCGGCGTCATTGTGGCGCGTTGCGACCGTCACACCCTACTGCAACGGCCCGACAACTTCGGCGCACTCAAGCCCGTCGCTGCCAATATTGACTACATCATCCTTGTGATCGCCCCCGAACCGGAACCCCACGACAACCTGATTGATCGTTATCTGGTGGCGGCCGAGAGCACAGACATTCCGGTCATCATCCTGCTCAACAAGACCGACCTGGTGACTGACCAGAATCGGGAAGCAATCGACCAACTTCTGGCTCGCTACGAAAAGCTCGGATATCGAATAGAACGCACCTCCGCAAAAACCCTGGAGGGTGAGCAGGCGGTTAGGGTTGAAGACCTGGTAAAAGGTCAGACTAGCGTATTCGTGGGTCAATCGGGAGTTGGCAAATCATCCATTATCCAGACGTTATTGCCGGAAGCATCGATCCGGGTAGGCGCGGTCTCGGAGAGCACCGGGAAAGGGGTTCACACCACCACGACCGCCAAACTTTTTCACCTGAACTGCGGAGGCGATCTCATCGATTCGCCGGGTATCCGGGAGTTCGGGCTGTGGCACATGACACCACAAGAGATCGAGTACGGCTTCCGGGAGATACGAGACCTGATCGGTCACTGCAAGTTCCGCAATTGCAGCCATATGGGTGACCCCGGCTGTGCCATTGCGCAGGCTGCCGAGGATGGTCGCATCAGCACGGAGCGACTGAAAAGCTTCAACCGGATTCTTCAGGATATGGCGGAACAGCAGTCACGGGGACTGAAAGCCGACTGAACCGACTTACCAGTTCAGCTCTCCGGGCTTGGGTTCTTCCTTCTCTTCCGCCCAGCTGCCTTCTTCCAGCCGTTTCATTGCCTCCTGCTGCTCCTCTTCAGAGGGGGCAGTCAGGTCAATCAAGGGCTCACCCGATCGACTGGCATTGCTCTGGATGCCAGCCGCTGTCTTTTTGTTCATCACGATAATGGAAATACGACGATTAACCGGCGCCTGAGGATCGTCCTGATCAAACAGCACCGAATCGCTCAGCCCCACAACCCGGCCAATTTGCTCCTGCCTGACACCGCCTGCAACGAGCGCTCTGCGAGCCGTGTTGGCCCGGTCCGCCGACAATTCCCAGTTGGTGTAACCCGGGCGACCGCTGAAGGGCGTGGAGTCGGTATGGCCGGTAATGCTCAGTTTGTTGTTGACGGTGCCGAGTGTCTTGGCAAGCTCAAATAGGATATCTTGAGAATAGTACTTGAGTTCGGCCCGACCACTGTCAAACATGGGGCGCTGTGAGCGGTCGACGATCTGAATACGCAGGCCCTCGCTGGTGATATCGATCAGCAGCTGATCTTTAAACTCCTGAAGGGTTTGGCTCTGCTCTATACGGTCCTGAAGGTCCTGAAAGAGCTCCTCCATCTGCCGCTGCTCCAGAGTCTGCGCCAGCTCCTCCACAACCTGGTCTTCGATCTGGATATCGCTGCGCTCGATGTCCTCGCTGCTTTCGTTGATCACCGAGGCACTGCCCTCAAGATCCACCGGATTGGGAGACCCACCCTCAGTAAACCCGACCGGGTCCTTGAAGTAACCTTCCACAGCACGAATCTGTTCAGGAGACGCCGTTGCGGTCAGCCAGAGCACGAGAAAAAACGCCATCATGGCGGTAGCGAAATCGGCGAAAGCCACTTTCCATGAACCGCCGTGGTGCCCAGCCGCAACTTTCTTTTTTCTCTTTACGATGATTGGCTGTTCTTCCAAGAAACTGCTCCTGACGGCTCTTGCTCAGACTATTTTGAACGCACGTGGTCGTTGAGTTCCTGAAACCCGGGCCGCTTATCCGACGGCAGGGCCTTGCGGCCGAACTCGATGGCCATCTGCGGCGCCTGGCCCGACACGGTGGCAACGATTGCGGATTTGGCGCATTCGTAGGCCTTGATCTCGTATTTGGCGGTGTGCTCCATGGCAATGGAGGTGGGGCCAACGAAGCCATACCCCATCCAGATTCCGAGGAACGTTCCCACCAGCGCCGCCGCCACGCTGAGGCCAATTCTTTCAGGGCCCTCACTCAGGAAGTTCATGGTGATAACAATACCGAGCACGGCTGCGACAATCCCGAGGCCTGGCAGAGCATCGGCTATCTTGTTGACAGCGTGGGCTGGCTCTTCAAGTTCGTGCTGACGACTCTCGATCTCATTTTCCATCATGCCTTCGAGCTCATGGGTTGCCATGTTCCCGGAACTGATAATTCTCAGGTAGTCGGTGATAAAGGCCAGCAGGTACTTCGACTTAATAATGGCGGGGTAACGGCTGAAGATCTGGCTTGACTCCGGATTGTCGATGTCTTCCTCGATGGCCATCACACCCTGTTTCCTGGATTTGTCGAAAATCTCGTACATCAGGCTGAGCAAATCCATGTAAAAGGACTTGTTGTAGGGAGAACCCGTCAGTTGGCTGAGGACACCTTTCGCCACTTCCTTGATGGTGTGCAGGGGGTTGGCAATGATGAACGACCCCACTGCAGCGCCGCCGATAATGAGTATTTCCGTGGGCTGCCATAACACCAGAAGATTACCACCATGGAGGACATAGCCGCCGAGGACGCTGGCAATGACAATGACTGCACCGATTATAAGTAGCATGGATTGAGAACACACCTTCTATGATTTCTGTCAGGCTAGGCGCCTGAAGCGGAGCCGCCTGGCCGGCCTGCACAGATAATAGCAAGCAGCGGACCGAACCGCGAAGATATGAAACAATTTCTATACACACCCCGCGATTTGTTAAACTTCGCGCCTTTGAGGGCCAAGGATCACTTTCCAATGTTCGACAAGCTGTTTGTAATGAGCCAGTACATAACGCCGCAACTCGCGGTTTCACGCCTTGCGGGCCGACTTGCGGACAATGAAAGCATGCCCGGACTAAAGGATCGTGTGGTGAAGTGGTTCATCGGCCGCTATGGCGTCAATATGAGCGAAGCGCTGGAACCGGACCCGGCGGCCTATGCAAGCTTCAACGCCTTTTTTACCCGCGCCCTGAAACCCGGCCTGAGGCCCGTGGACGAGCGAGAAAGCACTCTGGTCAGTCCCGTTGACGGCGCCATCAGCCAACTGGGTCAAGTCAGCAATGATCGGGTATTCCAGGCCAAGGGCCAGTCCTTCAGCCTCAACGAACTGCTCGGTGGCGATGAGGAGCGGGCGGCAAGCTTTACCGATGGCGAATTCGCTACCATCTACCTCTCCCCTAAGGACTATCACCGCATTCATATGCCGCTGGCCGGCACGCTCCGGGAAATGGTGTACGTTCCCGGCAAGCTGTTTTCCGTCAACCCGACCACCGCGGAGAACGTGCCCAACCTGTTCGCCCGAAATGAGCGGGTTGCCTGTCTATTCGACACCCCCGCAGGCCCAATGGCCCTGGTGCTGGTCGGCGCAATGATCGTGGGCAGTGTCGAGACGACCTGGGCTGGCGTCGTGGCACCCGGCGGGGGTGAGGTTTCCGAGAGTCGCTATGACAGCCTCAAAACACCCATCCAGCTTGAAAAAGGCGAGGAAATGGGACGGTTCCGCCTGGGCTCAACGGTGATCATGGTTATGCCCAAGGGCGCCGTGAAATGGAACGCCAATCAGGTAGCAGGCGGTACGGTGCGCATGGGTGAAGCTTTCGGCGACATCAACACCGGTCAGCCGGGAACGCAATAACGCCGGCCAACTCATCAAGCCCCAACTTCAGCATCAACAGGCGGTCCAGGCCCAAGGCCACTCCGGAACAATCGGGCACCCCCGACTCCAGGGCCGCCATGAACGCCTGGTCGATGGGCATCTCGGGCTTTCCCACTCTGCGGCGAGCCTGGTTGTCCGCCTCAAACCGACGCCTCTGCTCGTCGGGATCGGTCAGTTCCCAGTAGCCATTGCACAGCTCCACACCGCCCACGTAGAGCTCGAAACGATGAGCCTGCCGCACCCCGGACCGTTCAGACACACGGGCCAGTGCAGCCTGGGACTCCGGATAACCGGTCACGAATACCGGCCCAACGCCCGCCAGTGCCGGCTCCACCTGAGAGCTCATCAGCAGATCCAGATAGTCGTCACGAGAGAGGCCATCCAGCTGGGATGGTTCCATCCATTGTTCGCAACGCTCTGACAACTCGTCATTACCGGCCAAAAACGGATCAATACCTGCGAACCGGACAAACGCATCGCGATAATCCATGGTGCGTGGCGGCTCACAACCCAGCCAGCCACAAACCAACTCGGAGACCTCTTCCATCAGATCAACATCCGTAAAACCGGGCCGGTACCATTCAAGCAGGGAAAACTCAGGGTTGTGTCGCCGCCCGAACTCACCGTCGCGAAACACCCGGGCGATCTGATAAATAGGGCCGGATCCAGCCGCCAGCATCCGTTTCATGTGATATTCCGGGGATGTCTGCAGCCACCCGCCCGCTGGGCGGACTCCGATCGAGGCGGGATTCGCGGAGATACTGTCAATATTGATATCAGTAACACCATGCCGGCCAAGCACGGGCGTCTCGACTTCCATCACATCACGTTGCGCAAAAAAGCCACGCACCCAGGCAAACTGTTGTGCGCGGCTTTTAAGAGCCACCTGTGAAGCCGAGGGCCGCCACTGAAGGGAGTCAGTCACCAGGGCTCCAATCAGCTGTTTTTGACCCGGTTGACGTATTCACCGGAGCGAGTGTCCACCTTGAGCACTTCACCAATGGTGATAAATAGTGGCACGTTGACAACGGCACCCGTGGAAAGCGTCGCCGGCTTGGAGCCACCCTGGGCGGTATCGCCTTTCATACCCGGATCCGTGTCCACCACTTCCAACTCGACAAAGTTGGGCGGGGAGACTGTCAGAGGCGCGCCGTTATAGAGTGTTACGGTATAAACATCCTGCTCTTTCAGCCATTTAAGCGAGTCACCAACCGCCTTGGCATCCGCCGGAAACTGCTCGAAAGACCCGTCGGTTTTCATGAAGTGCCAGAATTCGCCATCGGTATACAGGTACTCCATTTCCAGATCGATCACGTCAGCAGCTTCCAGGCTCTCGCCGGATTTGAAAGTGCGTTCCCACTGCCGGTTGGTCATCAGGTTACGCAGTTTTACCCGGTTGAATGCCTGCCCTTTGCCGGGCTTTACGAATTCGTTCTCGAGAATGATGCAGGGGTCGCCGTCCAGCAAAACCTTAAGACCGCCACGGAATTCGTTGGTAGAATATGAAGCCATGAAATTATCACCTGAAACGATGCTTTTGGAAATTCGAAGCTGGCTATGATACAGCGAACCGCCACCCGTATAGAAGCCCGCCCCGTCGATCACGCTGATCACAGCTGGCAGCGACTGCTCTCGGAGTCCGTCACTACGCCGGATGCCCTCCTGCGCCGGCTTGACCTTGACCCGGCAGCTTGGCTCCATGGCGCGGACGAAGGCCACCGATTGTTCCCCATACGGGTACCCGAACCCTATCTGAATCGAATCACGAGGGGCGATCCCGACGACCCCCTGCTACGTCAGGTGCTGCCTTTATCGTCCGAAGCAGACACCTATCCCGGGTTTGTCTCCGACCCACTTCAGGAAAGTGGCTCGATGCCAGCGACCGGGCTGATTCGCAAGTATGATAGCCGCGCCCTGTTAATGGTGACCGGGCAATGCGCCATCAACTGTCGCTACTGCTTCCGCCGCCACTTCCCCTACGAGGACCACCGACTGTCGCCGGAGGACCGGTCGCAGGCCCTCAAGGCCCTCTCCGACGATACTCGCATAAACGAAGTGATTTTCAGCGGGGGCGACCCGCTGGTGGCGAATGACCGGCTGCTGTCGGCCTGGGCGGAGGCACTGGCAGCCATCCCACACATCCGCAGGCTGAGAGTCCATACCCGACTGCCCGTCGTCATCCCCCAGAGGGTGTCTGATTCGCTGATCGCGTGGCTCTCGGGCTCACGCCTGCAGGCTGTCGTTGTCATCCACGTCAATCATCCCGCCGAACTGGATGCCGACACGCAACAGGCCCTCGGGCGACTGAAAGCCGCGGGCGTCACATTGCTGAACCAGAGCGTGATATTGAAAGGCGTGAACGACAACGCCAGAGTGTTGGCGGAACTCAGCGAGCGATTGTTCGAGTGCGGTGTACTGCCCTATTACCTCCATGCCTTCGACCCAGTGGCCGGCGCCCACCACTTCGAAGTTAGTGACGACAAGGCTCGGGACCTGGTACGGCAACTGATCACAGTGCTGCCAGGTTTCCTGGTACCCAGGCTTGTCAGGGAGATTCCGGGCCAGCCTGGGAAAACACCATTGGACCTGTTTGCGTGACCCATTTGGCAATGTTGGCCCAATTTTACTTGTTAAACATTGTCAACTCGTGCTTTTCTCGCTTTTTGTTGTGCGTTTGCTATTTTACAGTGCAGAAAGCGATAACAATAAAAACCGATATTCGCGGCGTTTTCCGATTAAAACACGCAGGCGTTACCAAGATACGCCTGTAGTTCGTGGTGCAACCCGGAGTACCTACCGTGGTCCAGACAATTGGCGTGATAGCATGGAAGGCATGATTCTGAAGCCCGATCTCCGCGTTCCTGAACAGAAGACGGCAAGTCTCTCTTTTTGCCAGACTTCCCCCAAAGCCTTCAGGGACTGGGTAAACCAGTTACCAATGGCGAATATTGGGGAAGCTTCCCGGCAGCTCTATCACGCCATCATTGAACTCAATCATCTGTTTATCGCGCCTCAGCAGCGGCTGCAACTGCTGGAACTGATTCGCCCGAAGATTCACTTCGTCTGCTCCGAACTGTCTCGCCACTACCTTGGCTTGGCCGTTGCCCTACCGGAAAAACAGCGCAAGGTTGCCAATCTGTCCCAAGCCCTGCAGCTCCATGCCGCCAGCGGCTACAAACTGTGTGTGCTTGAGTTCCTGGACAACGGCGGCCTGGACAAAAATCGTAAGGCGGTCTCGACAGCGATTCACCGCGCCATCTCAGAGTTGGCGGCTACGATCGTAAGGGCCCATCAACTGTATTGCCCAAGCCCTGCGCAAAGTTGGCTGGAATGTCATCGACTTTTCCGATTCGCCCATCGCAACAAGATTCAGGGGCTGTCCGTCGACGACGATACTCTGACCCATCGCCGTGGAAGCTCCGTGGAAGACTGCTACAAGCGCATCCTGCTGCTAGGCTGCGCCCGCCCCAATCAACTCCGGCAAGGCGAGTTGGTGCAGGTTTACGAGCTGTTCGAGAACTGGACCCACCTGGTTTCCTGCGGGCCCGAAACCGATAACGACAGCCTGTTCGTGGTAAACATGGAGCGGGACACCTCGCCGGTCTACCGCAGCCTGCTGGAACAAAAGCCGGGTAACGACTGCTACAACTTCGACACTCGGGAATTATCAGAACAGATCACGGACGCCTTGCACGCCCGCAACAAACGGGATGGTGGATCCAGCGAACTTGAGCTGCCCTCCCGCATTGGCGACACACTTCTGACTCACCTGAGCCAGGCGCTCGGCATCCTTGCCAAGCGCAACTTCAATCGCATTGCCAGTCAGGGCACGCTCGAGATATGCGTAGGCCTGACCGCAACCCATTATTACGTGGCCGGCGAAAAAACGTTCAACGAGTTTGTCAGCGGCAACGACAACCAAAACGGCGACGACAACATGTTCCTGCGCTCGTCCCGGCAGAAACAGGATGCCTGGGCCGGCGCCCATGACGCCGGGCCCAACGACGAGCCATTGCAATCGGCAGATACGCCAATTAACTTCCGTAACAGTATTGGCGCCACACCAGACAGTGAGAGTGATCGAAGAAAACCCAAACGCCACCATGCACTGCTGGTGAACACCAGTCCCGGCGGATACTGCGCCGCGTGGGAGACCAACGTCCCCTCTTCCCTTCAGGCGGGCGAGGTTCTCGGCGTCCGCGAGCAGTCAAACCACCCCTGGAGCGTAGCGGTTGTGCGCTGGATAAGACAGGTTCGCAACCAGGGCACACAGGTTGGCATTGAGCTTTTGGCCCCCAGTGCGGCGCCATGCGGCGTAAGACTGATTCAGAAAATTGGCAACAGCAGCGAGTACCTGCGCGGCCTCTTGCTACCGGAAATCAGCGTCGTTAACCAGGCAGCAACCCTAATCACACCGCGACTTCCGTTCCAGTCCGGCAGCCGGATTTCATTGCTTCATGACGGTCGGGAAGATCAGGGCACACTGTCCCGCAAGATTTCAGCGACCGGCAGTGTCAGTCAGTTTGAACTCAAGCTTCAGAGCGCCAGTGTAACGCCAGCCGGCAACAATCCGCCGGAGGCAGGCACCAGTGAAGACGAGTTCGACTCGCTATGGCCCTCGCTATAGCGCACCGTTACTGTGAACGGACGCTTATGAACCCGCCCGAAGGGTTGTTATTAACCGGTAACCCCTGCATCATTCAGCGTTAGTGAAAGCCGGCCCCGTGCTCTGAGTTCTACGACAGGTGTCGGCACAGCCAACGTGTATCACGAGACATCTGACGAAATGCAGAAAAAGAACGCAACCGTACACCTGCTCATCCTTGATCCGTCCCAGAACGACGCCGAGACCCTGGTCAGCCTGCTCCGAAACTCGGGCAAAGCCACGCGAGCCCATCGCATCACGTCCGAGGAAGACCTTGAAGAAACCCTGAAAACGGGTAACTGGGACCTGCTTTTAGCGCGCGACGATGTTGAACAGGAGTTCGGCGCAGATGGCGCCCTGGCGATGATTCGGCGCTTGGACAAGGACATTCCGTTCGTTCTCCTGACCGGCGAATTCAATCGCGAGCGCACAGTCTCCATTATGAAAGCCGGTGGACAGGACACGGTTCCGTTCGAGAACACGGATCAGTTGGTGCTGGTGGTTAACCGGGAGCTGAGCGCCCTGGAGGATCGGCGGCGTCGCAGGACTCTCGAATCCCACCTACGGGAATCTGAACAACGCTGCCAGCTTCTGCTGGAAAGTTCCAAGGACGCCATCGCCTACATTAACGATGGCATGCACATCTACGCCAACCAATCGTACATGGAGTTCCTGGGCTACGACGACATCGACGACCTGATCTGCATCCCTGTGCTCGACACCCTGACACCGGAAAGCCAGGAAAAATACAAGGAGTTCATGAAATCCTTCGCCGATAGTGGTGAGGATGGCATGACCATGAACTGCGTCGCCCGCCGCAGTGACGACCAGGAACTCAGCGTCACCATGTCGGTATCCGCAGCGACGTATGATGGTGAGACCTGCACCCAGATCGTGATCCAGCCAGAGCACAGCGACGCGGAGCTGGAAGAGAAGATTCGTCAGATCAGCAGCCAGGACCTGCTAACCGGCCTGTTTAACCGTCAATACCTGATGGATGCCTTGGGCCAAACGATTGCGACGGCTGGCAAGGACAACAAGACTGGTGCACTGGCCTATATCGCCCTGGACAACTTCATGAGCCTGAAAGGCCAGGTGGGCATTGCCGGCGCCGACCTGATGCTTGGCGACCTGGCTACCCTGCTGAAGGAGCAGGCGCCTGAGAATATGGTCCTCGCCCGCCTCAGCGACGACGCCTTCTGCCTGCTGTGCCAACCGTGCGAAGAGAAAGTCATGGCGGAGCAATGTGAAGCCATTCGCAAGAAGGTCGAAGACCATCTGTTCGACATCAACGGCCGCACGGTACAACTGACTCTCAGCATCGGCGTTGCCGCGATTACCGAGAATGCACCCAAGGCACCGGACCTGATGGGCCGGGCCCACACCGCCTCCTCGGAGCTGAAGAAAAAGCCGGGCCATGAGCAGGGCAACGGCGTTCTGGTGTACAACCCGGCAGATTACGAGGCCATGGATGAAAGCAACTCGGTCGATGCCATCCAGAAAGCCCTGGATGACAATCGCTTCAAGCTGCTTTTCCAACCCATTATCAATCTACGCGGCGAGGGTGAAGAACACTACGAGGCCTTCGTCAGGATGTTGAACAAGGACAACGAGGAAGTCTCACCGTACGACTTCCTGCCGCCCGTTGGCCCCTCGGAGATGGCTATCAAGATTGACCGCTGGGTGATTCTGCAGACCATCAAGCAGCTTTCCAGCCATCGATCGCGCGGGCACGATACCCGCCTGTTCCTGAACGTGACGGCAGAGACCCTGGAAGACAAAACCTTTACCCCCTGGCTGAGTGTGGCCCTGAAGGCAGCTCGCCTGCCGGGCGACTCACTGATCTTCCAGATACGCGAAGGTGATGCCAACAACTACATGAAACAGGCCAAAGAGTTTGCCAAGGCGGTTCACGAGCTGCACTGCAAGATCTCGATCTGCCAGTTCGGGTGCGCTCTGAATCCGTTCAATACCCTGAAGCATATCGACGTGGATTACGTGAAGATCGACGGTTCCTTTACTGAAGAACTTCAGAAGAAGGACGACGCCAAGGAAGAGGTCAAGGAAATGGTCAAGAGCTTGCAGAGTGCAGGCAAGCTGACCATCGTGCCTCTGGTCGAGAACGCCAGCGTGCTTGCAACCCTGTGGCAGGCTGGGGTGAACTACATCCAGGGCTATTATCTGCAGGCCCCGGTCCCGGAGATGAACTACGACTTCGGTGACCACTGAAGAATCGCGCGGCATAGCCCTCCCATGCCGCGCGTTCTGCTACCTTTCCCGGGCCTGCAGACTGTCGCTTTCCCTGAATCCGATCAGGTAGAGGATCGCATCCAGCCCCAGCGTCGAAATCGAATGCCGTGCGGATTCCTTGACCAGAGGCTTGGCCCGAAAAGCCACCCCGAGCCCCGCCTGGCTTAGCATGGGCAGATCATTGGCACCATCACCCACCGCAATGACCTGTTCCCGTGAAATATGCTCGCGTTCCGCAATTTCCTGAAGCAGTTCCGCCTTGCGCTTGCCATCAACAATCTGGCCCGACACCTTGCCCGTCACCTTGCCGTTTTCAATTTCCAGCTCGTTGGCGTACACATAGTCAATCCCGAGTTTTTTCTGCAGATGGCGAGCAAAGTAGGTGAAGCCACCAGACAGTATCGCCGTTCGGTAGCCCAGGGATTTCAGGCTCAGTATCAGGTGTTCCGCACCTTCGGTTAGATTCAGGCGGGCGGCGATGCCCTCAAGCACGGATTCATCCAACCCCTGGAGAAGCGCCAGACGCTCTGCAAAGCTCTGCCCGAAATCCAGCTCACCCTGCATAGCTCGCTCGGTGATCTCCGCCACCTGCGCCCCAACGCCGGCTTCCAAAGCCAGTTCGTCGATCACTTCGGCGTCGATCAGGGTGGAATCCATATCGAACACGACAAGCCGTCGATTACGGCGGAAGATGGAGTCCTCCTGGAAGGCAATATCCACGTTCATCTCTCCGGCGATATGCAGGAAGTCGGAGCGCAGCTGTTCGAGATCAGATGGTGTGCCACGGACAGAAAATTCCACACAGGCAATGCGGTTCTCGGAGGAATTCAGCGACGGGCGGGCAGAAAGCCGGCTGATGTTATCGATGTTCAGGCCATGGCGGGCGGTAATCGCAGACACCCGCGCAATTTGCTCAGCCTTGATATCCCGCGACAGCAGCGTGACGATGTAACAGGCGCGGTTACGTCCCTCCGCCCATTGCTGATACTCCTCGATCGTAATCGGCGCAAAACGCACCTGCAGATCCAGCGCATGCAGTCGGAACAGGAGGTCGCGAATCACCGGTGAGGATTTGGACTCATCGGGGATCTCGATCAGGATACCCCAGGTCAGGTGGTCGTGGATCACCGCCTGGCCGATATCCAGAATACGCACATCGTACTGCCCCATGATGCCGGTTATCTCCGACGTCAGGCCCGGCTTGTCGCGCCCCGAAACGTTAATCAGAACCAGTTCACTCACTGTCAGGCTGCTCCTCTGCATTGGCAACGCTGTCTGCATCGGAAACGCCTGCCGCATTGCTGGCTGACTGAATCACATCTATCGCATCCACTCTCTGAAGCCCGCGAGGCAGTTTATGGCCACGGCGGCCACGCTCGCCCAGGTAGTGCTCCAGATCGCTGAACTGAAGCCCCATCTTGCGCTTGCCGGCACGAATCTCCAATTGGTCGTCCTCAGCGAAAACGGCAACAGCCACCACATATTCTTCCCGGTTCTGAACCCGCGCCGAGGGAATGCTGATGATCTTGTTACCCTTGCCTTTGGCCAGCTCCGGCAGCTCGCTCAGCGGGAACACCAGCATCCGTCCTTCATTGGAAATGGCACCCAGATAAAGCGGCTTGTCCGAGCCGGGCACCACCACCGGCGACATGATCTTCGCCCCTTTCGGTACCGACACCACGGCCTTGCCGTTGCGGTTTTTGCTGATCATGTCATTGAGGGAGGTCACGAATCCGTAGCCGCCATCGGTAACCAACAACACCTTCCGCGCTGGATCGCCCATCAGCAACCCAGAGAACGTTGCCCCCGACGGCGGATTGATACGGCCACTCAGAGGCTCGCCCTGCCCCCGCGCAGATGGAAACGTATGGGCGACCAGGGAGTAAGCCCGCCCCGTGGAGTCCAGGAATACCGCCTGCTGGTTATTACGCCCCTTGGCAGCCATGGCAAAACTGTCACCCGCCTTATAGCTAAGCCCCTCAGGCTCAATATCATGCCCTTTGGCCGCCCTGACCCAGCCCTTCTCCGACAGCACAACCGTGACTGGATCGTTGGAAACCAATTCGGTTTCGCTGAAGGCCCTGGCTTCCCGGCGCTCGACAATGGGTGAACGACGATCATCCCCATAGGTTTCCGCATCCGCCAGCAATTCGTCCTTGATCAGCTCCCTCAGGCGGTCCTCGGAGCCAAGAATCGCCTGCAGCTCATCCCGCTCAGCCGACAGCTCGTCCTGCTCGCCACGGATTTTCATTTCCTCAAGCTTGGCCAGGTGACGCAACTTCAACTCAAGAATGGCTTCAGCCTGCTCTCCGGACAGCCCGAAGCGGGACATCAACTCTGCTTTGGGTTTATCTTCGTAGCGGATAATCGCGATAACTTCATCGATGTTCAGATAGGCCACCAACAGGCCTTCAAGAATATGCAGACGCGCCAGGACCTTATCCAACCTGTGCTGCAGGCGCCGGGTGACGGTGGTGCGACGGAAGCTGAGCCATTCCGTCAGCATTTCGCGCAGGCCCTTCACGCCCGGGCGGCCGTCATTGCCGATGACGTTGATATTCACCCGATAGGTTTTCTCCAGATCCGTGCTGGCAAACAGGTGGGCCATCAGCCCTTCCTGATCCACACGATTGGAGCGTGGAACGATCACCAGCCGGGTCGGGTTCTCATGGTCGGATTCGTCGCGCAGGTCCGCGACCATGGGCAGCTTTTTGGTCTGCATCTGCTGGGCGATCTGCTCCAGCACCCGGTTCCCGGAGACCTGATGAGGCAGGTCGGTCACCACGATTTCCCCGCTCTCATTAATCCAGCGCGCCCGCATTCTTAGCGAGCCCCGGCCGGTCTCGTACATCTGGCGAATATCCTTGCGAGGCGTAATGATCTCCGCGTAGGTGGGAAAATCTGGCCCCTGGACATGCTCACACAGGTCATCGGTGGTGGCCTCCGGCTGGTCAAGCAGCCTTACACAGGCCGCTGCCACCTCCCGGACATTGTGCGGCGGGATGTCCGTTGCCATACCCACGGCAATACCGGTGGTGCCGTTCAAAAGTACGTGAGGCAACCTCGCGGGCAATACTGAAGGCTCGTCCATGGTGCCATCAAAGTTTGGCACCCAGTCCACTGTGCCCTGCCCCAGCTCGCTGAGAAGGACATCCGCGAATTTCGCGAGACGGGATTCTGTATAACGCATGGCCGCGAAAGATTTGGGGTCGTCAGGCGCGCCCCAGTTGCCCTGGCCATCCACCAGTGGGTAGCGATAGGAAAACGGCTGAGCCATCAACACCATGGCTTCGTAGCAGGCACTGTCGCCATGGGGGTGAAATTTACCCAGGACATCGCCCACCGTACGGGCAGACTTTTTATACTTTGAGGTGGATTTCAAACCAAGCTCGGACATGGCGTAGATAATACGCCGCTGCACCGGCTTCAGTCCGTCTCCGACGTTGGGCAACGCCCTGTCCAGAATGACGTACATGGAGTAGTCGAGGTAGGCCTTTTCGGTGTAGTCCCGCAATGAAACCCGCTCAAAGCCTTCATCCGTGGTCTGAAACTCTGGCATGGATGCCCCTTTGTTATTGCCTGATATGAATTCCGCTGGTTATCCCGGCCTAAGCCGGGACTGCACATTATATGGAGGCGGGGACGGATACACCAACACCCCGTGGATTTTCCAATAGCGGAATTCCCGCATGGAGAGAGTGTAACCCTCACCGTATGCTCGCCATCAGTAAACGATGATCCGTTTCACGACATCCACGAGTGGAGAACTATGAGACCCAACCTGAAAGCCTGTGGGCAGGCGCTGATTACGGCCATGGTGAACGCTGTTCTTGCTCTTACCCTGATGCTCTTGGTGGAGTTTGCCATAACCGGCACTTTCCAACTGGCGGGCCCTTACCTGTGGGCGGGGTTGCTCATCGGACTGGTTATTTTCTTCGCCCAGTTCTGGCGCCAGCGCCATCTCTGCCGAAACGGACAATCAGCCCAGGAGTCCCCTGATACGCTTTAAGGGTATTCCTGCCAACCACACCTCATAAGCAACCCGCTAACACTGACAACCTTCTTTCCGATGCTATCCTGACTAAACGCGTCTTCAGAAAAGCAGGAAGGAAAGATGAATTTCAAGAATTCCTTAGGCCTGAGAGCCAAGATCGCTTTACCTTTCGCAATTTCCGCCATCGCTTTGATCGTCATCGGTCTTTTTAGCGTCTTGACGGCACGGAATCTGGTATCCGATACAGATACGCTCTCCGAACGTTATCTTCCCGCCGTAAGCGAAGCGCTCAACGGCGATCGAGACCTTTATCAGGCCCTGGTCGCGCAAATGTCTTTTCTCAGCGCAACGGAGAACAATGAATCTCCGGACCAGTATCAGGCTGACTTCGAGGAAAACGCTGACCAAGCACTGGAGAGGCTGGAGAAAGCGATAGAACGCCTGCAAGGCACTGGTATCTCCGAGAAAACCGAGAGTTTTCGCAAAACCTATGACCTCTGGCTGGAGACCGCTCGAGAGTCCATGCGGACTGCACAGTCAGGAGACCCCGCCGCTGGGCACAGGCTACTGACTGAACAAAGCAACCCGCTGTTCAGTGAGCTCAGGGATTACTACGACCAGGTGGGGGTTCACGCCGATGAGCAGGCTCAGATTGTAGCCAACGAAGCATCTCAGGAGGGGGCTGCCAGCTCGGCCTTTATACTGGCCATCACCGCCAGCGCTGTCATAGCCGGCATTCTTCTGTTTATCGTGTTCCTTCGGATGATTATTGCGTCCGTTGGTGTGCTAAGGAAGCAACTTGACAACATTGCCCGGGGCGAAGGAGACCTCACACAACGCATTCCCGTGGAAATGGACGATGACCTCGGCAAACTGGCCACGAGCTTTAATCAGGTGCTGGAAAACCTCCAGGCCATGATCGGCTCCATCCAGGACCTCAGCAAGCAACTTGGCTCGGGCGCATCCGAGCTGTCCAGTGCGGCGCGCGACAACAGCGACGGGATAACACGGCAAACAGATGCTATCTCCATGGTCGCCACGGCCATCAATGAGATGCAAAGCGCCATTGAAGAAGTGGCGGGCAATGCATCACGTGCGGCCGACATTACCAAACACGCCCAGGAAAAAGGCCGCAACGGGGCCACCATCATTCGCAACTCCTCCGTCCAGGTACAGCGACTGGCGGCGCAGATTTCCAAGGCGGTGGAGGTTATACGCAAGCTGTCACAGGACTCGGAGAACATCACCTCGGTACTGGATGTTATCCGCGAGATTGCAGACCAGACCAATCTTCTCGCCCTCAACGCCGCCATCGAAGCCGCCCGGGCCGGCGAACAGGGACGGGGGTTTGCGGTTGTGGCCGATGAGGTTCGCACCCTGGCCAAGCGCACCCAACAATCCACGGAAGATATCCAGGCCATGATCACTGCCCTGCAGACCGGCGTTGCCGATATCGTTGCGGTGATGGAGACCGGCAGCAAGGAAGCGGTGGAAACTGAAAAGCTGGCCACGGAGGCGGAGGCGGAGCTTCAGGGCATCCTCGAATCCATGGCGGATATCAGCGACATGAACACCAGCGTGGCTTCAGCCACCGAGGAACAAACCCAGGTAATTGACGAAATCAACCGAAGCGTAACTGAAATCAATGATCTGGCGTCAGAGAGCATGACGCGCTCAGGCAGCATCGACCGCATTAGCGAATCGCTGGATGGCTATGCCAGGGAACTTGAGCAGCAGACTGGCCGGTTCAAGGTGTGAATTTGAAGGAAGGAGCATTGCCGCCTCCGGACTAAAATCTGAAGGCGGCATTTAGAAAGCTTTTACTGGCGAATGCCTTCGACAGAAATGATCATCTCAACCGTTTCAGACGCCTTGCCCAGATCCATGGGGATACCGAAGTCCGTCAACTTGAATTCGGTTTCAGCTTCAAACCCCATGCGGTAACCACCCCATGGATCGTCACCATGCCCGAGCATTTCCACGTCCAGGGTGACCTCTTTCGTCACACCACGCAGGGTCAGGTCACCGACGATATCGGCCTCGCCCTCATCGTCCACAACCACTCTTTTACTCTTGAACGTGGCCTCTGGGAATTCGTCAACGTACAGGAAGTCTTCCGAGCGCAGGTGCTTGTCACGCTCGGCGTGGTTGGAATCAACGCTGGATGTGTCCACGGCAACTTCAACGGAACTGTTCGCCGGGTTTTGTGCATCGTAGACAAATTCACCATCGAAATCGTTGAACCGACCATACAACCAGCTATAGCCCAGATGGGAAATCTTGAACGTAATAAACTGGTGGGAACCCTTGGTATCAAAAGCATAGGTTCCACTGTGCTCGGATGCCTGGGCTCCGCCAGACACCGCAAGTGCAACCGCAGATGCAAGCAGCAATTTTTTCATGTTCATCTCCTTGTTGAAACAGCCCGTAGGCACGATTGAATCGATAGTCTGAATTACGATTGGCGGCGACCTGAACCCAACATGCGTCGAAGGGTGTCGTCCCGGTCAATCAGATGATGCTTAACCGCAGCCAGACCGTGTACCCCGGCAAGCACGACAAGTGCCCAGGTAGACCAGTAATGGACAAGCCCGGCGGTGTCCTCCATCCCCTTAATCTGGCCGGTCACCGAAGGCACATCAAACCAGTTGAACACACTTATTGAGGACCCATCCGCCGTCGAAATGAGATACCCACTGGCCATAGCAACAAAAATCAGCACATAGAGCAGAGAGTGTGCGCCATGAGCGGCCAACACTTCCAGTCGGCTATGGCTCGGGAGTGCACGCGGCAGCGGATTGAACAGTCGCCACACCAGGCGAAACAGCATGACCAACAGCAGCAATATACCGATACTTCTATGGATATCCGGGCCGGTGCGATACCAGTCGTCGTAATAGGATAGATCCACCATCCAGTAACCCAGCCCGAATAGGCCAAACACCGCTACAGCCACCAGCCAATGAATGGCTACGGATACCACACCAAAATTACTGCTCGAATTGCGTACCTGCATGACGCTTAACGTCCCACTCCCTGATACCAGACAAGATCCCAACAGTTTAGGAAGAGCCCCGCACAAAACCAATCAAAATGTTTTGGAGACGAAGATCAGATTTTCTGATGAACAACCCCATACGTACGATCCCTTATACCTTTGGTCTGATACGGGTTTTACGGATTGTGGAAAACAATGGGTACGATAAACTTTTTACATACTTCATTTACCCGGTTCGGGTCACTCAGTGAACGAGAGGAATAAACATGGAACTTGAATTCGACGAATCCGTCGCAGTACCCAGCAACAACTGATTCCCTGCAGCTCCCACCGGAGCTGCCGGACACCGGTCCTGCTCACCCACCTGCGCATTGCCGCCTGACGTTGCCTGTTTTTACATGAAATAGTGGTAATAACCCGCTGTTTTTGGCACTCTTCTGTCTATCTAGACCATCCTGTTCGTGCTGACTGATTTACTTTCCTATAAGTCAACGAAATGCGACCAGGATCAACAGATCGGGCTGCCACAGGCTTTCCCGATGTTTTCGTTTATCCGGACCAGAAAAGGCCTATGTCGCGAACCCTCCCAGAGCAGATGACCGCACCGGAAGTTGATGTGCTGTCGCCTATGTTAACCAGGGAGGGGGAATCATGGACGGCCGACTACCAGGGCCTGACTTTACGAACGGCGCTGCAGCCAATATTCAGTATTTCCCACAAACGGGTTGTCGGCTACGAAGCGCTGATTCGCGCCTTTGATACCGATAATGCAGCGGTATTACCCCTTCATTTGTTCGAGCTACCGAGCTCTGACGCCGAAAACCTGCTGCTTGATCGCCTGTGCCGATACCTGCACATCAGCAACTATTCCGGATTCCAGGACCAGCTGAACTGGCTGTTCCTTAACGTATCTCCCCGTGTGGTTTCAGCTGGCAACCGTGCCGACAGCTTTTTCGGCGAACTGTTGAAGAAAACGGGCCTGCCCCCCCATCGCATCGTGATGGAGATTGTGGAGCAGCCAACGGACGACGCAGAACGACTGCGTGAAACCGTTGCCTACTACCAACAGCTGGGCTGCCTGACCGCTATCGATGACTTTGGTGCTGGGCATTCCAACTTTGAGCGCATCTGGAACCTGTCACCGGATATCGTGAAGCTGGACCGTAAGCTTCTGACTCGGGCCACAGACGACCACAAGGCCAGACAGATACTCAACGGCATCGTCTCTTTGCTGCATCAGTCTGGGTGCCTAGTGCTCCTTGAAGGCGTGGAAACTCACGACCAGGCAATGATTGCTATCGACGCGGGCGTTGATTTTGTCCAGGGATTCTATTTCAGCAGGCCAAGTACTGCCCTGGCGGACATTCCCCACAAAGTGACGGACCTTGACGGGTTACTGCAAGACTACAAGAGCAAAAACCGGATAACGAGAGACCCAACACAGCAACTGATTTCCTACTTCGAGGATTTCTTTCGTAGTGCCGTAGACACACTCTCGCAGGGCATGCCGATGAACGAGGCATGCAGTAGCCTGCTGAATCATCCTGCGGTGTCGCGGTGTTACCTGGTCGATGCCAACGGCGTACAAATTGATGACACCATGGTATCGGACGCCACAGCCCGAGGCCTGGACCCTCGATTCCGGCCGCTGGAAAGCACCACCAGTGCCGACTGGTATCGCCAACAGTATCTACGCCAGGCCATTGCCCAGCCAGGCCATGTTCATATAACCGCGCCCTACCTCTGTATTACCGGCGCATACATGTGCGTTACCCTGTCCCTCGGTTACTACCACAAGGGCGAGCTGAGGGTTCTTTGCTGCGACATTCTCGCCAACCCTACCGAAACCGCCCTCAGGAAAGGCTGATCCCGTAGACCACCGAGATCACGCCGACGGTCACCAGCCCGATAAACAGGTTCATCGGCAGGCCTACCTTTACGAAGTCCATAAACCGGTATCCCCCTGGCCCAAACACCATCATATTGGTCTGGTAGCCCAGTGGTGTGGCAAAACTGGCGGATGCCGCCATCATCACGGCGATAACATAGGGCTCTGACGCGATCCCCAGGGCCGTTGTCATTGACAGTACAATGGGTAGTACCAACACTGCGGCTGCGTTGTTGGTAATGACCTCGGTCAGCACCGATACCGCGAAGTACACCAGCAGGATGGTCAGCAGTGGGTGACCACTGCTCACCTCCAGAATGCCCGTCGCAACATAACCTGCAGCCCCGGTTTCCTGAAGCGCAGCCCCTAAGGCAAATGACGCAGCAATTGTAAGCATCACTGGTACATCCACCGCTTTCTGTGCCTGACCGACGGAACAGCAACCGCTAAGAACCATCAGGGCCGCCCCCATCAGCGCGGCGTTCAGCATGCTCAATGCCCCAAAAGCGGCAGCGCCCACGAGCACCAGCAGGATGCCCCAGGACAGATAGGCACGGTCATGGCGGGGTGTTTCGGTTTCCAGGTCGTTGATCAGCAGGAAGTCCTTGGCGTATCGCTGACGACTGACAAAAGCGGGACGTGCCTCCAGCAACAGAACGTCGCCGGTTTTCAGACGAATATTGCCGAGATTGCCCGACACCCGCTCACCACCCCGGGCGACTGCCAATACCACCGCGCCATAGCGATCCCGAAAACGGGCATCCCGGATGGTCAGACCCAGCACTTCCGACTGCGGGGACAGCGCGGCTTCAACCAGCCGGCGCTCTGCCCGGTCTTTACTCAGGCTTGGCTCATCATCGTGTACCGAAGGGACAATACCGTTGATTCGCAGCAGATCGGAAATAGCCTGGGTATCGCCAGCAAAGACCAACCGGTCACCGCCTCGAAGGCGTTCTTCCGAAGGTACCGCCGTAACAACGCTGCCATCCCGCTCAATCTCGACGAGGTACAGCCTCTCCAACTCACGCAGCCCGGCCTCTCCGACACTCTTGCCCACCAACGGCCCATCAAAGGCAACTGCCACCTCCAGGGTGAACTCCCGCATGGAACCGAACTTCTGCTGGTCCTTACGATCCGGAAGCGCCCTCGGTAACACCAGAAGCATGACAGCCAAGCCGATCACAGCAACCGGCAACCCAACGGCGGTGATGGAAAAAATCGAGAAACCGCCCTCCCCGGTCAATTGCTGGTACTGGCCATTGACCACCAGGTTGGTGCTGGTGCCAATCAGGGTGAGGGTACCACCCAGAATGGCGGAGTAACTCAGGGGGATCATCAGTTTCGAGGGTGATATGCCAATCTTGCGGGACCAGGCATGGACCGCGGGAATCATGGTGGCCACTACCGGGGTGTTGTTGAGGAAGCCGCTCAGCAACGCGACAGGGAATGCGATGCGGGCCTGGGCCGAGCGCACCGTACGAGGCGATCTGAGCAGGTGATGGACAACCAGGTCCACCCCACCGGAATGGTGAATGCCCGCCGCCACCACGAACATGGCAACCACCGTGATCAATCCACTGTTACTGAATCCGGCAAGGGCCTGATCGGCGCTGATAATGCCGCTGGCACTGAGAACGATGAGTACACCCAGCATGACGAGATGCGGGCCGAACCGCCCGACACTCATCAATAACAACGCCACACCCGTAAGGCTTAATGCAAACCAGCCCTGCCAATCCATCTGGTGGTCCTTTGGATAAAAGGGGCAGGATAACGAGTTTGCCGAATACTTAGAAAGAATAAAGGATGCTGTTTAAAGCACCAGAAGAAATATGGGGCTGTTCAGACTTCGATATCCGCCATATTTCCGTAAGTCTCCAGCCAGGTGCGGCGGTCAGACGCCCGCTTTTTACCCAGCAGCATGTCCATGCGGCTGTCGGTATCGTCGCCGTCTTCAATGGTCAGCATCACCAGCCGGCGGGTATCCGGCGCCATTGTCGTCTCCCGCAACTGGAGCGGATTCATCTCGCCCAGGCCCTTGAAACGGGTAACGGAAATCTTGCCGCGACGGTTTTCGGCCGCCAGCCGGTCGATAATGCCCTGCTTTTCGTGCTCATCAAGGGCGTAAAAAGTTTCCTTTCCCAAATCAACACGATACAGCGGGGGCATGGCAACAAATACGTGGCCGGCAGCAACCACCGGTCGGAAATGCTTGACGAACAACGCGCACAACAGGGTGGCGATGTGTAGGCCATCGGAGTCAGCGTCCGCCAGGATGCAGATCTTGTTGTAACGCAGGCCTTCCAGTTTGTCGGAGCCAGGATCTACCCCAATGGCAACGGCAATGTCATGGACTTCCTGGGAAGCAAGAATTTCGCTGGAGTCCACTTCCCAGGTGTTGAGGATCTTGCCTCGCAGGGGCATGACCGCCTGAAATTCACGGTCACGAGCCTGTTTCGCGGAGCCGCCGGCGGAGTCACCCTCAACCAGAAAGAGTTCCGAGCGGTTGGTGTCGCTGCCGGAACAATCCGCCAGTTTTCCGGGCAAAGCCGGACCGGATGTGACCTTTTTGCGGGCCACTTTCTTGCTGGCCCTGAGACGACGCTGGGCATTGCTGATGAACAATTCAGCGAGTGCTTCAGCAATGTCCGTGTGCTGATTCAGCCACAGACTGAACGCGTCCTTCACCACACCGGAAATAAACGCGGCGGCTTCCCGGGAGGACAACCGTTCCTTTGTCTGGCCGGAAAACTGGGGTTCCTGCATCTTGAACGACAACACATAGGCGCAGCGTTCCCAGATGTCTTCAGGAGACAACTTGACGCCCCGGGGCAACAGGTTACGGAACTCACAGAACTCCCTCATGGCCTCCAGCAGGCCGGTACGCAGGCCGTTCACGTGGGTGCCGCCCTGGGCGGTCGGAATCAGGTTAACGTAACTCTCCATAACCGCTTCGCCACCTTCCGGCAACCACTGGAACGCCCAGTCCACCGCTTCCTTGTTGCCGGAAAAGCTGCCCGTGAACGGCTCCAGCGGTACGGCTTCGATGTCGGCAAGCTCGGTGCGCAGGTAGTCCCGCAAACCGCCCTCGTAGCACCATTCATCTTTATCACCGGTGTGTTCCTGCAGGAAAGTGACGTTCAGGCCGGGACAGAGAACGGCCTTGGCGCGCAGGTTGTGGCGCAAACGGCTGACGGAAAATTTCGGGCTGTCGAAGTAGCTTGGGTCCGGGGTGAACTTCAATCGGGTACCGGTGTTCCGCTTGCCCACAGAGTCGACAACTGTTAGTTCCGTCTTCTTGTGGCCGTTGGCGAAGGTCATCCGGTGCAGTTGCCCATCACGCTTGATGGAAACCTCAAGGAGCGTCGACAGGGCGTTGACCACCGAGACACCCACCCCATGCAGGCCACCGGAAAAGTTGTAGTTACCCTGGGAGAATTTACCGCCGGCGTGGAGGCGGGTCAGAATCAGCTCCACACCCGGAACGCCATGTTCCTTGTGCATGTCGACCGGCATCCCGCGGCCGTCGTCTTCCACGCTCAGGGAACCATCGCTGTGCAGGACGACATCGATCCTGCGGGCGTGCCCCGCCAGGGCTTCGTCGACACTGTTATCAATGACTTCCTGGGCCAGATGGTTGGGCCGACTGGTATCGGTGTACATGCCTGGGCGTTTGCGGACAGGGTCCAGACCACTCAGAACTTCAATGGCATCGGCGTTGTACTGTTTCTGGCTCATGGGAAGGAAGCGACTCCACGGGTTTGTTATAAAACTGGCCCATAGCTTAGGGATTCGCAGGGAAAGATCAACGGTTGTTTTGTGCTGGTGTGGACCAGCACGACCCCGGCGCCGTTAACGCTGTCGCGAGAAACGCCCGAGGCCTCCCCCGGACACCCGCAACTGCTCCCACTCTGCGGGGCTGATGGCGATCACTGCACAGGGTGTGGTCAACGCCTGGGTTACCATGGCGTCTGCCGCCGGCCGCCTGACCTTGAGCGCCAACTCCAGAACATCGTCTACGATCTCGGACGACGTCAGTGTCAGGCCGTAGCCGCCAGTGGTTTTCTGCCCCAGCCCCACCAACACCAGATGTTCCTCCTTGAAATCAATGGCGCGAAGCATGCTCAGCGCCAGGTTTCCGGAGGGCAGTTGGGCAAGCTTGTCCAGATCTCCGGCACTGGACACATAGACCAGTCCCGGCGCCGTAAGCCCACAGTGATCGGACTCAGTGACCTGTCTCGCCAGAGGCGCACCATCAGCGGTCGCCGAGCGATTGATCGCACAGCCTGTGATCAGACTGAGCACGAGTACACAGAGTGTTAGCAGCGTAAAACGACAGGTCAACGGGTACTCTCCACGTTGCGGATCGGCTCACCGCCAGTTTTTGACTTCGGGCCTGATTTCAGGCGATACCCCTCAAAGCCCACTCTGGGCAGACCCAGGGAGGTAATGGTGGGCCGACGAAAACTGGTACTCAACCTTACCCCGCCTACCGGTTCTTCGCCAATAACGATTTTTTCAGGTAACCCATTGACCGGATATTCGGCACAGGCCTCGCCGTTTTCACAAATCAGCCCGTTGTTGTCCATGTCGCTGCCGGCAACCAGGAAATACTCACCGGCCTCAACCTCGTCAAACGCAAATTCGTACCGCCCCCGGGAGGCGGAGACAACGGCCTGCTCAAGAGTATCGCGCTCGTCGTCCGCACTGACCAGCAATACATAGTGTCGGCCTGCGTTCCGTTCATCCGATGGACTACCCAGGCTGAGAGATACCGGAATCATAAGCGTTGCAGCAGGTGCGCCGTCTGCTTGATAGGTAATCACCAGCGTTGCCATGTAGCGCCCGTCACCCCCCAGTTGCGTAGGGTCTGCGGTCACTGTCAGTGACAACGGTCGCGCATCGCTGGGTTCACTCACATCAAGCCATGGCGCACCAGGGTCCACGTCTGTGATGGTGACGCTCTCGCCTTCGGGGTAGGTCGAAAATACCAGCTGTTCGCTGAGCACCGCAGCATTGAACTGTATGGCCGTGGGCGAGGAACCAAGAGTGATTGGGAAGTTGCCGTCCAGGGCCGCATCCATCGCCGCCAATGCGTTGATCTGTCCCGCTCCGTATTCAAACGCGGGCCCCACATCGTCCGTAAGGTCACCATTTACCAGGAAACTCTGAAATCCGGCAGGGGTAAGGGTCGGCACTTCCGCCTTCATCAGGGCGTAAACGCCCGCCACATGAGGTGCCGCCATTGAGGTGCCCTGCAGGCCAGCGTATCCCGGCTCGAATGAGCCCGTATCGTCGCGCCCCCAGGCGCTGACAATGACATCGGCCGTACCATCCTGATTGGCATCCCTGCTTGCATCACCACCCGGAGCAACCACGTCGACGGACTGGCCAACGTTGGAATACGAGGCACGCACACTTCCGCCGTCTACAGCCCCCACTCCGACAACGTTGGGATAGGCAGCGGGGTAGGTAGGCTCGTCCGTGCCCTGGTTGCCAGCAGCGGCAACAATCAGTTTGCCGTTGCCACCATTCCAGGCGGCGTCGATCGCCTGCTTGAGCGCGTTGCTTGGGCCAAGCCCACCGAGACTGAGATTAATCACATCTATTTCATTCCGGCCGGCTGCCCAGTTCAGGGCGTCAATCAGGTCAGCGGACGACCCTACACCGTCACGCCCGAGCACCCGTACCGGATAGATAGTGGCCCCCGGCGAAACCCCGACGACACCCTGGGTGTTATCAACGGCAGCGGCAATACCTGCCACATGGGTTCCGTGGAAATTACTGCTCCGGGCCTTGCCGTCACCCGGGTCGGCGGGGTTTGTGTCACGTTGGCCACTGTCCTCCCGATCAATATCCAGATCACCCGATACGTAATCCATGATCTGCCCTGGGATCAGTTGCACATTGGCGCTCAAGTCCGGATGCCAGTCGCCCGTCGCCGTCGGTGGCGAGCGGAATACGCCGGTATCCATGACCGCGATACCAATATCTGCACCCGCACTCGGTGCGGCCTGCCAGGCCAACGGCGTTTGAATCAGTCGCAGACTCCATTGGCGACTGTAGAGTGGATCATTGTCCGGGGACACTTGTTGGGAGGAATAGAGGTAGTTCGGCTCCGCCGATGTCACACCGGGCTGTTGCTGCAACTCCCTGACCCATTCCAGGGTTTCCTGACGCGCACTTTCTCGCTGCCCGGACGACATGGTTGCCAGGTTTCGTGGCCGGTCACGGCGCACCAGCCAGGCACCTCGACCCAGTTCCCTGCGCTGTGACGTCGCCATCGCTGCGATCACTGGCAGGTTCCCCGAGGCTGGCGCGAGGGTGACTACGGCTTCATCAATCATGAATGGCGGCGTCGAGTAGCTGGTGTTCATCACGCTGGCTGTTCCTTCACCTGCCAGCGACAGCACGTACCGAAATGGAATACCGCTGGTGGTACTGACTTCCACCAGGTAAGAGCCGGGCTCGAAAGTGTCGTCGAGCACCTCGACCAGCGGTCGCAGATCACCCGAAGCAGACTGAGACGCCACTTCCACAACGGTTCCCGCCTGCTGTTTCAGTATCCGAAGAGAACGCTCCGGCGCCGCTGCGCCAGCGGGCAGGAGATCCTCCGGAGAACTGAACACCTGAAAAGAGACGCGGTCTCCGGGTGACAGGTCTACGGCGTAGACATCAACGGCATCTTCAAAGTACTGGAAAAAATTTGCGTAGGTATCGGAGCCAGAACTCAGATAGCCACCCACCGTTGCGCCCGGCGGCAGAGTCTGGGCAGACACGGCCGTGTTATTGGCGGTGGCAAGGTCAACACGACGATCATCTGCGGTATCGGAGTCCACCCGTGTACCGCTCTCGATGTCAATCACCCCACTCAGATCGGGTTGCGCCTCACTGCTACCACCGGATCCACCACCGCCGCAGCCTGCGAACAGCAATGTAAACGAGATCAAACCAGCAGTAACAGGAACAGTCCGAATCATAATGGGCTCACAAGGACGACAACTTAGAAGTGCGAGAACGACACCATATGCTTTCAGTATGGTACTCATTAAACGCCTATGAAACCGATTACGTTCCAAACCCATAATCAGATGCAAAAAACCGCCTGCAGGTTACCCCACAGGCGGTTTCGCGTCGGTGTCTCCGAGGCTCTATATCTACAGTGCGTAGAAAAACAGAGGCACGAACGCCGCCGTCAGCAATGTCGGTCCCATCACCACCAGTGGCAGCAACAGTCTCTCATAGCGATGCCAGAACGAACCCGTGCGCTCAGCGGCCAACACCTCGGTTTCACCTACCACCTGCCGTGTCAGCAGATGGTTCAGTGCCACCGGCGGGCTCAGGTAGCCCAGTTCAAACGCCACCAGGCACACGATCCAGAAGTGCAGCGGGTCGATACCCAACTGGATGGCGGGCTGCGCGATGGTGGCCGACACCAGGATGACCGCGCCGAACGGGTCCATCACCATGCCGATAATGGTGAGCATAACCACAATCACCAACATGGCGATCCAGGGGCTGGTCAGGTTTTCCGGGAACAATGCGTGCACCACATCGGAACGTTCCAGGATGCCCCCGAGACAGATAGAGAAACCAATCAGCGCCAGCAGCGCGCCGATGTGTACGGCAGAGTCACTGGCGGCCGCCGTTGTGCGCATACAAAAAGCACGCACCCGGGATTGGCCCTGTTCGTTGGGATCCTTGCCCGAATCGAGATAGACCAGCGCCAGCATCACCAGCGGCAGGATCATCGGCGCGCTGTACTCATTGAATCCCAAACCGAGAATGACCCAGATGGCCAGGATAACCACCGCGGTAACGATGGCATAAGGCACCAGGGGGCGAAGCTGCGCCAGCGATTTACGGAATGCCCCCGGAGCCGGGCGAGGCTTCCAGTTGCCCTGGGTTTTACAGACAACCACAGAGAACAGGGTGGCCGACATAATAAACACCCAGAAACCCCAGCCGTACATTTCGGAGGTGGTCACTTCCTTGTTCAGCGCCGCCACAACCACGATCAGCAAACAGGGATTAAGAACCACCCCCAAGCTGCCGGACATGGCCGTGGTAGCCAGCGATAGCTGTCGCCCTGCTCCACTCTTGCGCATTTCATCGTAGACGACACCACCCACGGCCAGGATGAAAATCCCCGAGGCGCCAGTAAACGCAGTGGGGAAAGCGGTCGCGAATATCATCACCGAGGCCAGCATGGGCGCGGGCAGATGGTAAGGTTTGATGACGTTCAACAGCAGGTCCGGAATGCGAGTCTGCTTCAGCGCCATGCCCACAAGCACATAGAGCCCGATGTTGATAAACATCGATGACAGGTTGGTCATCATACCGAAATAGATCGCCAGGCCGGACGAGTAGCCGTCCACGAAGAAGAAATAACTCATCGCGATCAGGCCCATTGCGCAATACAGCGGCAGTACCAGGCCGGAGGACGCCGCCAGTGATCCTGGCCTCATTCGAGACGGCACCGACACAAACCGCATCAGGTTAATCACCATGAACAGCCCGAAGACTGCCGCCCAGGCGTATTGCAGCAACGCGGTGCCTTCCGAGCCCGGCGAAGAGGATAACTTACCCACGTAAGAGAACAGGGAGTACACCATCAGGCCATTGACCACAAACTGCATGCCCTGGCTCAGACGCCACTCTGACCGGTTGCGCGGCAATCGCAGGGCTATGTGATCGGCGTCGAAGGCCGAAATCGCCGCAGCCATGGCAAACATGGCGATAAACAGGAACTTGGTGAGCTCGATATTATCCAGCAGGAAATCCGCAAAGCCCTGTTCAACCGCCTTGTAAACTGCCAACGCCTCGGTGGCATGCTCCTGGTTTTCTTCATAGAGGCGATGCTTCTGCTGGCAGAGTGCCAGGTTTTTTTCCAGGGACTTGCGGATCGCATCCGGGTCCGGCGGCGAGCTGAAAAGATCGTCCGGATCTGGCTCGTAGGCCTCGACACGTTTCCTGACCTCTGCATCCACATCCATGGACAACGTGCAGGTCGGCTCCGTGGCGTCCGGGTCCAGCAGGTAGTAGTTCGGCCAGGTCTGCTCCCCCACCCACAGCATGCGCGAGTGGAGTGAGTTTCCCATACCCAGAAGAAGCGTAAAGATAAGGAGCAGCAGGAGGATAACCCCGTGCAATCGATGCACGGGGTACAGCGTTTTCGGGCCTGCCGCTGATAATGCTCGCCAGTTCATGGAGGGTCAGCCTTTATTATTCGCGGTCAGGCGCTGTGCACTCGGAGGCACCGGGATTGCTGGAGCAACGGATTTTGCTGAGCAGGCTCATCATCTTCGGGTGATAGACCTTATTGGCACCATCGGTTCCATCCCGAAGCTGCAGGCGGTTTTCCCGAAACATCTCCTGATAGCCTTCGATGTCAGCATCGGGAATACGGATCCACTTTTCCTCCGGAATGGCGGACTCCTGCCGCTGAATCAGGTCCATGGCCTGGCCGTACATCCCCCAGGCAACTTCACGGGACTTCTGAGCCGTGTCGTCGTCGAGCACATCGTCTCGGGCAATGACCTGGATGGTCAGTTGCGCCAGCGGATAATCAACGATGCCACCGTCTTCACCAATGCCCTTGTAGAGTTCCAGAGCTTCGTAGGCAAACGCCGGTGCGTAAGCCGTATCCACCGAGCCATTGTTGAACTTGCCGGCAAAGTTGGTGATGTCGGAGGGTACAACCGTCGCTTTCACATGGTTAACCATGTGGATGGCGTCCTTCTGGTAATCCAGTGTGGCCATGCGCTTGCCGGCCAGTTCACCAGCGGTATCAATGCTACGGTCATTGACGAACAGGTAGCCTGCACCCGCCGGAACAATGCCCAGCACCTCATAGTCGCCCTGTTTCATCAAGGGCGCTGCCTTGGCCTGCGCAAGCGTGGCGAGGGTTGTTTTCAGATCGTCATAGGTCGGGATCGCGCCAACGGCGCTGATGCTGCCGGTAAATCGGTTGAACGGGCGGGTCCGAAGATCCGTAGCGGCGACGGCGTCGCATTGTCCGGAATTGAAATCACCCACGGCAACCCCTTCGTCAGTGTAGGGGCGCAGTTCAAAATCAACCCCATGGGCTTTCATTTCCAGCGCATAGTCTTTGACCATGTTGTACATATCACCGTTTGCGCCGATCACATCGAAAACGCACATCGTCACAGACTGTGCGGCGGCCATCGGAGCAACTGCAGCAAAAGAAAGGGCAGCAAGGGATTTACGGATCATGAATGACCTCCGGGTCTTTCTTGTGTTTGTAGGTAATTACAGTGAGTCGGGGGCCTGCTTAGAGCAGGCCGTCCAGATCCATGGTTTCAGGCTCTTCGAGCCGTTCCGGGCTCAGTCTTCCGAAATAGGTACGGGGCGTGCGGTAGCCGTAGTTCGCTGTCCAATGCTTATCGGACGAGAACTGAATGACGTCTCGGGCGATCTCGTCTACCAGGCGATACTCAGCCCATACTTTGATCTCTCCATCCGCCTCGGCGAACCGCGCGATGACATCCTTGAGCACCTCCGGGCGACCAAACGTCTCTGCAGCCACGGCCTCAAGAGCCATGGACGCCCGTATACCCGATTCAACCCCCAGGCGGGAGCTATCCTCAAGCACTTCCCAAGGATCCGGAGACAGGCTTGGTCGGGTGTCCGGCAACAGCAACCACACCATGCCGCGTATGGCATTCGGTAAACCGCCCCATTTTTCGTTATCCAGGCATTCGGCGGCACGCTCCGCCCGGGGCGCAATATTGCGGGGAACCCCTGCCATGGCACCGGAGTTGGCGTCGTTCACGATGGCCTGCATGCCGGTCAGCAGGCCCAGCAGGAAAGTCAGCTCCTCCTGGTCATCGAACAGGAACGGACACTCGAATTCCTTTGCGGCCGGGTCAAAGTCATAGGCCGCCATGGCGCGCTGATAGGCGACATAGCGACGCTTGGCGGTTCGGGCATTCAGCCGCTTTGCTTTCTCCCGCGCGTCTTTTGCGGCAGGTACATCACCGGCAAAGTCAGCGCGCAGGTATTCCAGTTCCGCTTCCCATGCCTTGTATTCAGAGCAGTTCGCGGCCAGCAGCATCAACAGGGAACCGGTGCTCTCAGGCGCCTCGGTCACGCGGGAAAACGAGTACAACAGCGGGTCAACGCCCTCACCCAACGCACAGGCCATTTGCGGATCGGACATCTGCATGACGTAAGGGGTTGCTTCCCCCTCGGAGTAATTGGAGAGCACCACACCCGTTGTAGTGTAGATGGGGTTGGCCGAGCAACCGGCCAAAAACGTCACCACAAGAAGAAGCAGGTGACGGCTGCGAACGTTGAGGGCATGCCCAAAGGAATTCACCAGTGAGGAGTTCATAGTTCGTCCTGTTTGCATTGTTTTTATAGGTCGGGGGCGATCGCAATCACTGTCCCGTTCATCTTTGACGAGGGCAAGAATGCGTTGAATCTTGTCAGACAAAAATGGCTGGATTGCCGATTTGGTTATGCCGATCAGGCCAATGGCCCACATAGACGAGAGGAAATTATCTTTTAATTTCTTTAAAACAATAAGTTATGCAAAAAATTACAATTGAGACATTTGTACCACCATCGGCATTTAACGCCGGGTTATCCGATTCAGGGCGTCGTTAAACCCATCATTGCAACCACCTGCGCCGTCAAATCATCCAGGGTCAGGCCACCATCAGGCCGATACCATGTCACTGTCCAACTCAGGGCGCCCGTGAGCATACGGCGCACCACAAAGGGATCTGCCGCCAGCACGCCGTCCTGACGCAAGGTCTCCAGCACATCCAACCACAACTGCTCGTAGATATCCCGAAGCTCAAGGACGTAAGCCTGGGATTCCTCGGACAGGCTACGCCACTCGAACACCAGCACTGCCATGGCCTCCCCGGTCTGCCCGTTGATGGACTCCAGTTCAGCGCGAATCAGCGCCTGCAACTTGTCACGATGGGTACTGGCCGCATCCACCGCAGCCTGCATCAGGGCTGTGTTGAGACGAATGGTCTCCACCATGACGGCCTTGAGGATTTCTTCCTTGGTGCGGAAGTGGTGGAACAGGCTACCGGACTGAATGCCAACGGCGGCGGCCAGATCCCTGACGGTGGTCCGCTCATAACCCTTGTCACGAAACAGCTTTGCGGCCTCGTGGAGAAGCCGGCCACGGGCTCCGGCGGGATCGGAAACCAGGTTGTCGGCAACCAGTGAGCGCAGGATAGAGTCTTGATTCACAGTGTTTTCCAGCCAGGGAACAGAAGAGCGCCCATTCTATCCCGAATTTGCCTGTTTACAAACCAAGCGCTTGCTTGGTATCGTCAACCGCATGATAGACAATCTCCGCTAAAAGCGGCCCTGTAAGGGTCTCTGAAAGCACTTTGCGGCTTCCGTTAACAAGGTGAAGACATGCCAGATTCCGACATCTCCAGGCCACAAACCGTCCGTATTGGCTGCTCTGCCGCCTTCTGGGGCGACACCGAAACGGCTGCCGCCCAACTGGTCCACAAGGGCAATATTGATTACCTGGTGGCGGACTACCTGGCGGAAATCACCATGTCCATCATGGCGGGGCAGAAGATGAAGGACCCAAGCCAGGGTTACGCCCGCGACTTCGTACAAACGGTGATGGGCCCCTTGCTGGGTGAGATCAAACAGAAAGGCATCCGGGTATTGGCGAACGCCGGTGGCGTCAATCCCGTCGCCTGCCGCGATGCCCTGCAGGCTTTGTGCGAAAAAGCGGGGTTGGATATGAAGATCGCCCTGGTGCTGGGTGATGACCTTCTGCCGAAAAAGAAGCAACTGGCCGATGCCGGCATCACCGAGATGACCACCGCACAGCCAATGCCGCCGATGCTGGTCAGCCTGAACGCCTACTTGGGCGCTCCGGGATTGGTCGCAGCACTGGAACAGGGTGCGGACATGGTTATCACCGGCCGGGTTGCCGACAGCGCCCTGGTGCTGGCGCCTCTGGTGCATGAATTTGGCTGGCGCTGGAGCGATTACGACCGACTTGCCCAGGGCAGCCTGGCCGGGCACTTACTGGAATGCGGCGCGCAATCCACGGGCGGTAACTTTACCGACTGGGAAGATGTAGCCGAGGGTTATGCCGATATGGGCTTTCCGATTGCAGAAGTCTCCGCCACCGGGGATTTCATCATGACCAAGCCGCAAGGTACCGGGGGCAAAGTGTCCCGGGGCACGGTGGCGGAACAGTTGGTCTATGAAATCGGCGACCCGAGAGCTTACCTGCTGCCGGATGTGACCTGTGATTTTACCGGGGTCTCCCTTGAGGAAGTGGCAACGGACGAGGTTCGGGTTTCTGGCGCCAAGGGGCTTCCCCCCACGGACAGCTATAAGGTGTCCGGCACCTGGCCGGACGGTTTCAAGTGCACGGTAACCTTCTTGTTGGCAGGCATGGATGCGAAAGCCAAGGCCCGGACAGTCGCCGAGGCGATCCTGGCCAAAACCTCGCGGATGTTCAGTGAGCGGGGCTTGCCGGACTACACGGAAACCAGCATCGAACTATTAGGCACCGAGGCCACCTACGGCGCTCAGGGGCGTATGGGAGAGTGTCGGGAGGTGGTAGTGAAGATCAGCACGGCCCACCTCAAGAAGGAAGCGCTGGTGCTGTTTTCCCGGGAAATCGCCCAAGCGGCGACAGGGATGGCACCTGGGATTACGGGCATTGTGGGTGGACGGCCGACGGTGTGGCCGAAGATTCGGTTGTATTCGTGCCTGGTTCCGAAAACGGAGGTGTCCGTTGCCGTGGATCTTGGTGGCGACAAGCAGACGGTAGACGTGGCTACTGACGGCGGGTTCGAGCCAAGCCAGCTGATTGAGCAGTCTGCCAGTGCGGCCGCTCCGGCCACGGATACCACGGTGCCTTTGATTCAACTGGCCTGGGCGCGCAGTGGTGACAAGGGGGATCACACCAATATCGGGGTGATTGCCCGCAAGGCGGAGTTTGTGCCGTTTATTGAGGCGGCGTTGACGGAGTTGGCTGTGGCGGAATGGATGGCCCATACGCTACACCCTGAGCATGGTCGGGTGACCCGTTGGGCGTTGCCGGGGTTTCAGGCCTTTAATTTCCTGTTGGAGCACAGTCTTGGCGGCGGGGGCGTTGCCAGCTTGCGGATTGATCCGCAGGGGAAGGCGTTTGCCCAGCAGTTGCTTGAGTTCCCTGTTCCGGTTCGTGCTGAACTGCTTGATTGATTTTACATTGGTGCATGCACTCTGGTGGGAGGATATGTCCGGGACACGCGGTGAATACGTCCCTGTACGCTCGACAAAAACATCCATGTTTTTGACGGTCCCGGACATATCCTCCCACCAGAGCGCCCGAACATTTGAAAAGGTCCTCTTGTTATGAGCTATCAGTCTGTTTTTCACCCGAATCTCTTTCGGGATCAGGTTTTTATCGTTACCGGGGGTGGTTCCGGAATTGGGCGTTGTACCGCTCATGAACTCGCCGCGCTTGGGGCTCGGGTTGCGCTCGTTGGGCGGAAGGCTGAGAAGGTTGAGGCGGTGAAAGCCGAGATTACTGAGGACGGTGGTATTGCTTCCACTCACGTGTGCGACATCCGTGAGGAAGAGTCTGTAAAGGCGACCGTCACGGCCATCATTGAGGAACATGGCGGGCTGAACGGCGTCGTGAATAACGCCGGGGGTCAGTTTCCGTCGCCGCTGGCAAATATCAACCAGAAAGGTTGGGAGACGGTGGTTCGCACGAATCTTACTGGTGGCTTTCTCATTGCCCGTGAAGCCTACAATCAGCTGTTGTCAAAAACCGGCGGCGCCATCGTGAACATTGTGGCGGACATGTGGGGCGGCATGCCTGGCATGGGGCATTCCGGCGCTGCACGAGCGGGGATGGTGAATTTTACCCAGACCGCTGCAGTTGAGTGGGGTTGCTCCGGGGTTCGGGTGAACGCTGTGGCACCGGGCTGGATTGCCTCCAGTGGGATGGATAACTATCCCGAACATATGAAGCAGTGGATTCGTAGCCTCGGGGATAACGTGCCTCTTAAGCGAATGGGGACGGAGTCCGAGGTCAGTGCAGCGATTTGTTTTCTGTTGAGCCCGGCGGCGGCGTTTATCAGTGGGGATTGCCTGCGAATTGACGGTGCCGCGTCCCAGGGGGGCCGGGTTTGGCCGTTCCCGAAAGCGAAGAACAATGAGCCCTTTAATGGGTTCCACCGGGCAGTCACGCCAAAAGTGTTGAGTGACGACTGAGGAGAATTCGATGCAGGTACTGGAGTCCACCGTAAATCCCCAGTCGGATGACTTTCGCGCAAACGCGGAGGTGATGGAGGCGCACATTGCCACCTTCCGCGATGTGGAGCAGAAGGTTCTTGATCTGGCGGAAGCGGCGCGGGAGAAGTTCATCAAGCGCGGGAAACTGTTGCCCCGTGACCGAATCAATCGCCTGCTGGATCGTGGTACGCCGTTCCTCGAGCTGTGCTCCCTGGCCGGCTACAAGATGCATGACGACAAGGACGGCAGCCTGTCCGGTGGCGGCATTATTGCCGGCATTGGCACGGTTAGCGGTGTTCGCTGCCTGGTGGTGGCCAGCAACAGCGCCATCAAGGGCGGCACCATTACGCCGGCGGGGCTGGACAAGACCCTGCGGCTGCAACAAATTGCCATGGAGAACAAGCTGCCAGTGGTGTCGCTGTCTGAAAGCGGCGGCGCCAACCTGAACTACGCCACGGACATTTTCGTGCTGGGCGCTCGCGGTTTCGCCAATCAGGCACGCATGTCCGCCGCTGGCATTCCGCAGGTTACGGTGGTTCATGGCAATGCGACCGCCGGCGGTGCCTATCAGCCGGGGCTGTCGGACTATGTGATTGTGGTTCGCGAACAGGCCAAGATGTTCCTGGCGGGCCCTCCCCTGCTGAAAGCGGCCACCGGCGAAGTCGCTACCGATGAAGAACTCGGCGGCGCGCAGATGCATGCAGAAGTGGCCGGCACGGCGGAATACTTGGCCGAGGACGACGCCGACGGCATTCGCCACGCCCGCAATGTGCTCGAAGCCCTGCCCTGGAACGAGCAGTTGCCCCCGTCGCGGGAGCCGGAATGGGAAGAGCCGCTCTACCCAGCCGAAGAGTTGCTGGGCGTTATTCCCAGCGACGCCAAGAAGCCTTATGACGTGCGTGAAATCCTCGCCCGCATAGCCGATGGCTCGAAGTTCATGGATTTCAAGAACGGCTACGACGACCAGACCGTGTGCGGCACCATCCGCATTGAAGGCCACTCGGTGGGCATCATCGGCAACAACGGCCCGATCACGCCTGCCGGCGCTACCAAGGCAGCGCAGTTTATCCAGCTCTGCGACCAGGCGGGCACGCCGTTGCTGTTCCTGCATAACACCACGGGGTTCATGGTCGGCACCCATTCGGAACAGAACGGCATCATCAAACACGGCTCAAAGATGATCCAGGCGGTGGCGAATTGCCGGGTGCCCAAGGTCGCAATTGTGATCGGCGGTTCCTATGGTGCAGGTAACTACGCGATGTGTGGCCGCGGCCTGGACCCACGCTTCATCTTCGCCTGGCCCAACAGCCGCACAGCGGTCATGGGCCCTGCGCAGGCAGGCAAGGTGATGCGCATTGTGGCCGAGGACAAACAGCGCCGGGGCGGCCTGGAACCAGATCCGAAAACGCTGGATTTCCTGGAGCAGGCTACGGCCAAGAAACTGGAAGACGGCTCTACAGCTCTGTTCGGTACGGCTCGATTGTGGGACGACGGGCTTATTGATCCGCGGCATACCCGGCGGGTTCTGGCGTTGGTGCTTTCGGTTTGTCGGGAGTCTGAGGTTCGGCAGTTGCGGCCTAATTCTTTTGGCGTTGCCCGCCTCTAGGAGAGCTTAGTGATGGTGGTTGACCCCGGAGCGGCAGGCCTCCCAAAAACCGCCCTGCAGGAAGCAACGAATTTATAGACAAAGCGGCTGTGTGGGCGGGCCTTCAGAAACCGTGCGGAGCCATGGATGGCGGAGCCCGAGCGTCACATGGATGTGCCGAAGGAGCGTGTTTCTGAAGGCCCGCCTACACAGCCGCCACCCAAGCTAGAGAACGTGCACCACTACCACTTAGGCACGAACTAACATCAGGAGAACAAAAACGTGAAATTCACAGCCGAACACGAAGCCCTCAGAAAAACCGTCCGCGATTTCGTGGAGAAGGAAATCAATCCCCACTGCGACGAATGGGAAGAAGCCGGCGAGTTCCCGATTCACGATATCTTCAAGAAGCTCGGCAACCTGGGCTTGCTGGGCATTCAGAAGCCGGAAGAGTATGGCGGCATGGGGCTGGATTACAGCTACAACCTGGTGGCCGCCGAAGAACTCGGCACTGCCCATTGCGGCGGTGTGCCGCTGGCAATAGGTGTGCAGACAGATATGTGCCCCCCTGCCATTTCACGCTTTGGCTCCGACGAACTCAAACGGACCTTCCTTGCCCCGGCCATTGCCGGCGATATGGTGGGCTGTATCGGCGTCAGCGAAGTCGCCGCCGGTTCTGATGTGGCGGGGATGAAAACCACCGCAAAACAGGACGGCGATGACTACGTCATCAACGGCTCCAAGATGTGGATCACCAACAGCCCCAAAGCCGACTTCATCTGCCTGCTGGCCAACACCTCCGACGACAAGCCCCACAAGAACAAATCGCTCATCGTTGTGCCCATGAACACGCCGGGCATTTCCTTCAGCCCGCATTTGAACAAGCTGGGCATGCGCTCTTCCGAAACCGCGCAGATTTTTTTTGACGATGTGCGAGTGCCGCAGCGCTATCGCATCGGTGCGGAAGGCACCGGGTTCATGATGCAGATGCTGCAGTTCCAGGAAGAACGGATGTGGGGCGCGGCCAACGTGATCAAGGCGCTGGAACTCTGTATCAACAAGACCATTGAATACTGCCGCGAGCGCAAAACGTTCGGGCAGCCGTTGATCAACAACCAGGTGATTCACTTCCGCCTGGCAGAGCTGCAAACCGAGGTGGAAGCCCTGCGTGCCCTCACCTATCAGGCCTGTGAGCTGCATGTGGAAGGCAAGGATGTGACCAAGCTGGCGTCAATGGCCAAGCTGAAGGCTGGCCGGCTTGGGCGTGAGGTGACGGACAGTTGCCTGCAGTATTGGGGGGGCAATGGTTACATGTGGGAGAACCCCCTGTCCCGTGCGTTCCGGGATGTGCGGCTGGTGTCGATTGGCGGCGGTGCTGACGAAATCATGTTGGGGATTATCTGCAAGATGATGGGGACTTTGCCTGGTAAGCAGCGGGACTGATTTTTTGGATTTTGGCATTGGGGGAAGGACTGGCAGGCAGGAAGGTAGGGCCGTTTCGAGACACGCTGTGAATACGTCCATGTACGCTCGACAAAAACATCCATGTTTTTGACGGTCCCGAAACGGCCCTACCTTCCTGCCAACCAGCCCCCAGACAACGGTATTGGAGTCATGTCTATGGAAAATTTACCTCACTGCGAAACGCTAGTTCTGGAGAAACAGGGGCCTGCCCTTCACGTCACCATCAACCGGCCGGACGTTCGGAACGCCATGAGCCTGCAGATGGTGGCGGAACTGTCGACGGTGTTCAGTCAGGTTGAGAACGACGCCAGCATTCGTGCCGTGGTGATTCGCGGAGCCGGTGGCCACTTTTGCGCCGGCGGGGATATCAAGGACATGGCCGGTGCCCGGGGGCAGAAGCCTTCCGAGGGTGAGGAAGATCCTTTCTACCGGCTGAACCGGGCGTTCGGCCAGATGATTCAACAGGTGAACGAGTCGTCGAAGGTGGTGATTGCAGTCACCGAGGGTGCGGTGATGGGCGGCGGTTTTGGATTGGCCTGTGTGTCGGATGTGGCGATTGCCGGGCCGACAGCCAAGTTTGGTATGCCGGAGACGACCCTGGGAGTCATTCCCGCGCAGATTGCGCCGTTTGTGGTGGAGCGCATCGGGCTGACGCAGGCGCGTCGGTTGGCGTTGCTGGGGCTGCGAGTGGACGCGGATGAGGCGTGCCGGCTGGGGATTGTTCACCAGGTGGCGGAGTCTGAAGTTGAGATTGATGAGTTGCTCGGCCATGCGGTTGACCGGGTACAGCAGTGCGCGCCGAATGCGACGGCCCAGACCAAGGCGTTGTTGCACCGCGTTGGTCACGAGTCGATGAGTGGGCTTCTGGACAGTGCTGCCGGGAAGTTTGCCGAGGCGATTCGCAGTGACGAGGGTTCCGAGGGGACTCTTGCGTTTATGCAGAAACGGCCGGCTTCTTGGGCCAAGTCAGACTGATGGTGGAGGGTCGGGATTGATCCGGCTTTCCGGGACACGCGGTGAATACGTCCCTGTACGCTCGACAAAAACATCCATGTTTTTGACGGTCCCGGAAAGCCGGATCAACCCCGACCCCAGACACCGTGCAAAACGCTCATAAAAAAAGACATGCAATTACAACAGTTGGAAGGAGCTTTGGTGGGAGGGAGGCCCTGGTTCAGGACCCTAAAAAACATGGATGTTTTTTAGGAGCCTACATGGACGTATTCACGGCGTGTCCTGAACCAGGGCCTCCCTCCCACCAAAGCGGATAACCACCCAACCATGAGACCAGCAAAAATGCTAAAAAAGCTCCTGATAGCGAACCGAGGCGAAATCGCCGTACGGGTGATCAAAACCGCGAAGTCGCTGGGATACCGGACGGTGGCAGTGTATTCCGAGGCAGACGCCAAGGCCCTGCACGTGGAATTGGCCGACGAGGCGGTGTGTATCGGACTGGCTCAGGTATCGGCGTCGTATTTGAACGCAGAGGCGATTATTGAGGCGGCGCGGAAAACCGGGGCGGATTGTGTGCATCCGGGGTATGGGTTCCTGTCGGAGAATTCCGGGTTTGCCAGGGCCTGCAAAGACGCCGGCCTGGTGTTTGTCGGGCCACCGGAGGCGGCTATTGAGCTGATGGGCAGTAAGCGGCGATCGAAGATTGCCATGCAGGAAGCCGGTGTGCCGGTGGTGCCGGGGTTCGAGGGCGACAATGCCAGCGACGAAGAACTCATCAACGCCGCCGAAAATATCGGCTACCCATTGATGATCAAGGCCTCTGCCGGCGGGGGTGGCCGTGGTATGCGTCTGGTGGAAAAGGCAGCGGAACTGGCCGATAACATTCAGCGGGCTCGCTCCGAAGCCAAGCAGGCCTTTGGCGATGGTGAGCTGATTCTGGAGAAGGCGGTTATTGAACCCCGCCATATCGAAATCCAGATATTTGCAGACCAACACGGTAACGCGGTGTATCTCGGTGAACGGGACTGTTCAGTTCAGCGGCGCCATCAGAAAGTCATCGAAGAGGCACCCTCTCCGTTTGTAACACCCGAACTGCGCCAGGCCATGGGCGAAGCTGCCGTGAAGGCGGCGCTGGCCTGTGACTATGAAGGTGCTGGTACGGTCGAGTTCCTCGCCGACAAGGACCGCAACTTCTACTTCCTGGAAATGAACACCCGCCTGCAGGTGGAGCACCCTGTGACCGAACTGATCACCGGTCAGGATCTGGTGGCCTGGCAGCTTTCCGTGGCCGAGGGCCTGGCGCTGCCACTAACACAGGACCAGATCCAGCTGAACGGCCATGCCATTGAAGTGCGCCTTTACGCAGAAGACCCAGCCAACGGCTTCACACCGCAAACCGGGCAGCTGCACCAGTTCCAGCCTGCGGAAGGCGAAGGTTTGCGGTTTGATACCGGCGTGCGCTCCGGGGACTCGATTACGCCTCACTATGATCCCATGCTGGCCAAGGTGATCGCCTGGGGGGCCAATCGCAACGAAGCCCGTCGTCGACTGCTCAGGGCGCTGGAAGACACCACTGTATTCGGTGTGACCACCAACCGTTATTTCCTGAGCCGCATCATCGCGGACGACACCTTCGGCGAAGGCGAGGCCACCACCGCCTTCCTGCAACAGGCGTTCAGAGACGATCCATCCCTGGCACCAAAAGACATCAGCATCCGCGAGCTTGCGTTGGCGGCCTGCGTGTTCAGCCATGGCAATTCAGGCCGTCCTGACGTTCGGGCCGACCTCAATAATGCCTGGAGCAACGCACCGTCGACTGTCAGTCCGATGAAACTGGATACCGGCGATAAAACCCTGGAACTGCTGGTCCGCCGCGCCGGCAATCATGTCACCGTGACCCTGGGCGAAGAGCAATACGAGCTCGACCTTGAAAGCATGGGCGATGGCCTGTTATGCATTATCGACAACGGCGTTCGTCAGCGATGCCAATATCACTGCCAGGGCAATCACCTATATTTGCAGGCGTTCGGGCAGGCACTGGCAGTGCGTGACGTGACCCACCAGCCGGCCAGCGGTGCCGCCGCCAGCGGCAGTGGCCGTATCAAGGCCACCATGGACGGCGCCATTATTGATGTTCTGGTCCAGGCCGGCCAGGCGGTGAAACAGGGCGACACTCTGGTCATCCTGGAGGCCATGAAGATGGAGCATCCGGTAAAAGCCGACCGCGATGGCACGGTCGGCGAGATACTGGCCACCAAAGGCGACCAGGTAAAACGCAGCCAGTTACTGGTAGAGATCACTGCCACAGACGTCACCTCAGAGGAGGCCGGACAATGAGCACAATGAAGAACAGAACCGTTTTTATAACCGGAGGCAGCCGGGGTATCGGGCGAGCCATCGCCCTTGCCTGTGCCCGAGAAGGTGCCAATGTGGTGATCGGTGCAAAATCCGACGAACCGCATCCAAAGCTGCCGGGCACGATACACAGCGTGGCGGAGGAAATTCGACAGGCAGGTGGCCAGGCCCTGCCACTGGTGCTGGATGTGCGAGACGAAAAACTGGTGCGCCAGCGGATAGATGAAGCTGCGAACCATTTTGGCGGCATTGATGCGCTGGTAAACAACGCGGGCGCCATCAAACTGACCGGCGTCGAGAACCTGAAGGTCAGCCGGTACGACCTGATGCATCAGGTCAACGCTCGCGCCGTATTCCTCTGCAGTCAGGCGGCATTGCCCTGGCTGAAGGAGTCCGACCAGGCCCATATCCTGAGCCTGTCGCCGCCTTTGAATTTGGATACCCGGTGGTTCGCCCAGTATGGGCCCTACACCACCACCAAGTACGCCATGACCATGCTGAGCATGGGTATGGCCGAGGAGTTTCGGCGTTACGGGGTTTCAGTGAACACCCTGTGGCCTAAAACGTTAATCGCCACGGCCGCCATTGAGTTTGAAGTGGGCGGCCCGCAAATGATGGCCCAGGGCCGCAAGCCAGACATCATGGCGGACGCCGCACTGAGCGTCCTCAGCCGTCCTGCCGGGGCAATGACCGGTCAGTCCCTGATCGATGAGGACGTGCTCAGGGCCGACGGCGTAACGGATTTCGAACACTACCGGTACCAGCCAGGCGACAAGCCCCTGCTGCCGGACCTGTTTCTGGATTAACCCCGGAGCCATTCGTTGTCCGGGGGCAAAACAAACAACAACGTTTCACACTGACCCTGACGGATGACCCTATGACCCAGGACAACGTATCCCCACGTGACATTGCTCGCAGCCTGCCGGGCATACTCCGGCGATTTCCCGCCATTGCCAAGGGCTATTACTACTACTCGGTCAAAAACGAGAACAAGGACCTGACCCTTGGCACCCTGGTGGACCGCAACGCCGAAAAATACGGACACCGCCCGGCCATCCTGTTCGAAGACCGCAGCATTACCTGGCGGGAATTCAACGGTTGGGCCAACCGCATTGCCGGTTTCCTGAAGACAGAGGGCCTTATCCGGGGCGATACCATCGCCGTATTCCTGGAAAACCGCCCGGAGCTGCTCGCCGTGGTCGCCGGTGCCGCCAAGGTGGGCGTGGCCTGTGCCATGCTCAACACCTCCCAGAAGGGGCGCGTACTGGAACACAGCATCAATCTGGTCAGTCCTAAAATGGTCGTTGTGGGCGAGGAACTGGTGGAGGCCTTTGACGGCGTGAAAGCCGATATCAGGACCAGCCACCCCAACCCATTCCTGTTCCTGGCCGATACCAACACCACGAACATCTTCGGCGATGCACCGGAGGGCTATGTGAACATGGCGGCAACGGTCAGCGCCCATCGGAATACGGCCCCCAAGCCGGCCGATCCGCCCACTATGGGTGACACCGCCATCTACCTGTTCACCTCCGGCACCACTGGCTTACCCAAGGCGGCGCCGGGCAGCCACCGCAAGTTCATGAAAGCCTACGGCGGGTTCGGCATGATGTCCCTGGACATGAGACCGGACGATGTCCTTTACTGCACCCTTCCGCTGTACCACGGCACCGCCCTGCTGGTGTGCTGGGGATCCGTGATGGCCGGTGGCTCTGCCATTGCCCTGCGTCGAAAATTCTCCGCCAGCGCGTTCTGGGACGACGTGCGGTATTTCCAGGCAACCACTTTCGGCTACGTGGGCGAACTCTGCCGTTACCTGCTGAATCAGCCCCCCAGCGAACAGGACCGCAATCACAACCTCACCAAGATGATCGGCAACGGCCTGCGCCCGTCCATCTGGAAGGAGTTCAAGGGACGCTTTGGCATCGAAACCGTGGCGGAACTCTATGCCTCCAGCGAGGGCAACATCGCCTTCAGCAATTTCTTCAACCTGGACAACACCGTTGGCTTTTCCACCGCCCCCTACAAACTGGTCAAATTCCACGACGGCACCCGCGACCCGGTTCGGAACGACAGCGGATTCATGCAGGAAGTCGAAAAGGGCGAGCCGGGCCTGCTGATCGGCGAGATCACCAAGAAGTGGTCCTTCGAGGGTTATACCCAGAAAGAAGCCACGGAAAAATCGATCCTGCGGGACGCCTTCAAGAAAGGCGACCAGTGGTTCAACACCGGTGACGTGCTAAAAGAAATCGGCTGCGGACACCTGCAGTTCGTGGACCGCATGGGCGACACTTTCCGCTGGAAGGGCGAGAACGTATCCACCACAGAGGTGGAGAACATCATCGACGGTTCCAATATGGTGGAGGAAGCCATTGTCTATGGGGTGGAGATTCCGGGCACCAACGGCAAGGCCGGCATGGTAACGCTGGTTCCCCACGCCAATGGCCATGAATTTGATGTAAACCGACTGTTCCGGTACCTGAGCGACAACCTGCCGCCCTATGCGATTCCGGTGTTTGTTCGGGTAACCAGTGCCATCGAGAAAACGGGGACCTTCAAGTACCGCAAGGTGGATATCCAGAAAGCCGGTTATTCCATCGACAAACCGGGGGAGGAGGTTTACGCCTGGTTACCCGGTACAGATGGTTATACCCGGTTGACTTCTGAGCTGGTTGCCCAGATTGATTCGGGTGATGTCCGGTTTTGAGTTTTCCTGGGCCTATGGTGGTGCCTGTGTATCTTGGCCCTAGCCTGTTTGGCTTTGGGGGCTGCACCAGTGGGAACCCCCTCCCAAAAAACGCTTCAAGCACATCCATGTGCGCTTGGGCTCCGCCATCCATGGCTCCGCACATTTTTGGGAGGGGGTTCCCACCGGTGCTGTCAAATCATGGAAGGTTCCGCCCTACGGTTTCATCATGTACCGGTATATCCCCGAGGTCCGCAGGCCTTGGCTGACAGGGACTCACCAAAATGTCTCCGGCCAGGGACGGCCGGAGTCAAGCGCACATGGATGTGCTCGTAGCGTTTTTGGGGAGTCCCTGTCAGCCATGGCCAATCACCTGAACCATCAGGCTAGATTCAGAGGCCAGCACCAAGCCAAGCCTTAAGAACCGACCTTGAGAACAACCTTCCCGGTAGCCGTCCGCCCAGTCAGCGCCCCAAGGGCCTTCTCGTAATCCTCGAAGTCATAGACTTCACTGATTCGCGGATTAATCTTGCCTTCGGAGAACAGCTTCAGCAGCTCCATCATGTTCTGGGCGCTGTTCTGAGGCTCACGCTGGGTGAAGCTGCCCCAGAAGACACCAACAACGGAACAGCCTTTCAGCAGCGTCAGGTTCGCCGGAATCTTGGGGATATCTCCAGCCGCGAAGCCGATGATCAGGTGACGGCCGTTCCAGGCCATGGCGCGCAACGCCTGCTCCGTAAAATCACCGCCGACCGGATCGTAGATCACATCCACGCCCTTACTGTTGGTCAGGCGTTTAACCGCGTCTTTCAACGGCTCTTCGGTGTAGTTGATCAGCTCGTCGGCACCGGCCTCTTTCGCCACCGCCAGCTTCTCTGCCGTACTGGCTGCCGCAATCACATGGGCGCCCATGGCTTTACCCAGTTCCACCGTTGCCAGGCCAACACCGCCGCTGGCACCCAACACCAACAGAGTTTCCCCCGGCTGGATATTGGCGCGTTGCTTGAGAGCGTAATACGAGGTGCCATAGACCATGGAAAAAGCAGCCGCTTTTTCGTCGGACATGGATTCGGGAATGGGCAGGATGTTCTGCTCCGGGACGACCACCTCTTCGGCAAAGGCACCGTAGCCGGTGAGGCCGGCAACCCGGTCACCCGGCTTGAAGCGAGTGACTTTCTCGCCGATTTCAATTACCTCGCCAGACATCTCTCCACCGGGAGAAAACGGCATGGTGGGCTTGAGCTGGTACTTGCCTTCAATGATCAAGGTATCCGGGAAGTTCAGGCCGGCAGCCTTAACGCGCACCTTGACCCCGTGACCTTTCACGACGGGGCTGGTGACGTCTTCAATCACCAGCGTCTCCGCCGGGCCGTATTCCTTGCAGAGGATCGCTCTCATATTCGTGACTCCGTTGTAGGACAGTCGATATTTGGACGGTCGATAGAGGACAACATCAATGGATGGTTATCAACCTAAACAGAGTCGGATCATGAAGCAAATAAAGAAATCTAATCTCTCCGGATTAGCAGGGCTTATTCTGATCGGAAAAATGACTCACTGGCATAGGCCAGACGAATCAGAGACATAGTCATTGCTCAATACGCGTAACAGCTTCAAGATAGGCCTCAAACACGCTTCAAAAAGCGGGAACGGATCACAGCGCTCGCAATACGCGGCTTAGGGCCAGAGATGTTTGACATAATTTACGTGCTGGAAATGACCGGTGTGATTGCCTTTGCGATCTCCGGCATGTTGATCGCCCGATCCAAGAACATGGACCCGGTGGGCGTTTTCACCATCGGCTTCGTGACCGCCCTGGGGGGAGGAACCCTTCGTGACCTGATGATGGATAATCACCCGTTGTACTGGATCAAGCATCAGGAGCAACCTATCCTGATCCTCTGCATGGCCGTTGTGTTCAGCTACTGGCACCGTGTCGAGCGTATCCGCGAATCGCGCATCCTGCTTCCTGATGCTCTCGGCCTGGGTGTTTTCACAATCCTCGGCGCGCAGTTGGCTCTGGACCTTGGCCACTCCTGGTTTGTGGCGTCACTCCTGGGCGTGATGACCGGTACTTTTGGTGGTGCACTGCGTGACACCTTCTGCAATGAGGTGCCGTTGATTTTCCGCAAAGACCAGATCTACGCGTCCATATCCTTCGCCGGCTGTTGGCTATACTTTGTTTGCCAGTGGCTGCTGGAGAGCGAATCCCTGGCCATGACCATTGGCCTCTTGTTTATTTTCATCACCCGACTGCTGGCTGTGCGCTTCGACATCCGCCTCCAGCGGGACAGGCGAACAGTGCAATGAGGCTACCGATGATCAATCGTCCCTTGGCGTTCTCGCCTCCAGCCGGTAACATTGCCGTTTTTTCACCCAATTCCTGAAACCGGTTCATTCAACCCCCATTCAGCACCCTGTAAGGCAGGCATACGTCATGCTAGAACGACTATTCAAGCTCCAGGCTAATGGCACCACAGTTCGCAAAGAGGTACTTGCGGGCTTTACCACCTTCCTGACCATGGCTTACATCATCGTGGTCAATCCCAGCATTCTCTCCGCTACCGGCATGGACTTCGGCGCGGTATTCGTGGCGACCTGCCTGGCGGCCACCATAGGCACCCTGATCATGGGGCTCTGGGCCAACTACCCGATCGCGCTGGCGCCGGGCATGGGCCTGAACGCGTTCTTCTCGTTCACCGTTGTTGGCGGCATGGGCTATAGCTGGCAGGTGGCCTTGGGTGCTGTCTTCATTTCCGGCTTTATCTTCTTCCTGCTGAGTATCTTCAAAGTCCGGGAATGGATCATCAACAGCATTCCCATGTCCCTGCGTTTTGGCATCTCCGCCGGCATTGGCTTCTTTCTGGCGCTCATCGCGCTGAAAAATGCCGGCATCGTGATTGATAACCCCGCCACCCTCGTTGGTCTGGGTGACGTAAAAGTGGCCGAGAGCCTGTTGTTCTTCGGCGGTTTCGTGCTGATCTGTGCTCTGTCCTTCCGCAAGATCACCGGTGCGGTGATGATCGGAATCATTGCCGTGACAGCAGCAGCCATGGGGCTGGGCATGGTGGAGTACGATGGTTTTGCGTCCGCGCCCCCAAGTCTGGCGCCGACCTTCATGCAGCTGGACCTCGCAGGGGCGCTGAACATTGGCATGATCAGCGTGATTTTCGCCTTTCTGTTTGTAGACCTGTTTGACACCTCCGGCACCCTCATCGGCGCCGCCCAGCGCGGTGGCCTGCTGGACAAGGACGGCAAACTGCCACGGCTGGGCCGTGCGCTGATGTCCGATTCCGTAGCCACCATGTCCGGCGCTGCCCTCGGCACCTCCACCACCACCAGCTACATCGAATCCACCGCCGGCATCTCCGCCGGTGGCCGCACCGGCCTGACCGCTGTGGTCGTCGCGGCGCTGTTCATGGCGTGCCTGCTGCTCTCGCCCATTGCCAGTATTATTCCGGCTTACGCCACCGCTCCGGCGCTTCTTTATGTCGCGGTGCTGATGGCCAGCGGCCTGAAGCTGATCGAATGGGACGACGTCACCGAAGCCGCACCGGCAGTGGTAACCGCCCTGATGATGCCGCTGACCTTCTCGATCGCCAACGGCATTGCCCTGGGCTTCGTTACCTATGCCATCCTCAAGGCCTTGAGCGGCCGCTGGTCGGACCTGAACCCCAGCGTGGTCATCATCGCCGTGGTCTTTATCCTGAAATTCATCTTCCTGGACGCAGCCTAAGCTGCGCTTTCAGCGCTTGGACACGCTATGGACTATTTTTCAGAAAGCATCAAGAAAGCCATTCGCACCGTGCCAGACTGGCCCAAGCCAGGCGTCGCCTTCCGCGACATCACCACCGTGCTCCAGGACCGCACCGCGTTCCGCAAGCTGATTGATGCCTTCGTTCACCGCTACCACGGCCACGATATTGATGCCGTTGCCGCCGTAGATGCCCGTGGTTTTATCATCGGCTCCGCCCTGGCCTATGAGCTGAACGCCTCGCTGGTACTGATCCGCAAGAAAGGCAAGCTGCCGTTCGATACCCTGGTGGAAGACTACGAACTGGAGTACGGCACCGCCTCGGTGGAACTGCACAAGGATGCCTTCAAGCCCGGCGACAACGTGGTGCTGGTGGACGACCTGATCGCCACCGGCGGCACCATGCTGGCCGCCTCACGGCTCATTCGCAGAATTGGCGCCGAGATCGTCGAAGTGGCTGCCATGATTGACCTCCCCGACCTGGGGGGCTCACGCAAGCTGCAGGAAGAGGAGTTGAAGGTTTATACTGTTTGCTCTTTTGAGGGTGATTAGGGAGCGTCTCGCTCCCTTCCATAACGCACGACGGGAGCGGCCATGCCTGACTATCAGCACCACTGGAAAGACGGAACACCGGTTAACCTGCCCTTGGGCAAAATCGTCTGCATCGGTCGTAACTATGCGGAACATGCCCGGGAGCTGAACAACCCGGTTCCCGATGAGCCCCTGCTGTTTATCAAACCGGCAACCTCCGCGGTGCACATCACCCGCCCCCTGGACTTCCCACGCAACCAGGGCGCGGTTCATTTTGAAACCGAGCTGGCCGTGCTGATCGGCCGCCCACTGACCAATGCGTCGGCCAGCGACGCCGAAGCCGCTATCCTTGGCTACGGCCTGGCGCTGGACCTGACGCTGCGAGACGTGCAATCCCGGCTCAAAGAGAAAGGCCAGCCCTGGGAACGCGCCAAGGCCTTTGATGGTGCCTGCCCACTGTCGCCCTTCGTGTGTATCGACCGTCTCCGCCGAGACCATCTCACCTTTACCCTCGACATCAACCGCGAACGCCAGCAAACCGGTGATACCCGGGATATGCTGAACCCGATCGTGCCATTGATCGCCCACATAAGCACCCAATTCACCCTGATGCCCGGCGATGTGGTTCTTACCGGTACACCAAAAGGCGTTGGCCCCCTGGAATCCGGCCAGATATTGTCTCTGGAACTGGAAGACGCCTTGTTTGTGGAGACCACCGTGCTCTAGGCTGGGCATGGGACATTGCGATCCTCCTCAGGTCCATCGGCTCTTCAGGACGTATAACAGGCATGGCAAAGAAACCGGTTACCACACGCAGCGGACGATTCTTCAGACTGGCAGGCATGACGGCGTCCGTGGCCGGTCAGTATGCCGGGCAGCGTGCGCGCCGGATATTCCGCAGCGAGGAAGACAACGAGGGCGCCCGCTCTGAGAGCTATACCCGCATGGCGGACCAGATTGTCGACACCCTGGGTGAGCTCAAGGGCGCGGTCATGAAAGTCGGCCAGATTGCCTCCCAGACCCAGGACTTTCTGCCCCGGGAATTCTCGGATGCCCTTGAGCGGCTTCAGAAAGAGGCCCCGCCCATGCCGTTCGAGGTGATTGTCGGTCAGGTGGAGAGCGAACTGGGCAAACCGGTGTCAGAACTGTTCGAGTACCTGCAGGAAAAACCCTACGCGGCGGCGTCCATCGGCCAGGTTCACCGGGCCCGCCTGCACGACGGCACCGATGTCATCGTCAAGATTCAGTACCCCGGCGTGGACGAATCCTGCGACAGCGACCTGAAACAGCTACGAATGGCCCTGAAACTGGGCGGCCTGCTGAAAATGCCGAAAGAGCACGTCGACCAGCTGTTCGACGAAATCCGGGTGCGGCTCAAAGAGGAACTGGATTACGAGAACGAGGCCCGCAACCTGAAGGAATTCCAGGCGTTCCATGCCAATGACGACTGGATCGAGATCCCGACCGTCTTTGCCAGCCACTCGTCCCGGCGGGTACTGACCATGGAGCTGGTGGAAGGCGACCATATCAGCGAGGTAACCCCCGCAAGATACGCTCAGGACACCATCAACCTGATCGGGCACCGCATCTTCACCATGATGGCGGACCAGCTTTTCCGCTACCAGTGCATCCATGGCGACCCCCACGCCGGCAATTTCGCCTACCGGCCCGATGGCACCATCATCCTTTATGACTTTGGCTGCGTGAAAAAGCTGAAGCCGGAAATCGTCGAGGCCTATCGCAACGCCCTGGTCTCCGCCCTGGAAGAGGATTACGCCGCCCTGGATCGCCACCTGATCGCCCTTGGTGCTCGCGTGGAATCACAGCCGGCGGTGGACGAAGCCTACTATGCCATGTGGCGGGACATTCTGATTCAGCCCTTTGACAGCGATACGCCCTACGATTTTGCCGAGTCAGAGCTGCACAAGGACGTCGCTGCAAAAACCACCACCGTGTTCAAGTACCTGGACTACTTCAAGCCGCCGGTAGAGAGCATCTTCATTGACCGAATGATTGCCGGCCATTACTGGATGATGAAGCGTTTGGGGGTGCAAGCAGCATTTCGGGAAGAACTCGAGGAGTATCTGGCGTTATAACCCCAGCCCCTTCATCCACTCCGCAACGCCCTCACCGGCGCCCTTGCGAATAACCTCCGCCCTCGAAAGGCTGGCCGGTTCACCAGGATCGATGACCGTTACCGGCACATCGAAATTCACCAGATCCACCAGCCCGGCTGCGGGGTAGACTTGCAGGGACGTGCCCACAATCAGCAGATGATCTGCGGTGGGCACGATCTCCGCTGCGGCCTCGATCATCGGCACTTCCTCGCCGAACCATACGATGTGCGGCCGAAGCTGGGAACCGCGATCACAGGTGTCTCCAGGCTGTATGTCGTTGAATCCGATGTCGTAAATCAGTTCCGGATGCGTCGAACTGCGGGCTTTGGTGAGTTCACCGTGAAGGTGTATAACATTGCTGGAGCCGCCCCGCTCATGCAGGTTGTCCACGTTCTGGGTAATGATCGTTACCCGGTAATGCTGCTCCAGTTCCGCCAGCAAGCGGTGGGCGTCATTTGGTTGTGCCGACTTCAACTGCCGCCGGCGTTCGTTGTAGAAGCGCAGCACCAGTTCCTGGTTTCGGGCAAAGGCTTCTGGCGTCGCCACGTCATAGACACTGTGTTGTTCCCACAGGCCGCCATTATCGCGAAACGTGGAGAGTCCGCTTTCGGCGCTCATACCGGCGCCGCTGAGCACAACGATGTGATCTTTCATACAGCAACACTTTGATTGTCAGATGAATGTAGTCAGAACCAGAGCTTCTCCGGCCTGCGCCGTTTTTCCACCCTCAGCCCATGCCTCTCCAGGATCGCAACCAGTTCCTTGGTGTCATCGATATTGAGAAAGGGTGCGAGGGAAATTTCCTCGCCCCGGAACTGCAGGTGAAGCTTTGGGGGAGTCCAGGGATGACGTGGCATGTCCTGCCATACGCGGGTGTGGCGCCGGGGCAGCTCCCATTCCCGCTCCTTCTGGGTCAGGCCTTTTTCCAGGCGGATCAGCTCCGGTGCGAACGTGAGCACTTCGCGCCTCTGGCACTGACGGGAGGTGTAGTAGAACGCCGCCGCCAATGCGGTCAACTCAAGACCCGCGAACGGCAATACCGGCCATGCTCCGGCCAGTAGCATGCCAGTGGAAATAACCAGCGAAAGCAACACAGCCGCAAGCCAAATGCGGATATTGCCCCGCCAGTTCATGGACCGGTTGGGGGTCAGGAGAAAACAGTCGCCTTCACACTCGGAAAGCTGCTCTACCATTCAGGTCGCTCCCAGGAGCCACCACCCGCATCGCCTGAACGCCTTCAGTCAAATATCTTGCCGGGGTTCATCACACCCTTGGGGTCGAACACCTGCTTGATGCCCCTCAGGTAGGCAATTTCAGCGGCGCTGCGCGTGTACTCCAGATACGGCTTCTTGGTCATGCCGACACCATGCTCGGCAGACACACTGCCCTGATAACGTTCGACAATCTCGAAGACCCATTTGTTCACCTGTTGGCATTTCTCAAAGAAATCCTCTTTGGCAAGGTCTTCCGGTTTGAGGATGTTCAGGTGCAGGTTGCCGTCGCCGATGTGGCCGAACCAGATAATCTCGAAATCCGGGTAGTGCTCGGTGACCACCGCGTCGATTTCCTGCAGGAACCCCGGCACCTTGGAAACCACCACAGAGATATCGTTCTTATACGGCGTACGCGGTGCAATGGACTCTGAAATGCGTTCCCGCAGTTGCCAAAGGTTCAGGGCCTGGGTTTCGCTCTGGCTGATAACGCCGTCCAGCACCCAGCCGTTTTCCACGCACTGCTCGAACAGCGCCATGGCATCGTCCATCACCTGATCGGACACCGCCTCAAATTCCAGCAGCGCGTAGTACGGCGCCTCGGTTTCGAACGGCGCCTGCACCTGGCCATGGGCCAGTACATGCCCCATGGCCTGATGGGAGAAGAACTCGTAGGCGGTCAGGTCGATCTGCTTCTGGAACGCCTGCAGCACGTCCATGGTGTTGGTCAGGTCGTTCAGGCCCAGCACCAGCACGGTCAGATTATCCGGCTTGCGAGAGAGCTTCATGGTGGCCTCGGTAATAAATCCGAGAGTGCCTTCCGCGCCGATAAACAGATGGCGCAGGTCGTACCCGGTGTTGTTCTTCGCCAGATCTTTGTTCAGATCGAGGATATCCCCCTTGCCGGTGACCACTTTCAGACCAGCCACCCAGTCCCGGCTCATGCCGTAGCGGATCACCTTGATACCACCGGCGTTGGTGGAGAGGTTGCCGCCAAGCTGGCTGGAGCCGGCCGAGGCGAAATCCACGGGATAGTACAGGCCGTTGTCTTCGGCATAGGTCTGCAGCTGTTCCGTCACTACCCCGGCCTGACACTTCACGGTGCGGTCGCTGGCGCTGAAGTCCAGGATCTGGTTCATGTTGTCAAACGCCACCACAACCTCACCATTGGCCGCCACGGCTCCGGCACTCAAGCCGGTGCGCCCACCAGAAGGCACCAGAGCCACTTGGTTCTCGTTGGCAAACCTCACCAGCGCCTGCACCTGTTCCGTCGTCTTGGGCAAAACAATGGCCACGGGCTTGGGTGGATAGATCTTCGTCCAGTCCTTGCCGTAATTTTCCAGGTCGGCCGCGTCAGTCAGCACTTTTCCGGGAGTCTGGCCCGCTTCCATCAGGGCTTTGAGGGAGGCAACGATCTGTTCAGGATTCATGGATAGTCCGGTCTCGCAAAGGGTTAATCAGGGCGTCGTTAAGCAGAGTTGATTCAGGTGGTCCGACGCGCTGTGAAAATCTGCGTTTATGGTATCATACCGCCCCTGTTCTGTGAGCCCGCCCGCCAACAGCGGTCCTCACGGGTCATTTCATGTGACGAAAGGTTCGGAAGCAAGCCCATGTCAAATACGTCTCTTGAAAAGAGCAAAATCCGCATCCTGCTGCTGGAAGGCGTGCACCAGTCCGCCATTGATACCCTGAACGCCGCAGGCTATACCAACATCGAATTCCTGACTCATTCACTGGCCGAAGACGAGCTGGTGGAGAAAATCGCCGACGCTCATTTCGTGGGTATCCGCTCACGCACCCAGCTGACCGAGAAGGTATTCGACGCTGCCCAGAAGCTGGTAGCGGTGGGCTGTTTCTGCATTGGCACCAACCAGGTTGACCTTCAGGCGGCCACCCGTCGCGGTATCGCTGTTTTCAACGCACCTTTCTCCAACACCCGCAGTGTGGCGGAGCTGGTTCTGGCCCAGGCGATTCTGTTGCTGCGCGGCGTACCTGAGAAAAACGCCAAGGCCCACCGTGGTGAATGGCTGAAGTCCGCCAAAGACAGCTACGAAATCCGTGGCAAGAAGCTCGGCATCATCGGTTATGGCAACATCGGCACCCAGTTCAGCGTGCTGGCCGAAGGCCTGGGCATGGACGTGTACTTCTACGACGTGGTGTCCAAACTGTCCATCGGCAATGCCACCCAGGTAGGCACCCTGCAGGAGCTGCTCAACACCTGCGATGTGATCAGCCTGCACGTTCCCGAAACGCCGTCCACCAAGTACATGTTCAAGGCCGAGCAGTTTGCCCAGATGAAGCCGGGCAGCATCCTGATGAACGCTTCCAGGGGTACCGTGGTAGACATTGACGCCCTGGCCGATGCCCTGGGCAGTGGCAAGCTCCTGGGCGCCGCCATTGATGTCTTCCCCGTTGAACCCAAGTCCAACAATGAAGAGTTCATCTCTCCACTGCGCGAGTTCGACAACGTGATCCTGACTCCGCACGTCGGTGGCTCCACAATTGAGGCACAGGAAAACATTGGCCGCGAAGTGGCAGAAAAGCTGGCCATGTACAGCGACAACGGCACGTCTGTCTCTTCCGTGAACTTCCCGGAAGTGGCCCTGCCCTCACATCCGAACCAGCACCGCCTGCTGCACATCCACGAAAACGTGCCGGGCGTGATGTCGGAAATCAACCAGGTGTTCTCGGAAAACGGCATCAACATCTGTGGCCAGTACCTGCAAACCAAGGAAGACATTGGTTACGTGGTGATCGACGTCGACAAGGAGTACGGCGAGTTGGCACTTGAGAAACTGCTGAAAGTCAAAGGCACCATCCGCTGCCGCGTGCTGTTCTGATCCAGACGGTGTTTCAGCACCACAAAGAAGCCGGGGCCAACAGGTCCCGGCTTTTTTATGGCCAAACAGGCCAACTCCCGCACATGACCTCTTATTAATCCTCTTTTAGGGCACTTGACCTTGAGATGTCATCAGATGCAGCCATGATGGAAGTGAAAGCTTTAACATTGCATCCAACATTCACTCCAAGGAGCATTCCATGTCACTGAAGGAGTCATTGCAGAAAAAACTGGAAACCCAGACCGAGTACTGGAGCAAACAGATCCAGAGCCTGCAGGCCGATGCTGAAGAAAGGATGGCAAAAGCCCAGGACGACCAGGCAGAGGCTGAAATCCAGAAAGATTTCTCCGAGCGCATTCAGGCGCTGGAAGAACACGTCGAAGAAGCACGCAAGAAGATTTCGGAAATCCGGGATTCAGGGGAAGACCAGTTGCGGGACCTGAAGGCAAGGATTGACGAGTGGCTTCCCGGCGGGAAGAACTAGGAAACGATAAATGGCCGGAACGGGATCGTTCCGGCCCTCAAGCATTACTGCGGCACTCTTAGCAGACGATTGGGAGAGCCCTCTTCAATACTCCCAAGTACATTTCTGGTCGCCAGCTCGTCCAGCCTGGTGCTGACCGATGCCGGTGACAGATCGGGTTCAGCCCCCAGGATCAGGGCAACGCTGCCCGCTACGTGTGGCGATGCCATAGAGGTCCCGCTGATGGTGTTTACTTCATCGTCCTCCTGGTACCAGGCCGCGGTGATGTCAGACCCCGGGGCAAACAGGTCCAGACATTCTCCGTGGTTGGAAAACGACGATCGTTGATCCTCGCGGGTAGTGCTTCCTACGGTTACCGCTGATGCAACCCGATTTGGAGAGCCGGAACAGGCGTCAGCATCGCTGTTACCGGCGGCCACGACGAACGTCACTCCCTGCTCTATCGCACCACGCACGGCATCGTCCAGAGCGTCTGAATTTCCTCCACCAAGGGACATATTGGCAACGGCCGGCGCCTGATGGTTCTCAGCCACCCAGTCAACACCTGCGATCACATCCGCGTTAGAACCGGCACCGGAGCAATCCAACACCCGCACGGCCGAGATGGATGCGTTCTTGGCAACGCCATAGACGGTGCCAGTTGCGGTACTGGCGACATGGGTCCCGTGACCATTGCAGTCTGTGGTGTCTTCCGGGTCAGTCTCGCCACCAATGTTGACGATCGGGCCGATCAACGGCAACCCACCCAACCCCAGCAAGCCCGTATCGTTCACCGCAAAGTTACGGCCTTCAATCACCCGTCCGGCAAACTCATCGTGGCTATCCCGCAGACCTGTGTCGATGATATAGACACTGACTCCGTTACCGGCAGAGGACGGGTAGCTATATTGCTCATCCAGGGGGAGCACCGGCTGATCGATCCTGTCCAGCCCCCAGGTGGCATCACCCTGCGTCACCGCATTTGCGGCAACAACCTGGTCGGGCTCAACTGCCAGCACGCCAGGCAGGGATGACAACAGTGCTGCCTGCGGCTCTGTCATCGTGACCGCCGCACCGGTCATCGCAGTTCGGTATACATGCAGAATATCACCACCACCTACGGCCACCAGAAGCGATTCGACGCTTGCCTGCAGGTCGGCAAGCCCCAGCATGTCAGGAATCGACGGGGCCAGTGTGAGGATATAGCGCCCCGGTATGCGATCTCCCGGCTGAAGCGCGGATTCGGAGGCTTCCGAAGTGCCCGTCAGGCCGACACCATCCGACAGTTCTGCGAAGGCCGGGGCGGCCAAGAGAACACTGAGGGTAAAACCAATTGTTTTTGTGATCGTTGTTGTCAAAGCAGATCTCCCATTTGCTCATTTTCCATGATTGAGGCTCACCGGGAACGGACAACATAGAGCCTTATGTTCCACCACGGGACATTCCCCTTCACCGTTCCATGCATTGAAGGGCGATTCAGGTCAGATGAGGCCAATTCGGCTCTCTTAAACAACCTTTAATGCACAAAGGCCGATGTTGACAATTGAAGCTGATGGCAGAATGGGGAAGGAGCAAAAAGGGAGGGAAGCGGCTCCGGACGCGGGCATGATCCGGAGTCGCTGATTCAGCCTGGGCTGATGTTACTGCATGGGAACCAGTGTCAGCTCGACGCGACGATTCTGTTCACGTCCGCTTTCAGTGTCGTTGGAGGCAATCGGGTAGCGCGGGCCATAACCTGTCGCACGGGTCCTCTTGGGTGCGATACCCTGATTCAAAAGGAAATCCCTGACTGACCCAGCGCGGCGCTCACTCAGCAACTGGTTGTAATCCCGCGAGCCAGTGCTATCGGTATGGCCTTCGATCTGAATGATGGTCTTGTCGAATTCCTTCAGTACCAGCGCCACGGATTCCAGCGTGTTGCTGAACGACGGCTTGATGGAGGACTGGTTGACGTCGAAGGTGATGTTGCCCGGCATGACCAGTTCAATTTCGTCACCATTGCGTACAACGCGAACACCGGAACCCTCGAGTTTGCGGCGCAACTGCGCTTCCTGCTTATCCATGTAATAACCGATACCACCACCAATGGCCGCACCGGATGCGGCACCAATCAGTGCGCCTTTGCCACGGTCACTGCTGCTGGAGGTTGCAGCGCCGACGGCGGCACCACCAATGGCCCCGATAATGCTGCCTTTCGTGGCGCTAGAGGTTTTTTCCTCACCGGTGTAAGGATCGTATGTCATACAGCCGCCAAGACCCACGGTGGCGACGGCAAAAGCTACAATCGTTTTCTTCACGGCATTCTCCAAAGTCTTTCCAAGGTATGACTGTTCGCGGCATGGTGCCGCCATTGGCTTTCCTTAACTGGCCTCAGACAGAGACCCGTCATGGTCGTTTTCAAACGTATCCACAATGGTATTGAATACGGTTGCCTGTAAATCCTGGGCTTCGTTTACTAGATGATGACGCCCATCCGGTATCCGGAGTTCCTCCACCGAGGAAAATTTATTGCGGATAATCCGCAGATTGTGCTGCCAGTCTACAGTCAGGTCCTTTTCCCCCTGCACCACGGTAATCGGAAAATCGACCGGGCGGGCGGACTCAATATGCGGTACCCACTGCCGTAATGCAGAAACCCAGTCCACATGTACGGCCCTGGCCTGGAGCGGATCGTAGTCCCTGAGGAACTTCAGGAAACGCGAGTTTCCACTGTTGGCCCCAAACGCCCGTCGCCATCGCGATATAAAGGGTTTTACCAGGCTGTGCAGAACTTTGGCACCCAGCCACCCCATCGGCCTGATCAACGGTGCCAGCAGTACCACCCTACGAAAATCCGAGGTTTCCCGGTCGTGATGGTTGGTCAGCAGGTAGTCAATCAGGATAGCCCCGCCCGTACTCTGCCCGACCGCATACCAGGGCGCCCGCACGTGACGCCTTACACTGGCCATGACATCCGTCAGCACGGCCTGATACTCGAGAAAACTACCAATCGCCGCTGGTGTGCCACTGGACAGCCCGTGCCCGGGCTGATCATAGGCGAGCACATCAAAGCCCGCACCCAGGCAACGGTCGATCAACTGGCTGTATAGCCCTACATGGTCAAAGTAGCCATGCAGGATAAACACCGTGCCCCGGGGCTTGCACTGATCCGGAAGGCGAAAATAGTGGACCATCACTTGGTGCCGGTCCGCCATCACATAACCCTGGCGATAGCTGACCTCCGGGTGCTCTACCCAGAGATCGAGGCCGTAGAACCGGCAGTAGGCCACCATATCCTCGCTGAGTTGTTCCTGGCTTTCAGGCTCGAAGGGCGACATTCGCTCAAGTAACGACGCCCTGTCCCAGTTCGGAATTTCTATGGTATCTGTTTTCCAGTACACGTAGAGTTAAACGCCTGTCATGAATGGGTATGAAAATAGCAGTGTGTCTGCACTAAGCTTGGTGCTTAGATTAGCACACCACAACCCCGGAGTTGCCGATGATACAAACCGCCCTGGAAGCCGGCCTGCGCCAGACCATGAACCAACTCGTTCGTCCCCTGCTGCATCCCGCGATTCCCGTTGCCCTGCAACGCCGGTTGATCAGCAAGGCCTACCTGACATCGATTCCGCCACGTGGCACCCGGTTTGAAGACATCCAGGCAGAAGGGCTTTCGATCACCCGGGCCTGTCACAGCGACAACCCTCACGGGGTCATACTGTATTTCCATGGCGGTGGTTACATCATAGGCTCGCCAAAAACACACAAGGGAATTACCGGCCACCTGTCGAAATTCAGTGGCGCGATGGTGGTTACTCCCGACTACCGATTGGCACCGGAGAACCCCTTCCCCGCGGCACTGGACGATGCTGAAATGGTTTACCGCGCCTTGCTGGACGAAGGGCATCCGCCTGCAACCCTATGCCTCGCGGGCGACTCAGCCGGCGGCGGACTCGCCGTAGCCCTGGCCATGCGCCTACGCGACAAAGGCCTGCCCTTGCCCTCGTCGCTGATGGTGCTGTCGCCCTGGACTGATCTTTCCCACCAGCACCTTTACGCGCCTGAATGCGAGCCGGTTCTACAGAAGCCGTGGATCGACAAGTCCGCGCGCCTGTACTGCGGCAACACACCACCGTCCGAGCCTCTCGTTTCACCCGTATTTGGCGACCTTTCCGGCCTTCCGCCGTTGCTGATACAGGTGGGCAGCCAGGAAATCCTGCTGAATGATGCCCGGCGCCTGGCGAACGCGGCCAGCCGTGACAGTGTCGATACACGCCTGGAAATCTATAACGGGCTCTGGCACGTTTTCCAGGTCCACGCGGGGCAACTGGACCGCGCCACCGAGGCCCTGCAAACAGCTGGCGCGTTTATACGCCAGCATCTGTCGAGTTGACCGGGAGGACAACCTCCCCACGAATCAGCGCTTCCTTCTGCTTGCGCGGCCATTGTTTGATCTGCCACTCAAGTTTCGACGCCGTCGCCCTGTCTGTCGTCTCGGCAGAAAATGCGAGCTCAAGGGGCCCTTTGCCCCGCAGGCTACGGGCCCCTTTTGGTGCACCGGCCTGGTGTTCGGCAAAGCGCCGCGCCACATCGGTTGTGATCCCCGTGTAAAGAGCCCCTTTGGCGGTCCGTACCATGTAGATGAACCACTGGCTCATACCGATGAAGCCCTCGCCATTGTCTCCCGGGTTTTACGTTGCTGAATCCACAGCCCCGCAACGATCAACACCAGGCCAACGTATGTGGATGGCAGAATGATCTCGCCAAGAATGAAATAGATGAACACCAGCGACAGGAACGGTGAGATAAAGATGAGGTTACTCACCCTGGCGGTATTTTCCGCCTTCTTCATGGCGTAGGACCAGAGCACAAAGGCAATTCCCATTTCGAACACACCCACGTAGGTGGCCGCCAACAGGCCTGTTGTGGGGTTGAAATCGAAACCATCCGTCACCCCGCAAATCACCACGATCACCGGAAGACCGCAGAGAAAATTCAGGAACAGACCGACCACCGGATCCCGGGTATCCCGAGTCGCGATAATCCAGTAGGACGCCCAGACCAGGGTGCTGCCGATGGCCAGGCCCACACCAAGAGGGTCGGAGAACGTTAACGACAACACATCGCCACGGGTTGCGATAACGACGACCCCGCTGTAGCAAATCAATCCGGCGATGATATCGGCACGCCGCAGTCGCTGTCCCAGGAAGGGCACCGACAGGTAGGCCAGCACCAGCGCCCAGGTGTAGTTCAGGGGTTGCGCCTCCTGGGCAGGCAGCCGGTCGAACGCACCAAACAGCAGGAAGTAGTACAGGCAGGGATTGATAAGCCCCATACCGAAAGACTGCAGATATTGGCGGCGCGACAGTTCAAAGACCAGGTGCCACCGTCGTTGTGCGACCAGAATAAGCGCCATCACTATTACCGACGCGGAACAGGCGACCACCAGCATCTGGACCGGGGTCAATTCCCGCAATGACAACTTGAACGCAGTGGCCACTGTTGACCAGAGCAATACCGTTCCAAGGCCGTAAAGCATTGCCTGTTTCTGGTTAGTCATGAGCAGTGTCCTTTTCCGCATCAAGCCAGCGATAGAGCGTACGCCGGTTTACCCCGAGTATCTGGGCCGCACGGCGTTTATTGCCTTCCACCGCATCAATAACACGCACAACATAGTCCTGCTGGACCTGCTCCAACGTGGGCCAATCCGCCAGGTTTCCTGATGGCAGCACCGGCCGGCCCTCAGCAGACTCTGTCTGGCGCTTGCGGATACGGGCCGGCAGATGTTCCGGCAACACCACATCACCGTCGCAAAAGGTCACGGCCCGTTCAATCGCGCTGGCCAGTTCCCGGACATTGCCGGGAAACGGATAATCCGCCAACATTCGCGCAGCCACTTCGCCCAGCTGCAGGAATCCGCGCTGGTGACGCCGGGCGGAATCCCGCAGGAAATGCATGGCAAGCAGATCCACATCGTCATCCCGCTCCCTTAATGGCGGCACCATCAAGGTCAGGGTTTCCAGGCGATAGTAAAGGTCCTCGCGGAAGCCACCCTGTTCCACGGCCCTGACCAGGTCCTGATGGGTAGCCGCAATAACACGCACATTGACGGCCTCTTCGTGGTCAGAACCCACCGGCTTAATCGTGCCTTCCTGCAGCACACGCAACAATTTCGCCTGAAGAGCGAGCGGCATCTCGCCAATTTCGTCCAGCAGCAGCGTGCCTCCATCCGCTTCGGCAAATAGCCCCCTACGGGCGGATTTTGCGCCGGTAAAAGCACCGGCTTCGTGGCCGAAAAACTCGCTTTCCATCAGCTCATGGGGTATGCCCGCGCAATTGACTGGTATAAACGGTCCTTGCCGGCGCTCGCTCTCGTCGTGAATGGCCCTGGCGACCAGTTCCTTGCCGGTGCCGCTCTCGCCACTGACCAGGACGGCCGCCTGGCTACGGGCCACCTGTCGTATTTCGTTCCTCAAACGCCCCATCGCCCGGCTCTCGCCCACCAGCCCCAGCGCACTGTCGCTTTCACTCTGGGATTTGTAACGTGCGAGTTCACTGGTCACCGCCGCATGGGCCAGCAGGCGCTTGATCTTCAAGCGAAGATGGTCGGTGGACAGTGGTTTGGTGAGAAAGTCATCGGCACCGGCCTTAAGCGCCTCTACCGCCTGGTCAACCGTGCCGAAGGCTGTGATGATGATAAAGGGAACCGAATGGCCTTCCGCCTGCAGTTTCCGTAATATTGCCAGGCCGTCGCCGTCTGGCAATCGAAGGTCCGACACAATCAGGTCCGGGCGCCATTCCCGCAACCCATTGCAGCCTTCCTCAACGGTTGCAGCACTGCGTACCGCATAACCATCCACCTCAAGCTCCTCTGACAGAAGCGTCCGCAAACTGGCGTCGTCTTCCACCAGCATGATCAAAGCGGGCCTAGCTTTCATGATGGGCCTCCGTCGAGTCCACTCGTTTCTCATACACTGGCCAGAACGTTGACATCCGGCACCCGCCGTTCGCGTTCGTGCCAACCTCAATCCGACCACCATGTTCCTTGATTACACTGCCGACCACCGCAAGCCCCAGACCGGTTCCCTCACCCGCCGCACGAGTACTGAAAAAAGGCTCGAAAATCCGCTCCCGCAGCGAATCATCGATACCCGGGCCATCATCATCCACCCGCAACTCCCAGTATCCGTCGAGGGGAATAACAGACACGATCACCCGCGAGCGAGCCGCTTGGCACGCGTTGCGGACCAGGTTCAGGCAGGCCATTTCGAGACGGGTTGGCTCGGCCAGAACGCCGGCGCTGGCCTCCGGAATATCGGTACAGATCTCAACGCCATGGCACTTGGGCTCGTCGCATACCCGCGCGGTCAGATCGCGAGCCGTCGCCGCCAGGTCGGTTTCCCGGCGGGAGTCCGGCACATGGCGAAAACAATCGAGCAACTGCTGGATAATCAATGTCATCCGCTCGACCTGATGTTCGATATCCTTCAGGTGTCGTCGGTCGCTATCTGCCAGGTCGCCCCGCCCAAGGATATTGGCGCGACCCTGGATGACATTCAGCGGCGCACCCAGCTCATGGGCAACGCCACCGGCAACCCGCCCGATCATGGCGACCTTTTCCTGATACTTCAGCTTCTCTGACAGTTCCCGCTCGCGTTCAACGCTCTCCCGGATTTCATTTTCCGCAACCGCCATACGGGCGCCCATGTCTTGCAACCCCTCGTGGATCTGTCTCAGCTCCCTCGGCCCCGCGGGAGGTCCATCAATCTGCCAGCGGCCGGGGGCCATCCGCTCCATCAATTCCAACAGCCGGCTGACATGGCGACCGACGGCACCATAGTGCCCCAGAACAACCACCAGAATGACCATCAACGACACCACCGACCAGATACTGACGGCCCAGATTCGGCTTGATGCCACCAACTCATGGAAATCGCTACGCTTTCGGGTTACCTGAAGCAACCCCTGAATTCGACCGTCCGGGGCAACCAGCGGCGTGAATTGTGAGAAGACTGACACCCCGTCGACCCTACGAAACGCTCCGTCCAGCTTGCCACTGGCTATCGCGCGTTCGGCACTGTCGCTCCGCGTAACATCACTGTCCGCCACACCGAGGCTGGCGATCTGCTGCCCGTCTTCATCAAACACTGAGGCACCAAACACCCGGCCGATGCGGAAGATGGATTTCAGCGACTCCCCCAGAACAATTTCATCGCCATCGGACATGGCCTGGGACAATGGACCACTGACCGCCCGGGCCACAAGCTCCAGATCTTCCCGCAAACGGTCATTCAGATTACGCTCGACCGCACCGAGCCCCACATAAATGGCGACGCCGCTGAATACCATCAACGGTACAACCATGCTCAGCACCAAGGTCAGGCGCAGCGAGCGAAACATGTCCCGCGCTCTTGATACAGGCGTTTTCATAACGTGCTCCGACAAAGTGTCACACAGGTATGCCACATGTGACATTTAGCCACAACGCACATTACGCAAAGGTAACGCTCATACATATCCAAATCACTGTTTTTTCTAGCTTTTCATAAAAATAAAAAGCTGGCACAGAGCTTGATTAAGCAACACCAACGTTCGAGGAATCGCATTCCTTTCAACGTCAGACTGCATTCGATGACACCGTGCAGTCCCTTCAACGCAAAAGGAGAACGCCATGAATAAACTTCTCATTTCACTGACCGCATCCCTGGCACTGCTGGCAGCAGGCCCCGTACTGGCACAAGAAAACCAGCAAAGTCCAGAAGCCACCAATCCCAACGGCGGATACAGTGATCCCGCCTCCGCCGGCACCCAGAAAACCAACTTTACCGACGCGGAACTGAAGCAGTTCGTTGAGGCCCAGGAAGGTATCAACAATATCCGTGATGAATACATGGAAAAAATCGAAGCGGCTGATTCCCAGAAAAAGGCCCAGGAACTGCAGATGGAAGCCAACGATGAAATGGTCACAGTGATTGAGGATTCCGGCATGGATATCCCCACCTACAATTCCATCGCCACCGCTTACAACAGTGAACCTCAGGTTCGGAATCGCGTTGATGCACTGATGTAAGCGGCTTCCCCACATTGGTTGCTTCAGGCCCTGCTATTGCAGGGCCTTTTTGATTCTGCAAACGAGGTCGCGATGGCCATAATCAACGTTGATTGTGGTATCTTGTCGGCATGATTTTGTAGAGACCAATGGAGACAAACCATGCGAAGATTCTGCCGCGGGCTAACCCCATTGCTCTTGACGGTTATGCTTGTCCTGGCAGGATGTTCAGACAGCCCCGCACCGGTGTCCAGCGGTGACAATGATGAGAAGCCATCCTATCCCGTTACCTGGCGCTTTGCCCTTGAGGAAATTGAAGGCAGCGTCCAACACCGTTATGCCCTTGAATTCAAGGACCGTATCGAGCGTATCTCTGATGGCAACATCCTCGTTGATGTTTTTCCCTATGGCTCTATTGGCACGTCACTCCAACTGACGGATCTCGCCCGGGAAGGCTCCGTCCATCTCGCTTTCGCCTCCCCCGGCCACCTGGCCAACGTTATTCCCGAGGTGGGCGTGTTCACCCTCCATTATCTGTTGTCTGATGACGAAGAGGTGAATCGTGGCGTCCTTGCCAGCGATGATTTGAAGCAACTGTTCCACGAGCCTTACGAGGAGCAGGGCCTCAAGCTTCATGGTTTCGTACCTGAGGGTTGGATGGTCTGGACCGCCAACAAGCCCTTGCGGAGCCCCGCGGACTTCGACGGACTCACTATCCGCACCATGACGTCGGACATCGCTGAAGAGACCTATAAAACCTATGGCGCGACAACCAGCCAGGTTCCTTTTTCGCAGGTCTACAGCGACCTTCAGTTACGCCGCATTGACGGGCAGGCCAACCCTGTTTTCGCCATTGAAGAGATGGGATTCTATGAAGTCCAGGGTGTGATGACGTTTGCCAGACCTGCCCAATTTGTCACCTCCGTGGTTTCCAATACGTCGTGGTTTGACGCCCTCCCCGAAGACCAGAAACTCTGGCTGGAAGATGCTATGGATGAGATCGCACCGCTGGCTTACGAGGTACAGACTGAACTCAATGCAAGCCGTCTCGATACCATCAAGAAAAACAGCAACATCCGTGTGGTTGAATTGACCGAGGAGGAGCGGGACCGCTTCCGTGAGGCCAGCCGGCCGGCCCGCAAGGCCTATATACGTATGGCTGGTGAGCGTGGAGCAGCCATCCTGGACCAACTCCTGACAATGGTCAGCACAACAGAGTCCGCAATACCAGCAACGGATACGACCGCCCAATAGCGCTATTCAGGCACCAGCCAGCTGCTGTTCGATGACAGGCCCAGACAGCGATCACCGGAAACCGTATCCATCATCTCCGCAAGCCGGGTGTCGAATCCCCAGGGCGGGTTCACCACCAGCACTCCGGACCCGGACATTCCACGTTGCGGGGCCCGGTTGAGTGCAACTTCGCTGCACAACACCTTGCGCACGGGCCCATCAGACACCGCATCCTTTAATCGCTTGTGGGGGAAACCCGCCAGAATCGGATACCAGATCAGATACACGCCATGACGGCATTTCTGCCACGCTCGCGCCAAGGTGTTCGCCACTTCTTCATAGTCGCTTTTGATCTCGTATGAAGGGTCCGTCAGCACCAGCAACCTTGGTTGCCTGGGCGGCAGATGGCGAAGCAACCCCTTTAATCCATCCTCCTGAAAGACCTTGACCCGGGAATGCCCGGCAGCCCACTGCCCCAGGGTTTCGCCTTCGGCGGGGTGCAACTCGAAGGCGGTCAGAGTGTCCTGCTCCCGCAGGTAACGGAGGAACCAGCGCGGCGACCCCGGATAGCTCGCCAATTGCCCGTCCTTCCCCTCCCCCGCGGCCAACCCGGCCAGGACGGCCTGCCAGTCGTCGGAATGCAGCTCGGCTCGAAGTGGCCAGACCTTCTGGATCCCTGCAGCGGCTTCACCGGTTTTAAGCGCCCTTTCTCCCGCAAGATCGTAGCTGGCACTGCCGGCATGAGTATCGAAGCAGGCGATAGCAGACGATTTGGCCTGCATCATCCTGACCGCGAGCGTTAAGGCAGCGTGCTTGTGAACATCGGCAAAATTACCGGCATGAAACGCGTGGAGGTAACTCAGCATTACAGACTCCTGACGAAAGGGGCACCATTAGGCTACAGCAGGAGCAGAGTTGGCAAACATTTCTAACTATCTCCAGCCAAGTCAACAAAATTGAAAATCATTCTCACATTCGTTGCAACCGCCCACCCGCTCTCTATAATGCGAATAACAATACGTTTTATTTAATTAACAGCGAAAGGACATCGAAATGGCCCTGCTCTCAAACGCATCAAGCATTCCCCTGGCGTTCGCTATCTCCGCGACGCTACTGACGGCCTGCAGTAGCGGCGACGAAACCGCATCCACATCCTCGGCAGCAGAAGCCATCAGCAAATCCGATGTCGTGGAACACTACGCCGACCTGGCCCATGCAAACTTTGAAGACGCACTGACCGCCGCACAGTCCCTCGACAGCACAATAGACACCTTCCTGGAAAGCCCGACCGAAGAAAATCTGCAAAAGGCAAAACAGGCCTGGCTGGCTTCCCGGGCGCCCTATCAGCAGACTGAGGTGTTCCGCTTTGGTAACGCCGTGGTTGATGACTGGGAAGGGCAACTGAATGCCTGGCCGCTGGACGAAGGCCTGATCGATTACGTAAAGGAAGACGGCTACCAGTACGAATTGGGCAACGAGGGCGCTACTGCAAACATTGTTGCCAGCACGGAAATCAATATTGGTGGCACGACGGTCGACGCTTCCAGCCTGACACCAGACCTGCTGGCGGAGCTGAACGAAATCGGAGGCTCGGAGGCCAACGTGGCCACCGGATACCATGCCATTGAATTCCTGCTGTGGGGCCAGGACCTGCACGGCTTCGATCGCGGCGCCGGACAGCGTCCTGCGACGGACTACGCCCAGGGCGAGGAGTGCACCCATGGCAATTGCGACCGCCGCGCCGCCTACCTGGATGCCGCGACCGATCTGTTGATCACCGATCTCGAATGGATGGTTGCACAATGGGCACCCGGCCAGGAAGACAACTACCGCTCCCAGCTGCTCGCCGAAGCACCGGACGCCGCCATCCAGAAAATGTTCTTCGGCATGGGCTCCCTGTCTCTGGGTGAGCTTGCCGGTGAGCGCATGAAAGTCGCCCTGGAAGCCAATTCCTACGAGGATGAGCACGACTGCTTCAGCGACAACACCCACAACTCCCATTACTACAACGGCCAGGGCGTGGCCAACATCTACTCCGGCAGCTACACCCGGATTGACGGTTCTGAACTGACCGGTCCTTCCCTGTCCGATCTGGTTGCCGAGCTCAACCCGGAACTGAACGAGACACTGAGCCAGCAGTTCGAAGAGTCGATGAGGGCGCTGCAAACCATGAAATCCAGTGCCGAAGCCGAGTCAGAGCCGATGAAATTCGATATGATGATCGCGCCAGGCAATGAGAAAGGCGCGGAGATCGTAAACGGCGCGATTATGGCGCTGGTGGCACAAACCGGTTCCATTGAACAGGCCGCCCGCGAACTGGGCATCGACTCGCTCAAGCCTGATGACGCCGGCCATACCTTCTAGCTTACCCACTAACTGGCTGACCCACTAAAAAGTAACGACATGTTGTAGAGAAACCATGCGCCAACGCCCCCTGCTACTGCTGACCTTGTTTTCGGGAGTGGCCGTAGCAGCGGCCTTCGCCATGGCTGCCGCCCAGGAACCTTATCCGATCCAGGCGACGGTCAAGACGGGGGGCGAAGGCACAGTGGATCAGTTCGATCACAATGCCTATTCCCTGCCCCAGGCTAACCTGTCCATGACCAGGCGCCTGGATTTCAGTGTCGGCAACAGTTTCTTCCGCAACCCCTGGGTCGAAGCCCCTGCCAGCACGGATGCCCGCGACGGACTGGGGCCACTGTTCAACACCAACTCCTGCCAGGGCTGTCACATAAAGGATGGCCGTGGACATCCTCCCGGCGCTGACGACAAACCTATATCGCTGTTCCTCCGCCTCGCCGTGCCAGCCGATCCCGAGCAGGATGCGGATATCCTGAAGACCCACGGATTCAAACCGGCCCCCGTGTACGGCAGCCAGTTGCAAACCGCCGCCCTGCCGGCCGCCAAACCTGAAGCCGATCTGGTGATCGACTGGGAATCGGTGACAGAGACGCTGTCGGACGGCACCGAAATAGAACTACGAAAACCGGTCTACCGGATCGAGAACCCTAACTATGGCCCACTCCCGGAAGACCTGTTGGTGTCTCCGCGGGTGGCTCCGCAGATGATCGGCATGGGTCTGCTGGAAGCCATACCGCTTGAAGACCTGCAAGCACTGGCGGATCCGGAGGATACGGACAACGACGGCCTCTCCGGCAAACTCAATCAAGTCTGGGACCTGGACAGCCAGCAAACCGTGCCGGGTCGATTCGGCTGGAAAGCTGCCGAACCAAACGTTCATCAGCAAAGCATGGGGGCGTTTGCTGGAGACATGGGGCTGACGTCCACCCTCAAACCGGCAACCGATTGTACGCCCGAGCAGAACTGTGGGCGCTTCGCCAACGGCGGCAGCCCCGAAGTGAGCGACAAGGTGAGCAACTTCGTGACCTTCTATGCCAAAAGCCTGGCAGTACCGGCACGCCGTGACCTGGACAATGTGTCCGTTCAACAAGGTGCGGAACTGTTCAATGAAACCGGCTGCGCCGGCTGTCATACACCAAGGCACACTACCGGCATCGCCCCGGACCGCCCGGACCTCAGCAACCAGACCATATGGCCCTATACCGATCTGCTCCTGCATGACATGGGTCCGGCGCTTGCCGATGGTCGGGATGAATTCCTGGCCAACGGCAACGAATGGCGGACACCCCCGCTCTGGGGAATCGGCCTGGCTCAACGGGTCAATCCGCAGTCCGGGTTCCTCCACGACGGGCGGGCGCGAACACTCGAAGAAGCCGTGCTCTGGCACGGGGGCGAGGCCGGGCCGGCAGCTGAACGTTACCGTCAGATGCCCGTCGAAGACCGGGAGGCACTCCTGGATTTCCTGAACTCTCTCTGAGGACACGCCATGCGACCATTAACGAAAGCCGTGGGTATTGCCGCGCTGATACTGGTTCCAATTGCTGGGATGGCTGCCAGCCAGACTGAAACGAACAGCAACGCGACACAACAATGGCACCAGGGAATTCTCGCAGGTTACCAGTCTCTGGCGGCCGAAGCGGGCGACTTGTCCGTTGCGGCTGTCGACTACTGCAGCGCGCCGGAACAGGCGGCACGCGATACCCTTGAGCAAGCCTGGCTGGACACCTTCCTGGCGTGGCAGCTTGTCCGTTTTGTGGATTTTGGCCCGGTGGAGAACGACAACCTTGCCTGGCAGTTCCAGTTCTGGCCCGACCCGAAAAACCTCATTGCCCGCAAAGCCAGCTACCTGCTGAACTCGGAAGACCCGATATCGGGTGAGGTCATCGCCGAGTCCGGCGTGGCCGTACAGGGTTTTCCCATGCTGGAGTACCTGTTGTACGACGAACCATTGAACGCCAGCGACAATGCCCTACCCGCGGAAAAGACCTGCGGCCTGCTGAGAGCGGTTGCCGGCCACATCGAAACCAATAGCCAGCAACTCCGTGATCAATGGCAGACGTTCCGCAAGGATTACCTGGCCACGGAACAATACCGCGACACCACCATCCGGGCCGGCATGGCGGCCCTGGAGATTCTGGAGGATCGCCGGCTTGCCCAGCCAATGGGGCTCCGTGGGAATGGCAAACGTTCTGTCTACGCCGCCGATGCCTGGCGTAGCGGCCGTAGCCTGAAGACCATGGAAGCAACCATCCATGGCCTGGAGCAGTCTTTCCTGCCGGGCCTGACACAGCTGCTAAAGGAAAGCGAACAACCGCAACTGGGTCCACGAATTGAAAACCAGTTCAAGGACGTTCTGGAGCACTTCCCGGAACTCCATCGCCCCATGACTGAGCTGCTTTCCAATGACGATGCCTTTTCCCTGCTCCAGGGCTTCTACGTTGACGTTTCCCAGTTAACCACTCTGATCAATGACCAGGCAGCGGTTGAACTCGGCGTCATTCGCGGCTTCAATTCCAGCGACGGCGACTGATGAGCAGCAACAGGCAACCCGGAGGTGCACTTATCAACCGCAGACAACTACTGAAAGCGGGGATGGCCGGAGGACTGGCAGCCACCCTGTCCGGCTGCAGTCTGCTGCCTCGAAAAGCGGATTACGCGCCAGATCAGTACGTCGGCGCCGTGGGACTGCCCGGGGGTAAGTTCGGCATTAGTGCCATCAACCGCAAAGGTCACCTCATATGGGAGTCACCGGTCGACACCCGTTGCCACAGCGGATGTGCACGCCCGGATGGCTCTCAGGTCATCTTCTTCGAACGCCGGCCCGGCTGGGCGTTTTACGGGTTCGACGCCCACAGCGGCAACAGGACACATCGCGTCAAAGCCGCTTCCGGGGAACACTTTGTCGGTCACGGAGTGTTCTCCCCCGACGGCCGCTGGCTCTATGTCACCGCCAGCCGCTACGAGCCGGGGCAAGGCATTATTGCCGTCTATGACGCGGAGCAGAATTATCAGCGGGTCGATACCTTTGAGCTTCAGGGCATTGGCCCCCATGAGCTGACACTGCATCCAGATGGGGAAACCCTGGTGATTGGCCTGGGCGGCATACTGACCCACCCGGACTACGATCGCCTCAAGCTGAACCTCGACACCATGGAACCCGCGCTGATCCTGATGAACCGCCGCAGCGGTCGGATTATTGGGCGGTTCAACCCTGCCCATCACCAGCAAAGCGCCCGTCATGTCAGTACCGGTTCGAACGGCCGGGTGTACGTTGCCTACCAGTACCAGGGGCCCCTTCACGAGTCCCCCGCCCTCATCGCGCGGCTGGAAGGCGGTGAGCTTCAGGAAATCCGATTCGAAGAGGATACCCAGGCAGCACTGGCCAACTACATCGCCAGCGTTGTTGCCCATCCCGAGAACGACCTTGTCGCTGCCGCGTCGCCAGTGGGCGGCACCGCCGTGGTGTTCAATGGCATCACTGGCGAACTGCTGGCCAGGGCGTCCATACCCGACTGCGCTGGCGTCCAGGCTTTGGCAGGAGGCGATTTCCTGATCTCCTCCGGACGCGGAAAACTGGTGCGCCTGGGGCAGGACAATCAGTCACGGCAAATCGCCGATCTGCCGGTCCAGTGGGACCACCACCTGGTCTGAATCACCCGCAACGCGGCCCTCCTGCCTTAAGGCAACTCGCCTTAGCTGGTATCCTTATGAGCCATTTGTTCAGGAGGACGGCAACTTGCCCGCCAGAAACAAGGACACCCTCGACCAGGTTTACAGCCTGATTGCCAACGAAGAAGACGCCCGGGTCTGCACGGACATCCCCGATGAAGCCTGCCGGGAGGTGCCACGCAACTTCTTCCTGATCCTCGGCAGCAATGTGCTGACCAAACTTGGTGACTTGCTGATCAGCCCCAAGACCGTGCTGGCCTGGCTTTTGAGCGCTATCGGAGCGCCTGCCCTGGTGGCCTGGCTGGTTCCGATCCGGGAGTCCGGCTCAATGATTCCGCAAATGGTGATCGGTGCCTGGGTCCGGCGCAAGCCTGTACGCAAATGGTTCTGGACCCTGGGAAGCTTTGGCCAGGCGGCCAGTGTTCTGGGCATGGCGGCGAGCGTCTGGTTCCTGGAGGGCTACGCCGCGGGCGCCGGCGTGGTGGGCGCATTGGTGCTGTTTTCCCTGGCCCGGGGGTTCTGCTCGGTGTCCATGAAGGACGTGCAGGGGAAATGCATCCCGAAGAAACGCCGAGGGCGGCTGTCTGGCCTGGCCTCCACCATCGGTGGGACCGCAACAGTCATCCTCACCGCCTTGCTGTTCTGGAACCGGGGTGACCCTGGCGTACTTTTCTACACCCTCCTGCTCCTGTTGGCTGCCTGCCTCTGGGTTATTGCCGGCTTTCTATTCGCCTCTGTTGATGAATACGAGGGCGAAACCGGCGGTGGCGGCAATGCGCTTGGGGACGCGTTCAAAAGCCTGTCCCTTCTCAGGGATGACGTGCCCTTCCGGCACTTCGTGATTACCCGCGCCCTGCTGTTGTGCTCAGCGCTGGCGTCGCCTTACTTTGTCGTGCTCGCCCAGAAAAACTCTGATACCGGGTGGCTTCTGGGCGTCTTTCTGCTGGCGAGCAGCCTCGCCAGTTCCATCAGCGCCAGCGTGTGGGGTTGGATGGCGGACGAGTCCAGCCGGCGGGTAATGATTCGCGGTGCCATTGTCGCCAGTGGCGCTTGCCTGACGGTGGGCCTGACCGCTTTGTTTGCCGGCGAAGCAACCTCCAGCATCTGGTTCTATCCCGCCGGGTTCTTCGTGCTGAGCATTGCGCATGCGGGGGTTCGACTGGGACGTAAAACGTATCTGGTCGATATGGCAGGCGGCAACAAACGCACCGACTATACCTCCGTGAGCAATACCGTTATTGGGGTGCTGTTACTGGCAACGGGCGGGCTGACAGCGCTGGTATCGATGATATCCGACGTGGCGGTGATACTGACGCTGGGCGCCATGGGGCTGGCCGGCGCCATCAGCGCCACCCGGTTAAGGGAAGTGACCGAGGATCAGTGAGGTTCCGGTGGCTTCCCGTCGTTCAACGCCAGGGCGCCTTTCACAATGCGGTAGATGATCCAGATGGAGATGCCCAGTAACACAAACCAGCCAATGATCAGTGGCGTCGTCACGATGCCAATCACCGTCCATAACAGCCCGATCCAGAAGGTTCGTATCTGCCAACGGAAATGAGGCTCTATCCAGGTGCTCTTTACGTCATCGAGCTTGACGTAATTGATGATCACACCCACCAGGCCGGTAATGCCACCGACAAAGAACGACAGCGCCTGCAGGATATAAACCAGCACCGCCAGGTTGCGGCCTGGCTCTTCACGTCGTGCTATGGGGTCTGCATTGGCGGGGATGTATTCGTGCTCGGACAAGTCACTCTCCTCTGGCTCCACACCCGCAGTGTATCACAGCAACAGGAGCCGGAAACCGCTGGAACTTAGCGGTTGTCCGGTTTGTAACCCAGGCGGAAGCCACCCCAGTGCTTGCCATTCACGTAGATCGGCACTGACAGGTCATGCATAACCTCGCCAGTATCCCGGCGGTAGGTCTGTAGCAGCATATTCTGGGTATGGCTGCCACACCGAGCACCGGTGCGGTCGTTAAACAGCCGTTTGCTGCGACTCTTTACCAGATCCACTTTCGGGTCGCCCGTTGGCGCATGGGCGAAATCACGGTTGTGGGTCGGCACATAGCCATCCGGCGCGGCGGCAATCGCGAAGACCATCGACGGGTGGGCCCCTTTCACCGCTTCCTGAACGGTGGGCAGTTGCTGATCGGTGAACCGATCAAAGCTGCTGGAATACTTCTGTGGATCGGTCTTGGGAATGGGGGTTCTTTGCTTATCAAACAGGGCGCTTTCTGCCAGTTGCCCATCGCGAACCGCTTTTTCAAAGAGCTTTCCAATCCGGTCCGCACCCTGCCGGGCCTGGTCGTAGAAGAAGCGGTGATAGCTTTCATCGCTGTTCAACGCAAATGCCGCGTTGGCCTCTTCCGCCAGTTCCATCAGTGTCGCTGCCTGCTGGGCAAGCGACGCAACGCTGGTATCGCTCTCGGTAATCTGATCCCGAACCGTTTCAATGGCCGACGATACCTGCTGCAGGCTCTGCTCGTTGTTCTGGTCAATCTCGGCAATGCGCGCCACCTGCTGCTGCACACGGTCAGACTGATCACGAATCTGATCAAGGCGCTCGCCAACGCTTTCAACTGACTCCAAGCCGGATTCAACGCTCTTGGCCAGGTCCTCGATCCGCGAAACAATCAGGGAGGTATCGGAACGTATTTCCTGCAGCGTTTCGGCCACCTCACCGGTTGCCTGCGCGGTTCGCCCGGCCAATTGCCTGACCTCGTCGGCAACCACCGCAAAGCCCCGCCCCTGGTCGCCGGCACGAGCGGCTTCAATTGCCGCGTTCAAGGCCAGCAGGTTGGTTTGTTCCGCGATGCCCTGAATGGTGGTGGTGACACCCTGGATCTTGTTGGATTTCTCGTTCAGTTCCTGAATTAATCTGAGGTTCTCGCTGGACTGCTCGTGCACGGCTCGCACGCTATTGATGGCAGTGGTCAGCGCATCACGGCCCTCAACGCTCACCTGACGGTTCTGCAGAGCCATGGTCGCAGCATCGGTGGCCTGCTGGGCGGATTCACGCACACTCTCGGTAATCTGACCCGCGTACTCCGCCATCTGTGCAGTTTCACTGACCTGTCGATCCAGGCGGTTTTTTAGTTGGTCGGCCGCGTGGGACACCTGGGCCGCAGAAATGGCACTTTTATCGGCACTGCCGGACAGGGTTTCCACCAGTGCCCGCCCTGCTTTGGCGTCCGCAAGGAGGCTTGCACACTGTTTGCCCAGCGGACTATCCGCTGGCAGCTTACCGGCGTTGAGCTGCTTGATGGAACGTTCAACCGGTTCCAGAACGCGTAACACCAGATACGCGGTGGCGACGACCAGGCCAATAACCACGCCCGCCACCAGCGACGCGCTATCCAACCCTATCAACGGCGCCACCAGGAAAGCCCCAAAGGCGACGACAACGGCGACTGACACCCCCACAACCAGAACAGGCCGACTGAGCAAACCCATATCCACCTCTTTATTTTCATTATTAGTGAATGCATCTTTTTTGACGATTACTCTTGAGAGTAAAGAATTGACCTTTACTTATAACTGCTACTTTAGTTGACCAATACTGGTTTTACGGCAGATCGATGAAAAACTGAAACAAAAAAGCCGTAACGCCGGAGACGTCCTGTTGGAAGAATCCGGCGTTACGGCTGGCTCTTGTCGGTGTGCGCCCGTGGCGCCTCTATCAGGCGATCAGGCGCCGATCACACCGCCATCGTCCTTGGTTACGATAACAGTGGCGTCGCGGGGACGGGACTCGGCCGCGTTCGGCCAGTTACCATCCGGGTGCTGGATGTTCACGAACATGGTCTTAACGTCCGGTGTGCTGACAACGCCAGTTACTTCACAACCTTGGGGCCCGACGAAGAAGCGCTTGATTTCGCGTGTCTCCGGATTGGCGGCCAGCATCATGTTGTTGAAGTACGGGTCAGCATCAGAACCATCGGTCTGGATCCACAGCCGGCCATTGTAGTCAAACCAGAGGCCATCCGGGCTGTTGAAAATATTATCATCGTTCAGGGAGACGACGGCCTCACCATCGACAACAGTTTCCGTACCCTGCTCGCCGGCGAAGACAAAGATGTCCCAGTCAAAGCTGGTAGCCGTGTGATCGCTACCTTCTTCAGTCCAGCGAATGATGTGGCCGGTGGCATTGGGAGAGTTCGGGTTGGCGGCGTTGACGTCGTCGAACCCTGGCTGGCCCCGGTTCGAGTTGTTTGTCAGGGTGAAATAGACCTCGCCAGAGTTGGGATCAACGGCACCCCACTCCGGGCGGTCCATCGTCGTAGCGCCGGCAATATCGGCTGCGAGGCGGGTATTCAGCAGAACATCAGCCTGGTTCTCAAAACCGTCGAACTGGATATCGCCGACCATGCCGCCTTCAGCCGCAGCAACCTTGCTGGCGAAATCCGCGTCGTCCAGATCCAGCGCCAGCCAGTCACCAGAGCCATCCTCGTTGAAGCGGGCAACGTACAGGGTACCCTCATCCAACAGGTAGCCACCGGCCGTCGCGGCGTAGTAGGGCTGAGACGACACAAACTTGTAGATGTACTCGAAACGGGAATCGTCACCGGAGTAACACACCACCGGCTCACCTTCCTTCGCCGGCGCAAAGATGACGCCCTCGTGACCAAAGCGTCCCAACGCAGTGCGTTTCTGGGGTTTGCTTTCCGGCGTAAACGGATCAATTTCAACCATGAAGCCGTAGGTGTTGGCTTCGTTGCGATAATCATCTGTAGCCGCCGCTCCGGTCGTGCTCACATTGAATCGCACATATTGGTCGGCCGCACTGTCTGCCAACTCCCAGTCGTATCGGCTGGAGCTGCCAACACCATGTCTGGTCTGCTCGCGAGGCTGGGTCGCATCGCTATTGGCAAAGTAACCGTGCCAATTCTCTTCCGCGGCCAGGTAGGTGCCCCAGGGCGTTGGGCCCATCGCACAGTTGTTCAGGGTACCGCGAGTTTCGGTCGCGTCGGGACTGTAGGTTGTGACCAGCTTGCTGTAACCACGTACCGGGCCACGAATGTCCATCTCGGTGTTGCCGGTAATGCGACGATTGAATGGGCTGCCGAAGACGACGTCCCAGGTACCGTTGGTGTCACGCTTGATGTGAACGACAGACACACCGTGAGCGGCAATTTCCTTGCGAACCTCATCGGCGGGTCGCACGCCACCGTTATCAGCAGCATTGGTCGGGCCATTGGCATGAATGAAGTCCTGCTCGATGTACTCATGGTTCATCACCAACAGGCCTTCCGTTGAGCTGTTGCCACCGGCCTTCTGGTCAATCGGGAAGAAATGGAGACCATCGTGGTGCATTCCAACCTGCTGTTCCTGATCGGCACCGGTATTGGTGCCATCGGCTTTATACTCGGGATAGGATCCGGTGATCGGGGTGCCCCAGGGAAGAAAAGCCACGGATGAGTATCCCTCGGGAACAACGACTTCATTGTCGCTGGATACGGCAACCGCCTTGAAACCAAGATCCGTATTGGCGGAACTTCCCCCTGTGGAGGAACCGTTGTCATCGTCGTCATCACTGCCACAGCCAGCCAGGCCCAACCCCATAACGCTGGCCAACGCGGCGCCAACGGAACCTTTCATAACGGTACGGCGCTGCATACGGGCCGCGAGGACCTGATGAAAGGGCGTGTTGCTTGAATGGTTGACGACGGGCTCGTAATTGGGATCCAGGTAGTTGGGATCCAGGTCATGCTTTGCCATGGTCCTGCTCTCTCTCGGGTGGGTTATTGGTTTTCGAGAGAACAGTGTCGGTGGGTTAGGTGACAGATTTCAGACAGTAAAAAGACAGTTTCTTTAACAATTTCTTACAACCAAAAAAGCCTGCCCATAAAGGGCAGGCCACAGACGCAATCTTATTGCATGGAGTCGCCGGCTTCCTCAGCGGCTTCGCCCATTTCCTCACCGGTCTCTTCCATTGCTTCGCCAGTTTCTTCGGCGGCATCTCCAGCAGCGTCCTTGGTTTCGTCCCAGGCGCTGTCATTCTGGCCGGTGGCATCTTCGTAGGTCTCTTCGACCGCATCGCCAGCGTCATCCGCCATTTCCTCAACGTTGTCGCCGGCTTCCTCGAGATCGACGCCTTCGTTGTCATCCTGGCTGCAGGCCGCAAGGCCCAGCGTCATCAGCAGTGCCAGTGCGCTCAGTGTCAGCTTGTTCATAACTGTGTCCTTTCTTTGGCGTGTGAAAACAACAGCGACAAGTCTACGGCCGTGACGGAGCGGGCACAATTACTTGGGAATTACGTTTTTGTTAGCAGCGACAATAAGTTAGCGAAAGCAATAACCTGTAGCCATTAATTGGCTCCGGCTACGACCTTACCGTCCAGTGTCAGCACGTGATCAAGGCGAACCATGTGCCCCCGCCCAAGAAAAACAAACTCCTGGCCAGCGCGACTGAAGAGATCGCGGATGACATCGTGGGTCGTACAGATCTGACCGGCATCGTCGCGATAGACAATCTCGGCCAGTTTTGAAGAGGTCAGATACTCCCGGAGCAAACTGTGAATTTCACAGCGTACCGGGCGATAGGCATTGGAGGCGTGTCCCGACGTCATGGCAGCTTCTTCCCTGTGGATGCAGCAGGATAGGAAAGCGCCCCGGTACGCTGAAACCTGCGTTCCGGGGCCAGCCTACAGTCTGGTTTAGATTGTGTCAGTCCGCCAGTTTCAGAACCACTCCGACTTCATGTTCATGCAGGTGTCGTCCTGGTTGCGGAGCAGCACCAGATCCTGTGCCACAGTGGGCAACTCCCAATGGAAGAAGTACTGGGCGGCCTGAAGCTTGCCCTGGTAGAAGTTCCTTTCTTCGTCGCTGTTGGCAGAACCGAGGGCCTTGGCGGCGGCGTTGGCCTGACGCAGCCACATCCAGGATACGATGATATGTCCGAACAGGTGCAGGTAGCAGGACGCGTTGGCCAACACCCGGTCGGGATCCTCCGACATCAGGGATTTACCCAGACTCTGGGTCACTTTCACTGCTTGCTGCAGGGTTTCACTGAGGGACAGCGCCCATTGCTGGCACCGATCGGTGGTGGCGGCTTCCAGGTCCACCTGCATTTCCTGCATCAGCAACTGCAGGCCGTGGCTCTGATCCTGCCAGATCTTGCGCCCCAGCAGGTCCAGTGCCTGGATGCCGTTGGTGCCTTCGTGAATCGGGTTCAGGCGATTATCCCGCCAGCACTGCTCCACCGGGTATTCCCGGGTGTAACCGGCACCGCCATAGACCTGGATAGCCAGGTCGTTGGCCTTCGGGCCGAACTCGGATGGCCAGGCCTTGATGACTGGCGTTAGCAGATCCAGCAACTTGCCGGCTTCCATCCGCTTCTGCTCGTCCGGATGGGTGTGCTGGTCGTCCATCAGGCGTGCGCCGTATAGGCACAGCGCCAGGCCACCTTCACTGTAGGCTTTCTGGGCCAGCAGCATGCGTCGCACATCGGCATGCTCAATGATGGGAACCTGGGGTGCCTCCGGGTTCTTTTCTGACGGCTTGCGGCCCTGCAGGCGGTCCTTGGCGTATTCCAGACTGTGCATGTAGCCACGATAACCAATCACGGCGGCGCCGAAGCCGACGCCCACACGGGCTTCGTTCATCATCTGGAACATGTACTTCAGGCCCTGGTGGGGCTCGCCCACCAGATAGCCATGGCAGGGTGCGTCGTCACCAAAACTGAGCGCCGTTGACGTGGTCCCGCGGTAGCCCAGCTTGTGAATCAGGCCGGCCAGGTTCACGCCGTTACGTTCAGTCGCGTTGCCTTCTTCATCCACGATGAATTTCGGCACGATAAACAGGGAGATGCCTTTTACGCCTGCCGGGGCGCCTTTGACCTTCGCCAGCACCATGTGAACGATGTTTTCGGTGAGGGACTGTTCGCCGCCGGAGATGTAGATCTTGGCGCCTTTGATCAGGTAATGACCGTCGTCAGTCGGCGTGGCCGAGGTGCGGATATCAGCCAGTGACGAGCCGGCGTGGGGCTCGGTCAGAGCCATTGTGCCGGTGAAGCGGCCGCTGAGCATGTGTGGCAGGAAGGTGCTTTTCTGCTGGTCGTTGCCGAACACGCGGATCAGGTTGGCGGCAGCGGTGGTGAGGAACGGGTAACCCGCAGTGCCCGGGTTAGCGGCGGTAAAGAAGCCGTTACACGCTGCCATGACGGATTCGGGGAGCTGCATGCCACCCAGTTCGTAGTCGTAGCGCCCGGCAATGAAGCCGGCATCGGCGTAGGCGTCAAAGGCTTCTTTGACCTGAGGCAGCATTTCCACCTGGCCGTCGACGAATTTTGGCTCGTCTTTGTCGGCGGCGCTGTTGTGGGTAGCGAATTTGTCACGGGCGATTTTGTCGGCGGTTTCGATGACGGCGTCGAAGGTGTCGCGGCTGTGTTCGCTAAAGCGCTCGCGTTCGCTGAGGCTTTCGGTGTCGAGTACTTCGTAGAGTTGGAACGCCAGGTCGCGGCGGTCAATCAGGGTGTCGGTCATTTCGGGTCTCCTGTTTATGGCGTATAGCCTCTCATACGGTTGTTTTTGTTGAAACCGGCGTTAATGACATAATCATGGTTAAAATTGCCATTTTTATTCTAGGTCTCCTTTTGTGAATGCGCGGCTTGTGGTGCTCGGCAGACGGGCACCAACCGGGAAGACCCTCCCGGGACACGCTGTGAATACGTCCGTGTACGCTTGACGGCAGCATCCTTGCTGCCGACAGTCCCGGGAGGGTCTTCCCGGCTGGCGCCCTGATTTGGAGGTGGCATGCGAACGGTTTCTGTTATTGGGTTTGATGGGGCGCTTGCCAGTGCGATTACGGGGGTTATCGACCTGTTTCGACTGGCGGGGGTAACCTGGGCACGCATCAACGATACGCCTCCGGAGCAGCAGTTCACCACTCAATTGCTGACCGAGGGTGGTCGGCCCTGTCGGTGTATCAATGGGATAACGTTGATGGCCGATGGGGACTGGCGGGACATTCCCACCGGTAATTCGCAGGCAGACCTGGTCATTGTTCCCACGATTGGCGCGCCGATTGCGCAGGTTCTGAAGGCCAATCCCGGGTTGGTTGACTGGCTCGGCGGCTTTCGGGAGGCGCCAACCGGACAGGTCCGCTTGGCCAGTAACTGCACGGGGGCGTTTCTGCTGGCGGAGGCCGGGTTGCTGGACGGGCGGCAGGCAACGACGCACTGGGGGTTCAGCAACCAGTTCAGAAAACGCTTTCCCGGGGTAGACCTAAAGCCGGAAAAGCTGATTACAGTGGATGGGCACATTGCCTGTGCCGGCGGTGGTATGGCGTGGTGGGATCTGGGGGTGTATCTGGTGGAACGCTACGCCGGGGCGAAGGTGGCGCGTGAACTGGCGAAGGCGTTTGTTATTGATGCGGGGCGGACCAGCCAGGCGCCTTATGGAGCGCTACAGGCCCGGCGCTATCATTCCGATGCCGCGATTCTGAAACTGCAGGACTGGCTGGATGTGAACTACACCCGGCCGGTGACGCTGCAAGCCCTTGCCGCATTCGCCGATCTAACGGAGCGTTCGCTGATTCGTCGGTTCAAAGCGGCAACCGGGGACACCCCCACCAGTTACCTGCAGATTCTGAGAATAGAGGCGGCCCGGCAGCATCTGGAGAATTCGCGGGTGGCGGTTGAAGAGGTCACGCGGCTGGTCGGTTATGAAGATGTCAGTTCGTTCAGCCGTCTGTTCAGGAAGCATACCGGCCTGGCGCCCGGCATTTATCGGGCGAGATTCGGAAGGTAACCCGAGCCTGAGCGCTTTTGGCCCGGGTTATGCTTAGTTTTCAATACAAGGCCAAAAGCCGAGGCAAAACGTAAAAATAACTGACACAGGCTACTCCCTGTGGAGGGTAATACCATGAACGCACCGCAAAAAAACCAGCAATGCGCACTGCTCAGTCGCCTTTACGACATGAAGCAGAAACAGCTACTTCAGGCCAGCCAGCAGGCCGATAGCCTTCGCTATCGGGTTTTGTCCGCCGAGGCAGACGCCATCAGCGAGGCTCTGAAAGCCATTCGGTAACCCGGGTCAGTCACCGTAACGATGACTGACGCCCAAACGGGTCACAAATGATCAAGATGATCACTTTATGACCAAAATTGTCCACCCGGTCAGATCCGGGCAGCCACTTCCGTCCCCTGCCGAATAGCACGCTTGGCGTCCAGCTCTTCGGCCACGTCCGCACCACCTATCAGGTGGGTCTGAATACCCCGATTGACCAAATCATCAAACAACGCCCGGAAAGGCTCCTGACCTGCGCATATGATGACGTTGTCTACCGCCAGAACCTTGCTCTCGGTGACCTTACCGTCCTTGTCGGACAGCGTGATATGCAGACCGTCATCATCAATTTTCTCGTAACTACACCCTCTCAGCATCTCAACGTCACGGTGCTTGAGGCTGTTGCGATGTACCCAGCCAGAGGTCTTGCCCAGACCACCGCCGACTTTGCTGGTTTTCCGCTGCATCAGGTAGATCTTGCGGGGTGACGATGTCGGCTTGCGCTTAGCTAGGCCGCCCGGCCCGTCGAATTGCGGATCAACGCCCCACTCAGCCTGCCAGTCTGCCATGCTGACCTGCTCTCCCTCGGGGTGATGACCGAATTCGTGAGTGAGGAACTCGCTGACATCGAAGCCGATACCACCGGCACCTATCACCGCTACCGACTGGCCTACGGGCTTGTTGTGGCGCAGAACATCGAGGTAACCGAGCACCTTCGGGTGGTCGATGCCATCAATTCTTGGCGTACGCGGTTTCACGCCCGTGGCGATGATCACGTCGTCAAAGCCCTGCTCTCCCAATACATCGGCATCCACGCGGGTATTGAGCTTCAGTTCAATACCCAGGATTTCGATCTGGCGCTGGTAGTAACGCAGCGTTTCATAGAACTCTTCCTTCCCGGGGATGCGCTTGGCGTAGTTGAACTGGCCGCCAATTTTGTCATCCGCTTCAAACAGCGTCACTTTGTGACCCCGCTTGGCGGCAGTGGTCGCGGCGGCCAAACCGGCAGGACCGGCTCCGACCACCGCCACGCGGCGGCTGACCGGAGCCACCGTCAGGACCAGTTCGGTTTCGTGACAGGCGCGCGGGTTCACCAGGCAGGACGCCCGTTTGAGCTGGAATACGTGATCCAGACAGGCCTGGTTGCAGGCAATACAGGTGTTGATTTCGTCGCTACGGTTCTGCTCGGCCTTGCGCACAAATTCCGAATCCGCCAGCAACGGTCGCGCCATGGACACCATATCGGCCTTGCCCGCCGCGAGGATTTCCTCGCCTTTCTCCGGGGTGTTGATGCGGTTGGTGGTGCACACGGGAATGTCCACTTCGCCGTAAAACTTGGCGGTCACATCCGCAAAACCGCCCCGTGGCACCGACGTCACGATCGTTGGCACTCGGGCTTCGTGCCAGCCGATACCGGTATTGATAATGGTGGCACCGGCTTTTTCGATGGCCTTGCCCAATTGCACCACCTGGTCCCAGGTCTGCCCGCCTTCTACAAGGTCCAGCATCGACAGGCGGTAAATGATAATGAACTCGGGGCCGACCGCTTCCCGCATGCGGCGAACGATCTCCACCGGCAACTGCATGCGGTTCTCGAACGGTCCGCCCCATTTGTCAGTACGCTTATTGGTTCTCTCACACAGGAACTGGTTAATGAAATACCCTTCCGACCCCATAACCTCAACGCCGTCATAACGGGCCAGTTTCGCCAGTTTCGCGGCGCTGACGAAGTCATCAATCTGCTTATCGACCCCCTTGGTGGAGAGCGCGCGAGCTTTGAACGGCGTAATCGGCGCCTTGGTGGCCGAGGCGGATACGCTGAACGGCTGGTAGCCATAGCGACCGGCATGAAGCAGTTGCAGGCAGATCTTGCCGCCAGCGTCATGAACTTCACTGGTGACATGACGGTGAAGCATGGCGGTGCCACGATGGTTCATGGTGGACGCCAGGGGCGAAAGCTGGCCGACAAAGTTGGGTGAAAAGCCCCCGGTAACCATCAACCCCACTCCGCCTTCCGCACGCTCGGCAAAATAACGGGCAAGCTTGTGGATGTTCCAGAACCGGTCTTCCAGGCCAGTATGCATGGAGCCCATAAGCACGCGGTTTTTCAACTCGGTGAAACCCAGGTCGAGGGGTTTCAGCAGGTTCGGGTAGGCAGCGGTCATGTTGTTTCTCTTTGATTGGTCGTCTGGTCGTCTCGTCTCATGCGGACGTTTTCATCAGGAGGCAACATGGTAGCATAGCGGCCTACGACTAACGTATGACATGGAACCCACACTATGAGCACACGCGATTCTGAACGGGTACTGATCACGATTGAGGACGGTATCGCCATCGTGACCCTGAACCGGCCGGATAAATACAACGGTCTGGACATGCCCATGTTCGAGGCGATCACCAGGGCGGCCAAAACCCTGAAGAAAGACCGCAGTGTGCGCGCCATCATACTGAACGGTGCCGGAGACGCTTTCTGCTCCGGGCTGGATGTGAAGACCGTGTCGAAGAATCCGGTGAATTTCCTCAAGCTGCTGGTCAAACCTGGCCGCAGGATCAGCAACCTTGCCCAGAATGTCGGTTATTTATGGCGGGATGTGCCGGCACCGGTAATTGCGGTTACCCATGGCTACTGTTTCGGTGGTGGTTTCCAGATTGCGCTGGGTGCCGACTTTCGGTTTTCCACCAGCGACTGCGAATTCTCCATCATGGAGAGCAAGTGGGGGCTGATCCCAGACATGAGCCTGACGGTGACCCTGCGGGAACTGGTGCCCATTGATCTGGCCAAGGAACTGACCATGACCGCGCGACGATTCGACGGCACGGAAGCAAAAGCCATGGGCCTGGTCAGCCGCGTTAGCGACGATCCCATGGCAGAAGCAATGAACTTCGCCCGCGAGCTGGCCGAGCGCTCGCCAGACGCCGTCGCCGCCAGCAAGCTGTTGTTCAACCGCAGCTGGAACGCCACCGACAGAACCGCACTGGACTGGGAAACAAAGCTGCAGAAGAAGGTACTCGGGCGGGCTAACCAGCGCATTGCCGTTGCCCGGAATTCCGGCTCTCCCGACAAACCCTACCAGGACCGCCGTGATTTCTGAACGCGGATAAATGGTCAGCGTACTTGACCTGCGTAGACGGCCACGTATCATCAGCCAGGGTAACTGATTATCGGAGCAACCATGACGACCGCAAGGTCCCTGGCTAATACACATCCCGGCTTTTCACCGGTCGCTGCTGATGCAAAGAAGCATCGCGGCAGCTTGCCCTACTTCCCGGATCCACCCCATCACTGCTGATATCCTGGCCACCATTCATATGGTTGCCCGTGCAAGCACGGACACCGGGGGCTAAACTCAGGCAACATTTGCTTCTCCATCCATAAAGAAGAAAGCCAACAAGAGGTTGCGATGTCGCTACCGCTGGTCGTTTTACTGCCGTTTCTGGGAGCCCTGGCGGCTCCGCTGTTCGCCCAGGGCGGACGCACGGCAATTGCTGTCATTTCCTGTGTCCCTGCCATCATTGGATTGGCGGCACTATACCCCCATTGGGCAATCCTGGCCGACGGCGGCATCGTGCAGCACACCACCGAGTGGCTGCCAGCCATCGGGCTGTCTTTCAGCTTTCGCCTGGACGGCCTATCGCTGCTTTTTACCCTGCTGATCCTGATTATCGGGCTATTGATCATCCTGTACGCCCGCTACTACCTGAAGCCCCACGAGAACGTCGGTAAGTTCTACGCGCTTCTGCTGTGCTTCAAAGGCTCCATGCTTGGTATCGTGTTGTCGAGCAACCTGTTGCTGATGATGGTTTTCTGGGAGTTGACCAGCCTGACATCGTTCCTGTTAATCAGCTTCTGGACTCACAAGAAAGACGCCCGCCGCGGGGCAAGGATGGCGCTGGCCGTTACCGGCGGTGGCGGCCTGGCACTGCTGGCAGGCATTCTGCTGATTGGTAACATCGTGGGCAGCTATGAGCTGGAGGACGTTCTCGCCGCCGGGGATCTGATCAAGAACCACAGCATGTACCCGGTGGCACTGACGCTGGTACTGCTGGGCGCGTTCACCAAGTCCGCACAGTTCCCGTTCCACTTCTGGCTACCCCACGCCATGCAGGCGCCGACACCTGTTTCGGCCTATCTGCATTCAGCCACCATGGTGAAAGCCGGCATTTTCCTGATGGCCCGGCTTTACCCGGCCCTCGCCGGCACCGAACAGTGGTTCTACATGGTGAGCTTTACCGGCATGGCCACGCTGCTGATTGGCGCCTATGTCGCTATGTTCAAGCATGATCTGAAAGGCCTCCTCGCTCATTCAACGGTCAGTCATCTTGGCCTGATCACCCTGCTGTTCGGTATGGGGACCCAGCTGGCTGCCGTCGCCGCGGTCTTTCACGTGATCAACCACGCAATATTCAAGGCGTCCCTGTTTATGGCCGCCGGCATTATTGACCATGAGACCGGCACCCGGGACATGCGCAGGATCAATGGCCTCTGGCGCTACATGCCTCATACCGCCACGCTGGCCATGGTGGCGGCAGCGTCGATGGCGGGTGTGCCGCTGCTCAATGGTTTCCTGAGCAAGGAGATGTTCTTCGCCGAAGCCCTGGAACTGAATCTTCCCGGCCTGTGGGCCTATCTGCCTCCGCTTATTGCAACGCTGGCCGGCATATTTGCAGTTGCCTACTCGGCGCGGTTCATCCACGACGTGTTTTTCAACGGTCGGCCCGTCAACCTGCCTATCTTTCCGCCCCATGAGCCGCCAAGGTACATGAAGATACCGGTCGAGATCCTGGTCTTCGCCTGCCTGATGGTTGGCATGTTCCCGGCGTTCTCCGTCGGCCCACTGCTCTATGCTGCAGCGTCTGCCACTCTGGGTGGCGACGTTCCCGAGTATCACCTGACGGTTGTTCACGGCTTTAACCTGCCGTTGTTGATGAGTTTTGTGGCCTTCTTCGGTGGCCTGTTGATGTATACCCAGCGCCAGCGGTTTTTCGATTTCCACGCCCGTTTCAAGGAAATTGATGAAAAAGCGGTCTTCGAGGCCATCGTTAGCCGAATTTCGGACACTGCCCATACCGTTACTGCCTACATCGAGAACGGCTCACTGCAGCGCTACGCCATGTTGCTGATCGTCAGTGTGATTGCGGTTGCCGTGCTCCCGCTCTGGGACCTGGGGATTGCCATTGGCAGCAATGGGCTCAGCCCGGTGGACTGGCCCACGCTTATCGGTGTTGCCATCCTGGTGGTTGCGGCCCTGGGTACGGCGGCAGTGCATCGTGACCGGTTCTTTGCGCTGGTTTTGCTCAGCGTCGTCGGGCTTCTTGTTGCCCTCGGCTTTGCCCGCTTCTCAGCTCCGGATCTGGCGATGACGCAGTTGTCGGTTGAAGTGGTAACGATTGTCCTGCTGATGCTGGCGCTGTACTACATGCCGTCCTGGACGCCAATCGAGACGCCGAAAGGCCGCCGCATCAGGGATATTCTGATCGCTGGCGCGGCTGGTATCGGTATGACACTCATTACTCTGGCCATGCTGACACAGCCGTTTACGTCCATTTCGGAGTTTTTCCTCGAGAACAGCAAACCCGGCGGCGGTGGCACCAACGTGGTCAACGTCATTCTTGTGGACTTCCGTGGCTTCGATACCCTCGGTGAGATCACGGTTCTGGGCATTGCGGCACTGGGCATTTACGCAATGCTGCGCAATGTCGACCTGACCCCGCCTCCGGGTGACGGCCAGGGCCATCCCTGGACGCGGGATGCGTACCCGATGATGCTGCAGCAGATTGCCAGGCCGATGCTGCCATTGGCCCTGATGATCTCCGCCTATATATTCCTGCGCGGCCACAACATGCCGGGTGGCGGCTTCATCGCCGGATTGATCACTGCGGTGGCGTTGATCCTGCAATACATTGCCAGCGGGATGTCCTGGACCCAGGGCCGTATTTCAATCCGCTACCACAACGTCATCGGCCTGGGGCTGCTGTTTGCACTGATCGCCGGGGCTGGCAGTTTCGCATTCGGCTATCCGTTCCTCACATCCACGTTCGACTACGTTTACTGGCCTGTGGTTGGAAAGTTCGAGGTCGCCTCGGCGCTGATCTTCGATCTCGGCGTCTATCTGACCGTCATCGGCGCCACACTGCTGGCACTGACCAGCGTTGGTCGCCTGTCGCCCCATTCGGCCATCAAGAGTACCAACTATAAGGAGGGCTCATAATGGAGCTTGCATTCGCGGTGGTCATCGGGGCTTTGACTGCCTCCGGGGTTTACCTGATGCTCAGAGCCCGCACCTTTCCCGTTGTGGTGGGCCTGACCATGTTGTCTTATGGCGTTAACCTGTTCCTGTTCTCGTCAGGACGGCTGGCGACCGGTGGCCAGCCCATCATCGGCAGCGCGGAAACCTATTCCGACCCCCTGCCCCAGGCACTGGTGCTGACCGCCATTGTGATCGGTTTCGCCATGACCGCCTTCGTCGTTGTGCTGTCGTTGCGCAGTCTTGCCGACAACAACGACGACCATGTCAACGGCCGCGTTCCAGAACAGGACAGCACTGTGCAAAAGCAGGAGCAGGAGGGCGCCAACACATGAACCACTGGCTGACTGCTCCCATACTGATTCCGCTGATCGGCGGCATATTGCAGGCTTTTATGGGATACGCGCCCATCGCCTTGAGGCGGACGCTCGCCATTGCCACCACAGTGCTGATGCTCGTTGCTGCGATCGTCCTTCTTGTTCTCGCCGACGACGGTAGTTATCGCCTCTATGCCTTTGGTAACTGGCAACCACCATTCGGTATCGTTTTGGTGCTGGACCGGCTCGCGGCTCTGATGCTCGTCATGACCGCGGTGCTGGCGCTGTTTTGTCACATTTATGCCATCGGTGGTACCGACGAGAGCAGCCGTCAGTTCCACGGGCTATTCCTTTTTCAGCTACTTGGCCTGAACATCGCCTTCCTCACGGGTGATCTGTTCAATCTCTTCGTTGCGTTCGAGGTTCTGCTGATTGCCTCCTATGGCTTGCTGATGCATGGCGAAGGCACCAGCCGAACCGTTCCTGGCCTGCATTATGTGGTTCTGAATCTCGCGGGCTCTGCCGTCTTCCTGATCGCCGTTGGCATGATTTACAGCGTAACGGGAACACTCAACATGGCAGATCTGGCGGTCAAGATTCCGCAGGTGGCCGAAGAGAACCTTCCCCTGGTGAAAGCCGGCGGCATGATGTTGCTGGTGGTTTTTGGCCTGAAAGCCGCCATCCTGCCGCTCTGCTTCTGGTTACCCGGTGCCTATTCCAACGCCACAGCGCCGGTCGCAGCCTTGTTTGCGGTCATGACCAAGGTGGGTATCTACGCCATTATCCGCGTCTTCACCCTGATCTTTGGCAACCAGGCAGGTGAGCTGTCGGGCCTGGGTATGGACTGGCTCTTCCCATTGGCGCTGATCACTCTGACCATGGGCGTCATCGGGGCCCTGGGTGCCGCGAGCCTGAGGAAACTGATTGCCTGGCAGGTGATTATCTCTGTCGGGACGCTGCTTGCCGCCATTTCGTTTGGCACGGTGGCCGGCACATCCGCTGCATTGTTCTACCTCCTCAACACCACCTGGGTGGCCGGTGGCCTGTTCCTGGTGGCCGATCTCGTTGATGGCCAACGTGGCAGCGCCCAGGACAAAATTGTCACTGCGCCACGGATCGCCAACCGCACATTCCTGAGTGTGCTATTCCTGATGGGGGCGGTGGCTGCCGTGGGCCTGCCGCCCCTCAGTGGATTTTTTGCCAAGTTGCTGATTCTCAAGTCGGCAGTGACCGAGTCGGATGTTGCCTGGCTTTGGAGCGTGTTGCTGATTGGCAGCTTTTTCACGCTGATCGCCTACAGCCGCGCAGGCAGTATCGTGTTCTGGCGCAACGTGGAAGGTCATATTGAAGAACCTCAAAAGCTGACACCATCCCTGTCTGTATCGGCAAGCGCGTTGATTTCTCTGAGTATCGTGATGGTCATCCTCGCAGGGCCAATCAGCCGCTACGCCGAAGATACGGCGGCACAGCTCCATGACACCAGTGCCTACACAGAAATCCTGAGCAAACCCATGGTTGGGGAGGAAAAGTAATGCTTGACCGCCTGAGCTTTCCACAGCCATACCTCAGCCTCATCCTGTTTACCGTCTGGCAGTTTCTGAGTGACGGCGTTTCTGGCGCCAGTGTTGTCATGGGGCTGGCCCTGGCCTGGATGATTCCACAATTGACCCGCGGCTTCTGGCCGGACCCTCCCTTCTTCACGCGTCCCTGGAAGCTGCCGCCGTATCTGGTCCTTGTCCTCTACGATATCCTGGTGTCCAGCGTTTCCGTCGCCCGCCTGATACTCAGCGGCCGCGACCCCAGGCCGATACTGGTCTCCTATCCCCTGGAGTTGACGCACCCCCTGGCCATTTCCATGCTGGCCAGCACTATTTCCCTGACACCGGGAACCGTCAGCGCCGATGTCAGTGACGACAGAACATTGCTGCTAATCCATGCTCTTGACGCCGAGAGCGACGACGAGGTGATCAACGCGATCCGCACCCGCTACGAGGCACGCCTGAAGGAGATGTTTCAATGATTACCATCGCGCTGTACGTCACCATTGCCATGGTTGTCCTGGCGGCGATACTGAATGTCTATCGACTGATCAAAGGGCCAGATGCACCGGATCGGGTACTGGCGCTGGACACCCTGTACATCAATGCTATCGCGCTGATTGTCCTGCTCGGAATAACGCTGGGTACACGCCTGTATCTTGAAGCCGCATTGCTGATCGCCGTGATGGGCTTCGTCGGTACCGTGGCGATGGCCAAATACCTGAAGCGCGGCAGCGTGATTGAATAACCTACAAGGCAAGCATCCTGTGACCAGAGGTTCCCCGTTATGAGTCCCATTGCCGAATACGCCATTGCACTGTTACTGATCGTCGGTGGTTTTTTCACCCTGGTCGGCGCCATTGGCCTGGCTCGACTACCTGACTTCTACACACGCCTGCATGGCCCAACGAAGGCCACCACCGTGGGCGTAGGCGCCATTGTGTTGGGCTCAGTCATCTACTTCAGCAGCAAAGGAGAAGGTATAGGCATTGCCGAAGTGCTCATCACCGTGTTCCTTTTCCTGACCGCTCCAGTGAGCGCCAACATACTGGCAAAGGCGGCGATGCATATCGGCGTATCCACAACCGACAACACGCGTGGAAATACCTGGGACCAGTAACGGCAAATTTGTCATTGGAGTTGCACAAAATTCCCGTATAGTAGGCTCCCACAATTTTGAGGAGCGTATCCCATGCTGAAAGTTAACGAGTATTTCGACGGCAAGGCCAAATCCATCGCCTTCCAGACCTCCAGTCTTCCGGCTACCGTGGGGGTGATCAGCCCGGGCGAGTATGAGTTTGGTACCAGCAAGAAAGAAACCATGACGGTGATCAGTGGCGTATTGACCGTTCTCCTGCCTGGCATGGAAGAATGGATGACCTACGGTTCCGGCGAGTTTTTTGAAGTGGCGGGACAGGCCAGCTTCAAGGCCCGGACTGACATCGACACGGCCTACCTCTGCACTTACGAATAGTTTCTCGCGAATAACCTCTCGCGAACACCCCATCGAGAGCGCAGACCGGGACCAGCGGGCCATTTAAATCCCGCTGCACCGGATCTGCGCTTTTTTATCGCCTAAAGGTTTCCGTAAGCCAGAAACTGTGTCAGATTTACCCCTCTTCTCGTTATAAATTAAACAATTGAGAGAGGCACCGAACCATGGCACCGACCCGCATCCTGAAGCCGGCAGACAACGCTCACCAATACCCACTGCTGATCAAACAACTGCTTCTTTCCGGCCCCCGGTACTCTCCCGACCAGGAAATCGTCTACGCCAACCGCAGCAAGTACACCTATACCGACCTGGTTGAACGTATCAACCGACTGGCCAACGCCCTCACCGACGCGGGTGTCAAACCGGGCGATACCGTTGCTGTGATGGACTGGGATACGCCCCGGTACCTGGAATGCTTCTTTGCCATCCCGATGATTGGCGCCGTGCTGCATACGGTGAACGTACGCCTGTCGCCCGAGCAGATCGTCTACACCATGAACCATGCAGAAGACGACCTGGTGATGGTCCACGATGACTTCCTGCCCATCCTGGAAGGTGTGAAGGACGAGATTAAAACAGTCAAACACTACATCCAACTGAGTGACGAGGCACAAGCGAAAACCACATCACTGCCATCACTCGGCGAATACGAACAACTGCTTGCCAAGGCCGGTACAACGTTCGACTTCCCGGACTTCGACGAAAACAGCATTGCCACCACCTTCTACACCACCGGCACCACCGGGAATCCAAAGGGTGTTTTCTTCAGTCACCGCCAGCTCGTTCTCCATACGCTGGCCATGACCGGCTCTTTGTCTGCGTATGATGAGATGCCGCTACTGAGGTCCTCGTCCGTTTACATGCCCGTGACCCCCATGTTCCATGTACACGCCTGGGGCGTGCCCTACGCGGCCACCATGTTGGGCATAAAACAGGTCTACCCCGGACGCTATGAACCGGAACTGCTGGTAGACCTCCTCAAGGAGCACAAGGTGACCTTCTCCCACTGTGTGCCGACGGTCATGCAGATGATGATGGCAACCGAATCCATCAAGACGGCCGACCTCAGCAACTGGCACGTACTGATCGGTGGCAGCGCCCTTACGCGCGGCCTATGTGACGCCGGGGCGAAGCTGGGCGTATCCATGTACACGGGGTACGGCATGTCGGAAACCTGCCCGCTTCTCAGCACCACTCACCTGACAGCAGAGGATCTGGAACTGCCCCTGGAGCAGCAGACCTCCAAGCGCATCAAGACCGGTATTGCCGTGCCCATGGTGGAACTGGAAATCGTGAATCCGGAGGGCGAACCGGTCCCCCACGACGGCGAGGCCAAGGGCGAAGTGGTTGCCCGGGCACCGTGGCTGACCCAGAGTTACTTCAAGGAGCCGGAGAAAGGCGAGGAGCTCTGGCAAGGTGGCTGGCTGCACACGGGTGACGTGGCAAGTCTGGAGCCAGACAACACGCTGCTGATCAAGGACCGCATCAAAGATGTCATCAAAACCGGCGGTGAATGGCTGTCCTCCCTGGATCTGGAAAACCTGATCAGTCAGCATCCAGCCGTCGCCGGTGCAGCGGTGGTGGGTGTGCCCGACGAGAAATGGGGCGAACGGCCCCACGCCCTGGTTATCCTGAAGCCGGGAGAGGAAGCGTCATTGGACGATATCCAGAACCACCTGAAGCAGTTCGTGGATTCCGGTGAGATCAATAAGTGGGCCATTCCGAACCAGATTGATTTCGTCGACGACATACCGAAAACCAGCGTTGGCAAGATCAACAAGAAACTGATTCGGGATCAGTTGCAGGAACACTAAAGCCCGGTAAACGCAAAATCCACATCGGGGGTGCGACCAGCCACAATGTCCGCCAAAGCGGCCGCGGAACCACAGGAATGTGTCCACCCCAACGTGCCGTGGCCGGTGTTCAGGTAGAGGTTGCCGAAGTGGCTCTTTCCGATGTAGGGCACATTGGAGGGGGTCGCCGGGCGCAATCCGGCCCAGAACTCGGCCCTTTCCCAGTGCCCCGCATCGGGCATCAACTCTGCGGTGCGCCGGACGATCGTTCGGCAGCGGGTCAGGTTCAGTGCCCGGTTGTAGCCGCTCAGTTCCGCGGTGCCTGCGACCCGTATGCGGTCGCCCAGTCTTGAGTACACCAGCTTGTATTCATCGTCGGTAAGGCTGACGTTGAAGGCAGCGGCCTCACTCTTCACCGGCACCGTAATGGAGTAGCCTTTCGCTGGGTAAATGTTCAGAGTCAGGCCCAGTTTTCGAGCAAGAATAGCGCTGAAGCTACCCAGGCACAGCACGTAGTTGTCGGCACGAAGGATCTGGTGGCGACCTTCACGTATAACATTGACTCCGAGAACACGATCCTGGGTGTTCTCGAACCCCAGGATCTCGCTGTTGTAGAGGAACTCCACACCGGCTTCCTCAGCCTTTTTCGCCAGGGACTGAGTGAATCGACGGGCATCACCGGATTCATCTTCCGCGGTGTACGTGGCGCCGGCAATCCGGTCTTTAACTGGAGCCAGGGCGGGTTCCAGTTCGACGGCCCTGTTGGTGTCAATCACCTGACGATCACACCCCAGTTCTCGCATCATGCGGGCCGGCCTCAGGGCCAATTCGAATTCCTCAGGATTGGTGTAGAAATGCAGGATGCCTCTCTCGAGGTGGTCGTATTCAATGCCGATGTCCTGGCGCAACGCTTGTAAATGAGCGCGGCTGTAGATCCCCAGATTCACGATCTGCCGAAGGTTGTAAGCCGCCCGGGAAGCAGTGCACTGCTTCAGGAAAGCCATCGCCCAGCGCCACTGGACCGGGTCCAGGCGGGGACGAAAAAGCAGCGGTGCATCGGACCGGACCAGCCATTTAAGTAGCTTCAAGGGGGCAGAAGGTTTGGCCCAGGGCTCGGCGTGGGATACCGATATCTGGCCGCCGTTGGCATAACTGGTTTCGGTGCCTGCCTGATTTTGCCGGTCCACTACCGTCACATCATATCCCTGCTGCCTCAGGAACCATGCGCTTGTAACACCAACAACACCTGCACCCAGCACCAGTACGTGCATCCATTTTCTCCGGTTGAACAAGTTCAGAACTCTACATAGTATACATGTGGGTATACAATGTCAGCCACCGGACCGTTTCACCGTCCAACCTTTTTCCTTCAAAAGGGGCACCAGCAGGTCTCGCTGATCACCCTGGATCTCCACGGTGCCTTCTTTCACCGTGCCGCCGGTTCCGCATCGGGCTTTCAACACCTTCGCGAACGCTTTCAGTTCCTTGTCGTCCATCGGAATACCGGTAATCAAGGTAACGCCCTTTCCTTTGCGCCCCTTGGTTTCCCGACTGACGCGCACAACGCCATCACCGGAGGGGCGAGCCGGTGCCCCGCAAACACATTCATCAACGGGGTGGCGACAGTCCGGGCACATACGCCCCTGTTCCGTGGAGAACACCAGTCCCCCAGAACGATTCTTCATAACGTCCTCATGTTGTTTAAGAGCCCTGTTGAGACACTCACGCCCCGGGAGGGTATTTTTCGAACATGTCCGCGACAATCTCGTCGATCAGCTCCCGCCGCGACTCGGTTGCCTGGTTCTCATTCAGATAGCGCCGGCTTGCTGCGCGCCAGACGACACGATCAGTCTCCGTGTCTACCAACTCCACCACCAGCTTGCCTTCCTGGATTTCACGCACTGGTGGAGCCGACGACAGCCCCCAGCCAAAGTTACCACTGCCGAAGCCGAAGCCGAGCCCAACACCGCTGCGCTCGAGACGCTCCTCCTCAACCACCTGCCAGGTGACAAGCAGATCCGCCTCGCTTTCGCCCACTTTACGCATGGCCTTTCGGTTCAGCTCTCGTTCAACCGCACTCTCTATCCGACCACCATCAAGCGAGGTGAAAGACTGGTCCTCGCCCTTCGGTGCAAAGGCCCAGGAACTGTAGTTACCGAAGACCGCGTTGGAATCGTAATCGGTGACTACGTTGCTGGCGCAGCCCGTCAGGGCCATCAAAAACAGGGACACAACGATAGCTTTCATAATCTTGGTTGCCTCTTTCCATACTTCATTTATTAAAGTATACGCACAGTCGACACGAAGCGTTTCGCAAATGGTTCCTTAGCTGTCAAAACGGTAACCCATACCCCGGCTCTCGCAAAACGCCGTAAATTCCTGATTCCGCTCTTCCACCAGGCTCACGTCAGCCGTTACACCGGCGCTGTACCCAACGTTGCCAATCTCGGCACCGTTTTGGTCACACCAATGCCTGAGTGGCTGCTCATCTGCGAAGGTCATCGTCACCGTTACTTGTGACATGGGTTGCTGAATCACCCTTTCAACCCCCGAAAGGACAGCTTCGGTTGCTCCTGCGTAGGCCCTGACGAGGCCGCCAGCCCCGAGTTTGATACCTCCAAAATACCGTATCACCATCACCAGCACGTCTCCCAGGTCCTTGTGCTGAATGACACTGAGAATGGGCTTACCGGCCGTTCCTGATGGTTCGCCATCGTCGTTCATGGCGGCTTCAGCGGCCGCGCCGGGCCGGCCTATCTGATAAGCCCAGCAGATATGACGGGCATCCGGGTGGTCGTTCCGGGCCTGTTCAAGCCAGGCCTTGACCTCATCCCGGGACGACACCGGCGCAACCCGGGCAATAAACCGACTCTTTTTGATCTCTGTCTCCCGCTCAAGAAAGCCAGCGGGTATCGGGTAATCCTTGGACATAAAACCAGTTCCTGACACACAGCCATCATGAGGCCAACAGCAAGCCTTTCTATCCTCTTCACCCAGAGGTAAAGAGCGGAAATCTCAACACCACCATCAAACCGCCCGGCTCGCCATTGAGCGCTTCTATCCGGCCGTCATGGATGGCAACAATGTCCCTCGCGATAGCCAGACCAAGCCCCCACCCCTTGCCCCCGCGGGACTTGTCAGCCCTGTAGAAGGGCTCAAAGAGATGGGGCAGAACGTCTTCAGGCACACCTGGGCCTTCATCCCGTATTTCCACCAACAAGTGCCGTTGATCACAGCGCAGCGCGACATGCACATTCTTTCCCGGCGGCGTATGATCCAGGGCATTCTGAAGGACATTGTCCAGCGCACGCTGGATGAGCCCGCGATCCCCTAACAACGACGTGTTGCGGCAGCCCTCATCCACCATAAGCTGGCAATCCACTCCCCGGTGCTCGGCGTAGTCCGCCGCATCCCTCAGAACGTCATTGATCACCACGACTGGCTGCACGGCTTCCCGCTCGATATCGCCTCCTTGCTCCGAGACCCGGTAGAGCGTCAGGATCTGGGAGGTCATCGCTTCCAGACGTTCATTCTGCCGCAGGATCGAGGCCAGCAGATCCGCATCCACACTACCGTCACTGGCCAGCTCAATAGCAATCCGTTGCCGTGTCAGGGGGGTTCGGAGGTCGTGAGATATATCACGCAACAGGTGTGTCTGGCGATCGAGCAAACTGCACAGTTGCTGGGTCATGGCATTGAAGGCTGTCGCCAAAGCACCCACCTCGTCCCGTCGACTCGCGATGCGATCACTGACCCGAAGCGCATTGTCCCCTCCAGCAATGGCACGAGCGGTGGATTCCATATGTTTAAGGGGGCGGGAAACCAGACGCGCAATCCACCAACAGGCAAGCGTGATGATAACGAACGCCAGCCCCAGTTCCAGGAGACGGAACAACTTGGGATCAAGCCAGCCCTCGCCATCCAGGCGGGGCCAGGCCACCAGGCGATGGTCCGCACCGACCTCAATAACTGCCGGTTTCTGCCGGTGCCACCCCCCCGACTTCATCCGCTCGCGGATGGATGAAGGCAGGTCTCCGTCGTTGCGATCTGCGTCTATCAGCGACAGGTGAAGGTCCAGGCTCCGCCCCTGCTCCTTAAGGAAGCGCCAGGCCGCTCCGCGGCCCTCGTTCTCCCTGACCACCAGAGCCTCCAGCGCCAGCTCCCGCAGACCGACCTGTCGTTCGATGGCCATTCGCTCCCGTTCCATCAGGGCACGGGTTGCCACATTACTCATCAGCACTGTGACCGCCATAGCCAGCCAGATCGACAGGAATATCCGCCAGAACAGAGGAAACCTGAGCCGCCGGGTCATGCCGGCACCCGATAGCTATAGCCCAGCCCGCGTACGGTTTCGATTCGGGGCGGGTCGTCGTTGCCCAATTTTTTCCGGAGGTTGCTGATGTGCATATCCAGGGTACGATCATAGGCTTCCAGCCGACGGCCCAGAGCCCACTGCATAAGATCCGTCTTGCGTACCACACTGCCTGCGTGGGCCAGCAGTACCTGCAACACTTCGTATTCCGTAGCGGTCAGATCCAGTGCCACGTTGTTGTGGTAGATTCGACGATGAACCGGCTCGACCCGCAAGTCGCCGTATGCCCTTGATTCATCCGTTCCCACTTCCTGATCCCAGGCAACACGGCGAAGCAGCGCCTGTAGCCGAGCGATCAGTTCCCGGGGGTTGCAGGGTTTGGGTATGTAATCATCCGCGCCAACCTCAAAACCCACGATTCGATCCGTCTCATCGCCACGGGCCGTCAGCAGTACAACGGGAAGATGGGTTTTTGCCCTTAACTGACGCAGCACTTCCAGGCCGCTGATATCCGGCAACATGATATCGAGCACCACCAGGTCGCAGTGTTGCCCCAGCGCCAGTGACAATCCATCCTGACCGTTTGCGGCTTCTCTTACGGTGAAGCCCTGATTGGTCAGATAGCGGGACAGCAGTTCCCGCAACTCCTCGTCGTCTTCAACCAACAGCACCCGGTTCTGCATGGCAATCCTCCGTTGTGACTGAATGCAGTCTAACACGCTCCCACAAGCCCACTGATTTGCATCATTTTCCTTTGCATAACCTTTACAGTTCGCTGACGCCGCCTGACACCGTCCTCCGCTAGCATAGTCCCTGTGAGTTCAGACCGGGCCTGCTGGAGCAGGCTTATTTACAACACAGGAGAACACCCAATGAAACACATCACTTCCGGACGCATTGCCAGCGCGTTGATCGCAGCAACTCTTTTGACCAGCCCAATGGCGATGGCCTCGGACCACGGCGAACACCACCGCGGCAAACACGACAAAGCCGAGATGTGCGAGAACATGCGCGAGGGCAAAGGCTGGTTCAATGACGAAAAGCGCCAGGCAAAATGGGCAGAGCACCGCAACGACATGGCGGATCGCCTGAAACTGACCGACGAGCAACGCGAGATCTGGGACGAGATCCACGAGGAAAGGCGAGAGAAACACAGCGCCAAGATGGAAAAACGGCAAAAGAAAATGGAAAAGCGCTGCAAAGACATGGAAAACCGCACTTCCGAGCAGTGATCACAGGCCGGGTTCTGACGTATGGTACTGGGTAAACCACGGAGAAGCCCCGACCATGCCAGAACCCGGTACCGCAGAACTGACAATCCGCCCCGTCCAGTCGATTGATGACATCCATCCGCAAGACTGGAACGGGTTTGTCGGCCGTTATAACCCCTTTCTTCAACACGAGTTTCTGCTTGCACTGGAAGAGTCTGGCTGCACAAACACCGCGACAGGCTGGCAACCGGCCCATCTGGCGTTCTACCTGGACAATCGGCTTGCCGGAGTGGCTCCGGCCTACCTGAAAGCTCACTCCATGGGAGAATACGTCTTCGACTGGGCCTGGGCCGATGCCTATCAGCGCTATGGCATGGATTACTATCCCAAGCTGCTGATTGCCATCCCGTTCACACCCTGCCAGGGGCCACGGCTGTTGTTTTCGAAAACCCTTCGCCAGTGGATGACGCCCGCACGAATCCACGATGCGCTGGATGCCATCACCATACGCCTGGGGGCCCACTCCTGGCACCTGCTATTCCCGGATCGCCAGGACCAGGCACTGCTGGACAGGAACGATCAACTGCACAGGATCGGCTGCCAGTTCCACTGGCACAACCACGAGTACAACACCTTTGAGGATTTCCTCGCCCGGCTGACGTCGCGCAAGCGCAAATCAATCCGCAAGGAAAGAAGACAGGTTGCGGATCAGGGCATTTCATTCCGACATTTTTCGGGAGACGATATCCCGGATAACGTGCTCGCGGCCTTCCACGTATTTTACCAGGCCACCTACCTGAAACGGGGCCAGCGGCCATACCTGAACAAGGCCTTATTCCGCCTGCTGAAAGACCGCCAAGCGGAGCATCTTCACCTTGTCATGGCGGTAAAAGAGGGTGAGATGATCGCCGGTGCGCTATTCCTGACGGGCGAGGATACGCTCTACGGGCGCTACTGGGGTTGCCTGGAGGAATTCGACCACCTGCATTTTGAAACCTGCTACTATCAAGGCATTGAACTGGCCATACAGCTGGGGTTGGCACGCTTCGATGCTGGCGCGCAGGGGGAGCACAAACTGGTTCGGGGGTTTGAGCCGGTGATCACCCATTCCTGGCATGGCGTTATGCACCCCGGTTTTCGCGACGCCATCGAAAGGTTTACCAGCGAAGAAGCGGAGCATGTCATGGCCTATACTGAAGATGCCCTGCAGGCGCTGCCATTCAGACAGACCGAGCAGAACCAGTAGCGAGCCAGGGGTCGTGCAGACACTTACCGGAGCGGGCAGCCATGGACATGGACTACCTTTTCGACTTTCTCGCGACAACACAGCTGACGTTCTTCATCGCAATTGCCGCACTCGTTGTGGCAATTGTCGCCCTGTTTTCGGCCTCCGCCGCCAGGCGGGCCGCGGCTGAACAGAGTGACACCGTGAAGCAGCGCGTCGAAAGCCTGTGGCATGACATGGACGAAATACGCGTGTCCCAGTTCAATGGCCCCGACTCCACGAAAGCCGGAAGAAACCCGATTGCCAGTGAGCAGTTCTCTGCTGAAAAGGCCGCTTACGAAGCCATCTGGCCTCTGGTCTGGCTATTGCACGACAAGCTGGGCATGTTCCTGCGTTCTGTGGAGTCTGATGAACCGGCCGGCGAATTACGCCTGGAAGCCCGCAAGGCGGCACTGGACGCACGCAGTACCCTCAATCGCGTACGCCCCTTTTGCCATGACGACGTCGATGGGCTCATTACGCAACTGATTGACAACCATATAAAAGCCCATCTGGCCGCCTGCCACTTCATGGATCTGCGCAAGGATTCCCTGTCGTCGAACACCAGCCATGAACGAGAGGTGCAGAAAGAAAAGTTTCACACGCTTTACGAGGGCCAATCCCGCGAACTGCTGAACCAGTTGGTTGGCGCCATCAGACGGCGCATGCTTCGGTAATCCCGGGCCACGCGGAATCTCGCACCTCTGCCTTTCAGTCAGCCCCGGACCTTTGCCAGCGTGTCCCGCTGCAATGCCCTGAGAAAGTCGCTGATCACAACCGGATTTTCATGTGCAGGCTCCAGCGAGCGAAACTGGCTCGGCAGGGCATCCAACGCCCGCTTCGCATTGTCCACCTGACTATCCAGTGTCGGAATGGCGCCTTCGATGATCAGGCCTCGCTTCATGACCGGCTTCAACAGCGGCTCGCCATCAAACACTTCGTCCCGGCCGGCAACGACGTCCTGCGCGAGGCGGCCGTTCGGGTCAAGGCGACGGTAGACCTGCTTGCGGCCTGGGAACGACTGCTTGCCAGGGGAGTTTTTCATTCTTGGCAGGTCCGCGTACTCCGTAAGCTTGAAGGCAAGCTCCAATGCCGGCTCGTCGTTCGAGGCCCCGATGGCAGTGCCAACACCGAAGCCGTCGATGGGGGCGTTGTCGGAGACAAGTGTCGCGATCTTGTATTCATCCAGACCGCCGCTCGCCATGATTTTTACATCGCCAAGGCCCGCCTCATCCAGCATACGTCGGCATTCAGCAGCGTCCGAGGCAAGGTCGCCGGAATCCAGGCGGATACCACCAATACGCACCTCCGGTTCTTCTTGCAGCCAATCGATGATCCTCGCCACCGCCGAGCGGGTGTCATAGGTATCGACCAGCAGTGTTGTGCCCGGGTAGAGCCGGGCATAGGTTCTGAACGCCTCCATCTCACCTGTACAGGCTTGAACGAAGCTGTGTGCCATGGTGCCGTATACCGGCATGTTGAAATCCAGGCCTGCCAGGACATTGCTGGTTCCGGCCAGGCCGGCGAATCGGTACGCGCGCACACCTCGGTGTGCCGCGTCCATACCATGGGTGCGGCGCATCCCGAAGTCGACGACCGGCCGGCCTTGCGCCGCGAATATCAGGCGGACCGCCTTGGAGGCCAGCACAGATTCCAGATGCACGTAGTTCATCACCAGGCTTTCCAGCAACTGAACCTCGGCAACAGGCCCCTCCACTTCCAGCAAGGGTTCCTGAGGGAATACCGGCGTTCCTTCCGCAATCGCATGTACAGAACCACTGAAGCGGAATTCCCGCAGCCAGTCCAGAAACCGGGGTTGGAACCTGCCCAGGGATTCCAGGCGCTTTATGTGTTCGTCGGTAAAGGCGAGAGATTCAATAATATGGGCCACGTGCTGCTGGCCACAGGCAAGAACGAAATTACGGTTCTCAGGAAGAGTGCGAAAGAAAAGACTGAAAACCCCGTTCTCGTTCATGCCTTCGGACCAGTACGCCTGGGCCATAGCCAGCTCATACAGATCCACCAGCAGAGGCAGGTCAGTCCCTTTTACAACCGGGGGGTGTTTCAGCACAGTTCCGCGCCCTCCTCTTCCAGTTGTTTGAAAACCGCTGGGGCGTTATCAGCCTGAACGGCCCGTGTTCCATCGGTAATGAGCTCAACCTCGAAGCCGAGCTTCAACGCATCCCTCACGGTCGCCTGGACACACACGTCCAGTGCAAGCCCGGCTACAAACAGCCGATGAATGCCGTGGCGGCGCAGGTAGCTGTCCAGCTGGGTAGCGTCGAACGCGGAATAGGCATCGGTATCGAATGCGGTGCCCTTGCTCACCCGGATGGCCGAGTCAGGCAGTGCCATGTTTCGATGAAACTCGGCCCCGGGGGTGTCCTGAACGCAATGGACGGGCCAGGGCCCACCGCGATCACTGAAACTTATGTGATCCACCGGATGCCAATCCCGGCTGGCAAGAATCGGCCATCCAGACGACTGGGCCTTGTCGATCCATCCGTTGATCGCCGGAAAAATGTCATCACTGCCAGGCACCGCCAGGCTGCCGCCTTCGCAGAAATCATTTTGAACATCAACCAGTAACAGAGCATTTGGTCCAGTGCCCATAAGAATACCTCCCATGGTTTTACCAAAAATTTGCTCAGATCACCGGATGTCAGCTTCCCTCAATCTTGAAGCCTATCTTGAGCACGACCTGATAGTGTCCGACTTTTCCGTCGACCACATGGCCGCGCGTCTCCTGCACCTCGAACCATTCGATGTTGCGAAGATTCTTGCTGCATTCGGCAATCGCATTCTCAATGGCATCCTCGATACTTTTCTTCGAAGAGCCAACCACTTCCACCTTCTTGTAAACATGATGGTCGGACATGACGCCTCCTGTTCCAAGGCTGTAAGTGTCAGGCAAGTGCTTCGAATGCCTGTATTTTCAGCGTATACCAGTAAACCGTGACCATCAAATGACCAAGAGCACGGGCGACGGGAACTTTACGGCATGAATGAACTCTGAGTTTCTTTCGTCGTACCATCGCAAAACATGGGTCATTCAACGTTTCCGGATTCAGATGAAAACCTTCAAACGCTGTTTTATCGGTTTCACCCTGACACTGTCACTTCTGCTCGCCGGCCCGCTGTTCCTGGCCGCCTGCGCCGGCCTCCAGGACTCAGGGAGCTGGCGAACGGCAGACCGCTCCAGCGCGGGCATTGCCCCACGCCCGGAGCAGGAGCAGGCGGCGGTGGTTCAGGTCTACGGGGCCCGTGCCTATAACTGGCGGGGGTATTTCTCATTGCATACCTGGATCAGCACCAAAGAGGCGGGCGCCGATGGCTATTATGTTCATGAAGTCACGGGCTGGCGTCACTACGTGGTCCAGTCCCGGCCAGACGACCCGGATCGTGCCTGGTATGGCGCGCCGCCGACGTTGATTGCGGATATCCGCGGTGAGCAGGCCGAGCGGATTATTGATCAGCTGAATGAGGTGATTGACCGCTACCCATACCCAACGGAATACACCGCCTGGCCCGGCCCCAACAGCAACACCTTCGTCGCCTGGGTGATCCGTCAGATTCCGGAAATGGACGTGGCCCTGCCCAACCACGCGATTGGCAAGGATTATCTGGGAAATGGCGTTGTGTCCGAGGTACCTGGCGGCAGCGGTTATCAACTATCGCTCGGTGGTTATTTTGGTATTCTGGCCGGTGTTCGGGAAGGACTGGAATTGAACATTCTGGGGCTCTCGATGGGCATCAACCCGTTGGCGCTTGGCATCAAACTCCCCGGAGTCGGCGAATTGGCGTTCCGCAGCACCAATCCGATGCATGAACCGTCTGGCTCGAACTCTGAGCCTGAGACCGACGCTGTGCCTCAAACTGGTGCCGCTGAGGCGGCCGAGGCAGGGCAGGTCTCCCAAAAAACGCTTTGAATACATCCATGTACGCTTGGGCTCCGCCATCCATGGCTCCGCACATTTTTGGGAGACCTGCCCTGCCTCGGCCTGATTCGGAGGAAAACCCTAGAGCGCGGTGATTCCTGCATAGCGGACTAGCCCTGCTGCAGCGATACCGGCTGCGATAGCGGGGAGAGGCTTCTTCGTTGCCAGCATAATAACAGCGGTGACAACCAGTGCTGCCAATGAGCCGGCATCGCCGCTTACCGCCATGGGGACGATGATCGCGATCAGCACCGAACTGGCCATGGTGTTGATGAAGCTTTCGATGCGCGGGTTGATCGTTACGAACGACATCAGGAACACACCGCCGAAGCGAGTCGCCAGGGTGACAAGCGTCATGATGGCGATCAGGGCCAGAGTGCCAGCAACCGTGGTTTCAACCGTCATGATGAACGTCCCTCTTCAACAGATTCCGGTGCTTCAGACTTCTTTTCCATCCAGAAAAAACCAATAGCGCCACCTGCCAACGCACCGACAACCACGTGGGTATTGGGCGGTAGCCATTTCCAGGCGGCCAGCGATGAGGTTGCCGCGACGGTCCAGGCCATCAGGGTTCGGGGGGATTTGTTGCCGCCGAGTGCCATGGCCAGCAGGAAGCAACCCAGCACCATATCCAGCCCCAGAGACTTGGGATTCTGCAGCAGGCCACCGAAATAAACCCCCAGCCAGGTTCCGATAATCCACGCCACCCACAGCACAAGACCACCGCCGAGGATAACCTCCAGGTTCCGTTTACCACTCTGGTATTCCTGCGCGGACACGGCCCAGTTGGCGTCGGTCAGGAGCAGCAGTAAGCCATAGCGCCGACCCGGGGACACATCCCTGAGCATGGGGTACAGGGAGGCCCCCATCAGCAGATGGCGGGAATTAATGGCGAACACGACGGCCATCAAAGGAATCAGCGACACCTCGCTACCCCACATATCGACAGCGGCAAACTGGGAAGCGCCCGCAAATACCGTGGTGCTCATGAGTATCGCTTGCAGTGGCTCCAATCCTTTCTGGATGGCCGCCAATCCGAAGGCAGCACCAAAGGCCACCACAAATAACGAGATGGGAAGAAGCCGAAAAAACTCCGCGCGGACTTTTTCGGGTTGAAGCTGGTAGGAATATGTATGAACGTTCATCTAAGCAAGCTAATGAAACCAGCTTCAGATGCGTATAGGTAGATGCCGAAGAGTCAGAGCTGGCCGAGGGTGTAGGCCAGGGTGTCACTGATGCCCGCGTTAAGCTTCAGGTCCACCAGTGAATCGGCACGGGTACGCCCCAGGTTCAGTGTCGCCATGGGTTTACCCCATTCCTTGGCATAGCGACAAAATCGAAATCCAGAATAGACCATCAGCGAAGAGCCGATCACCAACAGGCCATCACACGTCTTGAGCGTGTCCAGTGTGGACGTCACCCGGTCTTTGGGCACGTAGTCGCCGAAAAACACCACATCCGGTTTCAGAATGCCGTCGCAACAGGGGCAGTCCGCGATGCGAAACTCAGAGAAGTCCACTTCCAGATCGGCATCACCATCCGGCGCGGCGCCGGCGGAATAGTGCCCAAAAGTCGGGTTCATGTCCGCGCAACGCTCGTGGACCTCGTCCCGCTTGCAGCGATATCCGCAATCCATGCAGACAACCTCGTCAGCCCTGCCGTGCAAGTCGGTTACCGAACGGCTACCCGCCTGCTGATGCAGGCGATCCACGTTCTGGGTGACAAGCAGGCGGCTGTAGCGGCGAAGCTCCAACTCGGCAACACGATGATGCGCGATGTTGGGCCTGGCGTTGCGAATGATTGGCCAACCAATGAGGCTTCGTCCCCAATAACGCTGGCGAACCATCGTGCTCGTCATAAAGTCCTGATGCTGGACCGGTTGTTTGCGCTTCCACGCGCCATCGCCATCCCGATAGTCAGGAATGCCGGAATCGGTACTGACGCCGGCTCCCGTCAATATCATCAGGCCAGGATGCCGGTGGATGAATTCCGCCAGCATGGCCCCCGCCTGCTCGGGAGAATGCAGCTCCAGTGGCTGGTCAGCGGCCGGCATTGTTACGCCTTTAACAGGTTTTTGAATGACAGGCATCACACTCACACTCGTTGGGGACTCCTCTACTTTAGGGAGCAAATCCACCGCTGCCAATGGTAACAACCGGAAAAGATTCTGAAGAGGGCACAATATTCTATTTGCATTGTGCAAAATTTAATTTTGTGCAACCATTAACAACGAAATAAAGTCATCAACACACGATGCGTTGTAATGCGCACGAAGGAGAGTCGAAAACATGTCTATTGAACAGGTTGTTTATCGCGCGTCAGCAGAAGCTACCGGCGGCCGTGACGGCCGTGCCATCTCCTCGGACGGCGTCCTCGATGTTGAGCTGACAACACCGAAAGAAATGGGTGGTGCCGGCGGCAAAGGCTCCAACCCGGAGCAGTTGTTCGCGGCCGGTTATTCTGCGTGCTTCATCGGCGCCATGAAATTCGTCGCTGGCCGGGACAAGCTTCCCATGCCAGAAGATGCGTCTATTGAGGGTGTAGTCGGCATTGGCCAGATTCCCGGAGGCTTCGGGATTGAGGTGGAACTGAAAATCTCTCTGCCGGGCATGGACGATCAACAGGCCAAGCAGCTGATTGATGCAGCTCACCAGGTGTGCCCCTACTCCAACGCCACCCGTGGCAACATCGATGTGACATTGACCCGGGTGGATTGATATCGACCTGGTCGATCACCGAAATCTGACAGCGGGCTACCTGCCCGCTGTCAGGAACCGGCTAGACCAGCTTTGCGGTTTCCACCGAGAGCATGGGAATTACCGACAGCGCAAGCAGCGCGCCCATGCTCCAGTTGAACATCCTTCGATATAACGGCTTGCGCAACAATTTCCGCAATCCTGCCCCGCCAAGCATCCAGCTACCGACACAGGGCACGCTGACCAGCAAAAAGGTCAGCCCGATCCAGAACGACTGCTGCAGCACCTCGCCACTACTGACCGTGGTGAACGTCGCCAAAGCGCCAACCGCCATGACCCAGGCTTTGGGATTCACCCACTGGAAGGCCGCCGCCTGAAGGAACGACAACGGCTTGCTGGTTTTCTCACCGTCGATCTCTGTGGCTGTGGTCGCGATTCTCCAGGCGAGATACAGCAAATAGGTTATGCCAAGAACCTTGATCACCAGGTGTAACTGCGGAAATGCTTCAAACACTTTCCCCAGGCCCAGACTGATCGCTACCACCATAGCGGGAAAACCAAAGCAGATACCCAGGTAGTGAGGTAGCGTTCGCCACACCCCGAAATTGACGCCCGATGTCATGATCATGATGTTGTTCGGGCCTGGCGTTACCGTCGACACCAGCGCGAAGAGCAATACGCTTAATACGATTTCCATGTTCCCTGCCGAGCTCCCTGTTACCGATTCGTTACTCGTCAATCCTACAAAGCGGGCCGCCAGTGAAACAGATTCAGAAGTGTGGTTTTTTGACCATAACAGTTGAGCGATTCATTACCCGTCAGAGCTCTTATCCGGGGGACAAAGTCCGGATAAGCAGGTTGCGCATGTGGTCTGCACCCAATCGATTCATCAGCTCAACGTTCTGCTCCGGTATCGATTCTGTTCCGGGATAGCCGGCGATGGCGCGCTCAAGGCTGCGTTCCCTCAGCAGGTGCAGCATCGGGTAAGGAGAGCGATTGGTGTAATTTTCGGCGTCAGCCGCATTGGTGCCGCCAAACTGATAGTCGGGATGAAAACTGGCAATCTGATACTCCCCATCCAGCTCGAGATGCACAAGAAGGCCGTCGGCTGCGTCGAGAAAATCGTTGTAGTCCATAAAGTCCGTCAGCACGTCGGGATGCACAAGCAGCGTTGTCTCAACCTCCGGATGTTGGTCCAGATGCATCATTTCTTCCTGCAGTGCAGTTAACAGCCCCTCCTCCGAGTTGGCATCCGTCGCCACAAATCGAATGCGCCCATTCACCAACTCCCGACGGGCAAACGGGCACAAGTTGAGACCAATGACCACCTCTGACACCCACCGCCGCGTGGCGGCCAGAACGGTATTACACTCCAAGTTGAAACTCCCATACGTTAAAAGCGGGGAAAGGATGGCGAAAATGCTGCCCGAGCGCCGAACAAGACTGAAAAGGACCTGAAAGGACCGACACAGCCAGCGCAAGTCATGATACGTTAAGCAAGCTTACAATAATTCCGTGACCGATGGCTGCCGGAGAACACGATGAACGCGCTGCGAACACCTGACAAACGATTTGAACGCCTGTTGGATTATCCCTTCGCCCCTCACTACGTGGAGGTCGACGGACTGCGCATGCATTACGTCGATGAAGGCCCCTCGGACGCCAGCCCGGTGCTGATGATGCACGGCGAACCTTCCTGGTCGTACCTCTACCGCCACATGATTCCCATCTGTGCAGCGGCAGGGCACCGGGTGATCGCGCCAGACCTGATCGGTTTTGGCAAATCCGACAAACCCACGGATATCAACGCGTACAGTTACCAGAGCCATATGGACTGGATGCAGGCGTTTCTGGAACAGACTGACCTGCAGAACATCACCCTCGTATGCCAGGACTGGGGATCTCTTCTCGGCCTGAGACTGGCGGCGGAAAATCCGGAGCGGTTCCGAGCCATCGTTGTGGGTAATGGCATGCTGCCTACCGGCGACCAGCCCGTGCCAAAAGCGTTCCAGTTGTGGAAGAACTTCGCGCTGTACAGCCCCTGGTTTCCCATTGCCCGCATTATCAATACCGGAAGCTTTCGCACCCTGGGGCCCGACGAGCGTCGTGCCTACGATGCGCCATTCCCCAACAAGAAGTACAAGGCCGGTGCTCGCGCTTTTCCGAAACTGGTGCCGGTGACACCGGACAACCCTGCCAGTGAAGCCAATCGCGAAGCTTGGAAGGTTCTGGAGCAGTGGAAGAAGCCGTTCCTGACCACTTTCAGTAACGGCGACCCGATCACCCGGGGCGGCGACCGTTATATGCAGGAGAGAATTCCCGGCGCAAAGGGCCAGCCCCACACCACTCTCACCGGCGGACACTTCCTGCAGGAAGACTCACCGGTTGAGTTTGCGGGGGCGATCAATACCCTGCTGGCTCGCCTGGACGAAAGTGATCAGACATAACCCTGGCTTCGCAGGTAGTCATCGTAACTGCCGCTGAAGTCGGTTATGCCGTCGGCCTTCAGTTCAATAATTCGGGTGGCAAGGGATGACACGAACTCCCGGTCATGGCTGACAAACACCAGCGTGCCCGGGTAATTTTCCAGCGCCAGGTTCAGGGCCTCGATGGATTCCATGTCCAGGTGGTTGGTGGGCTCGTCCATCAGCATGACGTTGGGCTTTTCCAGGATCAGCTTACCGAACAGCATACGGCCCTGCTCTCCGCCCGAAATGACCTTCACAGATTTACCGATATCATCCCCTGAGAACAACATGCGGCCGAGGGTTCCCCGAACCAGTTGTTCTCCGCCGGTGGTCCATTGCGACATCCACTCGGTCAGATCCATGTCCTCATCAAAGTCGGCGCCGTGATCCTGGGCGTAGTAGCCGACCTGGGCACTGTCGGTCCACTTAACATCGCCGCTGTCAGGCTTCATGGCGCCGGCCATACACTGCATCAGTGTGGTTTTGCCAATGCCGTTGGGCCCGATGATGGCCACTCGCTCACCCGCTTCGATCTGAAGGTTCATTTTGTCGAACAGGGGCTTGCCATCGAAGCCCTTGGTAAATTCCTTCAACGTTACCGCCTGTCGATGCAGCTTCTTGGTTTGCTCAAACCGGATGAACGGGCTTACCCGACTGGACGGTTTGACCTCCTCCAACTGGATCTTGTCGATCTGACGGGCGCGGGAGGTTGCCTGCTTGGCTTTGGAAGCGTTGGCGGAAAAGCGACTGACAAACTGCTGCAACTCGGCAATCTGGGCTTTCTTCTTGGCGTTATCCGACAGCATGCGCTCGCGGGCCTGGGTGGCAGCGGTCATGTATTCGTCGTAATTGCCAGGGAACAGCCGAAGCTCGCCATAATCCAGATCCGCCATGTGTGTGCACACGCTGTTCAGGAAGTGGCGGTCGTGGGAAATAATGATCATGGTGCTGTTGCGAGCCACCAGGATGTTCTCCAGCCAACGTATGGTATTGATATCCAGATGGTTGGTGGGCTCGTCCAGAAGCAGGATATCAGGATCAGAGAACAACGCCTGGGCCAGCAGAACACGCAGTTTCCAGCCCGGCGCAACAGCGCTCATGGGGCCGTTGTGCTGTTCCAGGGGAATATCCAGGCCCAGCAGCAGTTCGCCAGCGCGGGCATCGGCGGTATAGCCGTCCATCTCGGCGAACTGCACTTCCAGGTCCGCCACGGCCATGCCGTCTTCCTCGCTCATTTCAGCGAGCGAGTAGATACGATCACGCTCGGCTTTTACACGCCAGAGCTCTTCGTGGCCCATAATGACCGTATCAATCACCGAGCAGTCCTCGTAGGCAAACTGGTCCTGGCGCAGCTTACCCAGCCGCTGATTCTGGTCCACCATGACCTGGCCGGCCGACGGTTCCAGGTCGCCGCCAAGGATTTTCATGAACGTGGACTTGCCGCAGCCATTGGCGCCGATCAGACCGTAGCGGTTGCCATTGCCGAATTTGACGGACACATTTTCGAAAAGGGGTTTGGCCCCGAACTGCATGGTAATGTTCGCGGTGGATATCAAGAATAGACCTGCTGAGAGTGAAGACCGGGCACGGGCCGGCGAAGGAAAAGCCGGCATTGTACAGGTTTGTGGCCAAAACCGTGAGACAGCAAAAACACGGATAAAAAGCGCTTGCCTCAACGGCCCAGTGCGGGCAGCATTTCACCCTCGGTGATCGCAACATGATCCTCATTCGAAAAAAGGAAACACACCATGACACAGGCAACCGCGCGTCACATCCTTGTAGACAGCGAAGCAAAATGTGAAGAACTGAAGAAAGCCATTGAAGGCGGCCAGGACTTCGCGGAAGTGGCGAAGCAACATTCATCCTGCCCCTCAGGCCGCAACGGCGGCGACTTGGGCGCTTTCGGCCCGGGCCAGATGGTTCCGGAATTCGACAAGGTGGTTTTCAGTGGTGAAGTGAACAAGGTGCTCGGCCCGGTGAAAACCCAGTTCGGCTACCACCTGCTGGAAGTGACCAGCCGGAGCTGATGGCTTTAAACCTGCCAGCGTACCGGCCCGCCCGCAATACCCAGATACTCCGGTATCTGGCTTTTGCGGGCATGATTCTGATTGCCCCTCTGTTTTTTGTCGGCGGCCCCGGTTGGTCCGACGGGCCGTTGTTCAAATCAGCCTGGAATCTCGGGCATATTCTGTTCTTTGCTCTGCTGACCCTCGCCATTCAGCCCTGGCGGATCTGGACGGGCTGGACTCTCTGGGGCATCGGCACACTTGCCGTACTCCTGCTTGGCACCGGTATCGAACTGCTACAACACGGAACCAGCCGCCAGATGGACTGGCAGGATATCCTACGCAACCAGGTGGGCGTATGGACCATCCTGGCCCTGCGGCCACGGGCCTCACTCACCCGGAAGTCACGGCCGGTGGTCTGGCCACTGAGGCTCATCGTGGCTGCGCTACTGGCCGCCGAAATCGGTGCCACGGCAAGGGTCGCCATTCAGCAGTACCACGTCAGCCAACTGCTGCCGGCACTCTACGACTTCCGCCAGCCAGATCCCTCACCATTCTGGGATGGCGTCATAGCGCCCGTAACCGAGCATGCCATAGACGCCCACAAGCGCGCACTCAGGATATCCCTGTCCACAGCGCATTATTCCGGAGTTTCCCTACACAATTTACCCGAAGACTGGCGCGACTATGACCGCCTCGTCATCGACTTGTACAACCCTCAGGACCACCCATTGCCGATGATTTTGAGAATCAACGACATGGAGCATGACCTGGGCGACAACAACTACAATGACCGCTTCAACACTCGCCTTCCCCTGACTCCCGGCCCCAACCAATTCAAACTGGACCTCGACAGGATCAAGGCAGCCCCCGAAAGCCGATCAATGAATATGCAGGCCATCAGACGGCTAATTCTGTTCACGGTTGCGTTGCCGGAACCCAAAACCCTCTATCTGCGTGACATTCGGCTGGAATGACGGATCATCATCCCTGGTCTACTATCAAAAGGAGAAGCGTCCGTAAGGTATCCCCTTGCCTATTTGTGCAGTATCTTTGCGTAGGCGATTGCATGAAAGCTTTAAAAGCGTATTTCGTTGCGCTGGTTGCGTTGTGGTCAACTCTGGCATTAGCGAATGATGGTGAGCGACCATTGAGCATTAGCGTTGGCGACTGGCCTCCTTTTTTCGTGGAAAGCGAGCCTGGTCAAGGCACAGTTGCACGACTGGTCAGGGACATCTTCGCTGCGGAAGGTTACAAAGTGGAGTTTCACTTCCGGCCCTGGAAACGCGCCTATCGGGAAGCCGCAATTGGCCAGCACGACGCCACTGCAATCTGGATGCACACCGCCGACCGACAGAAAGATTTTATCTACAGTGAACCGGTGATGAACGAACGCTTCGTGCTGTTCTATCGCAAGGACACGTCCATTGAATGGAACCAGATGCAGGACCTTGCCAACCTTAAGCTTGGAGGAAGCATCGGGTACAGCTACGGCCCTGAGTTTGATCGTGCAATCGAGAACGGTATTCTGAACGTGGAATGGGTCGCCTCCACGGAACTTAATTTCCGCCGCCTGCTGTTTGGCCGGATTGATGCTTTCCCGGAAGAAATCAACGTCGGCTACTACATTCTTCGCCGGGAAACAGACCCACAGGAAGCCCGCCGGATTACCCACCACCCGGAGCCCATTCTGGAGAATCAAAGCTTCCTGCTGTTTCCAGCCAACGAACCGGGGACACAAGCCCTGCTAGAGGCATTCAACAAGCGCCTGCAGATATTCCGTGAAAATGGCCGCTATGACACCTATTTTGAAACCAGGCCCCAGGCATCACTGAACAAAGTGAGATAACAGCCGGCTGAACTCAGTCGAGCCGCCAGGGATTGGCCGTCAGCGGTTCACCACCATGCTCGCCCACCAGTACCGTATCGCTGCAACCCATGCCCCATTGCCCCGGAATCCTGAGGCATATGGGCAGGTGGAACACCATTCCCGGCTGGAACACCGTCGACTCTCCCCGGGCTATAAAACCGGAGCCCTCCACCCATGAAGGAGGAAACTGCGCCCCCACCGTGTAGCCAAACACCCCGGAGAAAAACACCTCACTGGCCAGTGGAGCCATAACCTGCTCCGCAGCCCTGGCGGCGGAATCGAAGGTTCGGCCTGGCACCATGGACGCCTTGAGGACATCCACCACGCGACGGCAGCCGTCAAAAACGGCCCGCATCCTGGCCGAGGGATGACCCGCCACCAGCGTACGCATCATCGGTGCCGTGTAACGTTGCCAGGCAGCACCAAACTCGAGGAACACCGTATCACCGTCTTCGATCCTGCACCGCTTGTGATTGGTATGGATGACACTGCTGCGCAGCCCCACCGTTACGATAGGCTGCATACTCATAAACTCACTTCCGCCCGCCAGAAGGCTTTCTGCGCCGATGGCCGCTATGTCGTTGTCGGTCATCCCGGGGCGGATGGCCGCTGCCGCGGCTTCGATGCCCTTCCCCGTTATGCGGGCGCTGTGCCGCAGGCAATCAATTTCGGCCGCTGATTTCACAATTCGGATGCTTTTCAACAGGCCTGAAGCATCCACAAACTGTGTGTCCGGGAGTCGCTGTTTGAGCCCTTCCAGGACCCCCTGGCGGAGCGAGCCATGCCAGTAGTCAACGCCGACCTTTCCGCCATGCCCTATCAGCGCGTGTGCCAGGGGATCCGACACATCGCCCACGCCTTCCCAACGGTAACCGATAACGTGATCGACCCGTGTGGTAACCATGGCGGGACCGGTTTCGATGGAGGGTACTTGAAGGGTAAGCGTATCGGCGGTGACCACCAGGGCGACGTGAACGGAGACTTCAAAGGTACTGTAACCGGTCAGATAAAACAGATCGGACGGGTCGGTTAACAGAACAGCTCCGAAACCGTCCGCAAGCATCCTGGCGCGAAGGTGTTTGAGACGCTGCTGGTACTCCGCCTCAGGGAAGGGACATTCCCGGCCCCTGAGTTCGGTGGCCAGGGTTTGCTGGTAGGCATTGAAATCCATGGGGCCGTCTCCGTTACGGAAAGTGACTACTGGAGACTGGACCCAAAACAGGGGCTTTTCAATCTTTCGCGGTGTCACCGCCGATTAAAAAAGCGCCCCAACTGGTTCCCTATGGACTCCACAGGGTCCGTGATCGAGCGCTGAACGCTGTTGGTAACCACGCGGGTGAATGCCGAGCCGGCATCACTTTCGAGGAACTCAATGTACTTCTTCAACTCGGAAGAGCTGAGATCCTGATAGGTGTAGAGGTAGCCATCGTAGACCTGCTGGGCGACCATGCCCCGCAGCATGCCACGCTGGTTCTCGATCTGTTGCTGAAGCTGTTCGAAGGTTGGGCCTTTGCTACCGTTGAACGCTGCCATGGCAGAGGCTAAACCCAATTGGACAGCAACGGTGGTATCCACGGCACTCTCCGTTGCACGGGCAGCCCGGTCAAAGCGGGTAAACAGTTTGGCCCTTTCGCTGCCCTTGTACTTCTCCTGCAACGACGCGGCATTGGCTTCCACCTGCTTCCAGGTGTCAGGGTTGGAGGCGGCCACCTCGGCCTTGGAAATTTTCTCCGCCAGCGGCGTTTCATACCAGGCCAGTACCGAGTTCAACTGCCCCTCGCTGAGCCCCTGGTCCAGGTCCTCGACCAGCCGCGCGCGAATCTCGGCAACACTGAACGCATTACTCACAACACTGCTGATGGTGTTGGCAACAAACGGCTCAACCCGCCCGCTTTGTTTCAGGCCCTGGCGGATGCCCTGGCTCATCATCGCCGGGTACTGGGCGACAACCTCATCAATGGGCGACACCCGGAGCACCGAGTCCGCCAAAGGGCTTGCGGTGGCAGAACCACAGACCAGCAAAAGAAAAAGTAATGCCGGTTTAACTTGGGATAGTGTGCGCATGAACCTAGTATCCTCTGATAACGAGGGTCTGTTATGCCATGGAGCTGGCGAGAGCTGCAAGCAAAGCCGGCCAGTAACAGATGACCATTTTGTAGTGTGGAGTGACAGGGCCCGGTCCCGCCCATGAAGAAACGCCGTAATCGACCGAAAAACAGACGACCTGGACGACTTAAAAGCAACCGGGTGAAAATCTGGAAGTCCCGAATGCGGTGGTATGGCCTGCCAACACTGGGCTTGGGGCTGGCAATCGCCATTGTCGCCATCATGCGTTTCAGCCTGCTGGAGCCAGACCCACCGGCAAACCCGGACGACGTCTGTGAGATCTTCCGTGAGCATCCGGTATGGTACGACTATGCCAGCCGTTCACGGGAGCGCTGGGGCACCCCGATTGCAACGCAGATGGCTTTTGTTTACTACGAATCGTCGTTTCGCAGTCATGCCCGTCCACCACGGACCCGCCTGCTGGGGTTCATTCCCTGGCGCCGGCCAACATCCGCCTACGGCTACGCCCAGGCGCTCGACCCGGCGTGGGCCGAGTACCTGGCCGCAAACGGAGACGGTCTGTCCGTGGTACGAACCAACATGAAATACGCACTCGATTTCGTGGGCTGGTATAACCACCTGACCCGCAGAGAAGTGGGCATTCCTCTCACCAGCCCCGAGAAACTTTACCTCGCCTACCACGAAGGCAGGACCGGCTACCAGCGACAGAGCTACCTCGCCAAGCCGAAGGTAAGGTCATTGGCCACTCGGGTCCAGAACCGGGCCTTCCGCTATGACCGCCAGCTCCAGACCTGCGAGGAAGAATTCCAGTGCTGGCGTTTCTACCAGTTCTGGCCCTTCTGTGGTGACTGGTAAGCCCAGACAATGATTCGGCGTCAGCTCTCGCCTTCCACCTGGGGTGTCAGTTGGGTCAGCCTGGCGGTCAGGAACTCCATTACAATCCGTACCCGTGCCATCTGTTGCGTGTCGTGGTTCACCATCAGCCACAGGTCAACGCCCTCGCCTTCAAGTGGCTCCGACAGGCGCGTCAGCTCCTTGGTACTGTCGCCCAGGTAGCAGGGCAATGCCGCCAGCCCTGCCCCGGCCCGCGCCAGGGCGTGCATTGCCTGGAGACTGTTGCAACGGATGATGGACGACGCATTCTTCAGGTGCTTGCGATACCACCGCCCCGTTGCCAGGTGGCTAAAGCTCTCATCCGGCAGAATCCAGAGCGCCTGCTCCGGCGAATGCTCAAGGTCCAGGTCGGTATGACGCTTACGGTAGCTGGTAGCAGCGTAGATAGCCGACTCGATCGTGCCTATTCGCTCCCCTTCCAGTGTGGCCTGGGGTTTGTTTACCGGCCGCAGTGTCAGGTCTGCCTCGCGGTGGCTCAGGTTCAGCACATCGTTGTCGGTGAGCACTTCCAGTTCGATGTCCGGGTATTCCCGGACGAGCTCTGCAATCATCGGACTGATAAGGGCATTCACCATGGTGTCGGTGGCCGCCAACCGGACCTTACCGACGGGCGCTGAATCCTGCCCGACCAACTGCCGTTCAAGATTTTCCATATCGGCGGCCAGCCTTTCGGCTTCGCGGAATGCGGTTTCACCCACGGGTGTGAGTTGCAGACCATCCCGGTTGCGCTCAAAGAACTGAACGCCCATCTGCTCTTCCATCTGATCCAGGCGACGAAGCACCGTGGTCTGGTGAACGCCCAGCATCTCACCGGCTTTGGCAAGGGTTCCCCCTATTGCCAGGGCGTGTATATATCGAAGATAATCCCAATCCATAGATACTGCATATTTGCAACGTGAGTACGGAGTTTAACGTATTTAAACTGCAAATACGAAGCCGTAAACTTCTTTATATAGTCAGCTAACCAATATTTTAATCCACCAGATAAGGAGGAAGGCGCTATGACTCAAGACCATATCGCAACCGTACACCCGCTGCCGTCCAGTATCCTCCACAACAGTACTGAGGTCAGGCGCCAATATACCCGTGCAGCTGCAAAGCAAGCCGTACAGGTTATCAGCCGGAAGATGAATTCCTGGAGAAAAAGGGCAGCAACCGCGTCGCCGGAGATGCCCCAGATGATGCAGGGCGAGCACTAAGCCCGTCCCTGTATGGGAAAGTAAGGGAAGACAGATTTCGAAAACACCGGTGGCCCTGGATACCCAGGCTCACCGGTGTTTTCGTTTTGGGGATCAGAACTCCCAGATCACCTTTTGCTTCTTGCCAAACCACTCGTCCATTTTGCGGTTGTAGAAGTCCTCGATCACATTCCGCTTGATCTTCATGGTGGGTGTGAGCATACCGTTTTCCATGGTCCAGGGTTCTTTCACCACCACCACGAACGCCAGCTTCTCATGAGCCTCGCACCCACTGTTAACGGCGTCCAGCTCCGCAGCCAGCTCCCTCTCCAGCTCATCACGACTGCCTCCTGCTTCCAGCGCTTCCCGTGCTTCTTCGGATAACAGCACCATCAGGCAGGGCTGAGGTTGGTTGGCTCCCGCCACGCACACAACCTCTGCCTTGGGATGATTAAAACGGCTTTCGATGGGCACTGGCACCACATACTTGCCCTTGGAGGTTTTGAAAAGATCCTTCACGCGGCCAGTGATGCGCAGATACCCCTCGCTGTCGATCTCTCCCATATCCCCGGTTTTAAGGAAGCCATCCTCGGTAACGTCCTCGCGGGTTTTCTCTTCGTTCTTATAGTAGCCCAGCATCTGGCCGGGGCTCTTGACCTGCACTTCGCCATTCTCAGCCAGACGATGCTCCGCACCAGGATTGGTGACACCCACGGTACCCACCTTGGCCCGGCCCGGGCGATTGGCATGAGAATAGCCGAAGTTTTCCGACATCCCATACACCTCCAGCAGCTCCAGCCCAAGGTTCCTGTACCAGCCAATAATTTCACCCGAGAGCGGTGCCGCCCCCGTGAGGGCCGCACGGCAGTGATCCAGGCCCAACTGCTTCAATACCTTCTTTTTCACCAGTTTGTTCAGTACCGGAATATTGAACAGCACCTTCTGCTTCTTCGGCGGCAACTTGCTGTTGATGGCCAGGTAGAACTTCATCCACAGCCTGGGCACCGAGAAGAACAGGGTCGGCCGGGCTCTTTGCAGATCTTCCTGGAAGGTGTCCAGGGAATTGGCAAAATACAGGTGGAATCCGTAATAAAGCGACTGGGTTTCCACCGCCGCACGTTCAGCAACATGGGCAAGAGGCAGATAGGAAAGCATTCTTTCATCCTGGGTGACAGGGAATATCTGCTGCAGCCCATCGGCGACGGAAATCATGGTGCGAAAACTGTGCATAACGCCTTTCGGGCGACCGGTGCTTCCAGACGTATAAACCAGGGTGGCCAGGTCATCAGGGTCCGGCAAGCTGGGTTCGGCCGGCTGCTGCTGGGCGATAACGTCCAGCCATTTCGGCGTGTCGTCCCGGGGCGACATCGGCAAAGAAATAACCGGCAGGTCTCCGGGAATGTGGCCCTTGATATCGTTCCAGCCGTCCGCCTTGCCGTCCAACTTCCCCAGGAACAGCAGTTTCGCTTCACTGTGCTCCAGCACATACGCTGCTGTCTCACCATTGAGCGTCGGATATAGCGGAACTGAAACGTGGCCGGCAGCCCATATGGCGAGGTCTGACAGGATCCAGTGCGCACTGTTCTTGCCAAGAATGGCGACATTGCTGCGTTCCGGCAGGCCCAGTGTTGCCAAGTGAGCCGACATCCGGGACACCTGGTCGGCGGCCTGTTTCCAGGTAATGTCTTCGGTGGTGCCATCCGGAAATGGCTGGGTCAGGTATACCTTGTCGGGGGTTTGCTTTGCCCAGTAATACAGGCAGTGGAGGGACGTTTGCTTGTTGCTGTCTGCAGCCATCAAGGGCTCCTTATTGTTGTCGTCTTTTCTGACGTTATTTTTGGGCAACTAAAGCATAGTACCTGTATTTCCCGTTTCCTCAAGCCTGGGCGATGGTGACGGGCCAGCTGGCCCACACGGACAACTCCCGGGCTTTCGCCCGACAGGATTGCAGGGTAACCTCCCGGATCGCGCCAGATAACATTGCCAAATAAGGATGGGTTTCCCCATGCAAGAGTTCATTCTGTACCACTACGCCATGTCGCCTTTTTCCGAAAAGGTCCGGGCCATGCTCGGCTACGCCGGCCTTTCCTGGCAGTCTGTTATCGTCCGGGAAATGCCGCCCCGGCCTATGCTTTCCGCGCTGGCGGGCGGTTACCGCAAAGTTCCCGTGGCCCAGAGTGGCGCCGATGTGTTCTGCGACAGCCGCGCCATCGCTGACGAAATCGCACGCCTGAGTGGCAAACCGGAACTGAGCCTGGCCAACCAGCCGCAAGCAGTCATCGACTTTGTGCGCACCACGGACCTTGAGGTGTTTCTTGCCTGCGTGATTGCCGCCAGCGATGGCCGCATGCTGCGGAAGCTGATCCGCGACACGTCGCTGCTGAACGCCTTACGCTTCCTCAAGGACCGCATCACCATGGGCACAAAGTCCCGCGTGAAAGCGGTACGAGGGCCGCAGGCAAAAGCCAAGGTTATGGCGCACATCGAAACCATGGAGTCGATGCTGGCGAAAGACTTTCTGTTTGGTGACACCCCCTGTATTGCGGATTTTTCGGCCTATCATGGCCTGTGGTTTGTCTGCGATCTGGCGGGCAAACCCTGGCTGCGGGACGCTCCCAACGTGGCAGCGTGGCTGGAGCGAATGAAAGCCTTCGGACACGGCAAACCTAGTGAGATCACCGCTGACCAGGCATTGGACATTGCCCGCAGTGAAACGCCGCGAGCCATTGAGTCTGCCGGTGGTAATGAGTTAACAGGAAAGAATGTCGAAGTCGCACCCGATGACTACGGGCGCGACCCGGTCGCAGGACGCCTGGTGTTCGCAGATGAGCAAACCCTGATTCTGGAGCGTTCCCACGCGCGTGTCGGGCAGGTCCATGTCCACTTCCCGAAACAGGGTTATGCAATCAAGCCGGCCTGATGCCTCAAGCCGGCTCGCCCTTCTGGCCGGCACTTTCGAAAGCGGCCAACACTGACGACAGGAAATCATCCATTAACGAGCGCGGCGCGGGGTTGTTTTCGCCGCCCCGCTCGTTCTGGAGCCGCTGAATATCGTCCAGCAGTTCCTGCATGAGCCCTTCCATTGCCTGAAGGTCCATGCCTTTGGCAACCGACTCCTGAGCAAGCCCCTGGATATCCCGGGCGAGACTGCCAAGCGGTCGCAACTGCATGTTTGCGGAGGGCTCGGATGAAGGCTCACGGGATACAGACTCGTAAGCAGCGGCAGACACCATCCGGGTAGCAGAGAGGTTCAGGCTGAAGCTCGCCAGTTCATCCCCGCCCAAACTCAACGACTGGGCCGCTTGAAAGGCACCCTGGATATCGCCGTCGAAAAAACGGCCAGACACTTGCTGCACTTTGCCAAAAAGATCCGCGAGCGCGGCCTTCTCGCCGTCATCCAGACTGCCCTCCACCGAGAACGCATAACGCCCCGAAAACAGGCTGGCCGAGCGTACTTCTTCAGACCGGACGCCATCACTCTCGCGGGCACTTGCCGACATTGCCGAGTAGCGCTGCTCCTCCATGCGAACGGTCACACGGTCGCCGTCACGGGTGGTGACCTCAAACGCAAAAGACTCTTTGCTGGCGCTCTCCACCATCGCCGCTGCTACCCGGCTCTCCGACGGCATCCCGTTTTGCAGATACCGCGATTCCAGATCAGACAAACCGTCCTGGATGCGCGTGAAGCTGTCGTCGATATCACGATTCAATCTGTCCGTCATCAACCCCAGGGCTTCGATCTGCTCCCGCGCCTCGGAGAACCCCTGCTCAACACCACGGCGTGCATCGGAAAGCAGGCCTGCCAGGCGCTCCGAGTCTGCACCGGCAGCCGCTTCCTTTTGCAGGCGCTGCTGGACGAAGCCCAGCACGCGGCTGGCCACGTCGGCGGCTGTCGGCGGTTCGAATCGATTTCGGGTGGAGGCAGATGCGTCGGGGCCGGGTGCCCCGAGTCGTTGCTGAAGCTGTTGTTCAAGCCTGCTTCGAAGTGCGTTAATAGCATCCTCGGCCGTGCGGATCGCCCCCCTGACCTGTTCCCGGACCTTGGTAGGCTCGGGGGCATTGTTTGTCGGCCGGCTTCCCGATGGCTCCGCGCCGGAGCGACCTGGCATTCCGGAACCGGGAATATTAATTGGAGAAACCATACCCTCACCCCTCATCAGCGCTGTCTGCAGTCAGGACATGGGATGCTTCCGCAGCCTGCCCCTGTTTATCGGCAGACCGGCGGCAGGCATTAAGAACGTTTCGGTATTAGCACCAGATGATTAGGCAATTCGTTTTTCTCGCGGGTTGCGGGCAACTGCTCCCGCAGGTGCTGGCCGCAACTTTCGATGCAACCGAGGAAGCCGGCCAGGGTATCGCCACTGCGAACCTGGTTGGTAAAGGTGCCGACAATCTCTTCCCAAACGCCGTCGCTGACCTTATCGGCAATGCCCTGATCCACCAGAATTTCAACATAGTGTTCCGCTTCCGAGACGAAAACCAGCATGCCAACGCCGCCCTGGGTGTGATGAAGATCCTGCTCCAGGAATTGCCGCCGGGCCATGTTGGACGCCCGCCAGAAGCGAACAGCCTTTGGAACCAGATGATGTCCCACACCCGGAAACCGAAACAACAGGCATAACAGGATAAAGGTCACCCACTGAACCACCAGCAACCAGTCCGCGCCCAACGAACCGGTAAAGTAATTGATCGCTCCGGGCACCAGTAGTGCAATAACCCCGGCCCAGAGCAGAGGGATATAGGAATAATCATCGGAGGCTGCGGCAAGAACCGTTACCAGTTCCGCGTCGGTCTCACGCTCCACCTCTGTGATGGCCGCAGCCACCTGTTGTTGCTCACTGTCTGTTAGTAACGTCGTCATGTTCGTTCCGGTGTTGCTGAATCAATAGGTTCGCTGTCTACTCGCGTTGAGTCGCTGGTTTACCAACCGCCGGAGGCACCACCGCCGCCGAAGCCACCGCCTCCGCCGCTGAAGCCACCACCGCCAAAACCGCCGCCGCGACCTCCACCAAGACCACCAGCGAGCGCACCGGCCAGCAGGGCACTGCGGCCACCACGGCCCCCGCCGACACCGCCTCTAAAGAACGCAATCAGCACAATGACGAAAAACAGGATGCCCAACGCCGGATGGGGCCGATCGTCTTCGGCTGCCTGGCGACTGGACTTCGGAACCGCAAGTGGCTCACCACCCAATACCTGAACCATGGCCGCAGCACCGTTGGCAATGCCGGTGGCAAAATCCCCCTGCCTGAACGCCGGGGTAATGATCTGATTAATAATCGTGGCGGATGTGGCGTCGGTCAGTCGACCTTCGAGGCCGTAGCCAACCTCGATGCGAATCCGCCGCTCATCCTTGGCTACCAACAGCAACGCACCGTTGTCTTCACCTTCCTGGCCAATTCCCCAGTGACGACCCAACTGGTAGCCAAAGTCTTCAATGGCATAGCCCTGAAGGTTCGGCAGCGTCACCACAACCACCTGTTCGGTCGTTGACTGCTCGTGGGCCTCAAGCATCTGGCTGAGGCGACGTTCAACTTTGGCGGGCAGCATGTCGGCGCGGTCCACCACGCGACCGGTCAGTTCGGGGAAATCAGGAGTGGATTGCGCCTGGGCACTGGCCTGGCACAGCACAATCAAGGCCAGAAAAACGATAATGGGGTGGAAACGAACAGGCATCAGAACTCCACCTGTGGTGCTTCCTGGGCATCGGGGGTAGTGGCCTCGAAGTTGGCCCTAAGCTCAAGGTCGCTGTACAGCATGCTGTGCCAGAGACGGCCCGGAAAGGTCCGGATTTCCGTGTTGTAGCGTTCAACCGCCTGGATAAAGTCACGCCTTGCGACCGAGATACGGTTCTCCGTACCTTCCAGTTGCGACTGCAACGCCAGGAAGTTCTGGTTTGACTTCAGATCCGGGTAGCGCTCTGAAACCGCCATCAGGCGGCTGAGCGCACTGCTGAGTTCACCCTGAACCTGCTGGAACTGTTTCAGCTTCTCGGGGTTGTTGAGAATGCTTTCGTCGACCTGAATAGAGGTCGCCTTTGAGCGCGCTTCGGTGACTGCCGTCAGGGTTTCCTGTTCCTGATCCGCAAAACCTTTCACCGTTTCAACGAGGTTCGGCACCAGATCCGCCCGCCTCTGGTACTGGTTCTCCACCTGCGCCCAGGCTGATTTAACCTGCTCGTCATACGTTGGAATGTTGTTGATGCCGCAGCCGGTGAGCAGCATGGCCAGCAAGGCCAGAGCAGCAAGCTGAAAGGGCGTTCGGCCTGGGCTGGCCATGGGTCGGTCGTGCATAGCGTATCGGTTCCTTGATGGTGGGTCTGGTCATCGTCGGCCTAAGACACTATCACATTTTTCCGCCCGACATCTGCCGCCCAGGCGACCGAAAACACTGTATACATATACAGATACCTTAAGTATACTCACCGCAGATTCAATGAACCCCACCAGACACGACAACGTGCGGGAACACACTGGAGAACGTCATGGCCGTACAAGCGCTGTATTACTCGGAGAGGGATGGACTGGAGATGGCACTGAAACACCCCGACACAATGCTCTTCTCGTCCAAAGCGGAAGCCGATGCCCGGGACAAAGTCCTGGAACTGGCCGAGGAAATCACCCAGTTTCTACAGGCGCGAGTTGAGGGCCTGGATGAAGCCATGGCGGAAAAAGCGGCACTCGCCATTGCCGAGGAAAAGGACCTGTTCGCCAAGGCCCTGAAAAAACCCTCATTGCTGAACGAAACCACCGACGCATAACCCAGAATGGGCGAGGAGGCGCTCATTCACCACACGCCTCCCCGCCTCGGTACGTCTGCGCGGATCAGTCTCCCAGGGGATTGATATCCCCAATAAACCTCAACATATCCGCCATGGTGAAGGTTCCTGGCGTGGCTGCCGGCAGGGATGGTTTCCAGTCTTTGCCCTCCTGCCAGAGGAACGACTGCTGATCACCGTGGATCAACCCCACGAACACCTCGGACACGATGGCTGCCCCAACCGGGCCCAGCCGGTCACCGGCCTCTTTCACCTGCGCTTCCTTCAGGATGTAGTACCACAGCGGTGTTGACTCATGCAGCCCCTGGCGCTTGGCTTCCTCGCCATCTGGCCCGGTCGCAATTTCATCGGCAGTCAACGCATTGGCTACGCCCATTTCACGGGCCACATCCTGGCCGGAGGGCAAGCCCAGGCTCACGCCGCGCTTGAGATTACGGAAAGCCAGGTTACCGCCACCACCCGGCAGATTATGAAGTTCCTCCACCAACAACGGGTCCAGTTTCCGCGACGGATTGAATGGCATCGACGATGGACGGTCAAGGTCGTGGAAGCGCCGCCAGTCGATAATCCAGTTGCTGGGCAACACACTGACTGGCGTTGGCCCGGTGGGAGGCTGCGGTGCGAGATTTCCAATAATGTCCCCAGACAGTCCGGAGAACGCAAACAACAGATCAAAACCGGTATCCGCGAAGATCCGGTTGTGGCTATAGCGTTGGCGCACCATGCTGTGTCCCAAACGATAGGCCGCCACTGAAAACTCCACCGGCATGTAAGGGGTTTTCTTGAACCGGTAGTACTGCCGGCCATCGTTGAGAATTCGGTCGGTCGCACCTTCCCCGCACAGACGCTCCATCCAGTCGTGGAGCACCATCCACTGATAGTGGTAAGTCACGGTTTTCCTGGCTTCAGTCAGGAGCTGTTCAGCCGCTACGCCCTCGCTCTGCAGCTTGTCACACACAGCGTTATGGAACTTCAGGAAGGCCAGGTGGGTCTGCGCAACCAGCAGGTTTTCATCGTTGCGCGGGTCACCAATCAATGCCACGCCTTCCGGGCTGCGGGGAAGGTCGTTGGCAAAATCGCCGGTGATGCCACCAAAATCGACGTTGATGTTCCGGCCAATCACCAACTTGGGACCACGTTGCGAAGGGTCCGCCGGGTTCCTGGCATACAGATGGGGTGAGCCGTCAGGGCCGAGACCATAGACATTATCCAGGTCCAGCGCCGGGGTACGGAAGTTCTCCAGTCCCAGCGGGTCCCTTTTCTTATCGGACAAAGAGCTCAGATCGAGCGTGATGTCGTGGTCGACAAACTGGCCAAAGTAGGTGTAACCGCCCGGAATGCCCGGATTGTCCAGTGAACTGTCCGTCGGATCGGGATCCAGCATGGCTTCCGCCAGCGCCTGTAACTTGTTGTCTGGCACATCCAGGGCCGACAGGCCCGGAAACATACGACCAAACATGCCTGGGTCATCGTGGCCGGATAACTGGTCAAGCCCCTTGCGTGACGGGTGCCGTCCGCCCATGCCATGGCCGGGACACATGTTGACTTTCTTGTACGTTTTTTCGCTCGTTTCGAACGTTTCCTTGATATTCATTCCTCTCTCCCATTTGGACTATCAGGTCCTCAGACCGTCGAAGCCGCGAACAACGGCCAGGGCGTCGTGCCCTTCGCGACGAGCCCCAGGGAAATAGCAGCTTCCATGCCAGCGAGATATCAAGTGAAAAAACCGAACTACGGGCCCATCGGAATCCCATGCTCAAACAGGCAGTTAACAACAACAGCCAGGCACATTCGGGACCGACAGCCAACATTGGACAACTTCCACGACCGCCGGAAAACAGCACGCCTGCATACATTGCTGACAGCGGGTGACGACGGAATTTTTTCAGGAGAGCACGAAAAAGTACGGATTTGAGATTTTTGCAGACAGGAGCCAACACAATCACTGCACTTTAAACACATTTACAGAGTTTTCTGGTTTGCTTTACACCCTACGTATCAAAATCTGACACTTTTTAGCCGAACGCCCTTGGCGTTTTCCACTTCGAGCTCTAATGACCAGCCCCTATCTCAGCCCTAAATAGCATTGCCCCGTAAAATCAGCCACCTGAATGGGTACAGACCTGGGCGAGGAATCAACACTCAGACGATATGTCGCATATGCAAAGATGTTGAAACTCATTACAGCTTTTACAAACCATTTCCGGAAATACTGGTATCAACGCCTGAAACGCGTCTCCAGAACCACCGCCGAATTGGTTCGCTCCACACCCTCAAGATTGCCGATTTCGTCCAGAACCGCACTCAGCTCCTCCAGGGACTGAGCCTGGACGATGGCAATCAGATCATACTCGCCGCTGACAGAATACAACTGGGATACCTGGCTGATCTGTTCCAGGGCTGCGTTGGTTCGAGCCGTCAGCTTCTGGAAAACCTTGATCGACACATGGGCCTCCACCTGGGTTGTCGTATACTCGCCTCCAAGCTCAACGGAATACCCGCGAATCACGCCACTCGCTTCGAGCTTTGCAATGCGGTTCTGCACCGTTGAGCGCGACAGGTCCAGTGCCCTAGCTAGGTCCGAGACACTGCAACGGGCATTCTGGCGCAGGTGTAATAGTAGCCTTTGGTCCTGCTTGCTGATCATATCGACATAATTCCTGGTCAAATTGCCATAATATATCATCATTTATCATTTTTTGACGCTACAAAATGGCACTACACCCCATCATACTGGCCCTGCCACTCTCCGCTTCCAGCGGTCAGCAGATGAGGACATGTCTATGATTATCCGCCCGGTTGCCCTCTCAGACCTCGCCGCTCTGCAGCAGATTGCCGTGGAATCCGGCCCCGGTTTCACCTCACTGGTCGATGACCGTGATTTCCTGACCCAGAAAATCCGTCATTCCATGGACAGTTTTAACCGCCATACCGGTACCCCAGGCGACGAAGGCTATCTGTTCGTGTTGGAAGACCCGGAAACCGGCGAAATCATGGGTACCACCGGTATTGAAGCCTCTGTAGGCATCCGACGCCCTCTGTATCATTATCATCGCAGCCAGGTCGTTCACCACTCGCCGGAACTGAATCTGCTCCGCCGACTGGAAGTCCTCAACATGTGCAATCATTACACCGGTTGCAGCGAGATCTGCACACTGTTTTTGCGGCCCAGGTTTCGGCGGGCGCACGCGGGCAAGCTGCTCTCCCGGGTTCGCTTTCTGTTTATGGCCCAGCATCCGCAGCGTTTTGCTGAGACTGTCATCGCTGAAATGCGGGGCATCTCGGACGAAGGCGGGCAGTCGCCCTTCTGGGATTGGTTGCGGACCCATTTCGTGGATCTTGATTTCAGCACGGTGACACGCATGGTGGGCACGGGCGACAACGGCTTTATCGCCGACCTGATGCCCCGACACCCGCTCTACACCCATTTGATGGACGAAAACGCCCGCGCTGTTATCGGGCAGGTACACCCGCAAACCCGTCCGGCCCTCGCCATGCTCGAAGCCGAAGGGTTCCGCCATAATGGTTACGTGGATCTGTTTGATGCCGGCCCGACCGTTGAGGCGAGACTGGCCGATATCCGCTCGGTATCGACGTCCGTCGGCTGCCGTATCCAGATTGTTGATGATGTGCGACCGACGCTCGAGGAATGGAACCGGGGTGGCCAGGGCCGACTGTTGGCCATCACCAATACCGAAACGGCGAATTTCCGCGCCACCGTCACCAGTGCTGCCCGATACCTGCCTGCTCACAATCTCCTGCAGGTACCGGCAGCACTGGCAAAGTCGCTTAATCTGCGCAACGATGGAGAAGTCCGTTTCATGGAACTTGCAGCCGCACAGAGCGGAGCTGCGACCACAGCCATTCCACTGCGCCAACAACAGGAGGCCATCCATGCACACCGATAGAGATACTTTGTTCCGCCACCTTTGGGACAATTACTGCGAGGTGACACCCTCGGCACAGGATATCCACCGGTTGCTGGATGACACCCAGGGCGGCGAAATTGTGAATGACCACATTGCCCTGCGTACCTTCAACATCGAGAAGGTAAACCTGGACAAACTGGCCGCGCACTTCCTGGCGCTGGGATATCACGAAGGCGGCGACTATCACTTCGACGCCAAGAAACTGTACGCAAAACACTACGAGCATCCAGATCCGACTGCCCCCAAGGTGTTCATTTCCGAATTGCTGGTTGATCAGTGTTCCGGGTCGCTGCAATCCATTGTGGAAGGCCTGGTGAGCCAGATGGACCCTACCGCCGTCACCCGGGACGACTTTCTCTATTCCGGTCGTCACTGGGATGTCGACCACGCCACCTACCAGACCCTGCTGGAGGAAAGTGAATACGCGGCCTGGGTAGCGGCTTGGGGTTATCGGGCCAACCACTTTACGGTGAGCATCAATCATCTCAGCCGATTCAAAACCGTGGCTGAAATCAATCAGACCCTCAAAGACAACGGTTACCGTGTGAACAGTTCCGGAGGTGAGATCAAAGGCTCTCCGGAAGAGCTGCTGGAACAATCTTCCACCATGGCGGACCGTGCCGACGTCCGGTTTACGGATCAGACGGCGGCCATACCAAGCTGCTTCTACGAGTTCGCACGTCGCTATGCCAAGCCTGACGGAGAGCTCTACAGTGGCTTTGTTGCCGCCTCGGCGGACAAGATTTTCGAGAGCACGGACAGCCGAACCTGAAGGACAAAGCCTTCAGGTCGTTACCAGTTCCTCACAGATGACCTTCAGGCAGGCTGGCCTGCATTGAGCACGAAGTGGTGTATCGCCGGCGATGTCCCCATCCATGGTGACCGTTCGGCGCGAACGGGTGGTGATCGACACGGTCGGGCTTTTGAGGTGAACCACTGTGCTGGTTCGTTTCGGAGAGTTACGGCTCAACCGCACCGTCAAAAAAGTCATGAAAAGCTGGAACAGCGAACGCGGCCTCACGGCCACGACATCCAATTGACCATCCCCTGCCGACGCCTGGGGAATCTCGTTGCCACCGCCGAAAAAGGCACCGGAGGACACCGCAATGGTCAGCCATCGCCCGGCTACGGTTCCCTTCTCGGTTTCGATGAGGCCATGGAAACCCCGATACACCCGCAGTTTCTGCAGCAACGCTACGCCATAGCTGAAGCGACCGAGAAGTCGTTTGGCGTCCGCCGACGACTCTCGAACCGGCAATGTGCCGAGTCCGATATGAGCCACGTTCAGAAACAGACCGTTATCGGTGGTGGCTACGTCCAGCATACGGGTCCGTCCTGCCGAGACCAGATTGCAAACATGCTGGGGATCGTCAGGCAGCCCCAGGTTGCGGGCAAAATCATTGGCGGTCCCGGAAGGCAGAACCGCGAGGGTAGCGCCGGTATCGAGACAAAAACCGGCCGCCGCATTTACTGAGCCATCGCCTCCAGCCGCGAGGATGAAGTCCCTGGGGCCCACCTCTTCGGTCCAGCTCTTATCGTCAAGACTGCAATCCCGGATATCGACAATGCCCGCACTTTCCAGGTAATTTCGCCAGAACTCAGCGCCACGATTGTCCTTTTCCCCGGCGTTGGGGTTGGCCATCAACCAGTAAACCATTGCATACCGTCTTCCTGAGTCTGTTTTGGATTTTTGACGTACTAAGGTATAAGCCATGGTAGCGGAACTTGCCATCAACATGGTCAAGGTTTAACGGCGCTGTAACGCCGCCACCGACGAACTAAGGGAGACCGATGCTGGAAGATGTCAATGTTGTCTGGCTGGGGTCGATTGCCAGCCTGCTGGCAGGCCTTGGGACAGGTGTCGGCGCCCTGGGTGTATTCCTGGTCAGAAAGCTCACGCCACAGCTGCAGGACAGCATGCTCAGCGCAGCTGCGGGGGTCATGCTGGCGGCGTCGTTCTTCTCGCTACTACTCCCGGGCATCGAATACGGCGAGGAGCTCACCGGCGCTACCTGGAGCGCCGCGTTGATGGTTATCGCCGGTCTTCTCATGGGCGCAGGCCTGCTCTTCAGCATTCATCAGCGGCTACCCCACGAACACTTCACCCTGGGCCGGGAAGGCCCTGACAGCGCACGTATACGCCGGATATGGCTGTTCATCATCGCCATTGCCCTGCACAACTTCCCTGAAGGCATGGCCGTTGGCGTCGGGTTTGCCGGTGGTGACATCGGTAATGGGGTGGCCCTGGCGGTGGGCATTGGGCTTCAGAACATCCCCGAAGGCCTGGCCGTGGCCGTCTCCCTGCTGGCCATCGAGCACTCACGCCTGAAATCCTTCGGGATCGCGGTGCTGACCGGGCTGCTCGAGCCCGTTGGCGGGCTTTTCGGCAGCACCATGGTATGGCTGGCAGAACCCATCATGCCGTGGACCCTTGGCTTCGCGGCCGGTGCCATGCTGTTCATTATCAGTGATGAGATCATCCCCGAGACCCATCGTGGCCGCTTCAAGACCCTGGCCACCTTCTCGCTTCTGGGCGGCTTCGTCATCATGATGTTCCTTGACGCCACGCTGGGTTAGCCGGGAAACAACACCCTCGCCATACCGATGCTGCTGACGATCAACAGCACAACGCCCAGCACCCGGAAGAAGATCGGTGTTTCCGCCTTCAGCATGCGGTCGTGAACGTAAAGCCCGATGACATGGCCAATGGCAGCGCAGGGTAACAGCCACAGGTGGTGGATCAGCTGCAGGTCGACGCCCACCCAGATAAACGCCGCCATTTTGATCACCACCAGGATGAACCAGAGTGCGAACAGGGTGTCCCGCAGGCGCTCTTTCGGCAGATGCTGCGCCACAACGGCAATAATCAGCGGGGCACCAATCAGGGACGTACCACTGATGTAGCCGCCCACCATCAGAAACACCGCGTCCACAGTCCGGCTGCCGCTGCGAAAAGGCCGGTCCAGGATGTAGGAGATGGAGTACAGGGACACGATCACAAAGATAATCGTGCTCATGATCTCTGACGGCAGTGTGATCAGTCCGAACACCCCGATCAGCTTGGGCACGATCATGATCGCCAGAATCCGCCAGAGATAATGCCAATCGACCGTACCCACGACCGCCGCGCCATCATCACCCGTACCCGACGACTTGCGATTATTCATCCAGATGGTCAGGGAGGAAAACACCAACAGGTGCACTGCAATGATGGGCAGGAACACCAGCGGGTCGTCCAGCACCAGCAGCAGGAAAGGCAGTGAAAGCACCGCCCCGCCGAATCCCAGCCCGGAACGGACAAACCCGCTCCAGATAAAAATCAGGCCAATCAGGACATACTGGTACAACGCCAAGTCAGACATAGAGGTATCGAGGTTCCGGGAGCCAGGTTCGCGAATACAAAGGTGTATGAGCATACCTGCCGGGAAGCCCTTACTTCCAGTAACAAACTGGCTACTTTTCTACAACGGAAGAAATGACAGAAAGCGCCTAGTTTTTAATCAATGCTTCCGGTAAAGCCGCCGGACAGAATTTCCGACAAGAACAACAGCCAGGCAGGAGGTGGGCCCTTCTGCCCGTGGTAAATGGAGAACAGCCATGTCAGCAGCAGTTGATCATCTGGACGAACGGCTCCGGGACGACGGAGAATCACTTGAGGAGATCATGCCCTCAGCCATCACCCTGGCCATGATGTTGCGCCACCGGACGATGGCGTCGTGGATGCGAATCGAGTTTGACGGCTACAGTGATACTTCGGAACTCCCGCCCTACCGGCGCGATGTTCCCGGCCATATCGTGGCCCGCTCACCCCAGTATGGCTGGATCCCCGCCCCGGTCGACGACAAGCAGAAGCAGGACTTCGGCCATCGAGACATGCCAGAAGGCATCAAATCCCTGGAAAAAACCTGTATGGCCTGCAAGAAAGGCACGGGCCACCGTATTGTTTTCGACAAAGAGGAAATGGCCACGCTTCAGGCGCATATCAACCTGACCGCCGAACTGGCCATTACCATCAGCAGGGACAGCTATAACAAGCTGCTTCGCGTTGTTCGCTGCGCCCTGTATCTCTGGGAACAGGAACTCATGGAACACGGGCTCAGTGGAGACCACAATTCCTACAGCACACAGGAACGGGAAAAAGTTGCCCACCTCGATGACCCCGAGAAGTTCTGGCGCAAGGCGCTTGAGGATAACGCCGACCTGCCCATTCCCGACGTGCGGGAAACCGGGTTCTTCGAACGTTTCTTCGGGCGGACAGGCTGACACAGCCTCTAGCGTTTAACGGTCTGTCAGCTTGATCTCGATACGTCGGTTCTGTCGCAGCGCCTCGGCAGAACCGCCCGAAGCAACCGGGAAAAATTCCCCGAAACCGGCAGCTACCATGCGGTTCTGGGGAACGCCTGCAGAGGCAAGGTAGCGCACGACGGCGACTGCCCTGGCCGTGGAGAGTTCCCAGTTCGAGGGAAACGCTTCGGTATTGATGGGAATCCGGTCGGTGTGGCCGTCGATGCGCAGAATCCAGTCGATATCCTCGGGAATGGCGTCCACCACGTCCAGCAGCACTTCTGCCAGCTTGTCCAGCTCCTGTTGACCCTCCTGCCCAAGGCTGGCGGAGCCGGAGGCAAACAGCAATTCCGAAGGTAACAGGAAGCGATCGCCGACAATGCGGATGTTCTCGTTGTCCTGCAGAATATCCCGCAGCCTGGCGAAGAATTCCGACTGATAGCGCTCCAGTTCATTGACTCGTTCGGCAAGCAATGTATTCAGGCGCTTTCCCACCTCTTCAAGTTCGGCTTCCTTCTCGGCGGTGAGGTCCTCCTGTAAACGCAACGCAGCGGTGATGCGGCCGAGCTGATCCTGCAGCGCCGCAATCTGGTTCGAAAGCTGCTGGATGATTGTGCGCTGGGAAGCCGTCAGTTGCTCTTCATCCTCCAACTCCGACTCCGCCCTGGCGACGGCCTTGCCAAGATCTTCAACCCGCAGGGCCTGGGCCTCGGCATTGTATTGTTGCTCCAACCGCCGGGCCTTCTCCTCCTCCAGCTCCTCACGAAGTGTATCGTTCAGCGCGAGGCTTTCGCTGAAGCGGTTCTGGACCGCCGCCATCTCGTTTTCCAGGGCGGCGGTCTCTTCCTGCTCAAGACCAAGCAACCGGGAAATTTCCTGCAAGCGGCTATTGAGCCTGGCCAGTTCCGAATCCCGATCCGAGAGGGTTTGCGACAGGTACAGCTGGCTGACCACGTAAATCAGCAGCATGAAGATGATCAACATCAGCAGTGCCGACAACGCATCGACGTATCCGGGCCATACGTTGATGCTGCTGCGGGTTCGACGCCGGGAACCGATCATGGGGCTGGCCTGCTATCGCGGATCATCGTCAACCCGGTCCACGAGGTTGGTTACACCAGTCAGCCATTCCTCAAGGCCGTCATAAAACCGGTTCTGGGCGTGGCCCGCCTGGATATCCAGAAAACCCAGGACCAAGGAGCCGCCAAGCCCCAGCAGCGACGAGCTGAACGCCGTTCCCATGCCTTCCAGGGGTTCCAGCAGCCCAGACTGCAGGCCCGCAAACACCTTGCCGAAGTCCTCCTGGCTCATGTCCAGGTTTACAATGACGGCGCCTACGGAATTGATGGTTCCAAGCAGGCCCCAGAAGGTGCCCAGCAATCCCAGGAAGATGAGAAGACTGATGAAATAGCGGGTGATTTCGCGCTGTTCGTCCATGCGGCTGTGGATGCCATCCAGTACCGTACGCAACGACATGGTGGACAACGAGAAGCGGTCACGCTTGGAGTCGTCATCCAACTGTCGCGCCAGCGGCTTCAGAAGACGGGGTTCCTGCAATACGGAGAGCCCGGCGTTGCCGGTGCGGAACTGCGCAATCCAGCGCAATTCCGGAAACAGCACAAACACCTGGCGATAGGTGATGGCAATGCCAACCAGCAGCACACAAACAATTAACAGGTTGAACACCCAGTTCGCCATAAACGCGGCCTGCAATGGTTTGTGGATCAATGCACAAACCACCACAACGACCACCAGGAACAGCGTCATCCAGAAAAGGGTATGCTTGGGATTGCTCATTAACGCCACCGCATTCGTCGGGAAACACGTTAAAAGCTAGCACAAGCTTGCCATTACTGCTGTCCACACCCCCACTGGTTGCGTTAAGGATTTGTTACCACCGCTCAAGGCTCGTAGCGTTGAGCGATACTGTCCAGGGCGCCGCTGTCTCGCGCTTCATCAAGCGCTGCCTGAAGGTCCTCCACAATGGCCGGGGCCGTTTCGTTGCTGACCGCCAGGTACATCGGCGTCTCACGGAAAACGAGAACCGGTTTCAGGCCAGTGATGTCGTGCTCTTCCTCCGCCACCAGAGGCCCCACGAGACCATCTGTCACCCAAAGGTCGGCCTGGCCCAGCACCAAACGTCGAGGATTCTGCTCACCGGACACAGTCATGACCAGATCAAACCCCTCACTCACCAGATAGTCCGACATGACGTCACCCTTGTACCCGGCAATCTTGTACTGCCGGGCACCTTCGAGGGACTCCAACTGGATGTTGGAATCGGGCGCGGCAAACAGGGTCCACTTGATCGACGCCAGCGGGCCGACCCACTGAAACTCGTCTTCCCGCTCCTCGGTTCTGGCGGTGCAGAACAGAGCATGGTTCTCCCGCCCCTGGACCCATTCGTAGGCACGGCTCCAGTCCCGCATCTTCATGACGTATTCGTAGTCCACCCGCTCCATCATGGTTTTAACCATATCGGTACAGATACCGGTGATATCGTCTTCATTATGGGCGAAGCCCTGCCCCGTGGTTGACGCGTTATAGGGTGGGTAGTTCTCGGTGAAGATATACAGCTTCTCGTCAGCAACGGCCGACGACACCACCGCCAGCATAAGGAGGCCTTGCAAGACCGGTCTAATGAACTTCAACGGGCCGGTCATTTCTGGGCCTGGTTTGGCTGGCATGCTTTTGTCCTCGTCGCAATGGGTAGGGGTATTGGTAGTTTAGGCTAGTCACTTTGAGCAATAATGCCAATACACCCGTCAATACCTTTATCCATCGGAATAAACAGATTTTCCGCTGAAACTGGTCTACCGTGAGGTGTGAAGAAGTGTAAAATCTGAATGCATGTTTATGGAATTGTTGGCAGCCGGCCTGCCCAGGGACCCCGTTTATGACAGAAAGCCAGACCCGTATCACCGGCCTCCGTCAAAACGCTCTCATCGTTGTTCGCGGTTTTATTCCTTGTGGATGTGAACTGGTCGCGGCCTCGTCCGGCGACGACGGCGCCCAACTGACACTGGCGAACCTCACTTCGCCTGGTCTGATACAACACCTGAATGGGTCGGACCACACTCCCGCCGAACTATTTCTGTTTGACGGCAATCACCCCACGCGTGTGAGTGGTGGTCTACAAGCTGCCGCTGGGGACAGTGTGCGGATGACCAGTGATCCCCACGACACGGAAACCATTGAATATCTGCGACGCTTGCCACAAAGGATTCCTGATCAGCTCACCCCACCCTCCGCCAGCTTGCCGTCGTTGCGAGATACCTACCAAAAACACACCCGGCGCCTGCTGGGCACCCTGGTAGCCGACTTCATCGACCACGCCTGCGAGGGTATCGGGAACGACCTTGAACAAGCGGCGGAAGTGCGTGAGATCACCCGTCTGAAGGACATGCGCTTTATCTTCAACAGTCGGGGGGAGCAGATATACCGGGATTTTACGCTGCAGTTCCAAGCGTTCGACCACCAGCTCAACCCGAGTAAGGACAACGACAGCCAAAACGGCGAACTCAGGGTCGTGGAGCAGCATGTTTTTGAGGACTGGCTGGAACTCCAGATGGTGGCATCCGAGCTCGCCAGCAAACACACCAATACGCTGTTCGTGCTCAGCCAGTTGCTCAACCAGCTTTTTTCCTGCGATATCAGCGACCGCAGCAACCCTCTTTCACCACTGTCACTGTGCACCTGCCTGCAATTCGCCATTGATCGACTCGGTATTGCCCGACAGCATCGCGGCACGCTCTACCTTGCTTTCGAGACCGTGCTGGACGACCTCTGGCCCCGAGCCGCAGAGTCGCTGAACCGCGACCTTCGTGCAGCGGGCCTGCTGGCGCTCGATCTGACCAGCTTGCCTTCCAACTGGTCACTGAGGGAATCCAGTAAGGCCCGGGAAGCACCAACGGAGACGCCCCATCCTGAAGCATCGGTGGTAGATTCCACGCCCCCCGCGGCACCCGCCTCTGCCCCTGGGCGTTCGTTACTGCGACTGATGAGCCTGCAACAGGATCCGGGTAACCTGCGGGATACCTGGCCACGCACCAACCCACAGTTTACCGCCGAACTGCGACCGCACAGAGATGATCTGCGCAAGGTGCTGGGCGAGCCGGGCCCCAGCATGGAGGAGGCCATTCGAAACCTGGCATCCTCCAATCCGGATCTGGAACAGGCACTTGATGACGGTACGTGGGACAAAGTCACCCTCGTGGATCGTCTGTTCGCCCCACTGGAGCATGAACAGGGGCTGAACAGAACGCTGAGGGAACAGCTTGAACAGTTGAGACTTCCGGTTCTGGAGGTCCTGCTCGATACCTCTGAATTTCTGGACCGCGACAACCACCCGGCCAGGACCATCGTCAACGATCTTATGCGCCTCTGCCTGGCCGAGCGGAGTTCAAGCCGCAACCTGGAACAGACGGTGACGGGGATTATCGATGAACTCATCCAGACGGAAGAACGGGATGAAGCGTTTTACAGGTCCATCGGTACCCGGTTGCAGGGCCTGGTAGAACGCCAGGAACAATCGTTCCTGAGGAACTCCGAACGTATCGCCAAGACCCTGGAAGGCAAGGAGCGCCTGCGGCAGACGCGGCTCGGCGTGCAGCGACGCCTGAACATGATCCTGGCGGATAAAGCCGTGCCAACAGTACTGCTTGATCTTTTGAACGCAGGCTGGGAGCAGTTGATCGTACTGGCGGTATTGCGGGAAGGCGCTGAGAGCCAAACCGCCACAAGTTTCATTAACATCGTTGAGCAGATCCGCCTCTGGCTATCGGGCGGAGAAACCAGCAAGGATCTCGCATTTGAGCGGGAACTGGAAAGCGACGCGTTGATCCAGCTTATCGACAGGGAACTACGTACGGTTGGCGAAGTGTCTCCAGTTCGCGATGTGGTGGCGAGGCTGACCCGGGAATTGCATCAGCAGGTATCGACCGAAACAGTAACCCTCGACGCCTATCCCCCGGGTTCCTGCCAGCTAGAGGAAGCGGAGGCCTCTACAGAGTCAGTTGACACCCGCTGGGCCCGGCGTGCCCAGGAAATTGGCGTGGGCGATTGGGTTGAGATTGTCCTCGACAATGGTGAAAAACGTCGCATGCGACTGGTCTGGGGCGGCAAGGATGTCTTTCGCTTTGTGTTCCTTTCGCCCCAGGGACTGGGTGAGGTGAGTTATCAATATTCCGAATTCGTGTCGAGACTGGCCCGCGGTGACGCGTGGCTCGTCAAGCAGGGAGACATTCCCTTTGTCGACCAGAGCCTGTTCGACATCGTTCAGGGGGTCTACAGCAAGCTCAACTTCGAAGCCACTCACGACGCCCTCACGGGATGTCTTCACCGGCATGATTTCGAGAAGCAGTTGGCCCAGGCCCTGTCCGTAATGGACGGCAAACCAGGTAGTCATACCCTGATGGTGTTCGACATCGACGAATTCAGTGTGATCAATGCCACCTATGGCACCGGCGTCGGCGACGAACTCCTTAAACGGTTTGCTTCCCTGCTTCAGGATCAGGCTTCGGGACACTCCGGCGATCACTGCATCGGTCGACTGGGAGGCAACGAATTTGCACTGCTGGCCCAAAAGATGCCGGTGGAGGAAGGACTGGATTTCTCCGAACGGCTGCGTGACGCCTTTCGAACCGAGTCACATACCGTTGACGACACCGAATTCTCCGCCACCCTGAGTGCGAGCGTGTGCCCTTTCGAAGACACCCTACGCTCCGCCGGCGAACTGATGAACCAGGCAAACCTGGCGCTCAAATCCGCCAAGAAAAAAGGCGGAAACAGCGTTGAACGGGTTCGGGACCAATCCCAGCAAGTGCCCACCTCGGGCCCCCAGTGGGTACCCGAAATTGACCGCAGCATACGCGATGGCAGCCTGTACCTGAGAGCACAGCGGATCCTTCCCCTGACTGATGGCAGCAACGGAGACATGTACGAACTGCTGCTAGGCCTTCAGAACTCCTCCGGCCAGGAAATTTCCCCACAAAGTTACATTGAGGCCGCGGAACAGTTCCGCCGGAGTTCCCGTGTTGACCTTTGGGTGATTGACGAAGCAATAGACTGGATGGAAGGACACCCAGGCGCCATGGAGAGCATCCATACGTTCAACATCAACCTCTCCGGCGCATCATTGAGTGACGACGCCTTTCTGTTCGCCCTGGAAACGAGGATGAAGCAGCACAACGCCCTCACCCATCAGATCTGTTTCGAAGTCACCGAGACGTCCGCCGTTGCCAACCTGCATTACGCCGCCGATTTCATGACCGAGATGAAGCGGCTTGGGTGCCGGTTTGCACTGGACGACTTCGGAACCGGCCTGTCCTCCTACGCCTACCTGCAAAAACTACCGGTGGACTACGTCAAGGTGGACGGCATATTCGTCCGTGACATGGCCAGTAACCTGACCAACTACGCATTGGTTCGATCCATCACCGAGTTGTGTCATTTCCTCGACATGAAAACCATCGCCGAATATGTGGAAGATATGGAGACATTAGAGCTGCTTAAAGAGATCCAGGTAGATTTCGGGCAGGGATTCTGTATTGCAAAACCCCGGCGGATGGATAGTCTGGGGGCCATCGCAAAAGCCTGAAACACCACAATCACCGAATCAACGGGAGACCACCCATGCCAAACAGCGTAAGAATCACGTACTGTACGGGCTGCAAGTGGATGCTTCGATCCGCCTGGATGGCCCAGGAACTGTTGAGCACCTTTGAAGAGGAGCTGAACGAACTGACCCTGATACCGGGCACAGGCGGAATTTTTGAAATTCACGTCAATGGCAAACGCATCTGGTCACGCAAGGAACAGCAAGGCTTCCCCGACATCCGGGAACTGAAGCAACTGGTTCGAAATGAAGTCTCGCCCGATCGATCACTCGGCCATACCGACGGGGTACCCACAGCCTGAGCACTCTGGTGTACATGCAAACCGGCCGCCATCATCGCCGGGCGACATAGCGAAACCATTTATTTACGTCCAGGCCTTAGACATTGGTTTCGTAGTGTCTTGCTGCAAAGGACGTTTCAGGCCACTATCATGGCATCTCTATTTGCGAAAACGAAAAGGCAACGCATGTTTCTTGAACGCTACCACGCCACCCAGAACGGACTCGTACTGATCAGCGCGACCCAGGCCAGTCGATTTGCCAAGGAAGTGGCCGGTGATTTTAATCCGATCCACAATCCGGATGCCCGGCGTTTCTGTGTTCCCGGAGACCTGTTATTTGCCCTGTTATTGTCACACTTCGGCCTGTCCCGACAGATGACCTTCCATTTTCGCAGCCTGCTCGGCGAAAATGTTCCACTGGACTTCCGCGAGGACGACGACGGCCTGATCCGCGTCTACGATCAGAATGACAAGGTCTACATCGAGGTGGAACGCAGTGGTGAGCGGACTCACGATGACACCGTGATTGAGAACTTCACTCGCTGCTACGTGGCCGCGTCCGGCAAGAACTTCCCCCATACGCTCAAACCGCTGATGGAAAATGCTGGCGTGATGTTCAATCCGGACCGGCCAATGATCATGTATCAAAGCATGAGCCTGGCCCTGGATACGCTTGATGCGCCAAGCCCCGACCTTGAACTCCATAACGCGGAGCTGAAGCCGGACGGAAAGCGTGGCAATGTCTCACTGGACTACCGGCTGATCTCAGACGGCAACGTTGCCGGCGAGGTTTCCAAAAAGCTTGTGGTCAGTGGCCTTCGTGACTATGACGCCGGTGCCATGGATGCCGTGGTCGAGGAGTTCTATCGGCTCAAGGAAAAATCCTGGGATTGATGGGATGTCAACGCCCGTAAGCCAGGAAGAGAAACAGGCAGCCCTGGCCCGCCTGAACCGATTCAGTCAGATGGCCGATAACGCTATTGGCATACCCTTCACGCGCTTTCGGATCGGGCTGGAACCCATCATCGGCCTTGTTCCGGTACTCGGCGACCTGGCCGGGCTGCTCATGTCCTGCTACGTACTCCTGGAAGCGCACCGTGCCGGAGCCAGCCCCCGGGTCAAACAGCAAATGGTCAGGAACATGCTGATCGACTTTTTCGGCGGCCTTGTTCCGGTCATTGGCGACGTCTTCGACTTCGCCTGGAAGGCCAATGTCCGGAATACCCAACTGCTCAGGGAGCACCTGGAAACCGAACTGAACGTTCAGCAAAAGCCGCGGTTCCCCTGGATGCAATTCCTGGTGATCGTGGGCACTCTGGCAGTATTCACCGCCCTTGTGGCGGTATTTGCGCTCTGACTCAGGGTCACTACGGATTTATCCCCAATGCTTTCTGGCCTTAACTCGGTGCATGTCACCCTATGCCTGTGACCCGTCATCACCAAGAGGACAGACAACATGGCAAAGACCCAATGCTCCAACTGCGGAGCCAGCCTTCCCACCGAAACGCCTAAATGCCCGGAATGCGGGAGCCTTCAGAGCTCCAGGCCCAAAATGATTATCGGCGCCGCCGGCGTTCTGATCGCAGCCCTGGCCATCGTGCTCGGCGCCATCTATGTTATAGCCAAGGATGAGCCCGCCAATCCGGCCGGTAGCACCACCGAGATCAGGCCCTAGCACCCCGTCTGGCTTCTAGGGAGAACCATAACAACAAACCATGAGGCACGCATGAGCGATACCACACCCGATACAGTCTGGGACTATCTGATCCAGGGTGCCAAGGTCTTCGACGGTATTGGCGAATTACCGGTCCGCGAAGACATCGCCATCGCAGATGGCAGGGTCGCAGCACGAGGGCCGGACCTTGATCCGCAAAAAGCGCACAAGGTCATCGATGCCACTGAACGCTGGGCCATGCCAGGGTTGTTTGACATTCATACCCACTACGACCTGGAGCTGGAGGTTGCCCCTGGCCTGCCCGAATCCGTGCGCCATGGCACCACCACGGTTGTCATTGCCAACTGTAGCCTGGGGCTGGCGTTTGGCGCACAGCGCAAGGACGGTGCAGACCCGATTGTGGACTGTTACGCCCGAGTGGAGAACATTCCCAAGGACGTCCTGCGGGCGACCGCCGATCGAGTGGACTGGAAGAACCCGAAGGAATACATCCAGCATCTGAACAGACTTAGCCTGGGCCCGAATCTGGTCACCATGGTGCCGCACTCAATGTTGCGGATTGAGGTCATGGGGTTTGACGCCAGCATTTCCCGCGACCCCACGGAAGACGAACTCAAGGCCATGGAGGCATTGTTGGAGCAGGCCATGGATGACGGCTATGCCGGATTCTCCACCGATGCCCTGCCGTTCCATTACCTGGCCAACCAGCCCAATACCCGCAAGACCATACCCACGCAGTTCGCCAAATACCCGGAAATCAAACGGCTGACGGACGTGGTACGGCGCAAGGGCGGTGTCTGGCAGGCCACGCCACCGAAAGACAGCACCATGGGCACCATCAAGACTTTTCTGCTCAGTTGTGGCCTACTCCACGGCAAACCACTCAGAACAACGGTGGTGGCTGCCCTGGATGTGCAAAGCAACCGCAAGATCGTGCGGCTGGCGAGATTGCTGGCCCGGGTTCTCAATTCCCGACTTTTGCGGGGTGACTTCCACCTGCAGGCCCTGGCCGCCCCCTTCAAGGTATGGTCCGACGGCGCCGTAACGCCGCTCTCCGAGGAGATTGAGGAACTGCGTATTCTCAATGAGACCGAACTGGAGGACCGTGAAGGCCGGCTGAAAATCCTCAACGATCCAGCCTACATCGCGTCGTTCAAAGCCATGTGGATGAGCGGCAAAACCGGTTTTGGCCTCAAGCGCCTCAAACGGCTGGTACGCCTGGAGGACTACGCCTTCAACCGTACCCTGGCGGACATGACCATCGACGTATGCCCCCTGAGAGAATGGCAAGGCCATACCTTTGCCGATGTCTTCGCTCGGGTGAATGCCGCCAACGCAGGAAAACCACTCGAAGGCAGCGATGCGGAACGGGCCCTGCTGAAAGACCACTTCTCTGGGGTGAAGGACGAAGGCGATTTCGTGCTGGCGATGCTGCGGGCGTTCGACCGTGATCTGAGCTGGTATACCGTGTCCGCGAATCGGAACGAACGCGTTGTCCGCAACCTGCTGATGGATCGGCAACTGCTGCCGGGCTTCAATGACAGTGGTGCCCATCTCACCAACATGGCCTTTTACGACGGCAACCTCAGAGCCCTGAAACTGGCCTCTGACGGCGGCGATATAGATGTAGCGTATATGGTACGCCGTCTCACCCGAGACCCCGCTCGTGTGTTTGGCGTCAAAGGGGGCGGCATCGAAGTGGGCGATCAGGCCGACCTTATCCTGGTAGACCCGTCAGCCCTGCGCCGCATGGACCACAACAATACGGTGCAACGTCAGTACCGGGAGGCATTTCAGCACGAGCAACTCGTTAACCGCACCGATGGTGTGGTGTCCCTGGTCATGATTGCAGGCCATCCAGCCTGGCACGGAACGTCGTTCGACAATGCACTGGGTCAGAAAAAAATGGGCACCGTACTGGACACCACCTTCTGACATCCCGCAATCCTGTTGCCAACACTGCCTGAACTCTAATACTGTTCAGGCATGGACAAGAACACACCGGTTCCCCGCCTCGCCTTTCTTTATCCTGGACACGCTGCCGAGGATGACTACCCACGTCTGGCCGGAATGATCTCACCACCGGCTGAGGTGAGAGTCGTACATACGGCGTTCGATGAAGATGCACATACCGTTGACGCACTCACCGAAATGGGAAGCCCGGCGCGCCTTACGGAAGGAGCCGGACACCTTGAAAATGCGGATATGGAAGCCGTTTTATGGACCTCCACCAGTGCCAGTTTCGTTCGTGGCATCGACGGTATAGGGGAACAGATCGAGACGCTCGAAAAACTGCTTCATATCCCGGCCTCTACCACGGCCATGGCATTCGCCAGGGCGGTTACCGCCATCAACGCCAGGCGGGTCGCCATCGCGGCTACCTACCCGCGGGACATAGCCCTGCTGTTCAAAACGTTTCTGGAGCACTTTGATATCGAAGTGGTGCACATAAACTGCCGCGGCATTATTACCGCAGCGGAGGTGGGCACGCTGGAGAAAGAGGCCGTATTGAGGTTCGTGACGGACAATGACCACCCGGACGCAGATGCAGTATTGATTCCCGATACCGCATTGCATTCCGCCGCCTGGCTGGAAGACCTGGAGGCAGCGGCGGGCAAGCCGGTACTGACCGCTAATCAGGTCAGCTTCTGGGAGGGGCTGAGGCTGTGCGGCAAACTGACCCCGCAATCCGGCCTGGGTACCCTGTTCCGGGTAGACCCCTGGAACTAGGCCGCCTGTTTTCGCTGCTGCGTTACCACCAGGGCGACCCCGGTGATGGAGATAACACCCCCAATCATCGCAAGCACGCCCAACCTTTCATCAAACAGCCAGTATGCTTCCAGCGCAGTGACAGGTGGCACCAGATAGAAAAGACTGGCCACCTGTGAGGCAGCACCGCGCCTGATAAGCCACATCAACAGCAGAATCGCCCCGATGGAAACACCGAACACCAGCCAGACCATCGACCAGATCAACGGCTGAGCCCACACCACCTCACGGGCTTCAAACGCAAAGGCACCAACGGCGAAAAACGTTGCCGCAGCACTGTACTGAATGAACGTACCCGCGACGAGATCCGACTGGGTGCCGTTACGTTTCTGGTACACCGTGCCCAAGGATATTCCGCCCAGGGACAGCGCAGCCCAAAGCAGAGTCCAAAGCGGGAAATCGGAGGCGGAAGCACCACCGCCGAACTTTTCCAGCAACACCAGTGTTACACCGACCAGGCCCAGTGCCAGGCCCAGCCATTGCCGGCTCGAGACACTTTCCTTCAGCACCAGAATGGCCACGGCCGACGTTACCAGCGGCTGCAGGCCGACAATAAGCGACACGATTCCCGACGGCATGCCCCCCTGAATCGCGTAGTAAACCCCGCCCAGATAACAGCCATGCACCAGCAGGCCGGTAACCGCCAGATGACCGGCACCACGCCAACCAGGCCAGCGGGTTTTCATTATCCAGGCGAGTACGCTGAGCAGTACCAGCGTAAACAGCATGCGTATCAGCAGGAGCGTAAACGGCTCAGCGAAGGGTAAACCATACTTGGCGCCAATGAAGCCCGTGCTCCACAGCCAAACAAAGAGCGCCGGCACAAAAAACGAATAGAAAATCGGGGGCATACGGTTAACCGAGAGGCAGACGAATGTGAGTCTGCCCACTGTAACCTGTGACTGACAAACAAAACAGATACAGTAAACGGAATTAACAACCAGTACAGATGTTCAGGGCGGGTCTGTATGGCCGGTGCAATTCCGAAACGCCGTCTAAATGCTGTCGTTCTTCTTGTCCGAGTCGTCCATCAGTTTGCGCTCGGTTTCATTCCACTGTTCTGACAAAGCGTCGTAGGCGTTGGAGAAGCCCTGCTTGGCACGTTCCCAGGCGGAGGATGAACTGGCCTGCAGCTCGTCATACCATTGCTGGACGCGTTGCCGCTGCTCCTGCAGTGACTCAAGGCTTTTCCTTGACCGTTCCCGGGCCGTGTCACTCATGTCGTCCCAATTCTGATCCAGTTCCTGCTGTAGCGTGTCTATGCGCTTATCGAGAGCTGAGAGCGTATTTTCAATGGCTGTTTCCGCCTCTGCTTTCTGGTCCGCACCGAACTCCTGCAACGCCTGGCCAAGCTCGCGGGTTTCTTTTTTCAGCGACTCAACCGAGGAATCCCCGGACGATTCCGCCTGCAGGGAACCGGACATGCCAAGTGCAAGAACGAAAGCCAGAGAATAACCGAGTTGTTTGAAGAGCATTGAAATTCTCCCGATATTATTTGGTAGACAGTAACAACTTTTGGCGTAAAACCGCACCTTAGCAAAGCTTAATCAACCGACAATAAAGGTAATTAGACCCACAAAACAATCGTTTGCAGCACAAATCATTCTCTTGCGAAGCGTTTTCGGACTTCCACTATTTGTGGCTTTCAGGCCCATGTGCCACTTTGAAGGTGACGTTACACAACAGGAGAAATACTATGCTCTATTGGGCTATTGTATGCCTGATCGTCGCGGTAATCGCCGGCGTACTTGGTTTTGGTGGTATCGCGGGGACAGCCGCAGGGTTTGCGAAAATTCTGTTCTTTATCTTTCTGGTTCTGCTGGTTATTTCACTGGTGGCCAACGCGCTTCGGGGCAAAGGACCGAAGCCCTAGAAGTCTTCGCTTCCGGCGGCATGTTTTTAACGTGTCGCCGGCATCTGCAACATCACCGCCGATATGTCGTCGCAAACGTCTTCCTGACTCTTACCAACACAATTGACTGCCACGTCCGCAGCCCGCGAGTAAAGCTCAAAACGTTCCCAAAACAGCTGTTCCAGCGACTGATCCGGTCGTCGGGAGATGCCACGGGCGCTGTAATCCCCTATCCTCGCAATGACCACCTCCAGCGGAATATCAAGAAACACCACGAGACCATCAGCTTTCAGGTGGCTCATCGCAGGTTCGCTGTAGACGGCGCTGCCGCCCGTGGATATCACCTGACGCCGCACATCCAGCCTCAGCAATACCTGCTCCTCAATTCGCCTTAGTGCCTGATAGCCATCCCCGTCGACAATGTCCTGCAAGGTGCGACCTGCTTCCTCCTGAATCAGCAGGTCCGTATCGATAAACCCCAGGCCAAGCTGTTTTGCCAACAGCACCCCAACCGTACTTTTGCCGCTGCCGGGCATTCCGATGAGTACAAGGTTGCTGCGGGACGTATTCAAAGGCACAGAATCTCCAGGATGTCGCCAACAATGAGAATTGACCGGCTATATTGAGAAAAGTAACACTTTTCCGACAAACATTGCGGTTTCTTCAGGCAATTAACGCCGTATAATCCGCCTTACGGTTGTTATTTACGAATGCAGGCGGCGTTCTTGATCATGCACTCCAAGAGTCAACGATGATAAGCGGCAAAACCCTTCTCACTTCCTCGCTGGCATTTCTGCTACTGGCTTTCGTTGCGCCCGTATCGGCGGACAGTATCAAGCGTATTGTGCACCCCGACGGTACCGTGGAGTACACCAACGTCAAGGGCAGTGGCGACAAGCGTGCGTCAACAAAGGATGAGGTGGTTTACCGCTACACTGACGACAATGGCGTGGTTGCCTACAGTGGTATCCAGCCCGCCAGCTCGAATTTCAGTGTCATCCGGTTCCACTGCTACGCCTGCGATCCGGATTCCAACGTGAATTGGCGCACCACACCGCTGTTCCTGTCGCCCTACCGGGATGAAATCAAGACGGCCGCCAGGGAGTTCAACGTTGACCCCGCTCTGGTTCGGGCTGTCATCCATGCGGAATCGGCGTTTAATGACAAAGCCCTGTCGCCCAAGGGAGCCCAGGGGCTGATGCAGTTAATGCCTGCCACCGCAGAGGAGCTGGGTGTTCGCAATGCCATGGTGGCCCCGGAGAATATTCGCGGTGGAGTCAATTACCTGGCCCGTATGCTCAAGCGCTTCGACGGTGACATCAAGCTGGCAACGGCCGCCTACAATGCCGGCCCGGGGGCCGTCGGGCGCCATGGCGGCATACCACCCTACGCGGAAACCCGCGCCTATGTGGAGCGGGTTGGAATCCTTCATCAGCGCTACGCCAGTAACTGACCGGCCTAACCGAACGCCAGCCAGGCGCCCACCAGCATCATCAGACTGCCCGCCACACGGTTAACCGTGCGAACACCACCGCCTTGCTTTAGAGCCTTGCGCAGAGTCTTTCCACCGTGGGCGTAGAGCTGTAGGCAGAGGAACTCCAGGGCCAGTATGATCAGGATGAGAACCGTGAGTTGTGGCGCCATTGGCAGTTTACTGTCGATAAACGGCGGCAATAGCGCAATGAAAAACGCCCAGCCCTTCGGGTTGGCAATAGCGGTCACAAACCCCTGGAGCGCCAATTGCACCCTTGAACTCTCCACCGGTTGCGAATCCTCCTCCGGCATGGCCATTTTGCCCCGGGACTGCCACATCTGGATGCCCAGCCAGGCAAGGTAGGCGCCGCCTACAACCTTGAATACGTCGAAGGCCGTCGGGTACTTCAACATGAAGGTTGCCACACCCACCGCCGCTGCAGTCGCCACTACGGCCACACCAACCAATTCTCCGGCCATCATCCACAACGCCCGCTTCACGCCAATGGTAATACCAAGGGACAGCGCCAGGGTCATACACATGCCCGGCGTAATGGACACCACAAAAAACGTCGGGATAAACGCGGACAGCAGGGCCAGGTTCAGTGACATCACAGACAGACTCTTACGTTGAGAGAAACCGAACTCTTAATTATACAGACCACGCAGATAATGCAACCCGGACAGCTGAGCCATCTGCCCACGAATCCAGGCCACCCTCTCCCATACATAGGAGGAGGGGCTGGCGGCACTGAGCACTTTCGGATTGGGAAGAACCGCAGCAAGCCGTGCTGCCTGGGTTTGCGACAGCCGGCTGGCGGGGATGCCGAAAAAGGCCCAACTGGCAGCCTCAACACCGTAGATCCCATGGCCGAATTCGGCGATATTCAGGTACACCTCCATGATCCGACGCTTCGGCCAGATAGCGTCGATACCGAGCGCCAGTCCGGCCTCCAACGACTTGCGCACGAAACTGCGTCCGTTCCACAGGAACAGGTTTTTTGCCGTCTGCTGGGTGATGGTGCTGGCGCCCCGCAAACCCTGGCCCGCACGGTATTCCGCAAGTGCCTTGCGAATGGCGCTGAAATCCACCCCCTGATGGTACGGAAAGCGTTGATCCTCACTGGCCACCACTGCCAACGGTACCCAGGGTGATATCTCGTCCAGGCTAACCCACTCCTGTCTGAGCTCGTGGCTGGAACCGGAAAACAGATGCCCCAGCATGAAGGTGGACGTCGGCGGATTCACGAACCGTAGCAGGACAATCAATGCGATTATCAGCAGCAAAAAGCCCACCAGTAACCAGGCAAGCGCGCGCAGGGATTTTTGGATCACGGATCGTTGAGCCACGGTGTTATCATCACCCAGGTTTGGGAATCACGGAGAAAGTCGGAAAGACTATAACATTGCCACTATGAAGCTTTCCCGAATTCTCAGTAATCAAAACGGTGTCAGCCGCAAGCAGGCCAACGCCCTGGTCGCGGCCGGAACGGTTACAGTGGACGGTTGTATCTGCAGGGAGACAGCCCGGGAAGTCGACCGTTTCAGCACTGTAGCCTGCAACGGCAGGGTTATCCAGCACGGGGACCGGGCCCACTACCTGATGCTGAACAAACCGGCCGGATACCTCAGTGCCACGGCGGACAAGATTCACAAAACCGTAATGGAGCTGATCGACCCGGAACTGCGAAAAGACCTTCACATTGCCGGCAGGCTTGACCGCGCCAGCACCGGTTTGTTGATACTGACCAATGACGGAACCTGGTCACGAAGGGTTACGGAGCCCAGGGTAAAGCTCCCCAAAGTCTATCGGGTCACCACGGTCGAACCGGTTTCAACCGATGCCATAGAGCGCTTCGCACAAGGAATCTGGTTCGAATACGAACAACTGACCACCTCTCCTGCGCGCCTGGAACCACTGTCTGCCAACGAATCCAGGGTAACGATCTACGAAGGCCGCTATCATCAGATCAAGCGTATGTTCCACGCAACGGGCAACCGTGTGAGTAGCCTGCACCGGGAACAAATGGGCGCGATAACACTGGACCCAACGCTGAAGCCCGGGGAATTCCGACCACTCACCACCCGCGAAATTATTCTGGAATAACAACGAAACAGGGGGCGGTTTCCCGCCCCCTGTGATCGCCTGTCTTCGATGGCGATCAGTTACATTGGCCGGCTTCGAAGACGCCGCTGTCGGTCTCCTTCACCCAGCTGTAGGTGCCGGATACCGCGCCCAGGTAATCGTTACCACCGGTGGTGTAGTACCCCCCTGAATAGTACGCCCGGCCAGCGGTATCATGGTTGAGATGGGTATCGTTCCAGTCCTGGCAGGTGACATCGCCGCCGGAGCCACCACCATCACCGCCTCCGCCGGTTCCGCTGCAAGCGCTGGGTTCGGACGTATACCAGAGCCCCGGATCGCCCTCATAGAGGGTGACATTGCTCCAGGTGTCGAAGGAGCCCCCGATGTCGATGTCGTCGCCACTGGCATAGGCCCTCAGGTTGGAGTTACCTCCAGCGTAGGCCCGGTTTGCCGAGATGTGGGCATTGGGCGACGCTGTCGCCTGCTCGCAGGTCTCGGTAGGTGCGTTGGGGTCATACACCTCGACCTGACGGCTTTTCGTCGTGGTATTGCTGTCGCTGTCAGTCGCACTGTAGTCGCAGGTGTAGGTTCCGACCGTTGACGTATCCACCGCACTGCAGTCAGCCGTTACCGTCAGTGAACCGTCCTCGGCATCCTGCCCGGTGGCACCCGGATCGGTAAACGTGGTGTTGATCGCCACGGTCATCGGGTTATCGCCGATTAGTGTGATGACCGGAAAACCCTCGGGCTCGGTTCCATCGCGGCTGTGGCGGTTAAAGAAATCCCAGATGATATCCGGATAGCTGGGCCCCACCCTCACGGACCATTTGCCATTATTACCATGCTCTCCGCCAACCCAGTAGTGACCATGATTGGTATCCTGGGTATTGGGGGTCGACAGGGGGCCGTCCAGGTAGACGGTTTCAACCACCGAACGCGCTCCGTTGGTGCCATCCTGGGTATAACGGATGTGCTCGCAGCTGTGGTTGTTCTGATAATAGGGTGAACAGGCGACTGACGAGGCGTAGGCCTGGCCCGTGGTCTGGAACCCGGACTCGCCAAACACCTGCAGGTGCGCATCCCGGGTGTTATCAGCCGCCTCTTTCAGCACGGTACAGTCGTTCTCGTTCTGCAACACCATAAGCGGGATCGGATACTGGTCGTCCACCTCCGACTGCATGTCGGAGGATACCCGCGATACGCTGTGAAACGTCGCACTACCGGGGCACTGTCCGGACAACGAGACAGACGCAGAATCCTCACCGTACGGCAGGCCCGAGGCAGGCGCGGCCGCCGCCCAGTATTCGTTATGGGCCACCGAGGCTACGGTTGCCATGGCACCGCCGGAAGACAGGCCGGTGATATAACGGCGATTGGCGTCAATGGTGTAATTGGATTCAACAGCCTGTGCAATCTGGTGCAGGTCCTCCACTTCGCCAGCGCCTTCATGGCGATGGTGATCAAACCAGAAGCCCCAACAGTTTTCATTACGCAGCCCGTCGTAGCTGGTAATGAAGGGGGCAACCAGAATGAATCCGTACTCATCGGCTGCGGCTTTCAGCCCCCAGTCATTGAGCACGTCGTTGTTGGTCTGTTTGCAACCATGCAATGCCATCACCATGGGTGCAGGCGATTGCACGTTCGAGGGCACGTACACCTTGTAGTTACGGGCCCTGGACTGATTGTAGGATTGTTGTGGCAGGGTATAGGAATCTGTCTGGCCCGCGACCGCGGGAAGAGCAGGAATCATCAGGGCGGCGGAGGCCAGCAATGCCGATAGCGTGCCACCGCGCACCTGACGTGCGATGAGTTGGAACATCTTGAGCTCCTTTTATTGGATTTATTGTTCGGCAGTGTTGCAACTGAAAGATACGTGCCAGGATTGCAGGTTGCTGATTTCCCTCATCCCAGGGATTGTTCCGAATAACGATATGCCCGGAACGCCGGACAGAGGTGTCCGAGCGCCCGGACGGCCAAGAGCCTGCACGGGCAGTCATCCGCTTAACTTTCAGGTACCCTGCCCTTATTCGCCCTTACACACAGGAGCCACCATGACCCCAATAGCCATCGACATTGTTTCCGATATTGCGTGCCCCTGGTGCGCCATTGGTTATGCCCGCCTGGAAAAGGCGATGGACGCCCTGAAAGACGACATGGACTTCACTGTTGCATGGCATGCCTTTGAGCTGAACCCGGACCCATCCGGTGACGGCGAACCCATCCTGCCCGCCCTGAGCCGCAAATACGGCCGTAGCGAGGACGAGATGAGAGCCAATCAGGCGCAGATGATGGATATTGCCAAGGGGCTGGGACTGAACTTCGAGAAGCTACAGGAACGTCACACTCGCAACACCTTTGACGCCCACAGGCTGGTGAAGTGGGCCGGTGAGCAGGGCAGGCAGACCGATATGAAAATGGCGTTTTTCGAGGCCTATTTCGGACGCGCCGAGAATATCTCCAATCCGGATACGCTGATCCACTGTGTGGAAACGATTGGCCTGGACGGCTCGCAAGCGCGCGAGGTACTGGCGTCTGACCAGTATGCAGAGGCTGTTCGGGAGGAAGAGGCACAGTATCAGCAGGCAGGTGTGTCGGCAGTTCCTGCTTACATCATTAACCAGAAGTACCTGATATCCGGTGCGCAGGAGCCAGACACCCTGATCAACGCATTCCGGGAGATCGCTGATTCTGCCTGACCAAAACCCTTGCAACGCCCTTCCCTGGGCGTTGCAAGGTGACAGGTCGTTACTCGGATGCTGCAATCAGGCTGGCGTTGCCACCCGCCGCCGTGGTGTCCACACACAGGTGGCGCTCAATCACAAACCTCTGGTCTAGCCTGTGTTCGGTGATCAGCGGTAGCAGCGCACCTTCCCGCTTCGCCAGGGCCTGACGGTACTCCTTCAGCAAGGACGGCTCAGCGCAGCTTACGGCTGCCTGGAAACCACGCGCCTGGGACAATGCCTCTGGCTCCAACAGGCCCTCAATACCCACGATCGGCAAACCGGCCTTGGCAGCACGGTCAACCGTATCCTGGGTGCCCGGCGCAACCACAACCACCTTGTTGCCCTGGGACAGAGCCATTGCAGCCTGCTCCAACGCGGTTTCCTTGTCCGGACCAAGACAGAGCACCACACCCCGGGCATGATTGCTCAGGCGGTTCAGCTCACCCGTTGGCCCCGGCAATTCCTCGGCATGGGCGTCCAGCGGTGCTGGCACATCACCGAAAACAGGCTTCATGGCTTCAATTCTGGGCTCCGGCGCAGGCGCTTTCACATCCACTACCTTGCCAATCAGCCCTTCAAGCTTCTTGATATCCACCGCTTTGGCACTGACATCCGCCGGGCGTTCAACCGTTTCGCCTTTCAGGAAACGACGCACGTACTGCGGGCCGCCGGCCTTGGGGCCGGTACCGGAAAGACCTTCACCACCGAACGGCTGAGAGCCGACAATGGCACCGATCTGATTGCGGTTAACATAGGTGTTGCCCACCTTGATACGGCTGGCGATGCGTTCGACGCGGCGGTCAACCCGGCTGTGAACACCGAAGGTCAGTCCATAGCCCTTGGCGTTAACGCTATCGACGACTTTGTCCAGGTCCTTGGCCGCGAATGTGGCCACATGCAGCACCGGGCCGAAGATTTCCTCTTCCAGCTCTTCAATGCCGCTGACACTGATCACCGCAGGTGACACGAAGTTGCCTTTCTCCGGCACCGTCATTTTCTTCATCAGCCGGCCCTTGGCTTCATATTTGTCACAGTGGTCGACAATCTTTTTTCTGGCCGTCTCATCGATGACCGGGCCAACATCGGTGGACAGTAACCAGGGATCACCAATGCCCAATTCATCCATCGCGCCATACAGCATTTCCAGCAGGTGGTCGGCAATGTCTTTTTGCACATACAGCATGCGCAGTGCAGAACAGCGCTGGCCCGCGCTCTGGAAAGATGACGCCAGAACATCCCGCACCACCTGTTCCGGCAGCGCCGTGGAGTCCACGATCATGGCGTTCAGACCACCGGTTTCCGCCACCAGGGTGGCATCGGGGGCCATGTTCTCGCTCATCTTCTTGTCGATGCGCTGGGCCGTCGCAGTCGAGCCGGTGAAGCAAACGCCGGCGACCCGCGAATCGGATGTCAACGCCCCGCCAACCGTCGCACCGGTGCCCGGCAGCAACTGGATCACATCTTCCGGAATACCGGCCTGGTGCATCAGCTCCACGGCCCTTACCGCCAATAGCGAGGTCTGCTCGGCCGGCTTGGCCAACACAGCATTGCCTGCTACCAGGTTGGCAAGAATCTGGCCGGTAAAGATCGCCAGCGGGAAGTTCCAGGGCGAAATACACACCACGACTCCGCGCGACTCACCGCTGTCCTTGTAGCGAATACCTTCGTTGGCATAGAACTGGGCGAAGTCCACCGCCTCCCGAATCTCAGCGACGCCATCCAGCAGCGACTTACCGGCTTCGCGGGTGGCCAGCGCAAACAGCTCGTAGGCATTTTCCTCATACAGGTCAGCGACCTTGCGAAGACACTCGGCCCGCTCTTCGGCGGACCGGGCCGACCAGGCCTTGAAGCCTTCCTGAGCTGCGGTGATTGCTGTGTTCACGTCCTCCTCGGACGCCTGCGTCACATGGCCAACCGTGTCTTCCGCGTCGGCGGGGTTACGGACCATTTGCACTTCCGCACCGGATACTTCGCCAGCGATGATCGGACCGCCTTTCCAGCGATGGTCACGATAGGCGTCCCGGCCTTCGTTGATTTCCGCAACCGTCACCGGATCGGTGATGTCCCAACCCTTGGAGTTTCTGCGCTGTTCGCCGAAGAGCTTGAAGGGGTGGACGATCGCCTTGCTTGAGATATTACTGCCCATCTCTTTAACGGAGTCTATCGGGTCTTTGGCGATTTCTTCCGGCGTAATGCTCTTGTCCACGATCTGGTTCACGAAGGAACTGTTGGCGCCATTTTCCAGCAGGCGACGTACCAGATACGCCAACAGGTCTTTATGGGGGCCAACCGGGGCATAAATCCGGCAAGGCACACCACTGGTTTTCAACACTTCGTTGTGGAGTGATTCACCCATACCGTGCAGGCGCTGAAACTCATAGTTATCCACGCCTTTGGATTTGGCCAACTCGAGCACCGCCGATACCGAGTGGGCATTGTGGGTGGCGAACTGCGGATAGATCCGGTCGGTCATGTTCAGCAGCTTGGTTGCGCAGGAGAGGAACGAAACGTCACTGCAGGCCTTGCGGGTGAATACCGGGAAACCGCTCAGGCCCATTACCTGGGCGCGTTTGATCTCGGCGTCCCAGTACGCGCCTTTTACCAGGCGCACCATAAAGCGACGGTCGTACTTCTCAGCCAGCCCGTACAGCCAGTCCAGCGCGAAGGCTGAACGCTTGCCGTAAGCCTGAACCACAACACCAAAACCGTCCCAACCGGCCAGTTCCGGGTCCGCGACCAGGGCTTCAATGACGTCAAGGGACAGATCAAGCCGATCCTGTTCCTCGGCATCAATATTGAACCCCATATTGGCCGCTGCGGCCTTCTTTACCAGCTCTTTGGCGCGGGGTAGCAGTTCGCTCATCACCCGCTCTTTATTGCCATATTCGTATCGGGCCAGTAGTGCGGACAGTTTGACGGAGATACCCGGATTCTTGCGCACATCGCCTTTGCAGGCCTTGGCAATACTATCAATGGCATTGGAGTAGGAGTCGAAATAGCGCTTGGCGTCCTCATCGGTGCGGGCAGCCTCACCCAGCATGTCATAGGAATAGGTATACCCCTTTTCCATGTATTCTTTGGCTTCGTCCTGGGCTTCGTCGATATCACGGCCCAACACGAACTGACGGCCCATTTCCTTCATGGCCTGACCGGCAACCGTGCGAATGACCGGCTCGCCGAAACGCTTCAGCAGCTTACGCAACGTGTCACCCACGCTGTGTCGCTCAGAGTCTTTCAATAGATTGCTGGTCATCAACAGCGCCACGGTCGCCGTGTTGATCAGTGCTGAGGACGCCTTGCCTACGTGAGTACCCCAGGCGCCAGAAGTGACCTTGTCTTCGATCAGCTCGTGAATGGTCATATTGTCCGGCACACGCAGCAACGCCTCAGCCAGACACATCAGTGCAACGCCTTCCTTGGTCGTGAGGCCGTACTCCGCCAGGAATTTTTCCATAATGGTGGACTTGGCATTCTTGCGGACGCTGCGTACCAGATCGGCGGCGCGCTCCGATATTCCATCGCGCTCTGCCCGGGTCAACTGGGCGCCAGCAATCATCTCACTAATCACCTTGTGTTCGTCCGCGAGGTAATAATTGCGGATGGCCTGCCGGCTATCGACCAGTGTGGGAGTCTCTGATTGCTGCGGTCTCATGGTTGAACCCTCTCAGTTGTTTATCTTTCCCGCATTCTACCGGGAACGACAAAGACTATTTGACTGTAAAAACCATACAAGCGCGACGTTCAGGCTTTTTTGGTTAATTAAAATTTACATTTTTCCTGTGAAATGATTAATTTTCAGACGAAAACACCCTGACAGATGACTAAGCTGCCTTTGCAGCCAGCTCCCGAAGCACGCCGTGGGCCACCGAGAACACGGCACAATCCACGTCACTCGCGGCCTGCATATCAGCCAGCATCTTTTGCCAACGGCTCAACAGAGCCTGCTTGTCTTCACGCCAACGTTCAAGCGACTGCTCAGGAGACATCGATCCGCCCCCTTCGGACGCGAAGGACAGTACACTCGCGGTCAGATTCCGCAACTGGTGGTCCAGTTCGTCCCTGTAATGAAGCGTCGCCAGTACCTGCCAGTGCCCTCGGGCCTTGAAGGCACGCATCTGACGGTCCAGCCAGGTCAGTTTGAGACCTTCACCCAAGCTGAAGTACACCCAGGCCACCGACTCGAGATCCCGATCCAACTGACGGCCGATTTCGATGATATCCATCAGCCAATAGCGGCTTTCTGCAGAGGCAGCATAGGCTGCCAGTTTCTCCGGAACACGGTGTTCACAGTATTTATCATAGCGTTCCTGCCACCGACTTGCAGGAATTACCGCCTTCAGACTCTCTGTCGATGCCAGCACTTCCGCCAGTGGCTGCTGATAGTGGGCAATGCAGGCTTTCGGGTCCAGGTCAGCCCGGCGATTGTGCAGCAACCAGCTGGTACTGCGGGTAACCAGTCGAATCACATCGCTGAACAACTCCGCCTGTACGCCGGCACTGATTTTCCCGTCAAGCGCTTCAATCGCTTTCCACTGGGTCTCTACGTCATGGATCTGGAGGGAGATCAGGTAGCCGGCGGCAATCCGGCCACAGTCGGCACCGGTGGCATTACGCAGCTTGTCCGCCCAACTGATGCCCATGCGATTCACCATATCGTTGGCAATCTGCGTTGCTGCGATTTCCCCGCGCAGGGGATGGGCATCGATCGCGTCTGGAAAACGTTTGAGCAACGAGCCGGGAAAAGCGGAATACAGGGCCTTGGCGAAACGATCGTCGTGAACAATAGGAGCAGCCTGCAACGCCTGCTTCAGTTCAATCTTGGCGTAGGAAATCAACACCGAAAGCTCAGGGCGAGTCAGCCCCGAAGCACGCTCTCGCCGCGAGCGGAGTTCCTCGTCGTCGGGCAGAAATTCGAGGGACCGATCAAGTTTCCCCTCTGCCTCCAACCGCCGCATCAGGCGTTCGTACTCGTCCGTAGTGGCAACCGCCCCCGTGGCGGCCAGGCTCAGAGCCATGGCCTGACGGAAATTGTTCCGCAGCACCAGCTCCGACACTTCCGGAGTCATTGCCCGGAGCATCTGGTTACGCTGCCTCAGCGTCATCTTCCCGCTTCGCACCCGCTCGTTGAGCAGAATCTTGATGTTTACTTCATGGTCCGAACAGTCCACCCCACCGGCATTATCAATAAAGTCGGTATTGGCGGCACCACCGGTTCTGGCAAAACCGATGCGAGCAAGCTGGGTGAAACCGAGGTTTCCGCCCTCACCAAGAACCCCGCATTGTAGCTGGTGGCTGTCTATTCTTACGGCATCGTTGGACTTGTCGCCGACGTCGTCATGGGTCTCGCCAGCCGCTTTCACGTAGGTGCCAATACCACCATTCCAGAGCATGTCCACGGGGGCCTGCAACAGCGCACTGATCAACTCATTGGGCGGCAGGCGGGTTTCACGGATGCCGAGGCGTGCCTGCATCTGCGGCGACACGGGAATCCATTTGGCAGCCCGTGAGAACACACCCCCACCCTCGCTGATCAGTTCTGCGCTATAGTCCTCCCAACTCGATCCGGGCGTTTCAAACAAGCGCTTGCGTTCAGCGAACGACGCCGCTGCATCCGGCTCCGGATCCACAAAGATGTGCAGGTGATTAAACGCTGCCACAAGGCGAATGCGATCCGACAACAACATGCCGTTGCCAAACACGTCCCCGCCCATGTCGCCAATACCCACAACGGTGAATTCGTCGGCCTGAGTATCGACTCCTTTCTCTAGAAAATGACGTTTGACCGACTCCCAGGCGCCCTTCGCGGTAATACCCATTTTCTTATGGTCGTACCCCTCACTGCCGCCGGAGGCAAAAGCGTCTCCAAGCCAGAAGCCGTATTCCCCGGAAAGCCGGTTCGCAATGTCAGAGAAGGTCGCCGTGCCTTTGTCGGCGGCCACCACCAGGTAGGTGTCATCGGCGTCGTGACGGACCACGTCAACCGGTGGCACTACGCTGCCTTCATTCAGGTTGTCGGTCAGGTCCAGCAGACCGCGGATGAATGTCTGGTAGCAGGCAATACCCTCTTCTCTCAGCGCCTCGCGTGAGCCGCCTTCCGGAGGCTGCTTGACGATAAAGCCCCCTTTGGCACCCACGGGTACGATGACCGAATTCTTGACCTGCTGGGCCTTCACCAGCCCGAGTATCTCTGTGCGGTAGTCTTCGCTACGGTCGGACCAGCGCAAACCACCACGGGCCACGGCGCCTCCCCTGAGATGAACCCCTTCCACCCGAGGGGAACACACGAATACCTCGAAACGCGGGCATGGCTTGGGAATATCCGGGATGCTGGAAGGATCGAGTTTAAGCGAGATATAGCCTTTGAACTCGCCGGTGTCCTGGCGCTGGAAATAGTTGGTTCTGAGGGTGGCCTTGATCAGTACATAAAACCGCCGGAGGATACGGTCGTCGTCAAGGCTTGTTACGGCTTCGAGAGCCTCAAGAATCCGGTTCTCGATGTGCTCGGATTCTGATTCCCGATTGCCCACAACAGGATCGAAACGAGCGCTGAAAAAGGCGACCAGCAACGCCGTGATATCCAGGTGCCGGGCCAGGGTGTCGGCAATAAAGGGCTGGCTAAATCCGAAGCGCAACTGCTTGATGTAGCGGGAGTAGGCTCGCAGCAGGCTGACTTCACGCCAGTTCAGACCCGCCGCCATCATCAACTGGTTGAAGTCGTCGTTTTCAGCGAAACCATTCCAGATTTCCCGGAACCCTTCCTGAAGTCGCGGTTTGGCCGCTTCGACATCTGCGCCACGGCAGCGCGAATGACATTCCACGGTAAAATCACTGACCCCGAACTGCTCGCCGTCACGCCGCCGAATACGATACGGGTGCTCCCCCAACACTCGCATGCCAAGATTCTCAAGGATCGGAATCACATCTGACAGAATCACCGGCTTGCCCTGACTGTAGAGCTTGAAGTTCAGTTCCTGCTCTCCCTGCTCCGATGATGTGTAGAACCTCATGGGCACATCAGAACTCAGGGCAATGGACTGGATTTGCTGGATATCGCCAGCGGCCTCCGCGACGGAGAATCTCGATCGGTAACTCGAAGGGAACCCGCCGCTGAACATCCCGGCCCAACGCTTTCCTTCCGCTTTACCCAACACCTCGGTCAAACGGCGGTGCAACGCGTCGTCCCAGGACTGGGACTCCTCTAGCATCGTCGCCACTATGTCACGCAGATGACCGTCACGCAGATGGCCGGAATCGTCCGGGTCGTAGTCCTCACCCTCCAACGCCTCGGACAGCTGTTCCAGGAGGGTTTGCTTTTGGGGGGAATCGGAATGGGTCATCGGAGATCTCCGGGGATATCAACTGGGGCATGTATGACGGAACTTCCCCAGTATAGACAACTCACCAAAGACTCTTTGCCCATATAGTTTTAAAATGCAGGCAATTTGATTATATTCTTGGCTTTGTATAGCCGTATATCCATATCGAGAAATAAGTTATGGTCGAATTGGACAGGATCGATCACTCCATCATCCGCGAACTGCAAAAACACGCACGGGTGACCGTCACCGAACTGGCGTCACGTGTTGGTTTGTCAAAAACCCCCTGCCAGGTCCGTATGAGGCGCCTCGAAGAACAGGGCTATATCACGGGTTACACAGCCCTGATCAATCAGACCAAACTCGGACAGAGTCATATTGCCTTTGCCCAGGTCACCCTGAACGACACCAGCAGTAATGCCCTTGCGGCCTTTAACCATTCGGTGAAGCAGATTTCAGCGGTAGAGCAATGCCACATGATTGCCGGCAACTTCGACTACCTGCTGAAAGTACGCACGCGGAACATGGCAGAATACCGGCAAGTGCTGGGGGAGCAGATATCGGCGCTGCCCCATGTGTTGCAGACCAGCACGTTTGTGGTCATGGAGAATGTGAAAGACGCGGGGCTATGAGCCACAACGGCACCGAAAGCCCCGCTATCGGGTAAGCCGAGGATTAAACCCGCCCCAGAAACCGCCGCTCATCGACATTGACCTTAATGCGGTCGCCCGTGGAAATATGCTCGGGCACCTGCACCACCAGGCCGGTGGTGAGCCTGGCCGGCTTGGTGCGGGCAGTGGCCGAGCCACCCTTTACCGACGGGTCGGTTTCTTCGATCAGCAGGTCCACCGTAGGGGGCAAATCCAGCGCCACTGGCGCATCGCTCACCAGAACCACCATCAAGCCCTGAGTCTCTTCGTTGATGAACAGCAGTTCATCGGCAATGGCCTCGCCATTCAGGCTGTACTGCGTATAGTCCTCGCTATCCATGAAGACGTACTCCTCGCCATCCGAATAGGAGAACGTTGCTGGCCGACGGACCAGATCCGCCAGGTTCAGCATATCGGAGTCCTTGAAGGTCTGGTCGATCTTGTAGCCGGTTACAACGTCGTAAAGGCGCATGCGATACAGGCTGCCACCGGCACGCCCCTGCGGGACAGAACGCTCAATATCTTTTACGAAGTAGACACCACCTTCGTACTCGATCGCCGAATTCTTTTTGATTTCACCTGCTTTTGGCATTGCTACGGATTCCGGAATTTAAAGTGGGACAAACAGGGTGCTGATATATCATGAAGCGACGACGCTGGCGAGAGGCCCGACACCAAAATCAGGACACCAGCGCCCGCAAGTCCGCCAGAAAGCGATCAACCTGCTCCGGGGTGGTCGACCAGGAGCACATCAAACGGGCACTTCCGCCGATGAAATTGTAGAACTTCCACCCTTTGTCGCGCAGCGCCGCCTGCACCGGGTCAGGCATTTCTACAAATACGCCGTTCACTTGCCTGGGGTAACGGAGCCCGATACCCGGCAAGCCTTCCAGGCCCTTCGCCAGTCGCTCTGCGCAGGCATTCGCGTGCCGGGCATTCTCCAGCCATACATTACCTTCAAGCAGCCCGCACCAGGGCGCGGAAATGTAGCGCATCTTTGACGCCAATTGCCCCGCCTGCTTGCAGCGCCATTCGAAGTCCTCTGCCAACGCACGATTGAAGAACACAACGGCCTCCCCCAGAGCCAGGCCGTTCTTGGTGCCCGAGAAACACAGTACGTCCACGCCAGCTTTCCAGGTAATCTCGGAAGGGTGCACATCCAGCGCCGCTACGGCATTGGCGAAACGAGCTCCGTCCATATGGATATTCAAGTTGAAACGATCAGCCGTTTGCCGGATCGCGCGTAGCTCGTCTGGAGAATAGACAGTACCCACCTCAGTTGCCTGGGTCAGGCTCAGGGCCTTGGGTTTGGGGTAGTGGATATCCGTGCGCTTGGTAACCAGGTGCTCAATACTCTCTGGCGTCAGCTTGCCGTTCGGCCCCTGCCCCAAAAGCAGTTTTGCACCGTTGGAAGCGTACTCCGGCCCGCCACACTCGTCGGTCTCGATGTGCGCCAGTTCGTGGCAGATCACACTGTGGAATGACTGCCCCATGGATGCCAGTGCCAGTGAGTTTGCGGCAGTGCCGTTGAACACAAAAAAGACATCGCAGTCGGTATCGAATAGGCCCCGAAGCCCATCGGCGGCTCGTTGTGTCCAGCGGTCTTCCCCATACGCCGGCTCGTCAGTACCATTCGCCTCGGCCATTGCGGACCAGGCTTGCGGGCAAATGCCACTGTAATTATCACTGGCAAACTGTTCTGACTCAGACACGGGCATACTCCTGGAAGTCTGTATCGAAAAGACTGATAAGACCTTAACTCTATTTGCAAAACTCCGAATTTGCTACTCAAAAAGTGCTTTCCTCAGCTCGTCACGACATGCCACCGAACACAGACCTACGAGTGAGAATGCCATCCGAAATTATTAATCATAATGAGATTGATTTGCATTATTTAATGCGGCTGATATGATTGCCGCCATCCAACATGAACATCCGTTCATTTCTCTCCCAGCGTTTTCCGGAGGTTTTCGATGGCCCAGTCTCCCACCCCGCACCAGCTCACGCTGGCGATCAGGCGCACACTAACCCTTTTGGCAACCTGCTCTGCAATCTGTGTTCCAGCTATCGCGGCTGCGCAGGACGATGCCAGCGAACCAACGAGTCTGGGGGAGCTGGTTGTGTCCGCAACCGCTTTGAAAGTGGAAGCCCCGTTGATGGAAACCCCCCGGCCCGGCTCGGTGGTGGAGCAGGAGGAACTGGAAGAGCGCAACGTGCAGGCGCTTGATGAAACCTTCCGCTACCGTGCCGGGGTGCTCTCGGGACAGTATGGTGAAGACAACGATACCGACTGGTTGAAGATACGTGGTTTCGACCAGTCGACTTATCAGGACGGCCTGCGAATCTATCGCGAGGGGTTCTATCAATGGCTGCCAGAGCCCTTTGGCCTGGAGCGCATAGAACTGCTCAAAGGCCCTGCGTCCATTCTGTACGGCGAAGCGCCTCCGGGTGGTGTCATCAATGCAATCAGCAAGCGACCTACCGATACTGTTCAGGGCCAGATCAATCTGCAGGCAGGAACCGATGAGCATCGCCAGCTTGGGGTCGATACGTCCGGACCCGTCGGCGATCGAAACGATCTCAGCTACCGTCTGGTTGGCTTGTACCGCTATAACGAAGGCGATCTGGATTTCACCGAGAACGAGCGCTATTACCTGGCCCCAAGCCTGACCTGGGAGATGTCTGACAGCACCGAGCTCACCTTATTGGCAAGTATCCAGAAGGACGACGCCATTCCGACCAATCCGTTCAAGCTGCCATTTGGCACCATAGACGACACGCCTTTTGGCAAAGTGGACCCGTCCACCAACTACAGCGAGCCAGGCTACGACACCAACGAACGCACCCAGTCAGCCATCGGCTATTCACTGAGTCATCGCCTAAACGACACCTGGACCTTCGAGCAGGACTTCCGCTACAGCCAGGTAGACCTGCTGTTACGCAGCAGCTTTATCTTCTTCCAGACAGGTCCGCGGGAAGGTCAGCGCTATCTGGTCTACCGGGACGGCGAGATCAACAGCTGGACAATCGACAATCGCCTGGTGGGCAAGTGGTTTACCGACCGCACCGAACACACGTTGCTGTTCGGGGTGGACTATCAGGATCTTGAAAACAAGGGCAAACAGAACGGCGCTGGAGGATCTACTCCGTTTGGCGGTCCTATCGACCTGTTCGACCCGCAGTACGGCAACTTCACGCCAATCACTGCCACAGATCTGATCGTACAGGACATCAACAAGCAGCAGACAGGCTACTACCTGCAACATCAACTGCGCCTGGATGATCGCTGGGTGTTCCTGGCCGGTGGTCGCTTTGACCAGGCCGAAGTCGACAGCGTTAATCGTACGGCCGGCACACGCCAGGAAGCCGATGCTGATGAATTCTCCCTCTCCGGTGGTGTGATGTATCTGGCGGACAACGGATTCTCGCCCTACGTGTCCTACACCGAATCATTTCAGCCTATTTCAGGTACTGATGGCACTGGCGACCTTTACGAACCAAGGAAAGGCAAGCAATTGGAGGCCGGCGTCAAAATCGCTCCGGACGATCTGGATGGCTACGTAACAGCGGCGATTTACCGGATCGAAGAAGAGAATTCCCTCGGCACCAGCCAAAGCGGTTTCCAGATCCAGGACCGGGAGCGCACCACGGCTGGCTTTGAACTGGAGAGTGTCAGCTACCTGACCGACCAACTGGAACTGACCGCCGCGTACACGTACAGCGATGCCACGATCAAGGAAACCGAGACCGACAACAGCGAACGCGCAGCCCCGCTTATCCCTAGACATATGGCGTCAGCCTGGCTGGATTACAGTTTCGTCGACCACGTGCCAGGCCTGAAAATCGGCGGCGGCGCACGCTATGTGGGCTCTACTCGCGACGGCACGACCGATGTTCCCTCTTACACGGTTCTGGACCTGATGGCCCAATACGATGTAACCCGCAACTGGCAGGCACAGGTGAACGTCACCAATGTTGCGGACCGGGAATACGTCGCAAGCTGTGATTACTGGTGCTACTACGGCGAAGCCCGCAGCGTGGTTGCCAGCGTCCGCTACCGTTGGTGAAGGGCTCACACACAAACTTGCTTGACGAAATAAACCCGAACACGGCAATCTGCGTATCACGAGGCAACTTTTCACACACCCGTTGGCGACTCCTGCATGTCTGAACCGTTCAGTTCATCCACCACTGGCCGCGCCCCATCAGGCGCGGAGTCGCCATCCATGTCAGTGTCCCCCGATCAACTCAGCCAGCTTCTTAAGGGCGTTGCCGCAAAAGACCGCGCAGCGTTTGCAACACTGTATGAAGCAACGGCGCCGAAACTTCTTGGCACCATCACCCGTATCTTGAATAACCGGGGCTGGGCCGAGGAAGTCGTGCACGATACGTATATCAAGATCTGGCGAAAAGCGGATCAGTTCGACGCGTCCAAGGCCTCTGCGATTACCTGGATGGTCACCATTGCCCGCAACGGTGCTATCGACGAGCTGCGAAAGCAGCCGGCAAGTCGCAAGGCACCGGAAGATGAGCTGGAGCAGCTTGCCAGCAAAGAACCCAATGCCCAATCACAAGTGGAAAGCCAGCAGACCGTGAACCGACTGAACCTATGCCTGGAGGAGCTGGAAAAAGATCGCCGCGACATGGTGCGGTTGGCCTATCTTAACGGCTGGTCCAGAGCAGACCTGGCCACGCATTTCGATCAACCGGTGAATACTGTCAAAACCTGGCTACACCGGGCGCTGAAACAACTGAAAGGGTGTCTCACACCATGACCGACCACGACGATCTGGACATGCTGGCAGCAGAGTTCGTCCTGGGCACACTGGATGCCCGGGAGCGGGCCGCTGTGGCCGTGCGTCGGCAAAGCGAACCGGATCTCGACGAGATGATCTCTGCCTGGGAGCAGCGTTTGTCTGCACTGGCTGATGAAGTAACGCCGGTCACGCCAGACCCCGAGCTGTATCAGCGGATTGAACAAGATATCGATGCCCTCGAGACGCGCCGGGCAGGTGTCGATACTGACAGCCTCGATAAATCCAACGTGATTTCCCTGCACAAGCGCCTCCGGCGTTGGCAGTGGAGTACAGCCCTGGCGTCAGCCGCTGCCATGGTGCTGGTTGCGGTTCTCGTATTCCAACCTGCGCCAGAGCAGGGCCCGCAGTCGTTTGTGGCCGTGTTCCAACAGAATGACCAGCAGCCGGCCTTCATGCTCTCGGTAGACCTCAACAACCGTCAAATGCAGATTCGTCCGGTAACGGCCAAACCCATGCAGGGAAAATCCTACCAGATGTGGATAAAGGCCGATTCGCTTGGGCCGAATCCGCGCTCCCTGGGCGTACTTAACGACAACTTTGAGCTGGAGCGTGCAGCCCTTCGTGACTACGATCCTGAACTACTGAAGGAAGCCACCTTCGGTATCAGCCTAGAGCCCGAAGGCGGTTCACCTACTGGCCAGCCCACCGGGCCGGCTATACATGGCTACCTTTATCCCGTTGCTGATGGCACATCCGACCCTTCTCACTGATTCTTTTTTCCTTGCTGAAACTTTTGGGAATCACATCCCGTAGCTGTAGTTACACCCATCGAACAAGACATCAAGATGGGATCAACCCGAAAGCAAGGAGAACACAATGAAGAAGCATTTGATGACAAGCGCATTTCTAGCCGCAACTCTGGCTTCTGGTTCCGCATTGGCAATGGACAACATGAAAGTCGGGGTTTGGGGAGACAATCAGTCAGTTGCGGACGGCACCGTCACTGCCAAAAAAGTCGTTGCCGAGGAAAATGGCTGGCTCGTAGTGCATCGCACGGATGAAAGCGGCAAGCCCGGCCCGGTCGTGGCACACGCGCCCCTTCGCAAGGGTAAAAACACAGATGTGGCCGCCATTTTGACTGAAGACGTCAAATCCGGTGACATGCTGATGTTGATGCTTCATAGCGAAGACGGTGGCATGAAAACGGGCATTTTCGAATACACCCTGGGCGCCAAGGAAGATGGTCCCATCAAGAAAGACGGTAAGCTTGTGATGAAAACCATCACAGCGAAGTAAGCGACCGGCAAACAACTGGGTGGGGCCGCTCCCGCGGCCCCACCTGATCAGTCGGAGAGGGTCTGATTACCCGCCGAAGGCTGCGCTTTCCGATACATCCAGGCCAACCCCAGTAACGCCAGCCCAAGCCCCATAAAGGCCGCCACTCGCCAAAGCCCCTGTAGGCCGGCCATATCGACGAGAAAGATCTTGGCAATCACCAGTCCCAACAGAGCCATACCAGCCTTGTAGAGCACCGCATTGTCACGCTTGGCGGAGTAGGCAATAGCGCCGATCGCGTACATTAGGCTGACAACCGAATAAGTGTAAAGCTCACCCTCTGACATACCGAACGACAACCCCATGTCACTCCCCTGCCAGAGTTGCCGGATCTCCAGCGCGGTAAACAGCAGAAAGCCGGCAGACGCCACGCACAACGACCAGAACCGGGGCGCAAGCAAGGGAAACCGGCTGACCGCAAGCGCCAGCAGAATGGGACCACCGTAGCCGGGAAGCAGCATATTGATGATCGGTGTATCGCCAATATGGCCGCCGCCCCACCAGGGATTGTGCAGCGTCACCAGAGCGAGATAACTCAACATCGACAGCGCAACCAGTATCCGCGAGAACAACCGGTACAGCCAGGCCAGTGACTCACTTGCCCCGGCACGCACCATATAGGTCACGCCCAGTGCACCCCAGAGCAGTGTGTTGATTGCGGCCTCGGTAAAGCTGTACTGCTGGGAAAAAATATCGCCATCGTAAAGCCAGTAACGCATCTCGGCACCCAGGAACAGCACCAGTAGATGCAGGGTTGCCCCCTCCAGCCAAGGACGAATGGCGCGATCCTTCCCCGCCAGCCAGGTAGCAATGCCGGCAAACAACGTCGCCCCACCATAGCTCCAGAGTGACCAATGGAGACCGGTGTCGTAATCCTGCAGCCAGGGGTTGAACGTCAGCCGTGCCACCACCAGGGCCAGGGCCACCTTCAACAGCAGGTGAAGTTCGGGCATCTGATAACGACGCGCCAGCCAGGTAAGGCTGACAAACTGAGCAGACAGGGCGAGGGTGAGTGACGCCTCACTAACAATCATTATCGCCGCCAGGGAATAGCTGACGTGTGCCGCCATCACTGCCCAGACAACGCCCACTCGATAGCGCTGCACGCTTTCGAGCTTCCACGCGAGAACGCCGTAAACGCCGCCAACCAGCAACATTGCAACCGACCAGGCCGACGACGTCTGGTAGCCGTGTACTAACAGCCAACCCAGCACCGCCCAAACCAGTGGCGACAACAGTGTAAAGGAGGCCCATCGGCGGCGATCATTCTGGCGAACCCAGTGCCATAATCCGAGCCCGGTGGAGAGTATGGCGGCCCCAATCAGGTAGGACAGCAAACCACCCTGATGCTCCGGCGCCATCTGCGTAAAATAGGTCACCTCGGTGCCATTGCGCCCGACGTATCCGAGCCATCCCAGCGCACTGACCAGCACCGCGGCCCAGGGCAGGAACCAGAGCGCTCCACGACTCTGCGGCACCAGAGCTGCGGCCGGCAATATGATAAGCCAGCTCCAGAAAAACGGGCGATCACCCTGCCCGACCATCGATAGTGCCCAGAGAACCAGCAGGGATATCAAGACTTCCCGTAAATACGGCAACGCCTGCTTTGCGCGAACCGGAACCATGGCAAACACCACAAACAGGGCGGCGATGTACCAGGCTGTTGAGGCGCCGATGGCGGCTCCGCTGGACGTGGCCAACCACCACAGAAACGCGCCGGATAACGTGGCGTACCAAAGCCAGTCCCGATAGACATAACGCATCAACATCAACGAACTGACGGTGATCAGGAAACTGTAAGACAGCACAAAAGCCACGCTGCCATCATCGCCACCGATCAATAACGGCACCAGATAGGCACCACTCAACCCCATGACAGCAAGCAACGGGCCATGAAACAGCGACAGCACCATGGTACCCAGAGACACAATAGCCAGCCCGAACAGGCCCACGGTAGGGCCGACCAGCCCGTAATGGTGAACGCCCGCCAGCAATGCCGCATAGAGGGTGATACTGCCTCCACCCGCCAGCGCCGCAAATACTTCGTTTGCACCCCGGTTGCGACGACGCAGGTACTCCGCTCCCGCATGCAACGCAAGACCGCTGAATAGCGCCAACATCAATTGCTGCGATGGGCCGATCATTCCTGCGTTGATGGAGTGGCTGACCATGAAAATACCGGCCAACCCAACGCTCAGGCCACCAAGCCAGACCATCCAGTTATCCTTCAGGGCCTGGACAAAGCGAGATTTATCGCGTGACGTCGCATCCGCTCCCGGGGAGCTTGTGTCAGGAAAGGGGCTTGATTCAGAAGGGGCTGGCGTGTCCTCGACAACGGCTTCGTCGAGTTCAAGCTCCAGCTCCGGGGCCGGCTGGTCTTGGTCCTTTCCGCCCAAATGTTGTTTTAGATAAGTCACTTCTTCGCGCAAACGGGACACTTCCCGGTTCAGGGACTCAAGGCGTTCCGACTGATCACGACGTCGGGAAAACGCAAGAATACCCAGCACGGAGCCCACCGGCAGGAGTATGGCAAGACCAAGTGCCAGAATAATCAATAATGCTTCCATGCTGCCCCTCGTGTGTCAGGCGCCCGACATAAGGGCCCGCTTAGCCAAAATAATCCTGCATCCAGTCCACCAGCGTTTGGGCACTGACCTCCGACAACGCCATGCCCTGGAACTCATCACCCACTTCATCATCGATGGTCACGAACTGATACAACAACACGCCTGGCTGGTTGTCGTGCAGGATCAACGTTATGCGGCGACGGGTGCGCAGACAGTCAATGGTCATGACATCCGCAGGAATACCCGAATCACGCATGCCCCGGCGCACTTCCAACACCGGGTTGATGTGCTCATGGGCAGCCTGGATGCGGGTATGGGCATCACTGGCAATATCGGACAAGGCTTTCAGGGGATCAACATCGGACATGCGTTGCTGCCTGTGTTATCTGGCAAGTAAGTGAAACGATTGTGAACACAGTTTACCTTGAATGACCCCCAATCATAACCTGCCGGCCAACGATCGGGGGCATCAACGCCTGCACTCACCTTACGCGGGCAGCACACCGTGCCACACCGGGAGTGCCATATCCTCGGGTTCCTCTCCAGGACCGCCATCCCGGCTTTTGAACGCGCCCTCCTCGATCGGAATCCGGAACAATGCCGTCGCCTTCCGCTCCTTCGCATTGGGGGCACGCACCTGCTCCCAGCGGCCCGGTTCAATCTGATTAATGATGGCCTGAAACGCGGCGTCGAACTCACGATCATCCGACACTGGCGAGGCCCTGCCGAACAGCACCAGCGATTCATAGTTGGCACTATGGTGGAACGCCGATTTTGTCATCACCCACTGGTTTGTCACGGCGAATGAAATGCACAACTGTTGTCCCGATGCCAGCGTCTGCGCCAACCTTCCACCGCTGAGTGTATGCAGGTAAAGATCGTCAGCAAGACGCCAGGCCGTGATCGGGATGATGCGTGGCTCACCTTCTTCCACAAAACCCACATGCGCTGTTTTTAACCGATCGATCAGGGCGTAAGCCGGCGCCCGCTCATAACTGGCTCTCCTGGCCGCGCGCTTCACCCGACTGCGAGGACAGCAAGACAGCGGTGATGACGGCGGTGATAACGGTAGTGATAAAGGGGTATCCGTGATTTCCTTCCGAGACATCGTATGCTCCTTTTGCAAAGTACGTCTCTATTAGAAGCAACATCTGATACCATGGAAAGATCCAGATTATAGATTTCAATAGGACCAGTTAAGGTGATTGACGATATACGGTTCGAACACACCACACCGCTGCAAACACAGCTTTATCAACACCTGTCCCAACGCATTATCCATCGACGTTACCTGCCGGGAAGCCAACTGCCCTCCAGCCGTCAGCTGGCAGCAGACCTGGGTATCAGCCGCAACACCGTCAATGCCGTTTACGACCAGTTGAAAGCCGAAGGTTTCCTGCAAAGCCGAGCTGGTCGGGGCGTATTCGTGCATCAAGACCTCAACCTGGCCATCAACCAACCTACCGGCGGAGCCATTCAAACCACGCAGGCCATGACCTTGCCGCCACTGCCGCCGGCTCCCGCCAGCCGCCTGAAGCTCGGGGAGGACGCCAACCTGCCCTTCCAGCCCGGGCTGCCCGACATCAACGCCTTCCCCATTCGCAGTTGGAACCGAATACTGCACCATCAGGAGAGCCGAACAAGCCTTCGCGGCTATGACACAACCCAGGGTTACCAGCCATTGCGCAGAGCCATTGCTGATTATTTACGAGCTTCCCGCGGGGTGCGTTGCCAGGAACACCAGGTGATCGTGACCAATGGGGCTCAACAGGCGCTGTCGCTGATTGCAGACGTGCTGTTAAAACCCGGTGACAGGGTCTTTGTTGAGAACCCCGGCTACCGGGGCGCCCGATACGCCCTTGGTCGTCACGGCAACCCACTGCTGCCCGTACCGCTCAAGCAACAGGTTCTGGATGTCGGCGTCCTGGACAGCCTTGGCGACGCCAAACTGCTGTTCTGCACACCGACTCACCAATACCCCATGGGCGGTATTCTCGATGTCTCCCAGCGCATGGCACTGCTACAGTGGGCGCGCCGAAACCAGACGTGGATCGTGGAAGACGATTACGACAGCGAGTTCCATTTCTATAACAAACCGTTTGCAGCCATTCAGGGCATGTTCGATACCGCCCCCGTTCTCTATGTGGGCAGCTTCAGTAAGACACTGCTGCCAGCCCTACGCGTCGGCTACCTGATCGTACCAGAGGCACTCGTCGACCATTTCCTCTGGGCCAAGCGTGTCAGCGGCGGAGAGACACCGTTACTGACCCAGGCAACCATCGCCGAGTTCATCGACAGCGGCCAGTTCACACGACATCTGCGCCGTATGCGCCAACTCTATCGTGATAAGTGGCATCATTTTCAGGCGCGGGTTACCGAAAAGCTTGGCGGCAGGCTGGCCCCCATAGCGGAAAGTGCCGGGATGCATTTGGTTCTGAAAGGCAACGTGGATGACCTTGCCCTGAGTCAGCAACTGAGAGACCTGGGCTTCGGCAGCACGGCCCTCAGCGAGCACTACATCGGAAGAACCGCGCAAACCGGGCTGGTGATGGGATTCGCGAGTGCGAGCGAGTCACAGATCGAGGCGTGCGTGGATGCACTGTGCAGACTTACCGACTACGATGAAAGATAGAAAAAACACGCTCCAACGTACTCGACAGGGATATTACGCTTATGACACTTCACCTTGAACTGGCGCCACTGATCAGCCTGGGCGCGGGCATTGGCATACTCGTGTTTCCAAAGCTGCTGAACTACATCGTGGCGGGCTATCTGATCATCCTCGGTGTCCTGGGGTTGTTGGGGCATACGTTATAAGCCGACGCCCCCATTGAGAAAATGCCACCTACTGGCACCATTTGTGGTGCGCCATTTATGTTGTTTTGCACCATGTATGGAGAGTACCGGCAGCCATGCGACGCAAAGGACAGCAACCCAATCTTCAAAGACAACTGATCGCGCTGGTGGCAGGACTGTGCCTCACGATCATCCTGACGGTGTGTTTCATGGTCGCCGTGGTGCAGGTGCAGTCGGCAATCACTGCCTATACCTGGGGCGAAAGCGTCTGGTCCCGAGCGCAGATCGATACTGTCCACCACCTCAACCGGTTTTCCGAATCTGGTGATTTTTCGCACCTTGCGAAGGCGAGGCAGGCGCTGGCGGTGCCCATCGGCGATCTGCACGCCCGCGTCGCCATCACCTCCGATACGCTCGATTGGCAACGTGCCAGGCATGGTTTTCTCCAAGGGGGCAACCATGAAGAAGACCTGACCCGCATGATTCTGCTGATCCGTCTTTTTTCGTGGCTTGATCAACTGGAGCGGGCGTTAACCGCCTGGGAGGGCGCCGATGACCTGCTGTTTGAACTGGATCAGATCGGCAATGCGATGGAACGAGAGTGGTTGGCGGCACCTCCGGATCGCGAGCAACTGCAGGCCCTGCGAGACAAACTCGCGATTGTTGACCAGCAACTGCAGGTGAATGCCCGGGAATTCCGCCTTTCCATGGGAGACGCCTCGCGTTGGGCCGCCAGCTTCCTGTCTGTTGTCAGTGCATTGTTCCTGACTCTTGTGGCGCTGCTGTCCTGGTTCCTGGGATTCCGGCTGGTGAGACTGCTCAATCGAACCGAGCAGAACTTCCGCTCGATCTTCGAGCAGTCCGCCATCGGTATCATCCAGATTGATACCGAGGGCCGAATCGTTAATGCCAATCAGGCGACCTGCGACATCCTTGGCTACCGGCCCGATGACCTTGTGCATCGCCCCTATCGGGAGCTGGTCCATCCGGAAGACTGGGACGTTGCCCGGGAAGAACGACGGGATATCAGCTTCGGTAACATCGACAGCTATACGACCGAGCATCGCATTGTTCGAAAAGACAATGACTTCTTGTGGGCCAGGCTCACCGTATCCCGCGTGTGGGATGTGCCCAGTGCTTCAGCGTATTTCACAACGGTTATGGAAGACATTTCCGAGTCTCACCGTCTGTCGACGGAATTGAGCTACATGGCGACCCATGACAGCCTGACCGGCCTGATAAACCGAAGAGCCTTTGAGCAGCAGCTTGCCAGCCATCTCGGGCACGTCCGCAACGGAGGAAAGCAACACGCCCTCTGCTACATCGACCTGGATCAGTTCAAGCTGGCGAACGACACGTCGGGCCATGACGCGGGCGACCAACTTCTGCGCCAGGTATCCGACATCATTTCAAAGAATCTGCGCGAAGCAGACATCCTCGCCAGACTGGGCGGCGACGAGTTCGGTATCATTCTTCAGAACTGCGACCTCGACACCGCCCATCATGTGGCTGAAAAGGTGCGGGCCTCTCTCGACCACCTGGTGTTTTCCTGGCAGCAAACCAGCCACACCATCAGTTGCAGTATTGGCGTGGTGCCTATAACCGCAGAAAGCGCGGGCATCAGCGCCCTGATGAAAGCCGCCGACATTGCCTGTTACACCGCCAAAGACGGCGGCCGCAACCGCGTGTGCGTGATGTCGATGGACGACAAGCAGATGGCCTCCCAGCAGGGCGAGATGGAATGGCACAACCGCATTCAGACCGCGCTTCAGGACAACCGCTTTTTCCTTGAATGCCAGATAATTGCCCCGCCCACAGGCCGGGGCAAGGGGTTGCGATACGAAGTGCTGATTCGCATGCGCTCACAGGATGGTTCGGTGGTGCCTCCCAGTGCTTTCCTGCCCCCTGCGGAGCGCTATGGCATGGCATCGAGAATCGACCGCTGGGTTATCGAGAATGTACTCGAAAAACTGTCCGCCGCCCCAGAACACCTTGGTGCCTTGGAAGCCTGCCACATCAACCTGTCTGGTCGCTCGTTCGATCAAACAGACTTCGCGGATTTTGTGGTTGGCAGGTTCCACCACTACGGGGTTCCAGCGAACAAGATCTGCTTCGAAATCACCGAAACTGCCGCCGTCCATAACCTGCTGGAAGTTCAGGCCTTTATGAAACGCCTGAGCGACATGGGGTGCAGCTTTGCCCTGGACGACTTCGGTTCAGGGTTGTCGTCGTTTGGTTACCTGCGCCGATTACCAGTTACCTGCCTGAAGATCGACGGGATGTTTGTTCGCGATATCGTCACCAGCAAAACAGACCTTGCAATGGTCAGGGCCATTCATGACATTGGCCGAACCATGGACATGATCACGGTGGCCGAGTACGTCGAGTCCGAGGATGCAGCGTCGTTACTGAAGGAGATCGGCGTGGATCTTCTCCAGGGCTTCTGGGTCCATCGGCCTTCCTCACTGGATGACATCCTCGGCACGGAACCCAGCCGTCTCTCGGAAAAGGTGACGCATCTGAAGCTCCATACAACGTAGCGGTTTCCGAGGCCCCACGGGATATCATTTGACTCGGCGAAACAGCACGTAATTTCCCAGGATGGCCAGTAGGGCACCCAATACGGCGGTTGTTGTCCATTCAAAGCCTTCCAGCCAGGTCGATACACTCAGGGCAACCACCGGAAACAGCACCGTTGCATAGCCGGCCCGGTCGGCACCGAGGGTCTGGATCACAGTGATGTAGCAATAAAACGCAATAATGGAGCCGGGTACCGCCAGGAAAACCGTTGCGCCCCAGAAGGTCGCGGAGGTTGGCACCACCCACTCCACTCCCTGCAACAGACACCAGACGCCGAGGATCACAGCGCCGTAAACCATGGCCCAGGCATTCGCCACCAACAAGGGGATTTGCGCCAGCCGAACCTTGATACTCACCAGGTTCCCCATGGAAAACCAGAACGTGCCGGCAGCCGCAAACAGGATGCTGGCACCGGTGGCGTTACCAAGCTGCAAATCATGCCAGAACAGCAGCGCCACGCCTGTAATCCCTAACGCCACAGCGGGATACAGACGGGCGGTGGGCTTCAACCGCAACCATAGCCAGCCATTCAAGGCATTGAACAGCGCCGCCAGTGAAAACACCACCGCCAGCAAACCACTGGTCATGGACTCGGCAGCACGGTATATGAGCAGGAAGTTCACGCTGTACAGCGTCAGCCCCTGCAAAAAAAGCCAGCCATGCTGCTTGAGCGTCAACGTCTGCAGGCGCCCAAGCAATGCAAGCACCACCAGAGCCACAACAGAAGCCATCAAAAAACGATAGAACACCGAAACATCCACCGGCGCAGACTCAACCTGCAGGCGAATGGCCGTCCAGGTCAGGCCCCAGATCAGTACCGTCAAACCGTAGTGCATGGAAATCGGCATAACAGTCATTCCCTTTAATAAGTGACGCATTGATGTATCTACTGGCCGATCTTATGACAGTGCGAAGGGGAAAACTTGTCAGATCCTGCGCAACCATGGATGATTCTTGCGGAGGCCCGATATGCAGACCAGCTCACCCCAGATACCCGATTCAACGAAGAATCCCCACAGGGAACGCCGCGACATTGTGGACGCGCTGCGAGCCGCTGGCGTGGCGCCTCAAAAGCTCATGGAGCTGGACCAGGGCCGCGCCCTCGCACAGTGGCAGAACCGCAAGGGCGAGGTGCGTTACGAGCGACCGCGCCATCACGCCCTGAGCATTTACATTAACGAGGGCGACAAAGCGAGGCGGGTGGTAAACGGACGGGCCGTGAGCCAGGGCTTTCCGGGGGCTGTTTGCCTGTTTCCCGCCGGCAGTCAATCCACCTGGCAGATCGACGGCCAATTCGAATTCTTCCACCTCTACTTCAATGACCTGGACATCGCCCGCTGCGCAGAACAGACCTGGGACTGCGAGCCTGACCGGGTTGAACTCAGTGAGCGATACCACACGCAGGACCCGGTTCTGGCCCAGGCGGGCCAGTTACTGGCACTGAGTGACTGGCTCGCCCCCGGTCAGTCCATGGCGATGGATCACCTGGCCCAGTGGCTGTTGCTACAGGTGGTTAGTCGTCACTCGAACGTACAGCAGGCAACTCCCTCTGTTACCGGACAACTCTCACTGCGTTACCGCCGATTGCTACAGGAACGTATTCACGCGCAGTTGGACCGGACGTTGACCCTCGCGGACATGGCGGGCTGGGTTAATCTGAGCCCTTACCATTTTGCCCGCCTGTTCCGGGCGACCTTTGGCTGCGCACCCTATCAATACGTTCAGGAACAACGCCTGACCCGGGCCCGGGACTTACTCCGCCAACCGGGAAGTAAAATCACTGCCATCGCCCTCAACTGCGGTTTCAACGACGCCAGCCAGTTCAGCCGGGCATTCAAGGCGAGGTTCGGCGAGACACCTTCCGTCTACCGTGTCCGGACAAACGCCCGGTAGAACGTCAGCATTACCTGCCACTTTCACTACATTGCCAAAATGTAAAGAAGAGGAATCCAGCATGCCACGCTGGATTCCTCTTCAATATCATGCCGCACTCCGTAAATACCGTAACCATACATGTGGAGTGGGTTCATGAAAGGAAAATTCGGGCTGACAATGGCCCTGATGTTAACGGCAGGTTGTACGACTGCCGCAGAAGAACTGCGGATCTACACAGAGCAATACCCTCCTTATAACATGACCACCAATGGTCAGCCATTTGCCCACTCAGAAGCAGACATCACAGGTCTTTGTACCGATGTCGTGAAGGCGCTTCTGGGTAAAGCCGAGCTGGATTACAGCATTAAACTCCGGGACCTCAGCTATGGCCTCAACCGGGCCGAACGGCATCCTGACCACGCCATCTACTGCGTATCCAAAACAGAGGATCGAGCGCCTTTTTTCGACTGGGTGGGGCCACTGTCCTCCATCGAATGGACACTGTTCGCCAAACCCGGTTCGTCCATTGAACTGAACACCCTGAACGATGCCCACAGCTATCAGATCGGTGGGTACAAGGGCGACGTCATGACCAATTTTTTGATCGACAAGGGCTTTGACGTTTCCGCAATCAGCAACAACGGCCTGAATGCGCGCCGCCTGGTCCAGGATCAGATTGACCTCTGGGTAGCTGACGGTCTGGCTGGCCCATACCTGGCTGCTGATGCGTCCGATGTAACCGGGCTCGAGCGCGTTCTGGTGTTCCGTGAAACGCCAATGTATCTCGCCGTCCACAAGGACACCGCCCCCGAGATCCTGCAGGCTCTGAACAAAAGTTACCAGGCACTGGTTGAGTCCGGCGAAAAGGAGACCATTTCCCGCTCCTACGGATTCTGAGCGCACCGCAAGAGCGCCCTTCCTGCCTCCCAACGCCGACGTGACCAACACTCACGTCGGCACCTCCCGAAACCTAACGTTTTGTAATGTTTTCCGCCTGGATGGACAAAAAATCCGCGACTAGTCTTGCGGTAGGCATCGATGGAAGTAGTGATGCCCGGGCGCCTGTTTAACATCCATTCAGGCCTCCCCGCGCTGAAAGTCCGCCACAAGCGGACCTAACAACAAACTCCCAGGATTGGAGAATCACAATGAAAATCAGCACCGCAAGCCGCACCATGGCTTTAGGATCCCTTTTCTTTGCAATAACCGCACACGCCTCGCCAGGCCAGAAATCCACCGGCGATTTACTCAACGATTTCTGGAGCCCGGATCGAATCAGTCCGTTTGAGTGTCGCTTTGGCATTCTCAATAGCACGCCATTTGGTCTGCCCCGCTGCATGCAGGCAAGCAACATCCAATACCACCTGGACCGGTTATACGGCATTGCCGAAGCCAATGATGGCAATCGCGCTGCCGGCTTACCTGGATACCAGGCGACGGTCGATTACGTTAAAACGACACTGGAGAGTGCGGGCTATGACGTGACCATCCAGCAGTTTCCTTTCAATGCCTTCTACCCGACCGGAGACGGCATTCTGCAGGCCACGGCACCCACTCCGACCGACTATGTATGGGAAGAGGACTTTACCTACCTGTCCCAGACCGAGCCGGGCGATGTGACGGGCATGGCCGTTGCCGTTGACGTTCAACTCGGTCCCGACAATACCTCCACCAGTGGCTGTGAACCCGAGGACTTTACCGACTTCCCCGCTGGATCGGTCGCCGTCATCCAACGGGGAGCCTGCGCCTTCGGGCAGAAAGCAACCAACGCGGCCAATGCTGGCGCCGCGGGTGTGGTGATCTTCAACCAGGGCAACACGGAAGACCGCAAAGGCCTGATCAACGCCACGCTCGGCGATGACTACGCCGGGGGAGTTCCCGTCGTGTTCACCACCTACGACATTGGCGCTGGCTGGGTTGAGCAGCAGGACCTCCAGCTCAGAGTCGTGACCAACGTGGTGAGAGAGCAAACCGAAACCTCCAACGTGATTGCCGAAACCAATCGGGGCAACCCTGACAACGTCGTGATGACGGGCGCTCACCTGGATTCAGTGTTTGAAGGGGCTGGTATCAACGACAATGGCTCCGGCAGCGCTGCGCTTCTTGAACTGGCCCTGCAAATGAAACGGGCTCACCCCCGTAATCAGGTCCGCTTTGCCTGGTGGGGTGCGGAAGAAGCCGGCCTGGTTGGCTCAACGTTCTACGTCAACAACCTTTCCCAGGAAGAGAAGGACAAGATCAAGGTCTACCTGAACTACGACATGATTGGTTCGCCCAACTTCGGCAACTTTATCTACGATGGCGATGGTTCTGACTTCGATCTGGCAGGTCCTCCGGGATCAGCCGCCACGGAGGCGCTGTTCGAGAAGTACTTCAACCTGCGTGAAATCGCCTCAGAGGGCACGCAAATCAGCTTCCGCTCAGACTACGCGCAGTTCTTCGAGGACGGCATTGCGTTTGGCGGGCTGTTTACCGGTGCGGAAGTGCTGAAAACCGAAGAGCAGGCGGCCAAGTTCGGTGGCGAGGCTGGCGTTGCTTTCGACCCCTGTTATCACTCAGCCTGTGACGACATCACCAACGTCGACGAGCTCGCTCTTGAGATCAACGGCGATGCTGCCGCCTTCGTGACCAGTTGGCTGTCACTCTCAACGCGAGTGATTGACGAGGAAATTGCTGCCGCGGAAGAAGCAGAGCCGGCCGCTGGCGCCCGCACACTGCAAGTGGAGCGGAAGCACGACATCACCCATTGGGGCGACAAGTGGATCAAGTGACATGACTGTCGCTTAGAATCGCGAACGACCCCGCAACAAGACCTGCACCTGGTCAACGCTGTCATCTCCCGCCAGCGGGAAGGCGAAGTCCAGGTGCAGCATTCGCTGTACTTCGATCCGGCTTGAGGCCAGCCTCAGGCCGAATCCCACATCCGTCAGTACGCCGTCATCGGGTCCGCTATTGCGACCATCATCAAACCAGGCTCTGCCTACATCGGTGAAAATCACACCCCCCATGCGAAACAGCTCGAAAGGGTGCCAGTCCGGGAAGTAACGGCGCTCCAGTGTCCACAGCGCTCTTCTGTTGCCCTGCTGGTAGTTGCTCGGATAACCACGAAGGCCATTGTCACCGCCAATAAGAAGCTGTTGATCCACGGTCAAATTGTGCGCTGCCGTGAACGACAGGTTGGTGTACCAACTGTTCCAGTCCACTGCCCCGCCGTGAAAGTACTCCAGGCTCAGGGTTCCGATAAGGTTCTCGAAACGGTGCTGGTCAAATCGCCAGGTGCCGCTCTGACTGAACCCGTAGCTGGCGTAGTTGGTGTCAGTGGCCAGCAAAGCATCCCGGAAGTCCATATTCAGTAGGGCGCGGTCTTCCGTCGCTCCAAGTCCCGGCGAGGAGTACCCCAGCTCGGTACGCCACACAAAGCCGTCCCGCACGTCCTCGACCCGTTGCAGACGAGTCAGGTTTGTCATTTCCCGGAAGCGGTTCTCACGGTAGTCAAACCCGACCCATGGGTAGCTCAGTGTCCGATCATCGGGCAGAAGGTCCAGATTGGTTTCATCCGGTAAGCGCTCAAACGCCCGGGCATCGTAGCGAAAACCGGCAAGCAGTCTTAACTGGCTGCCATTGCGTTCTGCCAGTCGCCAGCCGACATCAACACTGGCAAAATCGCGGTCCTGCCGATAGTCCGCAATTGCCTCCGCCCCCACATAGCGGGATTGTTCGCGAATGTCATCCTCACCACTCAGGCCAAATCGCCACTCCGCCAGCTCACTGTAGAATGGACGCTCAAGGTAGGCACTGCGACCGCGCCCATCACTGCGCTTATCGTAGGAAAGGCCTGCCTGCCAATGGGAGCCAAGCACGTTCGGATCATCGAAATCGACACTGGTCTCGCTGCGGTCGGCATCTTTTTTGTGGGAAATCCCCACGCTCTTGCCGGAACCCAGGAAATTCGGATCAGAAAGGCCGGTGTTGGTTTTATTCTCGCCTCCCGTCCTGGAAGCACCAACGCTCGGCAGTAACGTCCAGGTGTCACGTGCAAGGACAGTGACTTCCAGCTCATTCCCGCAAACGCGGGTAACACCGATCCACGCGGCCGTCAGGTACTCACTCTGCCGCAATATACGTTCGGATTCGTCCAGCGTACCCGGTTGGTAAACGTCACCTTCGTCGAACACCAACTGGGCACGCAGGGCCGATTTCCAGGTCGGGGTATTTAGAGCGTTCAGCGTGCGATAAAGAAAGTTGTCCTGTTCCGGATCGCTGGTATCGAAGATCGGGCGCCGAATAATGTTTATTCGGCCGATTCTGGCACCTGCCGGAATATCCAAGTCGCTCTGGCGAGCCAGTTGGTCCCGGGGCTGGTCAAGATCAATCGCGTCCGGCTGGATTTCGCTGACAATACAATTGTCAGTGTCAATTTGCGCCCAAGCGATCTGACTGAAAGAGAGAGTCCCAGCAATAAAGAGGGCTCGGCTTTGGAGCCGGAGGACACTATCGAGGCATTGAGTACGGGTCATCGTCTGGCCACAGAACACGGAAACTCACTATGGTGTTGATGTTACCCCACTATAGTGCCGATTCAGGTGTTCGTCCGGGATACTCGCATAAAACACCGTCCATACGTCCTGTACGTCATTGGTTAAAAGCTTATTCAACCAATCCGGACTGCGGGACAAGGCAGTTCATCGCGCTGAGGGCGACATCTCGGAACACCTGTTCCGAGGCGATCACACTTGGAAAACGATCATAAACCGCACGTCGGCAGGCCGATGTACGGGTCTCCCCTTCACTGACGCACGTCGAATGAGCCCCGGAGTCCGAATCCTGTCCAGTCGCGTCCTCACACAACACGGGGAGTTGGCGAACGACCCAGTCCATGGCTACGCTAAGTTCGACTGGATTATCCGCAAGGTTGGCAAAACGGCGGGCATCCACGGGTTGCGGGCGCTCCCGGGTCTGCTCCCAAAGTACGAACAACAGGGCTGCGGAAACCAATACGACCGTGACTTTTGGAAACTTCATGGGGCCTTCTCAATCCGGTAAAACAGGCTCCGGATGATAAACGCTTGAGGCTGCCCTGTCCCGGTTTGCGCAACTATACTGTCTGGAATTTCTCAACGGAGCATGGGTAAATGGCAACACTGATCGTTGGTCTGGTTTTATTTCTTGGCGTGCACTCTCTGTCCATCGTCAACGAACCGCTGCGCAATCGCCTGCACAACTCCCTTGGCGAAGGGGCGTTCAAGGGGCTTTACTCGCTGGCCGCATTGGTCGGTCTGGTTCTGATCGTTTGGGGGTATGGCAACGCCCGCCTCGACCCGACCGTCATTTACACATCTCCAGGCTGGCTCCGGCACCTGGCCATGCTCCTTCTGATTCCGGTCTTTCCCCTACTGCTGGCCACCTATTTTCCGGGCAAGATCAAGGCAAAACTTGGGCACCCAATGCTCGTCGCGGTCAAGCTCTGGGCTTTGGCTCACTTACTCGCGAACGGGATGCTGCACGACCTGTTGCTGTTCGGCTCTTTCCTGGCCTGGGCCGTGGTGGATCGGATCTCCTTGAAACGCAGAACCCAGCGGCCGATTGCGACCCTGCCGGCCAGCAAAGCGAACGATGCCATAGCGGTTGTTGGTGGCCTTGCGGTTTATGCGGTGCTGGTAATGTGGGCTCACCAATGGCTCTTCGGGGTGGCGCCAGTGTGACACCCTAAACACGTAACTCTGGCAGGTGGCCGGCCAAATGCCGTAGTTTGTCCGGGTTGCGCACGACATAGACCGACTGGATACGGCCATCCACCACATCCAGTGTCGTGATCTGTGGCAGCCCATCCTGTTCGATGGTCAACCATCCCGGTAGCCCATTCACGAAAACGGCTTTAACCCACCGAGGGCTGGGCGATGCAGACTTGCGCGCCACGCCTTCAAAGAACCGGCTGATCCTGTCGGCACCAAGAATCAGGCGCCGCGCTGCAATCCTCTTTCCCCCACCATCGGTATGCAGTATGGCGTTCTCACTCAGCAGCGCCTTCAACGTTGCCACATCGCCACTGCGGGCGGCGTCGAAGAATCGATCGGTCAGCTGATTATGCTCGCTTAAACTCACCTCATAGCGCGGGCGCTCAGCCTGCACACGTTTCCGGGCGCGGCTTGCGAGTTGGCGGCAACTGGCTTCACTGCGTTCCAGGCTCCCAGCGACCTGGCTGAAATCCAGCCCAAATACATCGTGCAACAGGAACGCAGCACGTTCCAGGGGAGACAACCGCTCCAGCGCCAGCATCAGGGCAAAGGACACATCACTGGCAAGCGCCTCGGCGCCTGCCGGAGTGTCCTGAATTTCGACTATAGGTTCCGGCAGCCAGGGACCATCATAGACCTCCCGCTGCCGATGAGCGGCGCGAAGGCGATCAAGACAAAGCCGGCTGGTGACCGTGGTCAGGTAGGCCCGCACATCATCGACTGACAGGTGATCGGCATGGTGCCAACGCAGGTATGCATCCTGCACCACATCCTCTGCCTCCGTCACCGAACCCAGCATGCGGTACGCGACGCCTGTCAGGTATCGGCGCCAGTGATCAAACTGATGCGCGGGCTGTTCATTCATGGCAATTGGTTCCCGGCGTACTTGGTTACAGTTTACTGTCATTCGGGTGAACCGCCCGAAAGCCCACGCTGATCCGGTTCCAGACGTTGATCGCACCGATCAGCAACGTCAGGTCGACGAACTCCTTCTCGGTGAAATTCGCTCGCCCCTGCTCGTAATCCTGACTGGGTGCACCGGTGTCAGCCACGTTCGTCAGTGCTTCGGTCCAGGCCAGGGCAGCCCGTTCACGAGGTGTGTAGAGCCCGGACTCACGCCAAGCGGACAGCAGGTAGAGCCGTACTTCACTTTCACCGGCTTTGCGGGCATCGCTGGTGTGCATGTGCAGGCAATAGGCGCAACCGTTAATCTGGGATGCCCGGGTTTTCACCAAGTGGATGAGGCTGTGTTCCAGCCCACAACTGCCAACGTACTCCTCCAGCCGGGTCATTGCGGCGATGGCATCAGGGGAAGCCTTGTAGGCATTCAATCGCGTTTCCATTATCTTACTCCTCTGCATGGGGGGACACGAGGTGGCATCATGTCCACGTAGGTTCTACAGAGGTAGACGGGGCAGCCCTGATGTTTGTGACATACAGAGACTAATTTTTAGCAGACCCTTGATAAACGGTGGTAAAACGGGACCATGGCACAACCCTACTTTCTCGGCTGCCCCCAGTGGCAACATCCCGACTGGACCAGCCGACTCCCTCCCGGTCAGAGCCCGCTGGCGCGTTACAGCAGTGCCCTCAATTGCGTGGAGGGCAACACCACTTTTTACGCCACGCCCAGCCAGGAACAGTGCCGACAGTGGCGGTCACAGGTGCCCGATGACTTTCGTTTTCTGTTGAAGTTTCCACGCCTGATCACTCATGACCGTCTACTGAGTGGCGCTGGCCGCGAAGCATCTGACTTTCTTGAGATAATTGCGCCACTCAACGATGTGCTTGGCCCCATTCTTCTGCAACTTCCCGCCAGTTTCGGGCCAGAGCGTCTAGAAAACCTCTGGCGATTTATGGATGCCCTGCCCCCGACCCTGACCTGCACCGTTGAGGTTCGCCACAGTGCGTTCTTTGACAAGGGGGAGGCCGAGAAAGCCCTGAATCGTGGCTTGAGAGAACGCCGCATTGCACGGGTGTGCATGGACAGCCGGGCACTCTTTGCCGCGACCCCGGATAACGAGGAAACACGCGATGCACAGCGCAAAAAGCCGCGAGTACCAGTGCATCTGCTCCCTGTGGATGCAGCGCCGGTGATCCGCTTTGTCGGCCATCCCGACCTGGAGGCCAACCGTCCGTTTCTCGCACCCTGGGTTGAGCGCGCAGCTGCGTGGATCGAGGAAGGGAAACGTCCCTATATTTTCATGCACATGCCGAACAAGGGCGATGCCCTTTCCCTGGCGGCGCTCTGGAATGAGTTACTGCGTGAACGGGCACCCACGGTTGATGCCCTGGACCTCGACGAGACCCAGCCCCAGATGGGGCTATTCTGACTCAGAGCAACTGCTGGTCATAGGCGTACTTGGTCAGCTCCGCCGTGGTATTCAAATCCAGCTTGGACTTGATGTTTTGCCGATGGGTTTCCACCGTTCTCACGCTGATGTTGAGCTCATTGGAGATGGCTTTACTGCTAAGCCCTTTGGCCACTCTGGAAAGAATGGCCTCCTCGCGGCGAGTAAGTTTGCTCTCCACCGGCTCCATTGTTTCCACATGACGAAACAACGTCTCGGTCGCTGCCCGGCAGATGTAGGTGGCGCCATCAGCCACGGTACGAATGGCGCTCACCATTTCCTCAACCGATACGTCCTTCAGGATGTAACCCTTGGCGCCATGAAACATCAGCTGTGAAATGTATTCCCGGTTGTCGTGCATGCTGAGGATAAGCACTTTCAGATCGGGATAGCGCTCCTGGAAAATTTTCGTTGTTTCAATCCCGTTCATGTTCGGCATGCTGACATCCATCATGATCACGTCCGGCTTCAGGTCTTTGACCCGTTCCAGGGCCTCCAGCCCATCGGTTGCCTGGCCGACGACGTCGATGCCCTTTTCCTGTTCCAGCCGCGCCCTGATACCTTCCAGGACAAGGATATGGTCATCGACCAGCATGACCTTCACTACAGATTCTGATGTGCTCATAGGACCGTTACCGTCAGGTTTACTAGACCGCCAGGCTTATCCTTATTCTTTCGACTATGCCTGGTATTGTTTGAACGAGGCCATTATCCGGGTTCCGTTTCCTGGCCGCGGAGATACCTCAAACTCCCCACCCAAAAACTCCACACGCTCGCGCATATTACGCAACCCGATGCCTCGCCTGGCGTATGCATCTTTCTCGGCAATGCCTACGCCGTTGTCGGAAATACACAGAAAGAGCCCCTCCGCATCCTCTTCCAGGCTCAGCGCCAACCGGGTGGCCTGGGCGTGTTTCTCAACGTTCGACAAGGCCTCCTGAACAATACGATACAGCGTTGTAGCCACCTCCTCGGAAATATCCTCCTGCGGTGGCTGGATATCTATGTCCATAACGATCCCGCTACGTTCGCGGAAGTCATCCAGCAACTGGTTGAGCGCCGCCAACAACCCCAGGTCATCCAGTACGCTGGGGCGCAGATCATGGGAAATACGCCGTACTTCCTGTATCGCACGGTTTAAAACCTCTCCGCCTTTCACCAGTGACTCCTGGGCGACGGAGTCACCCTCTGGAATATGGGTCATGGCCGTCTCCAACCGATATTTCACAGACACCAGCAGTTGGTTGATGCCATCATGCAATTCCCTCGATACCCGGCGGCGTTCTTCTTCCTGATGTTGCACGGTCTTGTGGCTCAGCTCTTTCAGATTCTGGTCCGCCAAGCGATGTTCGTGCACATTAAACAGAACCCCCGCAGACACCACAACACCGATTGATACCATCAACGCCAACAGAATGGCCCACAGGGTCTGTTTAACGTTAGCGTCCACGCCCGCTTCGATGGCCCGCATCTCAGCGGCAATATCATCGATATACAATCCCGTGCCAAACATCCATTGCCAGTCTTCAATCTGTTCAACGTAGCCAACTTTATCCACTTCCCTGCCGGTGGAAGGCTGCTGCCACAGATACTGGTAATACCCTCCGCCATTGTCAGCAATCCGTATCAGATTCTGGATCAGATAGTTCCCGCTACTGTCCTGGAAATCGTACATATCCCGTCCGACCAGGGCCGGCTGTGCTGCGTGGACCAGGTTCAATCCGTCATGGGTGTAGGCATAGAAATAGCCGTCGTCACTGAATGAGGCCTCCTGCATCAGAGCCATAACCTTGTCGCGGGCTTCATCATCATTGGCCGCGTTCTGACGGACAAATTCGATAGCGGTGCGCATTATGGAAACGTAGTCTTTCAACGCTGTTTCCTTGGACCGCCGCAGGTTCTGCTCAAAAATCTGCAGTTCGCGTTCCATGAGTATGTCGCCCTGGTGCAAGGTCACCGCGGAGAAAATACCGGTCACCACCAGCAAGGGAACCAGGGCAAGCAGTATCAATTTTGTTCTTAACGACATGACCGTCACATTGTCCTTTATAAGCACACGCCATCTAGGCATCGGTTGCGAGACTCCATCAGTCTAACCCAAACCGTAAAAAAGAGCGGGCCTGGAAAAGAGTCTCCCAAGGCCCGCCAAACCTCCAGTCAAGGTACTTCAGCCAGATCGAAACATGCCCTCAGCGTCATTAATAAAAGCCTCCAGAACTCGCTCAGGAGGATGACATACCAAAGAACGCGGGGAAGATCAGGATCGCGATCAGCACCATTATCTGCAGCAGTATGAATGGCGCCACACCGCGATAGATGTCGGTGGTTTTAACCTCGGGTGGTGATACTCCTTTCAGGTAGAAAAGACTGAACCCGAAGGGCGGCGTCAGGAAGCTGGTTTGCAGGTTCATCGCGATCAGGATGGCGAACCAGAGCATATTGATACCCATCAGTTCAGCGATGGGCGCCAGAATAGGTACGATGATGAAGGAGATTTCGACAAAGTCGATGAAGAAACCCAACACCAGAATAATAAGCATGGTCAGGATCAGGAAGCCCCATTTCTCACCCGGCAGTTGCAGCATCCACTCCTCCAGCAGGTAGTCGCCACCGGTGTAACTGAACACCATGGAGAAGGCGGTTGCCCCTACCAGAATGGCGAAGACCATGGCCGTCACCTTGACCGTATCCCGAGAGCTTTCCCACATCATCCGCCAGGAAAACTGGCGATAGGCCACGGCCAGAACCAGCGCGCCGACGGCACCCAGGGCTGAAGATTCGGTCGGCGTTGCGATACCGGTAAAGATCGAGCCCAGTACCACAACAATCAATGCCAGCGGCGGTATGATCGCCATCAGGGCTTTGCCGATTTCCTGTGCCCGGCTGTCATCGCTATCCCGCGGCATCGCTGGCGCCGTTCCCGGCGATCGCCAACTGACGAACAGGATATACCCGATGTAGAGCCCCACAAGCACCACACCGGGGATCACCGCGGCCTTGAAAAGGTCCCCTACAGGCAAGCCGAGCACGTCACCGAGGATGATAAGGATGATGGATGGCGGCACAATTTGCCCCAGGGTGCCTGAGGCACAAATGGTGCCGCAGGCAAGCTTTTTGTCATAGCCATTCGCCAGCATGACCGGGAGCGAAATCAACCCCATGGCCACGACACTGGCACCCACCACTCCAGTGGAGGCGGCCAGTAAAGCACCGACCACGATGGTGGATATCGCCAGTCCCCCGGGCAATCCACCAAACAGTCGCCCCATGGACTCCAGCAATTGCTCCGCCAATCGGGTGCGCTGCAACACGATGCCCATATAAATGAACAGCGGTATCGCCATTAACACCGTGTTCTGCATAATGCTCATAATGCGGAATGGCATGAAGGCAAACAGTTGCGGCCCCTCTGCAATCAGGCCAAAAATCAACGCAACGCCGCCGAACGTAAACGCAACAGGAAAGCCCCACAGCAGCATGAAGAGGCAGACCCCAAACATTATCATCCCGATCATGCCAGACCTCCTGCACCGGTTTGCTCGTCGTAGGCGGATTCTTTGACAAGAACCCTGAGAGCGAAGGTCGCCATGCCCACGCTGGCAACCGCCAGCCAGAATGAAGAAAACGGAATCAGCCCTTTAACAATAAAGCGGTAGGGCAAACCTCCCGGATCTCCGCTGCCTTCCCCCATGTGATAGGCATCAAGCATGTATCCCCAACCCAGCCAGGCGATCATGGCGGCAATCGGAAGCGCAAAAAAAAGGGCCCCAACAAGATTGACCCAAGCCTTGAAAGCTTCACTGCGGCCGGCATAGAGAACGTCCACTCGCACGTGACCATCCGTCCTCATGGCGTAAGGAATGCCCATCAGAAAGACGACGGCGTACAAGTGCCACTCCAATTCCTGCATCCCAATGGATACCTCATTGAAGGCATACCGAGCCACCACATCGTAGAAAACGTTCAGCATCATCAGGACAAATGCCACGCTTGCGACCCAGCCACACGCTCGAGATACAGCGCCTAACCCATCATCCACAGCAATTAACCAACGCATTACAACTCCTCTTGCCGAAGCGGGGACTCCGGACCAATCGGGATTAAATAGGACTCATGAAAACACCCGAATGCCGACGCTTCTTGCGAAGCGCCAAGCATCCGGCCAATGGCGGGAAACTTACTCTTCCAGTTCGGCCATGGTGTTCAGGTAGGCGCGCTCGGAGATGTCGATGTAAGCACGTGTTTTGTCCAGATAGGCCTGCTGTGACTTGATAATGCGCTGACCTTGCTCGTTATCCCTGGAATACGCTTCCAGGACCTTTTCGTTAGCCGCGACCATGGCTTTGAAGATATCGTCCGGGAAGGTTTTGACCTTGACGTTCGGGTACTCGTCACGAATGGATGCCCAAGCTTGTGCATTGGCATGCACGGATTGGGTCAGCATGTCGTAGGATGCCGTACGCATAGAGACACGCAGAACTTCCTGCAGATCCGCCGGCAGGTCCTCCCAGACATCCTTGTTGATCAGGAACTGCAACTCGGTGGCGGGTTCATGCCAGCCGGTGTAGTAATAGTCAGCAATCTGCTGAAAACCCAGACGCAGGTCCAGGGCCGGGCCTACCCACTCAACCGCATCGATGGTGTTGCGCTCCAGGGCGGTGTAAAGCTCTCCTGGCGGGATGTTGGTAGGATTAACGCCAACTTCGGCAAAGACTTCGCCAGCAAACCCGGGGATTCGCATTTTCAGCCCGTCGAGGTCTTCCAGGGTTTTGATTTCTTTGCGGAACCAGCCGCCCATCTGGTTGCCCGTATTACCGCCTGGGAACGACAGCATGTTATGGGGCTCGTACACTTCCTGCATCAGCTCCATACCGCCACCGTGGTAGAACCACGCCCATTGCTCCTGAGCGTTCATACCAAACGGCATACTGGTGAAGTAAAGGGTGTTGGGCACTTTGCCCTTCCAATAATAAGACGCTGAATGGCCCATGTCGTATTGGCCCGCTTTGACCATATCAAAGACGCCAAAAGGCGCTTTGTGGCGGTTGGCGGAATCGATCCGGATCTTGAGCCGGCCGTTGGACATTTTTTCGGCCATTTCCGCCATGTTCTTGGTGGCATCACCGAAAATCGGGAAGTTCGGCCCCCAGGTTTCTGCGAGTCGGAGGGTGTAGCTCTTATCAGCAGCGTGGGCAAAGGACGTGAACAGCACGGAGAACACCACTGCGGCGGTCGCAGCAGCTTTCAAGAAGTTTTTCATGATCTTGTTCCTGTTGTGTTTGTTGTATTAGAACGATGCTCGGGTCGTCATTCGCGACTTATGGTCACGATTTGAGCGAGAACTAACAATCCGTAGGAATGACCAAACCAATACGCAGTGATTACTTAGAACGCCGCAGAAAAACTACGTATTAATACTTAGAGGTATATCCAACTCCTGCCCACCGTTTAAATTTGTAATCGCTAATAGTCCGGCCGCGCCCAAGCAAATGTCCCGGCTGCCGGGTCGATTGCATAAACTGTATAAATAACAGCGAACTAAGGAACCAAAATCGCCCCGAGACCATGTAACGCTCAGTCTCACCGTGTATCGCTCTGTAAGCGCCAACTTCCTGACGATTCTCACCCGAAAAACCCTGAACCAGACCGCATATAACCGAAAAATGCCGCTGTAAGATTCGTCCGAACTCGTCAATAAATTGGTGCGAAACAATGTCAACTTGCGGCAATAATTTAACGAAGCATGGACTGCTGACTCTATCTTTAGCGGTTCTGCTTTCGGGCTGCGGTCTCGACATGACGTCCTCAGACAACGCCACGACACCACAGTCAGAAGCGTCAACCACTCCGGCGGCTGAAACGGTTGAGCTTGCCGGCGCCGCCATGAAAGGCGTTATTCAACAAGGCCTGGTGACCGCCACTCGCCTGATATCCGACAAAGACGGCTACTATGCTCCACAGCGACAGGCCGCAAAACCGGTTTTGACAGCAAACGACGGTAGTTATGTGTGGCAATTGCGAGGAAAGGCGGACAGCTGGGCTTTGGTAGAACTTACCGCTGACAGTAATACCCGCATGACTTGCGACGTCGTTCCCCAATGCGAACGCAGCGGCGCCGAGCCGGTTGCCTTTGGCGACACCATGATGCTGGACGATAGTTTCAGTCTGCGCGGAGCCGGTGATCTTCGCATGGAGACCGTCAACCTCACGCCGCTGACCCATTTGGCCGTGGCGCTGGCTGAGCGTAGCGAGAATGGGCTCTCCCCCGATGCACTCTCTGGGGCCTATGAAAGGGTTGAAGGCTGGTTTGGCCTGGCAGCGGGCTCCTTGCGCCTCGACCCGCCGGACCTGACCCGCCTGGACGAGTTTAACGGCGTGTCTGCCGATGCCCTGCAGGTCGCCGTTGCCAATGCGGCTTTCCTTGCCCTGGTCAACAACAACGCCCAATGGAACAACATTTCCGATGTCCTGAACAACGTGGCAACCCAGATTCTCGAAACCGGCCAGATCAGCCTGATGGGCGACGGCGAAAACATCGCTCTGGCCGATCTCGTGTCTGCCGCAGCAGTGCAGGCCTCTGAGCTGCAGGCCGAGGTGGACTCGAGCGTCATCAGCCAAAGACTCGTGGTGGCCGAATACCGCTACGTACAACGCTTCAAGACCATTGCAGAGGTATACGGCGAAGACGACACAAGCGTTGTCGATACACCAGAGCCCGATACCAGTGACGACAACAGCACTGGAGATACTGTCGCCGACAACGGAACGGACAACGACACCAGCGAACCGCCGGCCCCCGAGCCAAGCCCCGAGGACACCGTTCCGGCCAACGCAGCCCTGCTAAGCTGGACCGCGCCGCTCACCAGAGAAAATGGTGACAGTCTCGCGATGGGCGAAATTGCCGGCTTTGAGGTGGTTTACGGCAACAGCGAGGACAGCCTGGACCAAAGCCTGGCCGTTGGCGACGCCTCTATCGACGAGTTGCTGGTGGACGAGCTCACCGAAGGCACCTGGTACTTCGCTATCCGCACCCTGGATACGGATGGCAACCGCAGCCGGTTGTCAGAGGTGGTCTACAAGCAGATATAATGCAGCGTAGACTTATATTTTGCTTTGGAACCTCGGCGCCTCAATCGCCTGCTGCTGCATCCAGCGATAGATAGTCGGGCGTGACACTCCATAACGACGTGCGACCTCAGAGACGTTCCAGCGATATTTCTTTAGTGCCGCCAATAACGGATCGCTCTCGTCGGGGTCGACATCCCGCTCAACGCTCGTTGCCGCGATCGCAGGATCTCTCAAGCACTCGTCTGGTAGGTCATTGGCCGTGATCTGTCCATCGTCGCAGGTAGCTTCTGCAAACGCCAGTGCATTAACAAGCTGACGAATGTTACCCGGCCAGTCATAGGCAAGCAGCGCACTCATCGCATCTGCCCGGATTCGAACATCGGGCAGCTGTCCCTGGTCGATCAGGTGTGTGAGTACCCGGTTAATGACATGCTGTCGGTCAGCCCTTTCTCCCAGAGAGGGCAAGCGCAGCGTGGCCCCATTCAGCCGGTAATAGAGGTCAGCGCGGAACGCACCATGTTCAATCAGTTGGCCCAGGTCCTGGTGCGTGGCGGCTATCACGCGACAGTTCACTTTCACGGGACTGTCGGCGCCCACTGGCAGAATTTCGCCTTCCGCCAGCACCCGCAGCAGCCGGGTCTGGAGCTGCAGGGGCATATCCCCGATTTCGTCCAGGAACAATGTCCCACCATCCGCCTGCTGGATCATTCCCCGCATTCCTCTGGCCCGCGCACCGGTAAACGCGCCCGCCACGTACCCGAAAAGCTCGCTCTCGATCAGTGACTCGGGAATGGCTGCGCAGTTTACGGCAACAAACGCCCGTCGGGAGCGGTGGCTGGACTGGTGTATTGCCCGGGCAAGCACTTCCTTGCCCGTGCCGGTCTCACCCAGCACCAGCAGCCCGACATCTCTGTTCCTCAGTCGTTTGGCAAGGCCAAGAGTTCGCCTCATGACGGGGTCATCCGCTGCCAGCGCATCTAGCTCAGGCACAGATTCATCAGTGGGCAGGGCGTCAGAAGATGCGGAAGCCGTCGACTTGATCCTAGGCTGGATCAACGCTGCAAAAAAGGTATTGCCACTGATGCAGTGCCTGAACGCCCTGACCTGATCATCCTGATCGTAAGGGATGCTCCAGATGTCCCTTAACTCGCATTCAAACAGGCTGGTCAGCTTGGTATCGCTGCCGTTTCCATGGCTCCACATGAGTGAACGACCGGCTGTATTGGCGGCCTCCACGCACCCATCCCCGTCAATGGCGAACAGGTACTGGCCATTTACCTGCACAAACTCCCGCGAGGCATCACACCGGAAGACCGTCTGATTGCGATAACGGCGGAGGAAATAGGCGTCCTCAATCATGCGGGCGTAGAGCTGGGTAAGGTGCAGTGCAAACGTCTGGCTGCTGTGTGGATCAGGCGAATCCAGAGCCGAAATATCGAGTACCGCAAGCAGGTTGCCCAGCGGATCAAGAATGGGCGCCGAGGTGCAGGTCAAGCTTATATGGGTTGCATCGAAATGGTCGACCCGGTGACATGTCAGGGCCTGCCCCTCTTCAATACACGTACCCACAGCACAGGTGCCCGCGTACTTCTCACTCCAATCGGCCCCCAGGTACAAACCGGCTTTACGCAAACGTTGGTCAGAACGCCGATCCCCCAGAAACTGCACGGTAATGCCCCGGTGATCCGTCAACAACAGCACATAACCCAGCTTTGCGATATTCATATACAGTTGCTCAACGCCGGCCCGAGCCACGTTGAGAAATTCATCGACCGAGTCCTGATGCTCCCTCAGGGTTTGATGAGTCACGATCCGGGCACGACGCGGCTGGCTCGGGTCCAGTCCGTACTCGTCAATACATCGCTTCCATGAGCGACCAATCAGTTCGGACTCCGGAGATAAAGCCGCACACACGCCTTCATCCGTATAACTTAGAATCGTATCTATGTGGCGCCGCTGTGCCTGTTGCATCGTCATGCCAAGCTCCTGCATTGCTCTGATATTGTTGTTGTCATTTACGATGAGATACTGCTTCGTCGTTCTGACAGCCTATACCGGATTACCCGGCATCAACATCCTCCTTTAGTGCCTGAGTGATCGTTACACCTGTAACGCATTTACAGGCAATCGCATTACAGCCGTAATGCCAGGGCCTTCTGCCACATGGCTCCGCCACCCCCTCCTCCTTTCACAAAAATCCCTGAAACCCCTTTATTTCAGATACCTGGAAAATAAAAAGCCCTTGGAGACCGATGTGGCACGTCATCTGCTCCGTTCCTATTAGCGTGTTCAACAACGCACCGGGGATCAAAGACTCCCCGCCAACAAAAACAATGGAAATCTGGAGAACCGTGATGACCGAAACCCAAATCACCCCCACCCAACGAGTTCAGCAGTGGCTTGACGGGTTCAGCGAGATACTGCAGTCGAGCGATCCTGGAAGGGCGGCGGAACTGTTTGAAGCAAACGGCTTCTGGAGAGATCTTGTTGCAATAACCTGGAACATAAAAACCCTGGAGGGCCGGGACCATATCCGCGACATGCTGGAACAGACCTCGAAACATGTCCTCCCCAGCAATTGGAAGGTTGCCGAAGACGCGACAGAACAGGACGGCGTGACCGAAGCCTGGATTACCTTCGAAACCAGGGATGCTCTGGGTAAAGGGCACATCCGGCTTCGCGATGGCGGTGCCTGGACCCTGCTGACCACCATGCAGGAATTAAAGGAGTTTCCCGAGAAGAAAAACTTTCTTCGACCCAAAGGCGCTCAGCATGGAGCGACCAAGTCACGGAAAACCTGGCTTGAGGCAAAGCAGGACGAAGAACAGGAACTGGGATACAGCCGCCAGCCCTACTGCGTGATCATCGGCGGTGGACAAGGGGGCATTGGCCTGGCCGCCCGTCTGCGGCAACTGGACGTGCCAACGATTGTGATCGAGCGAAACCCGAATCCAGGCGATTCCTGGCGCAACCGCTACAAGTCTCTTTGCCTGCATGACCCGGTCTGGTACGACCACATGCCTTACCTGCCGTTCCCGGACCACTGGCCCGTTTTCGCGCCGAAAGACAAAATCGGCGACTGGCTCGAAATGTACACCAAGATCATGGAGCTCAACTACTGGAGCTCAACAGAGTGCACGGGGGCGCGCTACGATGAGGCCAGTCAGGAATGGGTCGTGGAGGTGGTTCGGGACGGCGAGAAAGTCACCCTTCGCCCCAAGCAGCTCGTGCTGGCTACCGGCATGTCGGGCATCCCCAACATACCCGATATTCCCGGAATGGACAGTTTTGAAGGCGAGCAACACCACTCCAGCAAACACCCCGGTGGCGCTGCCTATAAAGGCAAGAAGTGCGTAGTCCTGGGCGGAAATAACTCCGCACACGATATCTGCGCTGCGTTATGGGAGAACGACGCCGACGTCACCATGGTTCAGCGTTCATCAACCCACATCATCAAGTCCGACACTCTGATGGAGCTGGTGCTAGGCCCACTCTACTCCGAAGAGGCGGTACAGAACGGCATGACCACAGAAAAGGCCGATCTCACATTTGCGTCGGTGCCCTTCAAAATCATGCCCGATATGCACATCCCGGTTTACGAGCAGGTCGCCGAACAGGATGCGGACTTCTACAGTCGGCTGAAGCGAGCAGGGTTCCTGCTGGACTTTGGCGATGATGGCTCAGGGCTGTTCATGAAATACCTGCGCCGTGGCTCAGGCTATTACATCGATGTCGGTGCATCCGAACTTGTCGCCCAGGGCGAAATCAAGCTTAAAAGCGGGGTCGGTATTGAACGCATCAACCCCCGATCTGTCACCCTGACGGATGGCACCGAACTGCCGGCCGATCTGATTGTTTACGCCACCGGCTTCGGCTCCATGAATGGCTGGGCGGCACGAATAATATCCCAGGAGGTCGCCGATAAAGTTGGAAAGTGCTGGGGTATGGGATCAGATACCACCAAAGACCCTGGCCCCTGGGAAGGTGAGCTGCGCAATATGTGGAAGCCAACGCAACAGGAAGCCCTCTGGTTCCACGGGGGCAACCTGCACCAGTCACGCCACTACTCGCTGTATCTCGCACTTCAACTGAAAGCCCGAAAAGAGAGCATCGACACGCCAGTGTACGGTATGGAAAACGTTCATCACCTTTCCTGACACCGGGATGGCTGGCCTCGGCCAGCCATCAACCGTGATCAGCACATTCTACTGTTGGGCAATGCGCTGATCCTCGCGTCAATTTAGCGTTTTGACGGAAGTCGCGCTTCTGTCAGGTTCATTGATTGTCATCCCGCACCTTCTGCAATTTTTGCAGTTTTTCGTGCAACAACGCCTCGAGCTTAATCAACTCTTGGCGATTCTTTTCGTTGGGCCTGTTGGTATAGAGCTCAACATAAGTCTGGGTGACCTCACTGAGGATCGGGTGTAGCTTTTTATAGGCTTCATCGACCATGAACAGCCTCCTTCCGTTGCTGATCAACGTCGTTGCTGATACCTAAAGCATAAGCAAGGCATTAACTCTGTGCAATATTTGATCAGGTCACAACTGCTCCGGCCGCGGTGGACTGCCCACCCTCACTTCGCTGAGTTTCTCCTGGGCCAGGCCGCGGAACAGGGCAAACATCATGGCGAATACGAGGATGAACATCGGCAGGCCAACCACGGTGATCACTTCCTGCAACGCGGTCAGCCCGGCGTCACCGGCAAGTACGATCAGCATCGCTGCCAGCATGCCTTCAGACACACCCCAGAAAACGCGTTGATGCCAGGGGCCCGGGTCCGGCGAGCCCGTGCATAACATATCGACCACCAGGGAAGCGGAGTCCGATGAGGTCGCGAAGAAGATGGCGACAATCACAACCGCCAGGCCCTGAATCAACGTAGCCCCCGGAAAGTTTTCGAAGAACGCGAACATGGCCAGGGGAACACTTTCCCCTACGGCTTGTGACAACACCCCCGCCTGTTCGCCCAGCGCCTCCCTGGCCTCCGGCCCAATGCCATCGATCTGCATTGCTGACCAGCCGAAAATGGCGAACCAGATCAGGGTGAAGATTGATGGCGCGAACAGGACCCCGAGCACGAATTCACGGATGGTCCGCCCCCGTGAAATCCGCGCCACGAAGATTCCGATAAAGGGCGACCAGGTCACCGTCCAGGCCCAGTAGAATACCGTCCAGCTGCCCTGCCATCCCCAGCCGCCATCGTCGCCGGTATAGCTTGCAAGTGTGTCGTTCCAGAAGGCCATGGGCAGCAGGTTCGATATGTAGAGGCCAAACGTCTCAACCACGGCTCGCAGAAGGAAAACCGTCGAACCGGTAAAGAGCACGAATACCATCAGGCCAGCGGCCATACCGATATTGATGTTGGACAACCGCTTCACACCAGAGTCCAGCCCGGCGACGATCGACCCCACAGCGACGGCCGTCAGGATGGCAATGATCAGCACCTTGGTGATTACCGCATCCGGAATGCCAAACAACTCAGTCAGCCCGGCGTTGATCTGCTGCGTGCCCAGCCCGATTGACACCGCCACACCGAACAGCGTGCCGAGGATTGCGAACACATCGAGAGTCTTGCCGAGAGGCCCGTATATGCGGTCGCCGATCAACGGATAGAACACCGAACTGAAGCGCATCGGCAGGTCGTAACGATAGATAAAATACGCAAAGGCAAGCCCCGGCATGGTGAAGATCGCCCAGGTGTGCAGCCCCAGGTGGTAGATAGCGAAGCTCATGGCATCGTCGGCGGCTTCGACCGAATAGGGCTCGACATTCGGCCTCGGCGGGGAAGAAAAGTGCGAGATGGGCTCGGCCACGCCCCAGAACATCAGCACGGTGCCGATGCCACCGGCGAACAGCATGGTGAACCAGGAGATATTACTGTAGGCCGGTTTCGCGTCGTTGCCGCCCAGCCGGATGGCGCCGAATCGGCTGAGCGCAACCCACAAGAGGAACGCTACCCAACTCGTCACCCCGAAAATGAAAAACCAACCCAGGTTGGTAACGATCCATTCGCGCCCCGCTCCGAAGGCCTCTCCGATTGGGCCTGGCGCAATCAGGAGCACAACCAGAAACAGGATCATGATCCCAGCGGACGTGAAAAAGATGGTCGGGTTGGTCCTGAGACCCAACTTTCTTGCGAGAGCTTCCATGGCGATTTCTCCCCGAGTCTTTCCGACAACATAGGAGCTAATCGAACGGCACGCCAAATTGTGGGCGAGATTTCATGTTTCTGAAGGCAAATGGCTATCGCCAGAGAACGCTGGAATCCCGGTTGATTACTACTGGGACTTGCTCGAATAGACGCTCAAGGCCGTCACTGTGACCAGGATGAGCCCCATGCCGAGGAACTGGACGCTGCCCAAGCTCTCATTGAGCAATACGATGCCGAAGAGCGTAGCGGTAACAGGTTCGACCATCGCTACAACGGCAGCGACGGTTGGTACGGTGTGCTTGAGACCCACGATATAGCTTATAAAAGACACGCCACCACCGAGCACCCCCAGCGCAATGAACATCGGCCATTCCGGTGCACCCAGCACAGCAATGACCTGCACAAGGCTGGCTGGCCAGATCAGAACAATACCGAGCACGGCAAACGCGATCACCAGAGCAGCCTGAGGGCTGCCGTTCCTGGCAGCAAACTTGAAGCCGAAAATAAACAATGCATAGGACAACCCCGAAAGCAGGCCGGCAACCACGCCAACCCACGTAATACTGCTACCGCCAACGTCATAGATACCCGTGAGTAGAGCGATGCCGACAATAACGATGACAATGGCCACGCATTTGAACGGCGTTGGCTGCTCCAGCCCGATGGCAAAGGAAACCAGAAACACGAACACCGGGGCGCAATACATGAGGGTCGCCGCGACGGCAACGCTGCCCTCGGAGATACTGAGGAAATAGAAGGAGAAGTTGCCCGCCACGCCAAGGCCGGCCACCGCCGCCCAGAACCAGAGCCGCGGCTTGGCCAATCCGCTGTTCCCAGGACGTAGAATCAGCCAGACAAGTACAAACAGCAGGCCGACAATCCCCCGGTAGAACGAGACTACGAACGAGCCCCACCCTTCTGCGAGCAGGATGGCGCCGATACCACCCGAAAGCCCCCAGAAAAGGGCTGCAAGCGCTACAAGCATTGCACTTCTTAGCGCGCGGTCACCGGATTGTTCTGGCGTGTGATCAGTCAGAATACTCTCCCGCCCGGCCAAACGATTGCTGGTAGACACGGTTCATTCAGGGTGACTGCGGAAACTGGGCACCGTCAATACGTTGGAGCCGCAAGCCGACCTGATGTTCGCCGCAGTAATCCCGGGCGCTGCCCCCTACGCAAACAGGGCAAAAATTACGGCAATCCCCAAAGAAACCAGCAACGACATTGGAATAGTCAAAGCGATCTCCTGCGACGGCCCTTGATAGCGCACCGACAGTACGTAGCTCATTACCGCCACCGGCATCGCACACTGAATCAGGAAAACCTGCGCTTCCATGGCGCTCAACGGCCAAATCAGCAACAGCACCCACGCAAGGGCTAGACCACCCAATGGCCGATACAGACTGAACACGAGAGGCCTTAGCATATCCCGCGCGCCTGACAGCCGCAGGTTGGCAATAGAGCTGCCCAATTGCATTAGCATTATCGGTACGGTAATCGAGCCCAGCATATCCAGCGTTATCATCACCGGTCCAGGCGGGCGAATGTTTGTCGCCAACAGAAAAGCACCTGCGATCAATGCCAGGACGGGCCCGTTCTTCAGCATTGCCCTGATGGAAAACCGCCCGGACAGGCAGCCGATTCCCAACGTAAAATGACTGACCTGAATCACCGAGGAAATCACCACCGCCAGCCCAAGCGACTGCGGACCAAACAGCGCAAAGCACACCGGAATCCCCATATTGCCCGTATTCGGGTGCACCAACGCCGGAAGATAGGACCTCACCGGCAGGCCAGCTAGCGTAAGCAACAGTGCAGTGACCATCGCCATGACGACCAGCCAGGCCACGGTAATGCCTACAAGGGCACCCATTCCGAAAATGTCCATATCCATGCTCAATACGGAGTGGAGCAGCAACGCGGGGATTCCAACGGTGGTAACCAGGCCAGCCAATGCCTTGCCGTCAAAAAAATCGGTTTTTCGGCCAAGAATGGCCCCGAGGAGTATCAAAGACAGCAGAGGGACAAGGGCTTCTGTGAGATGCTGAATCATAGTGAATAAAGAGAGGTCATGGTTTCAGGCTAAAGGGAACGGGGTTTGGCACTTTCAATACTCGGGTATAACTTCAACGCGAGATCATAAATAATGATGCCATATAGACTACCATTAAGCCCCAATATCCCGGGGTAAAGGTAACTCCGCGAAAACCGATACCTGGCCGTATTGCTGATAAGCCAATCTGCCACCGCCTTTGCCGTGGCAGGTTATAGAAAAGTACCTGAGGGCAGGTTAACCTGTAACCTATTGAATCTATGTTTTACTACTTTGGCTTTGGCTCCAACATGAGCATGCTCTCGCTGAGAGCGAAGGGTGTCGAGCCTCGGGCATCTACGAAAGCGGTGCTGCGCGGATGGCGGTTACGCTTCAACGTGCAGCACTTCTTCCGCCATGAGGGTGGTGTTGGCAACATCGAAAACACCGGCCACCCGGACGACCGGGTTCTCGGCGTGCTCCATGAATGCCCCGACGAGGCGCTTTCTCTGTTGGATCAGGCCGAAGCTTACGGGCATGGCTATAACCGCATAGAGATCGAGGTAGAGCCGGATAACCCTAGCGCGGCAATGGCCCCGAAGGTCTTTGCTCTCACCTATGTGGGCATGCCCCAATTTATCGACAACGACTGCCGACCAAGCCGTCGTTACCTGAACATCGTTCTGGAGGGAGGCCGCCAGGCCGGACTGGATGGCAAATACCTGGAGTCACTGGCCAATCAGCCCATTCATCAACTTGATGAGCACCCAACGTTCGCGGCACCACCCGGAGACTACCCAACATTTGACCGGGCGTTGCTGGCAAAACAGCCGCTGTACACGGCCCTCTACGGGGCCGTGTTTGATATGTCCGAGGCGAGGCCTCTGCACCACTTCCTCAAAGGCTTTTTTGGAGGCAGGGACATGACGCTTTTTCACCTCAGACGGCTGGACAGCAGCAACGTTGATGAAACCATGGACGATATCCGGAACGGACGCCTCAACAAGGCCCAGAAGCGATACCTCAACGCCTATCTGAACGAATACGCCAGAGAGTATCGCTACGTCGGCCGCTATAACTATGATAAAGACTGAGGAGCTCTCATGCCGTCTTTCCCGCCAGCCCTGGCACACAATGCCATCGAAGAGATCCTGCCGGATCTGTTTTTTGTCAGTGGTGCCATGGAAACCGTCCTTATGGACCTGGATTGGCAATTCAGCCGCAACATGACCATCGTCCGTGACGGTGAACGGCTGATCCTCATCAATACGGTCCGCCTTGATGATGACGGCCTGGCGGAACTGGACCGACTGGGAAAAGTAACCGACGTGATTCGGCTTGGCGCTCTGCATGGGCGTGACGATGCGTTCTATGTTGACCGTTACCAGGCGCAGTACTGGGTGATGCCAGGTCTGGAACCGGAGGACCAAAGCGGGTCTGAAAGAGAGGCAAACGTCCTCGGCCAGACGCTGCCCCTGAGTGACGCATCGCTATTTCAGTTCCAAACTACCAAACTTCCTGAAGGCGTACTCCACCTCCAGCGGGATGGCGGCATCCTGATAGCCTGTGACGCCCTGCAGAACTGGCTGAAACCCGACGAGCACTTCTGCGACGCCTCGCGACAGCGAATGGAGCAGATGGGCTTCTTCACACCCGCCAACATTGGCCCAGTCTGGCTGCAGGCGGCGGAACCTGCTGCCGAGGATTTTAACCGGCTCAAAACACTGAACTTCAAACACGTTCTCTGTGGCCATGGCCAACCCCTACTGGACAACGCCAAAGAGGACTTCAGCGCCACCTTCGATCGAGTGTTCCATTGCCAGGCGTGATCCCCAGGAGCGGCACCTGATGCAGAGCGAATTACAGCTGCCCGGATACACAATCTCCTTCTGCCTCTGGAGAAAAGCAGGCCGGGCGGCCTATCGCGCACGGCGACTCTCGGACGGTGCAGACGTCTGCATTGAAACCCTTGATACCGAATATCCCGACCGCAGGCAGGTGGCCACGCTCAATCACGAAGCCAGCATTGCTTCACGGCTCGACGGCGTGAAAGGCGTACGCAGGGTTCATGACATATTGCCACACGGTAGTGGGAACCTGGCGCTCGTCACCGATCCCTGTGAGCGTTCGCTTGCCTCGGTAATGGCCGAGAGCCGTAACAGACGCTTGCCCCTGCCCCAGGCGCTGAAAATAGCCCAGGCCCTGGTACAGATTCTGAGCGACATCCACGCACAGGACATCGTGCACAAGTCGCTGACACCCCATAACGTCCTGTTTGACTCAAGAAGTGGCGCACTGGTGCTGTCGGGGTTCAATATAGCATCGGAGCTGGGGCAGGAGCGGCAGGCCAAACAGCTGCCCAATCAGCCCGAGGCGGCATTGGCCTACATGTCGCCGGAACAGACCGGGCGCATGAATCGGAGCCTCGACTACCGCTCGGACTACTATTCCCTCGGCTTGCTGCTGTTTGAACTTCTGACCGGCCAACCTCCGTTTACAGCCAACAATACCCTGGAGTGGGTACACAGCCACATAAGTCGTCTGCCTCCGGCGCCTCACACCGTGTTTGAGGACATACCCGAGGCCCTTTCAGACATTGTGCTGAAGCTTCTGGCCAAATCCCCGGAAGAACGTTATCAAAGCAGCCTGGGCCTGCTGCACGACCTATCCCGTTGCGCCACGTCGATAGAACAGGATCTGCCACTGCTGCCCTTCACACTGGGTGAAAAGGATCATCTGCAGAAGTTTCTGATTCCCCAGGCACTTTACGGCCGCGAGCGCGAGCTGCAGGAGTTGCTGAGCCTGTTCGAGCAAGCGGTGGAGGGACGATCCCGTTTCTGCCTGGTTCACGGCTACTCCGGCGTTGGCAAGTCGGCACTGGTCAACGAAATTGATCGCTACCAGATCCGTGAACGCGGCTTCCTGGTCCAGAGCAAGTTCGACCAGTTCCAGCAAAGCGAAGCCTACTCAGCACTGGCAGCCACCTTTCGTGCCCTCGTGCAGCAAATCATGCTAGAGCCCGACAACCAGCTTGACTGCTGGCGCACCGAACTGCTTGGTGCGCTGGGGCCCAACGGCGCCCTGGTGATCGACCTGGTACCGGAGCTGGCGCTGATTATCGGCGAACAACCCCCTGTGACCGAGCTGCCACCCTCAGAGAGCCGTAACCGGTTGCAGCTGGTACTGACCGCATTCCTGCGAGTGTTTGCCGGCGAAGGCCATCCGGTCGTGCTGTTCCTGGACGATCTGCAGTGGAGCGACACCCCAACCCTCGACCTGATACGCCGTATAGTCACCTCCAGGGACCAGAGCCACCTGCTGTTGATTGGCGCCTATCGCAGCAATGAAGTCGGCCCTGGGCACCCGCTCAGATTGCTCCTGGATGACCTCAACAACCATCGGCGAATTCATCAGATCCCTGTGGGGCCGCTTGATGAATCGTCAGTGGACCAAATGGTGGCCGATGCCCTGCGTTGCGAGCCGGAAACGAGCCGCACACTGAGCGAGATGCTGTTTCACCGCGCCCAGGGCAACCCCTTCTTTACCAACGAGTTGCTGCGACAGTTCCATGCCCAGGGGGCAATCTGGTCAGATTCGGGCAGTGGCCAATGGCACTGGCAGCTCGACAGGGCCAGTTGGGATGAAACCAGCCATGACGTGGTTGAGTTCATGCTGGATAACCTGCGACAGCTCCCGGACGAAACGCAGAACGTACTTCAACTGGCCGCCAGCATCGGGAATACCTTTACCCTGCAAACGCTCGCCACCATCTACGAGCATACCGTTGCTGAAACCGCCCGGGCCCTTCTGCCGGCGTTGAAACAGTACACCGTGCTGCCGCTACACAGTGATTATCGCCTGGCGAGACACCAGGACGAAGAGCGGGTGCTCAACCCCAGCTACCGTTTTCAGCATGACCGGGTGCAGCAGGCTGCCTACAACCTCATTGCAACCGACGAGCTCCCCCGGGTACACCTAACGGTCGGGCGCCTGATGCTACAACACGGCGGCGGGCAGGTCGCCGATGACCAATTGATTGATATCGTGAATCATCTCAATCAGGGGCGCGCGCTGATCCAGTCCGGGTCAGAACGCCTTCAACTGGCCGAGTTCAACCTTCGTGCCGGCAGTCGCGCCCGACAAACCTCGGCCTATCAACAGGCACTCGACTACTTGCAGGTCGCCGAGGAATTGCTGCCAGACGACGCCTGGTCACAGATGCCCTCACTGATGGCCACATTGGCGTCAGAGATACAGCTTTGCCTCTACCTCACCGGGCGTACCGACGAGGCCGACCATTGGTTGGAGCAGATGCTGGACCATGCGGACTCCCGGCTGCATCGCGCCGACATTCTCGCCATACGTACCCGGCAGAATGCCACGCTGGGTAGAATGGAGGCGTCTATTCACGCTGCCATTGAGGGGCTGGCACTATTGGGTGTCAATTTCACCGAACACCCCAGCCAGCACGATATCGATGTCGAACGCCAACGGGTACTGACGAACCTGGCTGGCCGCGAAATCACCGACCTGGTTGATGCTCCTGTCATCGAAGACCCAGCCACATTGACCGCCATGCGTCTGCTGATGGAAATCTTTGCTGCCGCGTTTCTCTCCGGCAGCAAGCTGTTCAGCTACCTGGTGCTGAAAGCGGTTAACCTGGCTTTGAATCGGGGCAACTGCCCGGAATCGGCGTTTGCCTATGCCGCCTACGGCATGCTTTTGTGTGGTGAGCTGGACGAGCCCGCCCTGGGCTATCAGTACGCCAAGGTTGGCCTGGCCATCAATGAACGGCTTGATGACCTCAGCCTGAGGGCGCGCGTTATCTATGTATACGCCATGTTCGTTCATCACTGGAGCAACCACTGGGCAACGCTCACGCCCTGGTTCCGCAAGGGCATCGAAGCCGGCTATCAATCCGGCGACCTGCTCTATCTGGCCTACAGTGCCCAGGACTGCGTGATCTGGGACCCGGGCATGGATCTGGAAACCGCTAGCCAGTTGCATCAGGAAAACCTCGACATCGTTCGCGAGTGCGCCTACCAGGATTCGCTGGACTCCGGTTCCCTCTTCCTGCAGATGCAGCGCAATTTTCTTGGCACCACCCACTCACCGGCCAGTCTGAGCACCGATGATTTTGATGACCAGGCGTGTCTCGAGGCAATGAGTACGCGCCGGTTCATGACCGGCATTGCCAATCATCAGATCTACAGTGCCGAGATCAACCTGCTCTACGGGAACTACGAACAGGCACTGCACTTTGTCAGAAAGCAGGACAAGCTAATCAAGTCCGCGATGTCCCTGCCCCAGCTCGTGCGTTTCTACATTGTTGCCAACCTCACCCTCACGACTCTATTCCCCACCATGAACAGGGCTGACCAACAGGCCACACGAGAACGCCTTGAACGGGACCTGGCGCGCATGACCCGTTGGGCGGACAATTGCGAAGCGAATTTCCGCCACCTTCAATTTCTGATGACCGCAGAACTCGCCCGCCTGGATGGCAGGCACGACGCCGCACTGGAGCTCTATGACACGGCCATCGACACGGCACGGGCAAACGGCTTCCTGCGCGATGAGGCCACTGCCTTTGAGCGAGCCGCACGGCACCTGCTGGCACTGGGTAAAGGGCGCTCAGCCGAGGGTTATCTCCGTGGTGCCCACGGGGTATACAACCGCTGGGGCGCACAACGCAAGGTAGAACAGCTGGAGGACGAGTTCCCGGTGCTTCGTCAGTGGGTTCAGGCCCACCTCAGCCCACCAGGAAGCCATTTGGCCAGTCTCGACCTGGCATCGGTTATGAAAGCCTCCCGTGAGATCTCCGGCGAGATGGTGCTGGACCAGCTGTTGCAGAAAACCCTGGCGATTCTGCTGGAAAATGCCGGTGGGCAATGGGGCTGCCTGATTGTCCGGGCCGGTGGTGCGTTCAGTGTCGAGGCCATAATCCGGCCAGAGCAGCCGTCACCACAGGTTGAAATCCCCACCCACTCAACACTCAGTGATCGTCAGGGCAAGGCCCTCGCCCTGCCAATGAGCGTGATCAGCCAGGTGTTTCAAAGGGGCGAAGCCGTGGTCCTGCACGATGCCATGGCGGACGGCCCGTTTGTGAACGACCCCTACACTATTCACCTGCATCCACGATCAGTACTGTGTGTCCCTATCATCGTGCGGGAACGTTTTGAGGCGGCGGTCTACATGGAGAACAACCTGACCGACGCCGTCTTCACCGACGACCGGGTGGAATTGATTCAACTGCTCTCCGCCCAGGCGGCTGTCGCCATCGAAAACGCCCGGCTCTACACTCAGGTACAGGACCATTCCCGGCTCCTGGAAGAGAAAGTGGTTGAACGCACGGCAGAGCTGGAAGAACTCAATGAAGAACTGCAACGCCTGGCCGACCGCGATGGCCTGACCGGCGTCGCTAACAGGCGTTCCGGTGACGCCTACCTCAAAGACACCTGGCTGCGCCTGCGAAGGCAGCCCCAGCCCCTATCTGTGGTTATGCTCGATGTGGATCACTTCAAGCACTTCAACGACAATTACGGCCACCAGATGGGTGACGAATGCCTGATCCGGGTAGCCGAGACACTGCAGGAGCAACTGCAGCGCTCAACCGACATGGTGGCACGCTACGGGGGAGAAGAGTTCATTCTGATACTCCCCAATACTGACGAAAATGGTGCGATACAGGTCGCTGAAAATGCCCGCGTTGCCATCGAAGCATTGGACATCAGGCACGACCATTCAACGGCGCGAGATTGCATCACCGTCAGCGTGGGCTGCGCCACCATCGTTCCCGATGACAAGAGCAGTCTCGAAGAATTGGTCTTTGCCGCCGATGCGGCACTCTACAAAGCCAAAGAGAGCGGCCGAAACCGAATTCAAGCGGCTGAGAGCGCTTGAGATAACGAGACTTTTTTACCAAACTCAGTGATCTTGAGATTATGATCAACGCATTTGCCGTATCCAACTACCGCAGCCTTAAGAGTATCGTCGCGCCCCTGACCGGCCTCAATGTGGTAACCGGGCCCAACGGCTGCGGCAAGTCCAACCTTTACAAGTCTCTGCGGTTACTGGCTGAAACCGCAAAGGGCAACTTAATCTCGTCGATCGCGCAGGAAGGCGGGCTGGATTACACGTTCTGGGCAGGGCCGGAGACCTTTACCAAAGGCATGAAAGACGGTGTCGATCCCGTACAGGGCTCTGCCAAAAAACAGAACAGCCGGCTCAGACTCGGCTTCGTGGGTGAAGACTTCGGCTACGCCATCTCACTGGGTATGCCCGCCCCTCAGGGGTTTGCGGGCTACCAGGACCCGTCCATGTTTCAGTTTGACCCGGAAATCAAGCGCGAGTGCATTTGGGCGGGAGACGTCTGCCGTCCCAGCAGTTGCCTGATTGACCGGGTCGGGCCTGTGGTGAAAGTGCGCAACGGTCGTAAATGGGAAGTCTACAACGCCCACCTCAACACCTACGAAAGCATCCTCAACGAAATCAGCGATCCGGTGGCTGTGCCCGAGGTTCATGCTGTCCGGCAAACCATCCGCAACTGGCGCTTCTACGACCAGTTCCGAACCGATCCCCAGTCCATCATCCGCACGCCCCAAATCGGTACGCGAACGCCGGTGCTTGATCACGACGGCCATAGCCTGGTCGCGGCTCTGCGGACCATCCACGAGATTGGCGACCGGGCGGCGTTGTACGATGCCATTGAGGATGCCTTTCCCGGGGCAACCATCAACTTTGAGGCAGACTCCGGCAACCGTTTCATACTGCAGTTTTTGCAGGAGGGGTTGCTGCGCCCCTTAAACCAGGCGGAGTTGTCGGACGGCACGCTTCGCTACCTGTTGCTGGTAGCCGCACTACTCACGCCAAGACCACCGTCACTATTGGTGCTTAATGAACCGGAAACCAGCCTGCACCCGGATTTGCTGCCTGCCTTGGGGCGCCTGATCAATCGAGCATCACGTGAAACCCAGGTGTGGGTCGTTTCCCACGCACCACGTTTGGTGGCAACTCTGGAACAGGATGGCGACTGTAACTCCATCGCCCTGAACAAGGACCTTGGCGAAACCATCGTCCTGGGGCAGGGTTTGTTGGATGCGCCACCCTGGCAATGGGCGGATTAACAATGGAGTTCACCTTCCTGGGCACATCCGCCGGCACCCCGACACGGTCACGAAATGTGAGCGGGCTGGCCCTATGCCACGCCGGCCCCAAACCCTGGTATTTGATCGACTGCGGTGAAGGCACACAACACCAGTTGCTTCGCACCCGCTACTCGGTTGTGCAATTGCGCGCCATCTTCATCACCCATATCCACGGCGATCACACGTTCGGCCTTCCAGGGCTGCTCACCAGCGCCTCCATGCTTGGCCGCACGGAACCGCTGGACGTCATTGCCCCCATCCAGGTACAACGCTTCATCAGCGCAGTGCTCGCAAACAGCGACTCCAGCCTCAGCTACTCGCTAAACTTTATCGATTCCGAAGCATCGGATTTCCAGTGGCAGGATGAGCACGTCAGGGTTACCAATGTGGCACTGTCCCATCGTGTCGACTGCCGCGCCTATGTGTTCACCGAGCAAAGCCTGGAGCGACAACTACTGCGGGACAAATTAAGCGCGGAAGGCATCGAGCCCGGACCCGGCTGGGGCGAATTGCAGAAAGGCAACGATATAACGCTGGAGGATGGCCGCCTGCTCAGAAGTGACGATTACACACACATTCCCCGCACGGCCCGCCGCCTGATCGTCGCCGGCGACAACGACACCCCAGACCTGCTGGCCGATGCCTGCAACGGCACCCACGTGCTGATCCACGAAGCCACCTATACCCAGGACGTGGCCGACCGGGTCGGCCCCTGGCCACAACACAGCTCCGCTGAACAGGTCGCCCGATTCGCCCAACAAGCTCACTTGCCCAACCTGGTGCTGACCCATTTCAGCTCACGTTACCAGTCCGGGCCGGGAGGTGCGCCCCACATCAACCAACTGGCGACCGAAGCCATGCAGCACTACAAGGGCCAACTGTTTCTGGCGCAGGATTTTGAAACCTATCGGCTGGAAAAGGATTTGTCGCTGAGTTGCCTGACCCAAACACATTCAATCTGACGAAGGATATTCACAATGACGTATCAGTTCGAAGACCTAAGGAAGGCTTGCCGGACAGAATGGCGCGACTACATTGAACACAGTTTCGTAAAGCAGTTAGGCGATGCGTCGCTCGCTCCCGAAGCGTTTCAGCACTACCTCAAGCAGGATTACCTGTTCCTGATCCAGTTTGCCCGCGCCTTCGCCCTGGCGGCCTACAAAAGCCCAACCTTGCTGGATCTCCGCCAGGCAAAGGAAGGCTTGCAGGCCATCGTGGATGTAGAACTGGACCTACACATCAGCTACTGCAAGGAATGGGGCATTTCAGAAGCAGAACTTGCCAACCTGCCGGAAGCGCGCGCCACCCTTGCCTACACACGCTATGTGCTCGACACGGGCAACCGCGGCGATTTGCTCGACCTGCATGTTGCGCTCTCACCCTGCATGGTGGGCTACGGGGAAATCGCCAATTGGCTGAACAACCGGGCAGAAACCATTCGGGGAGACAAAAACCCGTATGACGCCTGGATCGCCATGTATGAAAGCGACGAGTTCCAGCAGGCCATGCACGCGGAAATCCAGTGGCTGGATGAACGACTGGCGGATGTATCCCCCGACAGGTTCGCGCAGCTTACCCGGATATTCAGCGACGCCACCCGGCTGGAAATCGATTTCTGGGAAATGGGCCTGAAACAGAGCGATTGAGAAACGTGTGGTCAACCACAGCACTTCTTGAACTTGGCACCACTCCCGCAATGGCAAGGATCATTGCGGGAAGGCATTTTCGCCGTAGTCACAGTCGTCACTTTGTTCAGGAGTGCGGTCAGTTCGGTGATGGATTCAACCGCACCCTCGCGGGCATCCACTGTAATGTTGGCATGCAGATTGGCTTCCGCCACCTGAGCTTCGACCTCCTGCCTGCGCGCCTCACTGGTAACCACCAGTGTTAGCGGAAACTTCTTGCTGCCACTCTTCTGACTGGCCTTGGTCTGGAAGCCACCATGGGCGGTGTGGTGCTGGCGCGCGTCCTGCCGGCCTTTGTAGAAGAACTTGTCTGACATGCTGAAATCTCGATGAATGGAAGAGTACCCGGCGCCCGAAAAAAGCGAGCGAGCACCGGGCGAGACGTTTTAGCATGCTTATTGAATTGGATATATAGGCATAAGTGGAAATTCGATGCGCCACCCGCCCCGCTCTCATCAAATCACTCTGGCAAAGTGTCGCCTGACCCGCCCATCTCGGCCGGAACATCCTTCATCTTTGGTAGCCCGTCGCGAATCGGCAGTACCGATTCCTGGTAATGCACATGGACCGCGGGCTCAAACGCCAGGTCCGGAAGGTTGGCAACATAGACGTCCATAAGACTTAACGCCGGATGATCGGTAAACACATGACCACCGCACTTTTTACACCACTTGCGATAGCTTTGTTCCGTGAGATGGAATTCGCCAATGTGATCGGCACCCGCTAACACCTCGAAGCTGTCGTATGGCCACAGAGAAAACGCATTCACCGGCCCGGCCGACCAGCGACGACAGGAATCACAGTGACAATATCCCATCGCTTCGGGTGCGCCAGATACCTGAAACTTAACAGCGCCACAAAAACAACTGCCCTGGTACTGAGTCATAACGATCTCCCCCGTTCGTTGGTTAAACACCACCTTCCCAGAGCCACCCGTTTGCTGTACATGATACGAAATCACGAAACTGCCAGGACTTTGGTAGCAGGAAAGTTACGATTCGGAGCGACGGTTGACGGCTGCCCGACAAACCGCACAAACTAACAGCTCAACCCTCCCAAGATAGAACGCACATTCAATGCCCGCAAACGTCAAAACCCGGATTTTGTTCCGCTCCAAACGCCTGAACCTGTACCTCGTCCGCTACCCGGAAGGTCACAAGGTGGGACCGCACCTGGACATGACTTCCGAAGGCCGGCTGTACAAACTCAATTGTGTTCTGGTAAAGCCCAAAGCCGGCGGTGAGTTCATCTGCGAAAAGAACATTTTCAACTTGTTTGGCCGGGTATACCTGTTTCGACCAGATCTCTACCAACACCGGGTTTCGAAGATTGAACGTGGGAATCGTTGGTTGCTCAGCTTTGCACTTAACACATCGGGTAACGTTCCCCTGGCACAATGATCGCCTAGATCCGACAGAAGCCGTCAGCCCAACAAACACGCCTTGGCCTCGTTGATGCGGGCGGCCAAATAGTTACTCCCACCGCGGTCCGGGTGTACTTTCTGCATCATCCTGCGGTGGGCCTGAATGATCTCGTCCTGTGTTGCACCGGGCTTCAGCCCCAAGATGTCCAGTGCTTCGCTCTCGGTAAGTGGACCGCCAGCATTGGCTTGTTCTTCGGATTCTTCACCTCCAGCGCTGGCCTCATCGTCAGCACGCCATGAGTCACCAAACCGGCGGTCAAGATAACTTTCCAGCAGCCGGGCGGAGTCCTCGTCGTGCGCCCGGCAGTATCGCAACAGCTCAAGAAATTCACTTTCGCCCAGGTCCGCCAGCTCTCGCCCGGCCATGGGGCCTTTCAGGACCTTGCCCCTCATGGTGCCGGAGTCATGATCCAGGCTCATTTCCAGAATGTCGCCGGAGACATGGGATTGGTTGCCCGAACTTGCGTTTGCATCTCCCGTTCCGGCCCCCGCCATGCGCCCCGTCAACAATGATGGCAGCACCCGGCGTAGCAGTGGATAGAGAAACGCCAACAACGCGAATAAGGCGTGCAAGCGGCCGGTAACGGCCATCAGAACCACTATCCCGATAGCGGCCATCAAGGCCAGCTTTATCATCGCCGGCTTACGTTGGCTGGCCGGCTGGTTGCGCAGCCAGACCCACGCAACAACCGACAGTGCTATGACCAGAAGCGTTAGTGGCACTCAGATACCCCGGAACTCATCGGTCCATCGATGGCTTGAACGTGGATTGAAACAAGCGCTACTTGATCTGCTGGGTCAAGCGCTTGACCTCTGGAGAGCTGCGGCTGGAAAAATCCTGCAGGGCCTTGGCTCCCCCGGAAGCATAGACCGCCACCGCAGCCATAAGATCCTTGAGAACCTGCGGACTGTTGCGATCGAAGGGGGCATAGGCGCCACCAGACAACTTGCTCACCTGCTGGAACACTGCTCTGGCATGAGCGTCGGCGCCCTCGTGGAACATGAACACCGGCGTTCGCAGCATCCCCAGTTCCCCCGCGGTATGGCACAGTTCGTCCACCGGTTCCTCGCAACAGTCGCCAATAAACACCACCGCCCTTATGGCCTTTTCCCGGGTTTCCTTCACGGCATGAGCCAACACCCGGCTGATCTGGGTGCGCCCACCCAGGCAGGAAACGCCGTTCATCAGGTTCAACAACTGACCGGTCTCCGTCACAAACCCTGTGGCCTTGAACTCGCCAAAGCCGCGGTAGTAACAAAGCTGGATAGCCAAACCACCCAAATCCCGGGTCGCCATGAACAGTTCACTCTGCAAGTGGCACGCCTCATCCCAGGTTGCCTCCCGGCTGGCGGTGGCATCCAGCGCGAATATCAGCCTGGCCTGCCCGCCACCCTGTTTAGGCAGTGTGCGAACCTCGTTGATAAACTGGTCGATGGCCTGTCTATCGGATTTGGGGCGCAGTTCTTTGTCGGCCATAGTGGTCCTTTCTCGTTTACCAGTGCGTCACGAACCTGGGTTACCATCAGCCCGCCAGTGCTGCCCGCACCTTCTTGCTCAGGTGGCCCATATCAACCCGGCCAAGCACCTGGGGCTTTAGCTCGTTCATCACTTTGCCCATATCCTGCATTCCCTGTGCATCGGTAGCGCTGATGGTCATTCGAATCAGGCCGTCCAGATCATCCTCATTCAGGGCCGCAGGCATGAATTCCTCAATGATTACCATTTCCGCTCTTTCCTTGTCACCCAACTCCTCGCGCCCCGCCTCATCGTACTGACTGGCGGCGTCGCGGCGCTGTTTGAGCATCTTGTCCAACACCTTGAGGACATCCTCGTCGCTCAAATCACGGCGCTCATCAATCTCAATCTGTTTGACTGCCGCCTGCGCCATACGCAGGGTGACAAGCCGGGTCTTATCCTTGTTCCGCATCGCGTCTTTCACCGCGGTGTTGAGTTGTTCCTTCAGTGATGGTTCCGACATTGCCGACCTCCTGATCTATCAAATTAGGTGACTGATTTCAGATGGAACGAAAGGGTAGATGTAACGAAAAAGCGAGGCAGGTTCAATCGTTATGATCATATGGCTGGAGCCTCATCCCCTATATGTGGGGATGAGGCTAACCCATTCATGGGTTTACCTTGTTACTCTACTTCTCCTCCCTCCTCGTTAGGCGCGCCAATTCCCGGTCCCCTGGGGGGAAGGCTTTCCGCGATCGTAATGTCCGCGTCGAACAAAGTGCCGTCGGCCATGGCGGCGACAACGGCTTTGGCAGCATTGTACGCAGTCTTGGTAATGTACCCGTTGCCCTTGGTTCCAATACCCCCACGCATTTCGAACAGCACCGATCCGGCACCCAACAATCCATACGCGTTACGGGCGATTCCGGGCGTTGTGGTACCGGGATAGAGCGTGATGTTGGCATAACCGTACTGGTCGAGCTCTGTGGCCATAACCGTGACCACTTTTTTTGCAAGTTCCACTCCAGCCTCAAACTGGTCCACCACACCCAACGCCTCAGCCGCCGATGTGGCATTCGGCCATAGCGTCGATCCGGTGATCAAATTGCCGTCGGCATCGACGTAAGAGCCCTGGTGGTGGAAATCGATAACCACCGAAGGCTGAAATTCGTCAAACAACAAGCGCATGGCAACCGACTCGGGCACAGGATTGGGGCCACCAACGTATGGATCGACCTCCGGACCATCCTCAAGAAACGAATGATAGCGGTTGATGTCATAACCGCGTCCGCGCTGATAAAAAGCAGGACAAGGCCCGGATACGCATGATGGATCGTAATTCTGGCGCCACGGTGGCGTATTCCCGAAAGCATCTTCAACACTTGCGTCAAACCCATCGACATTGACCCTGGGTACGATGGTCAGCGTGAGCGCATCCCGTACGGCTCTCGATTCCCTCGAGTTGTCGGATAGATCTCTGGCCAAATCAACCATAGCCTCACTCACGACATACTCGTTGCCGTGTTGCTGAGCAATGATCATTATGCGCTGAGGCCCGCTCCCTATGGTAACCACGGGGATTTCCCGGCCAGTATTACTGAGGCGAGGAGCGCTCGAAAGGACAAACTCTCCTTTGGCCGACCGATCCAGTTGCTCGAGCGTATGCCAAAGCTGGGCATAACTTCGTAACGCAGCCAAGGACACATTCTGTTCGTCGGTGAGCCAGGGGCCGTTGGGTTTACTCTGGGGAGCCGCATTCGCCAACCCCGTGAAGATTAAGCTACTAATAGCGATGATCGATAACCATGTTTTCATGAGAAATCCTTCCTCTATGTATGTTTCATCGAATGATTATCTAACTATCAGGATACCAACATGCATCCACTACAGATGCCTCTCGCAATATTATTGTTATCCTTATCTAGCTCGGAAAACTGCCTTGTGCAAGAACACTCACTGGAAAACGACTCGAAGCAAAACCCGTGGTGATCCAAAAAGCTATTTGCAGACTACACTGCTAACCTGCTCATTCTTTTGACACCAGTGGAGTCACTGCATGATTACCGTTCACCACCTCAACAATTCCCGTTCACAACGCGTTCTCTGGATGCTGGAAGAATTGGGAGTGCCCTACGAAATCCAGCGTTACGAGCGTGACCCTAAAACCATGCTGGCACCGGCCAGCCTAAAAAAAGTGCACCCGCTGGGTAAATCACCGGTGATTACCGATGGCGATCTGGTGGTAACGGAGTCAGGCGCTATTATCGAGTATCTGGCCCACACCTACGGCAAAGACACCATGTTGCCGGAAACCGGCGGCCAGGCGTGGCTGGATTATACCTACTGGCTGCATTACGCCGAAGGCTCCCTGATGCCACCGTTGGTAATGCGCCTGGTGTTCCAGAAGGTAAAAAACAGCCCGATGCCGTTTTTTATCAAGCCGGTGGCCAAAGGCATTGCCGATAAAACCACTGCTACCTTCATCGGCCCGATGATCAAAACACACCTGGATTTCGTCGAAGCTCACCTGGCAAAAAACACCTGGTTTCTGGGGGACAACCTCAGCGCGGCGGACATTCAGATGAGCTTTCCACTGGAAGCCTCAGTAGCACGGGGTATCGTTGGCAAAGACCGGCCCCATATCAATGCGTGGGTTGAGAGAGCTCACGCCAGGCCGGCTTACCAAAAGGCGCTCGAGAAGGGCGGTGAATACGACTTTGCCTGAACGCACGGAGGAGGGCTCACTGCCCTCCCTTTTTTAGAAGCGAGAAGGCAACACCAAACCGACATGCAGATATGTCTCGGTTTCCCACACTTTTATTAAACACCGTTCGCCACCATCTAAAGGAGACAGACTTCGACCACACATCCCTCAGGATCACTCCATGAACGCGACCATCAAGCAATTCCTCCTGGTTTCAAGCATCTACCTACTCGCCCCAACCGTTAACGCCTTCGACCTTAACGACGCGCTTTCCAGCGGCACCGAAGCAATGACTTCGGCATCAGAAGTCAGCGGTGAAGCCCAGCAACTGGTCGGCCAACTCCAGAATCAGCTCGGCGTCACGCAGGCCCAGGCGACAGGTGGCACCGGCGCCCTGTTACAGCTTGCAAAAAACCAGCTGGGCAAGGATTCAATGAGCACCCTCACCAGCAAAGCCTCGGGCCTGTCCAGCCTGTTGGGCGGTGGTAGCAGCCTGAGCGAAAGCCTGCTCTCCAATATATCGTCGATGGACGGCGTGCGGTCGGCCTTTACAGCTCTGGGTATGGACAGCGGAATGATCCAGCAGTTTGTCCCGGTTATCATGAGCTTCCTGGGGAACCAGGGGGTTGGCTCTTCGTTGCTGGGGCAACTGCAGGGCCTCTGGACGCCTGACGCCTGAATCAGTCGCCCTTCCCGAGAACGGCCTTTACACCGTAATTCGCTCCAGGGCTTCCCGAATCCCTGGAGGAATCGATGTGGATGACTGGGTAGCTCGATCAACGAACACATGGACAAGCTCGCCATGTGCGGCTGCCTGGGCTTCGTTCTCCATGAAAATCCCCACTTCGTAGGTCACAGAACGGGTGCCAATTCTGGCAACCCGAACGCCGGCTTCAAGGGCATCAGGGTAGGCAACCGGCTTCTTGAACTGGCAGCTGGAACTCACCATAAAACCCACTACCGGTGCGTTGTGTATATCAAGACCGCCCTCTTCAATGAGATAGCGGTTGATGACCGAATCGAAGTAGGAATAGTAGGTCACGTTGTTGACGTGACCGTAGATGTCGTTATCCATCCATCGGGTGATGATGGGGTAAAACACGGGGAAGTCAGATCGTTCCATGGAGGCAGCCTGGCGTCAGTGGTCGTCAAAAAGAATGACCTGGCGAATGGCCTTGCCGTTTGCCAATCGCTCAAAGCCTTCGTTGATCTCATCAAGGGTCAGGGTGTCGCTCAGTAGCTTGTCGACCGGCAACCGTCCCTGGCGAAACAGGCTGACGTAGCGGGCCACATCTCGCACCGGCACACAGCTTCCCACATAGCTACCCTTGAGGGTTCGTTCCTCTGCCACCAGGCTCACCTGTTGAATCGACACCTTCCTGTCAGGGTGTGCCAACCCACCTGTTACGGTTGTACCGCCACGACGAGTCAGTTGATAAGCCAACTCCAGCGCCTTTTCAGAACCCGCCATTTCGATCGCACAATCAACGCCTCCGTTGGTCAAGGCTTTCACCTGGCTCACGCAATCTTCGTCCGCCGCGTTGATGCCAGCGCTGGCGCCCAGGCTCTTGGCCATCGCAAGCTTGTCTTCATCCAGATCAATGGCAATGACCTGTCCTGCCCCGGCTACCAGCGCACCCAACACACTGTTCAGGCCCACGCCGCCAAGCCCGATAACGGCGACCGTCTGACCGGCTTTGATATCGGCCGAGTTGATAGCGGCGCCCACGCCCGTCAGCACGGCACAGCCAAAGAGGGCGGCATGATGAAACGGCAGATCAGGATCAATCCGTACCAGTGAATGTCGGGACACCACTGCGTGATCGGCGAACGCCGAGACGCCCAGGTGGTGATTCACCGGCGTACCATCCGCCCGATGCAGCCGGTGTTCGCCACCAACCAGCGTACCGGCATTGTTCGCGACGGCCGCCGGTTCGCACAGGGCGGGGCGACCTTCGGCACAGGGGCTGCAGTGCCCGCAGCTGGGAACAAAGACAGTGACCACGTGATCACCCGGGCTGAGATCTGTCACCCCTGCCCCAACGGCTTTGACCACGCCTGCCGCCTCATGGCCCAGGGCCATAGGCACGGGCCTTGGCCGGTTGCCGTCAATCACAGACAGGTCTGAATGGCACAAACCCGCTGCCCGTATCTGAACCAACACCTCATGATCGCCCGGTGGATCCAGTTCCAGCTCTTCAATCGTCAGCGGTCGGTTTTCGTCGAAAGGCTGTGGCGCACCTATCGTTTCCAATACAGCGGCACGGATTTTCATAACGATGATCCTGTTGGTGTTTTTGTTCGGAATGTCCGCAAGGTACTAAGTTTCTCTGATTTAGGGAAGTTCTGGGGTTTCTCTACCGGATGATCAGGGCGTTAACAGGAAACCGTAACGATTCCTGATAAAGTGAGCGCCTGTAAACGACTCCGTCCCACTTACCGGTAACTGCACCTGTCACTTATGCCCATTGCCATACCACCCGAGCAGACCATCTCCGAAGCAGAGATAGAGCTGGCCATAGGCTCGGGCATTGAACGGTATTTCGCCGACTGCCGGGCGCGGGTGCCGGCGTTTATCGACCGACATTTCCACTATCCCGGCGCTGTGGCAACCAACCGGATGGCACTGGGCTGGGACATGTTGCGGGCGCCGATCAATCTGCTTTGGGCGCCGGTTTACGCCCTTGCCTGCCTGGTAAAAATTCCAACGCGCAAACGAGCCGGTCTGAGATGGCTGCACGGAATGGCTGATCGTGTGCCTGCTGGTTTTACCACTCGCGTACAACAGCACATCTCGAGCCTTATTCAGGCCAACCTGCTGAACAATGGCCAACCAACGGGCCACCTGCTGGAAGACTATCTGGTGGAAGCGCTGGAGGAGGTTTACGAGCGCCACAGCTCTGAGCCAGTCGACCACCAGCACTTTATCAAACTGATAGAGCCCGTGATTGCCGACGCTCTTCGTCAGTACCGCGTAACGCGGACGGCCTCTGCCGATATCACCAACAGCATTTCATGCACCGTGCTGGGCGCGTTTGCATTCCAGAAGTTTACACCTGGGGGCATAGGGCTCGGAGTGGTGCTGGCGTCCATGCTTGCAAAGACCCTGGCCGCACGGGACTTTATCCTCGGCGAAACCATTGGCACGTGGTATTACAGCGTCTTTCCACCGGAGCCGTCGCTGGCAACGACCGCCGGCGTCATGCTCGCGGTCATGGCCGCCCTGGCAGCGTTCGCAGCGCTGTCTGGCGTTATTTCCGACCCCGTGCAGGCGGCACTCGGCCTTCATCGTCGTCGCCTGCACAAGCTGCTGGATCACCTGGAGCGGGACGTATCGCTCAGCACCCAAAGCAGCTTTCGGCCGAAAGACCAGTATGTGGCCCGCATTCTGGACACGTTCGACATGATCCGAGCCGGGTTGATTTAGGCAAGAGCCTCCCAGGCAGGGAGGACTGACTGTTCCTGAACTACAATCAGTACCGGCAGGGCCAAACTGACCAGAACTCACATGAGGCACCCATGGCGCAACCAACCCCGCTTCAAACCTTATTCGACACCCTTCCTCAGAGCGGCCGGGTTGAATGGATTGGCATCCGCCCTGCCCGTGATGAGCCCATGACAATACTCGATAACGTGATGATCACGCCGGGCAAAGGCCTGGAAGGCGATCGATTCGAGGGCCGCGAGACCAGCAAGCGGCAGGTCACCCTGATCCAGAAAGAGCACCTGCATGCCATTGCCTCCTGCCTCGGGCGGGATGCTCTTGACCCAGACATTTTCCGGCGCAACATTGTGGTCTCTGGCCTGAACCTCCTGGCCCTGAAAGGCAAAACGTTCCGAATCGGGGGTGTGGTGCTGGAATACACCGGCCTGTGTCACCCCTGCAGCAAGATGGAGACCGCCCTTGGGCCGGGCGGTTATAACGCCATGCGTGGGCATGGCGGTATAACGACGCGAGTGATTGAAGGGGGCGAGGTGGCAATTGGCGACAGCGTTCTGGCCTGCCTCTGAGCCATTTATGGTTACTACTCCACCGTGATGGTGATCTTCTCGGACATCACAGGCGGCTGATGAGGTACGTGCAGGTGGTCCCCCACCAGTAACTGCAAGGTGTGTTCGCCCGGTGACAGCTCCAGGGACGTCTGGGTTTGTCCGCCACCAAAATGAATATGACGATCATCGGACGGAACCGGTTGGTCCATCGCCGGCATATCGTCTACATCCACAAGCAGGTGATGGTGGCCGGTGCCCTTACGTTCCACGCCCGCTGGCGCCACACCCAGCCCATCCAGACCGAATCTCACGGTGACTGGAGAACTCACGGTCTGGCCATCAGTTGGTGTAATAAAATACACCGACGCGCCTTCAGGGGCGGGTGTCGCTCCATGGACCCCGGCAACCATCGAGAAGGCAAGAACCGAACCAAGCAATAAACGTTGTGTGCTGCTGATCATGCTCATGACTCATTCCTTGAACGCGGGATTGACTGTTCAATGGTAGGACAGATTCTCGCATCTTGCCGAATATCGATACTGCCTTGTACAAGCTGCATCTACGGAGCTAGCCGAGCGTCCATACTGTTCTGCGCCAGCCGGCGGGCCTGCTCTTCTGTCATCCCCAGGCCATCACGCAGAGCCACGAAGTTTTCCAGCACATAACCGTCGAAATAGGACGGGTCGTCCGAGTTCACGGTAACCTTCAAACCCTGCTCCAACAGGTCCAGAATGTTGTGGTGGGTCATGTCCTGAAACACACGCAGCTTGATGTTCGACAACGGGCAAACCGTTAACGGGATCTGCTCATCCGCCAGTCGGTCCAACAACTTCGGGTCTTCCGCGGCACGGACCCCATGGTCAATACGGTTTACCTTGAGCAGATCCAGGGCCTGCCAGATGTACTCAGGCGGCCCCTCTTCGCCGGCATGGGCAACCGCCAGGAAGCCCTCAGCCCTCGCTTTGGCGAACACCCGCTCAAACTTGCTGGGTGGATGGCCCTGTTCGGCACTGTCCAGCCCCACCGCAAAAAACTGATCACGAAATGGCATCGCCTGTTCAAGTGTCCGGAAGGCGTCATCTTCAGACAGGTGCCGCAGGAAACTGAGAATCAGCCCACCGGTAATGCCCAACTGCTCGCGCCCATCGCGCATGGCACCGCTGATGCCGTTGATGGCCACTTCAAAGGGAATCCCGCGCTCGGTATGGGTTTGCGGATCGTAGAAAGGTTCAACGTGGACAACGCCCTGCGCCTGACACTTCTGCAGATACGCCCAGGTGAGATCGTAGAAATCCTGCTCCGTGCGCAGCACATTGGCACCCTGGTAATAAAGATCCAGGAATTCCTGCAGGTTATTGAAGGAATAGGCCTGTCGCAGCACGTCAACGTCGCTCCACGGCAATTCAATGCCGTTGCGCCGAGCCAGTGCAAACATCAGTTCAGGCTCAAGCGCCCCTTCCAGGTGTAGGTGTAACTCCGCTTTGGGTAGGGTTTTCAGCCAGGCTTCGTTCATCACACTCTCCGGGATGATTTATCGTGTATCAACAAATCATCCCGGAAAGCCATGAGTTCTTGCAAATCCCCGTGCGATTCGCAAAGAAATAAGACGACAGGACGTCAGCATGAGGCGTTATCAGCTACCAGATAGGCCTACAGATACCGCCCGCCCGCACCAATCACCACGACAATCAGCCCAAGAATCAGGTTGGTGCCCACCAGCTTGCGGATCTGTCCCACCTGGCGCCCGCCTTCCTGTGGATCCTGATTGGCAACGGCCTGCTTCAACCGCCGGAAAGGTGCAAAATAGACGTGACAATAGAGCAGCATCATCACAATCCCCAGCCCCTGCATCACATGGACATGCCAGCCGGCACCCGCCATGCCACCGAATACGCTGAAGACCATCCAGTAACCGGTCACCAGCAACAGTATGATCGCCAGCCATACCCAGCGGAAAAACCGGGACAGGGTGTGACACCAAAGCGTACCCCGCTGCGATGCATCAATGACCTCCACCACTGCTGGCCGCATGGCCATATAGGCGAAAAACATACCGCCGACCCAAATCACGGCAGAGAGAACATGCAATGCGATAGCCAGACCCATAAAGCGACTCCCGGATAAGAAATGTGTGACGAGCATAAGCCTCACCCGCCACAAAACCAACTCTCTTGACCGGATTCCCGGCTAAACCCGCCAGGGTGGGACGCTATTACGGCATCGGCGAGCAACTGGCACTGGGCAATTGGTCAATCCAACTGCGAATCAGTTGAGCACCCTCCTGATGCGTTGTGCTACGGCCCAGCTCGGGCATCTTGTGCCGGCTGTCTGTCGTTTCGATGCGGAACAGCAGGTAGGACTCATCCGCGTTGCCTGGAATCACGTCGTACGGATAGCCCTCTTTGCCGCCGGCCACCGGGTCCTTGCAGACTCCGAATTTACCCGGCGAGTCAGCGTAGACGCGGTTGTACTCCAACTGCACGCCGCTACTGCCTGCGGGGCCGGCATAGTCGGCCGGCAGGGTGAGGTCTGCCCGGTGGCAATGGGCGCAGTTGATGTCCAGGTAGGCCCTGGCCTTGTCGTTCAGTTCTGCGTCGCTCAGTGACGGGATGTGGGTTTCGTCATTGAACACCGGTGCCTGTTCCACACTGTTGAAATCCGCCGGTAACCCAGTGAGCAGTTCGCCTTCCGACCAGTATTGAAGCTGGTTGTAGACCGTGCCGTCCGGGTAGCTGAAATCCTTGTTCAGATAACGGGCCTTGGGGCCAATGGGCAGAAAAATCTGCTCACGCTGGTCATCCGGCCCCGCCAGGTCCGGCACAATGGAGTGGCAGGAGTTGCAGTCCGCAGCTTTGGGCACCGCATAATCAAAGGTGAGCGTCTGTCCCTGGTTGTTGATGGTGGTCAGGTCGGTCAGGCGTTTGCCCGCAATGGCGAGTGTCGCCTCGGACTCTGACGACCAGTAATACGGCAATGCCATCCAGCCATCGACCCGGTGGATCAACAGGCGGGTTTCGATCACCAGCTCCGCACCGTCAGGCATGGCGGTATTTTCCGGTAGGGCGAAAGTCTTGGTAATGACCGTCCCAACCGGAAAATCCAGCGCCTCTGATGGGTTGTAACCCACGGTCTTGCCTTCCGGCACAAACACAAAACGGTACTTACTGGTGTAATCGGAGAACAACGCCGTGGAGAGATCATAAGGCACCCCGCCCCGGGTCGGCCCGGCCGTTGGATCACTGGCATCGGTAAACAGATTGTAGTCGGAGAGCTTCGGGCACACCTCCGTCATCAAGGCGTCCCAGTTCACCCCATTCGTGGTTGCACTGCAGCTGCCCTCTGCTCCTGTCGGCGCACCAGCACCGGCATTCAGTGCGCTGCCAGTCGGGTTGGAGCCACTATCGTCCGACGAATCACCACCTCCTCCGCCGCCACACGCAGCCAGAAGAAAAGACGTCACCACACCCGCCGCAATCGTTCTATTACTGTGTTTCATTGGAGACTCTCCCTTACAGCGCGCAGGCCGCTTCGGCCAGATCATCCCCGGTGCAGCCGTAGATGTTGTTGCGGAAGTTCACCACCGCTGGCGCCAGTCGCGGCTGGACGCAGTTCAAGTAGGTGTTGTTGACCATTTGATCGATTAACAGGTGGGGCAGAGGATTGCCATCGCCATCAACCATGGTTACGTCGGCAGGATCATCCGGATAGACCAGTCCGGTATTCACTTCGTCATAGTCTGGCGCCGGGTTGCCATTGATGTTGCTGTTGGCACAAATCTGGTCGCCTGCGCCGTAAGGGTCGTAGTTCACCCCATCGGCCTGCGCCTCGGCGCCAACCAGGGCATTGAAGCCAGCCAACTCTCCGGCATTCGACAGCAGTTCACCGATTCCGTCATACAGAATCGCAGGAAAGGTTTGCGGCGCCCCCTTGCTGTTCATGTTCGAGGAGTAACCATCAATAACCGGCTGAAGTAGCGCACCTCGCGGGTTATCGCCGTTCCGGGCAATGGTGTTGTTATGCAGGTAGACGTTCTTCAGTGTCGGGCTCCAACCATTGCCCATGGTGGCGCCGTAGTTGGCCGGGTAACTGGCAAGGTCATCATCAACCAGCAGATAGCTGGTGATCGCGACCGCCGTGGTGTCATTGTCCGTTATCTGGTTGTTGTACATTTCCACGTCACTGGTGGCCAGCACCAGGACGCCGGTTCCCGGTGGCACCGTGCCAACCACGCCAGCGCCTACGTTATCGGCGTTGTTGTTGTAGGCCTGGTTGTTAAAAACACGAACATTGCCGCCGTAGGCCTTATCCAGCCCTGGCAAGTCGAACACCAGAATGCCACCGGAGTTTCCGAGCGCAATATTGTTGTACACATCCGCCATGGTGGAGTTTTCAATCTCAATGCCGGCCACGTTCTGTTTGGCGGTATTGTTCCGAACCACAATGTTTTCGGACTGCCCCACGTAGATGCCCGCATCCGCCGACCCGAAGGCGTAGTTGTTCTCCAGCAGCACGTTCTGGCTTTTCAGCGGGTACAGCCCGTAGGCGCCGTTGGCCGACTCCAACTCGCCTTCCCAGACCGTGGCGGTATAAGTCATATGGATGCCGTTGACGTTGGTGGCCTTGATGCCGTTCTTCGGCGCCTCGTACACACCGAAGTCCCGCACCGTAATACCGTTCCCGCCCTGGAAGCGGAACGCGTCGTCGCCATTGGACGTGCTGAAATCCAGCGCAGTTTCGTTGATGCCGTAGCCGGTGAGGGTCAACCCACTGGCACTGTTGATGACAATGCTCTCGGTCACCACAAACCGCCCTTTTGGCAGAACCACCAGGGCATCCTCCGGCAAATCGAACAACGCCACGGACAGTGCCTCGGTAATGTCGTCACCGTCTGCAGCATCCGGCGCTACAAGGATGGCGTCTTCAGGAATGGAAAAACCAGACGTGGTCATTGCAAGTTGGGCAACGACATCGGCGGACTGTCCATCGGCTCCGGCCTTGCCGTCTTCTCCATCGTCCCCATCACAACCGGCGAGTAGGAACCCACTTGAAATGGCAGTCACCAACAATAGTTTCTTGAACGTTCTGGCCTGGCGCATCGTAACCTCTGCTTGATCGTGTTGTTGTTATTCAGGCGTTCCCAAAAAGAACGCGGTGTCCCGAACGACACTAAGCAGGATGCGACACGTTGGCGAGAACAACCGATGTGCAGAAAGCCTCACGCCCTGTGCAAATTCTGCAACGGCCCGTGCACCAGGGGTTTGAGAGGAGAAAAGAAGGGCACTGTGCAAAACCTGCAATTCCGGAAATTGCAGGTTTTGATCAGCTGATGTCAGCCCCGAGGCACTGCTGACGGTACTCTGTTGGGGTGGCGTTCTGGATATCCCGAAACGCCCGGTTGAACGAGCTCAGGGTACGGTAGCCAACGTCCAGAGAGATGTTCAGCACGGGTGTGCCCGGTTCGTTCCGCAAACGTTCAGCGGCGTCGGCTACCCGGAGCTGGTTGATGTAGTCATTGAAGTTTCGATAACCCAAAGCCTGGTTAATCACCTTGCGCAAACGGTATTCAGGAATCTCAGTGGCTTCCGACAGCTTTTTGAGAGTCAGCTTCTCTGTTCGATAGAAGCCGGCATCCATGGTTCGGCAAAGCACTGAGGCGTCCTGCTCCTGTTGTGCAAAGTGTGCCTCGTTAGCCTCCTGGGGCTCTGTCTCTGGAGTTGGTCTGGGCTGTGGCTGTGGCGAGCCGGCAGGCCGATCGCTGCCCACCAGATCCATGATTCCCTCCCGCGCCGTAACCAGGCAGATCAGGGTTGCGAAAGCCGCCAGCCCCGTGATGATCCCGCGGATGTACTCATGGTAAAGCCCGAAGTTCAGGCTGACCGTCGCCACGCCTACGGCGCTGCCGACAATCAACAAAAAGGCCAGACGGGCCTTCCTGCGGGCTTCCACCAGATCGTTTCGCCAGTACCGAATCACAAAACTGAGGCCATGCAGCAGCACCACGTACTCGAAGAACTGGCCCAGCCGCCATCCGAAGAACACCGCCGGAGTCCACGCGTCACCGGGCTCTACGAAGGGCCGCGCCAACGCTGGCGCCAGAAAGCTGTATAGCGCCATCGCGCCCCACACTGACTTCAAACGCGGTCGCGGCGCAAAAATCAGCTGACACAGTAGCCAGAACAAGGCGGGCAACGCGGTTTGCAGGTCGGAAGTGATCCAGCGCCATTCGGCTGGAATCAAAGGATCGACCAGGAACGCCACAGACCCAACAATCACCAGCAGGAACAACTGGCCAACCAGCAAATGCCGGAAGTCTCGCAACGTAATCACAAACAGGGGCAACAGGCAGCCAAGCCCGAAGCCGGTTAGCAACATCACTGTTTTTACCTTCTTGTTGTTATCTTAACGCTTGATAACGGATGTTAGCCGAAGTGTTGAACGTTTTGATAGCAACTCACTTTTCAAAACGACTCGCGCATGATGTTTTCAATGGTTGGCCTTGGCAACACAACGGGGTTGGCCTTCATGGAAGAAGAGCTTGCAGCCGACTGTGAAGCGGCAATAATGTGCTCTTCCGTCACTCCAATGGATGCCAGCCCGGGCAAGCCACTTTGACAGATCCATTCACGAAAACGTGGTAGCGCCTGATCCGCGGACGCCTCAAATATGTCTGCAATCCAGCCAACTACCCGATCAATACGAGCCTTATGCTCCGCCTCAACCACGCTATCGCGGTTGGCGGCTATACCTGCCGGCAACAAGGCACCACAGAGGGCACCATGGGGCGCACCAGATAATCCTCCCAACGGACCGGCAATGCCATGAACGACACCCAGTCCCGAGTTTGCAAGTGCAAGCCCACCAAACAGACTCACTTGAGCCATGGCGTCACGCGCCTCTTCAGACTCACCATCCATCAGTTGTTTTAACGCGGCCAGGCCTTTGGGGATTGCCTCTTTGCACAACATGTCGGTGAACAGATTGGAGCGTGATGAGAGATACGGCTCGATGACCTGGGTAATGGCATCCAGCCCTGAGTGCAAGGTAACACCCCGGGGACAATGGTCGGTCAGCGCAGGATCTATCAGGGCAAGGTCAGGGAGCAACTGGTTATCCCGCAGACTCACCTTCCGCTGAGCTTCCGGAATATCAATAACCGCGTTTCGGGTCGCCTCTGCCCCCGTTCCCGAAGTGGTTGGAATCAGGATCAAGGGCAGGCGCTGGGTGGATAACGGCAGCCCCTCTCCGACCACCTCCAGGTGGCTCATCAACTCAGTCTGGCTGGACAGCATCGCAGCCAGTACCTTCGCTGAATCCATGACAGAACCACCACCAATGCCGATGACCAGATCGACACCCAATGCTTTGCCTTGCCGAATGGCAGCATTCAATGTCTGTAAATCTGGTTCCTTATGCACAGACATCGTTTGGACAATATCAACGGCATTCAGTGACTCGAATACCCTGGCAAGTCGATCAGGATGGCGACCATGAACGATCAGTACTCGCTTACCCAGCCTTGTCACCCGGTCGCTCAGCTGGGCTATCTGTCCTCTCCCGAAGACAATGTCGGTCGGAGTTACCAGGCTAAAAGTGTCGGGCATAGAGAAGATCGTCCTCGATATGGATGATGTTCAATTGAACACTAATTACGGTGTCGATCCAAGTGTTCCGATGCCTCTCACCTTGTCTAATGCTCATTTACTGTTATGCTGAATGTTCAATTGAACATCTGATAATAACAAGCTGAGTGAGCTGGTCCTTCCCGGATGTTCAATGCGAGGCAGAGAAACCTCAGGCATGGACCGCTCCACATGGAGAAAAAGAATGAACCTGTCTAAGAAAGTGTTTCCCGGTATTCTCCCGTCGGTGACTCTGGCGGCATCCGCCTTGCTGGTCGGCTTCAGCGGTCAGGCATTTGCGGATTGCGAACGAGGCTCGCTAGACGCCAAGTACTGCGACGAAAACGGCGATATGGTTGCTGACCTGCCAGCGGACAAATCAGAGTGGGTGAATCCCGACACTCTGATCTTTGCCTACACGCCGGTCGAAGACCCCGCCATCTATTCCGACATCTGGCAGCCCTTCATCGATCATCTGTCTGAAGTGACAGGCAAGGATGTTCGCTTCTTCGCCGTGCAATCCAACGCCGCGCAAGTGGAAGCCATGCGCAGCGGCCGTTTGCATGTGGCGGGCTTTTCTACCGGCCCGACGCCTTTCGCGGTAAATCTCGCCGGTGCGGTGCCCTTCGCCTTGATGGGCTCAGACTCCGGGCAGTTCGGCTACTCGCTTCAGGTCTACACCCACGTCGATTCCGACATCCATGAAATAACCGACCTGAAAGGTAAGCGCGTCGCACACACCTCCCCTACCTCGAACTCCGGTAACCAGGCCCCCCGTGCCCTGTTCCCGGAAATGGGCGTGGTACCAGGTGACGACTATGAAATCACCTTCTCCGGCAGCCATGACCAGTCCATGCTCGGCGTGGTGGCCAAGGATTACGACGCGGCTCCTGTGGCCTCGGAAGTGGTTGAGCGTATGGCCGCGCGAGGGCTTTACGACGAGGAAGATGTGCGTCTGGTGTGGGAGTCCGACCGGTTCCCGACAACCTCCTATAACCACGCCCACAACCTGCATCCCGAGCTGGTCGAGAAAATTCGTGAAGCCTTTTACAGCTTCAAGTTTTCCGGCACCGAGCTGGGCGAAGAGTTTGAGGGCGTCGAAACCTTCATCCCCATCAACTACAAGGACAACTGGCGCGTAATTCGCACCATCCAGGCGTCCAACGGCGTTCAGTACACGCCCGACAATCTGAAATAAGAGCAACAGGCGCTTCCGGCCAATGGCCGGAAGCTCTGGCCGGAGTGAATTCATGATAGAAATTACCAACCTGGTAAAGCGATACGGGCACAATGAGCCGGTGCTAAAAGGCCTGGATCTTGAGGTTGACGGCAGCAGCGTCGTTTCCATCGTCGGCGCCTCTGGAGCGGGGAAAAGCACACTGCTGCGCTGCATCAACCGGCTGGTTGAGCCCACATCGGGTTCGATCAAGTTGAATGGCCACCAACTGGTCAATCTTCGCGGCAGCGAATTGCGACATTCCCGCCGGCGTATCGGCATGGTTTTTCAGGGATTTAACCTGATTGATCGCTTGACGGTCATGGAAAACGTGCTGTCTGGACGCTTGGGCTATGTGTCACTGTTCCAGGCCCTGACCCGCCGCTTCCCTCAATCGGATATCGATCGCGCCTTCCACCTGATGGAGCGCGTGGGTATCGCCCACTACGCCAATAATCGAGCCGACCAGTTGTCCGGGGGTGAACGGCAACGGGTAGCCGTAGTGCGGGCACTGATGCAGGAGCCGGAGATTCTGCTGGCGGATGAGCCAACCGCGTCGCTGGACCCCAAAACCTCTCAGCAGATCATGAGCCTGCTCCAAACCCTGGCCAGCGAAATGTCGCTGCCGGTGCTGATCAACATCCACAACGTCACTCAGGCGCGGATGTACACGGATCGCATTGTGGGTATGCGTCACGGTCAGATGATTTTTGACGGCTCTCCCAAGGACTTCAACCAGGATGCGCTGGATGCCATTTACGGCGGCATTGAGTCCCCGGACGAGGATGCGGCTGAGGCCGGCGCCCAAACCCAGGAGGCGACCGTATGACCACCGGCAGAACTGCAACCGACATGACGTCGGGCAGGGTCTGGAAGAAGCCCCCGTTCATAGCCAACCCCTGGCTCCGCTATGGCTTGATCGCCGTTACCCTGACCTATCTCTACTGGGCTTTCTCCACGCTGCCGTTTGATTGGGCGCGAATTTCCGAGGGCCTGCCCCGAGCCGCCAAAATATTCGGTGGAGCCTTTCCTCCCAGCTTTGAGCGTGCCGGACTCTTGTGGACCGGCTTCAAGGAAAGCTTCCAGATTGCATTCCTGGCAACCCTGCTTGGGGTGTTTCTGTCGATACCTATTGCGGTGATGGCTGCCAAAAACGTGGCTCCGAAGCCAGTCTATCTAGTGGGGCGCGCTATCATCATTATCTCCCGCAGCTTCCACCCGGTCATCGTGGCCATCCTGTTTGTGGCGGCCGTCGGGTTTGGCCCCATGGCAGGCATTCTGACCCTGACACTCTATTCCATCGGGTTCGTGGCCAAACTGTTGGCCGAAGAAATCGAAGAAATCGACTGGGGCCAGGTGGAAGCCATGCGCTCCGTCGGCGCAGGGTATCTGAAGATGCTGATCTACGGCGTGTTTCCGCAGATCATGCCACGCCAGATTGGGCTATCCATGTACCAGCTCGACAGCAACCTGCGCGCTTCCGCGGTGGTTGGCATTGTCGGAGCAGGCGGTATTGGCGGCACACTGATGAATGCGTTCGGACGTTACGATTACGACTTCGCCTTTGCCATTCTGCTGATGATTATTGGCATCATTCTGGTCAGCGAAGGCATAAGCGGATGGGTGAGGAAAAAAGTATGGTAGATCACGCTGCGAAACTGACTGACCGTGTTTGGTCCCGCTACGACCGGAAAGAACAGTGGACCCGCTATGGGATCTACCTGGTAACCCTGATTGCGATTGTCTGGGCGGTGCGTGACATCGACATTTTCTGGCCCTGGGTGTGGGACGCCCCCAACCAGATCCAGAACCTGGGTGCACGCATGTGGCCACCGGAGTTCAGCACCTGGAATGCCATCTTCGCGGCCATGCTGGAAACCGTACACATTGCCACCCTGTCTACCATGCTCACGATATTCATTGCCCTGCCGGTGTCCTATATCGCCGCGCAGAACACCACGCCGAACAAGGCCACCCTGTGGCTCGGTCGGTTTATTCTTGTGTCCAGCCGCTCAGTAAACACCATCATCTGGGCCCTGCTGTTCGTCGCCATTTTCGGCCCCGGGGTACTTGCGGGCATTCTGGCGGTTATGTTCCGGTCAATCGGTTTCATTGGTAAACTGATGGGCGAGGCTATCGAGGAGATCGATCGCCGCCCCGTCGAAGCTATGCAGGCAACCGGCGCCAGCAAAATGAAAGTAGTGCTGTACGCGATCGTGCCGCAGGTAATGCCAGCCTTTTTTGCCATCATCATCCTGCGCTGGGATATCAACATCCGTGAATCCACCGTGCTTGGTTTGGTGGGCGCCGGTGGCATCGGAGTGCTGCTGCAAGGGTCTATCGACCTGTTTGCCTGGCAGACGGTGGCCACGATTCTGCTCGCTATTGTGGTGTTGGTAATTCTGGGCGAAGCACTAACCAGCGCCTTGCGCAAGAAAGTTATCTGACGCGGAAAACCCAGTCCATGACAAACAGCTTTAACTTTGGCCAAGCGGACGTATTGTTCACCGACGTGGACGATACCCTGACCACCGATGGTCAATTGCTGCCAGAAACCTATCTGGCCCTTTGTCGGCTGGCAGCGGCTGGTATTCGCGTGATTCCGGTGACCGGGGGTTGCGCCGGCTGGTGCGACCAGATCATCAGAACGTGGCCGGTCACTGCCGTAATTGGTGAAGGCGGCGCCTTCTACGCCGAGCGGACCGCCCCCCAGACGGTCCGCTGGCACTACTGGAACGACGCAGCCGGCCATAAGCGCGACCAAGAGGCCATACTGACTGCAGTCGCCGCACTGGATCTGGACTTCGAGCCACAACTCGCCAGCGACCAGGCCTTCCGCTATGTCGATGTAGCGGTCGACTACAACCAGCAGCAGTCTTTAAGCTCAGAGCAAGTAGCGGTTCTTCATAATGCTCTGGTTGGCCGGGGCTTCAACGTTCGGCAAAGCTCGATCCACCTCAACGTCTGGCTCGGCGATTTTGACAAGTCCACGATGGCCGTGCGTGTAGGGCAGGAAGTGTTGGGACTGGATCGTCAGGCGTTGCAGCAGCGCGCGGTTTTCATCGGCGATGCACCCAATGATGAAAGCATGTTTCGATGTTTTCCATTAAGTGTTGGCGTGGCAAACATTCGCAAGCATCTGCCCGGGATGACCCATCGGCCGGCCGCCGTTGTCAGCCAGCGTTCCGGGCTGGGCTTCGCGGAGATGGCCGAAAACTGGCTGAGGCAACGGACCGAATCCGACCTGCCTCAGGCCGAAACACATCCTGTGTGATCAAGCCAGGGGTAATGGACCGAGTATCTAATCTGATGGGCGCCAAAGATCGGCAAAAAAGCATTCTGGATTGGGTGAACGAGCAGAAGCATGTCGAGGTTGAAGACATTGCCCAACGCTTTGGAGTCACCACCCAAACCATTCGCCGAGACATCAACAAACTGTGCGAACAGGGTGTGCTACGTCGTCGTTATGGCGGCGTCAGCCTACCGGCCAGTGCCACGGTTTCTCCCGTTGAAAACGCGCGGATCCATCATCATGTCACCAAGCAGCAGATGGCTCAGCGGGTTGCAATGGATATTCCTGAAGGCGCCACCGTCAGCCTGGGCGTCGGCAGCACCATCGAACTGGTGGCGAAAGCGCTGATTCATCATCAGTCACTGCGCATCCTGACCAACAATCTCAGTGTAGCCTCTGCGCTTTCCGGCAATTCCGGCATCGAAGTCATCGTTTCCGGTGGGCAATACCGGCACAATCACCATGATGTGGTCGGGCCGGAAGTGACCGGATTTTTCAGCTCCTTCATCACCGACTTTGGCATCATCAGCACCGGTAGCATGGACCCACAGCATGGCCTGATGGATTTTGATATCCGCGAGGCCGAAGTCAGCCGGGCCATCATTTCCAACACCCGGTCACGCTTGCTGGTGGCCAACCATAGCAAATGGACCCAAAGCTCTCATTGTAAAGTCGCCTCATTCAAGTATGTGGATCGCTTCTACACCGACTTCATTAGTGCCGGAAAACAGATAGGCCTGCCTGCGTCGCTTGAAATCATCGAGTGCGTTGGAGCTTAACGAGTCCGAACGTTCGCAAGGCGGTGCAGTGAATATCTCCTACTTAACCCTGCCAGATTCCCAGCATTGCGCCTGCACCCAGAACGAGCGCCCCGCCGACTTCCCCGACGATCAGCAACAGCATGAAGAACCCGGTCACCCAGGACGGCAACTGCCGCTTACCCAGGCGGTGGGGCCGGCGCAATTGGTTGTCTGTATCCTGAAGCAGGCCGTGAATCACATAGGTACCAATTGCAAAAGCGAAGAACACCAGTGCAGCCACGGCGGCAGTCGTGTTAACCCAATCAGCCAGCACACTATGAGCGCTGAACGCCGCCAGCAGCAGCGCCGCAAAGCTGTAGAGCAGCGAACTGCGGTGAGCGATATCCACATATACCGGCGAGGTAGCGTCCTCACTCCGCGCCATATGCCGGTATTTCCAAATGCCGGTAAGCAGGCCTGTCATAAAAAACAGGAAAGCCGCTGAAAGGCAGATTTTTTCAGCCAGAGACATGCCGTCGCTCCGTGGTTATTATTAACAGGCTGAATTATGCCACTGGAAAGACGGTGCGGTAGGATAAAACAGGAAACACCTATCTTTCGGCCTTTGATGACCAGTTGATTCCCCATGACACGACCCAAACGCATCTACCTCGCCGGCCCGGAAGTCTTTTCCCCGGCAGCAGCCCGCTTCAGCTTTGCCAGAAAGCCTTGCTACGCTCATCCATTGGGAAAAAATGCTCGATCCGCAAGTTCTGTGCGGTGACATCCAAAGGCGTGCCTATCGTTGCAATGGTCGAAAAGATTCTAAGCTGCTGATCTCCCAGGTTCAGGGTAAAAGGAATCGCCGGGTAGTCGAGATGTTCCACCACGTGGCTTTTCCAGTTCTGTGGAACACCGGGCAGAGTCAAGGCATGCTCCAGCAATCGGTTGGGCTGGTCCCGGAAGGGGCCGGCTAGATGCTCATGGTAGACCCGCTGCAGCATGTGGCATGCGATGTTTCCCCAATCTCCCACAAAGGGTTTCATGCCCTCGTTGTCCAACAGCGATAGCAGAAAGTTCGGCCTTGCGGGAAAGTGAGCACCCAGTTCCACCATTCTTACCATCATCGCCTGCATGGCCGTGTTAGCCATCACCAGATAGTACTCGTGATCAAAGACAACCGCCGGGTACGGCAGGTGCGCCTGCAAGAGGTGATCAAGCGCTTCTTTGATCATTGCCATGCCTGGCGCGTTCAAATCCTGATCGCTGTAAACCTGGCTGTAACCCGCCGCAGACAGCAGGCGGTTGGTCGCCGCCAGATCCGTCTGAAGCATCTGCGCCAAATGCAGAACCATGCCCTTACTGGGCTGGCTTCGGCCCGTTTCCAGAAAGCTGATGTGCTTCGCCGATACTTCGCATTCCAGGGCGAAATCCATCTGGCTCAACCGTTTACCCTGCCGCATTTCTCTAAAAAGCGTACCGAAGGCGCTCATGGTAGTTCCTGTGAATATTCGAGTGTTCAGCGATTATCTTCCTCAAGGGTGTGCTGCACCATTACCTCACAGGTAATTGTGCCCATCACCGCCCAGGTAGATGCTTTGTAGCGTAGTCCAACACATTGTGAAACCCGATTGAGGTGATCCTATGAAAAACTTCGTCCGTCAATTCAGCGTAAAACAGATCGTCCTGAGCGATGTTTTCCTCTCTACGCCACTGGCATTGGCACTGATCCTGGCCGCAGAGCCGATCGCCGAGCTAGCGGGAGGGCCAGGTGCAGCCTTCTATCTGGTGGTGGGCATAGTGATGCTGCTCTGGTGCGTTGATATGGCCGCTATGGCCATGAACGCACGGTGGCTGGAGAAATACTTCAACCTGATGATGGTTGTGGATGTTAGCTGGGCCCTGCTGTCTTTCGCCCTGATGCTGTGGTTTGCGGAGAGCCTGCAGGCGTTGGGCTGGGTGCTGTTCGCAGTGAACATTCTTGTTCCACTGGACATGGCGTGGATGAAACGGGTTGCTGGCAGTAAACCTCTTGAACCTGCATTCAGCTAGCCTTCGAAACACCGGGTAGCGGCAACTCCTGTCGCTACCCGCCTGCTCAGAAGTAGCCCAATAGCCTGCCAATAGTCAGCGCACTCATCCAGAACACCAGAGACATCAAGGCACCTGCCCTCAAGGGCAAAGGCATGGAAGCACTCATTGGGAGGCTCCGTATATCCCGGCGCTTTAACACCCGAGCAAGTAGCAACGCGTTCGACAATCCCAACAGGACAACCACCATCTTGACCCGGAACAATATCGACCCGGCGTAGTCCACCGCCGCTGTGGCGAATAGAAGCGAGCCACAGACCACCGCTAACCCCAAACCAAACGCGGAGGTGACTCGAAGCACATCGACAAACACCATCACAGGGTAGCGGCGCCAGAGCCCCAGCAAACGCAGATCCAGCGGCACAATTCCACCAATCAGCAGGGCAACACCAAGAATATGCCCGGCGTTGATCAGCGGGTATGCGAGGGTGGAATTGCGCAGCGCCGATACAAAGGCCAGGTTTTCAACAAAGACCAGCGCCGGCTCAATCATTCCCAGGCTCAGGAATCACGACCGGGATACAAGTCGTAGTTCGTCCCATCGATGACAATCCGCTCGGCCTTGACCAACCGTTCGCCCTCTTTGGCGGAACGGTGACCGTGCACGGTCATTTCCCGGCCGACGCTCAAAATCTCTTTACTGAGCCCGACACGGTCGTTACGCCAGGGTTGGCCGACTTCCACAACCCATGCCTCGCCATCAACGTCTATCGTGACCTCGCCATGGGGATTACCAAGGCGCATTGACTGGATGGTACCGGTGATTTCAAATTCCTCGTCCGTGGCCCAGGCCCAACCGTGATGAGCATGAGCGGCAGAGGCAGCGAGAACAGCAACAAGAAACGCAAAACCGAGCAGGTGGGTAAAACGAAGGTGAGGCATAGTGAGTCCTCTCATTGCGGGTTTTCAAAGATGAAGAGCAACGACCGACGGTTAAAACCGGATGATGTCGTTACCCTGTTCGTGCAGCCAACGCCGCCAGTCCAAATCCAACATACTGACTCCGCCGATGTAATTATCATCCACCAGGTAGTATGCGAGAGTGCGATCACCCCGGTTGAAGTTGTGCATCAGCCGCACCACGAAGTTGCGGCGGGTCGGTTTGGAGAGCAGGAAACTCAGGAATTGACCGGACTGAGCCCTCAAACTCCCATGCCCCGACAGCTCTGAATGGCGCCACTTATAACTGGATAATTTCAGAAACTGTGAAATGCCCGTTAAACGGCCCTGTTCACGGGCCTGAGCAACCACCCAACTGTTTTCCTGATGACGTTCAAAGTACAGGCCCGATTCATCACGTTCCAGCATTTCCATCTGCTCGGCAAGCCCCTCATTCAACCAGAGCGGCGCATAAGGAACGATGGTATCGACAACCGCGTGGCTCACCTCATGCTTGATCGTTTCAAAGGTGCGGCTTCTGTTTTCCTGCACATAGACGACTATCTGGTGTTCGGAAGGTATATACAGGCCGTATGAAGCAACCGCCAGACCTTTATTCCTGCGAACAAGGTAATTCCGGTATTCAGCCTTATCCTTGAACATCACTATATTGACCGGAACCGTCCTGTACATATCAAAGGACATCACACGGTCAAAGAACTCGTAGACGTTGTTCACACCATCAACAATCTGCTGATTTTCCTCTTCACTCAGCTCCACATCGACGGCTTTAATCTTGATATCAAAACGCGACCATTTCGACGCGCCAGGCTTCACGTTGACAACTTCCTGCTCAACGCGATGGTCTTCCCGATCGCTGAAATGAATCTTCCCGTCTTCATCCACCCATTTATAAATCTTTGCATGACCAGAGACTGCAAAGATCATAGAGAGTAGAAAAACAAGGACTGGGTTTACGACTTTCATTAACGCTTTAATCCCTGCGCTTCAGAACCAGATCTGCCCCGGTGACTATTTCACGCTAATCTGCTTCGGGCCCGCTGAGGTTTCTTGGCCACTCTTACCCTTACCTACGTACTCAACGGCCCCACCAGCCTTTAAAAAAGCTGCCGTCTGCTCTTCAATGGTGGCAGAGGTTAATGTCACTTTCTCGGGCTTCTTGCTCATGGTGTTCTCCACGTTAACTGTTGGCTTATCCAACAACTAAACACCCATGATATATGAAATAGGAAAAAAGTGTTTGGATGTACTTCAGCGCCGGTAACGTGCCGCGATGAAGCGGTCCATTGAACACCAACCCGGCCCGTAAGCCATCAGATAAAGCAGCACCGCCGCCCATACCCCGTGCGTTGGCCAGGCACCGGGATAGACGAATATCTGGATGGTAAGCGTCATCACCAGCAGGGCCATCGCCGAGAATCGGGTGGCCAGCCCCAACAAGAGCAGAATCGGAAACAGATGCTCGGCGAACGCCGCCATCAAGGCCGCCAGCTCGGGGGCGATCAATGGCAGACTGTACTCCTCCTTGAACAGAAAGAGCGCGCTGTCCGACAACCGTGGTACCCCCAGGCTGAACTCACCGGAGACAATGTCGATGGCCAGCCCTTCAATTTTGGTCTGGCCTGATTTCCAGAACACGCCGGCAATCGAAAAGCGGGCGATCATAGCGATCAGGGTGTCCGGAATGCGTCCGAAAAGAGTGTTTGCCTGCTTGATCAGGCCTGGCAGGACACCCGTGCCGGTTGAGGTTTGAGCAGCGGTTTCAGTCGAGTTGTCCATGTTCATCTCCGGGGTAAAGGGAGGTAATGATCTGCCAGCGCAGCAAAAGGGTCAGCGCTGCAACAAGATCAAAACCGGGCTCGCATGCCTTGGCGTCCTGTTCAGCCTGCGACAACGTTTCCTTCTGTATCAGTCGATCCATAAAAACGCCGGTGGCCTCTGCGATATCGATGCACTGGACTTCCAGCCCGGAACGCAGCACCAATACGGTTTCTGGTTGCAGAGGGTCAACACGGGCCAGTCCAGGGTCTGCCTGCTGGTGCGCGGCCCACAACGAAAACACGGCGAACCGTGATTGCAGCACTGCCACCGAGGGATGGATATCCATGCGAAGCCCGGGTAGCCGAGGGGGAGCAGACAGCACTCCGGTTATGTCCTCCGTGCCAAGCGGCTCAACATCGGCAGAATGGAATGCGTCGAGTCGTAGTCTTTCGAGTCGGGCCACGTCGGCCAGATAGGGTACTGATGATGCCGGGCTAAAGGTGTCGATAAAGGCCGGAAATTCGCGCCCGTAGAAGGTCAGGATTTGCGAACGCGGTGGTTGCGCCACCACAAACACCCTGGCCATGGCGCGGAAGAAGGCTTCGCCAACCAGTTGTTGGCACACAGGAAACGTGGCAGCGAGTGCATCAATCAGTGATACCACGATGTTGTTGCGATACACCGCAAAGCGCTGGTTCGGATCGGAACCGTTCCACGCCCGTAACCCGTCCGGGCAGGGTTGCGCCGGATCAAGCAATGCGCTGGCGAATACTGTCTGCTCACTCACGTTGGCCTCCTGCTTCAACAAGGTACGAGTCGGCGAGATTGACCTCGGCCAGCAAAACGTCAAATGGCGGAATGTCGTTATCGCGTTCGATCAGCGTGGCAGTCGGCCCCATTTGCTCAAGTACTTCGGTATAGAGTGCCCACACGTCTTGCGCAACGGGTGCGCTATGGCTGTCTATAAGCAGCGGGTCGCCGTTGGCATCGGCCTGGGAGGCAAAACCACCAAGGTGAATCTGCTCCGCCCGGTCAAGCGGTAATGCACGGATATAAGCCCCGGGCTCGCGGTGATGGTTGATGCACGAAACATAGGCGTTGTTGACGTCGAGCAGCAGGCCACAGCCCGTGCGGCGTATTACTTCGCTGATGAAGTCGGTCTCCGACAGGGTCGAGGTCGAGAACTCCAGATAGGTCGCCGGGTTCTCCAGCAACATGCGGCAACCCAGATGCGTCTGCACCTGATCGATGTGGTCACACACACGGTTCAGGGTGGTGGCCGTGTATGGCAGCGGCAACAGATCATTGAGAAAGAAGTCACCATGACTCGACCAGGCCAGGTGCTCAGAAAAAACCTGCGGCGCATAACGGTCAATCAGCACCGCCAGCGCATCAAGATGTGTTTTGTCCAGGGGAGCGTCGGCTCCGATCGAGAGCCCTACCCCATGCAATGACAACGGGTAGTGCTCACGAATTTTCCCCAGATAATGGTGCATAGGGCCACCCGAAACCATGTAGTTCTCGGCATGAACCTCAAAGAAACCAATGTCTGGGCCCGATTCCAGAATGTTCCGAAAGTGCTCTGGTTTCAGGCCCAAGCCTGCCCGTGAGGGCAGCATTGCTACTTCTCCTCGAAGGCTTCGAGTTGTCCGAAGCCTGTGGGTGAAGTCGGGGATGCGGTCTCCTCGCAAGTGCCTTTCGGAACCAGCGTCCAGACATTCCCTTGATAATCGATAGTGGACGTGCCCGCACAGGTAGTGCCCGGCCCGGCGGCGCAGTCGTTCTTACCGGCGAGCGAAACTCCATAGCACTTTTCCATGCCCTCCGCGTGGGCAACGTCCGGAACGGCAGCGATGGAGATCGCAGAACCCAGGGCGAGTGCCATGGCAGCAGCGGTCATGGTGCGGGTGGTGTTGGTTTCGGTGATCTCGGACTGTGAGATTTTGGATTTGGACATGTCAGACTCCTGAATTTTACGGTCGGCCAAAGCACGCCGATAAGGGTTACGGTGTCACTCAAACAGGCCCCGGCTTGACCTCCGACAACAGCCCATCCGCCAGCCAACGCGCCAGCCAGGTGCCAATCGACGCGTCAATACTGGTATTCGGATAGCCTTCTGCGAGTTGCTCACACACTTGTGCAAAACTGAGCCCCTCAAGCAGGCCCTTAAGTGCGGCATACTCATCCGACTCAAGTGTGCGAAAGTAGCTTCGCTGGTCGCTGCGCCAGAACAGGTGCCCTACCGGCTCGTTCAGCTTTTCGGCGACGGGCGGTGTTTGTTTCTGATCCAGCGCATGCCAGATTTCCAGTGCGTTCCACTCGAACTGAGCGAGCGAAACGGACGGGTGGAAGACGAATCCCAGCGATGCCCACTGCGCCTCGCCGACATTTGCCAATTGCTCACCGGTGAGAATGGCGGCATTCGGTGCATCGAAGGCGCTGTGGAGCCTCCAGTCCATGGTTGCCAGCTCGGCGATTTCCGGATCGGAAGACAAAGCTTGCTGCAAAAAGCGTGGGAAGTTGCGGCCATGGTCGCCCAGATTCGGCGAGTGCGATGGATTCGTCTCGGTGTAGCGAGTGCAAATTGCGTCGAATGCGTCGTCACCGAGATAGGCCCAAGTTTGCTCAAAAGCAGACTGGAGCGCCTCGTTCATCCGCGAGCGATAGCCAGAATGGTAGATATGCAGGCGCCGCTTACTCTGGTCAGAAGCACCGCCCGTCAGCTCGGAAAGAATGTCGTCCGAAACACCATCGCCCAAAACATAGTTTTGCAGTCCTGCTTGCAGATCGGCTAACGAACGAGGGGCGTAATCAGTCATGCGAATGCCTCCTCGCGATCCCATACAGGGGTGTGACGAGCCGCCACGGCCCTCACCCGGTCGAGTTCCACGATCAGGTCCTCCAGCGGCGGAATTGAATCGTCACGCTCGATCATCGTGCTGACCGGCCCGAAGCGACGGCATGCATAGGCGTAGAGATCAAACACTTCGTCGGGTACCGGCGCATCGTGGGTATCGATGATGACGTCACCCAGGTTTGAGTGCCCGGCCACATGAATCTGCTGGATGCGGTGCGCTGGCACGCCGTCGATGAAGTCACGCGGGTCGAAGCCGTGGTTCATACCGCTTACGTAGATGTTGTTTACATCAAGTAGCAGCAAGCAGTCGGCTTCCTCCGCAAGGGCGGTCAGAAACGCCCATTCGCTCATCTCTGAACTGGCGTAATCGATATAGCTTGAAACGTTTTCCAGCACCAGACGGCGCCCAAGCGTTTCCTGCACCTCGCGAACGCGCGCGGCAACGTGTCGCAAGGCTTCTTCGGTATAAGGTAATGGAAAAAGATCGTGCAGGTTCGTGCCGTGCACACCGGTCCAACATAAGTGATCAGAAACCCACATCGGTTGGATACGGTCCGCAAGCGCTTTCAGGCGCTGCAGATAGCCATGGTCTAAGGGAGAAACAGAACCAATCGACATCGACACACCATGCATCGCGATTGGGTAGTCGGCGCGAATCCTGTCGAGCATCGCAAGCGGTTTTCCGCCCTGGACCATGTAATTTTCGGAGATGACCTCGAGCCAATCCACCGCCTGCGGCTGGGCAAGAAAGCTGTTGTAATGACGCGGGCGCAAACCCAGCCCAAAACCCTGGAACGGCTCACGGAGACTGTTCTTCAGCCCATTCAGTTTGGCTTTGGCAGAGTGATTCATCATCCGTTAAATCTCCCGTTGAAAACCCGGGGCGCGCCGGAACGCGCCTCCGGACAAACACATTTGATCTGGCCTACTCAGCCCAGATCGCCAATCACACCACCTTCCGACAGGCAGTCGCTTGCTGACATCCCCTTGAAGCCTTGGGCCTTGCACGCGTTCTGTCCTTTACAGGCATTTTCGGTGGTTTTGCAGTCGGCCGTTCCCTTACAGGAGTTCACCCCATAGCAATGCACTTTATCGCTGCCGGAGACCGCCGCACCGCTGGAGCCGGCAGGTGGTTCAGCGGCATAGGCCATTCCTGAAGTCGCGAAGGCGGCGGCGAGAGCTGCAATGCGGGCACCGTTTAGCATCGTGTTCATATCTGTTTCCTTTTCATCTATGAGTTCGGAGCGGCAGGCAACCATTCAGCATGTGTTTCCCGCCTGAACAAATAGTGCGCTGCATGGGCCGACCAGATCATCACGGAATGATCACGAGAGTGTCACCATTGTCATAACAGGGTTCACGTCACCCGGCGTGGGAGAGAGGAGGGGGGGGAGCAAGGAGTTATCCGTTAGCTTCCCGCTTGCTGTAGAGGGGCTCCAGAACCGGCTTGAGCCCTTTTGCATCATCTATAAACAGTTGCAAATGAGGGAAAGGAATCTCAATGCCGGCGGCATCCAGCGCCTCTTTCATCTGTTCCAGAACATCAGCCATGATTCTGGGCTGCACATCCAGATTATCGGGAGTAATCCACACCTTGGCTTCAAGGTTCACTGAAGAATCGCCCAGGCTTTTAAGCAGAACACGGGGCTCCATACCAGCACCCTGTAAAACTTCAGGGTGCGTCAGCAGAACCGGCATCAGCACATCCCTCGCGGCCTTCGCGGATTCTTTGTAAGCAATGCCCACCGGGATATTCAGGCGGGTGACCCCTTCTGCGCTGTAATTGATGATGTCGGATGACGCCACACTGTCGTTTGGAATCATCGCGAAGATATTATCCCGGGTGCGCAGCCAGGTGGTGCGCAAGGCAATCTTGACCACTTTGCCGTCTTGCCCGTTGATGGTCACCCAATCACCAATGCGGAACGGCCTCTCAATCAGCAGGGTGATACCGGCAATGAAATTGGAGAGGGTTGATTGCGCCGCAAAGCCAACGGCGATACCGACGATCCCCAACCCCGCCACAATCGAAGTCACATCGAAACCGAACTGGGCGAGCACCGTCACCACAGCCAGCGCTGAGACGACCACCGAAAACAGGTTCTCGACCAGCTGACGAATCGAAGGATCCATTTTGTAGCGCACCATGCTGTCCTTGATCAGGCGTGCCAGAACCAGCCAGGCCACATAGAAACCGAGGGCCATAAAGCCCGCCCTCGCCATCGCCTTGAGAACCTCAGGAGACGTCCCGAACTGTGCAAGAATGAAGACCAGCGCCCCTAACCCGGCCAGATAACGCAGAGTGCTTCGCACCTGAATGAACAGAGGTGTTTTGGCCCGCTGCTTGCCCAAGACCAGCCGGATAGCACCTGTCACCACCAGATAGATCCCGAAAAACACCCCAAGATAGATTACAGAGACCAACAACTGGCCAAGCATCTGTACGACAAGCGCGCCCCAGTCCAAATCCTCACCTGACACGGCCAGGAAGGCATCGCCAATATTTCGCTGGAGCTGTTCAACCAGCTCGGTACCAAAGGATTCAGCCATCAGGTGTCTGCTCTTCTTTTGTTGTGGGGGTGGGCGTCACTTTATCGGATCTCTTGCTCATAATGATATGTAGGTTAACGTCAGCCTGTTTACCAATCATCAGCCATTGATCCTATCCGAAATGGTGGACCAACAGGTTCCTGGCTTCAGCCAACCGGTGGGCACGGATGTTTTCGACAGTCCAGGTTGACACAGTCCGAGGTTGGCTCAAGGATGGTTGTATGGCCAGACAAAAAAAAGCAACCGAAAACCAGAACAGCCGCGCGCCAACGGAACTTGTAAATGCATTTGACGATGCCGTTAGCCGCCTTGCTGCAATCAACGCGATCGAGGGCGTTTCGCCCGTATTCGAAGTCATTGATGCGGCGAGGCCCCTGGTGCTCAGCCCCGAAGGGCTGGACGCAATCTACGAACGCGTTCCGGCCATTGAATCCGCCGGGTTCTTTGGTGGCAGCGATTGGGACTACCCCCAGACACTGGTGCCTTCCCTGGCTGCGCGTACGGTCCGCCACGGGGAGCCCACCGCAACACTGGTCGAATGCCTGAGTCAGGTTCGCCTGTTGGCGGTCACCAAAGGCGACTACGTCCACGCTTCTATCTCGGCGGAACATGCCCATAATTTCCTCGCCCAGGTGATGGCGATGAACCTGGACCTGGTGGTCAGTGATGACCTGCAGGAGAGCGACCGGCTGCGGCCCGATCAGCTCGGCCATGCCGTGCAGAACCTGTATCACTACCTGCTCCAGCATCTGGGATATGAAAACCTGCTGGAGCACCTGGTGGCCGAAGTCTGGCGTATTCTGGAGCAGCGCCCGGTGCAGGTTGAGGGCGTCAAGCACATGGTGACCCAGATTGCCGTCTGCCTGGAAAAACCCCACGCCCTGGGCGGAGAAGTCGGCGACGACGCCCTGCAACTGATCAACGCCGTATTCAGCCCCACCGAAGGTTGCCGTGAAGACCCTGGCTTTGAAGTCTATTCCGAACGACTGGCGGACATGGACGACGCCGCCCTGATGCAGGAAGCCATCGCCTTTGCCCAGGCCATGCACAACACCGGCCTGGTGTCGGCCTACATGCCGGTGTTCATACGCTACCTGCGCGGGCGCTGGAACGCCCTGATCCCCACAGCCCTCGGGTTGAGCTACACCGGTGCCGATGCATTCCACTGCTACCCTGCACTGATTCACCGCCTGATCGACGACGCCGTGTTTCCGGAAACCAGTCAATGCACTTACGGCCTGGCCATGATGCTGGAGCGGGGCATTCTCTACTCGCCACCGGTAGCGCCATCCCTGTGGCGCCAGATACGCATGACGCTCTGCGACGCCGCAGCCGAGAAGATCGCGACGGTCTTCGGCAGCAGCCGTTCCCCCGAATGTTTTTTGCTTGCCGACGTGCTGAACGTGCTCGGGCGGCCACTGGGCGTGGGCCAGGGCAACTACCCGACCTGCCAGTCCACCCGCGCCCTGTCCATGTGGGCGTACAACATGCCGGCAGAATTGCTGCGCATCCTTGCCTGGGCAGCGCGGGACGATGAGATCGTTATGCGCTTCGAAGGCAACAGCATTTCTTCAAAGGAGCTTGGCGCCGGACTGGCAACCGAACCGCCCGTGGATGTCGATGCCGTATCCCTGCTGACCGTGCCGCATCTGGACCGTATATATTTTGAAATGGGGCGGCGCAGTATTGGCCGCGGAGAGGATCCCCATAAATGGGTCAACGCCGAATTTCACGGCGACCACGTCGGCCACGGATTTCGCATTGCCGTAGACGTTTTTACCGGCGGCCTGAAAGACTTCGAAGGGTTTGTCCGGGATTTCTATGCCGCCTATCACCCGTTCTATAACGGCAACATTCCCGTGATCAATCCACAGCCTGCGGGTATCGCGGTGACCGACAGCGCCACGCGCTTTCTCGGCTGGCACGCCATCACCATCCAACGGCTCGCCATGGACCCCGACAAGACCATGCGCGTCTACTTTTTCAACCCCAACAACGACAGCGGCCAGAACTGGGGCCAGGGCGTCATCACTTCCACCCATGGCCGCGGTGAACTCTTCGGCGAAGCCTCCTTACCGGTAGCCGAGTTCGTCTCCCGACTGTACGTGTTCCACTATGACCCAATAGAAAAAGGCGAGCCGGGCGACATCCCTGCCGATGAAGTCAACCGGGCCATGGACCTGGCCCGGGGCAGTTGGGCTTCGGGGCGGTAGACAACGCAATGTGCTGACCTTTCAAGAACCGCATCAGGCGCCAGCCTACGCTTTCCCAAGGCTCTGGACCACGCTCTCCAACGCCGGCCAGGTTCGCAATCTGGTAACAGCCCGCAAGTAAATCGTCCTCTATCGAATCACATACGGCCCAAAAAGCTCGGCCGTCTCGTGCGACCCTGTTTGAAACTCGATAAGCGGAATCGGCAATGTTTCAAAAGCAAAAACTTACCCATCAGTCACGGGCTGTCATCACAGGCTCTGGAAGCGGCATCGGCAAAGCCCTCGCATTGGAGCTGGCCCGTCGCAAGGGGCTCATCGTCTGTTCGGACATCAGCCTGCAAGCGGCTGAGCAGACCGCCCGGGAGGTTCGGGCAGAAGGCGGCGAGGCCTGGGCTGTCGCCTGCGACGTTAGCGATCTGGCGCAGGTTGAGGCACTGGCCCAGCAAGCTCAGGAGCTACTGCCGCAACCCCTGAACCTGGTGATCAACAACGCCGGCATCGGTATCGGCGGCCAGAAGATCGGCGACGTCCCAATCGCGGATTGGGCCTGGACCATCAACATCAACCTGTGGGGCGTTATCCACGGCTGCCACGTGTTCACGCCGCTTTTGAAGGGCCAGCCAGCCGCCGGCATTATCAATGTTGCCTCCACTGCGGCCTTCTCCGCGGCACCGTTGATGGGGCCCTATAACGCCACCAAAGCGGCCGCCCTGGCGATTTCGGAAACATTGGCCGCGGAGCTCTCCGAAACCAACGTTCAGGTCACCGCGCTCTGCCCCACCCTGGTGAAAACCAACATTGCCGCCAATGGCCGGATCACTGGCGATTCCGGTGCCCTGTTCAACCGGTTGATGGACCGTTTCGGAATGTCAGCCGAACAGGTGGCCAGAATCACCCTCAATGGCCTGGACCGGGGCCAGCTGTATGTGATGCCGCAACTGGACGCAAAACTGATCTGGCGCCTGAAACGACTGCTGCCAAGCGGCTACGCCGTCGGCACAGGCTTGCTGAACCGTTTTGTCAGTAGGACCGGGAGCGTAACCGAAGAAGAGACAACGAGAGGTAGACTCCATGGCTAAAATCGACCTGGACAAGATGTTGGAGAAGATCAAGAGCTCCCAGTGGTCACTGTCCGACGTGGATTGGGACGCACCGGGAGCCGAGCTGATAACCGCCGAACAGTGGCCCAAACTGAAAGCCTTCATGGCCGACCTGATGTGGATCGAACATGTAGGTGCCCGCGCTTTCGCAGCCATGGCCAAGAAAGCACCGGATGACACGCTGCGGGAAATTTACACCTATTTCCACGCCGAAGAACAGCGCCACGCCAACGCCGAAATGGCGCTGATGAAACGCTGGGGCATGCTGGAAGAAAACGAGCTGCCCGAGCCCAACAACAACCTGCGCCTGGTGATCGAGTGGCTGGACCGCTTTGCCGACGACCAGCCCGTGTACGTGCTGGGCACCGTGGTCCCCATGCTGGAGATTGCGCTTGATGGTGCCCTCTGCAAGTTCCTGCTGGAAACCGTGGACGACCCCGTCTGCCATCAGGCCTTTGAGCTGATCAACAACGACGAGTCCCGGCACCTTGGCGTTGGCTTCACGGTGATGGAAATGCAAGGCCATGGAAAAACCTACAGGGAACTGGCGCGTATGGTGGCCCAGTTGATGGACCCCCGGCTGATCCTCGGTATCGCCTCCTACTTTCCGTTGCTGAACAAGATGCGCGACAACATCATCGAAATGGGCCTGCCGGAAGAGAAACTGTACGCAGCCATGCAGAAATTCGAAAAGATTGGTGGCCGCTCCGAAGACGGCCGGCGCAACCCCTGGTTCCAGATCATCAAATACCACGGGCGTTTCGTGGTGGATCGGGGTAACCGGTTCTACCACAAGCCGATCGACGCCCTGGTCAAAGTGACCGACGCCATCCCCCGGCGAGCCTTCCCCGCTGTACCCAGCTGGGTGCGCGAAATCACCTACCAGACGACGGCCTGACACCATGACTAACGTACAGACGACGCCTGTGGTTACCACCCTGATCATCGGGGCCGGTTTTGCCGGCCTCGGCACCGCCATCCGCCTGCAGCAGGAAGGCATCGATGACATGGTCATACTGGAGCGGGACGAGCAGGTAGGCGGAACCTGGCGGGATAACCAATACCCCGGTGCCGCCTGCGACATCCCCTCAAACCTGTATTCCTATTCGTTTGCGCCAAACCCGGGTTGGTCCCGAAGCTTCTCCGGTGCTCGCGAGATCCTGGGCTACATCCACCATCTGGTGAACCAGTTTGACCTGGCCCGATACATTCGCTTTGGCACCAACGTCACCGGCCTGAACTGGGATCAGGACAGGGGCGTATGGGAGGCCACCACCGAGGGCGGAGAAACCTACTACGCAAAAACCGTGGTGATGGCCCAGGGGCCGTTATCGAACCCGGGCTTTCCGAATATTGCAGGCATCGAAGACTTCAAAGGCAAAAAAATCCATAGCGCCCAGTGGGACCACAGCTACAACCTGGAAGGCAAGCGTGTCGGGGTAATCGGTACCGGTGCCAGCGCCATCCAGATCGTGCCAAGCATCGTGGGCAAGGTCGATAAGCTGACCGTGTTCCAGAGGACACCACCCTGGGTCATGCCACGGCCCGACTTCGAGACACCAGACTGGCAGAAGCTGGCGTTTCGAAAACTGCCCCTGAGCCAGAACGCATTGCGCAAGGCGCTCTACCTCGCCCACGAATCCATGGCTCTTGGGGTGATCTGGAACTCACCCCTCACTCGCCTGGCAGAGCGGCTGGGAAAGTGGCACCTGCGCAATCAAGTGAAGGATCGCTGGCTTCGCCGCCAGCTAACCCCGAACTACCGCCTGGGCTGCAAACGGGTATTGGTATCCAGCGACTATTACCCGGCCCTACAGCAACCCAATTGCAAGTTGATCACCTGGCCCATTGCCCGGATCGATGAAAACGGAGTGCGCACGGTTGAGGGCATCGAGCACCAGTTCGACTGCCTGATTTTTGCCACCGGTTTCAACGTCAGCAACGCCGGCACACCGTTTCCGATTACCGGTGTGGATGGCCGGCAATTGAACGAAGAATGGAAACGGGGCGCATCGGCTTACAAAAGCATCAATGTTGCCGGCTACCCCAACCTTTTCCTGACGTTCGGCCCCAAGTCCGGCCCCGGTCATAATTCCGCCCTAGTGTATATGGAGTCGCAGATTAACTATATTGTTAAAGCCGTGCGCACCATCACCAGCCTTGACCTGAAAGGATTGGACGTGCGCCAGAGCGCACAGGAAAGTCACAATCGTGCGATACAAAAGCGCCTGTCACGAACCAACTGGAACTCCGGCTGCAAAAGCTGGTATCTCACCGAGGATGGGTTTAACGCGACGATGTATCCGGGATTTGCCACACAGTATGCGCTGCAAATGAAAGAGGTAGTTCTGAAAGACTATCGGCTTCTGCCGCAGAGCTGAAGAGTCTTTCAAAATCTCCAGGGCTTCGGGGCGCATTTTACTGTGGGTATCTGCGATCACACCAATTTGCATCTACGCCCCCTTTTATCTTCAGTGATGCCCACCCGGCCCATGCGCGTGGCCGTGCGCTATCTCTTCCGCATCGGCGGCACGTACTTCGATCACTTCGATATCGAAGGTCAGGGTTTTACCGGCCATCGGGTGGTTGGTGTCGACATCGGCAAATTTGAGGCCGACCTTGGCGACGATCACATGGCGCGGGCCCTGCTCCGTTTGCACCTGGGCGATCATGCCCCGCTTCCAGCGTTTGGCCCCCATCAGATGCTTGACCGGCACGCGCTGCACGGCATCGGCCTTGCGCGGACCGTAGGCTTTTTCAGGAGTGACGGTAACGCTGAACGTATCGCCAGCCTCACGACCTTCCAGAGCTTCTTCCAGGCCCTGGATAACACCGCCGTGGCCATGCAGGTAGGCGTTCGGCTTGCCACCACGGGAATTCTCAACTTCGTTGCCCTGTTCATCACGGACACTGTAGTGAAACAGGACCACCTGATTCTTTTCGATCGGCATAGGATAGGTTCTCTTCGACGGTTCAAAGTACGCCATTATACCCAGTGGCGGCATTGACTTCAGTGAAGGCAAATCAGACCTGCCTCGGTTCACTTCCATCTGATAACAAGTCGCGGAACTTTTTTCAGCAAGCTATGATCAGGTAACAACACTCTCCGTTAATTCGAAATCTGACCCACACTCTGATTTTCCTCCAACAGCAGATGAGGTTCATGAATGGTAGGCGCCAACTTGGGAGTAAAGTATCAGGAGCTCAGACAGCAGTATGCTCAAAACCTTCCAAGCCGCGCAAAGGAACTGAGAGCTTCCTGGAGCCATTTGCAACATGTCAATTGGGACAAGAAAACACTATTGCTCATGGACCGGTGCGCCCACAAGCTGTCGGGCAGCGGAACTACGTTCCAGTTTTCTGCCATCAGCGAAAGTGCACAGGTCCTCGAGAGCCAGTTGCAGCACGTGCTGAATAAACCGGTAGCAACTCCCATAGAACGTGACCAGATTGAAGCCTCGCTCCAGGCTCTGGAGCGGGCCATTGACCAGGCTATCAATACCGCCACCCCGAACGAAACGGCCCCGGCGGCTGTGACTGTCATAAACCATCACCGAATCGCCGTCATCGAGGATGATCGCAACCAGGCGGTTTTTCTGCAGGGTTGGTTGGAACAACGGGGCTTTGATGTTGACACGTTCGACACGCCAAACGCCTTTAGCCAACAAGCAAACGACTACTACCACTTGATTCTTCTGGACATCAGCTTCCCCGACGGCGCTTTGGAGGGAATAACGCTTCTTGACCGCCTCAAGCATCAGGTGGATGCCTGTAGCCCGGTGATCATGATGTCAGCCCGAAATGACCTCGTCGCACGTATGCGGGCTATGCGGGCCGGCGCAGATGGCTACATCACCAAACCCCTGGATATGGACGCGCTGGAGGAGCGGATCGATCAGCTACTCAGCACCAGTGTCAGGCAAAGGGTACTTTGGGTGGATGACGACAGCGACCTGCTCGCCTACTATCAAGACTTACTGTTCAATCAAGGTTACGAAGTAGAAAGCCTTTCCCAGCCCGCGAGAATTCTCGAGCGCATCGAACAGTTCCAACCTGACGCCATCGTGCTGGACCACGAAATGCCGGGAGTTCAAGGTCTGGAACTTGCCCGCGCGCTGCGCCAGGACCCAAGATATCTCACCATCCCCATCCTGTTTGTGTCAGCGTCGCAGGCAGTGGCCGACCACCTCGAGACGAACAGCATGGCGGGCAATGAGTTCTTCCAGAAACCACTCGACAATCAACGATTCTTGGCGGCGCTGCATCATCACCTGGCACAGGCTCAACGCATCTCGGCGCGCATCAACCTGGTCAGTCAACGCAAAGAACGTCAGGGCTTGCAGAACCATGACTTTTTTCTGACCGAACTGGCCTCCTCCCTCGCTTATCTTGAGGCCTCGCCTAACAACCAGGCGCGGTTTCTGGTCCAGGTGGGAATCGACCGCGAGGAGTACCTGCGCGCACAGCATGGCGCACGCGCACTGGCCAGTTTAACTGCCCGCATGGAGCACCACTTCGCGGACCAATTGGGTGCCAGGGATTCCGGCTGTCGCCTGGGCGGCGGCAGCTTCCTGTTTCAAATAACCGCGCCTGTAGCCGAGGACGCAAGTGCCTATCTGGACCAGTTTCACCAACGCCTGAACAGCCCGGCATGGTCCCTGGGTGAACCGCCGAATTCCGTTACCGTCAGTATGGGCGTATTGCCTCTTACAGAAGCGGTGAATGAAGACAAGGCCCTGATGGAAGTCGAGCAGGCTTGTTGTGAGGCCATGCAGGCGGACAACGCTCGGGTGGTCTGGCGGCGGGCGCCGGAGCGTTCCGATCATAGCAAACTGGATGATCGCATTCGGGAACTGCTAGATGCCCAGGCCTTCAAACTGCACTACCAGCCGATCGTGAATATGAACTCCGGAGATACTGTCTTTGAAGCCCTGGTACGGCTAGTGGATGAAGACGATGCCTTGTATCTGCCCGGCCAGTTCTTGCCACAGCTGACAGAGGGAAATCATGGCACCTTGCATGATCTCGATCGTTGGGTCGTGGAGCACGCGCTTGAGGGACTCTCAGAGCTTTCGGGAAAAGCCGCAGCGGGTTACTCCGTGGCGATCAAACTCGCGTCCCCCATGGCGGATGTAGCCAGAATGATGCCCTTTCTCAGCAGCGGTATGCGCAACGCGAGCATCAAAGGCAAACGCCGCATTTACCTCGCATTGTCCAGCCCAACCGTGATCAAAGACGTCGCAAAGGCCAAGCAGGTATTAAACGTGCTGCACGGCATGAACTGTGGTCTTATCATCGAGCACGTTGAGACCGGCCCGGCATCGATTGAACTGCTGAAAGAGTTGCCGACCGTGGAATTCGTGAAGCTGGCTCCAAAGTATGGCACCAGCGCCGAGCAGACGGCTGAACTGGAAAACATGCTTCGCCAGCTTACCGGGGTCTTCGGGTCGAGCCAGCCAATCGTAGCCACCCGGGTCGAAGACGCCAAGGCTCTGACGTGGTTCTGGGACCGTGGCATCCGCCATTTTCAGGGGCACTTCATCCAGGCGCCGGAAGTGGCCATGACCTTCGAGCTCTGAGCATCACGACCTTGTGCGCGCAACCAGGCGCTAACGCCCCCCGGTTCGGCAGCGTGCACTTCAGTCAATTCGATATAGAAGGTCAGGGCTTTACGGACCATCGGTTTTACACCTCATTCGCCTTACGATAGCTACCCCGATAATCAAAAATCCGCTCCTGCACCTGCCAATAATGCTTCTGCTTGCGGGCAACAACAAAATCCGGCGCTGGCAACAAGGCCTGGCTCTCAAGTACTTCCTCCGCCTTGCTGAATGTTTTCGGCGCTCGGCCGTTCGCGAAACGCCGCCCGAACAGCTTGTTGAAAACGGTGCGCTGGCCAGGCTTGCTGAAATCAAACGACTCCCTGAGTTCCTCCCCGTCCTCGCCGTGATAGGTCACTCTCAGCTTGTTTCCATCAACACTGAGTGCAATTCCAGCGCAACGGATCACCATGGCATCCTTGAGCTTCAGCGCATCTCTCAGCTGATCATCCGGGTCGATAATGGCTTTCTGGCATCGGTGACAGTTGCGGGCGGCAATATCGTTCTCGCCACCGCAGTGGGGACACTCCTTGAAGCGAAAACGGTAATCACACTGCTCAAGGCGACCTTTCTGCGAAGCAGGCTCGTCTCCGTCCACAGGCTCCAGAAGCCCCTGACAACGGCGCCCGTAGTGCTCGAGCACACGGCCTTCACTGTCTGTTTTGCCCCAGAAGATATTGGCAAAGCCACAGCCCGGGCAGAATACCTGCACCGGCTCACTGTCCGGGTTCGGTTTCGGTTCGCCCACCTCCGGATGATGCAGATTCACGTGGTTGCCCGCGTAATCAATCACCAGGCAATCCTGCTTGCCCTCGTCAAGGCGAAGACCACGGCCCACGATCTGCTGATACAGGCTGACCGACTGGGTAGGCCGAAGAATGGCAATAACGTCCACATGGGGCGCATCAAAGCCCGTGGTGAGCACGGATACGTTCACCAAGTACTTCAACTGCCGCTGTTTGAATCGTTGAATCAGCATGTCCCGATCTTTCTGATCGGTCGCGCCAGTTACCAAAGCGGTCTCATATTCAGGAAGATAACCGGTGATCTCCCTCGCATGCTCCACCGTGGCCGCAAAGATCATCACTCCCTGGCGCTCAGCGGCCAGTTCCATCACCTGCTCAATGATCGCGCGGGTCACACGCTTGTGTTTGCTCAGCAGCTGGTTGACGTCCTTCTCGGCATACTCGCCAAAGCGGTCCCGAGCCAGCGCGGAGAAATCGTATTGCGCCACTGCCGCATTCACCAACTCGGGCCGGGTGAGATACCCCCGATTGATCATATAGCTCAACGGCAGTTCGTAAATGCAGTGCTGAAAGGGCTTGTCCTGCTCGTCAACAGAGCCGCGAACAAAGCCCCGGTAGTGATAGCGATAGATCCAACCCATGGCCAGACGGTAGGGCGTAGCGGTCAGCCCAAGCACTTTGAGGGCGTCATTCTGTTGCCGTAGCAACTCGATGATCCGTTGATACTGGCTGGTTTCATCGCCACTGACCCGATGGCACTCATCAATAATGACCAACGAGTATTCATCCCGGAACTGATCCAGATTCGCCGATACCGACTGCACACTGGCAAACGTCACCTGATGGTGGCTTTCCTTGCGCTTCAGCCCGGCGGAGAAGATGCCGCCGGCCAACCCATAACTCTGGTATTTGGCGTGATTTTGCTCCACAAGCTCTTTGACGTGGGTCAGCACCAGAATCTTGCGCCGGGCAAGACGGGCCAGCTCGGCAATGACCAGGCTTTTGCCGGCGCCGGTTGGCAGCACGATGACGGCAGACTCATCGGATCTGCGGAAATGATTCAGCGTGGCGTCGACGGCTTCCCGTTGGTAGGGGCGGAGTTTGAAAGGGGCTCCTGAATACGCAGGCATACTAGAAAAACAGTACCGGAGATAGCGCTTCTCTGATCTCAACAAAAGCAGGCGATAACATAAGCCTCACTCCTTATTGCGACGGTATTTATCAGCCAGCCGGTCGTATTCGGCGTGGCGGCAAATGTGCTTTATGTACATGCGATTATCACGAAATTCAATGAAGGTAATCAGCCTTAAATTGAAAGCCATAACAACAAGCCGGCAACCACGACAAAAAGCACGGCCACATGAACAGCCAGGTTCTTCCGAGTCGTTGGAGCGGGCTTTCTGGCGAAACGAAAGTATTCGTCACCAAACAGCCCAACGCCGCAGCCCTCACAGTAGTTTTTTGAGTACGAAAGCCTCAGTTCGGATGGGTCAAATTTTTTCCGACAGCTGTAGCAACTCGGCTTGATCATTCCGGCCCCCGGGCAGAGCCGTGTTCGGTCAACAATCGGCAACTCCCCACCGCCTGCGCCTGAAGATACTCACAAAACGCCGTCACATCGGGATTCGTGAACTCACTGGAAATGAACTCACCCGGAATCAGCCCTTCATCCCATCGAGACGTCACCAAAGTATGGGGATACGCCACATCGTCGCCGGGATAAATCTGCACCACCGCTTGGGTCTGGTGAATATATAGATCGCGAAGTTCTTTGGCACACCGAAGCGTACTCAGATCATGCCTGGCATCACACTCATAGTCCTTCCCGATGAAGAACTCACTGGCAACGGAAAACAGCGTGTTTTCATCCAGAGCAGACGACGGCGCCGGATGAATGGTTCTGGCGACATCGCCGGCCATGTTGGTACAGCCGGCGATTAACGACAGCAATGGAATCACCAACACCTGAAACTTATTCACAACAGCGTCTGACCACTTAATCTTTTCGATTGGCATAACGTTTTCTGCAACGGTTTGAGGTAGGCCATTATAGCCAGCAGTGGCGCTGACTCCGAAAGCCGGAGATCGGAACACCTCGGCTCATCCTGGATGAACAGGAGAGTATGCCGCCCTCTCCAGAGAGAGCCAGGTCTATCGCGGCCATCCACCTTATGCAACAATGATATAACAATATTCTATTTAGATAACATTGTAAGGAAACAGAACGATGAAAAGGATTTTGGCGTGCACCTTTATTTCGGCATTAATGGTCGGTTGCGGAGGCGGCGGAAGTGGGAGCGATCTGGAAAAAACCAACGAAAATACCACTCCCGGTTCAGGTTCGTCTGACGGGAACGACGATAGCGACCCCGTGACGCCACCCGATCAAGTCACGGTACTCGAGGGCACCTGGAAGAAACCATGCGGGCACGTGGAGGGCGAAGCACACTACGATATCGTGACGGTCTCTTTCACCCGCAGCGCATTTGCCACAAGTATCGAGAACTACATCGATAGCGCTTGCACCACCCCGTTACCGGAAGCTCCAAATCCTACCTCATCAGGCAACTTCACACTCGGTGAAGACGTTTTACTGAGTTCCGGCCTCACCGCTACCGAACTCACGTCGCATGTGACTCAGTTCAATGGCGCCGACTTCGAGATCGACGAGTACAATGTCGTTTACATCAACAACAATATTCTCTACACAGGAGAAGGCACAACCAGTTCGCCAGACCAGCGGCCAACCAGTCTCGATTATGATCGTCCATTCTATCGACTGAACTAGGTTACTTGCCCAGGGGCGCTACCCTTTCAGATTCAATGCTCTTCCCCTCGCAAAACCTTATACCGAGCACACGCCTTGTCCCTGTCTCTTAGAAGGCGCGGATCCGAGCTACCAATAGCAGCCGCAATCAGGGAGTTACATTCCTGCCGCGCCAAAAGAAACTCGGAGGAAGATTGATGAACACGCTGAATAACAGCACTTGACGAAGGCTCAGGCTCCACCGTCCGTGAATCGGTTTTGGGCTCGCTTTCAGGTCTGTGACGAGTGGGCTGCGGTGCGCTTTCAACCCTGTGCTCAGGCACCCTTTTTGTGTCTATTGCCATCTCCTGCGAAGCAAAATTCCAATAGGCGTTCATTCCGATCGCGCCGACGCCCAACATCAAGGCTGGAAAAACCAAGAACTTGAGGCGTCCCCTACTCGGCCGACGAGGCGCTTCAGCGTAGCGCTCGGCAACCAAATTTCTCACATGGTGAGCATGGGCCCGGTCGGTGGCGAAAGATGCCTTGAGGCGACCAGCTGCCACCTTCTCCCGAACCTCCGCCACCTGCTCCAGGCTAAGCAAAGGATCAATCTTCGACTTGATATAACGAACATACCCCAGCCCCTGAGTCACGTTTTCCGGCATGGGTGTTTTGAACGTGCTGTCCCCCACAAACACCACCACCGAGTGCACCTGATGGTCGTTTAACCCGAGCAATGCCTGGAGCGTTTTTACGTGCTTATAGTTCTGGTGCAGCGGGTTCTGGAACTTGTGATTGGAGCGGAAAATCTTCTGGGTCCAGAAGCGCTGATGAGGGCCACCAAATATCCAGCCCTTCATGTTTTTTGTCTCGACAACGAAGACCCCGAATTCCGACACCAGAACATGGTCAATCTGCGTGGTGCCGTCCTCTGTGGGGAGGGTAACGTTCTTGATGAGATGGTAGCGGGATTTATCCAGTAACCACCGTGCGGAGAAGTTGACCAGAAACTCGCCAAACTTACCTTTGAACCAGGGCGACTTGATTACACCCAGCATGATTGCAAGGGGCAACAGGTACCAGAGTAGAGTGATAAGGAGCTGGTAGACCGGGCTCAAATCCATTTCTCAAACATCCTTGCTTCGTTTCCTAAATCCATCCGACGTGAAACATAAATCAGTCTTCGTTTCGGCGCCTTAGGATTTTTGTAACTACTCGCCAAGGAAACATCGGCCACTGTGGCCGAGCAACAAAAACGTGCTTTGAGAGTTCGGAGCTGAAAAGGCCGACAGAAACTGCCGGCCGAGAGAATTCCAGGTACTTAGCGCGCAAGAATCTGAACTATGCGTTTGCGCTGCAACCGTCGATCTCTTCGTCGATAATCAGATTCCCCTCTACACGGAACCCTATCCGGCCAACCAGGAACGCCTGCTGCAGACTGGTTATGACAAGGTCAGTCAGACCAACGGCACAAGCTTATGTTTTTACTGCAAAAATGAAATAGCGAAATGTAGTCAATTGTAAAAGTTTGCCAAGAACCACATCGGACAAGTGCATGCTGGTAAAGTCATTCGTGGCTGATCACAACTGGAGCACAGAGGACAATGGCTATGATTGTTTGCGGAGTTGAACTGACGGGCAGCGATGCGGTGGTGTGTTTGCTGAATATGGACAGAGGGCAGTTCAACCTGCCGGAGTGCAAGGTGCGCAAACTGTCACTGCCGAAAAATCATAGCCGTGAAGACCTGAAGCGTTTTCAGGCGGCCTTTGCGGAGTTAATGGCCGAGTACGGGGTCACCCGCGTCGCGATCAAGGAGCGGATGCCAAAAGGTAAGTTTGCCGGCGGCGCCATCAGCTTCAAAATGGAAGCGGCCCTTCAACTGATCACCGATACTGAGTTAACTGTGACCCTGCTGCCCCCGGCAATGATCAAATCTACCCTGGCATCCAACCCACTGCCGATTGCGTTCGCCGACACGGGGTTGAAGGTGTTTCAGGAAACAGCCTTTATCACCGCCTATGTCGCTCAGATGACCAGCATGAAAGGGGCCGCATGAACGTGAGTCAGCCGATGCTCGGCTCCCACTGACACGCTGCCCCTAGGACAGCTGTTCCTGCGGCACCGCCTGGCTTGAGCCTGCCTCTGCCGCCTCATATTTATCCTCGGAACGGGCAATCACTGAAGTGCACACCAGATCCCCGGTGACATTCATCGCCGTGGCCCCCATACCCACAAGGGCATCGATGGACACCAGCAGCGCTACGGTTTCAATGGGCAGGCCCACCTGGGCAAACACCGTAGCAATCATCACGATACCCGCACCCGGCACACCGGCCGTACCGATGGAGGCCAGAGTGCCGATCAGAACGATTTCCAGCATGGTGACAAAGTCCAGGGGCACCCCTATCACATTGGCCGCAAAGGCTGCAGAAATGGCAATGCGGATGCCGGCTCCGTCCATATTGATGGTGGCGCCCAGCGGCAAGCTGAAGCCATAGATACTCTGGGGAACACCCAAACGCCGCGCTGCGTTCAGGGTCAGGGGCAGCGTTCCGGAACTGCTCTGGGTGGCAAAGGCCGTGGCGACCGGAGCCCGGGCCTCGCGAACGAAGTCCATCAGGTTTACGCCGTTAAGACGCATAAGAACCCCGTAGACCACCAGCTGTACCGCCAGGGCGATGTACAACACCATGACCATATCCCCGAGGGCCAGTATCGTGTTCATGCCCTGCTCACCTGCAGTGCTGGCCACAATCGCAAACACACCTATCGGAACATACTGGAGCACCCCGGCCATCACCTTCATGGTGACCTCGTTCAGACCAGAAACCACGCCATACACCCGCTCAGCGACTTCGCCGTGAGCCTTTGACTCCCGCAGTTTCAACAGAGCAATGCCAAAAACAATCGCGGTGAAGATAATCCCCAGCAGGTTCGGCTCGGCAAAGGCCTCAACCATGTTGGTGGGAACAATGTTCAGAAGTACCTGGATAAAGCCCGGATTCTCCGGCACTTCGACACTTTCCGAAGACGTCAATTCCAGGCCACTGCCAGGCGAGAAAGCAGACGCTACACCCAGCCCCACCGTGATCGCCAACGCCGAAGTCAGGACATAGAAGCCCAGCATCTTCCGGCCCACACGCCCCATACTGCCAAGATTGGCCTGATTGATTCCCACCATCAGTGTTAACAGGACAATCGGCACAACCAGGAACTTCAGCAACCGAAGCAGCAGTTCTCCCAGAGGGTCCAGCCATTCGGCCACCGCGGGCCCGCCCACCAGTCCCACAATCAGACCAAGAACAAGCGCAATACCAATGCGCAGAACCAGCGACGTATTCAGATAAGCATCAAGTACAGCTTTCATGGAGGCTCCCGTTATACCCTGGCCCGTTAGTGAGCAGGCATTCAAAAACGTAAGGGCGAGGATTCTGGTCAGTACCGGCTCGTTGGTAAACCGGTATTGCCACGTACTTTACTCACAGAAGCTGTGGATAAGTTTGTTAGGAACCTAGGGTTAAGTGCCCATAAGCCTTGTGCCACAAGGCCTCAGGAAATTTGGTGCAATTATGGGCTATACGCGAGTGGTATATGGATATGAGGAATCCGTCTCAGCAGGGGGAGCCTGTTCCGGTTTTCCGTTTAGGCGGGGCTTTTTCTATGCAAAGCTCCATAAGGTAAATTAAGCTGAATCCTACGGTCGTGGACTCGTCCAAATATGGCCGGTCCTCAAGCTGGATGTATGAGGGTTGCTATAGCTCTAAGCGGCTATTTCTTGCACTTAGGCCGATCATATGTAACCAGATAGGCAAACGCGACCGATGAGCATTGATCTGAGTACATTTAATTTTTCTGAAATATCGAATTATTGGGCCTACGCCCTGGGCATCGCTGTCAGCTTTTACGGAACAGTGAGTTGGTTTAGTTCTAAACATTTATCCAAAGAAAGTAAGGAACATTTGTCACTCTGGCTGTGGGGAAGCTATGAGTCCACTTGGCTGAGGCAGTTCTGTCTATTATTCGACGCTGTTTTTGGCCGAAGACATCTTAGCTGGGCTTGTTTCCTAAGGTCATCTGTTGCATCTTTTATTACAGTATTTATATTGTATTTTTTACTGGGCGACATCCTCCAAGAGAAAGGCCGAATTGGGGTATATCTTGACACCAAGGACCTTATCATTTATGCCCTGATACTTAATGTAATTTCTGATTACTTATCATTATTTGAAACGCGTTGGTTGCTTAATAAATTTAGCTCCATATCAAGCATATGGAACCAGCTAGCTTTACTGGCATTCGATGCACTTATCACTGCTGGCATTATCTGGTTCGCCATTGAGGCCTATCTTTTTGTTCTTGGAAAACCAGCTCCATCGCTTGTGGAATTGGTGGCGGTTTTCAGTATATTTTCCATATTCTTCTACTCCACCTTTTTAACATCCATTTGGGCATGGCTTTACTGCCTTTCATCATGGTGTGTTCGTTTAATTTCAAAAACACGACTCAACGAACTCTTAGATATCGAGCATAATCCGGGCCATCAAATCGCACTAATAGGCGGCATTGCAATATTTCTGATCATCGCTATTCTTTTTCCTTTCTTTAAAGATTCAGAACTCTCGAACACAAGCTTATTCGACAGATACCTATGTGATACTTTTCCAAAGGCCACCTGCGATGACCTGGCTCGGCTCTCCACGAATGAGAAACAAACACTTTTCTTCTTAGAAAAGAATTGTGATGGAGGTGGATTAGAAAATTGCATTATCGCAGCAAGCGACTATTACCTAGACGATGATGGAAAGAAAGCAGCTGACCTCTACCAGAAAGCCTGCGAGTTCGGGCATCCTGATGGATGCAAATGGGCTGGCTGGCTTTATATGACTGGATTTGGCGTTGATTCAGACTACGTGCGAGCAATAAAGTTTTATGATGTCGCATGTAAAGCAGATGATCTTGAAGCCTGCGTCAACATTGGCTTCATGTTCGAGAACGGCGCGGGAGTTGATCAGAGTTATTCGGCCGCAAGGGATATATATCATTTGGCCTGTGAAAGGGGCGCCCTGCAGGGCTGCAATAATTTAGGCTATTTTTACCAAGAGGGAAAAGGTGTTGAAAAAGATATTCGAAAAGCAAAATCTCTCTACGAGAAGTCGTGCAACGATGAGGCAGTTTGGGGATGTAACAATCTAGGCGGTCTTTACTACAAAGGTTTAGGCGTGGAGCGTGATATCCAAAAAATGCTTCACTACAATAAGATGGCCTGTGACAGGGACCTGACTATAGGCTGCGATGCGCTGGGTGCAATTTATCTGCATGGCCGAGGCGTACCTATCGATTACCAACGAGCCTTAGAATACTTTCAAAAGTCGTGCTCAAATAATTCTATGCTTGGCTGTTCTTTTTTGGCAACTATGCATGCCTCCGGTCAAGGAGTGACCAAGAACCTGAAGAAAGGGTTAAAGTTATTGACGCGTGCCTGTGAACATGGATCCAATTTAGGATGTAATCTTCTGAAAGTGCATTTGGCTAACCAAAAAGCTCAATGACCTGTCCCGGTTTTCTGTCCGCAACGAGAAGGACCAATGGCACCCACAAACTCCAACTGGCAAAGCCGCAAGGGTTGGGAAAGCCCCCACATCCGATCTGATCGTAAACGCACCCTGTTGCTTATATGGGTAGTAGCCCTTGTGTGGAACACCATAAGCACGCCGCTACTGTGGACCCTACCCAAAGCCTGGGATCAAAGCCTCTGGACGGTTTTAATGGCATTGCTTTTTCCTGCAGTGGGCCTCGGGCTATTGTGGAAAGCGGTAACCATGACCCGAGCATATCGTCACTACGGCACAGTCGAGCTTGTCATGACCCCCTATCCGGCAGCCATTGGTGGTCAGATGGGTGGCACAATTCTTGTGCCCCGGCTTCGGGCCCAGGACCTGATAACTCCCGGTGCAGAAGTCACCGTGACGCTGGAGTGCATTTATACCTACGTCTCCGGCTCCGGGAAAAACCGCTCCCGCGTAGAGAGAATCCTCTGGGCCGAGCGCGGAACGCCGCGAGTTGAAGCTGCAGGGCCCGGTGTACGCCTTGGGTTTAGCTTTGACTTGCCGAAAGACTTGCCAGAGGCAGATGATGAACGTTCCAGCAAATACCATTTCTGGCGCCTGTCCGTAAAAGCGGATATCGAGGGCGTGGATCTGGAGCGCCAGTACGACATTCCGGCGTTCAAAGGCGATGCCCGTTCTCAAAGTGCAGGGCATGATATCAGTGCGCAAGTGCGCGCCTTACGCGACGAAAAATCACGGGCCGCTAAAGAAGCCATACAGTCGGGGCGGTTGGATCTGCCTGGCCTTTCCCGGGCCATGCACTACCAGGATTATGGCCATCAGATAAAAATGCGCTTCCCCATGTTCCGCAATAAAGTGCTCACCTTATTCGCCTGGTTTTTTGCCGGCGGTTTCGGCTTTGCCAGCTCAATGATGCTGATGTCCGCTTTCTCGGGCGGGGGCTTTGGCTTGCTAGCGGGTCTGTTCACCATCCCCTTTGTGTTGGTGGCCATCGCCGCAAGTGCTGCGGCTTTGTACCTGCCCTTCAACCGCCTGGTCGTTCGTATCGACCGCCACGGAATTCGTACGTTAAGAAGCTGGCTCTATCTGCCTGTACGCAGCCGCAAGCTGGCCATGAATCAGGTTAGGCATTTGGCAATCAAGCGCACGGGTAGCACGGGCCAGGGCGTGGACAAAGTGGAACACTTCAAGCTTATTGCGGTTGATAACCAGCAAAACAAGATCACCATCGCCGAAGACCTTGACGGTCAGGACGTCGCCCAACACTTTTGCGATTACCTGGCCGAGCGCATCGGCGTTTCGGCGATTTCAGAGCCAAATATCAAAGCGACGGGATTGTGATCTGGGGCTTAATTTGCCGGCGGTGCCATCAGCTTTAAAATGGAATCCGCCTTTACCCCTGCCGTCCGACCGGGTGGAAACAACAAGATCAGACCGAAGTAAGGGCAGAAGCGCGAGACCCGACCGTCCGCGGGTCTACTTCGAAGAATGGGTTGGATGCACCATACACAACCTGGCCACCAGCCACCGCGCTGCTATAGCTCGTGGATGAGGTGGATGCTTGGGTTTGGAATGTGGTGCGAGGGGATCACCAACGCGGGCAACAGGTTTGCCATTGATCAACACATCGGAGGAGCCCGCGATCACCGGGGTTGGTGGGAACCCGGAGTGATCAGTACCCACGTCACCTAATAAAACAACTTTCTTGCTCATTCCTTTGCTCCTTCTGTCCTTGAGGGAGATTTGTCCATCTTCGCGCAGGATCGCCTTCACTGGCTCCTACCGCTGCAATACCTAGCGGAGTTTCCAAAATAATCAGGAAGGAATCAACCCGCGCGATCCAACAGATCTGCCGGGTTCTTCCAACTCATCAAACCGGCAGTTCAACAATCTCACCAACCACACCACCCTCACTCACCTGCAACCGCCCCACCGTGATCGGCAGAGTAAAACGCCGGGGCCCGGCGCCACCCGGATTGAAATAAAGCACATCGCCAATCCACTCATTACGGGGTTTGTGGGAATGCCCAGCGATGACCACGCGGTAACGGCCCTGCGGATCGATTTGGAGGGTTTTGACGTCGTGGAGCATGTAAAAAGCGTGGCCGAGGAATTCCAGATCCCGAACATCCGGAAGGGTCGCTGCCCGGCCTACTTTGTCGATATTGCCACGGATCGCAACCAAAGGGGCGATCTGCTCCAGCGCTTCCAGAACCTCGTCCCGACCCACGTCACCGGCATGAAGAATCAGATCTGAGCCTTCCAAAACCTCCAGGGCTTCGGGACGCATCTTGCTGTGGGTGTCTGCGATCACTCCGATTTGCATGCTTACGCCCTCCAGATTCCCGAATGACGCCAACCCGGCCCGTGCGTATGGCCATGCAGGTAAGCATTGCTATAGTGAAACAAGACCACCTGATTCTCAATGTCGGCCAGAACAGGTAAATACATGTCACTCCCGGTAGGATTCCCCCATGCCCACTTATACCGTCACAGTCGCGAATCTTTCTCTGTCGCAGCAGCAGAAATCACAGATCGCGGAGGCCATAACAACGGCCCACAGCACACAAACAGGCGCGCCCCGTTTCTTTGCCCAGGTTTTGTTTTTTTCGACCAATGAGGGCGATCACTTTGTCGGTGGCAGCGTGAACACCGCGCCCCAGGTGTATGTGCACGGCCTGATCCGGCAGGGCCGCAATACCGAGGTCAAGCAGGCCCTGATGAGCCAGATGCTTGAAGAGATAGCCCGAATTGCGGGCATAACTGCTGAGGACGTGTGGATCTACCTGCAGGACATTCCAGCCACTCAGATGATCGAGTTTGGCCGGTTTCTTCCGGCGCCAGGAGACGAAGCTGAGTGGGAGCGGGGAATGACTCCGGGAAAGCGAACCAGGTTACCCGATTAACCGAACGCTGACGGTCAGAGGCTCATCCGACCTATTTTCAAGGTACAGAACTGCCGTAACCTCTTCTTATGGAGTGCATGTTTCACTGGCAGAAATGTGTAACAACCGTTTGAGTGATAGCATGCAACTTTGTCACCCGATGACTTTCGTATACGCCTGCTCGCGATTCATCTACACAGAGAACCTACGCGAAAGCCCCGAAAAATAGGTCTGTCACAGTTTCCCCCTGCTTATGAACCAAAAAAATTATCCTGTTCCGATTTCCACAAAGCCTGCTCGCAAGGATCTACACCCGAGGAATCTGCACAATCAGAGCTATGACCTCCCAGCTCTCGTAGAAACCCACCCGGCACTAGTCCCCCATGTGAAAACGAACCCTCATGGCAACCTTTCCATCGATTTCGCAGACCCATTGGCAGTAAAAGCTCTCAACGCCGCGTTATTAAACCGATACTACAACATTGTCGCTTGGGACATTCCGGACGGGGCACTTTGCCCTCCAATCCCGGGCAGGGCCGACTATATCCATTACATCGCTGACTTGCCCGGGCTTGATCAGCCCAGCATCAAGCTGCTGGATATAGGGACGGGAGCCAATGGCATCTACCCGCTACTGGCCTGCCAAATTTACGGCTGGCAGTGTGTCGGTAGCGACATCAATACGGAGTCGCTTGCGAACGTAGCCACAATCATCACCAACAACCCCGCACTCCAAGGTCGCTTCACGCTCCGCACCCAGCACGATAAAAACCACATGTTCGAAGGGATCATCCAAGCTGGTGAGTTCTTTGACGTCAGCGTATGCAACCCGCCTTTCCATGCATCTCTCGATGACGCGATGAAAGGTAGCCGGCTAAAACTCAATAACCTTGCTCGCAGTCGCGGTGAACAAAAAACAAAATCCGAATCCCCTACTCTGAATTTTGGCGGTCTGGGAGCAGAGCTTTGGTGCAAGGGGGGTGAGCAGCTGTTTCTGAAAAAGCTGATAAGAGAAAGCCAGGCGTATTCAACTCAATGTCGCTGGTTTACCAGCCTGGTTTCAAAAGCCGACAATGTTAAGCCCGCAAAGAAGTTGATTCGTAAGCTTGGTGCAGTCGATATAAGGGAAATTGAGATGAAGCAGGGAAATAAGATTACGCGGGTCTTGGCCTGGACGTTCATCTGAGCCGCCCCGAGTTTAAGCCGTTTCTGCCCCGGTTTTCCTCCCAGAATCAGGCCCGAGGGCTCCCTATATCTCGCTCATCAGCCACTCCTTGAAGGCTTTCATTCCGATGGTCAGCGGACGTTGCTTGCGGTAGACCAGATAGAAGGCCCGATTCGTATCCAATTGGATGTCGAAAGGCACCACCAACTTCCCCGATTTAATCTCACGGGACGTCAGGGTGCTATCAGCCAGCGCCACTCCAAGGCCCTCTTGGGCCGCCGCCGTGGCAAGTTGCCCGCTGGACATCTGTAAGCTGCCCCGGGCGGATATAAAATCCACGCCTGATTGTTCCAGCCAGTTCTCCCACTCCCACTTCCGTTTGCTGACATAAATCAGAGTGTGTTTAGCCAAGTCTTCAGGCTTCTCCAGCGGCAACTCACCGTCCAGTAGCCGCGAGCTACACACCGGAACCAGCATAACTTTGCGCAGGAAATGCACTTCAATATCGTCCCACTCACCATTCCCGAAATAAACCGCCATATCGGTACTGGTGCGATCGAAATCCAGCAGCCCCATGGACGCATTAATTTCCAGCTCAATATCCGGGTACAGGGCCTGGAATCGAGCCATGCGTGGCATCAGCCAGCGGGTTAGGAAGTTGGGGGCAACACTGATCTTGACCACGTTGGATTCCTGGTTCGCGGTCAGTCGTTGGGTGGCCATTTCAATCTCATCGAACGCATGCCTGACTGATGAGAGATATTGCTCGCCTTCAGGGGTTAACGTCACCGCTCGCCTGCTTCGATCAAACAGTGAAAGCCCTAAATATTCTTCAAGTGTCTTCACCTGATGACTGACCGCCGATGACGTCACGAAAAGTTCCTTGCCAGCTGCGACAAAGCTGCGGTGTCTAGCCGCTGATTCAAATACCCGAAGCGCATTCAGGGGTGGCAGGTGGCGCATAACTTCGCTCGACTGATGAGATTAATTCATCAGTCTGATGAGAAAGGATCGCTTTTTCAAGAGCCTCGTACTCATTACCATAAGTCCTGTAGAAGATACTCACTTATCGAACCAGGACACACCACCATGACTTATCAGGCTCCGAAACTGAACGAACAGGGCACTATCGACATTGATTACTACACAAAGCTTGCATCGCAGGAACGAAGCGAATATATCGCGCAGATGGCAGTGTCACTCAAAGCCAAAATCAAGTCCTTCTTCCACGTGAAGCTGCCGAAACTGTCCATTAGCCATTAATTCGTGTTCCGTTTAGCACTCGATGGCCTTATGTGGAGACTGGCTGGTTTTGCTCAAACTGGCGAACCAGCCTGATTGCGCGTTGAACGATGAAGAATCAGATCCGAGCCTTCCAAAACCTCCAGGGCTTCGGGACGCATCTTGCTGTAGGTGTCTGCGATCACTCCGATTTGCATGCTTACGCCCTCCTAATCCCTCAATGACCCCAGAAAAGAGGCCCAAGTTACCCAAATAACCGAAATAAAAGATCTGGCCAGCTGCAAGGCCATCATTGCCAACCTGACATGCGAGGATTTCAGCGAGATCACTTTTGCGGCTTTCTCGCGGGCCTGACCTCGTATCGCAGATTCAATCGGTGTGCGTTCCGGGGATGCTGTTCAGAAGCTCGGCATTTGTGGGGTATTTCTCAAGCAACTCAACCAGCTTTCTCGTGCCCTCCAGCGGTTTGAGACCACTAAGCGCCCGGCGCAAAGCTCTTATTTTGTCTAAATGTTTCGGATCTAACAGCAGCTCTTCCCGGCGTGTACTGCTTTTCGAAATGTCCAGCGCGGGGAAGATTCGCTGATTCGCAACGTCTCTTGATAAAACCAGCTCCATGTTCCCCGTGCCCTTAAATTCCTCAAATATAACCTGGTCCATACGGCTGCCGGTATCAACCAGAACGGTTGCCAAAATGGTCAGCGACCCGCCATTCTCAAGGTTTCGTGCAGCGCCAAACAACCTCCGCGGGATCTCCATCGCTCGCGCATCAACCCCGCCTGACATAGTACGGCCGCTGCTCTTTCGCTCCGCATTATGCACACGCGAAAGCCTCGTGAGAGAATCAATCACAATCATGACGTTGTGACCCTCGCCCGCTTGTTGGCGGGCGATATCAAGAAGCTCATCGGCAACGCGAACGTGATGAGCATAGCTTTCATCCGAAGAAGAAGCGTGTACCTCGGCCGGGACGCTACGCCTGAAATCAGTGACCTCTTCGGGTCGCTCATCGATCAATAACGCGTAAAGTTTAATCTCGGGATACGCCTTTCCCACCGCCTGGCAAATATCTTTTAAGATCGTCGATTTTCCAGACCCCGGCGGTGCAACTATCAAACCTCGCTGCCCCATTCCAATCGGTGTGATCAAATCCATCGCACGCACCGTGAGTTTTTCTGAACCTGACTCCAAACGAATCCCCGGCGTTGGATTGATAGCCACACCGTTTAAAAAACGTTTTTGTGGATCAGCCTCAACCTCAACCTTAGCTTCGGCTTCCTCAGCCACTGGTTTGGCGTCTTTAATGGGTTTCCGGGTTAAACCTAATGTCTTTCTCGTCATGTCTGTTTGATAGCTCTTGTTTGATAGATATTTTTCGAAATGGGCTGATAACTCCAAGTAACTCTTTCCAAAAGATGCTTATTCGCCAAGATTACCTCTGAGGGGCTCTGTGCTTGCATGAACAAGTCATCATGGCGCTAACACGTCTGTTTTAATTATAGAGTGGAAATGCCCTCGATCTCGGTCACCGTCTTGGCATCCGCCCGCTCAATAATTTTCACGAGGGTGGATTGGATTGTCTCATCTTCCCGGGCATCACCGCCGCTTACAAACGTTTGCTTCTGGGGATCGGCACCCTCTTCCTCAGTAAATGAAACAACGACCTCGGTGGCTGAATCCGGCGCTTTACCAAAGTATTCCAGCGAAACCAACGGATAGCCATGAAAGCCCTTCTTGACCTGCTTTGCGATACGCTTCTTTGCTTTATCCAAATGCATAATAAGGCCTGTCGCTGCGCTTGTTATCTGGGTGCTCTATGAACATCCAGTTGATACCGTTCGCCAATTCTATGCCGTTAAATCCACCAAAAATAGGTCTGTCTTGGCCTTCCACTAGGAAGACTGGACGATGTCTCACGAAATAGTCGACGCCGAGACCTTCTACCCTGGCATTGATCTGTCCGGCGACGCTGAACAAGTCATTCGTGCGTTCTTTACTGAAGATGCTCGGCCATCTCTATCCCCCGAACTTCGGGATATGGCGATCAAGCAACGGGAAGCCTTCGATATACCCGACCATGCGGTTTATAAAGATTCGCTCGATTCATTCGACATACTGGGAGGTTATAGCGAGACCCACGGTCTTGGGCATATCTACATTTTTGACCGAGCCGCTATTCATCATATTGTCGTCAAAGGAAAAGACGCACGCTACAAACAGGTGGCGAAAAGCATCAGGGAGAGATAGATGGATATATATGATCGAGAGCACCACGTCATATGTTTGCGTGGAGCCGCGTACAACATGGCGCTGGAGTTCAATATGGCAGCGCAAGGCGTGTAGCGTTCTCACTGCCCCATTTTCACATCGTTCATACGGAAAGCAGCCCCATGTGGGACTGTTTTCCACCTAAAACAGCTTCCTCCGGTTATTCTCAATGTTCGCTTTCTCAACGAAGGTAAATTCATAGCTTTCCTCCCCGAGCTCAACGGTAAACGTGTAAAACGATTCCGGTCGTTGATCAAACACCGTCATCTCTGATTGAAACCGCCCCATGAATGTCTGGCCAGGAAAAACCGTCGTTGTCTGGAGATACCCCTCGAGAGAATTGAGATTCCGCTGCAGCTCAGATCTGATATTTGCAATACCGGATTGAGCACTGCTCTGGATTTGAGCTTGAGCCGCAGCGCTAGCTGCGGGATCGCGTGAATAGGTAGTTGAGGAACCGTAGTAATTTACGGTGCCTCCAGGCCCGTAAGCGGCACCAGAACCATAAGACGAAGTCGTGGCCGGCTGAGAAGCGCTCAAACTTTGAGCCAACGCACCCAGAGCTATAGCCGTGCGACGGGACTGCGCCTGCCCAATATACTGCTGCTCCAGCTCCGCATACGATCTAAGAGAGACCTGCCGTTCGTCCTGCTGGAGAGTGATGTCATTGATGCTGACTGTCAGAGGCTCATCCGAGCTATTTTCAAGATACAGAACTGCCGTAACCTCTTCCCATGGTTGCTTGGCTTCATGCACTGCAAGCTCAACAAGGTGTTCCTCATCCTTTTGGCTTTGAACGATCCATCCGCTCGCGTAGTAGGACTGGGAACCGCCATCATCAACCGCAGCAAGCTCAGTCTGAACACTTTGACTCGCACAACCAGATAGAAAAGCGCCAAGAAAGAACACACCCGCGCACTTTTTCATAGACACCCTCACAACCAACGCTCTTGTCGATCAGACTAGAACATGTATTCCCGGAGTGCAGGTTTGGCTAGCAAAAATGTGTAACGACTGATTGAGTGATAGCATGCAACGTCCCCATCCGAAACAAGGAAACCTCAAGGAAGATGAACAACAATTACAAAATCGCCCTTCTGATCGACTGCGACAACGTCAGTCACCAGTCGGCTGAAGGCGTTCTGCAGGAACTGGCCAAGTATGGTGCTGTGAACGTACGCCATGCTCATGGGAACTGGAATGGCCCCCAACTGAGCGGCTGGATTGAAAAGCTGCACTCGAATGCTATTCGGCCAGTTCAGCAGTTTGCCTATACCACCGGCAAGAACGCTACCGATGCCTCGATGATCATCGATGCCATGGATCTGCTCTACAGCGGAAACGTCGATGCCTTCGCCCTCATGACAAGTGATTCCGACTTTACTCCCCTCGTCATGCGAATTCTTGAGGCCGGCCTACCAGTTTTTGGCTTCGGCGAGCGCAAAACTCCAATGCCCTTCGTCAACGCCTGTTCGCAATTCATCTACACAGAGAACCTGCGCGAAGACCCAGAGGAAACAGACAATACCAGCAACGGCGGCGCCCCAAAGTCGACGGTAGAAACTAAATGGGGACGCAACAAACTTCGAGGCGATACAGTCTTGGTGCGGACTCTTCGAACTGCGGTGGAACAAACGGCTGATGACGATGGTTGGGCCCATCTCGGCGAGGTCGGCAAATACATTTCAAATAACAGCTCCTTCTCCCCCGTGAATTACGGATACAAGAAGCTAAGCGAACTCGTCAGAGCCAGTGAACTCTTTGACATGAGCGTGCGGGATAAGAACGTTTTCTATATCAAAAGCCCCGAAAAATAGGTCTGTCCCAGTTTTCCTGAATCCAGGATTTAAGGCCAGCATGTCGCGTTTCAGCAGTTGCCCTTTTTCGCCTGGCCCGGTGGGCAGAAATGGCCACCAGACTTCCGGTAAGGCCGGCGATCATCGTAGTCATGACGACGGCGATCATGGTCGCGATCGTATTCTCTATGATCTCTGGTGGTAATGGCTGTTCCGGTTGCCGCACCGACGGCACCGCCGAGAATAGCACCATCTCTGCCACCTACCTCGTTGCCGATGGCAGCCCCAATTGCTCCGCCAATACCGCCGCCTAGCGCGGCGTCAGCTGTGTCACCCGCAACGGCCCCCAATGAGGTGGCACTCAGAGATAAAAAAACGAGCAGTGATTTCATTTTCATTGATATAAATCCCATTGTTCAGGTGGTCTGATCTGCCCGGTATGACGGGAAGGAGACCATCTTCTCCATCCTCCCATCAGGCACTTGCCAGTTTTATGAACCATTTGAGAATACCAGAAGTACACGCTGCTCCACCTATTACTTTTTATTTATCTTTCAACAGGTTACGAAAGTTTAAGGGATGCGCACTCCTTTCAATTGCAGCCACTGGCCGATCTGGACCTGCATCGGATTCGGGTACTTCATGTATGGTAGGCGCACAAAAAACATCGTCACCCGTTACTGCGGCATTGGGATGATTCTGTACCCGTACCTTGCAAGCAGCTCCTGGGAGATGTTGGCAGTGGGTGACGGGCTGATGTTGGTGCCGCGGTTTGTAGAGATTTAGAGGGCAGCGGGAGAAGATAGCTCTGTCCCAGTTTTCAAAAGGAGCCCGAACACATGGCACAGCAACCCCCGGTCATACTGATAACAGGCGGCGCCCAGGGCATCGGCAAGGGTGTTGCCGCCCATTTCCTGGACAAGGGATGGCGAGTGGTGATCCTGGACCAGAATGCAGAAGCCATCAGCGCATGTAGACAGGATTTCAGCGATCCGGACAACCTGCTAATAATCACCACGGATGTATCCCGCGAGCCCGAGGTCGCCTCGGCCGTAGAGGAGGCCGCGCGATGGGGCCAGGGCATGGACGCTCTGGTCAATAATGCGGGGATCGCAGATCCAGACACTGGCCCCATAGAAATGCTTGAACTGGATCAGTGGCAACGAAGAATCGACGTCAACCTGACCGGCGCCTTTTTATTGGCAAAGCACGCGACACCGCACCTGCGCCAACGCCGGGGCAGCATCGTCAACATTGCCTCTACCCGCGCCTTGCAGTCCGAGCCCAATAGCGAGGCGTATGCGGCAACCAAGGGCGGCCTGCTCGCCCTGACCCATGCTCTGGCTGTGAGCCTGGGGCCCGACGTGCGGGCCAACAGCATCAGCCCGGGCTGGATAGATGTCACTGCCTGGCAGGCTGATGCGCCCTCTGAACCGCAGCCTCTGTCTGCCACTGATCATGAGCAACATCCCAGTGGGCGTGTCGGCAAACCCGAGGACGTGGCGGCCATGGTGGCCTACCTGGTGTCGCCGGACGCCCGCTTTGTGACCGGTCAGAACTTCGTGATCGACGGCGGCATGACCCGGAAGATGATTTATGAGGACTAGACGCGAAAGAGCAGATCTATACTTCACCAGTTCGTCTTTCGGCATCACGCTTCGGTTCGCCCGCCCCCTTCTGATAGTGTAGCCAGCTTATAAAAATCGCCGACCAGGACCCCTGCATGCCCTCACCCAAGCAACACCCCTGGTTTCCGCTGCTTATTTTCTTGGGGGCAGCCTTCACCTTCAGTGTCACGATGATCGGCACCACCATGCCGACGCCGCTTTACCCGATCTACCAGGACAGTTTTGGGTTTTCCGACCTGATGATCACCATCATCTTTGCCACCTATGCCTTTGGTGTGATCGCCGCACTGGTGCTGACCGGGCGCTGGTCTGATCAGATAGGCCGCCGGCCTTTGCTGTTTGCGGGCCTGGCCTGCTCCATCATCAGTGACCTGGTGTTCTGGCAGGCCGATGGCCTGGCGATGATCCTGACCGGCCGGGTGCTGTCGGGGCTGTCCGCAGGGATCTTTACCGGTACGGCCACGGTGGCCGTCATTGAACTTGCCCCGCCCCACTGGCGGGAGAAAGCCACTTTTTTTGCCACGGCGGCGAACATGGGCGGGCTGGGCCTGGGGCCGATGTTAGCGGGCGCTCTTTCCCAGTACCTACCCTGGCCACTGCACCTGACCTTTCTGGTGCACATTGCCATGGCTGTGCTGGCCGTGTGCTGCATCTGGGCAGCGCCTGAGACCGTCTCGAAACCCGCTCGCCCCAAACTGTCCGTCCAGCGCCTGAACGTGCCAGCGGAAGTCCGCGGTGTGTTTATTCCCGCCGCCATCGCCGGTTTCGCAGGCTTCGCCATGTGCGGCTTCTTCACATCCATCGCCCCGGCGATGATGGGCAAGGTCTTGGGCTACGACAATCGGTTGTTGATCGGCGTTGTGGCCGGAAGCATCTTCATCGCCTCAACCCTGGGTCAGTTCCTGCAGGGCAGACTGCCGCTCAGGCTGCGCCTACCTCTGGGCTGCGCTTCCCTGATGCTCGGCGTGATTCCGATAGCGCTCGGCACCTACACCCAGTCCCTCGCGCTGTTCATCGCCGGCGCTGTGATTGCCGGTATGGGCCAGGGCATATCATTCCGCGCCGGCATGGGCGCCATCGCCGCGGCCAGCCCTGTGCGGGAGAAGGCAGCGGTAACGTCTGCGTTCTTTGTCGTGGCCTATATCGCTATCTCGGTACCGGTGATCGGCCTGGGGTTGATGGCGAGCGTGACCAGCCTGAGGACGACCGGGATCACTTTCGCCGCCGTGATGGGGTCACTGGCGGCGCTGGCTTTGGTGTTGCTGGTTCGGAGGGAACGGGCAAGGGGGAAATAGCTTCCGAGATTCAGCGCTGACACCGATACGCCTTTTGCAGCACTGGACCGCAAACGCATTGATTGGCATATTATGCCAATATCACTCTTGAAAGGCCGACCCCATGGCAACGAGAAATATTGTACTCACAGAGCATCAGTCCGAAGTGGTTGACCACCTGATTGCCTCTGGCCGTTACCAGAATGCGAGCGAAGTACTGCGAGCCGGCCTGAGGATGGTCGAGGAAGCTGAGTCCAGCTACGTTACGAAGATGAATGATCTGAGAGATGCCATCGACGCGGGTCAGGAAGACCTGAAAACCGGCAGAACCACAGCATTTGCTGGCGACGAATTCGCGACTTACCTCTCTAAACGTGCGCGCAGATAATAGATCTGACCTCCAGAAAACAGATCTGTCCAGGTTTTCGCCCCAACAACAAAAGACCCACCACAATGACGCACCTCAACTGGCAAAGCCGCAAGGGCTGGGAAGCCCCTCGCATCCGGTCTGATCGCAAACGCACGCTCTTACTGACATGGGTCATCGCCCTGCTGTGGAACGCCATAAGCACGCCGCTACTCTGGACTCTACCAAAGGCCCTGGATCAAAATCAGTGGTTGGTGTTAATGGTCGTCGCTTTTCCTGCTGTGGGCCTGGGGCTATTGTGGAAAGCCATCGCCATGACCCGGGAGTATCGTCACTACGGCACGGTCGAACTGATCATGGACCCATATCCTGCGGCCATCGGTGGCCAGATGGGTGGCACAATTCTGGTGCCCAGGCTCGGAGTTCAGGAATTGGCAGTTCCCGATGCAGAAGTCACCGTGACACTGGAGTGCATTTACACCTATGTGTCCGGATCGGGAAAGAACCGCTCCCGCCAGGAGCGGATACTCTGGGCGGAACGCGGCACACCGAAAATTGAGACAGCCGGGCAAGGTGTACGCTTTGCTTTTCGATTCGACCTGCCGGGCGACTTACCAGAAGCCGATATTGAACGGTCCAGCCGCTACCATTTCTGGCGTCTATCGGTGAAAGCGGATATTGCGGGCGTAGATCTGGAGCGCCAGTACGACATTCCGGCGTTTCACGGCGATACCCGTTCTCAGAGTGTCGAGCATGATATCAGTGCTCAGGCGCGCGACCTGCGTAACGAACAATCCCAGGCCGCCAAAGAAGCCATACAGTCTGGCCAATTGGACCTGCCAGGCCTCTCCCGTGCCATGAACTACCAGGATTATGGCCATCAGATAAAAATGCGTTTCCCCATGTTCCGCAACAAGATGCTCAGCGCGTTCGCCTGGATCTTTGCAGGCGGTTTCGGGTTTGCAAGCGTATCGATGCTGACGTCGGCTTTTTCGGGCGGGGCCTTTGGCGTGTTCTTGGGCCTGTTCAGCGTCCCCTTTGTGCTGGTCGCGATTGCTGCAGGCGCTGCTGCCTTATACCTGCCCTTCAACCGCCTGGTTGTCCGTATTGACCGACAGGGAATTCGTACCTTGAGAAGCTGGCTCTTCCTGCCTGTACGCAGCCGCAAGCTGACGATGGATCAGGTTTTGCGCCTGACCATCAAGCGCACGGGAAGCACGGGACAGGGGGTAAGCAAGGTGGAGCACTTCAAGATTCTTGCGATTGATAACCAGCAAAGAAAGACGACAATCGCCGAAGACCTAGACGGCCAGGACGTCGCCCAACACTTTTGCGATTACCTGGCCGAGCGCATTGGCGTTTCTGCAAAAGAATGATGGTTTGTGAGGCTGACTCGACATGCGGATCGGGATCTCAGAGAAAATAGATCTGTCCCGGTTTCAGAAACCAGGACACACATTTTTGCAGACGCTTCAATAATCAACACCTCTGCGATGGACGCTGCTTACGCCGGAAAACAACCAACCCAGCTAAACCCAAACCTAGCAGGCTCAGTGCCGCAGGCTCAGGAACTTCCACTGAACCTCTTTTAGTACCTGAGAATGTGAGCGTCCCAACACTAACATACTGCACCCCACCATACGTATGCACAGATGTGTACCAGTCCTGCCCGAGCTGAGACATGAAATCACCATTGCTATGCAAATATGCACCACTACCAGTTTGACCAACAATCAATGACAAGGCACCAGAAGCATAACCAAACAAAGCACCTACGTTGTCAGAATAAAGGTTGTTACTAGACCTAACATCGCCACCGATACTCCACTCCCAGCTCAAAAGATCAGCCTTATCTACGGCATTGAAGTCAGTGTTGTCTGCGAAGGATATTGCCACCCTATCGCCTGTCGCGAACTCACTTGCTGGCGACAAATCGAAATCAAAAATAACTGAGCTGCTCGCGAAGGGAGCAAGCAAAACAAGAACGATTCCAAATATAGTTTTTCGTATCATGGTTCTATCTCACTGCATTTAAAACGTAAGAACAATTGATGCAATAATCATACGAAAATATATTTCTGCATTATTTTTAAATAGTTAAGTAATACCATTCTCAAAACCCTAGATAACCCGTAAAAAAAATCGACACCAACTAAAACACGGACCGAAAATCGGGACAGATGTATTTTTGGACAGAGTTGAAGGATAAGAGTTGAAAGAGCAACACCCAACCGGCGGCGAGGATATCTTTCCAGAAAAGGCCGCAGAACGCGGCGCCCGGAGCAAGTGGCCGAGCGCCCCGGTTGGGCCGAGATACCGGCGGTGGCTTTGGTACTGCTGATTCGGCGGGAACGGGCAGGGGGAAAATAAACCTGTCCCGTCTTTTCAGTCCCGTTATTTCAGTGGAAATACCACCTCATCATCGCCTTCCTGCCAAGACGGGAACTTGATCATGGCCTGCAGGAACACTGGATGATCCAGCCAATCCCTCAGCCATTTCTGTAAATTTGGATAGGGCAAACTGTAAAAAACCTCCCGATCGACATGGGCGAACTGGCGTACAAAGGGCATGATGCCAATATCAGCGATGCTGATGTTGCTCCCCAGGAGATACCGGTTCTTGGCTAATAGGCTCTCCAACGCCTGCAAAAACACCTCACCCTTTTGCTGGTAATCCAACTGGGAGAGTTCTGGATGGCGATCCGCGTATTTATAACGATCCAACCAGTGTTTGAATTCGTTATCGTTGCGGTCGATCAGGGCATTAGCGCTTACTAAATCAGTGTTCAACAAACCCTTCGGATCACTCTGCCGCAACGCCCATTCGACGATTTCCCTGCTTTCCTCAATAACGAGCCTCTCGGAACGGTCACCTCCTGCCAACTCCAGAACAGGAACCGTGCCTTTGGGACTGACCGCCAGCATCTGCGCCGGTTTGTTTTTTAGCACAATCTCCCGCAGCTCCACCGTCAGCCCGGCAAACAAGATCCCGAGCCGAGCGCGCATAGCGTAAGGACAACGACGGAAAGAATATAAACGAGGCAGCGGAAAGGTAATAGCTTGGCTCCTAGCTGAATAAACGACGCCGATCTTAACCGTTATAATACCCCATTCACCAACAACCCGAGCTTAGCCCCCTATGGCAAAAACCAAAAAGCAGCCACCGTCACCGCAAACCCAGGAGGAAGCCTTGGCCATGGCAAAGGCAACTCAGCGGCCCCGGCAAAGCAAAGAGCAGACAAAAATGATTGCGCAGGGTATCGAGAAGGGCATTGATCAGTATAAAAAACAGCAAAAAGCCAAAGCCCGGGAAAAAGACAAACAGCGCAAAAAACAAGAACACCAAACAGCGGCCGAAATCGCGGAACAAAATCCTGCAGAATCCGAGATCCGCTATCGGACCCCATGGCTACCTTGGGCGCTGCTACTGATCACCTGGGCTGGAATCGGTCTCTATACACTGGGCTTGGGCCTGGGGGGCTAAACGAATCAATCGCGGCCAGGTTCATGCTGGCGTCTTCGCGGCTGGCGGTGTGCAGGCGACCGCAGGTTTCAAAAAATAGATCCAAAAAATAGATCTGTCCCTGTTTTCCTTTTGAGAAAATAGATCTGTCCCGGTTTTCGCGGTTTTCTCTCGTACTGATGCGCCTTGTTATATTTCTAATTGTTCTGCGAATTCTGCTTTGCGTGGTATTCGAGAATTTCAGGAAAGTTGTCAGCCAGTTCGTCCCTGGAACGAGAAATTTGTAAGTATAAATTGTCTCCAAATTCTTTCACTGTTTCTTCTATGCGTCCCTGCATCCCATTCTTCCTACCAGTCAACATTGTGCTTCCAAATGTATAAGTTACTGGTGCGAAGGTAGTGCTACCGTCTTCCATTTCTTGTGCGTAAGGCACTGCGACGTTAGCGTAAAATATAAGATCCGCTTCGACATGAATGGCACATGAATAGTCGTTCGTGCCAAACCCTAGTGCTGTAATATTTATCACATTTGGGAAAAATGATTTTTCTGCTGAAATGGAGAATCCGTTTTTACGGAGAGCTAACTCCATCTTGTCCTCCATTTTCGAGGGTTGAGGAAGGCAGCCATCTGAAACTTGGTCACTATATTCGATAAAAAAATTATCCCTTAACGCAATTAGGCTCCCAATTCCTCCATCAAACAGAAGAGAGGAGCTATCGTCCGCCGAAGCTAGATTTGGAACGGAAAGCATCAGAACTAAAATGTAGAAATAGTTTTTCATACTTACTCCTTGTTTCGCCTTTCTCTTTATATAATGCTTTGGCTTTGCGGCGCACCGGAGCGCCAGCGTAGGTGCGTCCGACAACAGCCACTGGTTAGGCCTCGGTCCCATCTCGACCAGCCTCATCCGTCGATGGTTCCTGAGGCGGCAGATCCTTTTTCGAATATTGGTAATCCTCCGCAAGATAGCCCTTCAAATGCTCGCGCAACAGATTCATCTTGAGATGTGTGCGGTGCTCATAACGTGCCGCGTCGTCAAGCGATAAACCGTCTTCAGACGCATCCGATACGTCTTTAGCGATGATACTTATTTTTGTCAGGTTCAAACGCTGCTGATTGATTCGGATGATTTCGGCGATAAAAACTCTGGCAAGTTTGTAGCTTGAGGCAAGGAGTGCGCCACAAACCAGTACATACGGAAAGCGAGCAACCAATACCTCCCAGATCGAAATATCCTGCGGCAGATTCGTTAAGTTACTGAGCTCAGATGCCCTAAGAAGAAGATCAACCGTCACCAGGCTTATTATAATAATTGGGATCGCCGCGAAAAATGAGTACCTTTTGATGCTGGACGCACCCTGAGAGACGAATCCGCTAATTTCCGTAGGGAACAAGTTGATGTTCTCTTTTAGATCTCGCAGCTCCGCCTTGGCTTTGGTGATGTCGCTCGAAAGTTGTTTCCGTTCTTCCGATTTCTGCTCAATCGACGAAGCAGCGGACTCGATTCGGGCTGAATACTCCGAAAGCTCTTGCTTCTTTGATCCAACGGCCCGTTCGGTTGCTGATAGCTCTTCCTTGACAGATTCAAGCTCACCCTCGACTTGTGATTTATCGTCGGTGAGTTGATTTATGGTATCCGTCAATTCGGTAATTGTATTGTTAAGACCATCAACTTCGGATTCTTTAGCTGTAACTGCGTCAAGGCGCTCTCTGCATTTTTCTAAAGCTGATTGACGAAGGTTTTCGACCGATCCGACTTGCTTAGCGATATCGGGAAATTCCGACGGCCGCACCCCCTCAATCTGTACTGCAGTAAGAAGTTGGTCTCCCAGATACTTTCTCGGCGGCTCAATCGAAAACTTGGTGATGAACCCGTTTACGCGCACGCTCCATGCATTTTTTGCGTTAGCGATCTGGACCTTGCCCTTATCGCCCGAAGGATAGTAAGTACAAGTAAACGTGGCCTTGTTCCCATCAGCATAATCCAGCGTGCTGAGTTGAATCCGAGTTACAAATTGAGGCTCTTTGAATTCGAACTCATATGTTCGATGTTGCCCTTTGACATAGTTCTGCTCGCTGGTATTGCCTACGAGCTTTGTCGTCTTCCTGCTACGGTGATCTAGGTAAGAAAGGTTGATTTCGTGAGGCGCTGACACCTTAAGCGCCTCAAGTTCCCCAATGTCTTCTTCGACGCTCATCTCTTCTCCCTATAGGTCTAACGCTTGGGCTCAGCGGCCTTTTTGTAGGCGCACCGCGCCGGAAAACCGGTCCGCTGCAGCCCCTGGTTAAGGTTTACCATATGTCGATACTGCTCGTATCAGCCACCATGACCTCTTTTCTCTCGTTTAAAGTGTCCATGACCTTGCTGAACTCGTGGAGCAAACGATACTTGTCGCCTTCGCTTGGCTTAAACTCGCCCACAATGATGCGCTTCGCTGGACTTTGAATGAGAGCTTCAATGATGTGATTATCCTTCCCCTCTGAAAAAGAGGCTCCATAAGTGAACACTGTGCCCTTGCATTCTTTTATTTTTCCATAACAGAAAGAAAGGTACTCGTTAGATTTTATGGCCGACAACTTTTGATCGCCTGTTCCCTCCGACACACACATGGGGAAGATGCCGTTTTCAATATTGTCTTCCACTCGAGCTAGTATTGGGCGGGGCCTACTGCTTCTGGATTTCTTCGCAGAATACCCGTCACGGTATATAAAAAGCGCACCATGCGGAAAAAGAAATTCAGCATCATCGTCGGATGAAAAAATTAGTTCATCGCCGTCTTTCTCAAAACAATCATTGCCCAAGAAATCGTTGTCGAAGCAGCGAACCCAGTACAACAACAGGTCATAATTTAAAGAAAACACCTTCTCGAATTTAGTAAGAAAACTTCTACAGTTACTGACCATCCGAGAGATATTGCGCTTCTCAACCGGAGTGCATTCCCGATTTAAAGAGGGAGGGTGAGACCGAGCCACGGCTGAAACCAGCTGATCCCGTAGGACCTGTATTTCATCAAACAACTTCTCGGACAGCTGATTTTCATCGTCGTACTTTTGGACAACACTTATCGCATTGTTAATTTTTTGGTGAACTATCTCAAAATCGAAGTTACATTCTTCGAGCAAGTCCCTCAAAGGGCTATCTGCTTCAAATTCACAGAGGTCTGCTAGTGAATCCCAGCAGAACGAATCAGTCCCTGCAGCAACATCGTAAGAAATTCCGAAACCATTTCCGAGAACAAGGGATTTTTGGCCCTCGCAGCTTTCTAGCTCCTCTCGAAAATCACTCAAGACAATCTCCTTATATACCTTAACAGTGGTTAGATAGAGAACTTCATTATTGCAATCATTTGACCGCTTGAATTTGCTCAGCCATCCACATCACAATTTTAAACTAATATCATCAAAATCAACCGACTGCGATATACTCTAACATCGGAGGCGTGGCAATTATTTGACTGCTTCATTATTGCAATAACGAAGCATCAACAATTCTCCCGACACCTTGGAAATGCCTTACACCCTAGGAATTCGCCCCCCCCCCCGCATCCACCCCACGTTCTATCGAGATAGAATCTGGCGGAAAGATTAACCATCGCTTCCCCGGCATTGCTCTTGAACCAGTGTAATTTGATGACCACCGCCAGGAAGAACAGCGGAATCAGATACCAGATGCCCGTTGGAATGGCGCTTTGGAGTGTGTGCGGTAACACCGTGAATTCCATCCGTCATCCTTAACAGCGGCGTCGATCCGTTTCTTATGACTACACACTAGACCAATCCGTGGAAAAGTTCCTACCCGGAGGACGTAAAATTCAGTAAACCATATACAACAAAAGCCGCCCGGTTTCCCGAGCGGCTTTTTGTTGTGCGCCAGGCATGGCGCGTAGCGCCTTGACGGGCGCTGTTCCGGTACAGGTGGTGCTGGCCGGATGACTTGGGGGTGCAAGTCCCCTGTGGACCCGGCAAGGGGAACCACTAGCCGGACGGCAAGGGTGTCCATCGTGAGATGGAATCTGAAGGAAGCCGCAGGCAAAGCACT